>Ga0315338_1000106_pt1 | contig 379986 bp, 271 predicted proteins | sample ASW8metaG_FD_204518 | JGI IMG/M metagenome (GOLD analysis project Ga0315338, IMG submission 204518) | Ammonia-oxidizing marine archaeal communities from Monterey Bay, California, United States - ASW #8 | ecosystem: Environmental > Aquatic > Marine > Coastal | place: USA: California | collected... | reverse complement strand
CCTCCCGTCGATAATCACCCCTGCATCAGGAACGGCCCGCCTCACCGCGGACCTGCCAACCTGGCCCGGAGAGCCAAGGTGGTTTGACCTCCCACGAGGTCGATGCGCCCGTCACCCCGTGACGGGAACAAGATCTCCGCCGGGGGCCCCGTGCCCCGGGTTCCTGCTGCGTGACCCATTCGATGGAGCTACGCACCGTGAACGAGACCCTCGCCATCCGCATCGACGCGGAGAATCCCGACCACCACCTCTGGCGCAACGGCGACACCTGGTGGATCCACTACACCGTCCACTACGAGACCGAGCCCGGCGCCGGCCGCAAGCGCCGCGTCCGCTACTCCCTGGGCACCCCGCTGCTCGACCAGGCCCGCCTCCTGCGTGACGCGATCTTCGCCGCCTGGACCGAGCCCCCCGAGCCCTTTCCAGACTCCCGCATCGAGGTCTCGGACCACGAGGGCCTCACGCTCCACTGCGCGGCCCCGGACCCCGCGCATGCCCGGCGCCTGGCCCGGATCGATCGCGGCGACAACATGCTGGGCTCGCTCATCGACGACTTCTACGTCGCCGTCGACAAGCCCTGGGCGCCCACGTCCCTGGTCCTGTGGGTCGGGATCGATCCATCCCAGTTCGTCGACCGAGGCTGCATCGTCCCGGTCGCCCGCATCCGGCTCGCGGATATGGACAACGAGACCCCGGACCACTCTTCCCGCCGCACGGCCGCGGCGCACCTGCTGTACGCGTGGATCCGTCACGCCACGAATATCCAGGAGGACTACCAGATCGAGCAGCACGTCGAGGGCGGCGACCTGCTCGACACCCAGGCCGTGCGCCACGTGCACGAGCGCGCCTGCCGCGGCCTCCCCCTCGACCTGCCCCGCGTGAGCGAAAGGGAGCAGTCATGACCACCCGCCGCGGATTCCTCGTCGGCGCATTCGCCAGCGCCGCGAGTGGCCTGATCCTGCCGTCCTTCTACGAGCGCGCCCTGGCGTACATCCATGACCACGATACCCCGTGGCTGCCCTCCCCGCGCAACGCCGGCCAGACCCTCTTCGCGCGCTTTGACACCGACACCTGGTACCTGACCCTGGGCAAGCCACTCGACTGCCTGCCCGAAATGAACTGGGCCGAGATCTGGACCATGACCCACGGTTCCGTTGAAGCGGGCCTCGTCGCGGATCACGGCTACACGTTCGAGCAACTCGCGCGCGTGACCGACCCCCGCATCCTGGAAGACATCCCAGCGCCGGACGACCAGGCCGATGAGTGGTCCGTGCTCGAAGCGATCACGCCCCCCGAACGCGCAGCTTTCGACCTGCTGTGGCCCCTGGACCTGTCATCGGACGGCGAGTCCGACGAGGCCCTGGGCGAGATCGAGTTCTGGGAAGCGTGCGACAGACCGCGGTCGGATTACTACGGGGTGCACGTGACGAGTGACATGGCGCTTTCGTGTTTGCAGCACAGGTTGAACGTGCTCGGGACGGGGATCGGGGTGGAGGTGATCGAGTGAGTACAGAGCCGCAGGCTGCTCCCGTCGCATGCCTACTTCAGGCTCGTCGCCTCAAGTCAATAGCCGAACAGACAGAGGCCACGGACGGTCGTGTAGTTGGCCGGGCGGAAGAACTCGCTCAGTCGCCTGTCGACCGCGGCGAACTCCTTTCGTGGTGACATGCTCATGTTCTGCCGAAGCTCCTGAGGGACCATCAGAAACAGGTAGTTCGCTTCCGGACACAGGTGGCACTTCCAGAAATCGAGGAGATCCATATTGTTGATCGTCGTCTTCCCGCGCTCGACCTCTAGCAAGACTCCCGTCTGTCCCAGCGGCAGGTAGTAGTCGGGGCGTAGCCTCAGGTCGGCAGCGGCAAAGAGTCCCTTCTTCTCGCTCTCGAATCCGAGCTGGCGAGCAAACGCGAGGAACGTCGCCTGGACATCTGCGCTGCTACGACCCGGCTCGTTGGCACCGCGAATCTTCACAAGGGTCTCGGGAGCCCTCAAGTGTCCGAGCAGGGAGCGGGCGATTCGCGAGACCTCGACCCAGTCGCTCGAATCGCGAGAACCGTCTTGTACGTAGCTACTGAAGAGGACGTCCATGCTCACTCCTGACCCTGGTCGAAAGTACCCGCGCAGCGCCGGTCGAATTCGGCCCATGCCCTGTCGGATGCTTGCCGGCACCACTGATCGCCCCAGCGTGACCGATGCCGGGCAATCGGCGGAACCGTGCGTTGCGCCTGTTCCATCACCTTGTACCACTCGTACGTGCGAGAGCAACGATCACCCGAGACGCATCAGCAGCCACAATCGGACCCCTCATACTGCGGCTCCGTGCTCCGTCACTCAACGTCTCAGCGTGTCGTCGCTCCTGAAGAAACGCCCGCGACCCAGGATTCGACCTTCCGCGCCATCGCCTCCTCGTCATCCTGATGCGATGCGTTCACCGGCCATTCGACCACTCGGAGCCGATGCTTCTTACCGGGGAAGTACCACTCCCGCTCCTCCATGCCACGAATTCTCGGGTAGACGAGCAGCAGAAGCTCCGGCTGGTAGGCCTGGGCGTACGCTAGCATCTGATAGATGTCCGATGGCGATACGCCCTTGGATCGTTCTTGGCTGGAAACAAGCTTCCACTTGGTGTCGAAGACGATTCCAGTGCCGGTTCCGGACGGTGAAACCCACACGTCCGGTCGCAATTGAGCTCGACCGCGGCCCGAATGCACACCCGTCAGTAGCCATCGTCTGTCACCTCTGGCCTGGACTCTAACCTGAGTCCGCTCGAGACCCAGTCGCGGTGCCCACCTACGCAGACACCCCGCGACAAATGCCTCGTAAAGCTGCTCCATCGGAAACAGGATCGAGAAGCTGCTTTGACTGGCGGCGGTCGGCGCCGGAGACGTTGCGCCGAGAACGCGTCGCGCGAAGTCTCGCAAGGGACGGAATCGTTCGTTCAATCTTCCAAGGGGCACGCGGGCGGCTAGCGCGGCGGTCGCGGGAACGTCAGTAACGAAGGACAGTTCCTCGAGAATCACGCCTAGAACGTGCCGGGTGTCCGCCGATCCGACAGACCCACAGAGCTTGTAGACAGCGGCCTTTAGCAGGCGGTTGAGAGGCGTGTCCTCCTCAAATTGATCGTGCGCGACATAGAAACGGGTTCTGTCGAATGCATTGATGCGGATGTTCTGAGGAATGAGAAGGTGACCGCGGAGGCACCTCAGATTATCCTCCCTGCGCACGTACCCACGATCGGGCCCTCGTCGTAGCTCCGCGAGGAGACGCTGTGCGAATACACGCGCGAAGACGTCGAGAAGGCTTCCCTTTTCCTCTGCGAGCCCCGCCATGCCTGCGTCGCGAAAGGGCAAATGCCCAGCTCGCCGGAGCATGAAGAGCAGATTTCGCTGGGCTGATGCGTCGGTCTCGAGATCATCCGCTTTCGGAAGGACCTCTACCGTCAACCCCTCCACAGCCAGAACGCCGACGTAGCTCTTCGCCTTCGCTACGGAATCACGACTCCAATCGAAGACCGAACTACCCTGCGTTCTGGCGACCTCGCGATCGGCTCGCTGCAGCCGGCGCCAACAGGTCTCTCCTACGTCGGCCCTGTGCAGGAACTCGTGCTCAAGCACGCGAACCAGGCGACCGTCACCCATCCCCTAGGATTCCAGAAAGGAAGGGCCGCAGCGCCTCGCCATGGGCATCTACGAACTCAGGATTCACTTCGAAGACCGGAGAATCCTCGAACTCGTCGAAGTCACGATCAAACAGCTCTGCGACTCTTCGCAGCTCTGCACTCACGAGCGGCGCTCCGTTCTTCGTCCGGCCGGAATCGTCCACTCCGCATCCCAGGACCAGGCAGATCTTCCGCCAGTCGAGGAAGAAGTATTCCTGCAGTAGTGGAATCACTCTCTCGAGGAAGACTTCCTTCAGGTCGTCGAGTGTCGCCACTTCCAGAAAGTAGGCGTGACCCAAGACGTGATCCCGATCGACCAGGACCTCGATACGCTCGTTCATGTGCCGCAGGAGCTCGCCGATGGAAATGCCGAAGCCACTCGCCCGCTGCTCTACCAGCTTGTAGTCAGGCATCAGTTCGCGGAACGCGAACCTTCGGCGTAGAGCGACGTCTAGTGAGGCAATGGAACGATCGGAAGTGTTCATAGTCCCGACCACGAACAGGTTGGATGGAACCCCGAAGCTCTCGCGGGAGTACGGGAGAGTCACCCTCTGCTCATTCCGCGCGCCGAGGCGCTTGTCGGGCTCCAGCAGCGTGATCAGCTCGCCGAGCACCTTCGCAACGTTGGCTCGGTTAATCTCATCGATGATTAGAACGCAGTTCGGAGTTTCCTCACCCTCAATCCCATCCGCGCTCCCGACACCTAGAATCCTAGTGAGAGTCTCTTTCTTCAAGACGGACTCACGTAGCGAGTAGACGGTCTGCTGACTGAAGTTCTTCCGAAGTAGCAATTCCACTGGTTGGCTCGTGTCGCTGTAGACGCGAAGCCAGTCGACCGACCGAGTCTGGAGCCCGGTATCGATATCGACAGACGCATCACCAGTGATCCTGGCTACTGCCCGGAACTTCAAGTTGCCATCCGGGACGATCACCAGGTCACCTACCCCCATATCGTTGTAGAAGTACTGGATGGCGGTGACGTCGTAGTAATTGGGAGTTCTGGCGTCGGGCGAAGAACCGAATCTCTTCAGGATGGACTCTCGCGTGGAGCAACCGCCGAAGTCAATGTCATGGCCATAGCCGATAGCAATGCGTCCCTTCTCAAGGCACTCCTCGAACAGTTGGTCCCCCGTGTACTCAAGGGTGCTCCCCAGTGACACCTTCCAAAAGGCCACCTGATCCAAGTCGACGTCGATCGCCCCCTCCGGCGACGAAGAATCACCCTCGCCACCCAACACGATGGCCCTGCTACAAGCGGTCTTGAACACGCCGTCACGCGTGGCATATCGAACCTGGCCTGTTTCATCGTCGGTCTCGGCGCGAATGCCCTCGACGAAGTCCTCGTACGAGAAGGACTGGTGAAAGGTCACGAAGAATATCCGCTGCTCCTCCACGAGGCGGCGGAACTCATCCCGCCGCGCCTCTCCATCACCTGCGGCGACGCCGCAGATCTCAAGCGCCAAGTCAGTCGTTCGATAGGTCTTGCCAGTCCCAGGGGGCCCGAAGAGGATCTGGTTCAGGGGGGCAGACCGTGGATCCGCGCTGCGCCGACGACTTGACTCCCCCACTCCGTCGCCCGGATCAGTCGTACCTGACCCATAGTCTTGGTCCAAGGGTGTCACTTGGGGAGCGTCGGGGTGATGTTTCAATTGATCGATTATTGTCCCCTCAGATCCAACAACGGCGGTCAATCGGAAAACTCCTGCTGGGTCTGGCATCACCACTGCCGCGACTTGGAACCTACGACCAAGAGCGGGATCACGTCCGGTTAGCTTGGCGAAGGATCGAACTGCGCCAGAAGCGTCTCCGTCAGCGTCCATAATCAAAACGGCTAGGCTGCCATCAGGTTTCCTTGCCGAAAGCCGAGCCTGCATGTCTTTGGGCCTGCTCAGCTTGTTGACTGCTACATTAGCAGTGGGAAGGCCAAGGTAGAGCGCAACCTGCTCCCCCACGGCCTTCTTGTCAGGTGTATTCCCTTTTCCACTCCAGTCGACATTGCGACAGAGGTCATCTAGGTCCGGAACGTCAGGTCCGTGACTTCTCTCAACGTCCGACATTCGCCCTCCGCCTCTTCCGCGCCGCACTCGGACGAGGAATCACATAGTCCGCGAGCGGACGCCCGTCGTGCTCCTTGAGGTACTTCGACATCGCTTCGTAGAAGACCGGGCGAAAACCCAAGTTGCATTTGTCACTGACGTAGCGCGAGCAGAAGCCGTTCATCGCACGGTGCGAGAGCAAGTTCGCCTGGAGCGCCCCTCGGTAGTGGAGGAAATCCTCGAGATCGGGCAACTTCCTTTTCAAAGGGAACATCCCCACGTCCACCACCCGCTGAGCGTCTTCGCCCGGGCGACCGAACGCGGCCACGGGCCATCCATTGGTCAACGGAGTGTGCTCACGCCGATAGGTACCAGGCTCCCGAAGACGGCGCCCAACCCACTTGGCTACGCCAACGCTGACGGCATTGCCCAGCAGGCGCCATCGAGCACGCTCTCCCTTCCGCGCGTCCACCCGCCGAGCAGCCTCGGTATGGCCTACGGGGAAGCCCTGCAGACGTTCCGCGGAAACGATGTTCGGTGTCACGAAGCGACCATCGGTCAGCCAGATCGCCGGAGGCGACGGAATCCCAACGCCGGAACCACCCTTCAGAGTAGGGATGGTGTTGGGTGCCCAGCCGAGCCCACGGGTACCCTCGGTCCAGTAGAACCCGATTGCTTTGCCCTCCTCCTCGTCAGACGGCGCTGCGCCTCGTTCGTCCGCGAACAGCACCTCTCGCGGATCCTCCTCTCGGCCGGCCAACAGGATCACCCGCTGACGCCTCTGCGGAAGGCCGAAGGACCGAGTGTCCACCAGGCGATAGGCCCAGGAGTACCCAAGCTCTTCCAACCGGCCGACGAGGTAGGTCATGGCCGCCCCCTTGTCGAGACGCAGCATGAACGACACGTTCTCGATCAGGATCCAGCGCGGCCGCTTCGTCTTTGGCACGCGTTCTACGGTAGCGAGCATTGCTTCCGCCAGCCCTGATCGCTTGCCGCCAATCCCAGCCGTCTTGCCCGCCTGGCTCAGATCCTGGCAAGGGAACCCACCCGCGACGAGATCGATCCCCTCGGGTAGCCTCTTCTTCGCCGCCTTCAGGACGTCTCTCTCAAAGGGCACGTCCTTGTCCAGCCTCACGCCTTGCTTCGCGTACCACGCGTCCAGGACGGCGCGGGCCTCCTCGTCGATCTCGCACAGGAAGTTGGTCTGGTGCCCAGCGTCGTGGAGCCCGATCTCGATCCCACCGATGCCGGCGAAGAGACCGGCAACCCTGAGTGAATTGCCCGTCGTGGTGCGGTTCTGGGATGCCATGGGAAGGGCACGATAACGGACGGAGGAGTCTTGGAAAAGGCCCACCATTGGCTCCCCCGTGGTGTCCACTTATTGCGTCGACACCCAATCGGAGTCGGTGCAACCACTTGCCGCCTCACGCGAAGGCCCTTTGGATCTCCTATCCGCCGTCGTGCCGTCCCGCCATGGACGACGCAGCTGGTAGACGACCTTGCCATCGGGCGACATGGACAGGCGCTCCGTCGCGATGGCCGGACGCGTGATGTAGCGACAGAGATGCTCGAGGCGCTCGCGGTCGTGGGCGTCAATGTGCACGCGGGCGTGGAGGGAGAAGCCGTCCTCGGTGGCGCACAGGGAACCCGGCTCAAAGGCGGGAGTGTCGGGTGGCGCGGTTCGGTAGCGGTCTATCGGGCGGCCAGCGTCCGGGCCGAGGGCGACCCGACCCTGGATCGATGCGGCGGTGATGAAGGGCAGCAGCGAGTCGGGATCGGGCGGTATGTCGTCGTGCCCGGGAAGGGGCAAGTAGCCGCGGCGCCTGAGGGGTCGATGAATGCGCACGCGAAGCGTGTGCACCAGGTGTGCGGTTTTGGTCATCTACTAGAGAATCCCAGTGGTACGGCGTTTGGCACACCTAGAAGTGATACGCCGTGCTCGGGTCCGGCAAACCGGGAGCGACCCGGCAGGTAGAGTGTGAAGGCGGCGAGCAACGCAGTCAACCGGCTCTAAGATTGAGCCGGTCCGGTTTGGCGCAAGGCGGACCCGGTGGTTTAGGAAGAGACCCACTGGGACAGTGGCGGCCAAGCGGATTTGCACTGGAGACGTTCGTCCCGGAACAGGTGCCTTCTCTCTAGGCAGCGCTGATCTCCTAGCGACTTACCATGGAATGTCGGCTACTCGTCAATGAAGTAGCCGGTAAATAGGGCGCCATCACTTCTCCCATGCAGGAATCCAAATTTGGAACCAGGCGGAAATGCGATGCCCGGTCGAAGGTCGTGGGCCAGCTGAGGGCCGAGACTCCTGCCCCAAACGACCGATTCCAAGCCGCCCTCTCGTTTCCAGATGTCAACGACACCGCCGGAGCTGGTAATGCTGGTCAGGATTGACGAGCGATGCGCCGACGAGCGAGAGCAGGCCGAGATCGATGAGCTGGAACGGCTCGCCAAGTTGCTTCCTACGCTGGACGTTGTTGGCCTCGACTGGTGGTGGGACCCTCACTGCTGCAGCATTCCCGATACATCCAGCGGCACCACGCGAGCGAGGTAGTGGGCCGAGTGGACCAAGGCAACGAGGAGGTTTATGAAGAAGCCGTAGTCGGCCATCGTCAGCGCGATGCCCCACTTGGATACATCCAGGTCGAAGTCCACGGGGAGCCCACTGGCCTCCTCCGCCAGTTCGAGCTTCTTCGTCTTCCAGAGGAGTGCTGCCCGCAGGAGGTTGTAGATGACGCCGAAGACAACCAGCCAGAAAGACCAGTGGAAATCCCAGTCTCCCCATGGGTCGTGTCCGCCATTCCAAATGTTGTGCATCAAGCCGGAGAGGATCGAACTGCCGGGTCCAGTGTAGTCCGACGCCGACCGGCTGATTGGCCACGCAAGCGCAAGGAAGTACAGGTGTGGTGCAAGGAATGCGGTGAGCGCTACCAAGTGAATCCACTGCCAGAAGCCGCTGTACGCGTTGCGTAGCCGCGCTGTTGCGTGGCGGACATCCATCCCCAAGACGTCTGCAGTGGTCATCTGACCGCCGCCGGTGAGGTACTCGACCTGGTACCTGCTGATCGTCAACCGCCGAGTCACCGCGCCCTTCCAATTGGTTTGTGGGGCGAGTGATGCTCGCAATAGTCGTGCCCCGGTAAGGTCTGCGCCGCTCAGGTCTGTATCGATCAGCTTCGCTCCGCGCAGGTCCGCCTCGTACAGGTGTGCCCCTAACAGACTTGCGTCTAGCAAGTCCGCATCGCGCAGGTCCGCCCCGCTTAGGTCCGCGTTGAGAAGGTCTGCATCCTGCAGCCTCGCCTCGCGCAGATCCACCTTGTATAGGCGCGCTTCTCTCATGTCTGCTCGGCGCAGATCGGCCTTGCGCAAGCTCGCGCCGCGCAGGTTTGCGTGGCTCAGGTTCGCCCCGAGCAGATCTGCGCCGCTCAGGTTCGCCCCGCGCAGGTTAGCTCCGTGCAGATCCGCTTCTCGTAAATCCGTTCCTTGAAGGGACACGTCGTGCAGGTCCGCCTTCGCCAGGTCCTTGCCTCCCTCGCGGGCGCGCTTCAGGTCATCTTCGTTCATGCGCCCAGTCTAGCCGGGCCGCCAAGGCCCGCGAAAGGAGAGGCGTGCCCAGCAGCTCCAGCTCCTCCAGGATGTCGATGGGCTCGGGCTTCCCGAGAACTCGATCCAGTAGCTCCCTGCACGCTACGACGTTGCCAGAGCGAGCCTGATCGATCAGTGCCCTGATCGCGGCTTGGAGATGTCATTTTGGGGTTACGGCTTCGTACAGAACCTTGCGCAGCGCATGGGCCTGCTTGGACATCGGGTTGACGGTAGAGACTCTATTCCCGGTAGACTCCGGTCTAAAGCGAGGAAGCTGAACGAAGTCTCGTTGGCGACGCCAAGACGACCTATATGCCGCGTTGGGCTTGTCACGCCTGCGCAACGTCGTCAAACTGGATGGGCCTAGCCTCTTGGCGGTGAGCGAGGAAATGTGCCCGCATCGACTCTCACGTTGTACAAAGATCATGCTAGCCTGCATTCGGCGGGTAGGGCTCTGGAGCGCAGAGCGAAAGGAAAGGCCGATGTCCAGGGTCTTCTGCACCTGGCTACGCAGATTGTCTTTTCAGATTCGCTTAGGCTGAACGGGTATGAAACCCGGCATGTTTCCGGGAGATCCGACCAGGTCCTCAACGCGCTGATTGACCTCGGGGTGCCGTCCTCACTGATCGCTTATTCGGATGAGACGCCATCCGAGTACGCCGACTGTTGCGTGAATGCAGCCGAGCTCCTGGCAGAGGACATTCCCCACCGGTCGATAGAGGGCCTAAAGGACCATTCCGCCGTTAGGCCGGAGATCTCCAAGAAGCAGAGCAGCCGTGAAGCGGCGCTAACAGAGCTGCTAAATGAAGGCCACCCGGGCGCACACCAGATGTTCGGGGCTCCTCACGATGCGATGGGCGCGGCGGGCTACATGTTCACTGAGGTGCAGGCACTGTGGGATGCGCTCACGGATCCAAAATCGCTGTCACCTCCTAGGGGGCGAGGTCAGCAACTGTGGTCTGAGTCGCAGGTCCGGGAGCTCATAATGATCTCACGCTTCTATCTGAACGACGCGCTCGCCAGGTTTCACCAGGGCCTCTATTCTCCAGCAGTTGAACGTGCGAAAATGGTCCGACAGCAGGCGGACGAGTCATTGGATTTACTGTCGAGGATCCTGCCGGAGGACACTTCCGCAGGTGAATTCGCCTTTCTCGGCGCTCCGCGAGTCGTGCGCGCGTTGCTGCTTGCATCCAAGGGCGATCCAAAAGGCATCATAGAGACAGCTCGCGAGTTCCGCCATCAAGCAGCGCCGTTGAGGGTCTGGTTAGGAAAGCGGGGGGAAGAGATACGGCGCGACCCCGGTGGGGCAAAAAGATCGCTGAAGCTACACGTCGAGACAACCAAGCTTGCCGCTGCCCTCGATTATCAAATCAATAGTGGTCAAACTGGACCGCTGGACGAACTCCAGGTAAACGTCAACATTCCGAGTGGCGTTGGCGCACAGATGTCATCCCGGAAGTTCCGCAAGTGGTGGTACTCCAAGAAGCGCAGGAAACTGCTCACGGTCTTGACGAGTGCTTCGCTAATCGATAAGCGTGGGGAACGGTCGTTTGGAGCGGCGTACAAGAAACTCGTACGCAACTGCGTCCGACAGCGATAGGACGAGCTGCATCCTGAGCGCGTCCAGTGGGGAGGCGAATCGGCCGCATGGGTTGCCGCAACATTGGCCATCGGTCGCGCCAAGATGGACCAAGGATGGGGATACCGTCAGTTCGGCCAAGCTACCTGAATTTCTATGAGCTTGCCCAATTGTGTCCTCACTTTCGCCGCGGTCGCGTTCAGCGCCAATCTCCGCTCAATACGAATGCGCCCCATGTCGACGGCAGCCCGTCGCCGTCGTTCTCCCTGCGGTTGCGGTGCAACATCTCCAGCTGGGCTGCGCGCAAGGCCTCGCCTTTCTGCATGTGGTCCCGCCACATGTTTGCGTAGAAGGTCTGCATCAGCTCACCGGTGGCGCGGTCCTTCACCTGCCAGAGGGCGCTGATCACCGTCCGGGCACCCGCTGTTTGAAAGGCCCGTCGGAGGCCGAGCAGGCCCTCGCCGGACCGGGACTCGCCCAGGCCCGTTTCACAGGCGCTCAACACCACGAGATCGACGCCCGAGAGGTTCAACCAGCCGACCTCTTCTGCAGTCAGGAAGCCGTCGTCGCGACCATCGTTCGCGGGACTGTTGGCGCCCGCGCAGACGAGCCCGGACAGGAGCCCCGGATGTCGACCGGCCAGGCGTCGCCGACTATCCTCGTCTAGGTTCGCCTCCGGAGGCTGTGCGCGGGCTTCGTCCCACAGGGACACGGAACCCTCGGGCTGGAAGTACCCGTGGGTCGCCATGTGCACGATGGAGTGCGTGGTCAACTCGCGCTTGAGCCGCTCTTCGGTGGCCATCGTGTCCTGCAATAGGACCCGTTCAGTGGAGGGCGGGAATGACGTCTCGTGCAGGTCGAAGACGACCTGGGACTCGTATTCTGTATGTGGAAGTCGGCCCCAAAAAATGGCCGTCCCGCGGAGGGGGTCGAGTGACTCCAGGGAAGCAGCCGCGATTCGGATCGTGGACTCCGGACCATCGGCGTGTGCAGTGTCGACATCGGCGCGAGCAAAGTTCACGCCACCCACGCTTAGCAACGAAGGATCATTTGTGTCGCCCAATCCGATCGCCCGTAGGTTCTCGAAGTCCTGGAGGTAGACGACCGAGAAGCGTTCAAGCAGATAGCTCCCGTCGTCGAGCTGAATCGTCTCGAAAGGGAGCGTACCCAGGAATGAGTCCGGGGAGATGAAGAGCTGCTCCGCTCCCGCCAGGTGGGCCGCGATCGGCTCCCATAGCAGCGCGTGCAGATCAGCGTTGAGCTCCGGAATGTGCGAGTCACGCTCCGCGATGCCGATGCCGCGGCGGGAGACCAGGTCAGCGAGGAAGGCTCGGATGGCGCCCTGAATTTGCCCGGCAGGTCCCAGCTCGACGACGGCCAAGGTCGCCGCTGATCCGGTCGATCCAGCCGCGGCGGGCCGGGAGATCCACGCCGTGAGATGCGGCACTCTGGGGCCCCCCCCAACAACGTATCCCGGGTCGTTCGGTGTGCCAGGACGGTATGCACGGTGCACGAAGAAGTCGATCGAGGCTGAGTTCTGCGGCAGGGTCTCGACCAGGGCCTGCAACGTCGGCGGCTGCCCGAATTCGGAGGTCACGGCACGCTGCCAACGGATTTCCAGCCGGTTGCGGGTGGCGATCAGCTCGTCGATACGCGCAGCCCTGACAGAGGGCGAGAGCCTGGCGTCCGAAAACACGCGCGACAATCCGCGTTGTGCGGTGCGCAAGTCTTCCAATAGGCGCCCTTGTTCCACGGGCACGCGCGAAGCCATCGCGGAGCGGCTTGCTGACAACATGCGAGTCACCTGGCCCTTCCACGCGAGTAGCGCATCGTAGGCCGCTCGAGTGCGGTCGTCATCATCGAGCGTAAGGGCGATGCCGAGCTGCGCCTCTAGTATCGGAAGCGCCCTGGACGCGTAGGCATAGCTCTCCTGCTCGCTCAGCGCCGCGAGTACGCCGCGCAGGTGGGCCAGCCGCTCGGCCTGGCGCCCGTAGACGAGTTCCCACGCGCTCTCAGGATCGCCACCGGCGATCAACAACATTGCAAGGTTGATCTCAATTAATGCGATTGAGGGATGCTCGGCTCCGCGGGCTGCGGTCAAGATCGCAATGGCGCGTTCGTACAGCGGCCGTGCCTCCTCGGGCCGCCCGGTCGCGAGCAACCGATCGGCGAGGTGGCTCAAGGTGTATCCGACATCTGGATGCTCCAACCCGAGGGCCATCTCCTGAATGCGAAAGCCCCGGTCGAAGTGCCGCTTGGCTTCCGCCGCTCGGCCTTGACACCTGGCCAAATCCGCTAGGAGGAACAAGCAATCGCCTGTAGTCAGGTGCTCCGCGCCCAGAGCCGCTTCGCATGATGCGAGGGCACTATCAATGAGCTCCCGCGCCTGCGAGTAGCGGCCCTGTCGCATATGCAACACGCCTAGCTTCATCAGGATTGTGGCGACAAGCGGATGGTCTCGGCCCAGAGCCTTGCGGCGAATGGACAGGGCGCGCTCGTAACACGATTGGGCCTCATTGTCGAGATCTTCGATCGACAAGACGGACGCGAGGTTGACAAGCGCGCGGGCGACCTCGACGTGTTTGGCGCCATAGGCCGTCTCGCAGATCGCGAGGGCGCGCTCCAAGCACTCTCGAGCCTCCGGGTTCATCCCAAGCCGTCCGTACAGAATGCTCAGGTTTTGAAGGTTGAACGCGACCTTTGGGTGATCGCCGCCAAATACCTTTTGACGGATCGCGAGCGCGCGTTCTTGGTGCGGGCGTGCCTCTCCATAAAGGCCTACCTCGAGCAGGCACACAGCAAGGTTATCCAGGCTAAGGGCGAGGTCGGGGTCGTCGGCAGCGCGCGTCGCGTCATGGATCGCGATGCCGCGCTCATGAAGTACTCGTGCCTTCTTGTAGAGCCCCTGCTGGCACATTACCGTGGCCAGGTTTGTGAGGCTGTTGCCGATACGAATGTCGCCGGGCGCAAGCTCCCGCTCTCTGATCGCCAGCGCGCGCTCGTACAGGAGCTGTGCCTCGGTGAAGAGCCCCTGGTCCATCAAGTGGCTGCCCAGGGTGATCACGCTCGTGGTGATGCCGATGTGATCCGGACCATGCACAGCCTCTCGGATCGCAAGTGCGCGCTCGAAGTAGGGTCGAGCCGCACGGTAGAGGCCGCGATCGTGTAGGGCCGCTCCGCGGGCGCTGAGCTCGTTGGCTGCACGGACACTATTCGGCCCGAACCGGGATTCGACGAATCGAATCGTCTCGTGTGCGTTGAGTTGGACGGACTCCTGGCTCGTGAGCACCGGGGCGGCACCCGTCGTCAACTGCACCTCCAGCGCGCCGCGACCGCCGTCCAGCGCGCAAGCTTCGAGCCAGTAGGTCGTGCCCGATCGCAATTCGGGGAGGTCGAGGCGGGCGTGCGTGAGCACGTAGCCATCGTTGTCCTCGGCCAGGACGTCTCCAAAGTCATCGCGCAGGATCAGGTAGGCGTCGAACTCATAGCTCTTGAGATCGATGTGGTACGGACCTGTCTCCTCAACTTGGATCAAGTAGATCTCACCGAGGACGGAGGCACCTGGGTAGCTGAGCGCGAGTGCGTCCGAGTGGATCTGCACGTCGAGCTCGGTGATTTCACCGTCGACGGGGGAGCCAGCGCGCAGAGTGGGAGGCGCGTCTGGATCCTGGCTCAAGGCCGTAAGAGCAATGAGGCTGGTAGCAATGGATGTTGACCATTCGCCTTCCATTTCAGCAATCCTACGGGACGGGTGTGGTTGTTGATACCTCGTTGGGCAATTTGGCCGTTCGGTACTTGCTATTGTAGAGCGTCACCTGAGCCCATTTGCTGGGTCGATATGGGAACCATTTGCGAGTGCCCATCTCTTGTCGAGCACTGAGCGCAGATCGTCGTTCGGGCATCGCGGTGCTCCGGGCGTTCCTGCATAGCGGCGGCTCGCGGTACACTGCGCACATGAGCTCGTCACCCGAATCCCTGTTCGCGGAGTTTCTGGACCTCGGAACCACCGAAGACGCCCCGGACTTCGAAACCTGGGTGCGCGCGTATCCGGAAGTCAAAGATGAGCTCCGTCGCATACACGCCGACTGGAGGCTACTAGGCGCAATGCGGAAGAAGGGCGTGTCGTTCTTCAAGAGCGGGGAGCATGAACGACCTCAGCCCGCACCAGGTCTCGAAGCCCCCGTGGTGTCCACTTATTGCGTCGACACCCAATCGGAGTCGGTGCAACCACTTGCCGCCTCACGCGAAGGCCCTTTGGATCTCCTATCCGCTGGTTCCGTATGAGGACGCCTAGCTTGGCTAGCTAGGCGATCGAGGAAGCGGTTCTTTGGAGCCTTGGATACGGGGCGAGAACGAAAGGTTTGCCGGTATCGTGTTAGCGTCCGACGGCCGGGTTCCGCGCGAACTGGTCGGCAGAGGACGCGCTGAGCACCCCTACTTTCAAGAAGCCGCGTGGGCGCAGCGGGAAACTCTCAGCGTGAAACGCGTCTCCAATGAGCGCGCACCGTCTTTATGGAAGTTGCGGTGGAAGGTGCGCGAGGAATGCTCGGATTTGGCTGTGAGCCAAGGGATCCTCCAGTACCTGGCTGTGGCTCACTATCACGCACCAGAACGGCGTAATTTGTTTCGGTGTGACAAGGTCGTATTTCTCATGCTGGGCCGAGACGAGGCACTCGGGCAGTGCACGAGGGTGAAACTCACCTGCTCCAGGGGTTCTTGACTGTCACGGCTGGCCTCGGGGCGACAGTCCTGCCCTCAAGACGGCTCGACCTCGCTACAATTGCAGGCCCCTTGGATCATCCATCCGCTGCAGTCTGATCTTCAATGGGTCTCGCTGCACACGATTCGATCGACATGAAACTGACCGCTGACAGTGAGGTAGACGTCCCCGGATCGGATCTCGCGGACTCAGACATCCTACTCGTTGACCGTGGATCGGCGACTCGGAACATTTTACCCATCCGGAAGGTCGCCGTCGTCTGAGTGGATCTGAACGACGCCCCATCGGGGAACGATGAAGTCGTCCGCGTCGGCGACATCCGGGGCGGGATTGGAGGGGCCAGGTGCGACTCCGAACGCGTGAATTCGATCGCCTCGCTGCGGTTCGCGGGGCATCCTGCCTCGTAGGTGGACGGGGCCAAGCGATGTGATGAGCCTCACGGACCAGCCAAGTGAGCATGGACTAGCGCCCTCTACCCGCCCGAAGACGTCCGTGCATTCGAAGCCCCTATTCATCCGCCCCAATGCCCGTCGTCCAGACGCCTCCAGCGACGACCTATGGGCACTGCAGCGATGTCTATACGAACAGTGACTGCAGATCTCGTCGGACGGGGAAGCTTGAAAGGCGGATTCAATATCCCTATCCGTCCGTGCCAGCTTCGGCCAATTGGCTTCGAAGCCTTGGACCTCAGCCTTCGCGACGAGAACCAATTCTCTGACAACGACCCAATCGACCGATACGGCATGTTCCGCACCGACGCGATCCACGAGCGTTAACAAATCCGCACGGCCACCTCCCATGTGTTCGAGCATCCCGGCGTAGATCTGGAGTTGCTCGATGTACTCAGCCTTGATCCCTCCCTGGTCGTCGAGAACGGCTCCGGTCTTGTAATCGATGATTTGGAGGGCACCGTCGCGCTCTACCACCATGTCGATCTTGCCACGGAGCGTGACGCCGCCACTCGTCATTTTCACCGCCACCTCCGGGCCTCGCAACCGCGGCGTTCCAGCTCCAAATGACGCGGCGTGCGCCGCATTGGGAGTCGAGGTTGATGGCGTCACGGCTAACCGCAGAGCCGCCCGAAAGGCGCGGAGACGGACTCGCTCAAGATCGGCGCTGGTCGTTGCAAGAGGCAGCCACACCGAATCGGGGTTCCCATGGATTTCCGACTCCAACTTTTGGATGCTCCCAAGCCAGATATCAAGGAATGCGGCGGATCGGATCGGATTGCCCGCCTCTCCACGAGCGACCCGCTCCAAGAAATCGTGGTACAGCGTGCCGAGAATCGCAAATGGATGGGGGGCGGGCAGGCGATCCGGAGGTTCGGGGAACTTGCCCAGCGCCACAGCTAGTGGGCAGGCACGTAGAGTCGGTAGCGAAGTGACGCCGATCGAGAGCGATTTGCCATTCATGCCGTTGTTCTTGGCGTCGGTCGAATTAGGTCCCGATGATCGGTCGGACACCGCGTGCATCAAGCAACTCATCTTGCTTGGCGTGAGTTCCCGCCTGTCGGAGGCGCCCAATCAGGCGTTCACGCGTCCAACTCAGGCGATGACGTAGGTTGAAGGAATCCACAATGTCCGGCGGAAAGGCCAAATCCAAGCCTTCGGCCTCCACGTAGGCCGCATCAAGCACATTGTCCGAGAGGGGCGACTTGTCTGCCCAGAGCGGATGTCGGACGAGCACAACTCTCGCGCGGCCATTGTCTTCAAGCTTGAAAGCCGGCACGGACGATGTCGTCAGCTCCACCGCCCTTTTGCAGTCGTCAGGGAAGGCGGAACAGAGCCGCTCCACAGCATCGGAGGCATCATTGGTCCAGTCGCGGATTCCGGGCGATTTATCACCCGTGCTATCCGTTTCCGTCAAGCCGACGGTGTGGCGTGGGTCCTGCAACGTCCGAATGAGTTCGTAGCCGAGTCTCCAGTCCAACAGGGGATCAATGAAGCGATTACGATAGCTGCGAAGGCAGGTGTAGCAAGCTCTTCCACATCGACCGTGTTTTTCTGAATCTATGAGTCTCTCGACAAACCGAAGTGGCTGTCCCTCGCCGACGAATCGCCTTAGGAACTCGCTCCAGCGATCCTTCAATTCGGCGACGTAACCAGCACCGTTGGGATGGTCGTCGCTGAATGTGAGAAGGCCCTGCCACTGGGAGGGATCCGCAGCCGACGGAATCGCCGCTGGCGGTAGGACATGAATCTCCTCGGGAGAGACGTCCAACTCGAGCGCCCACGCTCGCCGGATTAACTCGCCTGCCGAGACGAACGCGACGCGGACGGATCCACCGGCCCGTCGTGGATCCAGGTTCAAGCCAATCGGGATAGTCTCGTGTTTCATACGAAGCACGTCTGTTCGCTTGCTCGAATGAATGGCAAAATCGAAGGTGCCTGTGTCAGAAGCGGTCGCCTGTACCTGGCCGCCAACCCACCCATCCTCACCGTGATCCGCAATCGGCATCCTCTTGCCATCGAGCGAATCGGATTGGTACAGGCGCCCCATGCGATCATTGACGCGGTACACCTTGTCGTCGAGATTGCGCGTGACACTCGAATTCTCGATTGTCTGAAGCTCGGCTCCAACACCAAGCGTCGGAACCGCGAGATAGGCTCGACAGTTGGTTCCGTGTCGATCCTCTTCGCCAGCCAATGCGGGACGCTTTGACTTGACGCGAAAACCATTGGGCACCCAGCTTGCGAAATGCCTGAATGCTAGGCTTGGCTCCGAGGCTCCGTCGCCGCCCGCGTTTCCACACTCCGGACAGGCCTCAAGCGGTTCTTTGGAATCCGATTTGGCACTCATGTATTGGCAGAGCGGGCAGTACTCGATGAGTTCCTTTCGCTCCAGCGCTTTGCCCTGATGTTCAAGCTTTTCTCTCGGCGGTTGACCGGCTCGAATGGCGGGCGAGAAGCCGTCACAGACAAAGATTCTCTTGTCCTTCATCCGCCTCGCCTCAGGACCGAACTCCGTCAAGGCAAGATCGAGATCGCGATCGATCGATTTCAGGAACTTCCTGCGCCGGCCCTTCCCGACCCCGGTGTACAGCGGCCGGACACGAGTGGGCATACCAAGCAGGGGGAGTCGTCCGTGGTCGGCAAGCAAGTGGGCGAGCGGCCTAGGATCATCCGGATCGTGTTCTTTGAGAATGTCGTCAATCAGCTCGCTCGCGGCGATTGAGAGATCGGGCCGACCCCCGTCAGGCAGACCTATGACCTGTTCCACGTCCTCAAGATGTCGCCCCCCCTCATTCATAAGCCAATCGTCGTATCTCGCTTTCTCGGAAACGAGCCACTCGCTGGGAGAAGGAAACTCGCCGTGAGTGTCGGGCAACTCTCCGGTGTTCCAGCACCACGGTTCACCGAGATCGCGACCTGCCCGACGAAGCATCTCCTTGAACACGACTCGAGCGCGAATCTCAGCCCGATCCATGGCTAGAAAGGGGGGCGGCGGGGGTTCCGACGTCATCCTTACTGCCTCATTAAAGTAGAAGGCGTCGTGCGAGTTATTACGACAGTAGGTGACGGCGTAGGAGAATCGCTGGCCGGCACGACCCGCACGACCCACCCGTTGCTGGTAGTTGAACCGCTCGGGTGGCATGTTCGCCATCGTGACCGACTGCAGGGAACCGATGTCTATTCCGACCTCCATGGTTGTGGTCACGCTCAACAGATCGGTCGTCTCAAGCTCCGGATGTACGACCTTGTGCTGGAAGGGCTCGGCGATCTCCTCCCCCTTTCTGATCGCCCCGCGGAAAAGGCGCTGCCTCAGGAGCGGGTCATCGGATTGACCGGTGAGTTCTGCTGTATGGATTCGGATGCGATCGGCCTCCTGTGACGGCGCGTAGTAGTGTTCGGCCATCATCTCCTCTGCGGACTTGGTGCCCGGATCGAACTCTAGGTGTCCGCAGGCTTTGCAGATGACGGGTGGCTCGATAAAGGTCGGACGCCCGCATCGGCAACAGCACGATGGATTATGGCTAGGGTCGATTATCTGGAGGTTGATCTTGTCGAGATGTGCGATGAAGTTCTGATGGCCGGCCGATTCGAGAAGCCCAAGCAGAGTCTCTGCGAACGCATTGACATCGAGACCCCACTTACTCGCCAACTGCGCCACGATTCCTCGGAACTGCTTCTTAGCCTCTCCAGGTCTACCAGTGCCCTTGTTGACCACATCCTCACTCGTCCACGCATTAACTTCGAATCGGTCGTGCGGCTCTTGGCGGTAATTTTCGGCGAGCCAGGCAATCGTCTGTTCGACTCCAGCTCGCAGTTCGGACCATGAGATTCCATGGGTTCTGGCGGCGCTTGAGATCTCCTCCTTGAGCCTTGAAGTCATCGGGAAAAGAGAGACTGTGGCGAGCCCCATTTGCTCGAAGCCGAAGTAGCTTCGGCTGAATGCCAGTACGCCGAGCTTCGGCTTGACGCTGCCTAGCAGGGTTTTCCTGAGTTCATGCCCCGGTCGCCCGGTTTGGCAAGCGGCCTCATCCCAACTCCACCGGCCCTCGGCGTCCTTGGCAAACAAAGACATCCAATCCTGTTTCTCCCCCCCAGTAAGAACGGAAAAGCCGAATGGGCAGTGGCGGCTCGTCAGGCATTTCATGACGAACCCCGGGAGTTCCCGCTTTGTCGCGTCGCCATCGGCGAGAAGGTTGCCGAATGGGAACGGGACAGACGCCATGATCCGAGCGCGCTCGGCGAGTGCTACGGCCTTCCGCCCTTCGTCTGAACCCGCAAGATCATCTTGGAGATCGTCGAGGGTAGTCAGTTCATCTCTCCACCTCTCTGAAAGGCCGTCCTCTCTGATCTCAGCGCGCAGGTCTCGGGCCGTTTCCTCTCCCAATCTCGACAGGAACTCGATTCGTCGCCGTTCCTCCGAATCCCATCCATGCAGGAGATCTGCCACGACCCGTCGGTAGCGATCGTCGTAATGCCGGATCTCGATCTGCGCGGCGAGACCGGCGGCCTGATCACGACTATCTGAGAAGCAGACGAGTGCTGGATGTTGACCTCCTGGTCTATCCAAGCCCGCCGCGAGACCGCGGGCAACGACCTGTGTCGCCTGCTCAATACCTGGACGGAAGTTCCGGATCGGACTCGATCTCCTTCGACCGCTGAAATCTCGTCCGCAGCAGGGACATACGCCAGGCATGCCACGTAAGTTCTCCGCTACATCAAGGAAGCCACTCGGCGTCTCGTGTCGAAGTCCGCTCGCGTCGACAACTGTAAAAACGTGGCCACGCCGATGCTGGGGCGGTGAATCTGCGTGGCCAAACCGGATCTGTCCATTCGAACAATCGAGCGTCGCCGGTTCCCAGCTGCAGGAACTCATGTCCGCCTTTTTGACGTCTCGGAACGCCTTGCCCTGATCGAGTTGGTCCTTGGGGGCGGCGTCCAATCCGCCAGAAACGTCGTCTCGCAGTTCCTCACCAGGCCAAAAAACGACTAGTTCTGAGTGCGGCAGAAATTCGGTGAGTTCTGATTGAATGGCCAAAGGGCTCCCCTCAATGTTCGGCTCAATGGCTGACATTTCGAAGCCCACCAACTTCTGGATCGGCTCACCAAAATCCACTTCCTGAGATTCCACGCAGACTCGGCGGCCCGCGAACATCGAGGTTCCACAGGACTCGCAGTAGAGGAGTTCGAGCAGCCGGCGGCCTTCGTCGTCGGTGACGCCCTCAGGAGACTCATACAACCTGCCGAAGGGTCGAGAATTTGCCCCTTCGTTCGGAAGCGCACTCGCCCAGAGCCCTTCGAGATTCTTGGTGAAGTGATGCACGCGGATCCGCGGAATCGACCGATCTTCGATGTCGAGCACGGCGAGCAGGCCGCGGGCTGCATCATGAAGTGGGTCATCCTCGTGACCGAGACCAATGTTCTGTGCAAACTCGGACATCGGTTGCGTGCAGAGTCTCCCGTCGGGCACCTGGAATGCCTTCTCCAGCCTGTGCAGGAGGTCGTAGTTCTTGAGCACCCGTTCGGCACACACTTGAACAGAAGGTGCCGCAGCGCCGATTTCGGAGGCCAACCCCTCCACTTCAGCTTTCCGACCCTCGCGAAGTGATTCTCCGAGAGCACGAAGGGCCGTACGCGGAAGGTCTGGTGTGCCGCCCGCACTGGGACTTGAAACTGGGTCGCCCGGAATCACTGAAAAGCCTGAGTCGCCCTCTCCCACCGGAGAACGGCCGAAGAAGTCACCGAGGAATCGATGAGATTTCGGATCATGTGGCTCAAGCGACGCGCTGGACGCGAGGATTCGGAGTTGCTTGTGATCAGGGTGAAGCCCTAGGCGGTCGAGCAGGAGACGGATGATGTACGCACCCTCGGTACCAGCAGAGCCACGACTTAGATGAAGCTCGTCGATGACGAGATGGAAGATGTGGCCCTCGTCCTCGTCCAGCCAGGCCTTGGTGGCGTCTAGGATCATCTCGTCAGCGAGGTCCTTATCAAAAAGTCTCTGTCCTTGAATACGCGACTGGGGGTGAAGGTGACGCATCAGCATGATCTGCAGCATGCTGAAGTTCGTGATCAGGATGTCGGGCGGCGCCTGATGCATGGACCAGCGCTCAAGCATCTCGGCACTGTCTGGAGCGACGCGGGGAAAGAACAAACGATTGGACTCAGCTAGCCTGATGCGCGCTTCGTCATTTGCAGCCCTCGCGTCGGCTAGTTCCTGGTCGATCTCGTCGCTGCTCCGGGCGATCTCCTCCAGCGCATCCTTCAGTTGAGCTATCTTCGACTGGTTCTGGGTACCATCCGTCTTGTACGGGTGGCCCGCCACCGGGGTCTTTCCGGTGAAACGGCCAAAGTGGATGCGATTGCCCCCAAAGTGCGCATCTAGCATTCGTCGGGCACCCTCTCCATCCAGGGCGGATCGAAGACGCGTAAGTTGATCCTCTACAAGTGCATTCATCGGGTAGACGATCAGCGCCCGCACCGCGGGGGTTCTGGACTCGCCTCGGCACGCTCGAGTGTGCTTGCCGCGAATCCAGGGGGCATGCGTCTTCTTGCCGGAAGCCTCCCACCAACGACCGGGATTCTGGCCTCCTTTTGGGATCGGCGCCCATTGGGTCGATTCTTCGCAGATCTGTGCAAGGATCGGGAGCAGGAAGGCCTCCGTCTTGCCCGAACCGGTGCCCGACGTAATGACACACGGCTTGCCCGACAATGCATCTCGGAGCATCGCTGTCTGATGGCTGTAGAGCTTCCAGTCCTGCTTCGAGAGGCCCCCGTCGCACGTCGTCAAGCTCCTAAATCTGTCGATCCCCCTCTTGGACATTCCTGGAAGATCGCTCCCATCGAGAGCCATCAATGATCGATCTTCCCTATAGGGCCGAACCAGTTCAAAGATCGGCTCCGTGCATAACACATCGGGCTGCTCCAGGAGCTGCCTTCGCTCGTCTCGGAACGACTGATCATTGATATCGAAGGCAGTCTCGATGTACTTGATGAGATCCGACTTTACGCGGTCCACCGGGGCCAAGGGATCAATCCACTCGTTCATCGCGACCCTCCCTTCAAACCGATAGTTGAGACCCTCGCAACATTGGCTTCCAGAATCGGCATCGCTGTACTCGCAGGCCAGAGCGATGTCCCATATGCGTTTGGATAGCGAATGAAAGCGTGGCTACAGCGCCCAAACCCTTGATAGGGACGCACGCGCATGGATGTTGGCTGCGGGAATTGAAACTTATCAGCGGTATCAGGGTGGAGAAATGGAGAAGGATGGGAGGAATCGAACCAAACGGTCTCTGGTGCTCGGCCACTCCCTAGCCCTAGAATTCGCTCAAGGTGCCTCGGAAGACGAAGCTCCAGAGGAACCAAGACTGCCCCCTTCGAATCTACTGGCAAAGGAGCTTCTGGAACATAGTCCCTCCGGACCAGCCAGCGTCCTAATTGCCTGTCGTTAATCACCGCGAATTGATCTTGAGAATTGTCGAACAGAAAGAAAACCCACTGTCCAGAGTCACGTCTCTTACACTCAAAGAGTCGAAGCTGGCGACCGTCGTCACGGGTGTTTGACCGGCAGAGAGCGCCCGGGTCGAATTCAAAGACCTCGTATCCAGCTCCCGGCTTGCCGGACCTCCAGTCCAAGGACTCTCTAACCTCTGAGAGAGGGGCGGTGCTGGCGAGCGAAGAAACCGAGTCAGGTACCTGGTCTTCAAACTGCACTTTCAATCGAGACGCGATCACACGCAATCCAGCTCTTGCATCCTCTCTATCCAACAGTACACATCGGTAGGGCGGGATCAACGTTTCGTCATCCGTAGTGCGGTCATGATGAAAAGTCATCCCGGACGAATCGGTAATCAATTGATGTAATTGCCTTATCTCTCTTGGAAGCCAGGCACCGGTGAGGAGAAACCGACGCTTACTTTGAACCCTCCCTTCAATCATGCCCAAGTTCGCTTTGCCAGCGGTGATTGCTAGTCGGGGTGGGAGTGCCTGAACTCGATCGAGCCCTCCCGAAGTAGCTTCTACAACTTCCAATACACCAAGTTGGTGCAGGGAAAAGAGTTGGCTAGTGACGTTATGCAGATCATTAAAGGAATCATCCTGACCACACTGCCGGATCTGGTCACGCGCCCGGCCCCAGGGGATCGCACCTTGACTACGAAGTAGCCTGCACAGTTTGTCACTAGGTGCATCGAGACGCGGGAGGGAGGAATTTGGCACCAGGGGTGCCCCGAGTTGCGTAACAGCGGGGGCAACAGACGATGCGTCCGTTCGGCCAACCGGCCCTGACAGCAGGCCTGTCTCGTCCAATTCTCCGATAGAGTTACGGCGGGGCGGATCTGGTATCTGAATGGCAGCGTCAGTTCCCTGCGGATAGACACGCACCTTCGAATTTGACTCCTCGTTCTCAATGAATGCTTCCACAACCGTTGGAGGGGTTCCACTCGCCACAATCTCGTCGACCGTAGCCTGAATGCCCACTTCGACACCGACCTCGGAAAGCCGATCGAGCACGCCAAGCCCACCGGCGTCGAACTTCGTGCCCTCGGGCTCGATGCTTCGCTCATCGACGACCTCCCCCTGACCGTTGATGCTCCGAATAATTACGCGCAGATCGACGGTCTTGGGATGTGACCAAACGATGTCTGGTAGGGCGAAAGCAAAGAAAACGGCAGTTCGGCCTTTGAACTTGATCCCACCGCGGGTCCGACCCCAGAGGCGTCGGTTGTGCAGGACTCCTGTCGATGGCTCGAGTCTAAATAACCGGACATTGAGCCCGACCGGAGCCTCCAGCAGCTTCCACGCAGTCGAGCAAAAGCTGCCCCCCCCTGCTCCTGGGCTGTCCGTAAGAGAGTTGCCTTGGCGGATCTCCGCATACGTTCGGTCGGCTTCAAGCTCATCCTCGAACTGCTCAATCCAGGTATTCCCCTGCTTGGTGAACAGCCGAAAGTTACTGCGCCGCCGAAAGCACTCAATCGAACGTCCGTCCAAGGTCTCAAGTTCTGTCTTGACGGTCTCAAACCAGTCCATGGTGTCCGCGAGGCTGGTCCCGTCCTTGCGCATCAGCTCGCATCCGCCGTCTCGCCACTCGGCCGATTCGACTCTGATCTCCTGTGGGTCATCCGTGCCCTTGGATTGAGTTCCGATCGGGAGAACACAGGTCGCCACGACGTTCTCCAGTCTGGGGAATTGCTCCTGAAAGCGGATACGGATTGGTCGCCTTCTCGCTGTGATGTTCGAGCCGGCGTGCTCGCTACCATCCCAGTCCTCGTAGACAGCCACGACACAGTCAATCAACTCTCGCGAGGCAGGAGTATACGGGTAGCCTTCGAGAACCATTCTGGCCCGAGCTCGAAGAGATGCTCCCTTGGCAAGTCGGAACGCAGCGCCGCTCGCGAGATGGCGATCGGGTTCCAGCCCCTCATGGGCAAAGGCATGCTCCAGCGCACCCTCGTCCGACGGCGAGAGCAAGGCCTGACGCAACGGAACGCCTACATATCTCTTCCCACCGAGCACACGAACCTCGAAGAGTCCTCTTCGCCCCATCTGAAGGCGGCAACTCCACTCTTCAAGAACAGTCCAGGCCAGTTCGGCCCTCTTCATGGGGCCTGAATTAATGTCAGCTGAAGAGCCATAGCCCATCAGGTCTCGAAGTCTGTCATAGTACTCCTTCTCATCAAATCGCTTGCCTCCGTGATGCACTGCGAGAACCAGCACAACCAGACCAGGCAAAACTCCAGGCGGCTCCGCCGGCAGCGCGCCACCTAACTCCCGAGCCACCTTGACGGCGGTTTGGAATTGTCTCGCTTGACTCTCAAGCAACTCAAGGACGGTGTTGCAGCCGTGGGCTTTGGCTTCGTCATGCACCGCCCGCAGGAGCGACTCGATATCACCATCCTCGATCGGGAAGTCGTCTGGATCGATATTGAGTCGCACCGATTGTCCAGCTCGATCGCTAGGGAAGAAGCGCTCGGCGAGACGGACCTGCCACCTGGTGTGGTCATCCGCTATCGCACTACCCGGTTTCCGACTCTCTTCCTCCATCAATTCAGTGTTCCTGTAGGTGTGTTGGAGACCTGGCCATAGACGTCATACCCCAGGACACGATGCTCTCCTGTGCCTCAACCGGGCGTTGGTGCATGGATCGTACGCTCCTTATGGAGTGCCACCTGCATCTTCATGTTCAGAGCGCCTTCAGGGCTGTCGAGAGCACCGTTCCGTGAACGAGGGTACGGAGCCGTAGTCTCGGCGCTTGTGAGCACCCCGAGCCCTCTGAGCGAATGTGCGCTGTGATATCCCGGCGGAAACTGTTCGGTCTCGGTACCTTGGTCACTTCGAGCACGCCAAGTCCTTGGGTGACCCAACCTTTGTCGCCAACGCCGAGACCGATATGAAGGAGTCCAAGCTCGAACTGGACGCCCTCGTGATCTTCAAGGCAGACCTGGGCGCGTTCACCCGATACTACGAGTTCATGTCGCAGATTGTCGATTACGACAGCCCTGACCTGGAAAGGCTGAGCCTATACGCACGTCATCTGGCGCCCCTGTTGCGCGAGAAGGCGCCAGACGACGACCCGCTCGACCTAGGCTCCGTCGAGCTAAGCCACTACCGACTGTCGAGGATCAAGCAGCAGGACCTGATGATGGTCAAGGAGGGCGGGAGGACTGGCCTCGATGCCCCGACAGACCTCGGTAGCGGCAAGCCCAGGAACAGGGAAGAAGAGTGGCTCTCCCAGATCATCGCCCGCCTGAATGACCTGTTTATGACCGATGGTCTCACCGATCAGGACCTCATCAACTACGCACGCACGATCCGTGACAAGGTCAGCGAGAACGAGAGCGTGATGAACCAGATCGCCAACAACTCGGCCGAGCAGGCGCTCCTCGGCGATTTTTCTGGCGCGCTGGATGATGCGGTGATGGGGAGCGGCGAGGCCCACCAGAGCCAGATGATGCAGTACCTCAACAGCAAGGAACTGCAGGCTGGGTTTCAGCGCGTGGTGTTCGACATGCTAAGGGCAGGAAGGGCCTAGGATGCGAGGCGTCGACGGCGTCAAGGGTGAAAGCGCCCTCGGTTTCGCTCCATTGCCCCGGCGAGCGTTGACGGCTATGACCCTATTCTCGGTGGGCCGATCTAGAACAAGTCGACCGGAAGTTCGACCTCGGCCTGCGACCGAACCTGGGTGCGATGTAACTCTGCTGTCCATTCGGGCCTATCGTGTCGAGGTCACGCATTGACGGCGGCGTCTGGTGACTTCTCGGGTGCTGAGACCGATCTCGACGTCGTCCGTGACCGGGCCTGGAGCTTGCACACGTCGATGGCAGAGTTTTGCGAGGACGGCTGGTTTCTCGACCGGTTCCACCTGCTTTGCCGTGGTCTGATCCACTCGACAACCTGGCAGAATTTCGTTCGGATTATCGAATGCGGCTGGGTTCGGCCCGGGGGCGCCATACACGGTCTTCCATTCGCCTTCCCCGGTAGTAGCGAACGCAGCCATGGATTTAGAAGTGGATCGGTCTGCCTTTTCGACTTCGAGCGACCTACGCTCGACGAAGTGGTCACTTCGCGGCGTGCCTGGGAGGGGGTCTTACTTCGCTCTGCGGCCGCAGAGCAGGATGACGCTGTGGTACTCCTCCAATGGCTTGAGGACATGCCTGGGGGTGAAGTCCGGAGGCAACCTGGCTCGAAATGCACTCAGTGCGACTGTGATCTGGCAACGGGCAGACATACGTGCCCCCCCGCGGACCGCGACTTCTACATCCCCTCGGTTGAGTGTTGGCATCAAGGTCCCCTCTCAATCGAGTCGCTAGACGAGGTGCACATCGTGAACTCAGGGGTCAAGTGGGCCAGGCTGTACGCAGCACAAGCCCGTACCCTGGCCAGAAGTGGCGAAGAGCTAAGCAGCTGGCTTGTGGGACAGCAGAGCTACTGAAGGCCCGCCAAACTCCGGACCAAGGGGATCCGCAGGGTGGAACTTCACGCCCATCGGTAGTTCTTGGCCTCCCAAGCTAGGCCCTACTTCAAAGCGGCGGTCAAGTCTCTCGGCTGGACACGGTTCCAGGTGAACCGCTGCGGGCCCATTTTCATGGCGAATCGGGCCAGAGATCAGCGCGGGAGTTCGGCCGGCGCTCTTTGCGCCCCCAGGTAGATCTAGCCGAGGGGCCGGCCGGGTATGGCAAGGCTGACATCGGCAGGGGCTGTCCAGTCGCCGCGGTGGATGCCCGAATGGCGTCCGGGCAGCTCTGGCGACTGCGTCGAAACCGCTCCACAGTCCAGGAAAGCCCAACGCTGACCAGCGCCCTCTGAAGCGCGCGCGAGGGCGCAACTGAACCCGTCCCCGGCGGCCTTCGACACATCGAAGGTGGACCGGCCTACCTTGACACCGCTCATGACAGGTAGATCATTAGCAGCATGACAGACCACTCAAGAGGAGATCGCGATGCCCTGAATCAAATGCGGAGAGCCCGAAGAGAGTTCGAGCAGTTGCGCTCCAGGGTACACGCCGACATTTCTCAAAGTCGAGCCGACATGGCGCAAGCCAAGAAACGCATCAACGAGGCCCGCGAGCGGGCCCGCGGCGAAGCTGAGCAGCTCGAATTCCACAAGTCCAAGAGTGTCCGGTTGGAGGCGCGCCTAAATGCTATCGTTCTCGCGGCTGAGCAAATCGCGGATGAGATGGAAGACGACGGCGACGTCGCGATTGTCGTCTCTGAACGACTCAGACGTTTGCTCGGTTTCGCCAGGCGCGACAAAGAGGACCTCCAGCAAGGCAATATTTGACCAAGGTGAATGCGGCATGACCAAGCACGCGGCCATGAAGGGTCCAGCTTCAACGACGCGGCGTGGTTACTCAAGAGGCACCTTGGATGCAGTAAGCGCCCTGCGCGCTCGGCCACGAATGCCTGAGCGCAGTATTCTCAGCACACCCCGAAGAAACGGCCGAAAATGACGGACGGAGCCCCGGCAGAAACGCCGACCGAAAGAATCGATCTCGAATTCCCACAAGAGGCGCCTCTTCAGTTCGGTGACTTCGACCAACTCAAAGGTTGGCTAGTGGAGGAGCGCAAGTTTTGGGGGTGGGTCAACATAGCAGGCCACCCTATGGGGATTCAGGAGCTCTGGAATACCCCAAACAAACTTTGGGGAACGATCGATAGCGCTATCAACGACTACCGAAACACCCAAGAGGCGGACGAAGAAACGCGCCGGAAACACAGAGAGATCGTCGACTCCAGGCTCCGGCAGCTGTACGAAGCGCCGATCATGTTTCGATCTTCCGACCCACGCGCACAGTACGTCAAGGAGATTCGAGACCGTGATGGTGATGCGGTCGCCGTCATTACGTTGCACGTCCTCATTAGGCCGGACGGGAACCTTCCCAAACACGAGCTCATGTGGGCCCAGCGTGGGACCTTTCTTGCGCTCATGTTTCGTGAAGGTGGGTCTCGGCGAGTGGATGCAGAGGCCGACGGCCTGAATGCCGTCCGTGATCGCTGGGGTGATTTCCTCCGGAACTCCGAAGCAGCGTACTTCGAATTCCAATCCGATTATCGCGAGCTCCGGGACGCCATCAATGAGAAGGATAACGAGATCTCCACCCTTCGTGATGACCAGGTAAAGGCATTTCAAAGCCTTGTCGAGCAATCGGAAGAGAAACTGGCCGCGCTCCGGGAACTCTACAATAACGAGCTCGCTGTGCGTGCACCGGTGGATTATTGGAATGATCGCGCGCAGGCGAGCCGCCTCGGTGCTTGTTTTTGGGCTGCTTGCTTCGTCGGGAATATGTATCTGATTTGGCGCTTCCTTGGGGCAAAGTTCCACAACCTCGTCTTCCCGGTGCCCGAGCCCGCTGCCGCCCTCTCGGATGGTACATCACCTCAGTACTGGCAAGTCATCCTGATAGTCCTGGTGGTTGGATCCTTCGCGATCTGGCCACTCCGGATTTTTTCGAGACTCTTCCTAAGCAGCATGCACGTCTTCGCCGACGCTCGAGAGCGTACGACCATGGCTCTCACCTACCTTGCCCTCCTTCAGGAAGATGTCGAGACCGTAAAGGGGGAGCGGAAGGTCATTCTTGAAGCGCTCTTTCGCCCCTCTCGCTACGGGATCGTGAAAGACGACGCCGCTCCTCCTAGCCTTATCAAGGTCGCCTCCGACCTATCTGGTGGTGGTCGCTCGCCGTCGTAGGAAGCCCCGTCCACGAGGCAATTCGGAAATCTAGGATCGGTGGGCACAAGCCCCCCCCCGGTTTAGGAAACCGCAGGCTCGCGTGGTGAGCCGTGGGTGCTTGAATCCTGATCTTAGCTGGCCCATGGGGCAGTTGCCACCAACCCGGGTGGGCACGCCCGGAGGCACCTGATTAGGATCGTACGTTAGATGGAGACTTCACCTGATCCGACACGTCCAGCGATTGCTCCGGATGGAGTCGACCTGACCTTGATTCGATGGATGCTCTCGCTGACACCGGCCGAGCGGTTGAGGCTGCTGCAGTCGCAGGTTGAAGCGTTTGTGAAGCTGAGAGCGAAGGACTGAGATGGATGCCGAAAGGATTCTACGGGACCTGACGAAGGCGGAAGTGGAGTTCGTGGTCGTCGGTGGTGTGGCGGCGGTTCTTCAAGGAGCGCCGATCACGACGTTTGATCTCGACATCGTCCCTGCGCTCGACTCGGGTAATCGTGGTCGGCTGATGACAGTCCTGGACAGCCTCGATGCTTGTTACCGCGAAGCCCTACCCGAACGCATCGCTCCATCGGCGAGCGACCTGGCGGCCGGTGGGCACGTGGTCATGATGACGGGCGCCGGTCCGCTGGATGTCCTGGGACAGGTTGCGGGCGAACTCGGCTACGAGGGCCTCCTTCCGCGGTGCCGGCCGATGTACCTAGACGAGATCGAGATCTGGGTGCTCGATCTCGCGGCATTGATCGAACTCAAGGAGCAGATGGGCGATGACACGGATCTGGCCCAGTTGCCCGTTCTCCGCCGCACGCTGGAGGAACGCGGCAACCGGGGAGAACCCTATCCTTGACTAAGACTTCGGCGTCGGTCGCCAGCGGGCTCCTCGACCTCGTCCCTCCGCCACCATGGCGCCTTCGTCGCGCAGGGTGCGGAGGACACGGCGGATCAGCTCGCGGCTGACTCCGGGGCAGTCTTGCTCGAGCTCGGTGATATGGAACGGGAGCGTCCTGCGTATCGCGGCCTGTCGGACGAGCTCTCGTTTGGCACCGCGAGCTCTGGTTACCGGACCTAGCCGCTCCTCGAAGGTCGCGTAGGCGCGGAGTAGCGCGCCCCAGAAGTAACGCACCCACGGCATGGGGTCGTGTTCACCCGTGTGCCAGTTGGTCGAGCTTCGCTCCAGGGTCTCGTAGTAGGTCTCCTTCGTTTCCTCGAAGATCCGCTCGAGGCTGATGTAGCGACCGACCTGGTGATCGTTCCGGTAGAGCAGCTGGAGGGTCAGCAGCCGCGCCATCCGTCCGTTGCCGTCCGCGAACGGGTGAATGCAGAGGAAGTCGAGGATCGTGAGCGGGATGATCAGCAGGGGGTCGATGCCTCTCGCCGTGATCGCCCGGTCATATCCGCGGACCAGGTCGTCGATCGCCTGCGGTGTGTTGACCGCCGGGACGGCCTTGAAGCGCACGCGGACGATCCGGCCTGCTTCGTCCTTCTCGACGATCTCGTTGTCCACCTGCTTCCATCTGCCACCGGCGTCCGGTTGGTAGCGATTGATGAGGGTGTGCAGATGGAGGATCACGTTCCCGCGAAACGGCATGTCGGTGGCCGACTCGTGGATCAGGGCGAGCGCATCCCGGTAGCCGGCGATCTCCTGCTCGGGGCGGTCCGAGGGCGCCGTTGTGAAGAGGGCGAGTTGCTTCACACGATCCGCGGGAGCTGTGATGCCCTCGATCCGGTTCGAGGACTCGACCGACTCGACCAGGGCGCGCTGCTTCAGGCTCGTCAGCGCCTCGGGGCGCTGCTTCGTGTAGAGCTCCTGCTTTCCCTGGTGGGTCCCGAGTCGCCGAAGGGTCGCACCGTCGTGAACCGACTGGGTCAGGCCATTGAGGAAGGAATCGGTGAGGGAAGAGGGCATGGCTGGCAGCCTATAGTAGGTATATTGTTGACCAAAATACCCACTTTCAAGAGTTCGTACCCCCTTTCTCGCGCCTGAGGCGGGGAGAGCCCCGGACGCCACCTCGAGGCCGACGACCGGGCTCAACCGTGGTGTCGGAGGGTCGATGGCCCGGGTCTCGAGCCTCCTCCGCCGCAGAGAAGCGGGTCACGTCGCGATATCGGGGCGGGCCCCCTCCTCGTCGTCTAGCCTGGCAAGTCCTGCGCAGCGCGCGCCAACCCGCGTCGGACCATGAATTCGACTTCGCGGTTCATGGCCTCGGGAATCAGCGCGACCTCCGGGTGCTCGTGGGCCCAGACGCGGAAGACCTGATCGACGAAGCCCTGGCCCACTTGCTGGACACCGCTGAAGTCCAGGATGACCTTGCGAAAACGATCGAGGTTGGTGACCAGGCGCTTGGCTTCGGAGCGCGAGATGAAGGTCGTGCCGTGTTCGAAGAGGCGGATGACGCAGCAGGTCGTGTCGAAGTCGAGGTCGGTGCTGAAGCGCTTGAAGACGCTGGCGGCGGTCGTGGGTGTGCTGGCCCGGATGTCGAACTCGACGCGGGTACCTGGGCCCGATTCCGATGATCCGACCGTTTGATCGGCGAGCGTATTGTCCACGACCCAGGAGATCCCGTTGGCAGATAGCTGGAAGCGCTCGACCATCTTGGAGCTGAAGAAGATGCCCTCGCCCGTGTGCTGCTTGGGTTGAGTCGTGACCTTGCCCTTGCTCAGCTCTTGAAGGGCATGGAGATGATCTTCGAAGTGCAACCCACTGCGCAGGTTCTCGAAGGCGCCGATACCCTGGTCGGCCACGACGAGCTCGATCACATCGCCCTGCACGCTGACGCGCACCTCGATGTCGGGTGCTCCGGAGTGGTCGATCGCGTTGTTGACGATCTCGCTGAGCGTGTACTCGAGAACGGAGTCGGCGCCGAGGTTGCGGGCGGGGCCGTAACGGTCGAGGCAGTCGACGACCTCGCGCACGACGCTCGTTTCCGCAAGGCCGGACGATGGGTAGCGGCACTCGAAGCGTGAACCTTCCGCTCCAGGGCCGGCGGAGTAACGGGTGCCCCGACCCGCCCCTTCTCGGACCAGCCACCCACCCTCGACCGCCCGGGAGAGATGGGCGCTGAGGGCCTGCCTGGACAGGCCGGTGCGCTCGGCCAGCTCGCCGCTCTGGAAGCTGGATGCGTCGCGGAGGATCGCTCGGATGGTGTCATCGACCGGCGGTTTGGGCATGATCGTCAACCTCGGCGGCAGGGAGGCACCCTTACTGATCGCCCAGAAAATACGTATCGTCAAGCTTAATCGTCAATTCATGGTCAATCGTCAACCTCAATCGTCAATATGGCTCACCAGGAACCTGGCGATCGACTCCACGCTCACGCGCAGGTGTTCCACCGACGGCCGGATGTAGCCCTCGGTCACGTCGTCGGTCGCCGGCAGGGCGTGGTTGAGTAGCACCTTCAGGTCCAGGGGATGGATGCGCGCTTCGTGTGCGGCGGATGCGAAGGTGTCGCGCAGGCGGTGGGGTGACGGCAGGTACGCGACGTGGCGGCCACCCACGGTGCGGCTTTCCTTGGCCTCGATCACGTGGGTCACGGATCCGTCGCGGTGGCGGGCCGGGAAGACCCATCCCCCATCTACAGGGAAGAGCCGCGGGTTGTCGGTCCGGCGGCGCTCGAGGAGCTCCCGGGCAAAGGACGCCAGGGGGACGGTGAAGGCGCGGTCCTCGCCGCCCTTGGGGCGCGGGCGATGGACCGTGCCGGCCTCGAGGTCCACGTGCTCCCAGCGCACGGTGCGCGCGTCCTGGTTGCGCAGGCCGGTGAAGAGCAGGAAGAGCTGCAGGTCGCGGCGGATCGGGTTGGCGATGGCGTCGACCTTGCGGCGCCAGACGGGCAGATCGGACCAGGGGATCGGTTGCCGACGCCGGCGTACGCGATTGAAGGTGACCGCGATGACCGGATTGGTCGGCGGCAGGTCCTCGAAGCGGCGCACGGCGCTGTTGTAGACGGCGCGGAACTGATGCAGGACCCGGTTGGCAAGGTAAGGGCCGCTGGATTCTGTCAGCGCTTCATGTCGCTCCGCAACCTCGTGCCGACGCAGACTGGCGAGCGGTCGGTCCAGCCAGTCCGACAGGTAGTGCGCACACTCATCGCTGAAGGCATCCATCGACCGCGCGGCGCAGCCCTTGGCCCGCATGGCGCGCAGGTGCAATTCGATAGCATCGGAAAGGGTGATCTCCACGGCGGCATGCTTGCTTCCCTTCGACCGTTGCAAGGCTTCGCCGGTGACGGAGATGTTGATAAATGAAGAGCCACGCCGGTCGTCTGACCGGCGTGGCTCTCCTGGCTCATGCAATGCGGATCGGAGCGCTACTTGCTTCCGCCGCTGGACTGGAGCTTCTCCATGACCTGGTCGAGGCTGAACGAGGCCGCCTTCATGCGCGGCGGGTACTCCTTGAAGGTCGACAGGAACTTGCCGACGTAGGCCTGGGCGGGAACGAACAGGTAGACGCGGTCCATGACCCAGTCCCAGTACGTGTTCGAGGTCTGCATGCCTCGTTCGTAGGGGTCGCGGCGCAGGTTGATGAGCAGCGGGAAGCGCAGGGTCACGAAGGGTGCCTGCCAGATCTCCAGGGTCGTCTCGACCTTTTGCTCCATGAAGATCAGCTTCCAGTCGCCGTAGCGCAGGGCCGACAGGTCGCCATCGTCGGTGAAGTAGAAGACCTCCTGGCGCGCTGACTCGTCCGTCTCGCCTGTGAGGAGGGGCAGCTGGTTGTAACCGTCGAGGTGAACCTTGTAGGTCTTGCCGTCCGCCTCGTAACCGGTGAGGAGCTTCTCCTTCACGTTGGGCTCGCCGGCGATGGCGGCCATGGTCGGCAGCCAGTCCATGTGGTGGAAGATGCCGTTCGTGACGGATCCGGCCTTGATCTTGCCGGGCCAGCGAACGAAGGCGGGCACTCGCATGGCGCCCTCCCAGTTGGTGTTCTTCTCGCTGCGGAAAGGCGTCATGCCTCCATCGGGCCAGGTGTTCATGTGAACACCGTTGTCGGTCCCGTACATCACGAGCGTGTTATCGGCGATGTCGAGCTCATCGAGCAGGTCGAGGAACAGGCCGATGTGCATGTCGTGCTCGACCATGCCGTCCGAGTACTCGTCCTGGCCGGAGACGCCGCGCAGCTCTTCCTTGACGTGGGTGCGGAAGTGCATGCGCGTGCCGTTCCACCAGCAGAACCAGGGCTTGCCGGCGGCGTGCTGCTCGCGGATCCACTCGATGGCCCGGGTGCTGGTCTCGTCATCGACCGTCTCCTGGCGCTTGATCGTGAGGGGACCGGTGTCCTCGACACGCTGCGTGCCGTCTCCGTTGGCCCAGGAGTGGATCACACCGCGCGGACCGAACTTCTTTCGGAACGTCTGGCCGTCGGGCATGATCACATCGCCCGGGTAGTCCTCGTTCTCCGGCTCTTCCTCAGCATTGAGGTGGTACAGGTTGCCGAAGAATTCGTCGAACCCGTGCATCGTGGGCAGGTGCTCGTCGCGATCACCGAGGTGGTTCTTGCCGAACTGCCCCGTCATGTAGCCCTGCTGCTTGAGGATCCGCGCGATCGTGGGATCGTCCGGGTGGGAGCCGAGATCGGCGCCGGGTAGCCCCACCTTGCTCAGGCCGCTGCGGAAGACACTCTGGCCGAGGATGAATGACGCTCGACCGGCCGTGCATGATTGCTCGGCGTAGTAGTCGGTGAAGCGCATGCCCTCTTGCGCGATGCGGTCGATGCTGGGCGTGTGGTAGCCCATCAGACCATGCGTGTTGGCGCTGATGTTCGTGTTCCCGATGTCGTCGCCCCAGACGACGAGAATGTTCGGCTTGTCCTGGGCTGCCGCGCTCGTGGCCAGCAGCGCCGCCGTGGTTGCAGCGATTAGAAATTTCATTCGTGATGATCCTCGTTGTCGAAAACTCATGGATGTTGCGTCAGCGGCGGGGCCGGAATGACGCATCGAAAACCGAGATGGTTCATGCCGGTGTCCGGCGGTACGGCCATCTTTGCGCTTGGTCGGTAGCTCGAGCAGTAGCTCGCGTGGCAGAGGAAAGACCCGCCCTTCTGAACGCGCGAGTCCGCGGCGAACGGGTTGCGGGGGTCGGCCGCCGAGATCGGCCCGGTCGGATTCGAGCAGCATTCCCCGTCTTCGAGCTGACTGACCCGCAGGGAGTAGGCATCGGGGCGAAACAGATCCGCCGTCCACTCCCACACGTTGCCAGCCATGTCGTACAGCCCGAGCGCATTCGGCGGAAAGCTGCGCACCGGAGCTAATCCGGCAAAGCCGTCCACGGCGCTATTCTCGTGGGGGAACTTCCCCTGCCAGATGTTCGCCATGTGCCGCGTGTCCGGCATCAGGTCATCGCCCCAGGCGAAGCGTGTTCCGTTGCGTTCATACCGAGCGGCGCGCTCCCACTGCGCCTCGGTCGGCAGCCGCTTCCCGGCCCACTCCGCGTATGCCGTAGCGTCCGTCCACGAGACGTGAACAACCGGATGGTCGTCCTTGCCCTCGATCGAGGAGCCGGGACCGGTCGGGTGTGTCCAGTCCGCCCCGTGGGTCCAGGTCCACCACTGGGTGAAGTCCCGGGTGTCCACCGCGTGGTCGGGCGGCGTGAACACGAGCGCGCCGGGAGCCAGTGCCTCCTCGGGTGGTCTGGGCGTACCCGGCGGCACCTGCTTCTTCAGCTCTTCCCAATCGACGGGGAGCTGCGCCGTGGTGGCGTGCCCGGTCGCGTCGACGAAAGCACGGAACTGCGCGTTGGTGACCTCGGTGGAGTCGATCCAGAAGCCGTCGACGTGCACCGCATGGCAGGGTCGTTCGTCGAGGCGTCCCTCCGGCCCATCCCACCCCATCGTGAACTGACCTTCGGGCACCCAGACCATGCCGGGCGGCGGCTCCTGGTTCGCCTGTTGAGCCAGGACGGCAACGAGGCTGGTGATGGGGACGACGGTTAGAAGCTCGAGCATGGCTGAAGGCGCTGGAAGTGCGCGAGGAAGCAACCCAGGCAGCGTGTCGTGACTCCTTGCTCAGAAGCCCAGCCTTGCCGCTGAATTGGGTCGAAGAGCTTATTCTCAGTGAGTCTGTGAGGCAACGTGGGCGCCACAGACTTACATGAGCTTGGGGCCCGGGGCCGCGCAGGATGCTCCGATTCCCCTGCGGGCGACGGTTCGCATGGGCTCCTGGCAGTCACGATGCTCATTGGCGTTCGCGTTCACCTTTTTCGCCGTCTGGGTCGGTTGTGTGAGGTCTGACGGCAATTGGATCGGCTCGCGGCACCGATACACCTGGCTTGAAGCGTGAATCCGCGGCTCTCTCCCCTTTTTCTCGAAATCGTGAGGCTATCCATGACTGTACGGCGCAGGTGCTTCTGACAGCCCCAGTGGGAGCCTCCCGCAGCCACCCCGAACGGCTGACGCAGCCCCCATGAGGAATCCCATGACACCGACCCGCCGCCACGAACAACCCGACGATAGGCCTCGTCGCTCGAAGCTCCGCCGTGCCTGGAGCGCCCTATGTGCCCTGGACAATCGGATCGCCGATTCCGTGGGCGGAATGAGCCCGCGGCAGACGGCCGTATGGCTCCTGGGGGTCTCCGTGCTGTTCGCCGGGGCGATGATCGCCGTCTCCTGGCTCCAGGGTCCGGATGACTCTCAATCGCTGGTCTACATGTTGATCGCCGTCTGGTGGGTTCCGTTCTCCCTGCTCTCGTCTGCTGCAGGGGCCTCGGGGCGGCGGCGGTGCGCGAATCGGGACTGAGTATCCACGGCCAGACGCCTGATCCGGGCCCGCAGTAGCTCGCACCGCTTGTTCCCGAGCACCCCGCGCTGCCATGTCAGGCTGGAAACGGTTGCTGAGGCGCTGCACATCAATTCGGTACTTTCCCCTTTTCGTGTCTTGACCGCACGGTACAGACCGGCTAGATTCCCTCAGGTCGCCGCAAGTCGGCCTCGATCTACATGCCCTGGGAAAAGAACTTTGACGTCAATGTCGCCCTGCAGCGGGCCGGAGAGGCCTTCTGGGCTCACGGCTACGAGGCGACGTCGATGCAGGACCTGCTGGAGGCCATGGGCATCCGCAAGGGCAGCTTCTACGACACCTACGGGAGCAAGAGAGAGGTGTACCTGCGCGCTCTCGAGCAATATGCGGATTCGCGCTTTGCTCACTTTGGGAGCCTGGTGGAGGGACAGGGTCCGAAGGAGTCCCTGAAAACCCTGATCGAAGCGATCTACGAGGAGTGCATTGAGCACGAAGGGCACCGCGGGTGCATGGTAATCAATTGTGCTCTCGAACTCGCACACAGTGATACGGCGGCCCAGCGAGCTGTACAGCGCGCCTTCGAGCACCACGAGCAAAGCTACGCGGATCTCATCCGTGCGGCCCAGGCGGCGGGTGAGGTCGACGGTGAACTGGACGCTGACGCTACCGCCAAGGCGATGCTCGCCGTCGTCGTCGGTATGCGCGTTTTCTCTCGCTCCGGCACATCCCGCGCCACGCTGCGAACTCTGGCGGACCAGGCGCTCGAGCTGATCGAGCACTGAACTTCATCCACGGCGCTCGCCCCGAGGGCGGTCGCCTTTCTTCCTCGCCCCATTTTGACCACTTGGTCCAGACTGTACGGTAATTTCAAATGACACAGAACAACGACACGACATCACAGACTCTCGAGAACAAGGTGGCCGTCATCACCGGAGGCAGCTCCGGCATCGGTCGGGCAGCGGCCCTGACCCTGGCGAAAGCCGGTGCGGCCGTCGTCATCGGCGCACGGCGCGAAGCCGAAGGTGCGGCGCTCGTCAAGGAGATCGAGGCAGCGGACGGCCGCGCGATCTTCCAGAAGACGGACGTCACCGACGCAGCACAGGTCGCCGCACTGGTCGATACGGCCGTGCGTGAGTTTGGGGGCCTCGATATCGCCTTCAACAATGCCGGCATCGAAGGCTCGGGCCTCTTCCCCCTCGTCGAAGAGACGGAAGAGAACGTCCGAAACGTCATGGACGTGAACTACTTCGGTGTCTGGAACTCGATGAAGGCCGAAGTCCCCGCGCTCACGAAACGCGGCGGCGGGATCATCATCAACACCACGTCGGTCGCGGGATTGAAGGGCTTCGGGATGTTCTCGTCCTACGTGTCCTCGAAGTTCGCGGTCGAGGGCCTCAGTCGCTCGGTAGCCCAGGAAGTCGCCGGCGCCGGAATCCGCGTGAACACCATCGCACCCGGCCCGATCGCCACCGCCCTGCTCGATCGCGCCACCGGGTCCGACCACTCGATGTTCACCCAGCACGTTCCGATGCAGCGAGCCGGAACAGTCGAAGAGGTCGCCGGCCTGGTGCGCTTCCTCGCATCGGATGAGGCAGCCTACGTCACGGGTCACGCACTTCGGGTGGACGGCGGAATGATGAGCTGATCACAACCACGGCGGCTGGCCCCAGGGTCGGCCGCCCCTCTTCTGCCCCAAGACCTCAGCGCAGGTCCCATTCCCGCGCACCCTGCTCCGATCCACTCGCCACGAGATCCCCGTCGGACTGGTCGATCGACGTTTGGAGGATCCCGTTCTCTCTGCTCTCGTCAGGCGATACGGAACCAACAACACGCGCCTGACCACGTACTTCGCCTGTTCAGCGATCCAGGAATGACCATCGAAGCATGCGAATCCACCACAGCTCACTCAGCCTGTTCCTGATCGCCGCCCTGTCCAGCTGCGACCTGGCCCGCCATCCGGCCTCTGAAGCAGCGCCAGCGATCGGTCAGGTCAGCGCGTCGCCGCCAGGTCAGGCGGTCACCGAGATCGACCCACGCATCTGGTGCATCCACCAATGCCGCAACGGCGACTACTGGTTCGGAAGCAACGGAAACGGCGCCTACCGGTTCGACGGCCAGCGGGTTACCCACTACACCCAGGCTGACGGCCTGAGCGGCCAGCAGGTGCGTGATATCGAGGAGGACGCCGCAGGCAACGTGTTCATCTCGACGACCGACGGAGTTAGCAGGTTCGACGGCGAGAGGTTCACCGGCCTGGAACTCGTCGAGGCGCTGCCGAGCGAGGATGATTGGGTACTGGACCCCGACGATGTATGGATCGTCTCCGGTTCGGGCAACGACGGGCCCTTCCGCTACGACGGCGAGAGGCTCTACCACATGAAGCTATCCACGAGCCCCGCGGAGGACGCGCACCGCGCCAGGTTCCCCGATACGCCCTTCTCTCCCGCCGGTGTCTACAGCATCTACCGAGACCGGAGGGGTCACCTGTGGTTCGGCACCGCCGCCGTGGGTCTCTGCCGCTACGACGGCCAGATCTTGAGCTGGTTGCACGAGGAGCGGCTAACCACCACGCCCAACGGCGGGGCGTTCGGCATTCGCTCCATCTACGAGGATCGAGCCGGCGATTTCTGGATCTGCAATACGCGGCAACGATTCAAGATCTCGCCCGACGTCACCCTCGAGGATGGGCACAGCCTCATCAAGTACGACAAGAAGGAAGGCTTGCCCGAAGCCCAGTCGGACACGGACGAGAACTTCAACTACTACCCATCCATGACCGAGGACGACGCGGGCGCTCTATGGATGGCGTGCGGATATGATGGCGTCTGGAAGTACGACGGCGAAGGAGTCACGCGCTACACCATCGGCGACGGCGCCTACGCGATCTCCATCTGCTGCGACATGGAGGGGAAGCTCTGGATCGGTACGCTTGAGAATGGAATCCATACCTTCGAGGGCGCGGGCTTCGAGCCGTTCCGGTGATACGGAACCATCTATGCCTTTTCACAGATGGTTCCGTATCGGGGACATTCCCGGGAATTCTCGTAGCGCCTGGCCCGGGGCGGCTTTCTAGGTCCTCGGAGGGCGCACTCCCCGCGTCGACGGCCTGCAAGGACGTGCATCGGCGAGCTCTCCACGTTCCCGAAGAGCCCCTGCGATGAAGATCCATGAAAGTATCCAAGCTAGTCACCGCCCTCCTTCCGATCCTGCTCATGCCGGCCATGTCGGGTTGCTTCCTTTTCGCATCGGACGACGACGAGGATAGCTTCGAGCCGGCCACCGAACCGCCCCAGCCGAGCGTCAGCTACGGGACGGGCAAGGTCCGCTACCTGCGAACACTCGCGATCGACCCGATCACGCCGACCGTTGACAATGTGAACGCGGCCGCAGAATTTCGCATCGTGCCGCCCCCTCCCCCGGGGCTGGCCTTCGACGAATCGGACGGAACCCTGTCCGGAACGCCGACCGAGGTCGCGGCTCCGGCCAATCACACCGTGAGCGCAGTGAACTTGAGGACCGTGGGCGTCGATGACGATGGCAATCCGATCATCGTCGAAGACCAGATCACCTCGGTCCTGCTCTGCGTCGAGGTTCTCGAGGCGGAAGGACCTTCCTCGGTCTCCTATCTACAGAACCCGGCGACGTACAACACGGGCAGCGCAATCGTTCCCAATGTGCCAACAGTCGTGGGGCTTGCAACATTGTTCGAGGTCGACGCCCCGCTTCCGCCCGGTCTCAGCCTGGCCCCGACGACCGGCATCATCTCGGGGGTCCCCTCGCAGGAGGTCCCCGCTTCGGACTTTGTCGTGACGGCGAGCAACCCGTTCGGCAGCGCCCAGGCGATGATTCGCGTTCAGGTGCTCGGCGAGGCCGACGCGAGCTCTGTCCTGACCCTCAACAACGACAGCACCTTCAGCACCATCCGGCGCCGCCCGGCGCGCCGTTTCAGCCACCGCACTTTCCGCACGACACCCGCGGCGCCGGTCTCGAGCGCTGCGACTCCGGATGGGCGCTTCCTGTTCATCTCGTGCAGTGATGGAAGCCTGGTTCGACACGCACAAACGCCCGGAATCGCGCGCCCGGACGCCGGCACCGTCGTCGGTCAGTATCCGGTGGCGACGGAGATGCTCATGGACGGCGCGGGCGCGCGGCTCGTCCTGCTCGGATCCGGTGAGCTATGGTCGATCGAAATCCTGGATGACGGGTCGCTCGGTGTCGAGGAGATGCTTCCCGTCTCCGACCAGGCATTCGCCATGGACCGCAATCCGGTGACCGACCTGATCTATGTGCTGCGGAGTGGGGCCGGAATGATCTCATCCTTCACCCTGCGACCCTCCTTGGCGCCCACGGGCTCCGACGTCCCGACTCCGGGCTATCCCGGGCACATCGAGGTCGCAACCAATGGTACGGCGGCCTTCGTCTCGAACGTTACCGGCAACCAGATCGTGGCTTTCACGATCGGCGGTGGCGGCGGACCGCTCGTGCAGCGACAGGCGCTGGACATCGCCGGATTCATCGGTGATCTCGAGAGTGCACGCGGGCGACTCTTCGTGGGGCGGGAGGCCGCAGGAAGCGGGCTCCTGCGCTTCGATATCGGATCCGACGGTGCGCTGAGCAATCAACGAGAGTATGCCGAGGGCCTCTCGATCAGCTCGCTCGCCACGCCCAGCCACGGACGGGAGCTCTACGCACTCGACGCCATTGCGCGAGAGGTGTCCGTATTCGACCTCTTCGGAAGTGGCACGATACTCGATTACCGAACACGCGTGCGCGATGGCGCGTTCGAGCTCGCCATGCTTCCGGGACCGATGACCTTCTCCCGCACCCGCTGGGTGCTCGCTGGCGATCCTGCGGCCGGTTCCCTAGGTGCGCTCGAGATCAACTACGGCCCGGGCTCGCTCACCCCGGCCGCGACGGGGAGCATCACCACCGGAAACGGCCTGGCCGCGGTCGTGATGAATGAAGGCGAGACCGATGTCTACGCCGCAAACCAGGATGACGACACGATCTCCCACTTTGCATTCGACGCCACGAATGGTGCGCTGACGTCACTTGGTCAGGTCGCATCCGACGACGGACCCGTGAAGCTCGCCCTCGATCGGTCGGAGCGTTTCCTCTTCGCTCTGCACCAGGGTGCCACCTCTCTCCAGCGTTTTGACATCGCCGCGGACGGTAGCCTGGTACCGGCGGTCGTGACCACTCTTCCGATTGAGCTCGCCTCGAACCTCGCCTTCGACCCGACTGGCCAGTTCCTGTATGTCCTTGACCGCGCCGGCGCGATCCTCCCGTTCGAGATGGATCCGGCGACAGGAAATCTGACAGCGCGGCCGGGTTCGAACACCGGTGGCGTGCTGCACGATCTGGGTTTCGCCATCACCGGGCGCTTCATGTACGCCTCGAGCAGTACTGGAGAAGTCTTCCAGTTCGCCATCAATGGGATGAACGGATCTCTGATCGCACTGAATCCTGCGTCGGTTCCGACCGGGCTGGGCGCGGGCAGCCTCGTCGCGCACACGCGCGTGTCCACTGTGGTCGTGGCCTGCACGGAGAGCGACGAGGTGCGCGTCTACAACTACGACACTGACACGGGATTGCTCGCGGAAAACACGAACAAGGGTCCCCTGTTCGTCTACAACCGGCCCGTCGAGGTCCTGTTCGATTTTGACGAGACCTACATCTATGTCGCGAACGACGACCCGAGCCTGCCGTCCCTGCGGACCTGGTGCTGGGTCTGCAATGGCATTCCTTCCGAAGAGTCACCCTACGACGGCGGAGGTCGTTTGCCGGTTCTGTTCGCCGGCTCCGGGATGGGAGACTGAGCCGCGCGGCGCTTCGCCGCGGGCACATGCCGCTGCTCGCAGAAGGGATGAAGTCGGGGGTCGACGCCCGGCTTCATCCCGCTTCGTAGGGCGGCCATACACCCTGTCGTCGATCCAGGTGGATCCCCTCCCGTCAGCGCGGCGCCGTTTCCGCGCCTTCGAGCTGCTCCATGGCCTTCCGGCAGCGAGCGGCCTCGGCGGCTCTTCCCGCCCCGGTGTGAAACTCCGCTCCGAACGCCAGGGCTTCCCGCGTGGTCTCCCTGCGGATCACCCATGGCCCGAGTTCCAGGGCCTGGTCGAGGTAGTCACGGGCAGTCTCGTCATTCCCGCGCCCGTGGTGCACGCGGGCCAGGCTGGTACGGACGGCGACGCGCCGCTCGGCTTCCGAGCGCACCCCGTCCATGATGTCGTAGGCTTCCATCAAGCACTCCTCAGCCCCGTCGAGGTCGCCCTCCTCGATCAGGCAACGCCCGAGACCCTCGAGGCAAAATCCCGTCAGCCTGTTCTCATCGCCGTGCACATCGCGCAGGTGCGGCTCCAGATCGGCGAACGCTGCTCGAGCCTCATCCCAGCGCTCGAGCCGGACGAATTCCTGTGCCAGGCGGAGTTCCCGAAGAATGACGATCTCATGCTCCCGCGGATGGTGAAGTCGGGCGATCTCGACTGAACGCTGATACGCATCAACAGAAGCGGCGTGATCGCCTGTCCATGAGAGCAGGCGCCCGTAGTGTGCCATTCCAATGCCGACGCCGGCCGCGTCGGGCCCCACCAGGCGAGAGGTGATCTCGATCGACTCGAGGTATAGCTCGGCCGACTCCGCGTAGCGCTCCTGTCCCATGCGAAGGAACGCGTAGCTGTCCAGGAAGGTTGCGAAGATCAGCGAGTCGCCCGAACCCGCCTCACGGAATGCGCGGCATGCAGCTTCCATTTCGATTCCCGCTTCGTCGATCCGGCCAAACTGCTGCAGGATCGTGCAGACGAGTCCGACCGTCGATGCGATGCTCCCCGGGCTCGCCTCCCCCACTCGCTTGAGCTCGAGTCCGCGACGGGCCGCGGGCAGCGCCTCCTCCAGGCGGTTCTGGGCCTGGTAGCACTCCGCCAGGAGCACGTGCCCTGTGGCCAGGGCGCCGCCGTCGGGCTCGTCGGCGGCAAGCTCCTCTGCCAGCGTCAGTGCCTCGAGCAACAGGGTCTCGGCCTGCTCGTAATCCGTCAGGTTCGTCCGGATGACCCCCAGCGTCTGCAAGGCCTCGAGAAGCTGGCGGCGCGCGGCATCGTCCTCGTACCCGCGCCATGTCTCGATCGCGGCCTCGAGCGGGGCGATGCCCGCCTCGTGGTCATTCCAGTAGAAGTAAACCCGCCCGAACATCGACTGGATCCGCGCGCGTGCTCTCGGGTGGTGGTCCAGCATCTCGGGTACGCGCTCGACGCCCCGGTCCAGGAGTCCGCGGGCGCTGGCATCCTGCGCCGCCTTTTCGGGTGAGAGATCTAGAAGGAGCGAGACCGTGAAATCGAGAACCTCCTGCGACTCGCCCAGTGCACGACGCTCGCCGGCAAGGGCATCCACCGTCCGGGAGTGCGCGAGCTTCTCCTTGCCGAAGGACTCGGTGATCGCGGCCGCATGCACTCGCTGCTGGACCAGGAGGCCCGTTGGCAATCCCACGACCAGCAGCAGCAGGGCCGAGCCAGCGACCGTCGCGCCCCGGTTGCGCTGCATCCAGCGTACGGCGCGCGTGACTGGGCCAGGAGGCCGCGCTTCGATCGGCAAGCGCTTGCGGGCGCGCTGCAGATCCTTCGCAAAGGCGGCGGCGGTCGGATAGCGCTCCGAAACGTGACTCCGCATCGCCGTGTGACAGACCGTCGCGACGTCGCCCGGGACGCGCCGGTTCGTGGCCCGAACCGGGTCCGCTTGCCCCGCCAGGATGCGCGCCTGGATCTCCATCGGCGTATCGCCCACGAAGGGCACCTGGAGGGTCAGCATCTCGTAGAGCGTGACACCGAGCGAGTACACATCCGTGCGCGCATCGGTGCTGGCCTTGCCGAGGGCCTGCTCGGGCGACATGTAGAACAGGGTTCCGATCGCCGTACCCGTGCGCGTGACCCGTCTGGCTGGATCGGCCTCGGCGGAGCTCGTCAGCCCGAAATCGAGCAGCACCGCCCGGCCGTCGGGGAGCAGCATGATGTTCGAGGGCTTGATGTCGCGATGAAGAACGCCGCGGCCGTGTGCGTGTTCGAGGGCCTCGGCGACGTCGGTGGCGATTCCAAGACATGCGTCGACCCACGTTCCACGGAAGAGCTCCGGCGTATCCCTGGGCGCGTCGCCCCCGAGGGCATCCAGCATGTCGCGACCGGTCAGGCTCATCGGAGAGCGACTCGCGAAGGCCGCGAGTACCTCCGCGATCGTGCGGCCACCGAGCAGCTCCATCGTGAAGAACGGCAGGCCGAGTTCCTCGCCGACGGTGTGGATCGAGATGATCGCCGGGTGTTGCAGGCGCGCGACGGCCTCGACCTCTCGCTGAAAGCGTTCCCGAGCCCGCTCGAAATAGAGGTTCTCGGGCCGGATCAGCTTGAGCGCCACTTCACGGGAGAGCGAGCGCTCCGTCGCCCGGAAGACGACGCCCATGCCCCCTCCCCCCAGGCGCTCGTGCAGTTCGAAATCTCCGAGCTCGCTCGGGTACTGCGGTTCGCTGCGGGCGGGCGGCTGGAGCCCCATGGCCTGCAAGGCCTGGTAGCGCACGCGAAGCTTCTGGGCGAGTTCAGGTTGCCGCTCGCAGGCCGCATCGATGGCGCTCGACCACTCCTCGGAGGGGCGCTCCAGGCATTCGGCCATGATCTCTTCAATGCGGTCCAAGCTGGCCCTCCTTTGCGGTCACCACTCGCTGCCCTCGCGTGGATATGGCGACCGGCGTACATGGTACATCCCGCCCCGGTGTTCGGCTGCACGGTGAGGGGCGACCGACCCTGGGAGCGCGTGCTAGGATGGCAATGGTGGACGGGGAGCCTGGACCTTGACCGATGACCTCAAAGCTCTGGTTGATGACGCTTCGCGCGGCGACGTGGGCGCCGTCGAGAGCCTGCTGACCCAGTATCTGCCCGACATCGAGCGCTTTCTCCGCGGCCGGGCGCCGGCACAGGTGCTCGCCAAGGAGTCGGGCGCGGACCTGGCGCAATCCGTGTGCCGGGAGGTCCTGGAGCGACTCGCCGACGAGCGCTTCGAGTACCGCGGTGAGCCCGAGTTCCGGGCCTGGCTCTACAACGCCGCCGAGCTGAAGCTGAAGAACCGCTATCGGTTCTACCACCGCGATCGACGCGCCCCGGACCGTGAGGTCCGACGCGCCCCCACGTCGAGTCGCGAAGGCGAGGCCGAGAGTCTCTTTCGCACTCTGTTCACGCCGAGCCAGGAGGCGATCCGGAAAGAGGAGCTGGCGCGCTTCGAGGCCGCGCTGTCCGCCTTGACCGACGACGAGCGCGAGGTCATCAGGTGGTTTCACATGGAAGGCCTATCCCACGCAGACATCGCCCGCCGGCGCGGAATCCAGGAGGGGCACTCGCGCACTCTCCTGTCGCGTGCTCTCGCCCGGCTTGCCCGGCTGGCCACCGAAGAGTGACCCCCTGCCGTTTAGAGGTGGTTCGGTAACGGCTAGAATGTCCTGAAGATCTGATCCATGCTCGCTCTCGCCCTCATATTGCCCGTCCTGGCCGGTTCCGATCTCGAGCTGCCCCTCGAGGGGCAGGTTGAGGTTCACGTTGAGCGCGACCAGGCCGAGTGGTTCTCGGTATCGCTCGAGCGCGCCTGCCGCCTGATCGTCTGGGCAGAGGCCGACGGTGTCGACCCGGCGCTGGCGCTGATCGATCGATCCGACGTCGCCGTGTTCGAGGATGACAACGGTGGCGGCGGTACGACCGCATTCCTCAACCCAGTTCTGGGCACGGGATCGAAACTGCGCCTGCGTGTTTCCTTGAAGCCCGGGGAGCAGGGCGACGTGACGATTCACTGTGCGACCGCGCACGAGACGGAGGAGGTTCTCGCCGCGATCGCCGAGGTGCATTTGATCCGTGCAGAGATGGACGAACTCGAGGCGCAGGGAGAGTACGAGTTCGCGATCGAGCTGATCGGAGCCGCCATGGACATCCTGGAACAGGCGCCTGGTGGTGAGCGCAGTCAGGAGATGGCACTGGCCTGGACCGAACTCGCGGAATACTACGCATTTCGGTTGGGTAGCAACGGGCTCGCCGAGCGCGGGTTTCGGCACTACCGGGAGTTCTGCGAACGGTTCTTTCCGCCAAGTGAGCTCTTTCTGCAATACGCGAGAGAGAATCACGCCCTGGGTCTGCATGCGGTGGGTCGAGGAGAGGAGGCGCGCGAATTGATGGAGAGAGCGCTCGAATGCATCCTGCCGCTCTTGCCGCCTTCGAACCAAGAGATCCTCGTGTTTCGAGCGAACCTTGCCCGGGTCACATTTCAGCTCGGGGACCTTGACGGCGCGCGAGCGGTACTCGAGCCGGGGCTGCTCGCCGCTGAAGAGTTGCCACCGAGCCACGCCGACGCTGCGCAGCTGCGACTGGTTTACGCGGCGGTCTTGCAGGAGAGTGGCGACGCCGCAGTGGCCCTGCCGATCCTGCGCGGGCTGCTCGATTCGACCGATGCGCCCGGCCTGGATGCCAAGAGCCTGGGTGAAGCCCGGACCCAGCTGGCCACGTGTCTGACGTTGCTCGGAGATGCCGAGGCAGCGCTGGTGATCCACCGCCGGGGTATCGCGGAGGCGCTCAAGATATTCCCTCCCGAACACGCGTACGTCGTGACATCCAGGTTGAACTACGCCGCGGCGCTGGGCCAGCTCGGACTGAACGGACAGTCCGTCGACGAATACGAAGCGCTCCTCGCCGTGCTCGAGGATTCTCGCAATGACTACGCTCAGGTGCCCCTGCTGCGCATGGGCTATGCGGTTCGGCTTGCGGCCGTGGGGCGAAGAGACGAGTCCATGCAGATCATCGCGGCGCTGGTCCGCGAGGGTGCCAAGCTGCCCGATGCGCACCTCATGGCGTGGAAACCTAGAATGCACCAGAGTTCGTGGGAGGCTCGCCATGGAGACCTCGAACAGGCGGCTGCAACCCAGGCGGAACTGCGGGAGCATGTCGGCCGCGTGCGGGGCAAGAACATCGAGTACTTGCGCCTCACGCTCAGCCTGGCGGGCTCACACCTGTGCCTCTCGGATCGCGCCACCTACAAGACGCGCTCGTTGGAAGCGGCCGACTGGCTCGTCGAGGATCTCGAGCGCTGGTCGCTCAGTCTATCGCCGCGCGCGCTCGAGGAGCGGGCAGCCGAGATGCGCGAACATGCGGGCGTATTGCTCTCGCTTGCAGCCGGCGCCCGGTTCGGCGATCCGGATCCCGGGTTGTTGCAGAAGTCCTTCAATGTCATGGAGACGCTGCGCGGCGCCGCGCTTCGGGGCGCTCGCCTGGCGCGCAGCGTGGCATCCCATCCCAGGAGCGAGGCGTTGCGAGCCGACGCGCGCCGAGCGGGTCGCATCCTGGCTCGGGCGGTCGCAGCCCAGACCTCGCTCGATGACGTCAGCCGGGCACGCGAGGGTGTCGACCGCGCTTCTCGCGAGCTCCTGACCATGCTCGGGGATACGGCATCGCTCGGCCGCAGAGCTACCGCGTCGGCAGTGGCAGAGGTGCTTGGCGAGGGCGAGGTCGTGGTGTCCTTCGTTCGGCATCTGCTTTCGGACTATTCGGATGGGCGGCCCTTCAGCCAGCGAGGTGAAACATGGATCTCGGCCTTCGTCATCGAGGCCGGTGACCCGCAGCCGGACTTTCACCTACTCGCCCGCGCGGACGACGTCGACGCCGCGGTGCTTCGTTGGCGCTCGGCGATCATGACCCAGGGCCGACCGAGCCCGCGCGGTATCGAGACCCTCTCGCCCGAGGCATCGAGCACGGGGTCCGAAGAGTGGCAAGCTGGCGTCGCCTTGCGGACCATGGTCATGGACCCGTGGTTGAACGGACTGAGTGGGGTGCGTCGAATCTTCGTCATCCCCGACGATCCGCTCCAGCTGGCGCCGCTGGATGCGCTTCCGTCCGGCGAAGGCGACCGTCTGGCCGATCACCACGGCTTGCACCTGCGTTCAACTGCTTGGGAACTCGTACAGCCGGCCGCGCCCCGGGTTTCGAAAGGACCGCTGATCGCCTTCGGTGGCGTGGACTACGCTTCCGCGCAGCCGCCCGCCGAAGTACGGAATGGCGAAGGGGCATCGGTTCGAGGGCAAGTGGACACCCGTCTCGAGCAGGCAGCCAGTGCCGGGTCATTCCGCAGCGTGCTGGATCGGCGCGCGCGTGGCGCGGTCTTCCAACCTCTTCCCGGAACCCGTGCTGAGGTGCAAGGCCTGCGAGCCCTGTTCGAAGAGCGCGGCGAGGAACGCGCGGTCGTGCGCGTCGGTCCAGAGGCCGATCGTACCGAGCTGGAGCGCCTTGCGCCGCAAGCGCGCTGGCTGCACGTCGCGAGCCACGGGTGGTACACGGAGACCAATCGCGACGAGCGAAGTGCCCTCTCGCCCCTCTCCCAATGCGGACTCGCCCTCGCAGGTGCCAATGCTGACGCCGACGGACTCGGTCGCGTCCACGGAGTGCTCACCGGCGAGGAGCTGGCCCTGCTCGATCTGAGCGCATGTGAGCTGGCGGTGCTCTCGGCCTGCGAAACCGGCCTGGGGATGAGCCGCTCCGGCCAGGGTTGCGCATCCCTGCAACTCGCCCTTCACATGGCTGGCGCTCGCTCGGCGCTCACGTCACTCTGGGAAGTCCCCGACGAACCGACCGCGCGGCTGATGACCGAGTTCTACCGACGGGTGTGGTTCGAGGGAGAGTCGAAGCACACGGCCCTGCTCGAGGCGAAGCGCTCCCTGCGGGAAGCGGTCGGAGATCGAGGCCGCCCACTTTACACGGTCGCCGATTGGGCCGCCTGGGTGCTCAGCGGCGAGTCCGGATAGGAAGTTACGGAACCAGGTTTGTCGCCGCACACCAAGGCGCCGTCAGTAGCCGGTCCAATCCTCGGATTCCCGGCCAGGCAAGCCGGAGGACAGCGAGAAGGCATGCTACTCCCGCATCTCGGAATCGAGGTTGGGGCGATGCCGCCAGGCAAGGTTGCAGGTGTGCGGCGGTAGACCTGGTTCGGTAACTACTTGGTGACGGCTGCTTAGTCCGGCTTCACGTATCCGTTGGCCAGGGCTCCGTACGTCGCCACCATGAACGGGACCATGTAGGTGAGCGGGATCTTGTACCAGGCCGTCGCCCAGGGGTAGTCGCCGGCGAGGAGTTTGTCTCCCTGATTGAGGGCGACCAGGGCCGTCCCGACGATCAGGGCGACGATGGCGGAACGGCGGAACAGGGCGCGGTCGAGCAAGCTGCAGCGGGCGCATTTTCGCAGCAGGCCCTGCCTGGCCCGCAGCATGAAGGTCCGCTTGCCGGCGAGGGGTGAATGGCAAGACGGGCAGGTCGGTGACCCTGGCCCCGCTGCGAGGATCTGATCACCGTGCCCTGCTTCCGTCTCACTCATTCGTCTCCATCACTCTCGTCTATGCGTGGTAGAAGCGCTCGCTCACGATCTTGCCGTCGCGCCACTTGCTGACGACACACTGATCGACGCGCACCTTCTCGCCGTTCTTCTGGGTGTACTCCATGACGGCCTGATAGTAGGTCGTGTCATCACCGAATCCGACGGAATCTACGCGGTAGCCTCCGAATTCGGCCACGTCTTCGAGCACCTTGGCCTCGAACTCCATGCAGGCTGCCTTGCCACGCTTGGGCTCGCTTTCGCCTTCATGGAGCACGACGTCGTCGTGCAGGAATCTGTCCATCGCCTCGAGGAACTGACCTTGGGCGAGCATTTCGTGGAGGGTCTTCAGAGACGCCTCGAGCTGGTCTGTTTGCATCATTTCAGTGGGTATCCAGAGAGAATCAAATCGTTATCGCGAAACGAGTGGCAGGTATTACACCCCTCCACGCCGTTGCCCATTGCGGCGAGAGCCGTAGCGTCTGTGCGGCTCGTCACCTCGTACCAGAACCAGCCGCGACCCTCGTCGGATCTGTCGGCGGTCTTGACCATCACGGCCCAGCCCTGCAGCTCGCCGGACTCGGTGAACATCTCCTTCACCGCCGCGGCGCCCAGCGGGTGCTCTTCATTGCTGGCCTCGAGGGATGCGGTCAGTGTGTCGTTGTAGAACACGCGCACCGGAGCACGCACCGACGTGTGGGGACCGCGACCCGGATGGGTCCCGTTCTCCTTTGACGGGTAGTCTTCGTAGCCGCCCGAGCTCAGGAACTCGAAGAGCTCGTCCTGGCCGAGGGGCACGCCGCCGACGATCCCCGTAGGTGTCGGGGCGGTCGGTTGCCACTCGTCGCCCGGGACCATGGCGGACGCCGATGATGTCTTCATCTTCTCGCCAGCCGCGGCCCTGAGCACCGGGTAGTACTGGGTGAAGACGAAGTCGTCGGCCGCGGCACCCTCATGGCAGGCGTTGCAGCTCGCCGTGGGGAATGCCTCGGCCGTGTCCCGGGGCGGTCCGTCCGGTTCGGTGAAGCTGAAGTAGGCCCAGTTGCCCGGCTCATCCGGGAAGTGCTTCGAGCTCTTGATCGTGGCCTCGAGCCCGATGAAGTCCCCCATGAAGTAGCCCTTGCCGCTTACGGCTTGTTTCGAGCCAACGCTCAGGAGTTCCTTCACGAGGATCGTTCCGTCCCGGAAGTCCCCCGTTTTCTCGTAGTGCTCAAAGCTCTCGGGGTCGATGTAGACGCTGTGGAATTCCGGGAACGGCGCCTTGCCGCCGTTCATGTCATTCGGAGTCAACGGCTCGCCGACGAATACCCACTCCCGGTAGCCCTCCGGGCGCTGGAGCTGGCCGCCCGTGTCAATCCGGAACGGAGCACCGCTCCCGCCAGAAGCCCGGCCTTGCCCCTTGGCATACCGAAGGACCGGGTAGTGCTGGGTGAAGACGAAGTCATCCGCCGCGTTCCCCTCGTGGCATGCGTTGCAGCTCGCCGCGGGGAAAGCCTGCGCGCTCTCCTTCAGCGCGCCGCCCGGATTGCTGAAGCTGAAGTAGGCCCAGTTGCCCGGCTCGTCCGGGAAGCGACTGGCACTCTTCACGGTCGCCTCGAGACCGATGAAGTCCCCCATGAAGTAGCCGTTTCCGCTGACCGCCTCCTTCGAGCCGACACTGACGAGCTCCTTCACCAGGATCGTGCCGTCCGGAAACTCGCCAGTGGTCTGGTAGTGCGCGTAGCTTGCGGGGTCGATGTAGACGCTATGGAACTCCGGGAAGGGCGCCTTGCCGCCATTCATGTCATTCGGAGTCACGGGTTCGCCGACGAAGACCCACTTCCGATACCCCTCCGGGCGTTGGAGGGCATCGCCGGCGAAGGTCATGTACGCGATCTCAGCGGGCTCCGAGGAAGCGCTTGCGCTGGATCGGCAGGCTGAGACGGCTATGGCAGACGCGGAGAGCAGCAGGGCTCCCGCTGCGAGGGAGGTCTTCGGTTGCATGGTTTTTTCGTGGGCTGAGGATTAGGGTTTTTTTGCGCCACGGAAGGATAGAACTCTAGACCAAAAGGTCAATATCAGTATCATGAAGCAATCTTTCGGCCAGTTTTGACGCGCCATGACTACACGCAAATCACGCCACATCAACCCCCTTCGCCTCTTCACGATGTTCCTGGTCCACCACCTCGAAAGTGGCGGCGTCACGGAATCTTCTCTCCGTCGCGAGCTGAAACTCGATGAAGGCTGGCTCGAGTCGAAGACCCACGAGGATCTGGTCACCCTGGTGCCCCAGCTGATCCAGTCTTCGCAGAAGCTCGCGGACGACGAGCTCCTGGGCATGCATGCCGGAGAGTGCTTCCACTTCTGCCTGGCCGGAGCCGGAGGACTGGCCGCCACGCACGCACCGACACCGCGCCTCGCGCTCGAGACCTTCGGTCGCTTCGTTAACGGGGAGGGACTGCTCACGGTCAAGTCCTCCACGACACCGGAGGAAACGACCTTCACTGTCCAGGTCGACGCCTCATGGCCCAGGCCCACCCGTGAACAGGTCCTCGACGGATTCTTGTCCGGCCTCGTCGCAGCTCTCCGAGCTGTATGTGGTTCATCCTTCGCTCCGATCCAGGTGCGCCTCACCCGATCGGAACCCGAAGACACCCAATCCTTCTCCCGCGCACTTCGCGGCCCCGTTCTCTTCCACTGCGAGCGAAACGAGGCTGTCGTTTCGACATCGGAGCTCAACAAGGCCTCGCTCCTGTACGAACCGATGCTCTACGAACAGCTCCGATTCATCGCGGACCTGAGCACCGACAGGCCAGCCGGAACGAGCCCCCTCCGACAACTCGTCGAGCAGGCGATCCGCGCCGGCGACTACTCGATCGAAAGCGTCTCGGAAACACTCCAGATCACACGCCGAACCCTCCAGCGCCGACTACAAAAGGAAGGCGTGACCTTTCGCCGAGTCCTGAACGGAGTCCGTGTGTCCCTGGCCGAGAACCTCCTCCTGGAAAGCGACCTCACCGTCAGCGAGGTCGCCAAGCGCCTCCACTACAGCGACGACAAGGCTTTTCGAAAGGCCGTCAAGGCGGTCACGGGCAAGACCCCGACAGAGATCCGGGGTAACGCCACGACGGAACCAGGTTTGTCGCCGCACACCGAGGCGCCGTCATGAGGTGGTCCATCGCTCGGACGCCCGGCCAGCCAATCCGGGGGATTGTGAGAAGGCATGCTACTCCCCTATCTCGGAATCGAGGTTGGGGGCGATGCCGCTTGGGATGATTGCAGGTGTGCGGCGGTAAACCTGGTTTGGTAACAGTCATCCGATGACAACAGGGTGTGCGACTCCGTATCGTAGACGACATGATCAAGGTGAGCTTCTGCATGCGACGTCTACCGCATTTGAGCCGTGAAGAGTTTCTGACCTACTGGCGCGACAAGCACCCGGCGGCCGTACCGCCGGAGGCCATACCGACGCTTGGCGTCAAGCGCTACATCCAGGTCCATACGCTCGACACGGACGCGCGAGAGCTGGTAGTCGGCCCGCGCACGGGACTGGAAGAACCCCTGGACGGCATTGCCGAGCTCTGGGTCGAGAGCGTCGAGGCGATCGAACGCGATTGGTCGACCGCCAAGGCCAAGGTGATCCTTCAAGCCTTCTTCGATGATGAGAAGAACTTCATCGACTGGTCCCGCTCGACCATCTTGGTGTCCGAGGAGATCGTCGTCATTCCGTAGACGTGCAGTGCATTCGGATCTTGGGGCCGTCCCGCGCAGTACGGACGACCGGCAAGGCGGATGCCGCGGTGATTCGTTGTAATCGAATGACAACAGGGCGTGCGACACCGTATCGTTGTCAGACCATGATGATTCTCAGAATATCGCTGTTGCTCTCATTCGGCGCGTTGACCGGCTGCTTCTCGGTAGACCCTTCCAGGATGGGTGCCATCGATATCGAGGGGCTTTCGAGCCACCCACAGGTAGTAGCGCTGGAGGCGCGGTCACGAATCGATCAGAGCGCGGGTCTGGAAGGTGGAGAGGCCTTCGTGACGGATCTTGCGCCGAGTGCCGAGGATCTCGACGCATCCGTGCGCAAGGCGATCGACACGTCAGGATTCCTGGCCGGGATTGACGAGAATGCCGAATGGACACTGCGTGTCGTTCTCAGGCGGGCCGCGCTCGTCGAGGGAACCGGAGCCGAGTGGGGACGTGAGGCGAAGGTGATCTGCAACTGGTCTCTGATCGCCGCGGGAGTTGAAGACCCGCTGTGGTCGGACCGGATCAGCACCAATGCCAGGGGGAACTCGGTCATGGGAGACAGGCGAACCGCGGATGCCGTGGAAGGTGCGGTGCGACTGAACATCCGCGGGGCCTTCCTTGCGCTTCAAGAGAGCGGCGTGCTGTCAGGCGGTAGCCAGTGAAGCTCTCAAAAGGGTGGGTCGCTGCTGTGTTCGTGATGGCAGCTGCTGCGCCGGCATGCCGCTCCATTCCGCCCTACCCCGGCTATGGGCAGACCGTGGAAGAATGGGACCCGATTCCCAAGGGTAAGGGCCGGGTGGTCTTCTATTCACGGAGTGGTGGTTCGCGAAAGCACCCCGAGCAGGCGCTCAAGGTGGTCTTCGACGGCAAGAATGAGGTCATCGTCCCCGGCGGGATCTTCGCCTTTGCAGACCTCAAGGCCGGGCCGCACTTCTTGCACTACGGGCACCTCAGGAGTGAGAGCCAGAAGATCCTGGATACGGTCAACCAGACTACTGCCACGACGACGGCCGAGCGCTCCGACCTGCTACGGGATGTGATGAACCAGAATCACCGACGGGGAACCGGTGCCCTGGCATTCGAGGTTCCCGTCGGAGAGATTCTGTTCGTGCAAGTTGTGCGCGACGGGGACCCGGTCCTGGTCGATCGACCCAATGCGATGAAGGTACTTGCTGGAATGCAACACAAGTACCGTGGAGCGCTGGCGTTCAACGACTAGGCACGTATACGGAGTAGGTGGCCTTCCGCCGACTCCGGCCCATCCCCCATCGCCGTGGCGCGGATCACGGGAGCGGAGCCACGACCGTCGTCATCGGGATCCCCGGCCCGATGCTGGCGAACTTCGACGGGCATCGAGTTCAGCCATGCAGGTCAGCGGTAGCCGGTCGGGCCGCTTGAACAGGGAGCTTTGAACTGCCTGACCCCCTATCGCGGCCAGGCGTGTACCGTGCGCATCCAATGAGCCCCTTCCTGCACGTCGTTCTCCTCCACGCCCTGTCCGGACTGCCCGTCGGCGAGATCGACGAAGCCTCCCCGTCAGGTGATCTGACGGTCATGGCCTGGAATATCTGGCACGGTGGCCGCGAGGATGGCGACGAAGTGGGACCCGCGCGGGTTGTCGAGGTCATCCGTGACAGTGGGGCCGACCTGGTCGCGATGCAGGAGACATACGGTTCGGGCGAACGCATCTCGCGCGAGCTGGGATTCCATTTTCACCCGCGGGGCACCAACGTCTCGATCCACAGTCGCTACCCGGTCGTGGAAGACATCTCGGTCTTCGAAGAGTTCCAGTGTGTCGGTGCGCTGATCGAGTTGCCCGATGCCTCACGGGTCGCGTTCTATTCGATCTGGCTGCCGTACAGCGCGGAGATCTGGGAGGCTGGAACCCGCGATACATCGAAGCCCGAGACGATGCTTGCGGCGTGTTCCGCGTCCGCGAGCAGCCTCGAAGCGATTCGGGACGGAATCCGCGCTCGGTTGACGGACGCGGAGTACGCGGGCGTCCCGATCATCGTCGCGGGCGACTTCAATTCGATGTCGCACCTGGACTACGGCCAGATCGGGTACGACCAGTACGGAGCGGTGGTCGACTGGCCGACGAGTCATGTGTTGACCCGTGAGGGCTTTCGAGATTCCTACCGCGAATGCAATCCAGCCATCGACCGGGTGCTGGACAGCACGTGGACTCCGCGCTTTCCGGAGCAGGAGCAGGATCGGATCGACTTCATCCTCTATCGCGGAGAGAGCTGGCGCGCGCGGCGCTCGCGGGTCGTGCGGACACACGCTGACGGCTTCCCATCGGATCACGCCGCCCTGGTGAGCGTACTTCAACGCCGAGACGTACCGTCCGGGGCGGACCTCCCCCTTCGAGCTGTGAGCTACAACATCCGCCACGGCGTGGGCATGGATGGCAAGCTCGACCTCGAGCGCACGGCCGATGTCCTGCGCGCGCTCGAGCCTGACCTGGTCGGACTGCAGGAGGTGGACCTTCGCGTCGAACGCAGCGGCGGGGTGAACCAGGCGCTCGAGCTCGGGCGAAAGCTCGACATGCATCCCGCCTTTGGTTCCTTCATGGACTATCAGGGTGGGCGCTACGGGATGGCAATTCTCTCGCGGCATCCGATCGTCGACGTGAGTGAATTGCGCCTCCCGGATGGCAACGAGCCCCGCATCGCGCTGATCACCAGGATTCGCCTGCCCGCGGGCGAGACCATGCTGGTCGTGAACGTTCACTTCGACTGGGTCGAGGACGACGCCTTTCGCTTCGCCCAGGCATCCATGCTGGCTGATTACCTGCGTGGACTGGAGGAGCCGTACCTGCTACTCGGGGACTTCAACGACTTGCCCGCGTCGCGAACTCTCGAGCTCTTCAACGGGATCGCCACGGAGGCCCGAAAGCCTCGCGAGAGTCGGCTGACCATTCCGTCGGATGCTCCGACGCGTGAGATCGACTTCCTGTTCCATGGACCCACCGACACCTGGCGCATCGGCGGCGCTCGCGTGATCGACGAGGCGTTGGCCTCGGATCATCGACCGATCGTGGCCGATGTTCGCCTGCGGCCCAGGTGATCGCGGGTCCAGTCAGCGACTACTCACCGCTCGCTGTCACCTGGTCCGTACCCAGGAAACGCCTGTCCTTGTTCATGTACCAGCTACGCGTGCGCGGCAATTGAATGCCCGCGACCGACGAGAGCCCGTCAAAGATGATCGTTTCGCCGTCCCGCGCTGGATCCGCCTTGTCGAAGCGGCAGCCGACCAGCTCGGCCGTGGAGGGATCGAGGTAGAACGTCCAGGTATCGGTTCCGACCTCGGGTGCAAAGCTCGCACGGATCGACAGAACGTCGCGATCCTCGAGCTCGGCATCGTCAACATTCGGAGCCAGGTGCACGTCTGGATCCCGCAGGCCCATGGGCAATGCGGCCAGGAAACCGAGGTAGTCGCGCCAGAAGAGGCCGTCGTCACGATCCAGAACCATCTCGGCCCGTAACTCATCCGAGACCTCCAGCTCGCCGTCAACGCGCGCCTCCACAACCCCGTCGCTCACCCAGTAGTCGATCGTGTGGCCCTTGCGCTCGCCGCGCATTGAAAAGGCGCCGTCCGGATCGAACTCCATATCGACCGCGAAGCTCACGCTGCCGTCGGGCTTCGTACCCATCCAGTGGATTGCAATCGACTCTCGACCCCAGGCCTGGTCCGGATCGTGAAACTGAATCGACCGGTCGAGCAAGGTCTGCGACGGAGATCGGGAGTCCAGGTAAGGCTCTCTCGAAGTGTGGCATCCAGAAAGCGAAGTGACCCACAAGACTAGAAGCCACGGAATCACACGGAGGCTGTCGTTGAGACGATCTGTCATGGGAACGAGATTACCAGGCGCACGCCCACCACCTAACCTTCGACTGATGGTGATACGGAGTCGACTATGAGAAGGCCCCGTCAGTAGAGGGGGCCTTCTCACAAACGACACCGTATCGGGAACGCGCCGAGGGAGGGCGCTGACCGTCGATTGGGGATCCAGGCCTCCTCCTGCGGTGCGGCAACGCGCCGTTCGGAGATTCTTGCACTCGGAGCAGACCCCAGGCCGAACGGGCGGTCATACTGGCGATCCCGCTCATGAAGCTCGCCTGCACCGTTCTGCTGCTGTCGACCTCGATCGTCCCCGCGGCATCTCAAGACGCCGCTGAGTTCGGTCGTCGCAACGAGCTGGGTCTGCAGGCGCTGATCGACGGCCGATATGCTGAAGCGATCCCGCTCCTCGAGAGCGTGGCCGGCTGCGAGCTATTGTCAGACGAAGATCGCGGGTACGCCGCCTACAACGTTGCTTGCTGCTACGCACGCCTGGGGGAGCTGACTTCCGCCTTCGAATGGTACGAGCGATCGGTCGAGTTCGGCGATCTGATCCCCGCGGAGCAGGTCCTGTCCGATCCGGATCTCGGCAATCTACGAGGCGATCCGCGCTGGAAGTCCTTGGAACAGACCCTGGAACTCAAGGTGGCGGGAGAGCAGCAGCTCCGGGCAAGCGCCGCCGCCCCCCTGCGCGCGGCACTGGAACGCACAAGGGACCTCGTGGGTTCATCGTCCGTGACGTGGCTCGACGGTCACCAGGGAAGGGCCCTTCGAGTTCGCCTGTCCCCTGATGGAGAGCGTGCCGTGACCTGGGCCGAGGATGGGTCGGCCTGGCTCTGGAATGCGTGGACCGGAGAACCGTTGGGGCTGCTGGGCCTCTTCGTCAGTGACAAGTTGTTCGGGCGCTGGGACTACTGGCTCCAGTTGGATTTCAGCGCGGACGGAGAACGGGTGCTAGCGTTCGAGCCGTTCGCCGGCTTTGCGGGATTGTGGGACGGCCGCAGCGCGGAGTTCCTGGGCACTCTCGAAGTCGGCCAGCAGGTCGTGTGCGCCGTCGCCCTCGATCTCGAGGGACGCAGGATCGCGACGGCCGACGAGGCGGGCGTGGTGAGGCTGTTCGACGCCGATCTGGGCGCTCCGATCGCGGACAGCACCTTCGAGGCTACTGGGGTGCAAGAGCTCTCATTTAGTTCCGGTGGTGAGCGACTCCTGGCCTTGACGGTTTATGGACGCGCGTATCTCTGGGATCTCGCCAGCGGTTCCGAGCTCGGCGACCTGAACAATAGCGGATACTTCCTGGACCGGGCCGGGTTTGACCACGAGGGCCAACGTGTGCTCGCCGTGGGGATTCAGATCGGCGGGCCGGTCGGGCTGATCTTCGAGATCGAGGAGCCGGGCTCGCCGGCCTCCGTGCCGAAGGTTCTGCAGGGCCCCGACGGCGAGTGGGCCGGCGTCGACTGGGGCGCGGGGGGAGACGTTCAGGGCATTCAGCCGCTCGCGTTCTGGACCCCCGCCGTGCGGCCGCGCGGAAAGCACCTGATTGTCGTCGACCACGAAGGAGTGGCCAGCCTGTGGGATGCGACGACGGGTGAGCGTACGGCAACCCTGGAGGGGAGCAGGGCGTCGTTCGAGGGCCACGCCATGGATAGCTGGTTGGGGTTCAATCCCGACGGGACTCGGCTCCTGATCCTGCACGGAGACGAGGGCCAGCTCTGGAATGTGGAGGACGGCCGGCGGATCACCGATCTGGTGGGGGAGCGCGCGCCCTACCACGGGCAGCATGCCACCTTCAGTCCGAACGGACGTCACCTCGCCACAACGACGGCCTACCGCCGGGGCGGTCCGGCAAAGATCGAGACGCGGCTCTTCGACGGGCTAACGGGTGAGTTAATGGGAGAACTGGCGCTCGGGGATGGGAGCGCCTGGGGGCTCCAGTTCGGGCCCGATGGACGGCTGGCAGTCCCGTCTGCGGACGGCACGGTCTACATCTGGGACGGAGCGAATCCGCCCCTGCCCTTGCGGGCGCACGCAGCCAGGATCGCTGCACGGGAGCGCAGTGGCAACACCATGGGCGCCGATGGAAGCCTTGGGCCGGGCGGCGCCCGGATGAGCCTCGATGGAAGCCTCGCCGTGTCGGTGGGCTCGACTCCCGATGGCCCGCTCGTTCGGCTCTGGGATCTTTCCAGCGGTGGGATCGTGCGCGAGCTCGAGCCGGGTCGCTGGACATCAGGTTGGTTCCTCGGGAGTGGAGAGCTGCTCCTGGTGGGTGCCAGCATGAGCGGACCGAAGACCGATGTGCAGATTCAGGACGCCCGCAGTGGCGCCGTCCACAACGCATTCGAAATCGACGTGAATCCACGCGCGCAGCGGATCCTCATTAACCCCGAACGGACTCGTCTCCTGAGCCGCACCGACAAGGAGTGCGCACTCCATGATCTGGAGCGTGAAGAGATCCTGACCACATTCTCTGCAATTGACGTGGCGTTGAGCCCGCGTGGAGACTACGCGGTAGCGTCCGAACTCTTCGAGGATGTCGATCCGTTCATGGTCTTGCGTGAACTCGCCACGGGGGAGCGTCGAGAGACTCTTCTCGAGGCGTCATGGGGGACACCCGTTTTCTCAGGGGACGGGAGCCTGCTTGCGAGTGGGTATGAGGAAATACGGGTCTGGGACCTGGATGCGCACGATCCGCCTCGACACTTCGCCGGTCACGGGGAAGATATCTCGGGCGCCCGAGAACTTGGACTGAGCGGGGTTGTGGCCTCCGTTGCGTTTGACGCCGAGAGCCGCCGGATGGTCTCGACTGGCACTGATGGCAAGGCACACATCTGGAGCCTCACGGAAGATCGAGAACCGATCGTCCTAAGGGGGCACCGGGACTTCGTCGACTCAGCCCGTTTTTCGCCCGATGGGCTGCGCGTCCTGACCACCAGCGAGGATGCAACGGCTCGCCTGTGGACCGCGTCCACCGGAGAAGAGCGAGCTGTCCTCGGACACCTGGGCCCGGTGACCAGGGCGGAGTTTTCGCCGAGTGGCGACCGCATCCTGACCCTGTCCATGGACGGAACCACGCGAATCTGGAGCGGGTCCCCCGATAGCGAGGGACGCCTGCTCGCGACGCGGGTGGACTACGACGACGGGTGGGTCGTCTTCGAGCCCGGTGGGCACTACATCGCGGGCGGCAACGGAGCCGAGCGCGCGCAAATCAACGTTCGCGGCCGCCGCTATCCGCTCTCTTCTTATGCGAGTGTCTACCGATCGCAAGAGAAGATCACCGCCTCGCTCGCGGGCGAGGTGGTGCGTGCGCCTGCCTTCGTGCCCCAGGCGCCCGAGCTACGCATCGCCGCGCCCCTCGACGCCGTGATTGCAGACCGCACCTTCCGCATCGAGGCCCTGGTGGAGGACGCCTACGGCATCAGCGACGTCTCGGCCAGCTGGACACCCGACTTCTCCGCGGACAGCGAACCGCTCGACATCGATCAAGGATCGAAGACGGCGCGGCTCACCTGGCAACTCACCTTGCCCGAGGGCGAGAACCAATTGATCGCCACCATCCGCGTTCGCAACCGCCGCGGGATCTTCAGCTCGCAGCGAAGGATCCAGGTGCGCTGGGAGCCGCCGCAACGCGAGCTCTACGTCCTCGCCCTGGGAGTCACCGACTACGACGACGATTCTCTCGACCTCGCCTACCCCACCAAGGACGCGGACGACTTGATCGCACGTTTCAAGGCCGAGGAGGGCGGCTTCTATCAAAAGGTCAACGTGCAGCGCCTCGTCGACGGCGAGGTCACCCCCGGCAAGCTACGCCGCGCGCGCGAGGAGTTCCTGCTGCGCGCGCAGCCCGAGGACACGATCCTGGTCTTCGCCGCCGGCCACGGCGTGCGCTCGGACTCGGGCGAGTACTACTTTCTGACCCCCTCGACAACCCCGGACGACCCCTACGACGGTGTCGAGCGCCAGATGCTCGAATCCCTCGTTACCTGGGACCGCCTGCACGCTGACCGCCGCATCCTGCTACTCGACACCTGCCATTCGGGCGAAGCCTTCGGCCAGGGCAAGCGTGGCGTGGCACTCGAGTCCTTCGACCAGGCCGAGGTGGACGAGGCCGCCGGCACGGGCCTCTACATCATCGCCGCCAGCTCGGAGGCCGGCTTCGCCCAGGAAATGAAGGGCAACGGCCTCTTCACCAAGGCCCTGCTCGAGGGCCTCGACGGTGCAGCCGACATCAACGGCGACGGCCTGGTCGGCATCGACGAGCTGAAGAGCTACACCACGACCGCGGTGCACGAACGCAGCGGAGGCCGTCAGCGCCCCACGGCCCCGCGCGTAGAGGGAGGCGAGAACTTTCCGCTTGTGCGAGCGAGGTAGGAGACCCTGGATACAAAGTCGCACACCTTGTTGTTGACTCGTGGCCTGCCCGTACCGTGCGACCCGTCGTCGGCGAGCAACAACAGGGTGTACGACACCGTATCGGGAAAAATCCGTCCGGATTGTCCGTGATCCCACTGATTGGCCCGGGATGAGGGGGGGGAACCGCTACAGGACCCCAACCATGAAGACAATCCCCCTATTCCTCACGCTCACCGCCCTACCCCTGACCTCGGTCCACGCCCAGGAGGTTCACTGGGCGCGAGGAGGCTTCATCTACCCCTCCGCAGTCGACCTGTCTGTTGACGTGACGGGAGACGGCCTGGCTGACGCCATCATTGGCGACAAGGCGTATTCGCGCGTCGTCATCTACTCCGGAACGGGGGGCACGATCGTGCACAATTTGATCGGAGATCTGTCCGAGCATATCGGGACTCAGGTCGTCGGCGTCCCGGATCTGAACGGCGATGGCTTCGACGAGTTCGGCTTCTGTGGCGACGCTGGAGGATTGCATTTGCACGATGGCCAGACGGGCGCGGAGCTCTATGCCGTGGATTCATGGGGAGTGGAAACGCGCCTCGAGTCGATCGGAGACGTGAATGGGGATGGCTATGGTGATGTGGCTACCTCGTACCCGACCATTACCGGTGGTCAGGTGTGGGTGCACTCGGGTCGCTACATCGTGAATCGGACACAGCCCGAGTTTCTCTGGGTCAAGCATGGCCTCTTGAACGGTCGATTCGGGCAGGCCATTGCAAGCATCGGTGACGTCGACGGTGACGGGTTCAATGACATCGCCGTCGGAGCACCGCTCGAGGAGGGAGTGGTCGGACTGTATGCATTCAAGGGCCAGATCCACTGCCTGTCCGGTGCGACCGGGGATACGATCTGGACCAAGGGGTTCGTTTCGACGGAGCGAACATACTTCGGGAACTCGCTTGCCGCAGCGGGCGACATCAACGGTGATGGCGTCGGCGATGTCCTGGTGGGCGCCCCCGGAAACGACTCGGGGGGCGTCGATGCGGGAGCAGTCTTCGTGCTCAATGGTGTGAATGGGTGGTACTTGGAGCAGCTCTACCACTCTGTTCCCCACGACAACCTCGGGACTGACGTGGCCAGTGCCGGGGATATTGATGGCGACGGCATACCGGACCACCTGCTCGGGGCCGGGGGGTCCACGACAAATGTCGCGAGGGCGCGCCTGTACTCGGGCGCCTCGATGAGCCTTCTGGCCACCATCGACGGGGCGGGCCTGGGGCGGCTGGGCACGATGTCGGGCGGCGTCGATGCTACCGGGGACGGTGTGGCAGACTTTCTGCTCAGCTCGCCGGGGGGCGCCGGGCCCAAGGTCGAGCTCTGGCGAGGACCCTGCGAGGGCGGTCACGCTGCATTCTGCACCTCGATTCCGAACAGTAGTGGCATGGCCGCCACCCTGGACGTATCTGGCAGCCATTCGATCTCCTCGGACAACCTGACCCTCGAGGCGCGCCGCTGCCCGCCCGGCAAGTCTGGCGTCTTCTTCTTCGGGACCCACTCACTCCAGGAGCCCTTCGGGGACGGATTCCGCTGCGCCGGCGGTAGCGTGGCTCGCCTGCGACCGATCGTCACAACCGACGGTACGGGCACGGCGCGTCTGTCCCTCGACTTCTCCGCCTTTCCGGTTGGGCAGGGCCCGATGATGATCGAGCCCGGCGACGTGCGCTACTTCCAGTACTGGTTCCGCGACCCCATGGGCCCGAGTGGATCGGGGTACAACCTGACCAACGGGCAGCGGGTCACGTTCTGCCATTGACGCGGGATACAGAGTCAGGACCAAATCCCACGCCTATCCCAGGTACGAGTGCATTTCGGTCGCCGTTTCCTGACGCCGATCCGGATAGCTTCCACTCGCGGCGACCTCATGGCAAAGGGCCTAGCATCTTGGAATTGTCCCGTGCGGTGCGGCGGCCGGCAAGGCGGCTGATCGGGGTTAGCCGTCGGATTTGGTCCTGACTCGGTATCGCGGCTATCCTCTTGGCTCCCATGCCCGACTCAAGTCGTTTCGGCCGTTACGAGGTAGAGGAAGAGGTCGCCCGCGGCGGTATGGGGGTGATCTACAGGGTGCGCGATCCTGAGATGAGGCGCTTCCTGGCCATGAAGGTCCTGCTCGCGGACGAGGGGCCGGCGGACGACGCTTCGAAGTCCAGACACTCCAAGCTCTCGGCGCGCTTCACCGACGAGGCGCAGCTGACGGGGCAGCTCGACCACCCGGGCATCATCCCTGTCTACGACATGGGCCGCGATGACGACGGGCGGCTCTACTTCACCATGCGCCTGGTCAAGGGGCGCACGCTCGAGGAGATCTTCGAGCTCGTGCGCGACGGGCGCGAAGGCTGGACGGTCACGCGCGCGATCGGAGTGCTGCAAAAGGTGTGCGAGGCGATGGGGTTTGCACACCAGCGCGGGGTCGTGCACCGGGACCTCAAGCCCGCAAACGTGATGGTCGGGCGCTTCGGCGAGACCTACGTCATGGATTGGGGCCTCGCCAAGATCGTCGACGAGAAGGATGCCGGGCAACCGGTATCGCATCCGTCTCCGCAGACCGTGCTCACGAGTGCACGCAAGGACGAGGCCAGCCGTGGCGCTGGGCTGGAGACCCTCGAAGGCGACGTTATGGGCACACCCGCCTACATGGCGCTCGAGCAAGCGCGTGGCGAGGTGCACCGGGTCGGGCCTCGATCGGACGTCTATTCCGTTGGTGCGATGCTCTACCACCTTCTGAGCGGCCATCCACCGTACCGTCCGGCGAATGACAGGGCTTCGGGGCGTGAGATCCTCGACCGCCTGTACACGGGGCCGCCTCCGGCAGTCGAGACCCAGGCTGACGCGCCGGCCGAGCTCTGCGCCATCTGCGAACGTGCGATGGGCCGTCAGCCGGAGGAGCGCTACGGGACCATGCTGGAGGTGGCCGAGGACCTTCAGGCCTTTGTCGAGAACCGCGTCGTCCAGGCTTACCGCCAGGGGGCGGTGGTCGAGTTCAAGAAGTGGGTGCAGCGCAACCGCGCGATCGCGGCCAGCCTGGCGGTGATCTTCGTCCTGATCGTCGCCGGCCTGGGAGCCGTCTCACTCATCCAGACCCGAGCGCGGGATGCGGTCGAGGACAAGAACCGTGAGCTGGCAGCCTCGAACATCGAGCTCGAGGCCGAGCGTAAGCGCACCACCGAAGCCCGCGACCGGGCGGAGCGCAATCAGGCTCTGGCGGTGGAGAACGAGCGCATCGCGCGCGCCAGCGAAGAGGAAGCCCTCTGGCAGAGCTACGTCGGGAACATTTCAGGGGCCCACGCCGCGCTGGAAGTTGGCAGCGCCTCCGAGGCGCGGCGACGACTCGCCGCCTGTGCCGAATCCCTGCGTGGGTGGGAGTGGCGCTACCTGAACCAGCGCGCGGACGGGAGTCTGCGCGTTCTCACGGGAAGTGAGACCTTTCTCGGAAGCCTGGCCGTCAATCCTGTTTCGCCTCACGTCGCTGCCGCCGGCGGCATGCTCGGCAGTTCGGGCGCCCCGGATTTCAAGATCCGAGTGTGGGACTTCGAGTCGGGTCAGCTCGAGAAAACACTCGAGGGACATGGGACCTCCATCAGTGATCTCGCCTATTCCCCGGCTGGCGACGCGCTCGCATCCTGCGATATCGACTACAACCTCCGCATCTGGGACGTCGAGAGCGGAGAACTCATCGCGGAGGAGCCCGACATCGGGCGCTGGCTCGCCTACCACCCCAACGGCCGCTGGATCGTGGTGGAGGACTACGGACGGCGAACGCTCGATACCCCGGGGACCGTCACCCTGTGGGATAGCTACGATCTGGTGCGGGTCGCCTCACGCCAGCTTCCCGTGGCCTCCAATTCCGTGCGCATCTCGCCCGACGGGCAGAGGATCGCCCTCGCCGGGATCGACGACCACATTCGCATTCTCGATCTCAATCTGGAGACCCTCCTCGATCTCGACGCCTCTGGCGAGGCCCGTGCAAGTGACGGCCTGAACAACACGCTGGATATCGGGCCAGGGGTCTACTGCATCGACTTCTCGCCGGACGGACGCCGTCTCGTGTCCGGATCCGGCGATGGATTCGTCCGAACCTGGGATCTCGAGACCGGCCAGCGTCTGGAGTTCTTCCGCGGGCATCGCTCTATCGTCAAGTCGGTGCGCTGGCATCCTCGCTTCTCCTGGATCGTCTCGTCAGATAAGACCGGTAGCATTCGCTTCTGGAACTCCGAAACGGGCCAGCCCCTGGATGTGCTGCGCGGGCACGACGAGGACGTCACATCCCTCGGATTCAGTGCTCTCGGCGACCGGCTCCTCTCGGCTTCGCGGGACAAGACTGTCCGAGTCTGGGACGGACAGGCCGGGGCGAATGACACATCCCTTGACGGCTATAGCTATCCCAACTTTCGACCCTACGAGCTGGCGTTCTCGGCGGACGCGGAGCGTATCGCCTGGCGCAGCGCGGAGAGCACGGTCTCCGTAAGCGACGTTCGAACCGGCGAGGACGTCAGTTCAATCTGGACGGACGGCCCATCATCCGTCGCCTGCATGGAATTCGTCGATGGAGATCTCTGGGAGGTCAGCTGGTTGGGGCGCTTGACACGCTGGAGTCCTTCGACTGGTGAGCGGCTATCCACGGTCGAGACCGGGCTTTCTACGTGGGGCGGTGTATTCCAGCCTGGCCATCGGGCCGTTCTGCTGGCGGGCAGGGCTTCGTCATTCTGGCTCAAGCTGGTGGACCTGAATTCGGAGTCCGTTGTCTGGACGACTCCGGTTGGATTCCGGCCCCGTACGCTCGCCTTTTCCCATGACGGCAGTCGATGTGTAGTCAGTGCCCGACCCCTTCAAGGGGATGGCGGCGGGATCGTCGCACTCGATGCCTCGTCGGGAACGGTGCTCTGGGAGGTCTGGGATTCAGGGCATGGCACGCGCCTGGCCGTATTCCCGGATGGAGAGCGATTCGCTCACACGAATTACAACGAGTGGAACAAGTCGCTCTATATCCGCAGTCTGAAGACCGGGGAGCTTCTGAAGACTCTGATCGGGCATGCGCAACCTACGGCGATCGATATTTCGCCGGACGGATCGCGGATCGTCTCTGGCAACTGGGACGGAACCCTCAGTCTGTGGAGTCCGGAGCGCGGGGAGATCATTGTGGTTCCAGCTCACTCCATGGTTGTCCCGGATGTTGGCTTCTCACCGGATGGTCAATTGATCGCCAGTCTTGGCTCCGACGGCCGCCGACGGATCTGGAGCGCGACGGCTGTCGAGTCGCGTCAGGTGGCGCGGACAGCAGCGGCTCGCCGGCGGCGCTGGTCCGGCGACGCGCGGCGCAGGGTCGACGACCTTCTCGAGACCCGGATACACCGGTCCGCCGTGGTCGAAGCCCTCGAGGGCGATCCTGGGTTGCAACCGGTTCAGCGCGAGGCAGCGATCATGATGGCCCATTCGGATCCCATATCCGTATGGGGACTGCTCGAGCGCTCCAAGGCCATCGGGATGTCGCCCGGACACACGGGCGCCGAGTACATGCGCGCGATGAATGGCGCGAAGCTGGCAACCGAACTGGCCCCCGAGGTACCGGAGTTCTTCGAGGCGCTTGGTGCCGCGCGGATTCGCATGGGCCTTGCCTACGAGGCGCTCACCTGCCTCGATCAAGCCGAGCGGCTGCGTGCAGAGGATGGAAACGGGTTCCCACCGGCTCTCTTGTTCCTCAAGGCGCTTGCTCATCATCAGCTGGCTGATGTGACGGCCGCCGGTCGCGAATACGAGAGCGGCCTGACCGAGCTTCGCGTCGGAGGCATGTGGACACCCGAGGCGATGGCTCTCGGCCGTGGGCTCGAACTCGAAGCAAGGGCACTGCTCGGGCGCGATTGATCGGATACCGAGTCAGGACCAAATCCGACGCCTATCCCAGGCACGGGTATAACTCGGTCGCCGTTTCACAAAACCGATCCGGATAGCTTCCACTCGAGGCGATCTCATGGCAACGGACCTCGCAGCTTGGGGTTGTCCCGTTCAGTGAGGGCGGCCGGCAAGGCGGCTGATCGGGGTTAGCCGTCGGATTTGGTCCTGACTCGGTATCGCACGGTATCGCACAGCGGCTTCCAATTCACTCAGACCGCTGGAGCCTCCCATCTCCACCCGTCCCGTGCCTACAATCCGTATATGGTGCTTCCCGCTCTGCTCGCCTTCCTGACCCTCGCCCACGACTCCGATCAGGAGCGTGGGATCGAGGTCGTGAACGAGCACGAGGCAGTAGCTCAACCAGCTTATGTTCGTCGCCACGCACTCATAGTTGGGATCAACGCCTACAAGGACCCGGGGTACCAGGACCTTGGGTATGCGGTCGCCGACGCGGAAGCCGTAGCAGCAATCCTGATCGAGGACTACGGGTTCCCTCAGGAGGACGTGCTGCTGATCCTGAACGAAGATGCGACCAAGGACACGATCGAGAAGGCGCTTGAGGAGTGGGCCTGCGACTACAATCGGATCGGTGAGGACGATTTGCTAGTCGTGTTCTTCGCAGGCCATGGTGTGACCCGAAACGTTCGGGGACGTGGCGATCGGGGCTACCTTGTGCCAGTGGATGCCCGAGCGGGGTCAGGCGGTGATCATGAGTGGTCCAGCCTGCTGAGCATGAACCATCTGGAGGATGTGTCCGAGGCGATCCCGGCAAAGCATGTGCTGTTCATTCTGGACTGCTGCTTCGGGGGCTTGGCGGTGAAGCGGTCTCCGGCTCCCATCGCGGCTGGACTGAGCAACCGTGCTCGTCAGGTGATCACGGCGGGCAACGCGGATCAGGCTGTACTCGACGCCGGTGGTATAGGGCATTCCGTGTTCACTGGCGCGCTGCTCGGTGCCTTGCGCGGAGATGCTGACCTGGACAGCGATCAAGTCGTCACCTTTGGCGAGTTGTTTAACCACATTGGCCGTGATGTCGAACGCAAGACGGAGATGCGACAGACCCCGCTTCAGGCGTCATTCCCCGACCATGAGGGTGGGAACGTGGCGTTGTTCGCACCGGGAGTGACACCTGGAACCATGACAGCGGCGGAGCGGTTGCGGCAACTGGAGAGGACGGCGGAGGAGCAGCTAGCTGAGGTCAAGCGGCTCTCGGACGCGCTGCTCACGCAGGACTTGCTGGCGCAGGCCGCCGGGCTGTGGCCACCGCACCCGAAGCTGATCCCTCGATACCGAGACTGGATCGACCGTGCCCACGCGCTTGTGGAGCGCAGGGCCCTGCACAAAGAGTCCGTTCGCCAGGTCCGTCAGGAGGCGTACTTGAGCCAGGTCATCTCCGGGCAGCTTGAGGAAGGCGAGGGGGTGGCCGTCGACTGGAACCTGGTTGATCCGGATTTGCGGTGGCGACACCAGACGTTCACGGATCTGCTTACCGAACTGGAGGAGCTGGAGACTGGTCTACTCGGAGACAACACGGTCGTGGAAGGCTACGGATGGAGTGTGCCGAAGCGTCTGGCGTTCGCCGGGAGCCTGCGGGCCGGCTACGCCATTGGTGGCGAGTACGCGTTGCGCTGGGATGCGGCGCTGCCCGAGATCCATCGGGCTTACCCGGGACTGGATCTGGCTCCGCAGATGGGGTTGGTACCGATCGGTGCGGACGCCGACTCGGGACTGTGGGAGTTCTGGCACCTGCAGACGGGGGGCGAGCCGCGGCGGGGTGCGGACGGGATGATCGAGATGGACGAGGGGACGGGTCTCGTGCTGGTGCTGCTGCCGGGGGGCACCTTCTGGATGGGGGCGCAGTCGGGCGACCCGGACGGGCGAAACTACGATTCGCAGGCTGAGAGCAACGAGGGCCCGGTGCATGAGGTGACGGTGTCGCCGTACTTCCTGTCAAAGTACGAGCTGACGCAGTACCAGTGGGAGAGTTCCGTCGGTGCAAACCCCAGCCGCTACGGTCCGGGATGGGGGCCGGACTTCGGGGCCAAGGAGACGACCAGGATGCACCCGGTGGAGATGGTGACCTGGGACGACTGTGTGACGGTGCTCGGGCGCCTGGATATGGAGCTGCCGAGCGAGGCGCAGTGGGAGTACGGGGCACGGGCGTTCTCGGAGACACCGTGGTCAAGCGGACCGGAGAAGGAGGCGTTGGCTCTCGTAGCGAATCTGGCGGACGCGTTCGCCAAGGCCTATGGTGCCACGAGCTGGAATTGTGAATCGTGGTCGGATGGCTACGTGGTGCACGCGCCGGTCGGGAGCTTCGAACCGAACGAGTTCGGGCTGTACGACGTACACGGCAACGTGTGGGAGTGGTGCCTGGACGGCTACGATGGGGGTTTCTACGGCACCAGCCCGTCCAAGGATCCCGTGAGCCCTTTCGTAGGATCAGGGGCGCGCGTGAACCGCGGCGGCAGCTTCTACGGCGAAGCCATTTACGGGCGCTCGGCGGATCGCTCCGGTGCCTCGCCGTCGCTCGCCGACGACGACCTCGGTGTCCGTCCCGCCAGGGTCATCATGGATTGACTTCACCACTTCTTGGATTGCCGGGCTCGCAGAAACCGCAGTTTGGGTGCAGTTTGGATAGTGTGTAGAAAGCACCCCGGCGCCCTCCACGGCCTTTGCCCCGTGAAAGGGCTACAGCGTGGGCTATCCTGTGGGCATGCTCGCCTCGCGTTGGAATCTGGTTCTACCTGCCCTGTTCGCGTTGCTCCCCCTGGCTCGTGGACAGGAGACCCTGGGTGAGGACGCCTCGAAGCGTGGTGTCTCGCTGGATGAGGTGGCGGAGTCATCGAGCTCTGCCTACGGGCGGCGGCATGCGCTGGTGATCGGGATCGACGAGTACGAGGACGCGGCGTATCCGGATCTGGGGTACGCGGTCGCGGATGCGCGGGCAGTGGCGAAGATCCTGATCGAGAGTTATGGGTTCGAGTCGGAGGACGTGCGCTTGATCGTGAACGAGGACGCGACGCAAGACACCCTCGAGAGTGCCCTCGAAGTGTGGGCCTGCGACGATGATCGCGTCGGAGAGGAAGACCTGTTCGTGCTGTTTTTTGCCGGGCACGGGGTCACGCGCCCGGGTCGGCGCGAATCGCGCGGTTATATCGTGCCGGTCGACGGTCGCTCGGACTCCAGTGGTGAGTCCGACTGGTCGAGCCTGATCGGGATGAACGATGTGGAGGACATCTCGGAGCTTGTTCCGGCGAAGCACGCCTTGTTCGTACTGGACTGCTGCTTCGGCGGGCTGGCGGTGACGCGCGCGGCGCCACCAGTGGCGGCGGGGCTGTCGAACCGGGCGCGGCAGGTGATCACGGCCGGGAACGCACAGCAGATCGGATACCGAGTCAGGACCAAATCCGACGCCTATCCCAGGCACGCGTATAACTCGGTCGCCGTTTCATAAAGCCGATCCGGATAGCTTCCACTCGAGGCGATCTCATGGCAACGGACCTCGCATCTTGGGGTTGTCCCGTTCAGTGAGGGCGGCCGGCAAGGCGGCTGATCGGGGTTAGCCGTCGGATTTGGTCCTGACTCGGTATCGCTACGATCTCAGTCGATTTCGGAGAGTCGTGTCTCCTCCGGCACGTCGGTCAGACTCTCGAAGTCCAGGCGGTTGCCGTCCGGGTCGGTGACCGACGAGACCCACATCCGGTTTCCGACGTAGGGCTCCTGGACCTCGACGCTGCGTGCCAGGAATTCTCGATACAACGTGAGCGCGTCGTCGCACATGAGGCACATCACGTTTTCATTGTTCGCCTGGGTCTGGCCCTCCTGCAGCATCAATCGCGCTCCACCCAGGCGCAGCATGCACCAGCGTATCTGGCCTTCCGGACGCCATTTCTGTTCGACCTCGAAACCGAGTCCGTCGACGTAGAATGCGAGTGAACGCTGCATGGACGCGACGGTCAGGAACGGAACGACCTCTTTGACATTCATGGGGAACTCGCGTGCCGGGTGGATTCAGAGGCGGCGCTCGAGGCTGGCAAGGAGCGAGGCGGGATGGGATCAGCTCTGCCAGAGTCCGTGGTGGATGGTCCCCTGTATGTAGATCGCGCACTTGCCGTGGCCGGGGAGTTCCGTCGGCGGGAGTGCTATCTCGCCGCCCGCCTCGACGGCGGCTGCGGCGGCGGCGTCGATGTCGTCGACCAACATGTAGGGGCGCACTACCGGATCCTCTGACTCGTGCATCGGGGCGCGCACGCCTAGCATTCCGCCGTTTGGCAGGTCTGCTGTACGGGCGTTGCCGAGGCCTGGGTCGCCGGGCTTGAACTTCAGGCCGTGTACGGCTTCGTAGTTGGCGCAGACGGCGTCGACGTCCTTGGTCACGATTTCCAGGTACTGGATGTGCATGGGCTGATGATAGCAATCGGCGTTACCGAACCAGGTTTGTCGCCGCACATCATCGGGGTGTCTGTCGGAATTAACACAGAGGGGGGGAGGAGACGCAGAGGACACAGAGGCAGGGGCGGCTGCGCCGCCCCTGCGGTAGGCGTAGGGATGCGGTGGAAGGTGTGACGGGTCTGCGCGGTGTATGCTGTCGGCATGGTCGGTCTTTCCTCGACGTTGCTCCTGTTCGCCGTGATGCCGCTTCACTCATTGGGCCATCGACAGGCGACTCAAGATGATGGCGCTTCGAAGCGTGGTGTCGCGTTGGATGGGGTGGCGGAGTCGTCTAGTTCTGCGTATGGGCGGCGGCATGCGCTGGTGATCGGGATCGATGAGTATGCGGACGGGGCGTATCCGGATCTGGGGTATGCGGTCGCGGATGCGCGGGCGGTGGCGAAGGTTTTGATCGAGAGTTATGGGTTCGAGGCGGAGGACGTGCGCTTGATTGTGAACGGGGATGCGACCAAGGTCGCGCTGGAGAGTGCGCTCGAAGTGTGGGCCTGCGATACGGAGCGCGTCGGGACGGAGGACCTGTTCGTGTTGTTCTTCGCCGGGCATGGGGTCACCCGTCCGGGTCGACGTGAGGCGCGTGGTTATATCGTTCCGGTCGACGGTCGCTCGAATTCGCGTGGGGAGTCAGACTGGTCGAGCCTGATCGGGATGAATGATGTGGAGGACATCTCGGAGCTGGTGCCGGCGAAGCACGCGCTGTTCGTGCTGGACTGCTGCTTCGGGGGGCTGGCGGTGACGCGTGCGGCGCCGCCGGTGGCGGCGGGGCTGTCGAACCGGGCGCGGCAGGTGATCACGGCGGGGAATGCGCAACAGGCGGTGCTCGACTCGGGCGGTGGCGGGCACTCGGTGTTCACGGGGGCGTTGCTCGACGGGTTGGAGGGCGACGCGGACCTGGACGGGGATCAGGTGGTCACGTTCGGGGAGCTGTTCAATCACGTGGGGCGTGAGGTGGAGCGCAGGACGGAGGAGCGGCAGACGCCGTTGCAGGCTACGTTCCCGGATCACGAGGGCGGCAACGTGGCGCTGTTCTCGCCCGACGTGAAACCGGGGACGATGTCGGCGGCGCAACGATTGAAGGCGCTGGAGCGCAGCGAGACGGAGCGTCTCGCGGAGTTGGAACGTCTGGCGGATTACATCCTGGTGCAGAAGCTCGCTGGCGAGGCGGACGCGCTGTGGCCGCAGAACGAGGAGATGGTGCCGCGCTACCGAGACTGGCTGGTGCGCGCCCGTGGGCTGCTCGACCGGCGCGGGCAACATGAGGCATCTGTGCGCCAGGTGCGGCAGGAGGCCTATCTCAGCCAGCTGGTGGCGGGTCAGGTCGAGGAGGGCGAGGGGACGGAACCGATGTGGGACGAGGTCGATCCGAAGCTGGCGTGGCGATACGAGACGTTCAAGGAACTGGTCAGCGGGCTCGACGAGCTGGAAGTCACGCAGGCGGACATCGAGCAGCGACTGGAGGTGTCGCAGACGCTGCGGCAGGTTTCGATCGAGGCGCATGCCGGGGCGTGGGAGGAGGCCATCGCGGCGATCGCGGAGCATCCCTACTACGACGGCCTGCAGCTCGCTCCGCAGCTGGGACTGGTGCCGCTGGGCCCAGATCCCGAGTGGGGTCTGTGGGAATTCGGGCACGTCTTGACGGGCGAAGTACCGAAGCGAGGAGCGGGCGGGGCGCTGGTGCGTACGGAAGCGACGGGCCTGGTGTTCGTGTTGATTCCGGGGGGTACGTTCTGGATGGGAGCGCAGGCGAGCGACCCGGACGGAAACAACTACGATCCACATGCGGAGGACAACGAGGGCCCTGTGCACGAGGTGACGCTGTCGCCGTACTTCCTGTCGAAGTACGAGATGACGCAGGGGCAGTGGGAGCGCTTCGTCGGGGTGAACCCGAGCCGGTACGGTCCGGGATCGAACGTCGGGGGCAAGGTGTCAACGCTGTTGCACCCGGTGGAGCAGGTGAGCTGGCACGACTGTGTGGCGGTGCTTGCGCGCCTGGACCTTGTGTTGCCGAGCGAGGCGCAGTGGGAGTACGGAGCGCGGGCGTTCGCCGATACGCCGTGGTCGAGTGGGCCAGAGAAGGAGGGGCTGGCTGTCGTGGGGAACCTGGCGGACGCCTTTGCGCAGGCCAATGGTGGCCCCTCGGGCTGGACATACGAGTCGTGGTCGGACGGGTACGGGGTGCATGCGCCGGTGGGGAGTTTCGGGCCGAACGAGTTCGGGCTGTACGACGTGCACGGGAACGTGTGGGAGTGGTGCTTGGACGGGTACGATGGGAGTTTCTACGGCAGTAGCCCCCCGACGGACCCCGTGAGCCCTTTCGTAGGTTCTGCGACACGCGTGAACCGCGGCGGCAGCTTCAACTTCACCGCCGTCTACGCGCGTTCCGCGAACCGCAACGGCGACACGCCGTCGATCGCCGACTCCAACCTCGGTGTCCGTCCCGCCAGGGTCATCACGGATTGACTTCATAACTTCTCGGCTTGCAGGCCTGGCAGAAACTGCAGCTTGGGTAGAAGATGTGTGTGTTTAGTGGAGGTGTACGGGTGGACGGCGGGTATGGGCGACCTCCATGCGGGTCAAGCTGTTCACCTTCCGGTACTCGAGTTCCCTGGAGGATTCGACTATCGCGCACTTGCCGTGGCCGGGTAGCTCCGTCGGCGGGAGCGCCATTTCGTCCCCCGCCTCGAAGGCCGCTACGACCGCGGCATCGATATCGTCAACCAGCGGGTAGGGCCTGACTACCGGCTCTTCCGACTCATGCATCGGCGCCCGCACGCCTGGCGCCCCACCGTCAGCCATGTCCGCGGTGCGTGCATTGCCGAGGCCCGGGTCGAGCCGAGGTCCCCGGGGCGCCGAGTCCAGGCGCGCCCTCAGTCGGGTTCGCCCGAGAACACCCAGCCAGCCCAGTCGCTGGTGGCGTAGCGCGCGCGACCGCTGGGGTCGACCTCGCTGCGAAGACGGCTCTTCGCGGCCCACAGGGCATCGGCCTTCGGGAGGCCTTCGATCCAGAGGGCGCGGTAGAAGTGTCCCATCAGTTCGCTCGACGCTCGGTCGGGTACTTTCCAGAGCGACGTGATCATCGAACGCGCTCCGGCCGCGTGCAGGGCGCTTCGAAGTGAGGCCACGCCCTGGCCGGCGCGGCGCACGCCGAGCCCGGTTTCACATGCGGACAGGACGGCCAGTTCGCAGCGGGAGAGGTCCAGACCGGAGAGTTCGTCGGCGGTCATGCGTCCCGCCGATCCCGCGGATCCAGGTTGGTTTGCACCGGCGAAGATCAGGCCACAGAGGAGCAGTGGCGCCAGACCGCGCGCCTGCTCGCGCTGGTCGAGGAGACTGCCTTCCGAACCACCGCGCGAGTCGAGCATCGAGGGCACGGATTCCGGAGCGAAGTAAGCGTGGGTCGCGAGGTGCAGGTAGGAGGCGGACTTCACCTTGGCCTCGAAGGCGGCGCGCGTCGCATCGGCAGCGGTGAGCACCTGAACGGGTCGATCGGGATAGGCGCGCCCGAAGTAGTGGGCCAGGGTCTGCACTTCCGAGTCCGTGGCGGGAAGGTAGTTGAAGGAAGGTTGCCACGGGGCGGCGCGCATAAGTGTAGCGGAGCGCAGACCGTCGCCGGCTTCGGCGGGCGCCGCATCCTCGTAGTCGATCCCACCCAGGGCGAGCAATGCGGGTGGTGCGGCGGGTTTCGGGACGCGCGTGAGTCCCTTGAGGCTCGTGCAGACCACGAAGCGCGTCTTGTCGCCCACGACACCGTCGCTCAACTCGTCCTCGGGCAAGACGTCCAGGGGCACGACGTGCAAGGCATCGTCCAGGGCCAGGTAGCAGAGGTCGACCCCGTCGAGCGCCGTGCGCACCGGGTCCAGCACCAGCCGGCGCAGGTGCCGACCGGCGACGAGCTCCTCGTCGCCGTGCTCATCGACCGTCAGTACCCCGCGCGGAACTGCACGAAGCAGGGCGCTGCGCCAGGCCTCGACCGCCGCGTCGATCGCGTCGGCGGGGCCAAGCTCGACCCGTCGCAGGGCGGCGTCCGGACGCAGGACGAAGACCAGGTAGTGGTCACCCTCGGAGGTCGCGCGCCCGGATTCCGGATCCAGGGACCAGCGTTCGTGGCGCCAGAATCCCAGCCCGGCCTCGGAAGGAGCCAGGGACGCGCGGATGGCATCGGCGCTCACCTCCGGCTGTGCCACGGCATCCTTCGTACTCGATAGCTGGGCGTGCAGCGCGCGCTCGGCCCGGTCGCGGCGGCGCAGGGCCGCGAACAGGTCGCCGCCCTGCGCCGCCCGTGCGACGGCCGCGCGCGCTTCGCTCAACTCCTCGAAGACGCCGTGCAGATCGGGCGCGCTACCGGCGTGCTCGAGCAGTCCCAGGCGACGGCGTTGAGTCGCGGCCGCGGAGCGGGCGGTCTCGATCAGCTCGAAGACGCGGATCTCCAGCTCGGGCTCCGGATCGACTTCGGCCAATCGGACGACCGAGAGGGCGGCAGCCACGTCGGCCTCGCTGCGCATGGTCAGGGCCTGCAGCTCGCGCGGCGCCTGCCGCAGCCCCTTGTCCTCGACGCTGGTCCGTATGTCGCGCACCATCTCGCCGATCAGTTGCAGCGCCTGTGCACCCTGGGAGCGGGCGAGCAGGATCCAGGCCAGCTCGACCCGCGCGGCCTGCAGGACGGGATGACCGCGTGGGAGGAGCCGCAAATGGTCGGAGACCACGGACTCTTGCAGGGGCTGGGCCTCGTCCGGGCGGCCGAGTCCCATCAAGGCCACCGCGAGTAGCTCGCGCGCCCGCAACACGTCGACGTCGTCTCCCTCGAGCTCGCTGCCGAAGGACAGAATGTCGTCCAGCATCGAGCGCGCGGCCTCCAGCTCACCCATGCGCAACACGGACTCGGCCAGGGCAACCCGCGCGGTGCGCAACTCCGGATGGTCGTGGGGTAGTGCGCGCGTGCGTGCCTCGACGACCTGTTCCATGAGCCGGCGCGAGCCCGCGAAGTCCTGCGCGAGTTGCATGGTCTCGGCCAGCTGCAAGAGGGCGAGCTGGACATCCAGGTGCTCCTCCGGGAGGGAGCTGCGCTTGGACTCCAGGGTTCGCTCCTCCAGCACCCGGGCCACGTCCAGATCGCCCAGGAGTCGCAGGGCCAGGGCCAGGTGCAACTGGGTGCGCAGGAGTTCGGGGTCCTCGGCGGAGAGAGCCGCGCGTTGCTCGGCCAGCAGCCGCGACAGCAGGCCCTCCGCGCGCTCGACTTCACCTATCTCGATCAAGGCCTGGCCCAGATTGCGTCGTACGTCGGTGAATGCCAGCCCCCCCGTTCCGGACCCCAAGGGCTCCAGCAGGTCACTGAAGATGCGCACGGCCTCATGGGCGAAACCCCGTTGCAAGAGGGCGACCGCGTGGCCCTGGCGCACGGCCACGGAATAGGGGTCGTTGAGGGAGATTTCGGAAGGAAGGCGCGCGAAGAGTGCCTTGAACTCACCGGCGGCGAAGTCCAGGTCCCCGAGGGTGAACAGGGTCGACGCGACGTTCAGACGCGCGGTCAAGGTCTCGGGATGTTCCGGCCCCAGGTGGCGCGTACGCCGAGCCAGCACCTCTCGCTCGAGGGTCAACGCCTCGGTCTCCATGCCACTGCGCTTCAAGGCGATGGCGAGGTAGACCTTGGCCTCGAGGTTTCGCGGGTGCGCAGGAGGTAGGTGTCGATCCCAGTAGCCCTCCAGCAGACGCTCCGAGGCGAGCATGAATCTGGGTGTGCGCAGTCGCTCCGGCAATCGTCGAAGATCCGCGACTTCCGCAAGCTGGCGCGGGCTCAGTTCGGCGCCCCTGGCCGGTAGCAGCTCGAACAGAAACGGCAGCTCGGCGGCACCCTCTTCGGGATCGAGTTCCTGGACGAAGGACAGGGCCAGCCGGAAGTCCTCAGCCTGTTGTCGGGTCTCATCGGTCTCGACAGCGAGGTTGGCGTGCAGGGTCGCGCGCGCTGGCCCATCGCTCTGCGACCGGATCGCCTCGCCCAAGACCGTGACCTCGAGTGCCTCGCCCGGCGCGAGATCGAATTCGAGGAACGCCACCTGGCCACCTCCCCCATCGAGGTCCTCATGGGACGCGCCCGCCTGCTGCCCCGGCTCGCCAGCGCGGACGACTCGCAGGCCCGGATCCACGTCTTCGGACTCGGCCCAGATGAACAGGCGTCCCGAGCTTCCGAATTGAAGCGAAGTCGAACCGCGTCCCCCTTCGAGAACTATCTCTCGGGGCGAGGCTCCGTCCAGCGGCAACTCTTGCGCTCGCGCCGCACCGGCGATAAGCGGCAGAATCACGCACGCATTCAGGAACAGGAGCGACGTCAGGCCCGAACGATTCATCGCCAATCGGCCGCCACCATTGGGCGCACCAGGGAACGAAGCCTTGCTAGATTGGAGACGGTCGGTCACGATAATTGGAACAAGCGGCACGGCGCTCGGTGAACCCATGATGTTCGATCAGAGCGCGTTTGTGCCAGAACATCCTTCATTGGCCATCTGTTGGCCCAGAGAGTCGTCGAGGAACCGGACCCATGCGGATCGCGCATATCTCCCGAATCGTAGTGTGCTCGTTGTTTGTCGGCCTTGGAGCCACTGCTTGCTGTACTCCAGAAAAGAAGAAGCTGGAGCCTCCCGTCGAGAATCCTGGAGATGATGAGGACGCCGACAAGGAGAAGCCGCAGGCGCACGGTACGTCGATGCCCGGAACGAGTGGTGGGGTTCCCCCGGTAAAGGACTAGCCGAGGGGTCGAACGGTCCGGATGAATGGGCCTTCTGAAACGCGGCGGTCATCGCCCGCCGCCCCGTCCAGGAACTCGAACGTGATCGCCAGCGAGGGTTTCCAATGAGTCGCGGCCCCCTTGCGAGGCTCTTGACCGAGATTCGGGGCTGCACCATCTGCGCCGAGTCCCTACCCCACGGGCCTCGCCCGGTGCTGGCCGCGGGTCGCGCGGCACGCCTGTTGATCATCGGCCAGGCGCCCGGCCGCAAGGTCCACGAGAGTGGCGTGCCATGGGACGACGCGAGCGGAGTCCGCTTGCGTGAGTGGCTCGGGGTCGACAAGGAGACCTTCTACGACGAACGGCGCATCGCGATCCTGCCCATGGGCTTTTGCTTCCCGGGGACGGGCCGTTCCGGCGACCTGCCACCGCGTCCCGAGTGCGCGGAAGCGTGGCACGAGCGCCTGCTCGCCGAGCTGCCCAAGGTCTCGCTGACCCTTCTGTTCGGTCAATATGCTCAAGCGCGCTACCTGAGCAAGGGACGGAAGAAGACTCTGACCGAAACGGTGCGCGCCTGGCGCGACCATCGGCCACGCCTGATGCCACTCCCCCATCCGAGCCCCCGCAACAACATCTGGTTGCGCAAGAACCCCTGGTTCGAGGAAGAGCTGGTCCCCTACTTGCGCAGGCGGGTGAAGCAGGTGCTGCGGCCAGAAGATCATCGACGCTGATGGTCTGAGGCCCGAAAATCGATTCGCTTGGCGAGTTGATACATGTCGTACGATTGTCGCCACTATCTCCTCGATCCGTACGACAATCCATGGCATCTGCATCGCCAGTTCGGCCCTGCAGCCGAATCAAGGAGGCTGTATCCATGAAGCTCGATCAACTTGTTCTCGACGGGTGCCTCCGCGCCGTCGCCTACGCAGTGGCCGGGTCGGGCTGTCTGGCACCTGCCGTCGCGGTCGCCGAACTGCGCTTCGAGAAGCACGGCTTCGAATTCGATGAGCACGAGATCGTCACCGGCTCCACCAGGCACCAGGCCGTCTTGACAGGATTCCTTCTCGGTGGCCCAGTCGCGGACCTCGCGGTGGTGAGCATCGACGAGAGTGGCGGCCGTCTCTTGCGCACCTACACGTACGGCGACGGCACCTGGGCGTCGAGCCTCGCTGCAACGCTGCGGCCCGAAGTGTCCTTCGTGGATGTGGGCAAGATCGGCGGAACGGATCGGTTGATCACCTACGAGCCCGGCCGCTTGAGCTGGTTCGATCCCGAGTCGGCGTCGGAACGGGAGCTGGTGACCGTGCATTCCAGCTTCAGCCCGCCTCGCAAGACCGGAATCCTCCATGTGGACGTCACCAGGGATCTGAACGGCGACGGTCGCGACGACCTTGTGGTACCGGATGTCGATGGCTTCCGGGTGTTCATCCAGCTCGAGGACGGTTCGTTCGCCGCTCCAGTGATGCTCGGCCCTCCCACTGATATGAGCCGCATCTACGGCGCCGACGGCTATCGCTACGACCCCTGGTCTCAGAGTCGTGTCCACGAGCTGGACTACAACCACGATGGTCGCAGCGACCTGATGTTCTGGAGCGAGGACCACTTCGAGATTCACACCCAAGACGAGCATGGCCTGTTTGACCCGGACCCCAAGGCCGTCACGACCGAGGTGGCCTTCGACTCTGACCAGCTCTCCTCGCTCACCACCGGAGACATGACGGGGAGGGTGCTGCACTCCCTGACCGATATGGACGGCGACGGAGTGGCCGACCTGGTGGTTTTCGTGCTCGAAGGTGAGAGCAGTTCCAGCAAGCAATCCAGGTACGAGGTGCATTTCGGCGCGCGCGCACCCTCTGGAGACACCGTCTTCGATCGGGGAGTCGACATCGCGTTCCAATCGGCCGGCAGAATCCAGCTCGGCATGGACCGGCACGACTTCGATGGCGACGGCCAGCTCGACCTGATGTTCACTACCATCGACGTCAAGCTACTCACGAGCAGCTTCTGGAAGCGATGGGCAGCGTTCTGGGGCCAATCCATCTGGCTGAATTACGAGTTCTACCGCATGGACGGGGGCCGCTACCGCAACACACCCAGCGCCACCCGCAGACTCGCCTTGGCCATTGGCCCCATCAAGCCGGGCTGGGTGCCCCTGGACCTCGCGCTTCGAGGGGGGAAGCACGAGAGCCGCAAGACCCAGATGCACACGATCGCCCTGGAGGGTGGGTGGGAGAGCATGGAGGATTGGCGGCGCCTGTCCAAAATCTCATCGAAGAGGTACCCGCCCGCGTTCGACCTGGCGTTGCTCATCGGGGATGTGACCGGCGATGGTCGTTCAGACCTGCTCCTCGGGGTTCACACCTATGTCATGGAGGTCTTTGTCGGCGTGCCCGGGAAGGGGCTGTTCGCACGGAAGTCTCGAAAGGTCGCCGTCACCCTGCCCCACGACGAGGAGTACACCTGGTTGGTGGACCTCAACAACGACGGCAAGCAGGACGTCGTCATGCATGACCCGTTCACTCGACGAGATGTTGAAGGGAAACCGCTACAGCCGCCGAGAGCCGACCCGCATCGGGTGACGATACTGATGGCCCGGTAGGCGGGGGTACGGAACCATTGCCCCGGGCGTCAGAGAGTATGATCGCCTGTCGATCTCCTCTCAACCTTCGACGAATGGGCACGAGCCGGTTCGCCAATGCAACCATGGACCTCACGACATCAAGCCACTGCGTCGCCGCTACTGATTCCGGAAAGCTCGACGGAAAAGCGCCCGGAACTCCGATGGGCTCAGCCAGCGCAGAGACGCGTCCGGCCGGATCGCGTCGGGCCCTCCTGACTCCGCACCTTTGGCTACTACTCGTTGCCGCGGCCTGCGCCACGCGATCGCAGGAATCGGACGAAACAGCAGCTGTGCATGAGCCCGAACCCGTCTCCGTCGAGGGTTGGGCTTCCGAGACCATCCCCCTGCCCCCGGGGTTCGCGCCGGGGCTGCCGACGGGCACCGAAGTGCTGCGGTTCTCGCCAGGATTCCGTGACCCGGTCGCCGGGGATTTCTGGTCGTACGCCTTTGTGATGTGGATCGACGAGGCCGCCCCCGATGTGACACGGCTCGACGAAATGCTCGAGGAGTACTACGACGGGCTGATATCGGCGGTAGCAGCCGGCAGCGAAGAGGACGTTGGGAGCGACCCGGCACAGGTCGAGGTGACACGCGTCGCAGCGAACATGTTCGAGGCGAAGATGCAGCTCATCGATGCCTTCACCACGTTCGAGCCCGTCGACCTGATCCTTCGAATCGAAGCGATCGCCGAATCCGACAGGCGCACGGTCCTGCAGATTCAGGCCAGTCCGCAGCCCACGAACCACGAGATCTGGCGCTCCCTGAAGGCCGCCATCGCAGATATCCAAGAGCCCCGGTGAAGGCTCTGCCAGCGCGGATCTACCTGGACAGGGTGACGACGACGTCTTCGTACTCTCCCGCGCGAAGGTCGACCGTCACGCTTTGCTCCGCATAGCCCGCCGAGAGGAGCACGAGCCGGTAGCGCCCCGGCTCGAACTTATCGAGCGACGTGTGGACCGGGTAGGAGTCGAAACTCCAGCTGCTGATCGACCCGTCCGAAGTGTCCGTGAGGTCCGTGCCCAGCACGAGGTGCACCGGGCGTCCCGTGTCATCGAAGAAGTCGTACTGGCCGCTCACCAGCTCGCCGTCGTCGCCGCGCACCGTGACGCGCATCCCCGCGCCCTCCCGCAGCGGGATGGACCGCGTCACCTCGACGCCAGGATGGAGCTCTACCTCGAACTCGTTGTCGAAGAAGAGCCCGGATGCATAGTAGCGGTCCTCGCCAGGGCGCACGCGAACGCGGTAGACGCCGGGAAGCATCCCGTCCACCCGCAGCTTGCCCGAGGCAAGCTCAACCTCCCGCGTGCTCGGGGGGTCATCGTTCTGGCCGGCGTCCCACAACTTGACCGTGAACGTCTCGGGGAGCTCCGCCTGGGAATGCTCCAGCTCGATCACCAGGGTCGCCACCTCGCCACGCAAGAGCTCGATGGGAACCACAACCTCGTCGCCGGGCTCCGGTGTCAAGAAGTCGAGCGGCACCGGCTCCCGACCGGGAAACGTGATCTCGCCGGTCATGTGCTTGCCCGGCAAGGCCTGGAGGACAAAGGTCGGCTCGTCCCCCGAGAGGGCAAACTGATTCGAATAGTAGTCAGGAGGGAACATCCAGCCCTTGGCTTCGGCTTCGGCGCGGAGGTCCTTGCCCGTGCTATCGAATAGCGGTATGCCGGATGGGGTCCTCAGGACCAGGCGGCCCTCGTCCTCCCGCTCGAGGTCGCCCGTAAACTCGAAGCGGATCGACGCCCAGCGGAAATCCAGCACGACTCCGTGCTCGGGGGCACCCACAACCAGGCCGGGTGTACCACCGTGGATGCTGACCATCTCGTCCGGCGCATCCCAGCTCCCGGGCGCGGTTCGCGACCCGGACAGCCCCTCCAAGCTGACCAGGTACTCGCCAGTACCCAGTCCGCCGAACGCAAAGGACCCGTTCTCGTCCGTGTCCTGCCAGTCGCGCCTTGTCATCAACTCGAAGCGGCCACCACGGCGAGAGCCGCTTCCCGATCGGGTCGAGAAAGTCGTGGTTGGAGTCAGCCAGAGAAGACTCACCGACCGAGCGGGACTGGTGAATGTTCGGCCTTCGTAGACCGACGAGTACATGCCACTCTCGACTGCATCGGAGGCGGCGGCAGTCTTGGACGTTGGCGGCACGACGGAGACGGAGGCACCGGCCACTGGATTGCCGCGGAGCAGCACGTGGCCCGTGATCGTGTGACCGGGTTCGAGCACGCTGGTGCCCACGTCGACGCGCGTGCCGACGACCGCCTCCACGCGCAGCGTCGTCGGACGTCGGCCCTCCTCAAAGGACGCCAGGGCATAGAGGCCCGAGGCGCCCACGCGCAGGTCGAACGCACCGTCCTCGGCACACTCGACGGCCCGGCCCTTTCCCTCGATCGGGAAGTCTTCCTCGAGTAGCAGGGCACCCACCAGGCCTCTCGCAGCCGAGGCGCCGTCCTTCCGCGCCAGGCGGCCGTGGATCACGGCGGCGGGAACGAGCCGCACTCGAACCTCGTGGACCATCTCGCCGCTCTCCCGCTCCACGCCGCGGGACAGGGTCACCCGGGTCCGCTCGATGAGATGCAGCGGATGGTCGATCTGGATCGCGAGCTCGTCGACGCGCAGGTCGAGCTGTTGCGCCGCTACACTCGCAAGGAACGGATTCAGGTCGAACTCGGTCGTCGATCCCTGGCAACGCCACGAGTCCCGGATCTCCGCCGGCCACTGCGGAGCGTACGAATCCATGCCAACGTGCTGGATGAGCGCCCGTTCTGTCTCCGGAACTGAGCGACCGTCCGTTGGCAGACCCTCTCGCTGCTGGAAGTCACGAATTGCCCGGCGTGTTGCCAGTCCCAGCTGTCCATCGACGGCCAACCGAGTTCCCAGGACATGGTTCAGGGACTCCTGGATCCACTGCACGTAGGCGCGCCCTTGTTCGGCGGTGGCAAGTTTCCGGTTGAAGGCGCGCTTGTCTACACAGGTCAACGTGACAGTCGTCATGCGCGCGTCCTCTTCGGTCACCCCCTCGAGGATCACGCGCAGCACGTTGCTTCCTGGGGCCGCGGGCACACCGCCGGGAGGCTCCTCCGCAACCGGACTCCGTCCCACGGCCGACCTGGCCGGGTCCATTGCCGCGGTCACGACCGCGGCGTCGATGGGCTCGGGGACCTCCCCGTCAGCCGCCGGGGGCGTGACCGCCGTGACCGGCTGCGCCTCGCCCCCCGGTGTTCGGGTCACCAAGTACGTACCGACAGCCGCCACTAGGATTGCGGCGGACATCTTCATCATCGTTCCCATGGCGATCCCTCCGATCACAAGAGTACCGGTCGTGGGACCGTTGCCGACGGGCGCACCGAGTGCCGTGAGTGCGGACATCCAGGTGGCACGGTCGCCACCGTGACGCTTGTCGAGCGCCTCGCGCAGCTGCCCCAGCCCGCGCCGCAGGCGGGTCTTCACCGTCGCCACGGGGGTCCCTTGGCGTCTGGCGATATCACCCGGAGCGAGGCCCTCGAAGTAGCGCAGCAGGATCGTCTCGCGACAGGACGGGCTGAGGGAGTTGAGAGCTCCGACCAGCTCCATGCGCAGCTCGAGGCGCGCCTCGACGTCCTCCAACGCGGGTTGTTCGCCCGCCGCGCGCTCTTCTCGCGACCTGCGTCGCGCCTCCCCGCGCCAGCGATTGGCCGCCAGGTTTCGCGCGACCCGGGCCAGCCAGCCGCGCAGCTGTCGGCCGTGGTGCGGCGGACGCTCCAGCGCCCGCTGCCACACATCCTGGACAAGGTCGTCCGCATCCTTCCCGACGAGATCGAACGCAAGCCGCCTCAGGAAGGCCTGATGGGAGAGCAGCTCCTGCGCGATATAGGGATCTTGGTTCGACATCTGACACGGTCCGGCAAAGAGAACCCCACGACGGCACGAGAGGATTCAAGATTCCGTTATAGAGCAAAATCCATGCAGCGCTTGCGACCGCGGCTGATCGAGTGCCGCGTTCGGCTCTACAGCCGCACGAACCGCTTCGGAATCGAGCTCCGCGACAAGGCTCCGGCGGCCTTCACTCCAGTGAGCGGGTGTCTCTGGCGACGCGGGTCTATCTGGACAGGGTGACGACGACGTCTTCGTACTCGCCCGCGCGAAGGTCGACCGTCACGCTTTGCTCCGCATAGCCCGGCGAGAGGAGCACGAGCCGGTAGCGTCCAGGGTTGATCGGCCCACTCGACCTCTGGGTCCCGGGACCGAATCTCGAGGCGGTTGCCCACGCGTCGCTGCCGGGTTTCCACTGGTCGCCAAGTAGCACGAGCCTCACCCCGCCTCCCAGGTGGTCAAAGAACTTGTACTTGCCGCTCAAGAGCTCGCCCTCCTCGTTGCGCAGGGTGAGGCGCAGGCCCGCGCCCTGCCGCATCCTGATAGACCGCGTGGTCGCCTGGCCAGGATGGAGATCGAGGTCGAACTCGTTACTGAAATGGAGCCCTGGATGATTCGGGTCTTCGCTGGCGAATACGGTTGCCCGGTACTGGCCGGGAGAAATGCCCTCCACTCGCAGCTGACCCAGACGGACCTCGACCGGCCGCGTTTCCGGGAGATAGGCATGGCCGGCGCGCTTCAGCATGAGCGTGAACGTCTCGGGGATCTCCGCCTGCGGATTCTCCAGGTCGATCACAACAGTCGCCGTTTCCTCGCCACGCGCGAGCTGGACGGGAACCACAACCTCCCCGCCGGGCTCCGGCGTCCAGAAATCGAGCGGCACGGGCTGCAGGCCCGGGAACGCGACCTCGCCCGTCATGTGCTTGTTGGGCGGCGCCTGAAGGACAAAGGTCGGCTCGTCGCCGTTGAGGTGAAACTCCGCCTGCTGGAACTCAAAAATGGTGTTGGAACCCTTGGCTTCGGGATCGACAACCTGGTCGACGTCCTTGCCCGTTTGACCGACGGGCGAGGTGTTGGTCTTGGACTTCATGAGCAGGCGACCCTCGTCCTCGCTCAGTAGGTCGCCCGCGAGTTCGAAGCGGATCAACGTCCAGCGGAACTCCAGCACGACTCCGTCCTCGGGGGCATGCACGGTCAAGGCGGGTTTGTTGACCTTGAATCCTCCGGCATCGTCCCAGTACCCGGGTAGGGAGTCGTGCGCCTCGACCAGCCTTTCCTCACGTAGCAGGTACTCGCCTGGAGCCAGTCCAATGAAGGCAAAGGCCCCGTTCTCGTCCACGTCCACCCGTTGGCCCAGTAACTCGAAGCGGCTCTCCAGCCAGTAGAGCGTCACCGATCGGGCGCGCGTGACGAAGGAGGCGGTGAAGCTGGTCCTGCGCGGCTGGGCGGAGACGGAGGCACCGGAGACTGGATAGCCTTGGCGCAGCGCCTGGCCCGTGATCGCGTGACCGGGCTCGATCACGAGGGTGCCCACGTCGACACGCGTGCCGACGAGCGCCTCCACGCGCGATGTTGTCGGACGTTGGCCCTCCTCATGGGACACCAGCACATGGTGGCCCGAGGCGCGCACGCGAAGTTCGAACGCACCGTCCGCTGCACAATCGACGGCGCCGGCGACTTCCCTCATGGGGACACCTCCCTCGAGCCGCATGGCACCCACCAGGCCTTCGGCAGCCGGGGCGCCGTCAGCCCGCACCAGGCGGCCGTGGATCAAACAGGCGGGAACGGGCTGCACTCGAACCTCGTAGACGGTCTGACCGCTCTTCTGCTCCACGCCCCGGGTCAAGGTCACCCGGGCCGTCTCGAGGAGGTGCAGGGGATGGTCGACGGTGACCTCCAGCTCGTCGATGGGCAGGTTTCCGTCTCGCTCCGCCACACTCGCAAGGAACGGATCCAGATCGAACTCGCTCGTCAATCCCTGGCACGGCCACGAGTCCCGGCTCTCCGCGGGCCACCCGTCGCGCTCATCCACGCCAGTCAACGTGACCGTCGTCATCAGCGCGTTCTCTTTGGTGATCCCCTCGAGGACCACGCGCAACATGTTCGTTCCACGGGCCGCCGACACGCCGCCGGGAGGCTCCTCCGCGACAGGGCTCCGTCGTCCAGTCGGGGTGCTGAAGCCGGCGGCCGGATTCTCATCCGCGATCGACTCCGCGCCATGCGCGAGTTCCTCGTCGGCCGCCAGCGGCTCGACCGTCGCCATCCGCGGTGACTCGGCCCCCGGTGTTCGTGCCACGAAGTACACACAGGTCGCCGCCACGAGGAGCGCAGCGGACACCTTTATCATCGTTCCCATGACGATCCCTCCGATCGCAAGTGTGCCGGTCGTGCCGCCGCTGCCGAGCGGCGCAGTGAGCCCCGAGACGGCGGACATCCAGGTGGCACGGTCGCCGCCATGCCGCTCGTCGAGCGCCTCGCGCAGCTGCGCCAGACCGCGGCGCAGGCGCGTCTTCACCGTCGCCACGGGGGTCCCCTGACGCCTGGCGATATCACGTGGCGCGAGGCCCTCGAAGTAGCGCAGCAGGATCGCCTCGCGACTTGACGGGCTGAGGGAGTCGAGGGCCCCGACCAGCGACTTGCGCAGCTCGAGGCGCGCCTCGAGGTCCTCGCCCGCCGGTTGTTCGCTCGCCCGACCCTCCTCTCGCGACCTGCGGCGCGCCTCGCCGCGCCAGCGATCGGCCGCCAGGTTGCGCGCGACCCGGGCCAGCCAGCCGCGCAGCTGTCGGCCGTGGTGTGGAGGACGCTCCAGCGCCCGCCGCCACACCTCCTGGACCAGGTCGTCCGAATCCTCCCCGACGAGATCGATCGCAAGCCGCCTCAGAAAGGTCTGATGCGAGAGCAACTCCTGCGCGATATGGGGATTTGAGTTCGTCATCAGACACGGTCCGGCGAAGAGAACGGCACGAGGATCCGAAAGGATTCCAGAATTCCATGATAAGGCGAGAATCCACCGAAGCGGGGGAAGCCCGCCGGACAGTGGTCGCCATCCCGCCCGCACGCTACCCTGCCCCCTGTACGCGCCCGTAGCTCAGCTGGATAGAGCACGGCATTCCTAATGCCGGGGTCGTGGGTTCGAATCCCGCCGGGCGTACCATCCCCGAACCAGGTTTGTCGCCACCCACCAATGGTTCGTCAGTAGTCGGCCCATCCCACGGATACCCGCCCGGCCGGCCGGACGACATCGACCAGATACGCTTTTCCCGCATCTCCCCATTCGAACGGGAGCAAGGCCCTGAAGGATGGATGCAGTTTTGCGGTGGTAGATCTGGTTCGGTAACTAGTGACTTTCTATCTCGTTCTGAACGATGGCGCGAAATGCGGCGGTCACCGCGCGTTCTTCCAGCGTCTCGACCGGTGCATTGGTCGCGACGGCCACGGACAGCCCGATGGATGGGAAGACGACAAAGCGGGACCAATGGACGCCGGTGGACCCCACGTGCCCGAGTCCGGGCACACCCATTACGCGTCGCTTGCCAACCCCCGCGCCGCCCTTCGCTCCCGGGTAGTCGCGGTGGATGGCAGAGAAAGCGTCGGCATCCGCAATTCGGGACTCACCCCGCGGGCCAAGCGCGTGCTGTAGGACGAGTTCGGCGAAGTCACCAATGGGCAGGTGCATGTCGCCAGCCGGGGCCAAGAAGGCGCCCAGCACGAGATCCTCTTCGAAGGGCCCGAGCACGCCAGCCTCATCCTCACCGTGTCCCCAGATGCCGTCGGGTTGGCTGGCGTGGGCCGGCCAGCCAAAGCCGCCAGTGCGGAAGCCGAGTGCGGAGAAGATGAAATCCTCGATGGCGTCCTCGTAGGACTTGCCGAGGGCGCGTTCACAGATGTGCGCCAGGACGCAGAAGCCTGCGTTGGAGTAGTGCATGCGCCCGCGTTCGACGGCTGGAGGCAGCTGGAGAACGTCACTCAAGTAGAGCGCACGTTGTTCGGTGGGCGATCCTGGAAGTTCGGCGTACCTCTCGATGGCTACTGCAATATCGTCGGAGTGACCGACGATCCCGGCACGATGGCGGGCTACGTCGAACAGGGTCACCTCGCGGTAGGCGTCGTGCATCGCGAAGTCGTCACCTAGTAGCTCGTCGAGCGTGCTTTCCCAGGTGAGTTTCCCTTTCCCGACGACCTGCGCAACGAGCATGGCTGTAGCGGTCTTGGTACAGGAGCCCAGGTGAAAAGTGTCGCCTATCTGCGCGCGTACACGGCCATCCGACCGGCGAACACCCACGACGACAGCCTCGTTTGGGCCATCCACACGCGCTACGCCTAGACCCAACGCAGGACTGTTGAGTGCAGCGCGAAGCTTCGCCGCAATTTCGGCCGTCGACAGTCCCGAATAGTCCGGCGCCCACAGCTCAGGCTCGGCCGCATTCGCCACACGAATGCCGCGGAGGAACTCGGACCCCTCTTCACGCTGGAAGCGCCAGGAGAGCCATTCTCCGTCCGGGGCGTGCCTGGTGAGAACCTCAAGCTCATCCGGATCCACGTGCGCCACATGGTATCGATCGAAACCCTCTAGCTGGCGAGCAATGGTGAGGTGCTGATTGACCCACCCCGCAAGGCCGAGATCGGCGAGAACGGCAGGCTCGTAGCTCATCTCGATCACGCCGGTTAGCCGATCCGAATCGTCGGCAGCGATCGCCGCAAGATACTCCGTAGCAATATCCGCCAACCACGGCGGTTCCGCCACGACTATCAGTTGCGTCTCTTCCTCGACAAGACCTTCCCCTGAGATCGAAACTTGGGGCAGGAACAAGAGTGGCAGCGGGAACAAGACATCGATCATTCCAGCAGTATATCTCGCGCCACTCCCCTCGCCGCACGGCACGGGGTGCAACGCCAGTCCAATAGCCTTTCAGACGTAAACCCGACGTAGCGTGGTTGTCCCGGACCGGCAGAGCACCTTTGTCGAACAGGTGATCGTCTCGATTCGCCGCGAGTGCACGGACCCCATCATCCCGGCCGGGGAGAAGTACCTGCTCCGAACGCTGCGCGAACACGCCGGGTACTCCGTTCAAGCAATGGAAATGAGGCCGTGAAGGATGGGTGCAGGTGTGCGGTGGTAAACCTGGTTCGGTAACGTCGCCGGGTCAATGGTACCGAACGGTATCTCCGTCAATCCGGGCAATGCCCCTGCCGGTGCCGAACCAGATGTTGCCGTCCTTGTCCTCGGTGATTCCGAATACCGATCCGGACTCGACTTCGAATTGCTTGCTGGAGGACAGCAGGTTCTCGAGGCCGGCTGACGGATCGAAGCGATTGAGGACGACCGTGCGTGGCTTCGGGTCCTTGCCCCCGAGGGCACCGCCGTTGAACCAGATGTTGCCCTGCGAGTCTTCCATCAGACAGAAGCTGGCGAGCTTGAAGGGGTGCCGCAGCTCCTTGCCATCGTAGTGGTAGATTCCAGTCGAACCGCTGAACCACAGGTGGCCCTTTCGATCGATCAGTGCCGGTATGTAGCTGTTTCGCTCGACATTCAGCCCAAGCTTTTCGGTGAAATTCACAAACGATTCGCCGTCGTAGCGGAACAGGGCGCCCCGTGTGCCGAACCAGATGCTGCCGTCGGGTGCCTGCGAGATGGAGTTCACGTCGGAACTGGTGAAACCGTCTTTCTCGGTAAACGAGGTGAAGGTGGTGCCGTCGTATTTCGTGAGGCCCATCGCGCCGAACCAGAAGTTTCCGTCGCGGTCCTGCATCATCGACAGGACGGTGTCGTTCACCAGGCCATCCTTCGTCGTGAAGTTGGTGTAGGTGTTTCCGTCGTATCGATACACGCCCGCGCCCGTGGTGCCCAGCCAGATGTTTCCCTGGCGATCCTCCAGCAATGAGAAGGCGCGGTAGCGTCGCAGACCCTCCTTGTTGGTGACGTTGGTGAAGGTGCTGCCGTCGTAGCGCATGATCCCGTTCCACGTCGCGAGCCAGAAATCGCCTTGGCGGTCCTGGAGGATGTTGCGCGTGATGACCTGGGGGCCGGTGTCGCTCGAGATGCCTGAGGATTCCCTGAAGTACGGATCGACATCGGGCTCCTCGGGGGCTGGCGAGGGAGCTTGTTCTGCAATCTCACCCGTGTCCCTTCCCGGGCTGGCAAGCTCGTGGCCGTCTTCGACCTCGATCTGCTCTTCGAACTCTCGCAGGTCGTCGGGAATCGCGGCCTGGGTCTGGGTGAAGGCCAATGCGAGAGGCACGCTGAGGAGGCAGGGCATGAGGCGCGGGCCGTCAGGGGGCGTAGAGAGTTCGTTCGGGCGAGGTCTCATATGAGGGTTCTGGGTCTGGAGTCCTTGGGGAAGGGGCAATGTTCGAGCGGCTGCTCAGGGGTATATGTCTGGTCTCGGACGCGATCTTGCATCCATCGGGTACGGTGTCAGACACCCCGTCGGCCCGACGCGGCAGGGAAGTCCCCCGGTCCGTCGCGGCCTTGGGAGCGCGACACCGTGTCTGACACCGTACGATCGAGTTTTTCTGCAAGCCGAGGTAGCGCCGGCGACATCAGCTTGTGCGAGGGATGGCAATGGGAGCGAAGACAAGAGTGTCCGCCGCGGTTCTCGTGGTGGCGGCGGGTGTGTACTTCGTGACACAAACACCGAGGGCCGAGTCACCGGCGCTACCGGTGGTCGAGCCGCCGGTGGCCGACGTGGAGCTCGTGGATGCCGCGCTCGTGCCCGCGGCCGAAGACCCGGCCGCGGAGGCCGTTCGACGGAGCCTGGTCGCGGAGGAGCCTCCCGTCGGCGTATCTGCGGTTCGAGGAACGCACGTGCTGCGCGTGATCGTCGAGGGGATCACCGAAGAGGACGCGCGGATGACGACGGTCAGGTTGACCGGCGTGGACGAGCGCGCCAAATGGCCCGCAGAGGTCCGGGACTCGTGGCCGTGCGAGGGATTGACGAGCGACTTCGACCTGAATCCATTCTTTGCGAGAGTGGCGGAGCGAGACGGTGACTTGCGCGCCCTCGAGCTGGAGGTCGAGGTGGACCATCCGCTGCACTTCCTCGAGACGACTCGGGTAGCGCTGTCCAGTGGCGTGGAGCAGGAGAGCGGCAAGACCGTCCACGAGATTCGGGTGCAGTTGGTTCCTGCAGCCGTGATGCATGGCCGCCTGGTGCGGAAGAACGGCGACCCGGCTTCGGAAGGCCTGGTGGGTGGCCTGCTGCTCGATGACGGCTACCCCGTGGATGACGTCGACGGCGCCGTCGAGTGCGCGGCGAACGGTACATTCGAACTGCGCGTGGGAGCCACGGGCCGCTATGCGCTGGCCTCCTTTGAGGAGGGCCTCCGCCCGACGACGACGCAAGTGGAGGCGCTCGTCGGCACACGCATCGACGTGGGCACCCTCGTGCTCGAGCCCGGCCACTCGATCACGGGCCATGTGCTGAGCCAAGGCAATCCGTTCACCGGTGCCTCCGTCTACTCCTCGCCGCCCAGGTGGAGGACTGCCGCCACCCCCGAAGTCATCGACAGTGGCATGCGCGTGAATGTCTACGAGGGGCGGACTTTCGCCACTCCCGCTCGCTCCGTGCATCTCCTCTGGCTGACTCCGAACACCAACCATAAGAGCCTCTTGGGCCCTCGCCGAGGTGGTCGCTTCGAGTTGAAGCGCCAGTGGGTAGACGTGGACGAAAACGGGGCCTTCGTGTTTGGCGGACTGGGGTCTCTCGAGTACCTGCTCCGCGTGGGTAACCTCGCCGAGGCGAACGCCTCCCTCGGTGAGGCGTGGGCAGCTGAACGCCAGGACGGGATGATTATCATCAACGGCGACAAACCCGCCCTGGCTGTGCGTGCCCCCGAGCACGGTGTCGTGCTGGAGTTCAGAGAGACGTCGATCCGCTTCGAGCTTGCGGGCGACCTCGATGCAGAGGACGAGGGCCGCCTGGTCCTGAGGACAAAAAGTCGCCACGCGACGCCCGTTGACGAAAACGGCACGGACCTCCGCCTGGTTGCCGATCCCCTGGCCAAGGGTCTCGCCTTCATGCCTGAGATCTTGACGGGGCAGTTTTCGCTCTCCGGGGACGAGCCGACCTACGTCCTCCAGGCTCCGCCCAACAAGCACATGACGGGCGAGGTCGCGTTCCCCGGTCGGCGTCCGGTGTCGCTGGACTTCACGACGCCGGAGCCCGGCGGGGAGCTTGTGATTCCCATCCGGCTCGGGCGTGCCGAAGAGCTGGCGACCCTCGTGATCGAGCTGGAGACTCCGCCTGCGGAGATCCCCGAGTTGTTCACGGTCCTGCTGTGGCGCGCCGGCCTCGAGGATGCCCCCCCAAGAACGCAGCAGGTCGAGGTTGTGGAGGGTCAGCTGCGAGTGGAGGGCATCCACCCCGACAAGTACCGCGTTCACGTGCGCCCTGGTGTACATCGCGATTATCCAACCGGACTCTTCTTCGAAAGCCAGCTCGACCTCGAGCTCCCTCCTGGCCGGGTGGTCACGCGGTCCATCATGCTGGAGCAATGCGCGGGGCTGCGCCTCACGGTGCGCGATGAGGGCGGCGCGCTGGTGGGCGGTGAGTTCGACTTCATCAACGACCTGGGAGGCCGGGCCAACCTCACGATGGAGGTGGGCGAGGGGCAGCGCCGGGGGTACAGCTACTTGAGCTTCTACCCGTACGGAACCCACGAGTCGGTAAATCCGCTCCACCCTGGACGGTACCGGCTCGTGCTCATCTCGCCGGGCTATGCGAATCACAGCGTGACGGTCGAGCTTCGCGCGGGAGAGTACGAAGACGTCGACGTCACTCTGTTTGAATGAGGTGCGGTGTCAGACACCGTACTGACTATTCCGAGAACAAGGCCAGGGTTGAAACGGTCCCGTCGGGCGTGATCTTGCGGATTGCGAAGGCGTAGGAGTCCTTGGAAGTCTGTTCCATCGCGTAGAGCGTCCCCGCTTTGTCGACGGCGATGCCGACCAGCCAGAAGAAGGAGGCCGCGTCGGGCGGACCGTCCCGGGCTCCGCGTTGACCGCTACCGGCCAGGGTTGTGACGACGCCGTCGGTCCCGAGTTTTCGGATGCGCTGATTCATCGCGTCGGCGATGTAGACGATGCCCTCGGGGGTCACCGAGATCCCGGTGATCTGGTCGAAGCGGGCCTCTTCGCCGGGGCCGTCCACGAAACCCGGCGTCGACGAACCGGCCAGGGTCGAGACCTTGCCCTCGGGGGTCACGAGTCGCAGGGCGTATGGCTCGCTGACGTAGAGGTTGCCGCCCGGTCCCATCTGGAGCGTCGCCTTGAAGAGGTCTCCGAAGCGGGCCTCTCCCTCGACTCCATCGGCGAATCCGCGGTCTCCGCCGGCCAGGACCTCGATCCGCATGTCCATGGACGTCTTGAGGATCTGCGCGTGCTGAGGGTCCTCGGCACGATCCGGGCCTTCGGTGGTCGGGTGGTTGACGGTGTAGATATTGCCGCTCGCGTCGATCGTGAACGGATCACCGAGCACGCCGATCGACAGGGTCTGCCAGTGCGGCTGCGGCGGCCAGTAGTACGAACTCCCCCCGTCCGGGGTGATCTTCCAGAGTCCATCGCCGGAGTCGCCTGCAACGTAGAGTGCACCCTCGTCATCGATGGCGAGGTGGTGCGGCTGGGGAAAGCGCGACTGTCGACGCTCGCCGGTACCGAAGACGCCGTGGGCCAGGACGTTCACCACTCCGTCTGGAGTCATCTGCATGACCTGGCTTCGCTTGGTGTGAACGAAGTAGATGTTGCCGTCCGGCCCGACGACAATGCCCCCGCCCACGTGGGCGGCAGCGGGAAGCACCAACATCGCAATCGAGACGATTAGATAGAACGTGAATCGGATCGGCATGGCGGCTCTTGGGATCTGGAAGGCGTTACGCGGGGCGGCAACCGGGGAGACGTGGGCCGACGACTCTAGCCCACCCGTGGCAGGAATGCCTGATCCAGAACAATCCGGCAACGGTCCGGCAGGCCAGAGCGACAAGAGGGGCAGGGCCGGACGACCGATATGGCTCACATCGGACCCGAGCCGGTCCCGGGGCCCGCATCCGTCGGTGCTTCCCGCGCGCTGGGCTTCACGGCGGTGGCCCAGAGCGCGACCAGATAGATGAACTGGATCGGTGCGCGCAGCCAGAGCGAGGTCGGCGGGTCTCCGCGGAACGGCACGTCAGCCAGGTAGGCGTGGACGTTTGCGGGCAAGACCGCGAGCAACAAGACGAAGAGTCCGATGCCCGCCGCTCTACGCCAGCGCGGGACAAGCAGGCCCAGGGCGCCGAGCAGCTCCAGGGCACCCGAGAGGTAGACCAGCTCCAGGCGGAATGGGAGGAAGTCCGGGATCATCAGGGCGTACTCGTGCTTCATCCCGGTGAAGTGCGTCGTGCCCGTGAACGCGAACATGATCGCGAGGCCCACTCGAAGGGACGCGCGGAATGACGCGAAAGGACTCACGCCGATGGCTCCGAGCCCGCGCAGTGCGAGGGTCGTGGCCACGAGAATGAAGAACGGGACCACGGCGAGGAATCGGCGAGTCTAGCCCTTCCGGGAGAGGCCCAGCGCCAGGTAGACGATCGCCGTGACGGCCAGGATCACACCGTACTCGGAGACCAACGCGGTCACGTCGCCATTCGCCACCTCGTAGCCACGGGTAAACAGGCCGTGGCGCTCGACGAACTCGTGGTAACGGCAAACGTAGTCTTCGCCCTGGCTTACCGGTGGAACCATCGACGAATGCAGGACGCCAATCGCACCGAGGATCAGCACTATCCTCTGTCCCTTGCTCATTCCTTGCACCCTGCCTTCATTCATGTTGTGAGACGGAGCCTGTTCATCAAACGGAGTGACACTTCATGGTACGGGTCTCCTTGTTGACCGCAGGAGGAGACGGAACGCAGGTACGGGACACACTCCATGGATTCCTATCGGCGCCGGATCGGGTGTCTTGCCCCCGAACGAGGGGATCTTTGCCCAACGTTCCTGACGGACGGATGGGCCAGGCTCACCGTCGACGGCAACTCCCAATCGACGCTCTTGCCGGGCCCCTCTGACATAGAATCAAGAGGCCCTTTCCGCACCAAAACCGGCCAGCTCGCAACACTCGCCCACACTGGCCGTATAGCCGGTAGCCCGAGTCATCACTTCATAATTGGGACTTCCAATGCCTGCGTTCTCTTCGGCCCTGTGCCTTGCCCTGATCCTGTCCTCTTCTCCGGCACTCGGTAGAGACGAAGCGCCAGAGCGCAAGTCATCGTTCGGCGTGTACGAGGGCTACTCCACCGAGCGATTCGACGGCTGGGAGACGCACTCGACGTACGTGGAGATGCGCGACGGGGTGATACTGGCCGTGGACATCATGCGGCCCACCAGGAACGGCGAGGTGACCGATGAGGCCCTGCCCCTGGTCTGGACCCATTCCCGCTACCACCGGCGCATGCTGGGCAGGCCCATGGCCGAGGTCGTCCCCTACCTGCAGCGTCTGCTGCGGCACGGCTATGTCGTGGCAGCCGCCGGCGTGCGGGGAAGCGGTGCTTCGCTTGGCGTCTACGAGGGTTTGTTCTCTGACGCGGAGACGAGCGATGCTATCGAGCTGATCGAGTGGTTCGCCGAGCAGCCCTTCTGTGACGGCAACATCGGCATGTACGGGGGATCGTATCTGGGCATCACGCAGTACATGGCAGCCTCCAGGGCACCGGGTGCGCTCAAGGCCATCTTTCCCGACGTGGCAGCCCTCGACATGTACGACACTGTCCACCCGGGTGCGGTCTATCGCAGCGACATGATGAATCACTGGGCCGACCTGACCGCACAGCTGGACACCGTGATTCCGGCTGCTCCTGTCGACGGGGACGAACAGGGCGATCTTCTAGCGCAGGCGGTTGCCGAGCACGCCCAGAACTGGGAGGTCCGCAAGGAGTACAGCGCCGGACTGTTCCGGGATCATGATATTCCGACCCTGAGCTGGCGCGACCACGGCCCAATCGGATGCCTCGAGGAGATCAACGAGGCCAGGATACCGGCCTACCACTGCAACGGCTGGTTCGATGTCTTCGCGATGGATGCGGTGCTCTGGTTCGCCAATTTCGAGGGCCCCCAGCGGCTCGTGATGGGCGACTGGTCCCATGCGCAGATGACCGACGAGCGGATCCGGATCACGAACGTCGAGACCCACCGCTGGTTCGATCGCTGGTTGAAGGGCATCGAGAACGGCGTGGAGCTCGAGGAGCCGATTCGCTACGCCTTGATGGTCGACCCGGGCGAGATGATCTGGGAGACGGCAGGGCAGTGGCCCCCGAAAGGGACGCGCCCATTGACACTGCATTTTTGGGATGGACCATCGCGCAGCGTCGCGTCGAGCAACGATGGGCGCCTGATGCGGGCGGCGCCGAGCGAGGCGTCCTTCGACCACTACGCCATCGACGCCAGCACGACGACGGGGACCGCGACGCGCTGGGACAACGCGGTCGGTGCAGCGACGGCGATGGACTACGCGATCCTCGCCAGCAATGACACCAAGTGCCTGACCTACACGACTCCCGAACTGGACGAGGACCTGGTCGTGGTTGGACATCCGGTAGTGACGCTGTGGTTGACCGCCGAAAAGGGTGACGCAAACCTGCACGTCCTCCTCGAGGAGCTCGATGACAAGGGCGAGGTCACCTACGTGACCGAGGGTGTGTTGCGTGCCTCCCAGCGCAGGCTGGCCAAGGCCCCGTTCGACAACCTCGGCCTGCCCTACCAGCGCTGCTTCGAAGAGGACGCAGAGGCCGTTCCGAGCGATGAACCGGTCGAGGTATCCATGGACCTGCTCCCGACCGCAGCGGTCTTCAATGCGGGCCATCGCCTGCGCGTGAGCGTGATGGGCGCGGATGCGGACAACACTCGAGCGTCCACGCTCGTTGACAACTCGATCCGCGTATTCCTTGGCCCGGGCCGGGGCTCGCGAATCGAGCTGCCAGTGATGCCCTGATCTCAATCGGCCCTTCGAGTCTGCGGCCCCGAAGAATACGCTGAGGGGATCGTGGAATGCTCCAGATCAGAGGGTCGACGACAGCGCCTGGCACGGCCGGGATGGATCCTGGCCATGTCAGCGATCGCGTGCAGCCTTGGATGTGGCCGTTCCGGTGGCGCAGCGGACGGGTCTTCGCAGGGGAACACCAATGTCCTGCTGATCTCACTCGACAGCACGCGTCGGGACTACCTCAGCGCCTACGGGCATCGAGCGCCCCATGCGCCGGCGATGGCGAGCACGCCGTGTATCGACGCGCTGGCAGAGCAGGGCGTGCTCTTCGAGGATGCCTACTCGACGACCTCCTGGACCCTGCCATCGCACTGCGCGATCCTGACCGGCCAACCGGACCTCGTGCATGCGGTCGAGCTCGAGATCTACAAGCTCGACGGTACGCACGCGACGCTCGCGGAAACGCTTCGGGACGCCGGATACCGCACGGCTGGTTTCTTCTCGGGGCCCCACCTGGAGCCGCGCTTCGGATTCGATCGGGGCTTCGAACGCTACGTGGAATGCTACGGGGAGCAGCTGCGTAGATCCTCGGCGAATGCGCGCGTGCACGCGGGGTTGCTGGAGGAACAGGAGCAGGGCGGAATGAGCGCCGAGCTTGTCGCCGCCTTCAACGCCAACGTGGAAGCACAGCGCGAGCTCGAGGTGGCTGCCCAGGGCGACGTCAGTTCGATGTCCGTCGCCGACGCGGCCATCTCCGAGATCGAGGAGGCAGCGAGCGGAGAACGACCATTCTTCATCTTCGCCCATTTCTTCGACCCGCATTTCGACTACACGCCGCCCCACCCCTTCCGAGAACGCTTTGACCCTGAATACTCGGGCGACATCGATGGGGACGCCTTTTTCCGCAACCCCGCCATCGCGCGCGTCGATGAGAGCCGGCCTAGCGGACGCGTGCGGGTCGTCTCGGAGCGCGACCTCGAGCATTTGCAGGCTCTCTATGCCGGCGACCTGAGCTGGACCGACGCGCAGGTCGGGCGCATCCTGGATGTCCTCAGCGATCATGGTCTCGCGCAGAATACGCTGGTCGTGATTGTGGCCGATCACGGCGACGAGTTCTTCGAACACGATGGCATCGGGCATCGACGCACTCTGTTCGAGGAGGTGGTCCAGGTCCCGATGATCCTGCGCCTTCCGGAGGTGCTCCCGGCCGGAACGCGCGTTCCTGGCCCGGTCTCGACCGCCGATCTCTTTCCAACGGTGCTCGATCTGATTCAGGTACCGCTCACCTCCGACACCTGTTCGCGTAGCCTGGTCGACCAGGTGCTCGACCCGACGGGGACCGTGCTTCCGGGCGTCATGGGTCGGCTCGTCCGCACACAGAGCGTGCGTGTCCAGACGACGATCGGGGACGAGCAGGTCGTCACACCGGTCGACCGCGTGAGTGTGATCGAGACGTTCCGGATCGGAGCGATCAAGATCACGCGCCAACGCGACTGGTTGAAACCGCCGGCGGGTAGCGCGGCCGCGGTTCACGAGTCGATCCAGAATCTGAGTCGGCAGATGTATTCGGACGAGCGCCTGGTCTGGATCGACATCGAGTCCGCGCCCGATGAACAGGAGCAGGATCACTCGACGGATTTCTCGGATCCGCGAGCAGGGAGCGCACTGACCTCGTTCCGGACGGCCTATTCGAGGCTCGTCGCAGGCCGCAGCACCGCAGGCCTTGAAGAAGCATCCGGGGTGATGGATGGCGCATTGAGTGGCCTGGGATACGCGGAGGCGCTGGAACTCGGTGGAACGGTTGATCTGGGAGAGTTTGTTCTACCTCCTCCGGGCGAAGCACTCATCAAAGACCACTGAAGGGTGATACAAGCACCTCGGGCAACCCTCTCTGGCCTCGCCCCCCGGCCTCAGGCAGCCCTGTTGCCCTTCGGGTGAACCCCCTGGCGACAATCGCCGAATCCGCTACGATGCTCATGGACCGGACTACCGGTCCGATTCTGCCTGCCCCCTTTTTCCCCCAAAAAGGTTAACAACTCGATGCGAGCTACGAGAAAGATCGTCTTTACGTCTGTTCTCTCGATCCTTGCTGTCGGTGCCGTCACCGCTCAGCAGAACCGGATCAAGAGCGTTGATACGCAATCCTCCATTACCACACCGCGAGTTCACAACTTGTCGTGGTATCCGCACGAAGAGCTGCCTCCCTTCGTCAGCACGCTGGTCGAGGCCGGTGACGACACGATCGACACCATCTACGCGGGCAACGCTGTCTTCACGACGGAAGAAGCGCCGCCGATTCCGGCGCGCATGGAGAAGCCCGAATTCCGCGGCCGCGAGTTCGTTCCTGGCTATTTCATCGTCCACTTCGACGACGAACTGCGCGCGACGGACAAGGAGTTCCTGGTCGAGAAGACCGGTGACGTCAAGCGCGCCGACGGGACGAAGGTCGTGCGCTGGTACATCCCGAACAATGCGCTGATCACGTGGGTCGACACCGCCGCCGTGCTGCGCACCCTGCGCAATTCATTGCGCGTGGACTGGGTCGGCCGCTACCAGCCGGCCTACAAGATTGACCCGTCCATCGGATCGGCGATGCTGCAGAGCCCCGACCGCTTGGGCCGCGGCTTCTACCGCCTCAATGTCGACCTCATTCCGGGCCATTCGATGCAGGAGGTCTCGCGAGCGATCAATCAGCTCGGCGGTTCGATTCACGAACAGGTCGAGGTCCGCGGTGAAAGGGGCTACGACGTGCGCTTCCTCGTCGTCGATGCAGCGCCCAGCCTCGTGACCAAGATCGCCGACATCGAAGGCGTGCGCATGATCCAGGAGACCGGCGACGGACTCGCGCGCTACGACCTCTCGGGCGGCGGCAAGCTTCAGAACCGTTCGATCACCCAGGACGACCAGACGGCCAGCCCGATCGTCACCAGCTCGGGCTACCCCCTGTGGCTGACCCACAACCTTCAAGGCCAGGGCCAGCTGATCGGCGTGGTCGACACGTCGTTCGACTGGAACAACAGCGGTACGAGCGGCTGCAATTTCGGCTACCCCGATACGAATATCGACAACTACGGGATGGCCCTTCCGAACCTCTCACGGGTCCTTCTTTCGAGCGTTGGCTCGGGTGGTGTGAACCTGAAGATTCCCCGCGGCGATGCCCTCGGTGGCGCCACCCTGCAGGGCGCCGCAGCGGCGACCAACAACGGTGAGCACGGTGCAGGCGTTGCTGGAGCCGCTCTCGGCGACTACTACGGCAACAACGACACCAAGTGGTGGGAACACGACGTGGACAACTGGGAGGGTTGGGCTCCGACCAACTACTCCGGACTGATGGGCCCGGGCATCGCGCACGAGGCGCAGCTATTCGCCACCCCCGTCATGAACAGCTCGGGCGCCTTCCGTTGGGAATTCGCCGGTGAGTTCGAGACGAACATGAACACCACGCTCGACAACATGGCGGCGGCCGGTGTCTGTACCACTAACCACTCCGTCGGCCTGGCCGAGGCGTCGAACACCTACACCCAGGTCACCGTCACGCACGATACGAATGCGTACGATCACCCGGAGATGCTTCAGTGCATGGCCGCCGGTAACGACGGTGCCACGTCAAACGCCCTGACGTCGCAAGCCGTGACCAAGAACGGCCTGGCGGTCGGTGCCAGTGACGACGTGTTGAAGCCGGAAGACCGCGTCAGCTTCTCGAGCATCGGTCCGCGCTTCGACGGCGCCATCAAGCCCGACGTGATGGCTCCCGGTAGCGACACCTTTGGCCGCGCCGGTGGCGTCGCCTCGTCGCTGATCCTGCCCAACTCCAATGGCACCAGCAGCGCCTCCTGTTCCTATCAGTACACCCAGGGAACGAGCTTCTCGTCGCCGATCATGGCGGGCGCTGGAGCGCTGGTTCACCAGTACTTCGAGGAGGGCAACTACCCCGGACTCAGCACGGCGTCTGCCTCGCTGATGAAGGGCACTCTGATCAACGCGGGACACCGCCTGACCGGAGCTCTGCTCGGGGACAACACCTACCCGAACAACTACCAGGGTTGGGGTGAGCCGAACCTCTCCGACGTCCTGGACTTCGGTGCAGGCGCCCGTCGCCTGATCGCAAAGGACGTCGCGAGCGCCCAGGGATTCACCTCCTCCGGCAGTTCGAACGACGACTACACGATCAACGTGAACGGTTCTGGCGAGCCCTTCCGCGTGACCCTGGTCTGGACGGACGAGCCCGGCAGCACCGGCACCGGCAAAAAGCTGATCAACGACCTGCACCTGACCGTCGTCTCCCCCGGGGGCACGACCTACAGGGGTAACAACTTCAACGGTAGCACGGGCCTCACGGTCTCCGGCGGCAGCGCCGACACGTTGAACAACGTCGAGAACGTCTTCTTGAACAGCCCGCAGCTCGGCACGTGGACCGTCACCGTCGATCCTAGCGTTGGCAACTACGCCGCTGGCCAGGGCTATGCCCTCGTGGTCACCGGTGACGTCTCGGAAGGCGCTCCGCCGCAGCCGCCCGTTGCGGGATTCTCGGCCAGCCCGACGAGTGGCACCGTCCCGTTGAATGTCAACTTCACGGACCTGTCGACCGGTTCGATCACGTCCTACAGCTGGAACTTCGGTGATAGCGGGACTTCGACCGCGCAGAACCCGAGCCACACCTACACGTCGGTCGGCACCTACACGGTGTCGCTGACCGTGACTGGCCCCGGTGGCAACGATACCGAGACGCAGACCAATGTGATCACGGTCAACCAGGTTGCGGCGCCCGTGGCCGGATTCGGCGCCTCGCCGACATCGGGAACGGTGCCTCTGAATGTCAACTTCACCGACGGATCGACCGGTTCGATCACCTCGTGGAGCTGGACCTTCGGCGACGGCGGGACCTCGAACGCCCAGAACCCGAGTCACAACTACACTTCGGCCGGCACCTACACGGTGTCGCTCACGGTGACGGGGCCCGGTGGTAACGACACCGATACCCAGACGAACCTGATCACCGCCAGCAACCCGCCCGCCCCCGTGGCGAGCTTCAACGCCACGCCGACCAGCGGTGATGCGCCCCTGAATGTCGCATTCAGCGACACCTCTACGGGTTCGATCACGAGCTGGAGCTGGACCTTTGGCGACGGCGGAACCTCGACCTCGCAAAGTCCGAACCACACCTACAACACGGCCGGGACCTACTCGGTCGCGCTGACGGTGACCGGTCCGGGTGGTAACGATACTCAGACCCAGTCGGGCCTGATCACCGTGAACGATCCGCCCCCGGGCCCGCCGATTGCTGACTTCAATGCAACACCGACGAGCGGCACGACGCCCCTCAACGTGGCGTTCAGCGATGCCTCGACCGGTTCGATAACTAGCTACAGCTGGACCTTCGGTGACGGAGGAACTTCGACGGCTCAGAATCCTAACCACACCTATAACAGTGCCGGCACCTACACGGTGTCCCTGACAACGACCGGTCCTGGTGGCAACGACACGGAGACCAAGTCCAACTTGATCACCGTTTCGGATCCGGTGCTGCCCCCGGTGGCGAGCTTCGGTGCAAGTCCGACCAACGGTGATGCACCCCTGAATGTCGTCTTCACCAACGGTTCAACCGGCTCGATCACGAGCTACAGCTGGACCTTTGGCGATGGCGGCACTTCGACCGCAACCAATCCGAGCCATGTCTACACGGTGGCGGGGACCTATACGGTTTCCCTCACGGCGACCGGCCCTGGCGGCAGTGATATTGACACCCAGACGAACCTGATCACCGTCACGGATCCGCCGGGTGGCGGTCTGGGGCTGTACTACCTCACCTTCACGTCCAACACCGCCGTTCCCGGCGTGGGTACCGTGCGTGACGAGGATGTGGTGACCTACGATCCGGATACGGGCAACTGGGAATGGTACTTCGACGGATCGGATGTCGGCATCGGCGGGACGGACATCAACGCCCTGCACGTTCTCGATGACGGCAGCCTGGTCATGAGCTTCAACTCGTCCTCCGTCTCGGTTCCGGGCCTCATCGGCGGACCGAACGGTACGACGGTCGAGGACTCCGACCTGATCCTGTTCAGCTTCACCAGTAGCGGATCGAGCACCTCGGGCTCGTTCACCTTCGTCTTCGACGGCAGTGATGTCGGCCTGACCACCAACGGAGAAGACATCGACGGAATCTACGAGTTCCCCGGGGGCGGCCTGGCCGTCTCTACCGTCGGCTCATCCTCCACGCCTGGTTATTCGGGTGGGCGTGATGAGGACGTATTCTTCTTCTCTGCGACCCAGCTTGGTGCCGCAACGGTAGGAGCCTGGTCGTTCTACTTCGACGGTAGTGACGTGGGCTTCTCCAACAGCTCCTCCGAGGACCTCAATGCGGTCTCCTTCGACGCCGGTATCGACCTGCTCTTCTCGACGGTAGGTAGCTACTCGGCCTCGGGAGGCGCGGGTGCCGACGAGGACATCGGTCGCTTCTCGGGCACTTTCGGCTCCTCGACCTCGGGTAGCGCTGCACTCGAGCTCGACCTGTCCTCCATCGGTATCTCGACGGGTGAGGACGTGGACGGGATGCACTTCCAGCCCTAGAACCGGGCCAGGATCCGCCCGCGGCCCCGGTCGCGGGCGGAAGTGAACAGGGCGGTCGCTTTCGAGCGGCCGCCCTTCTTCCTTAATAAGGAGGAAGCGGCCGTTCAGGGCTCAATCCGTGCGCTCGAAGCTGTACTTGGCGTAGGGGATCGCCTTTTCTTCTTCGGTGCGCGTATCGACAAAGAACAGCTCGACCGAGAACACATCCGGATCCTCGATATCGAGTTCGAACAGGAACTTCTTCTCGAAACCCATGCGCGCCATCTGCGGGTCGTCGTCGGTTCCGGCCATGCGCATGCCCTGCTCACCTCCGGCTCCACGGGCAGCCACGAAGTAGGTGCCAGTCGTGTCCATCACGATGATCGAGTACTCGGCGTGGCGCCGATCGAATCCGATGGTGTAGCGATAGGAACCCGTGGATCCGTCGTCACCGAGGGCGAAGTCGATGACCAGGAAGCGGCCGTCGAGGATCGTGGACGCGCGTCCCGAGCCGGTCGTCTCGCCCGCGCCCCCACTGGCGAAGCGCATCGTCACATCCCACCCGCCGGAGAGCTCCCCAAGCTGCCGGTGCTCGGGACCGGGCCGAGACTGCTCGAGCGCCTGGGCGAATGAATTCTCCTGGCCCTCTTCCTGGGAAGCACTCGACCGCGCCACGAGTGCTCCGATGAGGACAAGGCCTGCGAACTGTTTGATCGTGATCATCGGTTTCCTTTCACGGGGATCGCTGAGATGGAATCTGGCGCCGCGCTATCCTACTACCAGCCGGGATCGCTCGGGGCATCACCTCGGACGGAGGGCGACCTGATAGCCGCTCGCGACCCCGGAACACGTGACGCCGGGGCAGGAGGAAGCCGCGTGGGAAAGTGAAGGGGCTGGATGGGGCGCCGTCCCTGTACATTCACCCCATGGATGAGCCCAAGAGCCACAAGACCGTGCTCGATTCGGTGGCCGAGTTGACAGGCAATGCGCCCAAGGTGCTCCTGCCTGATGATGGCTCGGACCACGGCGCCTCGCAGTTCATGACTCACGGCCTGGGTGAGGAAGCGCCCGTGCCGCACGGGCGTGGCAACTACCAGATCATGGGCGAGATCGCGCACGGCGGAATGGGAACGATCCTGAAGGGCCACGACACGGACCTGGGGCGCGACGTGGCCTTCAAGGTGCTCGACAGGGCGCTGTCGGAAAGTCCAGAGGTGGTCCAGCGGTTTGTCGAAGAGGCGCAGATCGGTGGCCAGCTCCAGCACCCGGGAATCGTGCCGGTCTACGAGCTGGGATTGATGGCGGACAAGCGGCCCTACTTCACCATGAAACTGGTAAAGGGACGCACCCTGTCGGCACTGCTCCAGCAGCGCAAGCAGCCACTCCAGGACCGTGGGCGTATGCTCGAGATCTTCACCTCGGTCTGCCAGACCGTTGCCTACGCCCACTCGAAAGGCGTGCTGCATCGGGATCTGAAGCCCGCGAACATCATGGTGGGTGCCTTCGGCGAGGTCATGGTCGTCGACTGGGGTCTGGCCAAGGTCCTGAACAGGGGCGGCGTGGCCGATGAGCGGCGCGCGAAGTACGACAAGAGCCTGCTGACCGTGATCGAAACCGTGCGAAGCGGCCCCACCTCCCCTGGTTCAGACTCCGTCGTCGGGTCCATCATGGGAACGCCCGCCTACATGCCGCCCGAACAGGCTCAGGGCGAGACCGATAAGCTGGACGAACGCACCGACGTGTTCGCGCTCGGAGCGATCCTGTGCGAGATCCTGACGGGAGAGCCGCCGTACGAGGAGAGCGACGATGAGCATATCGTCGTGCAGGCGGCCCACGCACACCTCGATCCGGCCCGCGCACGCATCGAGGCTTCTCAGGCCGACCAGGTCCTCAAGGACCTGTCCCTGGATTGCATGCAACCGGCCCGAGCCGCGAGGCCACGTGATGCGGACGAGGTCGCGCGCGCCATCGCAGATTATCGAGCGTCAGTCGAGGACCGTGCCCATCAAGCTGAGCTCGCCGTCGCGACAGCTCGCGTGAAGGCACATGAGGCGCGCCGTGCGCACAGATTGACCCTGGCCCTGGCAAGCGTGGTCGTGGCGGCAGCGGGGCTGGGCGGAGTTGGGTATGTCATCGTCGAGAAGCGGCGGCAGGCGCGCGTTGCCGAGAAACGGGACGCGGTCGAGAGCGCCCATAGCGAGGGAATCCGTTTCGCTCGCGCTGGAGAAGCAGCCCATGCCGTCGATGCGGGTCGTCGCGCACTTGCCCTGGCAGAGATGGGTACGCCTGACGACGCGTTGGTGGAGCGCGCGAAGCATTTCCTGCGTGAGGCCGAGGCGGGGCTGGAGCTCCAGCTAAATGAAGCGACCCTTCATGCAAAGGATGAGGTCCTCCGCCGTCGGCTCGAGGAGCTTCGCCTCGAGTTGATGGGCACGCTCGGGAACCCCAAGCGCCGTGCTGAACTCGAAGCCGCGTACGGGCAGGCCTTCAGAGACTACGGAACAGATCTGGAAGCCCCGGATCTCACCTCCGCAATTGAGCGCTTCCGGGAAAGGGACGTGGCCGAGGAGGTCGGCCTGGCCCTGGACGATTGGGGCCGGCTGTGCCGCAGGGTGTACGGAACGCAGTCCGAACAGGCACGCAAACTGGCTTTCCTCGCGATGGACATCGACTTCGACCCGCAACGTCGCCAGCTGCGCGAGGCCATTCTCGCAGACGATAGGGCCACGCTCCTCCAGCTCGCGGACCCGGGAAACCTGCACAATCTCTCAGCAGCGTCCATCTGGGTCCTGGGTGGGACTCTCTGGGACACGACGGACCAGCGTTCGATCGTCTACCGCCTGTACGATCGGGCGATCTACGTCTACCCCGATGACTTCACATTGCAGAGCACGGCTGGACTCATCTACAAGCTCGCTGGACGAACCGAGACGGCATTGAGGTGCTGGCGCGCCGCGCTGAGCCAGCGCCCGGAGGCCATCGACGCGCGCCTGCGAATGGCCGACGCCCTGTTCTTCGACGGCCAGATGACCGAGTCCGTGGCGATCTATCACGCCATCATCGCTCTCGAGCCCGACAACGGCCAGGCGCACTACGGTCTCGGGACGGCTCAGGTTCAGCTAGGCGACTTCGCCGGCGCTATCGAAAGTCTCGAGCGTGCCGGGGACCTGGATCCGCAGATCAAGGTCGATGCCGACCTCATGGCGGCTCGCTTCTATCAGGGCCTCGTGACGCGCGAGGAAGTGGTCGCCCATCTCGACCGAGCCCTGACCCTGGGAGACGTCGTGACCTTTGCCTTCGCCCTCGTGGGACATCCGGACCCAGCCCAGCGCATGCCAGATATTGCCGTCGAGGCCCTGGCGCGCCTCGAGGGCCAGGCGTCGGAGTACGCCCGTTTCTGGGTCGTCGATGCCGTCGTCCGTGTCGAGCTGGGCGACTACCAGGCGGCCCTCGTCATCGTCGAGGATCGTTACGCCAACTCCGACTTCGTCGTCCTGACTCCCGCGGCGCTCGAGTATGTGCGCGCCGTCATCTACAACGGCCTCGGCCGCGACGAGGAGGCCAACCAGTGCTTTGCGCGGGGAATGGCGACCTGGGACGAGATCACGACCAACGACGCCGAGGCCTGGAAGGACTCCGACGTCATGCGCTGGCGCCGGCGAGCCGAAGTGGCCCTCGGCCGATAGGCAGGCCTGCGCACTGACGCAACCGACCGGATCGCCATCCGAGCTCGCTGGGCGCTCCCAACCACCCCACTCCCCCGTTCGTCCTGTTTGGCGAGCCCGTTCGTGGAGACTTCGGCTAGCATCTCGCCATGGTCACTCTTACATCGATCCGTCCCGTGCCGCTGACGGCTGCATTTGCCCTTTCGCTCCTGACCGCCTGCGCGTCCACGGAGGCCAGCGCACCGATAGGCTCAGGCGCCAAGGCCGGCGTCTACGTGACGGTTCCTTTGACAGCGGATACGACCGGCCTCTCGGACGCCGAGCGTTCGATGCTGCCGATCTTGATCGAGGCTGCCAAGCACATGGATGCGGCCTTCTGGAAGGAGGCCTGCGGCGATCGGGACGCGCTGCTCGAGAGCATCGACGATGCGGGCATGCGCCGATTCGCGGAGGTCAACTATGGCCCGTGGGACCGGCTCGAGGGAAACGAGTCCTTCATCGAGGGCGTCGGGGCCAAGCCGGCCGGCTCGGGCTTCTATCCGGCCGACATAACGAAGAAGGAGTTCGAGGCACACCTCGCCGCGCACCCCGAAGACGTCGACGCCTTTGAAGGGCTCTACACCGTCATCGAGCGCGACTCGAATGGCGGACTCGTGGCAAGGCCCTATTCCCAGGTCTTCGCTGCAGAGACCCAGGCCGCGGCGGCATTGCTCGAAGAGGCCGCGGTGCTCGCGGAGGATCCGGGCCTGCGAAAGTATCTGGAGCTGCGCGCGGTCGCCCTGCGCACGGACGACTACCGCGCGAGCGACATGGCCTGGCTCGACATGCGTGACAACGGCCTCGACGTTGTGATCGGGCCGATCGAGACCTACGAGGACCAGCTCTACGGTCGCAAGGCAGCGCACGAAGCCTACGTGCTGATCAAGGACCGGGACTGGAGCGAGAAGCTGTCGCATTTCGCCCAGTTTCTGCCCTCCCTGCAGGCCGGCCTGCCCGTACCCGTGGCCTACAAGGCACAGATGCCCGGCACGGACACGGATCTCAACGCTTACGACGTCGTCTACTACGCGGGTGACTGCAACGCCGGGTCGAAGACGATTGCGATCAACCTGCCCAACGATGAGGTCGTCCAGCTGAAGAAAGGCTCACGACGCCTGCAGCTCAAGAACGCCATGCGGGCCAAGTTTGACCTGATTCTCGAGCCCATCGCCGACCTTCTGATCGCCGAGGACCTGCGCCATCACATCACCTTTGACGCATTCTTCGCCAACACGATGTTCCATGAGGTAGCTCACGGCCTCGGGATCAAGAACACGCTCTCGGGCAGCGGCACGGTGCGCGCGGCCCTGGCCGAACATGCCTCTGCCCTCGAGGAAGGCAAGGCCGACATTCTGGGCCTCTACATGGTGGCCCAGCTATTCGAGCGCGGCGAGATCAAGGAGGGCACGCTGACCGACAACTACGTGACCTTCCTGGCAGGCATATTCCGCTCCGTGCGCTTTGGCGCCTCCAGCGCGCACGGCAAGGCCAACATGATCCGCTTCAACTTCTTCGAGAGCAAGGGCGCATTCAGTCGCGACAAGGCCAGCGGTCGCTACAAGATCGACCCGACGCGCATGACGGACGCCATCGAGGCCCTGTCGCGCAAGATTCTCACGCTCCAGGGCGATGGGGATTACGCCGGCGCGACCGACATGGTCAACCAGCTCGGTGTGATCGGCCCGCAGCTGGCCGCCGATCTCGAGCGTCTATCCAGCGCGGGTATCCCCGTCGACATCGTCTTCGAGCAGGGCGCGGACCTGCTCGACCTCTAGCCCAACAAGTTCTCCGGGCCAAGGCGACATACTCCAGTTCGGTGTGTCGCCCTGGCAGCCGGAGCACTCGTTCATCGGGCTGCCAGGCGCTCCGGCTCGGACTCGGCCATCACCAGGCCGCCCGCGCTCCCGAAGGCCCACACGGTCGAGGTGCTACGCAGGTAGACGCGCCCGTCGAGAACGGCCGGCGTCGCGAAAAGCGCCTCGTCAAAGTTGGCACTGTGGATCACCTTCAGTTCGTCAGAGGTCGCATCGATGACGAAGAGTGTGCCGGCTTCGGTGCCGATCAGAATGAAGCCGGAGGCGCCTACGGGCGAGACGTAGTACTCGCTGCGATCCGGTAGGCGCTCGCGATCGAAAACAGGTTTGCCAGTGTCTGCGTCGAGGCAGGTCACGATGCCGCCGGACTTGACGAGCCAGAGACGACCGCGATAGAGCAGCGGGGAGGCGACATAGGGCAGGCCGCGGGTCCAGGTCCAGCGCACGTGGGACCCGCTGACGTCCCCTTCTCCGCCCCGGTCGACAGCCAGCATGATGTTCTTGCCGGGAGCGCCGCTCGGCTCGGAGACGGCGACGAATTCCTCGACCTCCCAGGTGCCGCTCTGATCCCGGTCCACGAATCCGAAGGCATCCTTCGCGCGACACTCGGGGACTTCGGTATTCGTTACATGACCGTCGTGGTCCGTGTCCAGGCGATCGAAGAGGAGCTTGGGGTCGTCGATCTCGGCGTCGGAGACCTCGATCGAGCGGCCGAAGGTGGCCTCCCAGAACGAACGCCCTGTCGCGTTGGGCGTACTCCACGCCGCGAAGTAGACCGTATCCGCATCTCCAGTAGCCGTCGTGCAGGGGAATGCTGTCGTGCCCTCGACATTCCAGAGCTCCGCCCCGCTCTGCACGTCATAGGAGCACAGGCGTCGAGAGCCGCTGATGACCAGCTCGTCGCGATCCGCGTTGCGCCACAGGAATGGCGTACCGTGTGACTCCTGGTAGTCGAACCGGTCGATCTTCCAGGTCTCCTCGCCGCTGGCTGCGTCGATCGCGAGCACCGCGGCCTCGGGCGCGCCATCGCGCATCACGATCACATTTCCGCCCGCGAGTATCGGCGACGTGCCGATCCCGAAGCCGTAGCCAGGATGGGGCATGCGTCGTTCCCAGATCGGGTTCCCGTCAAAATCGAGTGCGACCAGCCCGTAGTCACCCAGGTAGGCGATCAAGCGCTCGCCATCGGTACAGGGGGTCGGCAGGGCGGGAACAGCGTCCGCGTGATAGTACTGCGGGTGGGATTCGCCCTCGAAGGTGCGCTCCCAGATCCTCGCACCACTCGCACGGTCGAGTGCCACGATCACGTTCTTTCCATCCTCAAAGCCCGTGATGAACAGGCGGTCGCCCCAGATGCAGGGCGACGAGTGCCCGGGCGGAACCTCTGCCTTCCACAGGACGTGCTTCTGGGGACCGAAGTCAGCCAGGATCGGCGTGTCGTCAGCGACAGCCAGGCCGCCCTGCCCGCGCAACTGTGGCCAGGTGGCGGCGCTGAATGATTGCGATGCGTCCGTGTGCAGGCTATCGGCACAGCAAGAGGTTGCGACAAACAGGAGCGCGAGCGATGCGAAGGTCGTGCTGGGCTTTGACATGATGGTGCGGGGCATGTGTCGTGCGGACGAGAGTGGGTGGAGCAGGTTGAAGTCTACTGACAGGATTCTCGGGGCTGTTGCGCCCCGGGCGGGGCCGTCGGGAGCGAGGCGATGAATACGATCAGTCCGCCGCCGATGGCTGCAAGCATCAGGCGGAGCCAGAGGTTGCCGACGACGACGATCGATATTGCGAAGCTCACGGCCAGCAAGCCGTAGGCCTTGCGCCTGGCCTCGGGCGGGATCGTGCGCTCTCGCTCCCACTGACGGAGGTAGGAACCGAACAGACGATTCGAGAGCAGTCGCCGGTGAAAGGAGCGCGATGAGCGCGCGAAGCACGCCGCTGCAAGAAGCAGAAACGGTGTGGTCGGAAGGACTGGCAAGAAGGCGCCCGCGACTGCGAGGGTAGTGAATAACAGCCCCGCACCCAGGAGGCACCATCTCGTGACTCCGGTCTTGAGTTGGCGGTCGAGAGGGTCTTCGGTCATGGTCGTCCCAGGGACCGTACAGAACATGCGCGGGCCATGCTGGTGGGGAAGCGAGGATTCGACGCTGGGCACACCTATTTGCCAAACAAGTCGCCGAGTTTGCCCAGCCCGTCAGCCCCATCCCCTTCGAGCTGTGACAGAAGCTCCGTCATGCCAGCCATCTGCTCGCCAAATGAGGACTCTGCATCGGCGAGCATCGCCTCCACACCCGACCTCGCCATATCGGCCTCGACACCGGCCTGGGCTGCAAGCCCCGCCACATCGAGCTTGGCCAGGATTGCGATTGGGTCGATGCCCCGAGACAGGTCCACCCCGCCAGTACCCACGAGGCCAGCGAGCCGCTCGATCGCGACCGCAACGAATGTCTGGGCTTGCTCCAGACTGAACTCGAAGCGGCGCGTGAGCAGCTCGACCCAGGCCTCGGATCGGCCGCCCAGAACACCCTTGAGAATATCTTCAATCATGTCGCTATCCGCCGCTCGATCCCGTGTTCAGCCAACCTGCTGTCCGAACTCTGCAATACGCTCGACCGCGTCCACGGCAGCGTCGAAATGCTCGCCACGTACAGCCAGGTAGGCCGGGTCGGAGAAGAACGCCGTCTTTGTTTCCAGGTCCGGAAATGAGATCAGGAATAGCCGGTTGATCGGCTTCTCCGAGTTCCCTTGCAACATCTCGCTCACCCGGAAGTCGTAGCGAAACGTCCCGCCACAGGCCTCGAGCAGGGGCGTCATTCCATCGCGGTAGCGCTGATAGCCGGCGTCGTCATTCACATGCAATCCAACCAGGATCTCGTGTCGCTTCTGGGTCGTCATGGGCGTCATTCTCCGCAACAAACGGCCAGCTCATTGCCGCTCGGCTCCTTGAAATGAAAGCGACGGCCGCCCGGGAACGAGAAGATCGGCACGCTGATCACGCCCCCATGCTCGACAACCCGTTCGCACGTGGCCTCCAGGTCATCGGCCCAGAGGATCACCAGGGTAGCGCCGGTCGGCGGCGGCTCACTCACCCGGGTCAGGCCGCAGTCGAGGCCCGCGTTGACACCCGCGGCATAGTCGGGGCCCCAGTCCTGCCATTCCCAATCGAAGGCCGCTGCGAAGAAGTCCTTGGTGGCGATCAGATCCGTCGTCGGGAACTCGACGTAGTAGATCTTCTTGTCGTTCTGGGGATAGGGCATGTGCGGACGGGAAATGGGGCTCGTGTGGCTACTCAGGGATGTAGGTCTCGGCCACCTGGGCTTCGATGGCGGGCATGATCTCGTCGAGCTGTGGCGTGAGGGGCGCGCGGTAGTCGATCGCCCGGTCCACGCTCCACGGGTCGACGCCGTAGCCATCCCCGCGCACGCGCAGGATCAGCCCGACCACGTCCCCGTAGACTTCGACCTGGAACCCGCGCTTGAACCGTTTGCGCAGGCGCTGCTTGACGGCCACGGACAGCAGATCGCAGGCGTCGTACCAGGTGGTCGACCCGCTCACCGGAGCCTTGGCGCGTTTGAACAGGCGCTCGATCTTCAGGTTGGCATCCATGGACCCGATTCTGGCCCTTCCACGGACCGGAATCCACGATCTGGATTCGATCGGCCGCGCTCGATCAGGGAGTCAGCGGCATTCGCAACTGATGACGCCCTGGGTGTCCATGAGCGGACTGCAGACGCTACCGCTGGCACAGTCGGGCGAGCAGATCCAGAGGGGTCCCAGGTTGCTGCCCCCGAAGGCAGCCCCGTTCAGGTGGCCGATGTCGAGGTAGAGCTGGCAGGCGCCCGCGAGCGCATTGCCCTCCGCGATCGCGGATGTCTCACACCAGCCTGCCAGGCGCCGAACCGCGCCGTCCTTGCTGGCCACCAGCGCGGTCGGCGGACCCTCGGCAGGGGCGGCGGAGCAGTACCCCTCGAGGATCGAGCCGGAACTGTTCGGGTCGGGAATCAGAGTGAAACTGCCGCCGCCCAGGGCCGACATCGACGTGCGAGTGCTGGCCTTGACGATGACAGCCTGCTGCGCGTTCAGGTGCAGGCGCAGAAAGTCGGGCGGACTTTCGAGTGCTTCTCGCAGCCCGACGAGTTCCGCGTTCGGCCCGAATATCGAGCCAGGGCCCATGCTACCGGAGCCCCCACCCTCGCATGCCGGAAGGAAGATCATCAACAGGGCGAGACTCATGCTTTGACGGGACATCGAGAGCTCCTTGGAAAGGACCAGAGCGGTCGGGTGGCAGGACACGCAGAGAATACACGATCGGCCGGCCAGGCGGGCGCGCTGGAAATCTCGAACCCGGTGGTGCGTATCTCCACGGGCTCCACAGCCCGGGCCTGCCCCTCACACCTTCACCCACTCTCCGCCATGCTTCAAATTCGCGACCTGATCAAGGTCTACCCCGGACCGGTTGCCGCCTTGCAGGGCATCCATCTGGACATCTCCGAGGGCATGTTTGGATTGCTCGGGCCCAATGGAGCCGGGAAGTCGACCCTGATGCAGATCCTGGCCGGCATCCTGGAGCCGACCTCCGGCCAGGTCTCCCTCGACGGGGTCGACATCACGAGCAACCCCGATCACGTATGGGAGCGACTCGGCTACTTGCCGCAGGATTTCGGCTTCTACGGCCACCTCACGGGGCGTGCCATGCTGGCCCACATCCTGCGTCTCAAGGGCGTGCGCGCCCCGGGCGGCATGCGCAAGCTCTGCCGCTCCCTGCTCGAGCGGGTCAACCTCGGTGACGCGGGCAAGCGCAAGGTCATGGGCTACTCCGGCGGAATGCGTCAGCGCCTCGGAATCGCCCAGGCCATCGCCGGCGATCCGCGCATCCTGATCGTCGATGAACCGACCGCCGGCCTCGATCCGGAGGAGCGCCAACGCTTCTACCTCCTGCTCGCCGAGCTCGCGCGCGAGCGCATCGTGCTGCTCTCGACCCACATCGTGGAGGACGTGTCCGTCCTCTGTTCCAAGTTCGCGATCATCAAGGGCGGGCGGCTCGTCGCGCGCACCACTCCGGAGGCCGCCTGCGCTGCGATCTCGGGCGCGATCTGGCAGGGCATCGTTCCGACCCCGGAAGTCGGGGCGCTGCACGCATCACACACGGTCCTGCAAGAGCGGCTGCAGGGCGAAGGCACGCGCCTGCGCCTCTATCAACCGGATGGCGACGTGCCGCCCGGGTTCCAGCCAGCCGACGAGACCCTCGAGGACGCCTACCTGAGCGTGATGCGCCTGGGCCAGCTCGTCATGCCCGAGGCCGACGAGCCGTTCCCTGCGACCGAAGAGCCGTCGCCCGCGACTGACGAGTTCGATCCGGACACGGGTTCGGACGTCGACGCCGCGCCCCAAGAGGACGATTCGCCCGACGCCAACGAGACGTCCGGGAGCCGCGTGTGAGCCGCGCACGGCTCTGGACTGTCTGCCGCCTCGACCTGCTGCACTACCTGAAGCGGCCGCTCTTCTGGATCTGGCTGCTGATCGTCGCCCTGTGCGCCCTCGGGCTCTCCACGGGCGACATGCGAATTCAGACGGGCGACTCGTCGACCGGTGGGCTGCAAGGTCACATCACGTCCGCATACTCCAATGCATTCGAACTGACGGTCCTGGGGGCCCTGTTCTACACCTTCTTCGTCGCCGTGGCGGCGGGTATGGAGCTGATCCGCGACCGTGAACAGCGCATCGAGTCCTTGCTGCACTCCACGCCCCTGCGCCCGTCCGAGTACGTCTGGGGCAAGTTCGGCGCGGCACTACTGGCTTCACTCACGGTCCTCGGGCTGCAGCTCGCCTTCACGATGCTGCTCAAGCACCAGGTCAGCGCTGAATCGCGGCCCGACCTGATCGGCAGCTTCTCTCTGCTGAACTACTTGCAGCCAGCCCTGCTGTTCGCCCTGCCGTTGATCCTCTTCATGGGTGGCGTCGCCTTCGCCATCGGGGAGCGAACCCGCCGGCCCGTCCTGGTGAACCTGTTTCCGCTGGCGGTACTCCTGATCAGCATCTTCTTGTTCTGGGCCTGGACGCCGAGCTGGCTCGATCCACGCATCGACCGCGCACTGGCTCTGATCGATCCCACCGGGTTTCGCTGGCTGAACGAGACCTGGCTCTCGGTCGACCGGGGTGCTGAGTTCTACAACAGCTCTCTGATCGGTTTCGACCTTGCGTTCTACCTCTCACGCCTGGCCCTGGCATTGATCGGCCTGGGCGCAGTCCATCTTTCGCAACGCCACCTGACGCGTACCCTGCGCGGCGAGGCCGTCGCTCCGCGCCAGGTGGATCGGGCCCTGACACAGGCTCCGGCCGAGGAATTCCATGCCTTTGCCCGACCGGCGCCCCTGGCTGAACTGCGCATGCGAAGCCGTCGCCCGACTTTCCTCTCGGCGGTCCTGCGCACGATGCTCGTCGAGCTCAAGATCCTGCGCAACCATCCCGGCGTCTGGCTCTTCCTGCCGCTGATCGTGCTGAATGCGATATTTGACTCGCTCTATTCGACCGGCGCCTTCGACTCGCCCCTGCTCTTGGTCCCGGGTCGCAGCGCCGTGGCCTCGCTCAATGAGCTGACCTTCACCCTGTTGCTCTTCCTGATGGTCTTCACCGTCGAGGGATTGCGCCGCGACGAGAGCGCCCACATCTCGCAGATCACCTACGCCGCGCCGACCTCGACGCGGGCGATCGTGCTGGGCAAGTTGCTCGCCAGTAGCCTGCTGGCCCTGCTGCCGATGCTGATCGTATTCGTCGTCTGCGCGGTGGTGCTTCTCGGTCAGGGCAAGGTCGAGCTCGACGGTACGCCCTACCTGGTGGTCTACGGTCTGCTCCTGTTCCCGGTGGTGTTGATCTGGAACTGCTTCATGGCGCTCGTCTTCGCCGTGACGCGCAACCGATTCACGACCTATGCCCTCGGCTTCGGAGCACTCATCGGAACCGGATTGCAGCTGGCCTTCGGGACCATGAGCTGGACCTGGAACTGGACCCTGGCCGGCGCCCTGCAATGGACCGATCTTGGACCCTTCGAGCTGGACCGCTTTCCCCTGACGCTCAACCGGTTGATGGTCCTGGCGACCGCGCTCCTGTTCTTCATCGTGGCCGTGCGGATCTTTCCGCGCCGCCAGTTCGACTCGACGCGAGTCCTGCTGCGCCTGAAACCCGGCGCCCTGGCCCGCACCAGCCTGCGCCTGTCGCCCTGGATTCTGATGCCGATAGCCCTGGGAATCACCCTGCAGAAGGGCGTCAACGCCGGGCCGGATGGAGTGCGAACCGAACGCGCCCTGAAGAACTACTGGCGCAAGAACCTGCGCACCTGGCTCGACAGTCCCAACCCGGAACTGACAGATGCCCGGTTCGAGCTGGAGCTCAAACCTGCCGAGCGCTGGCTCCACAGCAAGGGCACCTACACCCTCCGGAACCCGCACGACGAGCCCATGCCAAAGTTCGCCCTGACCGGCGCGCCCGGCTGGACGGAGCTCACCTGGACCCTCGACGGCGAGGAATTCGAGCCTTCCGACGACGAGGGTCTGTACGTGTTCACGCTCACCGACGCCCTCGAGACCGGTGCCGAATGCACGGTCGGGTTCGACTTCGAGTACACCCATCCCGATGGCTTCTCCAAGAACGGCACCCGCATGGGCCAGTTCCTGACGGAGTCGAGTGTCGTGCTGACGAGCTTCACGCCGGACTTCTCTCCCATCATCGGATTCGTCGAGAACATCGGCGTGGACAAGGACAACCGATACGACTCGCGTGAGTACGGTGCCGAGTTCTACGAGGGGCCGACGGAGCCGGCCTTCGGACCCTCGGTCCCACACCCTGTACGAATCACGGTCACGGCTCCTGAGCAGTACCGGGTCAACTCGGTCGGCGTACTCCTCGATGACACTGTTGTGGATGGGCTGCGAACCATGCGCTGGGAAAGCGACGAACCCGTCCGCTTCTTCAACGTGATCGCAGGCCTCTGGGACGAGCATCTCGGCGACGGAACAGCCATCTACCACCACCCGGCGCACAGCTACAACCTGGATGAGATGACCCTGGCACTCGAGGGTGCCCGGCGTTTCTACTCGGAGTGGTTCCATCCCTTTCCCTGGGAGGAGTTGCGCCTGTCGGAGTTTCCCGCCTACGCCGGATATGCTCAGGGTTTTCCGACCAACATCACCTTCTCCGAGGCGATCGGATTCCTGACCCTGGACGACGAGGAGACCTGCGTGGCCTTCACGGTCACGGCCCACGAGGCCGCGCACCAGTGGTGGGGAAATATTCTGATGCCCGGCAAGGGGCCCGGCGGAAACCTGCTATCCGAGGGCACGTCGGAATTCTCGACCATGCTGCTCACGGAAGAGGTCAAGGGCCTCGAGGCCCGCATCGGCTTCTGCAAGCGACTCGAGGTTCTCTACGGAGAAGGACGCCTGGCGGATTCGGAGCGTGAGCTGGTCAAGGTCGATGGAACCAAGAAAGGCGACCAGGTCCTGACCTACAACAAGATGGGTTGGGCCTGCTGGATGCTCCACAACCACCTGGGGCGGCAGCAGAGTCTGGCCGGACTCCAGGCGTTCTTCGACGAGTACGCCACGAGCCGCGACCACCCGGTGATCCAGGACTTCCTGTTGCACATGCGCAGGTTTGCGTCCGACACGAAGGCCTATGACGCCTTCGTCACCCAATGGTTCTTCGAGGTCGTGCTACCTGAGTACGTCATCCGCGATGCGCGCATCGAGGCCGGTGCCGTGAATTTCACCCTCGAGAACATCGGTACCGGGACCATGCCGATCGAGCTGGCCGTCGAACGTGGCGAGCGCTTTGCGGATGAAGTGGATGGGGAGGCGACCGGTGAGGCATCCAGCACCTTTGTCGATGCCCGGACTTCTGTCTCGTTGGGCCCGGGGGAGTCGATCGAGGTCACGATTCCGTGTGATTTCGAACCGGATCGCATCCTCGTCGATCCCGACGCCCTGGTCCTGCAGCGCGGCCGCAAGCGAGCCATCCACAGATTCTGATTCAGGCGGGTAGGCCGGGCGTCAATGACTCCGGGTCTCGCGCTCGAGGACCTCGAGTACCGCATCGATACGGTCACGGTGACTTCTGAAGCAGAGCACGGCAACCCGGATCCAGAAGACTCCGTCGATGGTGGTCGACGAGAGGAAGACTCGACCATCGTCCAGAATGGCGCCCAGCAAGCGCCGGTTGAATTCGTCCGCATCGGTTCCATCCGGCGGCACCCAGCGAAAGAGGGCCACCGAGAGGTCGGGCTTCGGCCCGACCTCGAAGCCAAGCTCCTGCACGCGCCTGTAGAACAGGTTGCAGAGCAGGACTTTCTCCTCGAGCGCGGCGCGGTAGCGTGCCACACCATGCACCTGAAGGGGCAACCACAGGCGCAAGCCTCGAAAATGGCGCGTCAACTCCGGTGAGAGGTCCGCCGGTGATGGCTCATCGAGGGTGTCCGGCGCGTCCTGCAGATAGGCTGCACGCAGTCCGTAGCTGGCTCGCAAGAGGGCCGGATCGCGGACGAGCAGGGCGCCGCTGCCATAGGCCACGAAGAGCCCCTTGTGCGGATCCAGCACGATCGAGTCCGCGCGCTCGATACCGCGCATGCAGGCGCGCATGGATTCGACCAGCATGAAGACGCCGCCGTAGGCCGCATCGACGTGATACCAGAGGTCCTCGCGCTCGGCGACCTGCGCCAGCTCGTCCAGCGGATCCAGAGCACCGGCGTCGGTAGTGCCCGCCGAGGCCACCAACAGGAAGGGTCGCAATCCGGCCGCGCGATCCGCCTCGACCTGCTGCGCCAGGGCGCGCGCATCCATACGGTAGTTCGCGTCCATCGGTACGAAATGCACCGGCGCCTCGGCCAGGCCCGCGATGGTGATCGCCTTGAGCACGCAATGGTGGGTCTGGGCCGTCAGGTAGATGACGGAACGTTCGACTTCGACTGCGCGTACAGCACGGGCGTCGCGCGCAGTGACGATGGCGATCAAATTGGCCATCGAACCGCCGGATGTCAGGGTGCCCAGGGCTTCGGCCGGATAACCGACCACTCCACAGAGCCAGCGCAGCAGCAGGTTTTCGACGTGGACTGCTCCCGGGCCGGCGTAGTGCACACCCGAATATCGGTTGGTGACGGCGGCAATGTAGTCCCCGAGCGCGCTGGCGTAGATGCCACCGCCGGCGATGTAGCCCAGGTGACCGCCGGATGCGGGCTGAAGACCCGGCCCGTCGATCTCTCGAGCAACCAGATCCATGACCTGGTCCAGGTCCGCCGGCTGCTCGGGAATGCCCAGTGTCAGCAATTCGTCGCGCGCGCCCGGCTCGTCCGACCACACGGCCCGCTCTGCAAGCCCGTCCAGCATCTGGTCCGCGAATCCGGTCACGCGCTCCGTGAGCGCGCGCCGCTGAGCGGGACTCTCCTCGAGCGCGCGGGAGGCCCCCTCGACCTCCGCCAGCCGGGCCAGTATCGATTCCTCGCTATTCATGCTGTCCATCCCCCCCACTGTACGCAGGTGCGAGTCGGCATTCGACCACCCCGTACACGGACGGGACCGGCGCACGGGCCCCGGACAGCGTAGGATCCGGGCAATGCCGACCTTGCAAGTATTCAGCGCCGATGAGCTGCCCCACGTGGCCTGGCCGTCCGGCGCGGGCTCCTCGTGTGAGCTGGTCCTCTGGCCCGACCCCGGCTCACGGGGCGCGGCTGAATTCAGCCTGCGGGTTTCCATCGAGAGCACGGATCGCACCGGACCCATGCCGTCACTGCCTGGATACGAACACCTTGTCGGCGCCCTGGGTGATGTCCGACTTCAGCTCGACCATGGGGGCGCCGCTCGCGATACCTACCTGCGTCGCGGCGAGACTGGAAGCTTTCAGGGTGACTGGGCGACCGGCGTGAGCGCCCTGGACGGACCGGCCTCGTTCCTGAGCATCTGCACACCTGGCGGGCGCGCACGGGTCACCCTCCAGATTCTCAGGCTGGGCCAGCGCGAATTGCGCGAGCCTCAGACGTCGCGGCTGAGTCTGCTGTACGTCTCCCAGGGCGAAATCAGCGCGCGCATAACGAACGAGGAAGACCCGATCGAGTTGTATGCCGGCTACGGTGTCTTCATCGCCGACGGGCGTACGGGGGATGAGTGGGCGCTCGCCGGTGCGACGCCCGACTCGGAATTCGTATGGGCCCAGATCGATTTTTCGTGAACCGAAACCCCGAAAGACCATGGAAATGTACGCGTCCCTGATCGGACTGGCCCTCGCCAGCGCTTCATTCTCTCCCGCGAATGAAGAGCTTCGTGCGGCCATCGGAGAGCACTACCGCAGCCACCTCGGGCAGCTCTTCGTTCACTTCCACGCCAATCCGGAGCTCTCCCTGCTCGAAACGAAGACAGCCGAGCGCCTCGCCAAGGAACTGCGCGACGTGGGCGTCGAGGTAACCGAGGGTGTCGGCGGCACGGGTGTCGTGGGCATGTTACGCAACGGCGAGGGGCCGCTCGTGCTGGTACGCGCCGACATGGACGGCCTGCCGGTCAAGGAGGACAGCGGCCTCGAGTACAGCTCGACCGCGACCCAGGTGAATCTGGCCGGCGAGGAGGTACCCGTCATGCACGCATGTGGACACGATGTCCACATCACATCTCTGGTCGGCACCGCTGCTCAGCTCGTTCGTCAGCGCCAACGATGGAGCGGGACGGTCATGTTCATTGGTCAGCCTGCGGAGGAGGTGATCAGCGGCGCGCGCATGATGCTCGACGACGGTCTCTACTCCCGCTTTGGCGTACCGGACTACGCCCTGGCATTTCACGTCTCCGCGGGCGAGCCGGCCGGGAAGGTTCACGTGCGCGGTGGACCGATCGCATCCTCCTCCGATTCGGTCGATATCACCGTGCACGGCATAGGGGCCCATGGCGCCGCTCCCCATCGCGGCAAGGACCCGATCTACATCGGGTCGCAGATCGTGATCGCCCTGCAGGGCATCGTCAGCCGTGAGATCTCGCCCCTTCATCCGGCCGTGGTGACGGTCGGAGCTTTCCACTCAGGCATCAAGCACAACATCATCAGCGATAGTGCCCACCTGCAGCTCACGGTCCGCTCGAATGACAGCGAGACCCGTGACTCCTTGCTCTCAGCCATCGAACGCATCGCCCATGGCGTCGCACGTACCAATGGCCTGCCCGAGGACATGCTGCCGGATGTCGTATTCTCGAGTACCGAGACCACGCCGCCCACGGTCAACGACGAGGCGCTCGCCGAGCGCATTCACGGCCTGTTCCTGCGTGAGCTGGGCGACTCGATGATGTACGCGTCAGAGCCCGAAGGCATGGGTGCCGAGGACTTCGCGTATTTCGTGGGCACGCCGGAGGCCGTGCCCGGCTGCTACTTCGAGGTGGGCGGAACTCCTCAATCCGAGCTGGACGCAGAGGCGGCCGGGGGCACGAGTGTGGCCTCACACCACTCGCCTTTCTTTCGAATCGACCCCGAGCCTGCTGTCGTCAGCGGCGTCCATGCGATGACACTGGCCGTCATGGAGCTCTTGCCCGCTGCCGATTGAGTACGCGCGGCGGCGGCCTGCTACGGCTTGGTGAAGGTGCCCCTGTCCAGATCCTTCTCGACGCCAGGAAATGCCAGCAGCCTGTTGTGCATCGCGACGTAGATCCCAGGTTCGGCAAGCTGGGCTGCGAGAAAGGCCTCGGTTAGATTCTGCAAGGCATCCGTGGTGCGCAGGGCGTAGGGACGCATGGCACCCGTCAAGATGATCGGCACCTTTGGGTCAGGCTCCAGCTGGCAGATGTGGTCGCCGGTACGGGTCAATCGGTCAGTGCCGTGAACGATCACGACTCCGTCACACAGGCCAGCCTGCTCGATCGCCGTCTCGGCGATCAGATCGTGGTCCGCAGCCGTCATGTCGAGGCTGTCCTTGTTCATCAACGAGATGCGCTCGAGCTCGACGCCCTCGAGTTGAAGCCGCGCGATCATGATCTCGAGCACGCTGACCTCGTTGGTCAGCACCCCCGCGAGGATGTTGTAGGTCTTCTCGATCGTTCCACCGGTCGAGATCAGGGCGATTCGTGACTTGTCCATTTTGTACTGCTAGTTCCCGATCGTTACGGCGACGCCGTATTGCTTGCCCAGCCATTCTGCCGCGCGGTCGGTCAATGCACCCTGCAGCAGGATATCTGCTCCATCGACCGAGGCACCACATCCGAGCGCGCGCTTCAGCTGGCGCGCGAGCTGCTCGATCTCGACCGGCAGTTGTCCGCAGTCGATGATACGGGTCACGGTCTTGCCGCCGCGGCCTTTCTTCTCGCGCTGAACCACAAGGCGACCCACCGACGAGCCTGTCGGGGCCGCGGGTCGCCCCGCAGCGGGCTCAGCCGGCACGACCTCTCGCGGGGAGGCACCCTGGCTCCCGACCTCGGGCGCACCCGTCGGCCGTAGAGACGCGAACGGATTGTGGGTCAATCCGCCGGGAACATCGTCCTGCTCGATCTTGTCCTTGTTCTTCACCGACGGATTCTAACCCGCCTGCGGCCCCGGCGGCTCTTCCAGCCCGGAGCCTGGCCCGACGCCGACCTTGGGCGAGCTCGCTGGTCCACCTTTGGCTGTAGTTGCCGAGCCTGGCTGTCGAGCCCTGGTCACCAGCCAGGAAAGACCCAAAGCCGCGAACAGGAATACCGCCGGTACCACCAGGAACCGGTAACGAGTGATGTTCGCGTGGGTGAGGTAATACGGAATCGGCACGGTCGCGACGTACCACAGCAGACCAACCCACTGCCCACGCACGCGAAGAGCCCGACCGATCCCGAGGGCCGCCAGGACCAGCAGTGAGAGCTGCGTCGTGCGGTAGAGGCTCCGGAAGAGACCCCCGTCCCCGCCGAATGGAAGCAGGCCCCATTCGGTGATGAATGGATCGAGCCAGTAGATCCGGGCGCGCACGAGGCACAGTGCGGCGAATTCCATCGGGTTCTTCGCGATCCACACCCGGGCCTCTCGTCCGAAGGCACGCGATCGCTCGACCTCTCCGAGCACGGCCAGCTCGCGCCAGGTTTCGACGTCGAGCACCTCTCTCGCAATGCTGGAAGACCTCCGATATCGCCCGTCGGCAACCTGGTTGTTTCCGATGAAGAGCTCGTTGCCGAAGTTGGACTTCACGAGCACCCAGCTGCCCAGGACATCGTGGGTGCGCAGCAGCCAGGGCGAGAGCGTGGCGAGAGCGACGAGGAGAAAGGCCGTGAGTCGAAGAGCTCCGCTTCGCCGCCGCCCGAAGGTCCAGGTCGCAAGGCAGACGAAGAAGACCAGCGGAACCGGCGAGGTCAGCATGGTCAGACCCGCCAGAAAACCAACGAGCACGACCCGCGGCCAGGTCCATGGCCTGTCGCGCTGGATCATCATGTAGAGCAGCAGGCAGATCTGCATCACGACCAGGGTGGTGCCCCAGATGATCCTCGTGCTGACGTTGATCGATGCGGGGGACAGGGCCAACCCGATCCCCGCCATGAGCCCGATTCGCTTTCCACCCAGGCGCTCTCCGATCCAGTAGGTGAGCACGACGGTTGCGCTGGAGAGCAGGGCTTGCAGCAGGATCGTGGCCACCAGGGCCGAGTCGGAGAACACGCCCAGCGCCCGGAAGAGCAATGACAGGATGAAGGGATAGGCTGGCGCCAGCCAGGCTGTCGGCTGCAAATCCCGGAACGTCAGGCTGAAGCCATCGCCAGCTACCAGGTTGGCCGCTATCTCGCCCGTTTCCCAGCCGGCGATCGATCGGCCATCCACCATGGGAAACTCCCAGCTGCGCAAGAGCACCATCGCCGCGATGCGGGCGATGAGCGCGAACATGAAGAGAATCAGAGCTGTTCGCACTCGAGTTCCCTGGCAACGATTGCAACTGGCCAGATTGGCGGCTGGCGCGGGGACAGTGAGCTTAACGTTCCTTCGAAGCGGGACAACTCACTAAGGCGTCAACTCCCGACTCGAATCCCGCAGAGCCTGGTGATGCTGGCTTCAATTGGCGACCAGCACGCCATACGCTGAAGCCCCTGCCGCCTGCGCCGGCATCCAGGCATGCGATCATTACCCAAGACACTCTCGCTTTGCCTCGGCATCGCTCTGGCCCTGGGCGGCCTGGTCTACGGGGCCCTCATCCGGCCCGCCCTCGAAGCGGCCTACGGCGGCGCGCAGATCCCGATCCTCAGCGACGCGGTCGCCCGGGTTCCTGCCTTCAGCACGCGCGACCTGCTGCGCGTCTTCGATGAGAGGGCTCTCCTCCTGGCCATCGCTCTGATGCTGCTCTACTCGGCGGCGCTCTACGTCATCATGCTGCGGCGCAACAAGGGAAGGCGCGCGCTGCTGATCCTCGTAACCGCGCTCGTCTACCTTGGAGTCGAGACCCTTGCCCCGAAGCTGCTCGTCGACCTCGTCCGGCTCGATCACTACCGCGGCGTCAGGGATCCGGATCACCTTCCGCCGCGGGACAATGTGCGCTGGAATCTGGACGGCCTGTGCCAGACGCGCGAGGCCGCGGACTACGAGGACCAGCACTTCAATATCCTCTTCCTCGGGGACTCCTTCACGATGGGTTACCACCTGTCGAAGCCCCACCTGAATTCGTTTCCGACGCTGGTCGAGGGCCTCCTCGCGGGTCGCGAGGACCTGCCCGTGGTGCGCGTCGCCAATTGCGCCTGGGCCAGCTCATCCCCCATCCTGACTCACAGGCGCTTCCTCACGATCGGAGCCAGGTATCGACCCGACCTGGTCGTGCTGTGCCTGGACATGACCGATCCACACGACGACATCAAGTGGAGGAACTTGATCGAGCGCAATGGCATCTGCGCCCTCTACGACCGCATTCCGCTCACAATCCAGCTGTTCCGGATGTACTTCCCCGACACCTTTGCATCGATCTACGACTGGAGTACGGGCAGCAACCTACCGCGGCACCGCTACTTCCAGACCGAGGTGCCGCCGGACGAATCCCGCCCGTTCATGGACCCCGTCTGTGCGAGCATCCTTCGAATCAGGGAGCACGCCGAGACCCTGGGTGCCTCATTCGCCCTCGTCGTATTGCCACGCTCCTTCCAGCACGATCAGCGCGAGAGCCCGCGAGACCTCGAGATGCTATCCCCGCGCAGTCGCCACACCGAACTCAGCCCCTACCGACACGTGCCCTTCGAATTCTTCGAGGACTGGGCCGCTGGCGAGGGCATCCCCTACTTCTCGGCCCTCGATGCCTTTGTCGAGAACGAGGTGTTTCCGATCTGCTTCGGCGATGACCCGCACTGGAACGAGGAAGGTCATGGTGTCGCTGCCCGGGCGATCTCCGCCTTCCTCGCCAGACGTATCCCGGAACTGGTTCAATCGCCACGCTAGCCCGGATCCTTCATGAGGATGGGGCATCAGTGGCCCGATAGCAGGTTTCCCCCGGCTACGGTGCAAAGGTGACGCTGAGTCCGTTCGACAGGTTGAAGCCACTCTTGCCCGCGGCCCCGTCCCGGAACCAGTACTGGAAGTTCCAGGTCGACCCGACCGTGATCATGCGTGGACCCTCACTGAGGGGTGGGAGGGAGAAGTCCAGTTGCCGGATCGTCGTTCCGGTTTCGCTCGCTGCCTGGATGGGATAGAGGCGCTGGGTGGCGCCGCCAACGCAGCGCAGTCCGTCACCAAACGGTGTTTGCACCTGGGTCGAGCCGTAGTAGAAGAGACCCGGGCTGTCTGGCACCCCAGCTCCTGCGGCCAGTGTGAAGTTGTTGGACAGGAGACTCACGCTCCCGAATGAAATGATCACGGCCCCCGAGCTTGCCGAGCTCGGAGACGTTGCGCAGTACGTGACGGCCCCGCCTCCGAAACAGTCGACAGACAGGAGGCTGAACGCATCCAGGCCAGCCTCCACGGTCGATGGAGCTCCTCCATCATTGGCGGTGAATCGCAGCCTCGTCTCGTCCGAGAGGCTGACGCCTGCGGCTACCAGCATGGCGGATGTGATGACGTGCGAACGCCAGTGTTCACTGTTCGTATCGTGGATGGCGATCTCGATCCAGGGGCCGAACATGTCGTTGCTGCTCCACTCGACACGTAGCACATCCGTGCCACCTGGGTCGCTCAACCCGAGATAGTAGGCGTACTGGACGGAGATCGCGCCGCCTGTCGTATCGAAGGAAGGCGAGACCAGGCGAACCGCGCCGTCATCGACGTCGACGCCACCCTGGCCGGCACCTGTGACGTAGCACTTTCGGCTACCATCATAGTCAGCTGCGGGGTCGTAGGTGGAGCTCGGGTCATCGCTCGGAACGCGACGGCGCCATTGACCAGCGGTCGCGCCCAGGTCCTCGACAGTCCAGCCGAGGTCGGACTCGAAGTCGTCGTCGAACAAGGGAGTCGCGACTCCCACCGCAGCGGAGTAGGTGTTGGTCGGCGCATCAGGCGGGTCCGTGTCGAGGCCGCAGCCCGAGTTGATTGCCGAAAAGTAGTACTCGGGTCTATCGGTACAGATCGCGGGCGGCAACTCGGCCGAGAAGAGCCCTCCGCCCTGGTCAATCATCGCAATCGTCTCGTAGGTTCCGGAGTGATAGCGGTAATTCAGGTCGATACCGGTGATCTCGTCGATTCCAGAGGTTCCCGATACCTGCGCAATGATCGGTGTGCTCGAGCCCTGACCGACCACTCTCAGGTCTTCGCCAACGAATGAACCATGGAGCAAGGGTAGGTCTTGTTCGGACGCCGAACGCATGCGGGCGGCCATCTCGGGGTGAAAGTATGTCGTCACGTTCACGGTCCCACCGTGACACTGGTAGCAGTAGCTCATCAGCGTCCCGGTGGACTCGCAGATCCACTGAGTCTGACATGCTCCGAAGAAGCCCGGCATGGCGCATTCGTCGATCGGTGGGCACAGGTCGTGGGTGTGGGGCGCCGAAAAGTTGTGCCCCAGCTCATGGGAGATCACGATGAAGTCCCAGTTCATGGGCTGCTGCATCACCGGAAACCTCACGTTTCCGCTGATGTTGCCGCTCACCGCAAATCCGGTATTGGGGTTGCCCAGGACGTTGACGTAGGCGTACCCACCACTGATGGATGCTCCCGAGATGAAATGTCCCAGCGCGGCGTTCATCGGGATCTGGCCCGCCCACGCCCCCCTGAACTCGCCGATCAGGTCGCTCGCAGGTCCGCCCGTATCCTGGGTTGTCCAGGGGTCGTTCGCATCCGTGTAGAAGCCCACGTAGGGGAAGGTCAGGACCGTGTTGACCTGTTCCTCGTACCGGTCGCTTATGAAGCCCAGCAGGGTGGCGATGTAGGCCGTCTCGGCGGGCAGATCGTTGAAGATCTGGAACAGCTGAAAGTCGGTCTCAACCGCGATTGCGCACCCGCGCACATCACAGGCGTTCGTCCCCAGCAGTGATGAAGTGCCCGGGCCCGGATCGTTCGGGTCCATGGTGGTGATCCAGCGCGGATCGATATCGGATTCAAGTCCAGCAGCATTCGTCTCTACGCCGCAGAACTGTCCCAGTACCTCGCCGTCCCGCCTCAAGCGGCTTTCGGTAGTGGCGACGACGATACTCTCGAACCAGCCACCGTCTTCATCAGGGCTCGCCGACAAGTGGATGAGCTCATCCCCGTGCTTGATCCACCCGCGCGATCCGAAGCTCGAAAAGGATAGGCGCACCTCGGAGTTCGCCTCGCCCACGACTGTTCCCTTCCACAAGGACAGGTCGAGACCCTCCAGCAAGTCCGGCCGGGCCTCTCCGTCGACAAAGAAGCCCAGACCAAGGCGCCCCAGATCGATGCGTTCGAGTTGCAGTTCAACCAGTTCACCGGTCGGTAGTGGGACATCGGCCAGCGCCACCTGGTCGACCATGGTCAATCCCAGGATGCGAGCTCGATCGGGAGCCATGAAGGTCTCCTGCGCACTCACATCGTTTGAAATCACCTCCATCGGAAAGCTCATGCCAAGGTCCTGGACTGCCGAGACTGGCGTTGCCACGACGGCCATTCCGGCGAGCGGAAGCAGCGGGGAGGTCATGTGGTTCTCCGTTGTGAATTCGAGAGCTAGGATGCCATCACCGGGGGAAACGCATCCGCGCTCCTGGTAGTTGGCAAACGCCATGCCACTACACAGAATTCGCCGATTTGGCCGAGCCCGCGTCTGGCGTTGGGGTTTCCTATCTCCCATCCATAGGGGGCTACTCAGGTGAGCTCGTCGAGATCGCCGGTCGGGGCGCAATCAGGTGGACCAACTGTGAATGTCGCTACCGGGTCAATCCGCCGATGACCTGCCCGGTCACCCCGCAATCGAAGTGCGACGAGCGAAGTTGCTCGCGAAGGCGCGAGCGAAAATGCTCACGTACACCAATAATGATCCGATTCCACCGAAACGGCGGCGGGACTCTGACTAGTTAAAGGGTGGCGAATCCGTACTGGCCAGCGAGTTCACGCCGCGGCCTGCAATTCATCGGCCGGGCGGTGGAATGGACATCTAGCTCAGAGCTCGGTGCGCTGCCAGGCCGTGGCCAGACTGTCGGCGTATTCGTTCCAGCGGTTACCGGAGTGGGCAGCGATCCACTCGATCGAGCAATCAGGATGGGCGCGGTGTAGCGCGAGCAGCTCCTGTACCAGCTCGAGATTCTTGATCTCGCCGCCCTTCTTCTTCCAACCCTTCGCTTCCCAGCCCGGGGCCCATTTGTTGATGGTGTTCACGCACAGTCGACTGTCACTCAGCAGAGTGGTGCGCGCATCGTCCGGCAACATGCGATAGGCCTCGATCAGTGCCATGAGCTCCATGCGATTGTTGGTCGTGTGAGGCTCCTGGCCGTGACGTTGCTCCTTGACCTCGCCGTCCTCGACCCACACCGCGCCCCAACCCCCGGGGCCCGGATTCGGGACCGAACTCCCATCGGTGAACACTCCGTCCTGAGGCCCGCCGTCGTACTTCTCGAGCACCTGCGCCAGGGTCAGGTTTTCCTCGCGAACGTTTCCCGGGCGCCGGCGCTGCCCGGATTGCCCGCGCCGCCTGAATTTCCCGGTCTGCTTTGGTGAATGCTCACGGCAGTACTTGGGCTGCCACCCCGGGTACTTTGCGAGGGCAGCCTCCCCAACGTCGAATGGTGTCCCACAGGTCTTGCACTTGAAGCTCGGCATCCGGAGAAAGTATGCGAGCGCAGGTCCTGGAGCACGTCCTAAAACTCCGCCGTGGGACAGGGCAGAGGGATGACCGTGAAGCGCAGGCCGAGCCGACGGCGGGTAGTCGACTCAGGGAAGCAAGGTGAGCTTCAGTGCCGCCGTCGTGTTGGAGCCCGAACCGCAGGGGCTCGCCGGGTCCCGGTACCAGCCCTGGAAGTAGAGCGTGCTGCCAGGCTGGAACGGTACACGAGCGGGCAGGGACGCGATGGACCGGGACATGAATGAGTGCATGGACACGGTGCCCCCACCGGAAGCCTGTACGACCGGGTAGCGAGCGAGACCGAATCCGCCCGACCCGATGCAGATCAGTCCATCACCGAGGGCCCGCCGCGGCACCCGCCGGGAACCGACGAACAGGATGAATGGCTCATGCGGAACGAGCCGTCGAATTGCGATGTCGGTATTGTCCGCCGACACACTGCCGATGTTGAAGCCGCCCAGGTTGATCGATATCGACGCACCCTCGGGATGGGCCGAATTGCCGCAGCCATTCCAGGTGTTCAGGTCCTGGCCAGCGCCTGTATTTCCGCAGGGTCCAGCATGGTGGCACCCGCAGAACTGCTCGACCGGGCAATTCGCCTCCAGGATCGAGTCGTCGTAGATGATGGCGTCGACACCGGGTTCACAGGTTGCGCTACTCGCCCAGGTGCCTACCACGTGGACTCGGTCACCGACCGCGAAGGCGCCGGTATCCTCGATCTCGTACGAGACGCCGGTCTCGGCCTGGAAGAGGACGCAGTTCGTGCCCTGGACGAGAATGCCGCACTCGGCGATGTACGAGACGTCGAGCGCAGGTGTCAGGGCAGCAAGGGTCAGGAGCGAGAGAAGCATGGCTGAGAACTCCTTTATATGCGCCACAAGACGGGGGCGCTTGCGAGGAGGCGCGCTTGCCTCCTTGACCTGAATGGCAATCGGAAGGCTGGATTGTAGATCAGATCCCTGAAAGCTCCAACCGGACCGCCCGCGAAGCCGCGTGGCGCCCATTCAGACCCTCAGGTCGTCCCGCAGGATAAGGACATACGCCCAGCCCGAGCACGAACGGTCGAGTCATGCTGTCGAGTTCGTGTCGCCTGGGCAAATGTTGTGGACAGTGCCCGCTACCCTGCGCAATCCGGCGCGGCCTCGATTAGGCTACGGGGATGGGCATATTCGGAACGATTGTGGGCGGCTACCTGGGCTTCATGATGGGTGGACCCCTGGGCGCGCTCCTGGGTAGCTCGCTCGGGTCCTCTCTCAGCCAGGGCGGGGCCCGCCAGCGCTACGGCGGCGCGGGAAGCGCGACCTATTCCGCGCGCGACCAGCAGGGCATCTTTGCGGTGGCGCTCACCACTCTGGCTGCGAAGGTCGCAAAGGCCGACGGGCAGGTCACCCAGGACGAAGTCCAGGCCTTCGATCGCTTCCTGAAGGAATCGCTGCGCATGTCGGTCGAGGATCGCAAGGTCGCGGCCCGAGTCTTCAACGAGGCGCGCGAAAGCGACACTCCCACCTCTCAGTTCAGCCGCCAGGTGCACGCGGTCTTCGGTGGTCAGCGCGACCGCCTGCGTGACATCGTGACCATCCTGCTGACAGTCGCGCTGGCCGATGGGCACCTGCACACGGCAGAGGACAAGCTCATCCGGCAGATCGCGGCCGACATGGGCCTGACCGACGGCGACTACGAGTCCTGCCGCGCCACCTTCATGGCGGCGACGGGCCACTCCGACAGCTCCCCCTACGAGGTGCTCGGCGTGACGTCCAGCGCCACCGACGACGAGGTCAAGAGCGCCCACCGACGCCTGGTGCGTGAGTACCACCCGGACGTGCTGCAGTCGAAGGGCCTGCCCGAGGACTTCATGCAATTCGCGACCGACAAGCTCAGTGCCATCAACGATGCGTGGAGCAAGATCAAGAAGGAGCGCCAGCTCTAGAGGTATGGCCGAAAACCTCGCGCACGCAGAGTTTTCGGCCGAACCTCTAGCCCGGATCATCTGATGTCGCTCGAGAAGGCCTACGACCCCGAGTCATTCCGCGCCGCAGGTCATCAGCTTGTCGATGGGCTGGCGGACTACCTGGCGAAGGCCGCGGCGGGAGATCTGCCGGTGCTGCCAGCAATCCCACGAGAAGATCTGCTTGCAGAGCTCGAGACGGATTTCTCCGCCCCGGCAGGGGATCTGACGCAGCTCTTGTTGCGCCTGGTCAGTCAATCGATCCACGTACACCACCCGCACTACGTGGGACACCAGGTCTCGGTCCCCCTGCCCCAATCGATCCTGGCCGAGGCGACGTCGGCGCTGCTCAGCAACGGCATGGCGATCTACGAGATGGGCCAGTTGCACACGGTCATGGAGCGTCATGTGGTGCGCTTCTTGAGCAATGCCCTGGGGTACCCGCCGCAATCCGAGGGAGTGCTGACCCACGGTGGATCCCTGGGTAACTTCACCGCCTTGCTCGCCATGCGCCAGGCGCTAGCCGGGCACGACATCTGGACCGAAGGACAGCGGGAGTCACTGGGCGTGCTCGTCTCCGAGGAGGCCCATTACTGCATCGCGCGGGCCGTGCAGAGCATGGGTTGGGGCGTGGGCGGCGCGGTACTCGTGCCGACCGACGATCAATTCCGGATGGATACCGGGGCCATGACGCGTCGCCTCGAAGAGGCGCACGCACAGGGCCGCAAGGTTATCGGAGTGGTCGCGAGCAGTTGCTCGACCGCGACTGGAAGCTTCGACCCCCTACCGGAAATCGCGGACTTCTGTCAGGAACGCGGCCTCTGGATGCATGTGGATGGCGCCCATGGCGCCTCTCTGGTGCTCAGCCGCAAGCACCGTCACATCCTGCGCGGAATAGAGCGCGCAGATTCCGTCACCTGGGACCTGCACAAGATGATGGGCCTCCCGGCCCTCAACACGGCTGTACTCTTTCGCGACGGCCAGCACTCCTACGAGGCCTTCGCACAGAAGGCAAGCTACCTGTTCGATGGACGCGAGGCCGAACGGGAGTGGTTCAACATCGGATTGCGCACGATGGAGTGCACGAAGCGCGGTCTGGGTGTGACGGCCTACACCATGCTCGCGACCCTGGGCCGCGATGTATTCGAGCAGAACGTCGACTGCCTGGTGGATCTGGCGCAGGAGTTCGCACGGCGTCTGGATCAGGAGCCCGACTTTGAGCTTGCGGCGATCCCGGAGGCCAACATCGTGTGTCTGCGCCACGTACCCAATGGCCGTTCACTGGATGTCGCCCAGCGCGATGCACTGCAAGAGCGTATTCGCGCGCGAATTCTGGAACGCGAACGGTTCTACCTGGTCAAGGCGCGGGTTGGCGGGCAGATATGCCTGCGTGTCTCCCTGATGAATCCAGCCACGACCCATTCGCACCTGAACGCACTGGTAGAGGAAATTCGGGTGTGCGCGGCGCCCGAGTCGTTGGCCCAGAACTGAGCGATCGATACCATTCAGGACAGCCTTCCGACCCACGCGCACAATGCCCGACCTGAAGACTTTCCTCGACCAGCTCCAGACAGCCGACCTGGTCCCCATCCTGGTCACGCTTCCGATCGCGCTCCTGACTCTGTGGGGCACGCGCAAGCTCTTGCGCCAGAGCGATGGCGGCAAGGGCGCCTCGGTACGCACCCAGGCCGTGATGCTCGGCCTGACTCTGGTCGCCCTGGTCGCGACCATTCTGGCCCTTCCGATCGAAGCCGAGTCCAAGTACCAGGTATTGAACCTGCTCGCCGTGCTCGGATCGGCCGCCATCGCCCTGTCCTCGACCACGCTGCTCGGAAACGTGCTTGCGGGACTGATGCTGAGGTCCGTGCGCAACTTCCGCATGGGTGACTTCCTGCGCTGCGGCGATCATTTCGGACGCGTCACCGAGCGCGGGCTGGTGCACACGGAGATCCAGACCGAAGATCGTGACCTGACGACCTTACCCAACCTCTTTCTGATCCAGAATCCGGTCACGGTCGTACGCGGGTCGGGCACGATCTTGTCGACCCAGGTCTCGCTCGGCTACGACACGTCCAGGGCCAAGATCGACACGGCCTTGTGCGCGGCCGCAAAAGCTGCCGAACTCGACGAACCCTTCGTCCAGGTCCTGCAGCTCGGCGACTTTTCGGTGACATACCGTGTGGCGGGCCTGCTACAGGACGTGCGGCAGATGATCAGTACCCGGTCCCGGCTCAATGGCGAGGTCATCGACCACCTGCACGCCGCCGGAATCGAGATCGTGTCGCCGACCTTCATGAACACGCGCGCCTCCACGCCTGGAACAAAGGTCGTTCCGACCGTGAGTGTCTTCGACAAGAAGCCGACATCCGAGGGCAGCAGCGTTGAGGATCTCGCCTTTGACAAGGCCGACCTGGCCCACTCGGTCGGCCAGCTCCTGAAGACCCGAGCGGACCTAGAACAGCAGCGCGCCAAGTTGACCGAAGAGGCCAAGGCTGCGACCGAAGCCTCGGAGCGCAAGCGGCTCAAGGAAGAGGTGGCCGCAACGGATGGCCGCCTCGAGCGCCTGGCCAAGGCCATCGAATCGCGCCAGGAGGATCTCGATTCCGAGGACGACGGGGCACCGGCCCCGTGACCCCGGGCATGGATCGCCGCTCGGTCGTCGGATTGCTGCTGCTGATCGTGACCCTCGCGGTCTACGCGCGCACCCTGCGCTTCGACTTCGTCAATTTCGACGATCCCAATTACGTCAGCGAGAACATGCAGGTCCAGGCGGGTCTGACAGGCGAGAGCATCGCCTGGGCCTGGACCTCCGGCCACGCCGAGAACTGGCATCCGATTACGTGGATGTCGCACATGCTCGACCGCGACCTGTTCGGACCCGGACCCATGGGTCCGCACGGCATGAATGCCGCGCTGCACGGAATCAACGCGGTGCTCGTCTTCCTGGCACTGCTCTGGATGACCAGCGCACTGGGCGCGAGTGCGTGGATCGCCGCCATCTTTGCCCTGCACCCCCTGCACGTGGAGTCGGTGGCCTGGATCTCGGAGCGCAAGGACCTGCTGAGCACCCTGTTCGGCCTTCTGTCGATGCTCTCCTACGTGGCCTACGCAAAGCGACCGCGGCCAGGGCCCTACGTGTTTACCGTGCTCATGCTCGGCCTCAGCTTGATGGCCAAGCCGATGCTCGTGACCCTTCCGTGCGTCTTTCTGCTACTCGACCGCTGGCCGCTCGAACGCACGAGGCAGGTCTCCATTCGCCGACTGCTGATCGAGAAGCTGCCATTGCTCGCGATGGTAGTCGCCATGAGTGCGGTCGCGTTGCGAGTACAGAGTGCCACCGAGACCGACCTGGCCGGCCTTCCGATGGGCCCACGCCTGGCAAACTCGGTCAATGCATATGCCGCCTATCTCCGGCAAGGTGTCTGGCCAACCCAGCTCTGCATTTTCTATCCGCATCCATTCATGCCCGGCGGCGAGCCCCTCTCGACAGGCGAGATCGTGCGCGCGGCGGGTCTCATCCTGGGCCTGTCCGCGCTCGTCGCGTGGTTGAAGCGACCCTACGTTACCGTCGGCTGGCTCTGGTTTCTCGGCATGCTCGTGCCAACCATCGGCCTGGTGCAGGTCGGGGGCCAGGCCTACGCCGATCGCTACACCTACGTGCCTCTGATCGGCATCTCGATTGCCCTGGCCTTCGGTATTCGCGAGTGGCTCGACGGACGCAGCGCCGGGACGCAACGAGTGGTGGCCGGGCTGGGGACCCTCTCGATCATCGGTTGCGGAGTGCTCACCTGGGTGCAGCTAGGGTCCTGGGAGAATTCCGAGACGCTCTACAGGCATGGGCTCGAGGTGGAGCCCGGGTCTGGGCTCATGCACAGCAACCTGGCCGTACACTACATGGGTGAGGGCGACAGCGTGGGGGCACGCGAGCACTTCGAACGCGCACTCGAAATCGACGCTCACCTGGTGTACGCCCTTGGGAGTTTTGGAATCCTGCTGCGCGGCCAGGGTGATTTCGCGGGCGCCGAACCCCTGCTCCGTCGAGCTCTGGTCGAGAAACCAGAATACTCGGCGGCGCGCATCAACCTGGGCTGGTCACTCGCCGCCCAGGGCAAGCTCGTCGCCGCACGCGATGAATTGCAACGGGTGCTGACCGGCGAACCGGGCAATGCACTGGCGCACCGCGTTCTGGGCATGACTCTGGAGGGCGAAGGCAAGATCGGTCAGGCACGTCGCTCCTACGAGCGATCGCTGACCCTCGACGCCACTCCGCCAACCCACATGCTGCTGGCGCAGCTGCTCCTGCGGCAGGGGAGCGTGGATGCGGCCCGCACTCAACTCGACCATGCCCTGCAACTCGACCCGGACAACCCGGAGGCCCATTTCGACCTGGGGACAGTCCAGTTCGCGATGGGTAACCGGGCGGCGGCCCTGCGGAGCTATCGCAGAGCCCTGGAATTGGGACATGACGTCGTCGTGAGCGCTACCCGCGTCGGCGAGCTCCTGCTGGCAAAGGGCAATGCCCGACAGGCCCTGGCTCATTTCGACCAGGCCCTGGCCCAAAGGCCCGGGCACGAGCCCGCCCTGAGGGGTCAGGCCCAGGCCAGGGCAGCCCTCAGCGCTGGCGGGCAGTGATCTGGGGCGGGGAACGGACCTGGCCATCAACTTCCTGGGCCGGGAGGCCGATGAACCCCAGATGAGCACCCTTTCCCCCAACCGATTGTTGCCCATCCTGCTCCTCACGACCCTGCTCGGCGCCTGTGCTGGCGCGCCGACTCGAGCCAGCATGGGACCCCGCGACGGACGAGACGAAGCGGCCATCCGGCGCGTCGTCGAGCGCCGTAGCCTGCTCAGCCAACGCGGCGATTCCGTCGCCATGGCTCGGCTATTCACCGAAGACGCGGTGGTCATGGCCACCAACCTCGTCGGTACGCGCGAGATCAAGCGCTGGGAGCAGGCCTTTGCCGAGCAGAACGAGCTGAACGCCGAGTACGTGGTCGACGAGGTCCAGGTCAATGGCGATTGGGCCTACGCCCGGATACGGATCAGTGGGACGCTCACCAAGCGTCCCGGCGGTAGCCCCGAGCGCATCAGTGGTCAGGAGCTCGCCCTGTTCCAGCGTCAAGCAGATGGTAGCTGGCGAATCGCGCGCTTGATGGCCAACAGCAACGTGACCGCTACCCTGGAAATGGCTGCCTCGTCTGAATGACGCACGCGGTGCGGGGACTCCTGACGCGCCAATAATTGGCGCTCAGCCCGCAACCACAGGCCCGCCGACCCGATCTCCCTGGGTGGTTGGGGGCGGCGGTGGGTTATCGGGGGGCAACGACTGGCAAGGCCTCTGGAGCCCTGAAGCCCCCACTCCTCTCAGTCGTCCGAGCCGCCACCGTACCCAAGCGCCTCGAGCGCGCGACGCGCATCCTCGTCCAGTTCCTGCTGCACGCCCGCTTGCCCAGGCTGCAGGCGTGTCAGTGCACGCCTGAGCTCCGCGCGAAACGGCTCCAGATCCGGGCCGTCTTGCGCGAGGTTCACCCCGTCCGCACCCAGGAGAAAGAGCTCCTCCAGCCCTATCTCGCCGGCATCGTCATAGGTCGCGACATACTTGTGACCGCCATGGACGAGACCGAAGCGCGGCACGGAAGAAGCCTTCAGAGTCGTCAAGAGAATCTGGCTAGCGTCCTCGGTCGCACCCGCAGCAAGAAAGTCGCGCCCCGGTAGCCCGGTCGGCACATCGACTCCGCAGACGGTGAGCAGCGTTGGCATGAGGTCGGCCAGGCTGACCACATCCGCGCGCCGCCCTGGTTGAGCCCGAGGCCCTCGTACGAATAGCGGAACTCGCACCAGTTCGTCGGTCAGGTATTCCCCATGTGCGAACCAGTAGTCGCCCTCGCCCAGGCCTTCCCCGTGATCGGCGACGAACACGATCCACGCGTCGTCGTACAGGCCACGCTCTCGCAACCCGTCTAGCAGACGGCCGACCTCGGCATCCATATGCTGAATCTCGGCGTGGTACGCAGCCAGGTAGCGGCCGACGCGTCGATTCTCGCCAAGCCGCTGATACGTAGGGATGGCTCCCAGACCACGGTGATCCTTGCCAAAGGGCAGCTTGCGATCGGCGCCCGGCCGACCACGTTCGGCCCGCAAGTTTCGTTCGAGCAGATCCTGCGGCGGCGTGTACGGCCCGTGCGGATCTTGATAATGCACCCACAGGAAAGTTCGCTTCTGATCGGCGCGCAGTCGATCGAGGCAAGCCAGGGCATCGCGCGTGGTGTCCGGCGCCAGGCGCTCCGGCGCGGACTTGCGCACGCGCTCGCGATCCTGCATGCGGTCGTCGTACTCGTCGAAGCCACGGTCCAGGCCTGTCTCCCGGCGCAGCACCCAGTTTGAGACCACGGCTCCCGTGGCAAATCCATCCAGGCGCAGCTCCCGTGCGAGGGTCGTCACGCCGGGCGGCAAGCTATGTTCGTTGGAGATGATCGCGTTTTGAGTGGGGTAGCGACCTGAGAGGATCGTGCTGACCGACGGCACCGTGAAGCTCGCGGGGGCGTAGGCCCTCTCGAAAACGGCCCCTTCCAGCGCCAGGGCGTCGAGGTTTGGCGTCAACCCGCGCTGGCTACCGTAGGCACCCAGGCGATCCGCCCGCAGGGTGTCCGAACTGATGAGCAACATCAGGTCAGGGCTCGACTGATCCCCAGGTGAGTTTCCGCAGGCGCCCGCCACGATAGTGAGCGCGCATGCAATCGTTCTGGTCAAGATCATCCGTTCACTTACGCAGGTAGACGTACAGGCCCTGGCTGAGACGATCTTGAAAGCGCGAGAGCGCTCGACCTTCGTGCACGCGCGTGTCGACCTCATCGCTCTCGACCACCAGCGCCAGCTCGAAATCCTCGAGGTAGCGTCCCAGCCAGAGGAACATCTTCTTCGGCGCATCCGGTTTCGCCAACCAAGAACTCTTGAACTGGACAAACACCAGGGCCTGGGGCGCGTTCTGCTCGACTTCGCGCATCAGCTCCTCCTGCATCTGCCGATTGAAGGGCTGTTCCTCGACGAGCGGGTAGGTGTAGATGAACGAGGTCGCCGGCAGACGCTCGGAGTAGAAATAGATCTGAGGTTCTGACCCGATGACCGCCAGGCTGTCCTCGGGATCCGTGTGGCTTCTGATGAACTCGGCGACGATCAGCGATTCCGGGAACGGGTTGAAGCCATAGGTTGCACGCGAGACCTCCGTCGGCGTGAACTCGAACAGGTACTCCCGGGACTGCCACAAGACCTGGCCGAGGCTCAGCGCGCAGGCCAGGAAGGCGATGGGCGCCGTCGCCGCCGGTCGCGCACCGCGCGCCACAGCCTGCGCCAGGGCACTGGCACCGATGCCCGCCAGCAGAGCGGCGGCCGGCAGCAACAGGACGAAATAGTGTCCGCGGAAAAAGAGTCCGGGACAGATGGAAAGGGCCGAGAAGGCGGCGAGCCCTATCAGGAATCCGGCCCGGCGCCGCGAGGAAGGGAGCCAGATAGGCGATAGCAGGCCCAGGGCCGACAGGCCCCATGGGATCGAGGCCAGGGTGAAGAGCGGGCCGGCAGTCCTGCGAAACAGGACCGGGGCCACGTCCCACGGAACCTGCGCCAGATACGCTCGCGCGTAGTCGAACGTCCAGAACCAGAACACGTCGAACACGCCCGCCATCCACAATCCCAAGCATGTGATCAGGTAGGGCAGCACGACGGCCACGGAGAACAATGCCGCGCGCTGCAGGACGGGCCGAACGCCGTACGGGCCGAAGCCGAGCGTCGCGTACACGCCGCCGAAGGCTGCCAGAAACAGTCCGTGTTGCTTGACGACCAGACCGCAACCGAGCAGCAGGCCGCCGAGTGCGAGCCAGACGAGGCGTCCCGATGCTGCGCTGCGCAGCACGAGCACCAGGCCCGGCAGGGCAAGAGGCAGGACGAAGTGCTCGGCATTCGCAAACAGCCCCTGAACGGGCGGCGTGAGTGCAAATGCCCCGTAGACGGTGCCGGCGACCACACCCACCCATTCATCCACCAGAGCTCGCCCGAGCAGGAAGACGAACAGCATCGTCAGGAGGTTGGCACACAGGAGGCCCTGGTGAATCCCTCGGTGCGTCTCGCCAAAGACGCTCATGACGACCGCGTAGGCGGCGTAGATTCCGGGAAACTTCATGTTGTACGCGCGCTCGTAGGGCGCGTAGCCGTCGAGCATGAGCGCGCCCGCGTGTGCATACTCGCCCTCGTCCCGTTCCAGCGGCACGTCGAGCAGGCGCCAGCGGACGATTCCGACCAGCACCATCGCCACCAGCAGCAAGCCCAGGGCCCAGCGACTGCTCGCGCTCGCAGGACTCGGACTAGTCTCTTGCACGGACGATCATCCCGCAGGGAGGCGAGGTGGCGCTATCGGGAGCCGGATGGCCGGCGTGGGTGCGGGAGAGACAGCTCATCGGGCAAGCGACCCCGGGGGTCGTTCACCCACGGTATCGCGCGCTGCGCTCCGGCGCGACCACCGCCTTGGTCCGTAGCAGGGTGCGCGGGTTTTGTCAGATTCGCCCTTGCCTAAAGTATCAGAGTATGCGACTTTAGGTCCATGCTGACCGTGCGCCTGGATTCGGAAGAGCCGCTCGTCGATCAGATCGTGCGCGGGATTCGCGCCGAGATCGCAGGTGAACGACTCGCGCCGGGCGCCGAGCTTCCGCCCGTGAGACAGCTGGCGGCCGACCTTGGTATCAACCTGAACACGGTTGCGAGGGCCTACCGAGTGCTGCAACAGAGCGGCCTGGTGCACACGGCCCGGGGTCGGGGCACGCGTGTAACGGCCTCTCGCGAAGTGACGGGAGAGGCCAAGCGCAGCCTGCGCCAGAGGCTGGGCGAGCGCGCCAGGACGCTCTTCTCGGATGCAAAGCTGGGAGGCTTGAGCCTGGACGAGGCCATGGCCCTCATGACCGGCGAGCTTGAAACCGTCTGGACCACGACCGGCAAGACAAGACGAAGCGGCGGCCGACGCCCTAGAGGAAAGGACTCGTGATGGACCTGTTCGACCTGATCTTCAGTCCCAGCATGCTGATCATGCCCATGGTGTTCATGCAGTTCTACAGGCCGCGCCCGGGCGCCGAGGTGGATATGGTCCGCGTGCGCAAGCTTCGCCGGCGCTTGACCCTGGGAACCGTCCTGTCCCTGCTGGTGTTCGCCTGTCTGTTTACCGCCCATTCCGCGGGGCGCTCCGGCAGCTGGGAGAGCTACCCGCGCACCGCCAGCTTCGCGAGCACTGCTTACAACCTGGTCTGGATGGCCTTCTTCCCGCTCTGGTTCGTGCTGGCGATGCCGTTGCTGAAGGCATCCAGGCCTGAGGCAGCCTCCGTCTTCGCCGACAGTCGAGGCCAGGTCCGCCAGGCCCGCAGCGCCAGTCTGACCCCGCGCGTCGCGAACTCACCGGCGTCGGCGCGCGCCCGCACCTGGATGATCGGGCTGTGGATCCTTGGCGCAGTGCTGACGGGCGTATTCGTCTGGCAACGCCACGGCGAGCTCGTGGCGGGCAATTCCCAATACTGGTTGCTCGCGGCCCTGGGATTGCCCCTGGCACTCCTTCCGGCCTTGCTCTTCCCGAGCCTGCAGCGCAGCCTGTCGATGGAGGCCGAACCCCTGCCCCATGCCAGCTCGCCCGATCTGGAACTGGCCTACGCCGACTTGAGAATGGCCAAGGCGCGCGGACTCTTCACCCTGGGTCTGGCCATGGAATTACTCGTACTCAGTGCCGTGGTCCTCTCGGTGGCAGCCCACAGCGATACCAATCTTGGCACGATCGCCGGTGCCACGGCAGGGAGTGCTCTCGGAGTGGCCGGCGCCGTATTCGGAACGGTCATGAGCAACCGACGCATGCGCATCCAGCGCCTGCTGAATGATCTGACCGAGTAGTCGCGTCGAACGAGGAGCGGTTCAGCTCTCGCAGTGGGCCTTGACGGCCTCCAGGTCCTTCTCGATGGCCTTGCGGATCATGCCCTTGATCAGGGGATTCATGATCTTCGCCAGGAATCGGTAGGCGCGCGCTTCCATCACCATCACGAGCTCGACCTCTCCACTCGGCCGGGCCTCCACCGTGAAGACCGAGTCCCAGATGGTCCCGCCCTGATCGGCCACGATCCGTATCCGCTCGTTCGGCACGTACTCGGTCACTTCGAGCTCGGTGCTCGCCTCACGCTTGCCCATGCGCCGTGTCTCACGAAAGCGGGCGCCCACACCGGTCTTGTTCTCGGACAGGAACTCGATCCTGATGATGTCGGGCGCCACTCGCTCGAAGTTCTCGATATGGGCGACGGTTTCGAAGACCGACTCGATCGGCGCCTGAATCAGGCGGCTCACTCGCGTGGTTGTCATGTTTGGCTCCACGGGTTGGACGTGGGCGCCAGTCTACCCTCTCGCTCTCAGCCGCCGCTACCCGGAGGCGGCGGACCGGATGAAGGCGCGGGGCCGGTCCGGTTGCGGAAGATGACTCCGCGCTTGCGCTGCACCCGCACGGCCCAATCCTGGCCGGCGTCGTAGGGCGGAAGGCCCACGCCCTGGACTCCCGGTCCGTCGATGGTCTCGACGGATCCCGTCTGCCAATCGCCCCCCTCGCGCGGGTCGTACCAGCGCACGTAATAGGTAGCACTCGAGTCTTCCAGGTCGACCGTGGTCGTGCCCCCGAGCGGCAGGAAAATGGCGTAGTCCTGACCGGGCCAGGCCAGGCAGTGGCCCCAGAAGTTGGAGATGAGCTGATCCGCCGGCTCCATGTTGCCGGGCGCCCTGAGCCGATCGAAAAACTCCTTGGCGTAACGCGACAGGTCCCAGAGGCGATCTCGCGAACGCCAGTCCTCGCAGAGCAGATCGTCGTGGGGATAGTTGAATCCGAAGTACCACTCGCATCCAGCGCCACCCGCCATCATGTTCGCCCACAGCCCGTAGCGGCGAATCTCGGTATGGGCCGGGTCGTAGCTGTCGGGCAACGCGCCGATATTGGGCGGACCATGCTCGTCGACGGAAACGACCCAGGGTGTGCCCATGGCTGCGGACTGATTGCGCCACAGGATCGTGCGGTCGTAGGTGTCGTTGATGCTCTGCACCTGCAACGAACCGCCCTGCATCTTGCCCTGGGCGAGCAGTGGACCGTAGACAGCATCCATCGAGTCGGGGTAGGTGTGCACCACGACCGGGTGACCGTACGCGTCGTTGGCACGAAAGAAGTCGTGGAACGAGATCAGGTCTGAGCTGGTGTTCGTGTTCTCCTCGCCAAGGTTCCAGACCAGGCCGGGATGGTGTGAGAAGCGGGCGATCAACTCGCGGTAGTAGAGGCGACGCTCCTCCCCTAGCCCGCCAAAGTCCAGTCCCTCGAAACCGGTGTCGTTCTCGGTCTCCTGGGTCACCACATGCATGAGGATGCCCAATCGATCCATGTGGCTGAACACGATCTCCCACTGGTCCAGCTTGCTGCAATCAAAGCGCAGGCGCTGGTTCTCGCTGGTCCAGGGCCAGACGTCATCCCCGTCACCTTCCTCGTTGAAGGTCAGGAAATACACCGCGTTGATGCCCTTGCTACCGAGGTAGTTCAGGGCGCCGATCATGCCCTTGCCCAGTTCGTCGCCCCAGGTAGGGTCCCCGACGTTCCAGTCGCCGATGTGGGGTGCGTAGGCGTGACTGTCAGGGGTCTGATCGAAGTCCCCATAGGCCAGGAAGTTCTCGGGGCTGTTCGCGCCGACCTTGAAGAATGGGCGCCCCGACCCGGCGTGCACCATGTAGTGACCGCCCGTGTACTCGAGCGGGCCGCTTGCAAGAAATCCCGGTGCGGTCGGGTCCGCGGCCAGGATCTTGAATTCAGCCTGGTCGCCGTCGAAGTCCACGGGCGTACCCACGATCGCGTCATCCGCCGCGATCCCGAGCCCCGCGCGGAAGGAGGCCTGGTAGTTCCAGGTTCCGAGGCGCTTCCCCGTGAACCGAACGCGCCAGGTACTGCCGATGTCCGCACCCGTATTGCCGGCATCCCCATCGGCCGCGAAGTATCCCGGTATCGTCAAGACTTCTCCGCTGGCCGGGTGCGTGAACGTGACGTCGAGGCGACGGTCCAGGAAGGGATTGGGGTTGGCGGCCTCCAGGTATTCCGAGCTGGGGAAGTCGATTGTCAAGGGCTGCCAGAGGCGGTTCACACCGTAGACGATGCCTCCGTTCGTGCCCTCGTAGACGACCCGAACGATCACGTCATCCGAAGACGAAGCTCCGACGTCATCGGTCGCGGTTAGCCGGAAGCCGTAGGGTCCGATCGAAGTGAACCCCAGTGCGCGCGCATCGAGCTGGTCGGCGTTGATGATCGACACGGGCGGTCCAGATATCTGGCTCCACAACACGCTCGTGACGTGACCGTCAAAGTCCTCGGCCGTTCCACTCAAGATGACCGGGGGGGTACCTTCCAGCACCTGGATGTCCTCGCCCGCGTCGACTACCGGTGGAGAGTTGCCGTCGCCCATCACGTTCAGATGATTCGGCGGGATGATGACCTCAGCCTGCCCCGGCCCGGCGAAGGAAAGCTGAATGACCACGCCTCCACCGGCCTGATAGTGCTCCAGCCGGATCGGGTACCAGCCCTGGTCCAGGGTCGTGAGACCGATGTCGAGCGTGTCAGCGTGGTTGGTCCAGTTGTCGATGATCTGCACATCGTCGACCCACAGGCGCACACCGTCGTTCGAGACGGTCGAGAATGTCCAGGTGCCGGTCTGGCCGATGAAGACCCAGCCCGTCCAGCGCTCGGCATAGGAGCCATCGGGAGCCACGGCGGTGCCGGTCGGACTGGTGCCCCAGGTCGTGAAATCGATGTTCGGGTCGATGCGCGTGGTGACCAGGCCCGTGAGGTTCGGCGAGTCGAAATACTCCCCCAGCAGGCCCTCCTGGGCCGATGCCACGGATGCGCTGAGCGTGAGTACGAATGTCGCGAGCGCCGCAGGAGCGGCGCCCGCAGGGCCGTGGGGTAGCTTCATCGTGTGTGGGGAGGGACGCGACGAGCTAACACGGAGCGGTGGGGAGCCAGATACCTGCACTGGGGATCAGTGTGGTAATCCACCGATTGCTTCGTCCCTGAGCCGGCGCCGGCGGGTCGTGGGACGCATCAAGATGTGCAACTATCCTATCAGGCCGGCCGAGATCCGGGGTGGCCCCCCCTCAGCGGGCCTCTGCGGAGTCTGGAGGGAACCAAGGCCCGGGCCTGACCGTCCTAGGGACCCCTGTCTTCCAATTGATAGGGAACCCAGCCGGTATGATTGTCAGGGCCACCAGCGTGGACCCCCACCCCTGGCCCCCGCTCAGCTTCTTCAACCCACAGGATCCCCAGTGATACGCACCATTCTTCCGCTCGCGGGAGTCGCGCTCTTCGTGACACCCGCCCTGGCCTCTCAGAGCTCCGTACAGCGTTTTCCGATGGACATCGTGGCCCGCGATGCCGGAGCCCAGGAACTCGTCATGGCACCGGACCTGACCAGCGTCCAGGCCCTGACCCAGCTCGACGCGGTCACCCTGACCCAGATCTCGCTTCCATCAGGCGAGGCCGTCGACGTGCAGCTCACGCGCATCAACGTGGAGCGCCTCGGCCTGCAGTTCTTCGCCGACGGCAAGCCGCGCCAGGACCTCCTGGAGAATCTCGACCTGTCCCTGTGGAAGGGAACCGTGATCGGCGACCTGCAATCCGAGGTGCGCCTGTCCTTCTCGAACTACGGCATCAGTGGCTGGATCGGACGTTCGAACGAGCTGGTCCATTTCCTGCCCCGGGCAAACGAGGACGGAAGCTGGCTCGCGGCCGGCGTGACGGTGACGACCGAGAAAGGGCTGACGGAGCGTGGTGAGACTCTCGGGCAGTTCTGCGGCACCGAGGAATTCATCGATGGCTACGAACAGGCCTTTGATCCGCGGCGCGTCTCCCCCACCGGCCCCGGCGCCTCGGCCCTTCTGGGCACGGGGAGCTGCAGCCTCGTCGAGTGCAACATCGCGATCGAAACAGACTTCCAGCTGTTCCAGGTCTTCGGCAGCCTGCCCGCCGAGACGGCCTACATCACGACCCTGCTCGGCTACATCAGTGATCGCTACGAAGGACAGATCAACACGCTTCTGACCTACCCCTACGTGATGTTCTACACGAACGCGGGCGACCCCTGGAGCACTCCTGAATCAGGGGGCGGCTCGATCGACATGCTGAACGAGTTCGTCGCGGCGTGGGCGGGCAATATCCCGATGAATGCGGACCTGGGCCACTTCATCTCGGGCGCATCGCTCGGTGGCGGAGTTGCCTACCTGGACGTGATCGGCAACCCGGACTTCGGCTTCGGCGTCAGCGGCAACATCGACTCCTTCGTCAATTTCCCGGTCGTGCAGCAGCCCTCGAACTGGGACTTCATCGTGATCTCCCACGAGCTGGGCCACAACTTCTCGGCCCCCCACACCCACAGCGTGTGTCCGCCGATCGACGAGTGTCCCTCATCCCAGTACTTCGGCCCGTGCCAGACCCAGCAGGTCTGCCTGACGGACGGTACGGTCATGAGCTACTGCCACCTGTGCCCGGGCGGCACCGGCAACATCACGACCTTCTTCCATCCGGAGAACGTGGCGCGCATGCAGTCCGCAGCCCAAGCGGCACTGCCGTCACTTCACGCCACCATCGCGGGCGAGACCCTGGCGACCATCAGCGAGGCCATTCCAACGCCCATCACCGCGCAGATCACAGGCCCGGCAGTGATCAGCAGCGTCGATCTGATGTATCGCTACGATGGCGGCATCTACCTGAGCGCGCCCATGGCCGACCAGGGCGGTGGACTCTACAGCGCTGACCTGCCCGCCGCGGACTGCTCGAGTACGCCGGAGTACTACTTCGCCTTCGACAGCCCGGACTGCGGTATCGGTACCGATCCGATCGATGCACCCACGACCGTCTACACCTCCGCTGTCGGCACCCTGACCGTTCAGGTCAATGAGGACTTCGAGTCCAACAACGGTTGGACCACGGAGAACCTGGGCGCGAGCACCGGGGACTGGCAACGCGGAGTCCCGGTAGACGATCCGGGATGGGCCTACGATCCGGCGACCGATGGGGACGGTAGCGGCCAGTGCTACCTGACCGAGAACGCTATCGGCAACACGGATGTCGACGATGGTGCAGTACGCCTGACCTCGCCGGCCCTGGATACCACGGGTTCCGGCATCGCGATTCAGTACGCCTACTACCTGACCCTGACCAACGAGGACGGGACGGACGCCTTGCTCGTCGAGTGGAGCAGCAACGGCACCGGAGGCCCGTGGACTCAGATCGCGCGGCACGAGTCGGACTCGTCGGGTTGGAGCTCGAATCTCATCACTCCGACCGACCTGGCGGGCGCTGGCGTGAGCTTCTCGGCTGACACCAGAGTACGCTTCACCGCCAACGACGAGGGTGGAGCCAGCATCGTCGAGGCCGCTGTCGATGCCTTCCAGGTCACGACTCTCGACTGCATGGAAGGTGGAGCCGTGCCCTACTGCGCGACGTCACCCAACTCGGCCGGCGCCGGCGCGGTCATCTCTTCGTCGGGCAGTGTTAGCGTTGCAGCCAACAACCTGGTGCTGATTTCTGGCGGTGCGATTCCGAATGGCTCCGGGCTGTTCTACTTCGGCCCCAACATGATCCAGGCACCGTTCGGCGATGGACTGCGCTGCATCGGCGGCGCCACCCGGCGTCTCTTCCCGATCGCATCCTCCGACGGGATGGGCACGGCTACCCGGGCCCTGGACTTCACGGCACCGCCGATGGACGCCGGGACGCACATGATCACGCCTGGATCCACCTGGAACTTCCAGCACTGGTTCCGTGACAATGCAGCCGGCATGAGCGGCTTCAACCTGTCGAATGGCCTGAGCGTGACGTTCGCGCCCTGATCCGCCGATAATCCTACGCACGGGCCGTCCCCGCCGCCGCCAGGCGCTCCGGGGGCGGCCCGTCTAATTTTGCGGCCCCCGTGATTTGCGGTCACGGGCGCCAGCTCCGGGCCGTAACGTATGCCCCTGAAGGAGCACCGCACTTGCACGCAGCCATCATCGGAAACGGAATCACGGGAGTCACCGCCGCACTGAAGCTGCGCGAGCTCCAGCCGGACTGGAAGATCTCGCTCATCTCGGGCGAGTCCACCTACCACTACTCTCGCCCGGCGCTCATGTACATCTTCATGGGCCACATGACCTACCAGGATACGAAGCCCTACGAGGATCATATCTGGGCGGAGAAACGCATCGACCTGGTGCGCGACTGGGTCACCGAGATCGACACCGAGAAGCACGAACTGAGCCTGCACCGGGCAGGCAAGCTCGGCTTTGACAAGCTGCTGCTGGCGACAGGGTCGAAGTCCAACAAGTTCGGCTGGCCGGGCCAGGATCTGGACGGAGTGCTAGGGCTCTACGGACTTCAGGATCTGAAGGCCATGCAGGATTCCATCGGGCGCACGAAGCACGCCGTCATCGTCGGCGGTGGGCTGATCGGAATCGAGATGGCGGAGATGCTGCACTCGCGCGGCGTCCACGTGACCTTCTTGGTGCGCGAAGCTTCGTACTGGGACAACGTCCTGCCCGCGGAGGAATCGGGGATGATCAACCGCATCATCCGCGCAGCGGGCTTCGATCTGCGGCTGGAGACGGAGCTGAAGGAAGTCATCGACGACGGCCAGGGTCGCGCCTGTGCCATCGTGACGGGCACGGGCGAACGCATCGATTGCCAGATGGTGGGCCTGACCGCTGGCGTCAGCCCGAACGTCGACCTGGTACGGGACTCGAGCATCGAGACCGGACGCGGGATTCTCGTCGACTGGAGCCTGCGAACAAACATTCCCGACGTGTTCGCCGCCGGCGACTGCGCAGAACTGGTGACGGAGGGTGATGCCCGCAATGTGCTGCAGCAGGTCTGGTACACGGGCAAGCAGCAAGCGCGTGTAGCGGCCCAGGTGATGGCGGGCAGTGACGCGCGCTACGACCTGGGCATCTGGTACAACTCGGCCAAGTTTCTGGACCTGGAGTACCACACCTACGGAAAGGTCAACCTGCACGTGCCGGACGAGAAGAATCTCTTCTGGGAGCACGACAGCGGGCTGCACAGTATCCGCATCGTCTACACGGATGCCGGCGTGATCGGCTTCAACACGATGGGGCTGCGCTACAAGCACCGAGTTTGCGAGGCCTGGATCGCCGAACAACGATCGGTCGATTACGTGCTCGACCACCTGACCGAGGCCAACTTCGATCCCGAGTTCTTCCAGCGCTTCGAAGCCGAAGCCATTCCACACCTACGTGCCCAGATGCAAATGGCGGCCGTCTGATGAGTCTCGATCCCGCCACGCTGGCCCACGACTTTGACGAGGAGTCCCTTGGCTTTGGCGAGCCCATCGCCGAATCCGCGCCGCCCCAACAGCAACTGGGCGGCGCCCAGAAGCTGGCCCTGGCCCTGGTCGGCCTGGGGCTCCTGTCCCTCGCGGTCCAGGTATTCGGCGGCCCGCTGAGCGGTACCTGGATCGGCCTCGCATCGTCCATCGGACTGCTCGCGGTCGCCGGCGCCTGGGTTTTCTGGCTCGAGCATCGCGGCGCCACGGCCGGCATCAAGCACGACGGCATCCAGTTCAGCAGCCTGCTCGCGCGGGGCGCTGCGGGCTGGGTCGCCGGCATTCTCATGACCGGTCTGTACGTGCTGCTCTACTGGTATCCCCAGTACCTCGGACAGGCGCCCGACGGCGGCCAGCCAACCGGGCTCATCCGCGTCGTGGATCCACTGGCCCATCTGATGACAGGCGGCCCGGCCTCCCAGTGGTTCCTGTACGGCGTGCTGTACACCCTGGCCATCATCGTCTTCGGCGTGCGCATGGTCATGAAGTACCGCCACAACCGGTACCACCAGATTCGCACCGCAAGCGTGGCCTTCTTCCAGTTTGCCCTGGCCTGGTTCCTGCCAAACCTGCTCGTGCGCTTCCAGCAGCCCTACATGGAGTTCAACGGCGTCTGGCCCCTCAAGCAGAACTACCTGTGGCCGGAGAAGGCCGCGGGCGAGTTTCAAGGCGCCGGTCCGTTCGGGATCTTCCTGCTGGTCTTCGCAATCGCCCTGGTCGTCGCCACACCGATCCTGACTTACTTCTTCGGCAAGCGCTGGTACTGCTCATGGGTGTGCGGATGCGGCGGGTTGGCAGAGACACTCGGCGACCCCTGGCGCCAGCTGTCGAGCAAGTCGACGCGCTCCTGGAAGCTCGAACGCTGGATGATCCACACCGTGCTGGTGCTCGTCGTGGGAACGACCGTCGCGCTCTGGATCGATTACCGCAGTAGCGGCAACCTGTACGGCAGCTGGTCCGGACCCTATCGCCAGTGGTACGGGTTCATGATCGGCGCGGTCTTCTCCGGAGTTGTGGGCGTGGGCTTCTACCCGTTGCTCGGCAACCGCGTCTGGTGTCGTTTCGGCTGTCCACAGGCGGCCATCCTCGGCATCTTTCAGCGCTTCTTCAGCCGCTTCCGCATCACGACCAATGGTGACCAGTGCATGTCCTGCGGAAACTGCTCGACCTATTGCGAGATGGGCATCGACGTGCGCGCGTACGCCGAAAAGGGCGAGAACATCGTGCGTGCGTCCTGTGTCGGCTGCGGCGTATGCTCGGCAGTCTGCCCGCGCGGCGTGTTGAAACTCGAAAACGGAATGACCCACGCGGACCGCTACGCCGGCTCCGACATGCCCTTCAAGGCCTTCCTGGATTCCCTGGAGCACACGCCCAAGCTGGTCATGACTCCGGACGAGCGCAAACCTGTAGGCACGAAGTAGGTCCGGCGCCGACGACGCTCCATCTACCTGGGAGCTTCACGTCGCCCGAGCCAGCCGAAGCCCAGGCAGGTGATGGCGCCCAGGGCCAGGCAGAGCCACCAGAGCGTGTTCGGTCCCGAGGCTTCCCAGACGCGCGTACCGACCAGCGGCGCCACGGCGACAGCCACGGAATAGGCAATGCCGTGGGCAGCCATGTAGGCGCCACGGCTAGCATGGTCAGCACGCCCGACGACCCAGTTCGTCAAGGTCGGAGCGGTCAACATCTCCCCGACCGTCCAGAGCACGATCAGGAATACGATCCAGACCAGGCTTCCGGACAGGGGTAGCAATCCGAAGCCCATTCCGACCAGGGCGCTGGCGATGGCCACCAGGGTGAGCGGATTGCGATTCTCGACCAGCTTCACGAGCGGCATCTCGAACAACACGATCAGCACCGTGTTGACGACCATCAGAAGACCAAAGACGTTGGTCGCATGGCCCCGTTCCTGAACCAGGTAGAGCGGGAAGGTGCTATGCATCTGAAAGAAGATCAGCGCCTGAAACAGCAGCAGGATGAAGGCCAGCATGAAGACTCCGTCGCGCCAGGGGGAGCTGCCTCCGGACGTATCCTCGTCGGATTCGTGCAGCTCCTTGCTGGACGCCGGCAGCGCCAGGGCCAGGAAAACCGCGGCCGCGATACATGTACCTCCGTCGACCCAGAACAGGAATTTGTAGTCGGCCAGGGCCAGGAAGCCGCCTAGCGCCGGGCCGATGGTCCAGCCCAGATTGATGGCCAGGCGGTTGAGGCCGAAGGCACGGGCGCGCACGTTCGGTGGCGCGAATGCTGCCAGCGCCACGCCGTTGGCGGGCCGGAAGGCCTCGGCCAGGAGGCCAAGGCAGAATGCACCGGCGAGCATGGCGGGTCGTTCTCTCAGGTAAGCGAAGACGAACAGGCTCACCCCGGCGCTCGCCATGCTGCCGACCTGAACGATGCGATGGCCGAACCGGTCGCACAGCCAACCGCCCATTGCCGTGCCAGCGATCGCGCCGATCCCGTAGACGGCGAGTACATTGCCCGCCTCGGCCGGGCTGAATCCACGCTGCGAGGTGAGGTAGAGCACCAGGAAGGGCATGACCATCGACCCACAGCGGTTGATGAACAGGACGATCGAGAGGATCCAGACCTCGCGCGGCAGGCCGTGAAAGGCTGCCCGGTACACGGTAAGGAGGCGTGACACGGCGAGAGGCTACCAGCGGAGTCGGTGCGGTCCACGGCGGCGGCCGCGGGGAGTAGTCAAAATGTCCACCATGCCGGGCCGCCGGTGCTGATTTTTCGCTAGATTCACCCAAACAAGCACAATTCGACTCCGTAGGGCTGATTTCGCTGAACCAATGGACTCAACAGACCATCGTATCCTCGGCTTGCTCCAGAGCAACGCACGCGTCGCGGCCAGCGATATCGCGCGCAAGCTGGAGCTCGTCCCATCCGCGATCCACCAGCGTATCAAGAAGCTGGAGGAGCGCGGAGTGATCCGCGGCTACACCACGCGCATCGACCCGCCCGCGATCGACCGGGGCCTGGTAGCCTTCGTCCACCTGCGCACCGACGAGCGCCTCGGCGATCCATCCGTCGCCGAAGCCGTGGGGACCCTACCGGAGGTCCTCGAGGTGCACGATATCGCCGGCGAGGACTGTTACCTGTTGAAGGTCCGGGTCGCCGACACCGCGGCCTTGCACGCGCTGCTTCGCGAAGGAATCGCCGAGATCGATTCCGTGGTCGCAACGCGCACGACGATCGTGATGAAGACCTTCAAGGAAACCAGCGAACTTCCGATTCCGACCGACTGAAACGACCCCTCTGCGAGGAAGACCGATGCTAGCCCTGACTCTTTGCGCCCTCAACACCCTCTCGGCCGGCGGCCCCAGCCCCGACGAGAGCCTCCGTGACTGGACCATTCTCTTCTACGGCGCCACCGAGAACAGCGCCGAGGAGTCCTTCATGCCGGACATGGAGGACATGCGCCATGCATTGCAAACTGGTCCGGGCCTCGAGATCCTCTGTCTTGTCGATCGCAGCAAGGACTTCTCGAACTCGCGCGGAGGATTCGGTGAAGACTTCTCCGGCGCGCGGCTGTACCGCTTCCAGGGCAACGACCCGGTACGCCTCGCGGGCGGACGCGAAATGCCGGAGATCGTGCTCGACAGGAACGCTGACCTCAACATGGGCGACGCGGCCACGCTCGCGCGTTTCGTGCGCTGGGGCAAGGCGAACTACCCGGCGCGCCGCTACGCCCTCGTCTTCTACAGCCACGGCGGCGGCTGGTCCTGGTGTCCGGATCAGGGCAGCGCGAACGACGAGCTGCAGATCGCCGAGATCACCGAGAAGCTGGCCGAGGAGGACTCGGTCGACCTGATGATCATGGACGTGTGCTCGATGGGCGGAATCGAGAACGCGTACCAGTGGCGGCCAGGCAATGGCGGTTTCTCCGCCAGCTACCTGCTCGCAACCCCGAACGCGGGCTACCCCTTCCCATGGGACCGCATCCTGGGTCGCTTGCGGGCCGGCGCCGATGCCTCGGAGGGCTTGCTCGACATCGCCACGCTCGAGGCACCCGACTTCGGACGCTTGATCGTGGACGAGACCAGGGCACTGCGCGAGCGGATGGCCACCAAGATGCCCCAGTATGCGGTCCACATGCAGGCCGAGGCCCAGGCCCTGCTCGACCTGTCCGCCGCGGACGGGGCCAAACGCGCCTTCGACCAGCTCGCCGTCGCGCTCGCGGCCGCCACGCCGGATACGCGCATGGAATTCGAGTCCTATCGCGGCTTCGACAAGGACCGCCCGACCATGGACTACTTTCAAAAGGACCTGTCGAGCTGGACCAACCTGCCTAGCTTCGACGCCTTTGATCTGACGCGCCAGGTATTCGAATCGGGCGCCTTCCCGAAGCCGATCAGCGCAGCCTGCAAGCGCGCCATGGCGGCGGTGGACAAGCTCGTCGTACATTCCTTCGGCATGGCCAAGTACGAGGGCTTCGAGCCCGGGCGCCACGGCGTCTACGTGATCTTCCCGGGCGGTAGGAGCGATGCCTCGAACTGGTCAGAGTTCGGATGGCTACATCCGGATGAGGGCCCGGGTGGCTCCGGGCGCTACGCCTGGTGCCGCGATGGCGCGACCGCGGGCAACGGCAAGATCGAGAACTGGTTCGAGCTCCTGGACGCCTGGTACGACGACCCTGACGATGGCGGGGTCAACGGGTATCTCCCGTAGCCAGGCGAGTCTGGTAGGCTCGTCGCCTGGCCCGGTCGGTCGACGAACCTGACGAAGAGCATCGAGAGAATGGAAGGACGCCGTGGGAACGCCCTGCTCGCGATCGCCGCTTCCGTAGCGGCGCGAGTCGCTGTCCCCGTTCATCCCGCCGAGCGAGGGCAGACGCGGAATATCGGGTTCTTCTACCCTCTCTCGGGCGAAGCGGGCTACACGACCGGCATGGTCGGCCGGTGGATGTGCGCAAGCCCGATAGGCCTGGCCAGTGAGGCCGCTCACCGGTGCCCCCGTTGAGCGCCAGCGAGCCGGTGGTGCAGCAGCAGCCCCAGGGATCGGGCTGGACCGGGGGGCAGTACAGCCTGACCCGGATCCTGTTCGGGCTCTACCTGACGGTGCACTTCGCGCGCCTGGCCCTCGCCGGTGCCGGGCTCCCGGATGCCGTACCAGGCGCGGACCAGAACCCCGTGTTGCGCGCCTTCCCCAATATCTACGTCCTCTGGAACGCCCCCGGCTTCGTCACGGCGACCCTGATCGGCGCGGCGTGTGCGAGCCTGGCTTTCGCCGTCGGCTGGCAGCGGCGCAACGCGGCTCTCTTCCTGGGCTACCTTTCCGCCTGCCTCTTTCTGCGCGATCCGCTCACTTCGGCCCGCAGTCTGCCCTTCCTGATCTTGCTGCACGCTGCCGTGCCCCGCTCCCCGTTCGGTTCCTGGAACGCACGCGGGCGCTCGGACCCGGCCGGCACCTGGCACATGCCGCTCCAGGTCTTCCAGGTGGCCTGGATCCTGATGTCGATCAGCTACGCCCACGCGGGGCTCACGAAACTCACGGGTGTTCAGTCCGAGGCCTGGCTCGACGGCAGCGCACTCGCCCAGGTGCTCGCCAGCCCCATCGCACGCGAGCTACCGTCCGATCTGCTCCTGCGCCTACCGGACCTGGCATTGCGCATCGCGACCTGGGGCACGGTCGGCCTACAGCTCGCGTTTCTACCCCTGGCCCTGTCCGTGCGCTCGCGGCCGATCGCCTGGACCTGCCTGCTGGCGACCCACATGGCCGCCCTGCTCGTGACGCGCTCGGCAGACCTGTCGCTCGCGATGATCGGCCTGCACCTGTTCACCGTCGACCCTCGCTGGCTGCGCGCCCGGGTCGCCAGGTCGCCCGAACTGATCCTGTACGACGGCGATTGCGGCCTGTGCCACCACACCGTGCGATTCGTCGTGGCAGAAGATAGGGATGGTCGAGCCTTCCGCTTCGCGACCCTGACGGGCCAGACCTTCGAACGCATGATCCCCGAGGACCAGCGCCAGGCCCTACCGGACGCGATCGTGGTCATTCGCGCGGATGGCTCCCTGCTCCTGCGTTCGGACAGCGTCGTCCACATATTGCACGGTCTGGGTGGGCTGTGGAGCGCAGCGGGCTACCTGTTGAGCTGGATCCCTCGACCCCTGCGGGACAGCGGCTACGACATCGTCGCGCGCGTGCGCAAGCGTATCTTCCCGGCGCCCGAAGCGGCCTGTCCGTTGATGCCGCCCGATCTGGCCACGCGCTTCCTGGATTGAACCGGGAAGAGATTTCCGGACCGACAGGATGGGGATGCCTGGAGGCCCCCGCGGCTTCCCACGGCGGAGATTCTCGGATGGGCCCACCTTCTGACCAAAAGGACAACTGTCGCCCTTCGCTAGCGGTCGTTAACGTGGAAGAAGGATGATCGTCTCCCCGCGCAAGAACGCCGGCTTCACACTGCTGGAGCTACTCCTGGTCCTCGTGGTCCTGGCCCTCGTCGCCAGCCTCGCCATTCCGAGATGGTTCGACGGCTCTGGGCGTACCTTGGCCAATGCCACGCGGCTCCTGGCCCACGACCTGCGCGAGGCCCAGAATCGGGCCGCTTTCGAGGGTCGGGGGACGCGCCTGGTCTTCCGAGCCGATGGTGACGGCTACTGGATCGAGAACGACCTGGGCAAGCCGGAGGAGGCGCCCCTCGGCGGCGGCGAATACCAGCGCACCTATTCATTCGACGGGGTATTCCGGGGAGTGCGCATCGATCGCGTCGAGGTCGGTTGGGATCGAATGATCGCCTTCGACAGGCATGGTCTCGCGGACGAGGACGGCGTGGTGCTCGTGACCTTCGAGGGCGAGTCCCTGCTGCTCCACATCGAGCGCGGCTCCGGCCTGATCGAGATCGACGGTCTCGACTGGCTCGACGAGGGCGACTGATCGGGGCCCCGGGGCGCAAGACGCCTGATACTGAATAATCAGGGAACCTTGAATGGGTCTGGAACGCCCAACAGGGTGGCAGTGCGGCGCCCTGCCGAGCCCGTTTGCATGTAGCCTCGGGTTCTCGACAGTGGAGTCAAAAAGAAGGGAGCCGCCTCTGTGGAGGCGGCTCCTCTATGGTTGTCACCGACGGAGACCGTCAGTAACGGCTAGCAGAGGAGGCAGAATCCTCTGCTAGCGCCCACGATTGGTTGGCAGAAACCTACCGTGGCGCTTCGAGACAAGCTCAAAGCGACCGGGCGATGGGGATCGCCCGGACAATCGTCAGAGTGGCAGGTTCTCTGACGTTGCAACTTCCAATCTATCCGCGACTCCAAAAGACTGTCCACTAGTATTTCGGAACCGTGGAATCGATTTCGTCACTCCAGGCGCTGATTCCACCGCGCATGGAGTAGACCTCGGTGAATCCGTGGCCAATGAAATAGCTGGCGACATCCAGGCTGCGAATGCCGCTGTGGCAGCTGAAAACGATCTTTCGATCCTTTGGCAGCCCCATGTACTTCTCTGATTGGTTGTAGTCGAGCAATTCGGCTTGGGCGATACGCGCCTGGTCCCATTCCTCGGGGGTGCGCACGTCGATGAAGGAGAAATCCTCTCCAGCGTCCAGCCAGCCCTTCACGGCCGTGGGTTCGACCTGAACCCGTGAATCGACCTCCTGGGCCCGAACGATGGTCTGGACCATCTCGTTCGTGTCGAGGATGTTGTGGTCCTTGGCGACCTGGGCGAGGGTGTCGCCCGGCTGAAAGCCGCAGGAGGAGCACCCTCCGACGTGATAGCGCTGAAAAAGGGCTCTCTGTGCCGCGGGAGCGCGATCCAGGATCTGCTCCATCGTCATCTCAAGCGTGATATCGATCTGACTCAACTAGGACCCTCAGCTGATTCGGGCGGGTGGGAGAAAGGAAATGGCCCCGTGGGCACAATTGCCAGTCTACTTGCCAACGCTCTCCGCTGGTGTCCTTTCTCGGCGCTCCAATCCAATCCCTTGAGCGGTAGCCGTCGCATCCTTCTGGCGCCGCCCCCGCCCCGGCCCTAACCTCTTCGGCCACGGCGCGACGGCGCGACCGTCATACATTTCCCTAACAATCCGCACCATCGATCTCCCATGGCCGAAGCGCCCATCACCCCCCGCTCCCAGGACTACGCCCAGTGGTACCAGGACGTCATCCAGTACGCCGAGCTCGCCGAGGCAGCCGGGGTCGTCAAGGGCTGCATGGTGATCCGCCCGCACGGCTTCGCCATCTGGGAGAAGATGCAGGCCGATCTCGACCGGCGCTTCAAGTCCACCGGCCACAAGAACGCTGCCTTCCCGTTGCTCATCCCGATGAGCTTCATCACCAAGGAAGCCGAGCACGTCGAGGGATTCGCTCCCGAGCTCGCGGTCGTTACCCACGCCGGCGGCAAGGATCTCGAGGAGTCCTACTGCATCCGTCCGACCTCCGAGACCATCATCGGCCACTTCTTCGCCAAGTGGATCGACTCCTATCGCGACCTGCCGCTATTGATCAATCAATGGTGCAACGTCATGCGCTGGGAACTGCGCACGCGGTTGTTCCTGCGTACGAGCGAGTTCCTGTGGCAGGAGGGGCACACGGCCCACGCCTCTCACGAGGAGTCGGAGGAAGAGGTGATCCGCATGCTGAACACCTACGCCGACTTCGCCCAGGAGGTCATGGCCATGCCCGTGATCCGCGGAACGAAGACGGCCCATGAGCGCTTTGCCGGCGCGATCGAGACCCACACGATCGAGGCCATGATGCAGGACGGCAAGGCCCTGCAGTCCGGCACGAGCCACGACCTGGCGCAGAACTTCGGCAAGGCCTTCGACGTCTACTTCCAGAACAAGGAAGGCGTGCGCGAACACGTTTGGCAGACCTCCTGGGGCGTCTCCACGCGCCTGGTCGGCGCGCTGATCATGGCCCATTCCGACGACGACGGCCTGGTCCTGCCCCCGCGCCTGGCCCCGATCCAGGTGGTGGTCGTGCCGATCTACCGCAAGGAAGGGGAGCGCGCGGCGGTGGTCGAGGTGGCCCAGAAGATCGCTGCGGAGCTGCGAGACGACGGCCTGGCCGTGGAACTCGACGATCGTGAGGGCATGAAGCCTGGCGCCAAGTATTACGAATGGGAGCGCAAGGGTGTGCCCCTACGCCTGGAGATCGGTCCGCGCGACATCGAGAGCCAGACGGTGATGTCCAAGCTGCGCATCGCCGAGAAGGACGAGCGTGGCCGCCCCCAGAAGGTCAGCCTGCCGATGCAGGACCTGGGCGTGCAGGTCGGGAAGATCCTCGACGAATTCCAGGCCATGCTCTATCAGCGTGCGCTCGACTTCCGAACCGAGAACACCTGCTCGGTCGACACGTGGGATGAGTTCCTCGACTGTTTCAAGGATGGGGAGTCGAAGTTCGTCTGGGCCCACTGGGACGGTACGACGGAGACCGAGCTCGCCATCAAGGACGCCACCAAGGCCTCGATCCGCTGCCTACCCTGGCCCGGCGACGGTCCGGATGCCGAGGCGGGCGTTTGCGTGAAGACCGGAAAGCCGAGCGAGCGCCGGGTCCTGTTCGCGAAGGCCTACTGATCCGCCGGATCGGCGAGCACGATGAATCAGGACCTGGCCACTCACTTCATCTCGTCCTTCGTCACGTTCTTCGTGCTGATCGATGCGATCGGAGTCGCTCCGGTCTTCGCCGCCCTGACATCCCAGGGCTCCGCGGCCTATCGGCGTTCCATGGCCATCAAGGCCACCATCGTCGCCGGCCTGATCATCTTCTCGTTCGCCTTCGGCGGGGCCTGGCTTCTCTCGAGTATGGGAATCTCCATCGACGCCTTCCGGGCGGCCGGGGGAGCCCTGCTGTTCCTGATCGCGCTGGAGATGGTCTTCGAGAAGCGCACCGAGCGGCGCGGTAGCCGGGCCGAGGAATTCATGGCGGTCGACGACCAGCCCGGCGACCCGGACGACATTTCGGTCTTTCCGATCGGCATCCCCATGGTCGCGGGCCCGGGCACGATCGGCATGGCCATGCTGTCCATGTCGCACGCCGCGGGCTGGTCCGAGAAGGGCGTCATCCTGGCTGCTCTCGGCAGCAACCTCCTCATCGTCCTGGTCATCCTCCTCCTGGCCGGACCGCTCATGCGAGCCATTGGAGAGAGCGTCGCCGGCGCCCTTACGCGCATCCTGGGCGTCATCCTGGCAGCCCTATCAGTCCAGCTTCTCATCGACGGCATCAAGGGTGCATTCAGCCTGTAGTCCGGTCCTGGCTGTCGACTCATGAAGTGCGCGGAATCCGCCGATGTCTGCCCCTGGGTGTCCCATTGAATTCCCAATCGCCTCCCCCAGCCAACGATGACCTGACCTGGCCGCCCGGCGCGAACGAAGCCAGGTTTCTCGTGAACCTCGAGGCCCTGGCCCAGGTCGATCCCAGCCTGGCAGAGCGCCTGTGCTGGGCCGTCGTCGGCGGCAACGTGGTGCGGATCGACGGCGAGCTTCAGTACCAGGCGCAGCAGTCGCGCTTCCCGATGGGCATCCCCTCGGCCGAATGCGAGTCCCTGGTCGCCAACGCCCTCGAAGGGGCGGACGGCCGCGCCCTGCTGGTCTTCGGCCTCGGTTGCGGTGAATTGCTCCTGTGCGGGCTGGCCAGTGGCGCCTCCGTCGTCGCCTGGGACAACGATCTCTGGTTGTTCCGCCTCTTGCTCGGCACCCACGACCTGTCGGACCAGTTGCGCTCGGGCCAGCTGCGCCTCGCGCTAGGAACCGACCTGCTCGCGCTTCTTGACCAGGACATGGTCCGGGTCGACCACCCTCTCTTCGAACGGGTGTACGCAACCCAGGCCAAGTTGCCCGCCACGGGACTCGGTACCCAGCGCGCCTTCTTGTGCGACGGCGGCCTGTTCGTCGCGTCGATGCAACGCGCCCTCGAGTCCGAGGGCTGGTCCGTCTGGACGGCGGATGTCGAGCGACTGTCTGTCGAGGAGCTCGAGCACTCCGCCAAGGCTGTCCGGCCCCAGATAGTCGTCTCCATCAACTACCGCGTCGGCCTGGCCGAATTCGCAGGCGATATCGGCGCACGCCTGATCGTGTGGGAGATCGATCCGACTACCTGCCGACCGACTCCACCCACGTGTGATACACGACACGCGTCAATCTTCACCTATCGCGAAGCAAACGCTCAGCTCTTCCGCGACGTCGGCTACGCGGACGTGCGCTTCCTGCCCCTGGCCGCCGATACCCGACTGCGCCGTCCACTGACGTTGACGCCAGCCGAACAGGACAGGTACGCCGCTCCGATCAGCTTCGTCGGCAGCAGCATGATCGACTCGGCCCGGCACAACGGAATGCGCTTCGCCGCTCTGTACTCCGGCTGGCGCCAGGTCGGACCTCCAGGCCCGTCGGTAGAGGATCTCACGAAGCTCGTCCTCGCCGCCCAGGGTCAGGACTTCGCCCGGTGGCTCGTCCCCGAGCTGCTCGACCGGCACGCGCCTGGATTCATCGAGTGGTGCCGCGCCCAGCACGCCGGTGAGGACCCCACGATGCTCTTGGGTGAACTGGCCGCATCGGAGAAACGCCTGGCCTGGATCTCATCCCTTGCTTCCCACAACATCCAGGTCTGGGGCGATGTCGAATGGGAACGGTCCGGCGCCCACTATCGCGGGCCTGCCACCCATCACCACGACCTGACGCGCATCTTCAACGGCTCGACGATCAATCTCGATATCGGTCGCATCTATCAGAGCGACATAGTCACCATGCGCGTATTCGACGTCCTCGCCTGCGCCGGCTTCGCCCTGGTCGAACACTCGGATGGAGTCGAGGACCTGTTCCGCGTCGGCAAGGAACTCGAGACCTACCGCGACCAGGCAGAGCTCGAGGAGAAGGTCGCCTGGTACCTCGATCATCCGGAAGCGGCCCGTGCCATCGGCGCCCGCGGCCGCTCGGCAGTTGTCGAAAACCACGCTTTCGACATGCGCGTCCGGTCCATTCTCGCGGCGGCCGGGGTCGAGAGCGAACAGGACTCCCGGTAGCGGTTCTCGGTCGAACCATCCGCGGACGCCTGGCTTCCCTGATCCACCTGCTGACAGGCCAGCTTGCGGGCGAGCAGCGAGAGATCTATACCTGGTCTCCATCATGGTGCCATGTTTCATCAGTTGCAGGCAGGCCGATGGGTCGAGCCGGCTTCCGGATGCCATCCTGCCCGATGGTCACGAATCAGCCTGATCGATGTCTGACTACATCATTCCCATCTCCGTCGCCCTGATCGCCCTGATCGGTACGCTAGTGGGAATCTACTACGGCCACCGCAAGTGGCGGGTGGACCGGGATTCCGCGCGGAGCAAGCAGTACCTCGCTGATCGACAAGCGACGTACAAGGACGTGTGGGATCGCGTCGAGCAGCTCAATGTCGATGGCCGGATTACGGAGATCTCATCCGATGTATTCTCGGACAGACTGACAGAGTTGAACGCGCTCATGCTGAAGGCCGCGATCTACATCGAGGATGCAGATCGCAGCTTGGTCAACGAGTACATCTCTGCCGCAAGAAGCTTCCATCAGGCTGTTCGCGCGTCGAGTAGCGAGGATGCGCATTCCGCGCTAGGCGAAACCGTCGCGATGCCCACGGAGGTCCTCGACCGAGAAATGGCCATCCGTGAAACACGTGATGATGCGCTGCGCCACCGCGAGACCCTGGTCGAGAGGGTACGGACGGTCCTTGCCGGCAAGGACTGATCGACGCCGTATCGTACATTGCCCGCGTGACTTCTCTCGACCACCCGGACCTGGACCCTGCGCGCGGCCTGCCCTTGGGGGCGCGGCCGTTGCAACTCCTGATCCTCGGGCTGGCGGTGTCGGCGACCACGCTCTACCTCCTGAACGAAGACTTCTGGTGGTACCTGGCCTGTGGGCGCGCGATCGTCGAGGAAGGACGCATACCCGGGCGTGAACTGTTCCTCTACCCGATCGCGGATGAGTCCGTCTGGCTCTGGCACTCCTGGGGCTGGACGGTGCTCGTGGCCGTGCTACACGACTGGGGCGGCCTGGAGCTTGCCATGGGCCTGGGGACCGTGTTCGCGGCGGCCATGGTCTACCGCATCTTCACCCACGCGCGGCTGGATCGTCTGGGCCTTGCGAACACTCTCCTCACCCTGCTCGTCTTCTGGGCTGCAAGCCGGCGACTGTCACACAAGTCCGAGATAGTGACCTGGTGCCTGTTCGCCTTCTACCTGCACGCCTTCGATCGCCGTGCGCGGCTGACCTGGCGCTGGGTGGCCGGCCTGGTGCTGGTGCAACTGATCTGGTCGAACACCCATGGGGGTTATCTCCTGGGTCACGCGCTGTTGCTAGCATTCGCAGCAGACCGCGCCTTCGCCCTGCGCGGGCCGGGCTTCATCGGCAGGGCGAAGGCAAGCCTCTCCTTCCGACGGCCTGCCATCTGGCTCGCGGTCGGCTTTGTCGGCGTCCTGTTCGCCTCCCCCACCGGATTGATCCTGCGCGACCACGCCGCCCTGGTCCTGAGCACAAGCACGGAGCGCGCTCCGCAGGATCTGATCCAGGAATTCAAGCGCACCTTCGCGGAGGACCTGAACCCGGGCATGCGCTTCAACATTCGGCTCAAGTACCTGACCTTTCTCGGGCTAGGCGCGGCGAGCTTCGCGTGGACCCGCTCTCCACGCTCCACTTTCCGGTTCCTGGTCTTCGCGGGCATGGCAGTCCTGGGCCACCGCGCAATGCGCTTCGTGCATGGATTCGGGATCGCCAGCGTCCTGATCACGATGTCGAACCTGGCGAGCCCGGCCCCCTGGGTGCTCGCCGCCAAGTGCCGGCTGCCCGCGAAACGGGCCACTTCACTCGCCTACCCCATGCTGGCGGTCCTGCTCGGCGTCGGGATTCTGGGAGCGTGCGTCGGTCACTGGATCCATCGCGCCCCGATGGAGGTGGGCCAGTCTCGGCAGCACTGGGCGACGGTGGACCCGGAGACGACTTGCCCCGGAGCCGCGACATTCATCCTCGACGAGAACCTTCCAGGCCCGATCTTCAATGACATGGCCCTGGGTGGCTACCTCATCCATCGCCTGTACCCGACGCATCAGCTCTTCATCGATAGCCGCAACATGAGCTACGACCTGTTGCGCGAGTACCTCGACCTGTGCACGTCGGCGGAGGGCTGGCGCCGCGGCGAGCGCAAGTACGGCTTCCGCACGGTGGTCCTTGGCAATCTGGACATGCTGAGCGCCACCACCGTTCTGCGCGGACTGCTCGCCGTGGATCCGAGCTGGTCGCTGGTCTATCTCGATCCCCAGGCCGCGATATTCCGGCAGGGGGCCACCGACGCAATTCCGAAGACGACCCGCGCGCTCGACATCGAGGGCCGCACGGACACGGCCCCGTTCGTCTTCGCCGACGATTCGTTCGCCCGGCGCACCCTGCGTCAGCTCGGCCGCCTGGGTACGATCGACGAACGCGCCTTCTTCTACCGCTACGTGCTCGCGCTCAAGACACTTGGTAAGGAGGCGGCACGCTGGGCCGTTACGGGCAAGGCGATCGAGGTCCGCCCCGCCGAGGCATGGATCCATCTCCAGCGGGCCGAATCTGGCTTCAACCTGGGAGATTACGCTTCCGCGGTGAGCGAGATGAACTGGCTGCTCGCCCAGCCCGACCGACCCTTCCCGGTGCCAGAACTCCTCTTCTATCGTGCGTCTGCGCACGCGGCGCTGGGCCAGACCGACCGCGGGCTGGCCGACCTCCGGGCACTCAAGACGATGCAGCCCGACTATCCCGGAGCCCTCGCCCTGGAGCGCGAATTGTCCGGCCACTGATGCCGCAGAGGCGATTGACTGTATAGTCGATTCGCGATGACACACGACCTCGATCCAGGACGGCTTCTCCGACGAGAGTTGGCCGGGCCCGAGCCTCCCTGGAGCTCGGGCGACAAGGACGCCGTCGAGGCATTCATTCACAAGGCAGTGGAGGCGATAGAAGCGGAGACGAACACATCGTCGCGTGCGGTCTTCGACGACTATGGGTCAGGATACGCCTCGTACGTTGACGCCTGGTTCTATCGGCCGACTGAAGACTTCAGGACCGGGCCTGACCAGTACGTCGGACTCGTGGTTCTCTTCTCCCGTCTCACGAACCACTTCGTGGTGGGCGAGGGAGCCAAGCACTGGAATGACTCGGGCAGCGCATCGTCATACCTGCCGGCCATTCAGATCGTCGATGCGATCGAGAATGAGGCGGTCTCTACCCTGGCGAGCACGGCGATTCGGATCCTGACGGGCATGGGAGTGCGCCGCCTGAAGCGCGATGACCTGAATCCACTCTTGCCGGAGGATACGGATGTGCCGACGATCCTCACGGAGGGGCCATTTCGACTCTTCGACGCGGTTTTTTACTGGGAGGACTGAGGTGCGATCGGCGCAGGCTCAGGAGCCGGAACGTTCAATTAGCCAAGGACTGGACCATGTACGGATGTGCTCACTGCGGGCAGCTGGGGATCTCCCAGCTGAGAAAGATGCTCATGGGCCCCGCCCTTCCTCACACCTGTCGCAACTGCGGCAAGAAAACGGGCGTTCCATATAGCTCGTTGCTGAATCTCATCCCCGGAGTCGCTGGAATCGCGTCCATGATGATCTGGCCCGGCGCGAGCTGGACCTTGTTTGCCACCGGATTTGGGCTCGCGATCGGGACCGCCGGACTCATGCGCGTGCCCCTGGTGAAGCGCTGAGGCCGCAGGAAATCCAATCGGTTCAGCGCTCGAATCCGAGCGTGTCGAGCAGGTCGCGTGACGGGTCCAGCACCAGGAGGTACCGCCCGGCGGCCTCAGTGACGTCAACCTCGAGGCCGGTCGCCTCGATCAAGGGACGCTGACGCTTGTAGGCCAGGAGCGCCGTGCGAGCTCCGGAGTCGACGGCCTCTTCGAATCGATCGATGTAGATCGGAGTACGCTCGGTCGGGGCCTTCCAGCGCGCGGGCACTTTCTCACCACTAGCATCGATCAGGATCCACTGCAGGAGTGGATCCAGGGTGTAGACACCTTTGACATTGCGCCGCTCGAGCAGGTCGAGGGTCTCCGTGAGAGCGGCACGTTCGGAAGTCACGGCGGGCACTACGTGATCGCCTGTGAAGCACAGCTTGCCGAATCCCCACATGCAACTCAGGCCGCCGGCCGCCAGGATGGCCAGCATCGAGGTATTCGCGCGGCGGGCGGAGCTACCCGGTGCTGGTGCGGCACTCTGGATCGCGAGTACGAATACGAGGGCGTCGAAGACTGGAAGCAGGTAGCGCGGAGTCAACGTGGGTACGGCAAATCCGGCTACGAGCACGGTGCCGGCGAGAGTTGCTCGCTGGGCGGTGGCATGGTCGCCAGGCGCGAGGACGGCACGCAGAGTCGCAATCGCAAACGCCCCCATCCAGAGCATGGCGGTGATGTCGTACGGAGCGTCGTCTACCGCCTGACGAAGGTAATAGGCGCCGCCGAATGCGCGCAGGGCGAGCTGGGGAAACTCGCGCAGGGCGCTGACAAGGTCAGACGCATTGAAGAGCGAGGGGCTCCAGGATCCCGATTGCAGAAACACCCCGGGCAGAACGACTGCAACCAGGGTCACGGTTGCGCCTCCGAACCCATCGATCCAGGCCGTCGGTTGCGCCCGGTGGCGCCACATGAAGACCAGCAGCCAGGGCGCGAGGGCCAGAAACCAGATCGGCTGGGCTACGAAGGCTCCGGAGGCACACAGACCAAGGAGAAAGGTCTCTCGGCGCGTGGCGCGATTCAGTGGGCCGGCCATCCCGCGCGCCAGGATCCAGCGGCAGATCTGCACCAGCAAGAACGCCGTGATGTACCCGCCGCGGGCCTTCATCGACCAGGGGCCCCATCCCGGACAAGTCACGATCAGCAGACCAGCGACCCAGGCCGCCCGCTCGCCTGCGATGCGGCGCAGCCCCACACAGAGCCAGGCGGCCGCGGCCACCCAGAGGCTCAGCATCGCCAGCTTCAGTACCACGGCTTGCGCACCGAAGGTCGCGAAGTTCAGAGCCGCCCACAGGGTCTCGAGGGAAGAGAAGCCGTACTTCTGGCCGTCGAAGTAGAGGGGAAACGACTCGAACCGGATCGCCCGGCGTGCCATCAAGGACAGGATCGCCTCGTCCCCGTCCAGAACCAGGTGCGGGCTCAGGAGCTGGGGCAGGCGCGTGGCGACGGCGGCCAGCGCCAGGACAAGGACCAGGCTGCGGGCGCGCGGAAACTCGCTACGGTCCTGCATGGGTCGAGGGTCGGAGCCTTCAGCTCATCTGGTAGGCGTCGTCGGTCGGGCGCAGCGGTCGGTTCATCCAGAGCGGGCGTCGAAGGCCGCCGGGGCCCGGAGCCGGGCGCGTCTTCTCGAGCCACTCGCGATAGACCTCGCGCGACTTGTTGGTGTCCACGAACACATCGGCATAGCGGTCGCCCTCGTGGGCACGCTCGACGCGAACCTTCTGGTGCCAGCAGTGCATACCGCTGATCGGGTCGGCCTGGGGCGGGAAGGTCAGGTTCTGGTTCACGCCTGACTCCTTCCAGAACACGTTCTTCGTGTCCGCGTCGTCGCTGTCGAAGGCCTCGATGTTCTGCTTGTTGCGCAACAGGAAGGTGTTGCCCTCGCGCACGATGTCGACCATCGACGACGCTTGACGATGCCCGCCGATAGAGCGGAAGAGACGCCAGCGGCCCACGTGGTGGGAACATGCGACGACGCCGGGATGGATACCCTCGGTCACCCAGACACGAACGACGAAGTAGCCGATCTGGGTGTTGACCCTCGCCAGGCAGCCGTTCTCGAGGGACAGGGCCTGGGCGTCCTCGGGGTGCACCCAGAGGGGGTTGGTGTGTGACAGCTCCTGCAACCACTTCGCGTTGGCGGAGCGGGTGTGGATCAATGTCGGCAAGCGGAAGGTCGGCAGGAGAGCACGCTCGCCGGCTTCGAAGTCCATGTCGCTCCAGTGCACCTGGGAGCGGATGTAACCCGGGATGGCGTGGTCACCAAAGGACCAGTCCTGGAGCGTGCGCGAGAAGAACTCGAGCTTCTTCGTGGGCGTCTTGAAGCCGGCTCGACGACCGCCGCCTTCGATCTCGACGCCATCTTCGGCCTCTGCCTCGTAGCGCTGCTGGCCGGCGTAGGGTACGTCGAAGGCGCCGCGCCGGCGCATGTACTCGAGCGGAGTCTGGCCTTCTTTTTCCGCTGCTTCCGGCAGTCCCGGAACCCCATTCTCGAAGATGTCCGCGTAGTACTCGTCGAGGGTGATCGGCTGCCCTGGGTTCTCCTTCGACTCGTAGAACTTGCGGATGCCGCGGGATCCATCGGGGTCGAGCTTGAAGGTCAACGCGATCCAGAACTCGGCTTCCTCCCAGACCTGGCCAGGATTCGTCCCCAGGGTTCCGCCCTCGCGCCCGTCCTCCAGGCGCGCGAACTCGCGCATGACGGGCTGGCGAAATCCGATCCAGGTCCCGGCGTGGGTCTCCTGGCTCATGATGTCGTGGCGCTCCGGCGCGAGGCCCATCGGCAACACGTAGTCCGCCCACTGCGCGGTCTCGGACCAGGTCGGACTCAATGCCACGTGCAGACCGATCTTCTCCTCGGACTCGAGCATCTCGATCCAGGAGCAACCGTCGGGATTGGTCCACACGGGGTTGTAGACGCGCGTGAAGTAGACGTCGATACGCGAACCCTGCTCCTCCAGGATATGGGGCAGGATGAAGCTCATCTCGTAGTGAGCCAGCGGGTACGACTTGGGCCACATGCGCTCGTTCCAGTCGCTGTGCGGTCCCGGGTTCTCGCTCGGCTTCGGAACGAACTTGTCCCAGGAGTTGGGATTCAGCCCGCCCGGGGTGCCGACGCTTCCGGTCAAGACGTGCACGAAGAGCAGCGCGCGCGCCACCTGCCAGCCGCCCTCGTGTCCTGCGGCGGCGTTGCGCCACAGGTGACTGGAAAAAGCGGATCCAGCGGCCGCGATCTCGTCGGCCAGGATCTTCACGGTCTCGGCCGGTATGCGGCACTCCTTGGCCACGAACTCCGGAGTGTAGACGGCGTAGAGCTCCTTCAATAGCTCGACGAAGCGCTCGAAGGTGCCCGGGCCGCCGGCGTCCCGTTCCGCCAGGTAGTCGCTCCAGTTGGTCCAGCGCCGGACAAAGGCCTCGTCGACGCGGCCCGAGTGCAGCAACTCGCGCGCAATACCGAGCAACAGCGCCGCTTCGCTCCCCGGCCAGGTCGCGACCCAGTGATCGGCGTGGGTGGAGGTGTTGCTCAGGCGCGTGTCGATCACGCCGATGCGAGTTCCGCCGGTCTTGGCATCGATGATGCGCTGGGCGTGGGGATTGAAGTAGTGCCCGGTCTCCAGGTGCGCTGAGAGCAGCAGGATGAACTTGGTCTGTGAATAGTCCGGAGAAGGACGGTCCGCCCCGAACCACAGGGCGTATCCAAGGCGGGCGCCCGCGCTGCATACATTGGTATGGCTGTTGTGACCATCCACTCCCCAGGCGTTGAGCAGGCGTGACATGAAGTGGTCGTCACCGGGCCGACCGACGTGGTAGACGACCTCGTTGTGGCGTCGCTCGTCGAGGGCCTTTCCGACACGGCCACCGATGTCGGCCAGGGCTTCCTCCCAGCTGACCTCCTCGAACTCGCCCGAACCGCGCTTCCCGACCCGCTTCAGGGGCGTCAGGATGCGCTCCTTGTCCTGGACCTGGTTGATCGTTGCCGGCCCCTTGGCACAGGTGCGCCCGCGGCTACCCGGGTGCAGCGGGTTGCCCTCGAACTTCTGAATCTCGCGCCTCTCCTTGTCGACGAAGCCGAGCAGGCCGCAGCCCGACTCGCAGTTGAAACAGATCGTCGGGATACAGCGATAATGGCGTTCCTTCTTGTTGGGCCAGGCTGTCGAGTCGTACTCGGTCCAGTCGTCCCACGTCCCCGGCGGCGGTCCCGCGGAGAGCTCCCAGGGCACATTCCGATCGGTCGTACTTTCGCTCATCTTCGCGCCACGGTCTTGGAGTTCGATCTCATGAAATGGGAAGCGACTGGCCAGCGAGCACCCAGGTCCGCTCTTCGGAATACAGGCCGACCAGTGCACACACGGCCGCCACGATCGAGAGGGTCAGACGCATCGAGTCCACCGGGATGACCAGGCACACGATCGGGATGATGACGCCAACCAGCATGCCCACGCGCCAGTGCACGCCGGCGAATGGCCCGCGGGCTACCAGCTCGTGCGCGCGACGGTATTCGTCCTCTCGTTTACTGGGGGCCTGCCGGTGCTCGGTCAGCATGAACCCGGCCTGGACCACCAGGCTGCCGAGCAGAAGGTCGCGCACCCACTCGATGTCCAGGAATACGAGCGCCGCCGCACCCGCCAGGACAGCATGCACCAGCAAGTGCGCCCAGCTGCCACTGCGCATCCAGAGGACGCGGCCCTTGGCCTGGCCGAACAACCAGCCCGTGTAGCAGGCGGTCAGCGCGGCGGTCGCACAGGTCAGCCAGAAGTACGGGTCCGCCGAGACATCTCCGTCATGGCCCGAAAGGGCCAGGAACAACCAGCTCGTCAGCATCAGGGCGTAGAGCGTGATGGCGTAGGTGCCGCGCGCGAGCCACGAATTCCAGTTGGGGCGCAGCAGGATCATCAGGAAGCGATCCGGGCGCTTCAGGTCCGCAACCAGCAGCAGGCAGGTCAGGCCCAGGAAAGCGAGTGCGGCCAGGGGCACCAGGGCCCGCTGGAAGGGAGTCAATCCCTCACTCTGGGCGATCGCCAGCAAGCCGATCGGGAAGAGGCCCGTGGCCAGCGACTTGAAGTAGAGGTAGCCGACGATCTTGTTGCCCCAGAGCGGCTGGCGCGGGACGTCGTAGACGGTGCGCGCCTTGGCCTGGGTCTCCATGGCCTCGAATGCCTGGGCATCGGCCAGGGCACCGGTCGGTGGCTGGGACCAGATGAACCCCTGGGAAAGGTTGGTCTGCGCCGGGTCGATGCCGGCCTCTGTAACCTCCCGGTACATCACATTCGGACCGGTCCCGGCCTCGGTCTTGCGAGCTGAGAGGTCGTATTGCTTGCGCATCTGGGACACGCGCGAGTCCGGATCGTGGAAATCGCCCGGGATGATGGCTTCGGTCGGACAGACGACGGCGCATGCCGGCGCCAGGCCGCGCTCGGTGCGGTGGGCGCAGAAATGGCACTTTTCGGCCGTTCCAGTGTCCTCATTCAAGTAAAGCGCATCGTAGGGACAGCCGTGCATGCAGGACTTACACCCGATGCAGTGGTCCTGATTCAGATCCACGATGCCGTCGCTGCGCTTGGTGAGCGCCGAGGTCGGGCAGATCGTCATGCAGGGCGCGTCCGTGCACTGGTTGCAGCGCAGGACGGCGAAGTTGCGCCGGACGTCCGGAAAGGTCCCGGATTCCGTGTACTTGACCCAGGTCCGGAAGTTGCCCACGGGGACCTCGTTCTCGGACTTGCAGGCGACGGTGCAGGCATGGCAGCCGATACACCGCGAGTGGTCGATGACGAATCCTAGTTGCAATTTGGGGCCTCTCCAGGGGGGGGCATGAGTCTAGGGCCGACGCCCGCCAAAAACGAGGTCGGTCAGCCCGACCTTCGGGCCGGTGGGCAGATATACTCTCGTGCCCATTTTCTCTGGTTGAGATCATCCAATGACCCCGATTCGACCCATTGGCCTAGCACCCCGGTTCAATTCTCTCCCCCTGACGGTCTGCCTTGCAGCCGCGGCCCTGGGAGCCAGCTGCGGTCCGGAGGCCTCCGAGCCGCCGCCGCCCATCGTCCTTCTTTCCGAGACGGCGGATATGGACCCCGATGTCGTGAAGCTCGTGAACGAGCATGTCCAGCGCGCCGAAGAAGCCCCGGCTGACTTCGAGCTGCGCGGTGACCTGGGCCTGGCCTACGAGGCCAACAACATGTTCCCGGAGGCGGAACAGTCCTTCGCCCAGGCGGCGGCCATGGCTCCGGACGACCTGAAGCAAGCCGAGTGGAACTACAAGGTCTCCCTCATGATGCGCCGCAACGGTGATCTGCCGGGCGCCCTGGCGTTGATGCAAGAGGTTGCCGAGGAGTTCACCAGCACGAACTTCATCCAGGTACGCCTGGGCGACATGCTCGTCGAGTCCAACGACATGGAGGGCGCCGAGGTCGCATTCCGCCGCGCAGTGGAGCTCGAAGAGAAGAGTCCATTCAGCGCCGCTCGCCTCGGCAACCTGTTGCGCGAAACTGACCGGGCCGAGGAGGCGATCGAGATACTCGAGGTCCTTGTCGCTGAGGCTCCGAACTACAAGCACGCTCACTTTCGGCTGGGCCAGGCCTACCAGGCCGTTGGCCGTGCGGAAGATGCCAAGCGTGAATTGCAACTCGGTGCCGACGCTCCCGCGGGCTACCCGCCGGATGCCTACGACCAACGACTCTTGATGAAGGCTGCCGGCTATGGCCAGCGCATGGGGCGCGTCGAGAACATGCTCATGGAAGGAAAGGCTGACGAGGCCCTCACCGAGCTCACCGAAATAATCAAGGATCGTCCCGAGGACACCATGGTGATCAACCTGACGGCGCGCGCGCACGCCGCCAAGGGTGACTCCGAAGCGGCGATCGCCTGGCTCGAGAAGAGCCTGGAAATCGACAACACCGCCTATCGAACCCACATGCTCTTTGCCGAGCTGGCCCTCATGGCGCAGGAGCCCGAGCGGGCACTGGTCCACGCCGACCGGGCCGTCGAGCTCTCGCCCGGCCAGGGTCTGGCGCACTTCCGTCGCGGTTGGGTGCTCTTCTATACGGGCAAGATCGACGAGTCCCTCGAGGCCCTGTGCACGGCCGAGGACAAGGGCTGCCAGGACCCCAACCTCTTTTACCTGCTGGCCCAGGCCTACGGTCAGAAGGAGATGTTCGACTCGTCCGTCCGCTACGCAAAGCTGGCTGTCGAGAAGATGCCCTACTTCTTCCGGGCACAGTTGACGCTCGCCCGAGCCTGCCTGAGCGCCGGTGACACCCAGTCGGCATATGCTGCGTTGCTGGCAGCCGAGGCCCTCGCCCCCGCGGACCCGGGCGTGCTCGAGTTGAAGAATATCTTTACCGACGCGGATACGCAGTGACGCTCCAGCTCGGAGCACATCGGTGGCTGCTGGCAATCGGACTGGCGGCCACTGGCTGTGGCAGCGAGCCCGCGGATGATACAGAGGTCTGGTTTGAAGACGTCGCGCAGGAGTCGGGCGTCGACTTCATCCACCATTCGGGAGCGACGAAGGCCTTTCGCTTTCCCGAGATCATGGGTGGCGGCGCGGCCCTGTTCGACTACGACAACGACGGCGACCAGGACCTCTACCTGGTGCAGTCGGGGGCCCTGGGCGCAGCAGCGACGGAACGACCCCGAAATCGTCTCTATGGCAATGACGGCACCGGGCAATTCGTCGATGTGACTGACGCGGCCGGCGTGGGCCACGACGGATACGGGATGGGCGCCTGCTGTGGCGACTACGACAACGACGGGGATATCGACCTGTACGTGACAAACGTCGGGCCCAACGTGCTCTACCGGAACAACGGCGACGGCACATTCTCCGATGTCGGCGATGAAACGGGCGTGGTCGGCGATACGTGGAGCACGAGCTGTGCTTTCGTCGACCTCGATTCAGACGGCCAGCTGGATCTCTTCGTCGTGAACAACCTCGGATGGGTCGAATCCGAGGAGATCGAGAGCTTCAACTACTACGGCGAGAAGGACTACTCCAGTCCAAACAACTACAACGCGCCCCTGCCCGATACGCTCTATCGCAACCAGGGTGCTGGCCAGTTCGAAGACGTGACGGCGGAGGCGGGCCTGCAAGCGGCCTACGGCAACGGCCTGGGTGTCAGCTGCGGCGACTTCGACGGGGACGGCAGCGTGGACGTCTATGTCGCGAATGACGCGCGCCCGAACCAGCTCTGGCGAAATCTGGGGGACATGAAGTTCGTGGACACGGCGCTCGAGAATGGCTGTGCGGTAAACGGGGATGGGCGCGCGGAAGCTGGCATGGGAGTCCAGTTCATCGACATCGAACATGACGGCGATCTCGATCTGTTCATGACCCACCTGCGTGATGAATCAAACACCTTCTACCTCAACCAGTCGGGCGTCTTCGGCGATGTGACGCGCCAGACGGGCATGCTCGGAAGAAGCATCCAGTTCACCGGCTTCGGAATGGGTTTTGTCGACTTCGACCACGATGCCCAGCTCGATCTCTTCATAGCCAACGGCGCGGTTCAGTCATGGAAACACCGGCTCGATCCCAATGATGGGTACGCCGAGCCGAACCTGCTCTTTCGCGGAGCCGGCGGAACGCGATTCGAGGAAGTGCTCCGCGCCGGATCACGGAGCGAGCTCCTCGGCGCCAGCCGCGCGGCCGCATTTGGAGATATCGACGGTGACGGCGATGTGGACGTGGTCGTGGTCGAGCGCGACGCCCCCGTGCGCCTCCTTCGAAATGTCGTACAAAAGGCGGGGCATGCTGCACAGCTGCGCGTACTCCAGAATGGGCGGGATGCGATCGGCGCCGAGCTCGAGATCCAATCCGGCGCAGGCACACAACGACGCCTGGTGCAGACGGCCTACAGCTACCTGGCAAGCAACGATCCACATGTTCACGTCGGCCTGGGCGACGCCACCACCATCGAGCGCGTGACGATCTCGTGGCCCAGCGGCGACCGAGAGATATTCGGACCCCTGCCAGCCGACGAAGTGCACGTGCTGCGTGCCGGCGAAGGCCGCGCGGAATAGGGCCGCGCCGGACCGGCCTCGACCACTGTCAGGCAGCGGTTATCCGAGTCGCGACAAAGGCGTCCTCGTCGTCCTCGAGGAAATAGTTGAAGTCCTCGGATTCCTCGGCGTGCAGGATCAGATAGGCGTGCGCCGGTGATTTTGCGTTGAAGAGTTGCCGTTGAACCTGAGGATCGGTGCCGATCGCACGCGCCAGGGCAGCCAGCACTTCAAGGTGCCGCTTGCGCTTGGACCGTGGGGTAGCGAGCAGCACCATGCAGTGCACCGGGATTCCGTCGATCGCATCGAAGTCGAGGCCTTTGCGACTGATGCCCATGACGCCCACGATATCGTCGCCTTCTTCGAGAATACCGTGCGGCACCGCCAGCCCACCGCCGAGGCATGTGGACATTTCCTCTTCTCGATCGAAGATCGATTGCAGCAGCCGATCGCGGTCGGCGGATAGGTGGTTGGATTGGATCAAGACATCTGCCAGACGCGTGATGGCCTGCTCCTTTGTCTCCGCCACGAGGTCGGTGACAATGTTCTCCTCGTGCAGGAAGTCGATCAGCCGCGCCCGGTCACGCCCCCAGTCCCCTGAACGCTTGAGGCCGATACGAGTCAGGATCGGACCGATGATCTCATTGCCCAGCACGACGCTCAGGCCCACTGCCAGGATCATGCGCCGAAAGTCAGGGTCAAAGGCGGTCTGCTGCTGTACGACCAGGATCAGTCCGACCGCGACGCCCGCCTGGGGCACGAGGGCCATGCCCAGGTTGTTGCGGATACGGCGAGGAGCACCCGCCAGGCGCATGCCGAAATATCCAGCGCCGAGCTTGCCGAGAACTCGTGCCGCGATCACCGCGAGCGCCAGTGCCCCGCCCGGCAGGGCGTACTTGAGGTCCAGCTCCATCCCCGCGAGCGTGAAGAAGACCGCGTAGATCGCGCCGGAGAAATCCTCGAAGACCCCATGGCCTGTCTCGTTCTTCTGGGGGGTGAGGTTTGCCAGGGTCAGGCCCAGAAACATGCACGACAGTAGCGACGAGATCTCGACGTATTGAGCCACGCCGGCCGTTATCAGGATCGCGATGATCGACGCCGTCGCAAGCCGGTCACGCTTGATGACCCTTCGCGTCGCGATGATCAAACAGATTCCGCAACCGGCGCCGAGAAGCACCGAGTAGATGATCTGTCGCATGGGAGCGAGCAATGTCTCCGAGAGCGAGTGCCCGGCCTCCGAATCAGACGTGAGGCGGGCCGCGGTATGTGCGATCTCGAAGAGGCAGATGCACATGATGTTGTTCAGTGCAACCGCTGCCACGAGCGTCTTGACAAAGACACCCTTTGCGCGGCCCTCACGAACCAGCGCCAGAATCGTGGCCGGCGCGGTCGCCACGGCGATAGCAGCCAGCAGAGTCGCCAGCTCCCAGCTTCCCGTCGGCGAGTAGTAGACTACGGCCAGCACCAGTGCAGGTGTCAAGATGGACTCGAACGCCAGCAGGATCAGCAATCGACGAGTGGCGTTGCGCAGCTGAAAGAAGTTGAGGTGGCTCCCGACGGTGACCGCGATCAGTCCGAGGGCGAAGTGCGTCATGGGCCGCATACCCTCGACCGCCTCGTGCTCGAAGATCGACAGGATCGATGGGCCGAGCAGGATGCCGGCCAGGATCTGGCCGGTGACCGACGGCAGATGCATGCGTCTCGCGAGCTGACCGGCGAAGACGCCGGCAGCAAGGACAATCGACAGGGTCAGGAGCGGGTTGGCGCCGGTCAGGGTCATGATTGCGGGCTGGGAGGATCAGGGAGCGGCCCATCCGGTGGGTTCCACCTGAATATTTCGGCATGAGCCGGCCAGATCAATCGGGGACCGGGCGAATTTGGGGGGTCGGATGCAACCGGAGTCGTGCCAGGTCGATCTCCCCTGGGTGGGTGGGGGCTAGGGATGGTATGTGAGGGGTAGGGCACCCTTTCAGACCCAACCCCAAGGGCCGTCGCCTCTCGACACCCCCGCCCCGAGCCTCCACCATGGAGCGCACCATGCCCTCCTCAGACCAGCAACGGTTCGCGGCTGCCCTGACCGAAGTCCACGAAGCTCTCGACTGGGACCTGCTCGGCGGGCTCTACTGCGAGGAGGGCGGTGAGAATTTTTTTCCACCCGAGCAGCGCGAGGCGATCACCGATGCCGGCCTGTTGCTGGCTGTCGATGTGGGTGAAGGCCTGGCCGCCCGGCCGGATGAACCAGGTCGAAGCCTCTACGTCGGAGCCGCCGTCGGCGAGCTAGCACCGATGCTCTGTGAAGCGCTCGTCATGGGGCGCGAGGTGATCCCGGTAAACCTGATGAACGAAGAGACGGCCGAAATCAACCGGGCCATCGAGTCTGTCGCCCAGAGGCTTGGATTCAAGCTACCCACGATTCGCACGGGAGACTGGAACCCGGTGGGAGTCGGTTTCTGCCAACATGTCTGGCTCGTCAGCGTCCTGACAGATCCCGGCAATTTTCCGGCATTGCACGACGAGCTCTACGATCGCGCAGGCACATCGCTGGCGACACAGCGCGGATACCTGCCCGCGGAGCTGGCATCTGCAAGGGAGCTGGTGCGCAAGGTCCTGGACTGCGCTGCGCCGGGCGGATTCATCACCACGACGGATGAGGAGTTTCCGATCTTCGCCGAGCAATGCGCGCGACGGAACTGGTCCCTGGGTGCACCCGAGCAGGCGCGGCTCTCGGCCATCGTCGGTGACCCTGTCCGCGTCTGCCCGATCACGGATGACGCCGGAAGCTGAGCGGATAGCACGAGTCCTGGTGAACGATCCGGGCTAGGCCCCTTCCCCAAGCGCACGCGTCACATCAGGGGGAAGAAAACCATGCAAGCTCATACCACCCCATTCCGGGGAGCCCCGTAGCACCGCGACCGTGCCCTTGCGAAACCCGAGCCTGGCGGCACTGCCCCCATCCCCCACCGTCAAACGCACGAGTAGCTCGCTCATCCAGGGCTCGTGCCCGACCAGGGCAACGCTCGCCTCAGGATCAGTCAAGTGGCGAAAAAGGCGGCTCGACGGAACGGCTGCAAGATCGTCGCAAGGCTCTACAGCAGTCCCCGATTCTGGATCGTGAAGCAACGGGCGGCAGAGTTCCGCCGTCTGTGCAGCGCGCAGATAGGGGCTATGTAGCACGCGAGTCAGCTCGAGGCCGAGGGATCCGAGCCCACTCACCGAAGCCGCGAAATCTGCCCGTCCGGCGGCCGTGAGCTCACGCTCCGAGTCTGACCGCGCCACGTCGACAGCGGCTGCGTGTCGGATCAACAGGAGCTGCATGGGCACTCAGTGCAACAAGCCCTGCAGCCTCGGGATCATCGCGCCCGCTGCACCGGAGTCGAGAGCGGACGCGGCAGCGTCAACGCCCTCGGCAAGGGTCAGGCATCGTCCGGAGGCCTTCAGAATGAGCGCGGCGCCGAGTAGTGACGCGCGCCGTGCGGGGCCATCAGCACCGCCCAGTACGGCCATCGTGATGTCGCCGCAAGCCTTCACAAGGTGGGGGTTGTCGGCGGCGCCATAGCCTTCTTCGGGCGGGCCGAAGAGCGGCAGCTCCGGCTCCTCGTCGTCGCCCAGGCCAAAGTCATCGGGCTCGACGGTCACGGGGACAAGGTGGCCGTCCGCCACTTCTATGCCGCGCGTACGCCGCCGAACCGACGGGATGACACCCCCATCGAGACCCTGGACAACGATCCCGCGCGGATGTTGAAGATCCTGGACCACTTCGACCGCCGTTCCCAGGACGGGACCGCCCTGCGCCCCCATCAGAACCGCGGCACTATTGGGAGCGAGCAACTTTTCGACCGTCGATAGGGGCGTGCGGATCGTCACGTCACCGCGCATACGACGCAATGCGATCAAGGGCGGAAGCATCCCCGAGATCGAAACAGCCGCAAACTGCTCCTTCGAAACCCAGTCCTCGGCCTCACCCGGATCCCAGGTCATCGAGAGCCCGATCGCCTCGAGTACGCTTGCCGCCGTCAGGCCACGGCGCGGTGGTACGCAGCGGTCCGACACGATCAAGACGCGCGCACCTGCGGCCGATGCGATCAGACCGGCACAGACGTCTAGGGGCGGGTAGCGGTCGTGCCCATCGTGCTGCGGGCACAGCGCAACGAGCCCCGACATTCCCTGGCAGGGGATCCTCGCCTGCGACCGGGCCGCTTGAGCGAAGCCCATCAGCTCCTCCACAGTGACGCCCTTCCAGCGCATGGAAATCAGGAAGGTGCCGATGAGGATATCGCTCTCGCCACCCGCCAGGATCGCGGTAAATGCGCGGAAGGCCTCCTCTCGCGTGAGGTTTCTGACGTCCTTTGTACCGGCACCGAGCGCGCGCATCAGCTGACGTAAGACCATGTAGAGGGGACGCGTCGTCCGCGTCCTCTGGGCAGTCTAGCCTAGAGCGTGGCCTGGGCAATAGGCACCCTGGCTACAGTGGTCGATTGGAACGGAGCTCCGACTGACAGCGAGTGCTGGCATCGGCGTCAGCGGCAGACCCGTTTGGCTCCGCCAGCAATCTGTTCAAGGGGCTACTAGCGCTCGTCGTCGTCTCCGTCATCGTCGCCGTCGTCGGAATCGTCCTCGCCAGACTCCTCTTCCTCGCTGCTGGCCTCCTGGTCGTCCGGCTCCAGGGTCTCGCCCGCATCGAGCTTGGCCTCCGGAGCGAACGCCGCCTCGGGCCGCGGCCGGATGTGCGCAAAGAAGAGCTCCTCTTCCTTGTTGTACACGACCTTGCCTTCCACGACGGCCCACTGAACGAAGGTCTGATAGTGAAGAACATCGCCGTCCGTGATGATCAGATCGCAGTCCTTACCGACCTCCAGAGACCCAACCCGGTGCTCCACACGCATCAGGCGCGCAGGAACCCGGGTGATCGCGTCCAGGGCCGCCTGCTCTGGAAGGCCGCCGCGGATCGCGAAGCCGGCCTCGACCGGCAGATGCATCATGTCGCGGCCAACAATGCCGTTCAGGCTGATGCTCGTCGTCGCAGGCACGATTGCAATTTGCACGCCGGCGCCATGCAGGATCGCGGCGTTTTCAATGCTCGACCCCCCATCGCGAACGAGTCGCTCGGACTTGGTCTTGCGGCCGCGCGGGGTCATTATCGCAAAGGCGCCAGCGCGCCCCAGCTCGTCCGCAACCGTCCATCCCTCGGTGCAGCCTTCGATGACGGGCCGGAAGCCGTACCTCTGGGCCAGTCGCGCAATGCCTAGCAGGTCGGTGCGCGAATCCGCAGCGAACTTGGCCCAGGTCGTACCGGCCAACACCTCCAGGGTGGATCCGTCGATGCCCTTCTTGGACGGTGCCTTGAGGTCCTTGTCCTTCTTGACATCCTCCTCCCACTGCATGTACTCCCGGCGGTAGGCGGAGGCCTCGGCGAGCTTCTTCTCGAGCCCGGTCTTGGTGCGCGGATCGCTGTTCTTGTAGGAGAACGGGGTGAACACCTTGGGCGTCATCACGATGCCCTCGATCTCGCCGCGCTTCAGCTTCCCGGCCTGGTTGGACTGGACGGCCGAGGTGATTCCACTACCCAGCGCCAGCACCATCGATCGGTTGAACGGATCGACCGTATCTTCGAGCGCGCTAGACCCACCGAAGAGGCCACTGGACGCCGCGCTGACAAGCCCGGGCCAGATCTGGTAGCCGCTTACATCCAGTGTCTCCGTGTCTTCAGGGATGTACAGGTCATATCCAATCTCCTCGATCTTCCCGTTCTTGGCGAGCAGGGTAGCCCCGCGAAGCACACCGCCACTCCCATCGTGCACGTCGCCTCCGACCGCCGCGAACCAGCGCTCCTGCTCCTCTTCATCTTCCTCGTCGGCCTCGGCATCCTCGGCATCCTCGGAAGATTTCTTGTCGTCGTCTCCGGGCGTCCAGTAGGCCGAAGCAGGCGCGGCTACCAGTAGGGCGAAAAGAGTTGCGATCCACGCCTTGGGCTCAATCGGATATCTCACTGGTTCACCTCACCGAAGACGAATTCGCCTTCCAACATGACTCCTTCGATCGACGTCCCCGGTTCAAAGGGATCGCCGTTCACGATCAGGAGGTTGGCATCCTTGCCTTCCTCCAGGCTGCCGATTCGATCTTCGACGCCCATCAGCTCGGCCGGCTCGAGCGTCATCGCTCTCAGCGCGGTTTCACGATCCAATCCGGCGGCCACGATCTCTCCCGTATGCCGCAGCCACGCCTTGTGGGACTTGAGGCTGTCGGAGCGCGGTACCAGGACCAGCTTTGCGCCGGCGCGTGAGAGTTCCGCTGCGATGTTACGTGCGCGCATGGTCCCCGGGTGCAGGCTCAACGTGGGCTCGACGACCACCCGGCGGCCATCCTCGCCGATCTTGTCAGCCACCAGGAAGATGTCAATTTCACGGGTAAGCGGGATGCGCAAGCTCCACCCGATCTCCTCCTCGCCGAGCGCATCGAGGAAATGCAGGTAGTCCGCTGACTTCGAAATGGAAACGAGAGCGTCCAGGCTGCCGTCGCGCAGGTCCTTGAAGGCCTTGACCTCGGGCTTCAGCTCGATCGGCTCGTAGACATCCGGCGAATCCTTCTCGTCGTCGTCCTTCTTGTCCTCGTCTTCGTCCTTCTTGTCGTCGTCGTCCTTTTTGTCGTCGTCGTCGTCGTCCTTCTTCTTCTTGCTGCTCTTCTTCTTCTTTTTCTTCTTCTCCTGGGCGGCATCCCACTTCTCGCGATTCTTCTTCTCCTTCTCGAGGTATTCGTCGAGCTTCTTGAAGCCCGCACTGATCCTCTTCTTGGAGGCCTTGGTCGCGCGCAGGATGACCTTCAGGTAGACATTGTCCGCCACGATCATGCTCTCGGGCGTGTCGCCCTGCGGCCGGACCGCCACGGCCTGTCCGGGGATACCGTTGCCCGGCGGATACTGTCCCAGGGTCGTGATTCCGGCCTCGATGACCTCCGGGTAGGCTTCGGATGCAGGGTACAGCACGGAGCTCGCGAGCAGTTCCGGCTTCGAGTCGCTGGGCCCCTTGCCATCCATGCCCGCTCGGCTATAGCAGTTGACGAGCCCCGGCAAGACGATCCATCCCGCGGGCAGATCGATTACGGGTATCCCGCGATCGATCGGAAGGTCTTCCCCGATCATCACGATCTTTCCGTCTTCGATCAGAATGACGGCGTGCTCCATCGTCCCGTTCGCGATGGTTTCAGCACGGTCGACGCGGAGGGCTAGCAAACCTCCAGAGGAGCGCGCGGGTAGGGCGCTCGGCGCCAACGCGATCAGAGCTAACAGGCTGAGTGTGAGGTTCATCTTGGTATTTTTCCGACGCGTTCAGAACAGGAGACCGTCCCGCTCTCGATCGTATTCAATCTGTCCATCGATCATCACGAGCTTGATTGAGGCTCGAGGATCCAAAGGGTCACCGGAACGCAGCACGATGTCCGCGTCCTTTCCGATCTCAAGGCTGCCGACGCGATCGTCGATTCCGAATGCCTTGGCCGGGTGAATGGTCAGGGCTCGCAACATCTCGTAGGGGTTCGCGCCGTAGCGCGCACTCATCGATGCCTGCAGGAAGAACTCCTCCTGCGGTATGACGCCCGAGTCCGTGTTGAGCGAGAAATTCGGCACTCCCGCTGCGACAAATTCCGAGGCGGAGCCGTTCATGCGACCGTTGCGGCCCCATGGATAGTCCGTTGTACGCGGGCCATGATTGACGGGCATGCCCATCTCCGCAACAGCGCGCGCGGCCTTCCAGCCGTCGAAACTGCCATGGGATAGCACACTGCGTGTGTCAAAGGTAACGCGCCACATGCGTGCGGTGTTGACCACACCGTCACTGCCAGCGGTGTGGATCAGCACGGGCAGTTCCTTCTTGTGAACACGCTTGAGTTGCTCGAGCGACAGATCGAAGCGGTTCTGCTCCATGGCACGCAGCGCTCGTCGATTCGTGTATTCGAGGATCCAGCCCATGCCGGCGCGCGTGAGCCCGAGGTCACCGGACCGGCGTTGCGGATTCGAGTCCTGAGCGACCTTCATGCCGCCGGGTTCGGCCAGGACAGTGCGTTCGTAGGGCGCATCGTCCTTGGTCTTGTACAGCACGCCGAAGCCCGAGATGTTCGTTCCGCTACCGGGGATCCCGAACAGGGTCGTGACGCCACTGACACAGGCGCGACGCATCAGGGCGTTTGCAGGCCGCAACGTGGGCGCGACGCGCAGGCCTGGATTCACGGCCAGGACCATGTCGTTGATGTCGCCCCAACCACCCGTATGGATGTGGGTGTGCAGATCCACAAGCCCAGGCGTCGCCCACGCATCGGGATAGCTCAAGCGGCGCATGCCCTCCGGAGTGGCTCTTGGCGCCCCGACATAGCTGATCTTGCCGTCCTCGACCCAGATCATTCCGGGCTGGAAGACGTGATTCTGATCATCGAGCGCGAGGAGCTTCCCAACCTCGATGGATACGTCCCCGCCGGTCGACTCGTCGGTCAGCGCCCGCGCAGGCGGAACGCACAGGAGGAGAGCCAGGGTCAGCGCGAGCATTACCAGCGCCTCCTGTCCGTGCTCGTGTCGTAGACAGTCTCGCCACCGATCAGCACGCGCTCGACGGAGTTACGCGGATCGCCGGGATCACCGGTCACGACCAAGACATCCGCATCCTTGCCGACCTCGAGGCTGCCGACCCGCCCATCGATTCCGGCTGTCAGCGCCGGGACGATCGTCAGGCCGCGCACGGATTGCATGGCCTCGTTGTGCATGCCGTAGCGCACACCCATCGCAGCCTGCAGGAATAGCTCTTCCTGGGGAATGACCGGTGCGTCCGTATTGAACCCGATACGCGTGTGCCCCTCGCGCTGGAAGCCCCAGGCGGAACCCTGGACCTGACCGTCGGTATCGAAGCGCGGAGCGCGAGGCCACATCACGCTCCGTGGACCGAGAATCGCTGCCACACCGTGGTGCTCTGCGAGATCCGCGTTGAGCCAGCTGTCGAAGGACCCGTGGTCGATGTAGACGTCGAAGTCAAACTCCTTCGCCAGCATCAGGATGGTCTTCATGACCAGCTGGTAGTACTGCGTATGCGTCGACACCTGGGTCGAGCGAGCCTTCAGGTCGCGGAAGACGTCAAGTTGTATGTCGCGCTCAGGCTTCTTGCGCTCACCTCGCTGCCAGGCTTCCCACTGCGCGGCATAGGCCAACCCACGCCGGATCGTGTGGCGCAGGTGGTAGTTCATCATCAGACGCCCCATCCCGTAGCCCCAGCGCGTCGGGTTGTCGCCCTGGGCAATCTTGAGCGATCCGGGATTGCGAACGAGAGCATTCTCGTAGCGCGCCACGGCAGTCTTCATGAGAACTCCCTGGCCACCCATGTTGGTGCCCGATCCAGGGATGTAGAGAATGGTCGTCACGCCCGACGCCACGGCGCGCTGCAAGGCCGAATTGTCATTCACGACGGTCGCCGACACGCGCAGCCCGGGATTGGTCTGGTAGACCATGTCGTTGATGCCGCGCGACCCGCCGACGTGGCTGTGCAGGTCGATCATGCCCGGCATGACCCACAGGGGACCCAGGTCCTGGACGGCATAGTCCGCAGGTAGGGCGATGTCCACCGCAGGTCCGACCGCCTCGATGCGACCATCCCGGATAAGGACCACGGCCCGGTCGACAAAACCGGGTCCCTCGATCTCTGCGGTAAGGGCCTTGGCCGCGATCAGTGCAAGGCCAGGCCCGCCGGGAGTACCCGCCGGGGCATCCATTCCCATACTCGACGCCCCGAGGAGCGGCGGGCAGGCGAGGACCATGATTGCTAGCCTGGCGGACATGATGTGGTGCCGATGCTGCGTAGCTCGGGCCTACCAGCGACGCTCGTCTTCCCCGGTGTCGTAGACCTTGGCGCCGCGCTGGTACACACCCTCGATCGAGGTGCGCGGGTCAGCCGGATCACCGGTCAGGATCAACAGATCGGCCTCCTTGCCAACCTCGATGCTTCCAACGCGGTCGTCGATACCAGCCGCCATGGCCGGCACGATCGTGAGGCCCCGCACGGCATCCATCTCGCTGTTGTCGAAGCCGTAGCGCACTCCCATCGCGGCCTGAACGCTGAGCTCTTCCTGCGGTACGACCGGCGAGTCCGTGTTGAAGCCAATCATCTTGTGGCCCATCTGCTGGTAGCCGGCCGCGACACCCTGGATGCGTTCGGGATTGCTTCCGGACCAGCGGATGAAGCCTGCCAACGGCACGTCGATCGCGCGCGGGCCGAGAATGGCTGGCACGCCGCGCTCCTGGGCGACGGCACCTGCGCGCCATCCATCGAAGGTGCCGTGGTCGATGTAGACCGGCAAGCCGAGCTCCTTGCGAATCATATCCAGGGTCATCATCACGACCTGGTAGATCTGTGTGTGGGTGGAGACCTGCGCCTTGCCTTCTTTCAGCGTCTTGAAGATCTCGAGCTGAATGTCCTTGTCCGGCTTCGCACCGCCATTCTGCGCGTGGTCCTCCCAGCGCTTGGCGTAGGCCACTCCGCGCTTGAAGGTATTGCGCGTGTTCCAGTTCATGAACGCGCGCCCGGGATTGATGATCCAGCGTTCCGGGTTGCCCGCCTGGGCCAGCTTGAGCGAGCCCGGGTTGCGCAGCTCTACGTCGTCGTAGTGATCGAAGCCGGTGCGCAGCAGCACGCCCTGTCCGCCGATGTTCGTGCCCGAACCAGGAATGTACAGGACGCTCGTGACACCGCCGGCGACCGCGCGGCGCATGGCCGAGTTGCCTGGAGTCACCGTCGCCGAAGCCCGGCAGCCTGGATTCGTCAGGTAGACGGTGTCGTTGATGTCGCGCATGCCCCCCGCGACATGGCAATGCAGATCGACCATGCCCGGAGCGATCCATAGATCACCCAGGTCAACGTCGTCGAAGCCATCGGGCACGACCATCGTGCTCGCTGCACCGATGGCTTCGATCTTGCCATTGCGAACGAGCAACAGACCGTTGTTGACGACACTGCGGCCACCATATTCGGCCACCAGGATCTTCTTCGCACGCAGGGCCAGGCCTCGACCACCCTCTTCACCAGCACCATGCTCGCCCATGCTGCTGCTCGCGCCGACCGCTGGTGTGGTCCCGCCCTGGGCCGGGAGGGCCAAGCAGGCGGCGAGAGCCGCACAGGCGGAGAGTCGCGCGGCACCGATCCGGAATTGCATCGAAGCCCCCATCAGCGAATCTCCTTGGCGGACACCCAAACGCGAAGGACTTCGGTCGCCGGCGCCAGCGGTGCACCGTCCAGCAGCAACACGTCGCCGTCCATACCCGCACGCAGCAGGCCGACCCTGTCGTCGATCGAGAGCATCGTGGCGGCGTCGCCGGTCAATGCTCGTAGGGCGGACGCCGGGCTCATGCCATTGGCAACCGCGTAGGATGCGAACAGGGGCAGTTCGACCGCTCCCTCCTCAGCTCCGCTATGGAAGGCTACCGGTATGCCCGCGCCTGACAGCTCGGCGTAGGGATTGCGTGGGTGCAGGCCCTTCTTGCGGTCGTAGACCTTGACCTTGCGCGCCAGAAGCACGCCGCGCACGCGGCCGGCGATCTGCTTCGCCACCCGATTGGCACGCGCGGCGCCGAACAGGACCGGTTGGATGCCGAAGGATTCAAATGCCTTGACGCAATCCAGGATCTCGTCCTCACGCTCCACATTCACGATGACCGTCGCCTCGCCCCGCATCGCGCGTCGCAGGACTTCCATTTCGGAATCCTCCCCGGGAGGCTTCGGCTTGCCCTTGGGTTCCTTGACGGGCTCTTCACGCCGGCGTTCGGGACGCTCGGCTATGCGATAGACCTTCGAGGACTGCTCGATCTCGACCGGGATCTCGATCTCGCCCACGCGTGCGCTGCCCGCGAGTCCATCGTCCGTCCATTCCAGTTCGACGCTGATCCGGCCGCGAGTGCCTAGTCCGGTGAGAAGCACCTTGTCGTCCGCAAGAGTCCCCTCGACGTCGATCAGGTCGTCCGACAGGTCCGCACAGCGCAGACTGCCGTGCAGGGTGCCCGCCTCGTCGACCAGTTGCAGCCTGAACCTGGCCGGGCCGGTCGCGAGGGCGCTGTCGACATCGTTCTGCCAGACGCCGGTTGCGATCCTGGGCTCCTTGTCGCCTTTCTTCTTCTTCTTGCGCTTGCGGGACGACTTCTTGTCGTCTTCATCCTCGTCGTCGTCTTCCTCGGCCTCATCTTCGTCTTCGTCGTCGTCGTCGGATTCCTCATCATCCGACTCCTCGACCGGCGGCTTCCACTCAGCCGCCTCCTTTTCATAGGCGTCCCAGGCTTCGACGTACTTCTTGGCCTTGGCCAGAGTCTTGAGGACCTGTTCACCCGATGAGGACCGGATATCGTTGGTCCATTCCATCCGGACCGCGTTGTTCGAGGCGACGACCATCCTGTCGAACTCCTCGCCCGCCGGCTTGTAGGCCATCGTGCCGGAGCCGCCTCCCGGTTTTGCCCGTGAAGCAAGATTGACCGTCGTGACCCCAGCCTGGGCCACACGCCTGTCCGCGAAATCTCCCGGCTCCACGATTCGCTCCAGCTTGACGCGCGCAGAGAACTTGTCCTTCGCACCCTCGAGGCCCAGGTGACCGAGGGCATCGATCATGCCAGGCATGGCCGCGAATCCACGCACCACCGTCGAACCGGCCGGATGGGACACGCGCCGTCCCACCTCGACGATCTCTCCGTCGCGCATGAGCAGCTGACCGGGCGCCAACGTCTGGCCGTCTCCCAGGTGCAGCTCCTCGACCTCGAGCACGACTGCTGCCGATTCCAGCGAACGGCTCTTCCAGGCGACCTCACCCGAACACCAGGTGGTCATCACGGCCGTGGTACTCACGAAAGGTGAACCGCTAAGAACGGCGAAATCCGCATCCTTGCCCACGGCCAGGCTGCCGACTCGATCGGCCACACCCAGGACTTCGGCAGCATCGATCGTGACGGCACGCAGCGCGTCCCGAGCACTCAGCCCACCGCGGCTTGCGATGCCTGCGTAGAAGAACAGGTCCTCCAGCGGCGCTGAATCGGGACAGGTGATGGCCACCTTGACGCCCGCCTCGACGAGCTTGGCGATGACACCGTGCTCGGGCCACCTTGAATCCGCCGTCTTGCCAAAGTCCGCGCCGCCGGCATGCGGTGGAGCGGCGATGACCGCGACTCCGGCCTCGGCGATCGCCTGGGCGAGTTCCGGGGCTCCCGATGCGCCCTCGATCACGAGCGGCAACTCGTTGGCCGCGAAGAACTCGAGCACCGCACGGACCTCGCTCGCACTCTGGGCGCCCATGCGCCAGGCGCGACCTTCGTCCATGAGCGCTCGCAGCCCGGGGCCGGTCCCGGGTCCATAGATCTCTGCCAGGTCAGCGGCCTGGGGGTTGCGCGCGAGCTGCAGAAGCTCTTCGAGCGCCACCACGGCCCCCATCGTCGTGCGCGGCAACTGGCGCTGTTCGAGGCCGATACCGACGTCGACAGTCGCCGGGACCGGGGGGTCCCAGTAGCCGGGGGTCGAGCGTGCTTCGGCGCTGACGGAACCGTGCAGCGCGGAACGTTCGGCCAGAACCCGTTCGGGCCCGGCCGCTCCGGCCGCCTTGACCACGGCGCCCTGACCGGCAATCAGGCGATTGCGCGCGGGCGCGAGGTAGACCGTAGTCACGCCTCCATTCAAGGCGTTGTAATAAGGAGTGTATGGGTCGAAGCCGTCGATGGCCAGCAGGTCGGGCTCGGCCGTGCGGCGTCCGCCTCGCGACGAACCCACGGCACTGGCCGCCGCGACGAGACCGGGCACGATTACCGCGTCGGGACCGTAGTCGACGACGCGCGCCGTCGCGGGCACATCCAGATCGACGCCCACGGCCACGATCTTGCCGTCGCGAATCAGGACTGTCCCATCCTCGAGGACCGTATCAGCATCGACCAGGTGGATCGTGCCTGCTTGCACGGCAGTCAGGCCGCCATCGCTAGCGGCCGGGCTCGACCCGAATGCGGGAGCGAGGGCCAGCGCAACCAGAGGCGAAAAGGCGATCATCGATCGTCTCCTTCTTCATCCTCGTCGTCGCCGTGCTCATCACCCTCGTGCTCTTCGTCGTCGTCGCCCTCTTCGCCGGCGTCGTGCTGCTCGTCTTCTTCGTCATCATGCTCGTCGCCGTGGCCGTGGTGATCGATCGGGCCGTCGATGGCCTCACCCTCGGCGGCTGTGTTCTCGGGAACGACGCCCTCGAGCAGGTGCTTGACCCGGATGTCCTTCGAGCGGTCGTAGACAAGGTCGCCATTGAGGATCACGTACTCGACGGCTGACGTCACGCTGAGCGGGTCGCCCGAAAACAGGACGACGTTGGCCTCGTAGCCTGAAGCGATCTTGCCAACCTGGCCGTCCAGGTTGAGCATGCCGCTCGGGGTACTCGTCACGGCCTCGAGCGCCGCCTGGCGTTCCACGCCGTGACTGACACACATCGCGGCTTGATACCAGAGCGATTGGGTGGTCGAGTTGATCGAAGCAAGGGCGAACGGAACCTGCTTTTCCGCGAAGACGCCAGGAACGAATGTCTCGATCTCCTTGCCCGTGACGGGGTCGAGCTCGATGTGGGTCAGTTCGGCATCGAGCACTACCGACAGGCCGGCCTGCGCGATCACGTCGGCCGCCTTCCAGCATGATTCATCGAGTACGAGCGTCATGTTCTCCAGGAAGCCGTTCTCACGGGCGATCTCGATTGCGGGCGCCACGTCGCGCGAGCTGCCGCAGTACATCCATACGGGAAGTCGCCCCTCGACCACGTCGAGTAGCGGCTCCTGTTTCTCATCGATCTCGCCGCGCGCGACAGTCTCCAGGCCATCGACCTTCCAGGCGGCACCCGCCATGGCGCGGCCCTTGCCGGCCTCGCCATCGAGGTCGCGGCCCTGGTAGAGCGCCTCGCGACGCGCATGATCGTCTCCGTCACGCTTGCCCTGTACCAGCTCCTCGAGGTGCCGGCGAAGGTCGTCGAAGGCACCTCGCAGCACCTGAAGCTGGGTCGAGTGGGACTTTCCGCTCTTGGGTGCCACGGAGATCTTGAGACCCGACGAAGGACGTACGGTCATCTGCTCGACCGTCATTCCATGGGGCCGCACGACCATTCCCTGGGCACCGATCACGCACGAGGCGCCATGCTGAACGTTGATCGTCGTGACGCCGGCGCGCAGGCAGTCTTCAAAGTAGAAATTGACCGGGTCGACCGAGTCGCGCACGCGCAGGAACGGGGTCAGATCGAGATTCTCGTTCGGACGGTCCATGCCGCGCGAAGAGTGTGCCTCGACGAAGCCGGGGAATGCGACCAGTCCCGGTGCGTCCAGCACGTCCGCATCCCAGGGGATCTCGACGTCGGCCTCTGCACCGACGGCGGTGATGCGGCCACCGTCCATGACGATCACGCCACCCGCGATCTCGTCCCCGTCCATCGTGAGGATGCGCCCCACCTTGACGGCGTACTTGTCTCCCAGCGCGGCAGCTTGACTGCTACCCGCCACGAGGATCACGCCCAACAGGCACGCCCGTCGAACGATCTGTGATCCGGTGAAGTTCATTGACTGAGTTCCAAACAGTTGTTTCATCGCAATAGCCAGGTGATGGGACCGCGTTAGCGCGGGTCGAGGACGAGATTGCCGTCGACCAGCACCCCGACGATTCGGGACGTGGCCTCAAAGGGTGTTCCATTCCAGAGGACGAGGTCGGCAGCGCCGCCCGTCCGGACTTTTCCGACCTGGTCGCCAATACCGAACATCTCGGCGGGCGCGGTCGTGACGGCTGCCAGAGCCTCATCCAGTGTCAGGCCGCCGCGCATGGCGAAGCCGGCCTGGTTGGCGAGGCGGGCGCCCGCCGGTTTCGCGCCATGGCTCGAGAGGGCGACGCGGATGCCCAGGTCCACGAGAGTCTTGGCAGCGCCCCAAGGCATGAAGGCGCCTTCCCTCATTCGACCGCCGGCCGTGAAGGGCGGCAAGATGACGGCCGTGTTCGAACGCACCAGCAGATCCGGCTCTTTCCAGGCTTCCGCCGCTGCATCCACGATCAGGTTGATCTCCCCGAATCCCTCGGCCTGCATCTCTTCCTTCAGAAAGATCGCGGTGCGCACGTCCTGGGTAGCCCAGGCCTGAATGCAGAGGGGTGTCTCGCCGGCGAGCACGCTCCCGAGCTCGGCCGAACCATCGAAGGCGCGCGACTCGTCTTGCGCCGCGAAGCCCGCGTCGTACATGGCCTTGCGCCACTCCCACTCGACGCCCATGCGCGTCGTGGGGCGCCGCTGGTAAAAGTCCGTCGGTCGACCCCAGGGCCGGTTGCCGCTGCTGGGCAACGAACCGATCGCGCCCCGCACGCAAACGTCCGCCGCCACAATCCGATCGGCAACCGTATCGGAGCCGGCGGTCTTGACGGCCACCGACAGTCCGCCGATCACGTTGCGGTCGTAGGGTGAGACGATCGTCGTGGTGACACCGCTGCGGGCTTGACGATGCCAGCGGTGATCAAAGACGTCGAGCGAGTCCTGCGCCCGTCGTTGGGGCTGGATCTCCTGGGACTGCTCGACCGAGGTATAGCCGGTGTGCAGGCCGGCGCTCGCGTCGACCATGCCCGCAGTCACGCAGGCGACGGAGATGACGTCATCATCGTCGGACACGGAGCGTCCAGCGGCGAGCGCCTTGATCTTTCCATCCTGAACCAGCAGGAGACAGTTCTCGAGGACGTTGCCGGGCTCCGTGAAGACCTGATCCGCATAGATCTTCCAGGTCGTCTCGGCTTCGTCGCCGCTTGTTCCGAGCGCCACGCCGCGCGGCCCGATTGCCGCGATTGCTGTCGCCGCCAGAGCCGTCGCGCAGATTGCCCGCCACGGGCCTCGTTTCGAATCATGAATCATCATTGATCTCCTCCAAAGGCCCGCAGTCCATCGACGTACACGGCCACGACCGAGCTACCCAGGTCGAGCGGCTCCGCGCTCCAGAGCACCAGGTCCGCATCCTTGCCGGCGGCGACGACGCCAACCGACGATTCCACTCCGGCGATACTGGCGGCGTCCTCGGTCAGGGCGCGCCAGGCCGTCTTTGCGTCCAGACCGGCGCGCATGCACGCCGCCGCGGACAGGCGCAGGCTCGCCGGGTGGCGCAGGGGCGCTTCGAGGCCAAAACCAAAGGGCACCTTGGCCTCGGCAAGCAGGGCGACCGAGCGCAGGGAACGGGATTCCATTCCAAGCGTGAAAGGTCGGTAGATGACCCCCAGACCGGCGTCTCGAATACTCGCCGCCAGTTCGCCGCTGCGGGATGCGCCAGCAATCGCACCCTTCAGCCCGTGTTCTTGAGCAAAGGCCACGGCGCGCTGGACCTCGTGCTTGCTGTCGGCGCGGATCACGACCGGGAGCTTTCCAGCCTGAGCTTCACCAAAGGCGCCCTGCTCCGACTCGAGCCGCTCGTCGAATTCAGTCAACGCTCCCGCGTAGCTGGTCGGGAACCGGTCGTGACGCAAGGAGCTGGACGCAAGCGAAAGCTGCAGGTGGGCGCGTCGCTTGAGTACACGACCGCCATGGGTCTTGACCACGGCTGTCACACCTCCGACCAGGCTCGCTCGCGCAGGTGCGAGCACGATCGAAGTGATGCCCTCACTCAACAATCGTTCGAAGTCGGAGTGGTCCGGGTGATAGGCGTGCGAGAGGTCCGCATCGGGCATCAGAGTGCGCGTGCTGTCGTGATTCTCGCCCTTGGCCCCCGAAAAGTCCTGAAGCGCGATGAGGCCAGCCGACAGGTCGCCCTCGTGCTCGATCACATCGACGCCCTGGGGCGCCTCCACGCCGGCAGTCAAGATCGAGACGATCTTGCCGTCCGCGATGACTACCGTCGCGTCCTTCAGCACTTGACCGCCACCGGTGTGGACGCGTTCGGCCTGGATCGCGAATGTGTCGGCGCTGCTTGCGCTCGATACGGAATGCAAGGCGAGTAGCGCCAGCGCGGCACTGGCCGCGCTACGCAAACGGGCGTTGCTCAGGTTTGCCATCATGCTTATCGATCCTCCGGAGTGACGGCCAGCTGGCCTCCCGTGACGACGTACTGGACGTGTGTCGTCGAAACCAACGGCTCGCCGTCGAGCACCAATAGCTCGGCGTCGTTTCCTACCTCGACCGCGCCCAGATGGTCCGCGACGTCGAAGACCTGCGCGGCGCGCTCTGTCAATGCGGCGAAAGCCTCCTCGCGCGGCAACCCGTGGCCGATCGCGAGACCCGCCAAAAGGGGCAGGTCGCGACTTGCGTTCGCGCCACCGCCGCTACCGATCAGAACCTCGACTCCGGCCTCGTCAAGGCGCCCGGCCAGGGACAGGTCGTGTCCGTCGTACTCATCTAGCCCCTCGGTACCAAAGGGCGCGGGCCAGACGATGACCGGAATATGGCGCTCGGCCAGCTCTTCGGCCACGTACAGGGCAGCGGTTCCGCCCACGACAACCAGCCGCAAGCGGTCGAATTCCTCGGTCGCCTTCAGCAACTCGCGCAGCTCGCTGGCGCGATTGGCGTGCACGACCAGGCACAGCTCACCGTCGACGGCGCGTGCCATGATCTCCTTGTCGGAGTCGAATCGCGGGGCCTTGGGCTTCTTGTCTTCCTTATAACGCTTCTCCTTGAAGTCCTTGCCCTTGTCCTCCGCCTTCTTCTGGTCCTTCTCGCGGTCCTTCTTGGCCTTCTTGAAGTCCTTCTCGAGCTCCTCCTCCTTCTCGGCGATCTCCTTCTGCCATTCCTCCAGGTCGTAGCGGTACTCGATCTGGTCCTCGCCGTACTTCTGACCGCCCTCGATCTCCTGCACGAGCTTGTCGATGTCCTTCAGCCGATCGAAGACTCCGACTGCCCGGCCCTTCTTGCTGAGGCCGATGGCCGCCGCCAGATTTGATTCCTCGAGCACGATCGCTTGCTCGGTCGAGAGACCCGGCAGGATTCTCAGGACCGCTCCGACGCCGCCGATGGCGCTGCGCTCGCCGACCTGTGCACGGGTGGTTGTCACGCCGGCGCGCACCGCGTCGAGGCGCAGATGCTCGGACGAGTAGATGTCCAGCGAGTCGACCGAGCGTGTGGCTGCGCTGGTCGAGGTATCGGTCGCTGCTGTACCTGACAAACCGAGAGCGGACCAGGGATCCAGGAAGGCGGAGCAGATCACGTCGCCGTTGATCTCTCGCACGCCGACAGGCGCCTCCAGATCGGCGCCGACAGCGACGATCCGACCACCGCGAACCAGTACCTTGCCGCCCTCGAGTACCTCGCCGGGACGAATGATCAGGCGCCCGGCCCTCAGGAACAGGGCTTCCCCGGCCTCTTCCGAAGGCTGGGCCTCGGGAACCGGATCTTCCTCCTGAGTGGGCGGCCCAAGGGCCAGGGCATTACCCATCGGAAGTAGTGCAAACAGTGCAGTTCTCGACCAAGTTGCAATGCGGTGCATGGAATGCATCTTCACGTCCATCTGATTGTGCTGGGTATCCCGCCCAGTGACCCGACCAGCGAGGGGGAGCGCGGTTGCCACGCCCCCGACAGCCGGGTGATTCTTCGAAGACCGAGGGCCCGAATCCGGGCTCGTGTGGCTGACTGGTGCGTAATGGTAGGGAACGCCCAGCAAGGGGTGGCGGTCGAGTTTCAAAGCTTACTTCCTCACTTACCGGGAATTACGGCCGCCTTACGGGGCCCCTGGATGGGTCCACCCGCACGCTCCTCGCTACCCCCATCGACCTATCCGGCCGATTCCCAAACACCGCTCTGGCTCCAAACCGGTAAACCTTTCCTGCTCGATGCCTCAAAAAACCCCGGTTTCGCCGTTCGGGAAGCGCCTCCCTCGTGGCTCGACACTCGACAATGCATGCACGCAAGGTGATCCATCCGCTCCTCCTGGAGCCAACATATTGGCGTAACCGCCTGGAAGCACTCAGGTTACGACGACCTTCGACCATGCTGATGCCACGCGCCGATCTCACGGGAGGTGGCAAGGACGTCGTGGAATTCCGACTTCGGGCCCACGACGGTCAAAGGATCTGGGGCCTGCTCGCACGGCCCATCTGGCACCAGGGAAAGCGCCCGGCCCGGGTGCGATCCGTCGGCCCGACAGACCGACCGACCCTGGATTGCGTGGCTCTGGAGGCTGGATACGCCGAGCTCGTCTTCCAGGAACCGGCTGGCCGGCGCCTCGAGGACCGCGTCCTGGATGTCCTGCGGGTTTGCCAGCTGGCCTTCGCCACTGAAGGCATCGACCGCGACAGCGTGGTCCTGGCCAGTGCGGACCCACGGGAGCCGGACGAGTTTCTTATCGCGCGCGAGCTCTTCGACGGCTCGTTTCCGATCTGACGGCGAGCGCAGGATCACCGGATTTGGCCGGCCGGCCGCCGTTTCTTGGTCAGGCCTGAACGATGTCAACGGACGCAGACGCGCCGATGCGAGTTGCGCCCGCGTCCAGCATCGCACGCGCACTGGCAGCATCCCGCACACCGCCGGAGGCCTTGACCCCCATTCCGTCGCCCACCGCGCCCCGCATCAATGCTACGTCCGCAACCGTCGCGCCTGCATTCGAGAAGCCCGTGGATGTCTTCACGAAGTCAGCTCCCGCCCGACGCGCGATCCGGCAGGCGCTCAGCTTCTCGTCGTCGACGAGAAGGCAGGTCTCCAGAATGACCTTCACCCGTGCACCATGCGCGTGAGCGACGCTCACCACGCCCTCGATATCCCGTTCTACCGCCAGCTCATCCCCCATTTTCAAGGCCCCAACATTCAAGACCATGTCGATCTCGGAGGCTCCGTCGTCGATGGCCCGCTGAGCCTCGTACGCCTTTACATCCGGGAGCGTCGCCCCTAGCGGGAAACCCACTACACAACACACCAGGACCTCGGACCCCGCCAGGCGTTCCACGCAGTGGGCGACCCAGATTCCGTTCACACAGACGCTCGCAAGTCGAAACCGGCGGGCCTCGAGACAGAGCCGGTCGATTGTCGTCACGGTCACATCGGGCCCAAGGGACGTGTGATCGAGCATTCCAGCGATTTCGCCCACTTCGGGAACTCGGGCCGGGCGCGCCTGATGGCCGGGCTTTGAAACGAGTGGCGAAATGCGCGCAAAGACCTCCAGAGCGGTCCTGGCGGCCATATCATCGGCCTCGACGCCTGCACGAAGTTCCTCCAGGAGTGCTCTGGATTCCTGCGGGTTCATGATTAATCAGCTTTCGTCCGGAACTCACAGCCAAGGGCGTTGCCAGGCACTCACAAGTGCGCAATCGCTCTCGATGCGCCCCGGCTTCCCGGTGACCAGATCGGGTCTAACATAGGTCTCTAACTCGTGAACCAGAAGAGCCTCTCGCGCCGACTCACGGTACGCCGATCGGCGTCGATATTTCGACCACTAGGATGGTGCACATGCCGGATTCAATCGATGTGTCTTTGCATCCGAGCGGTGACTTTCGGATTCGCGGATTGGTAGCATGAGCCAGTCCCGCGCGAGTCCGTCCGGGGCGTGACGCCGGCTCGACGTCGGCGCGCCCGTGTATCAGAGAGTTACGATCATGCGCACCCTTCTGAGCCAGTTCTGCGACGAATTCGACCAGGTCATCCGCCCGATGGTCGGTCCCCTGCACAAGACCGTCGAGGTCCTTGGAAAGGCCGATACCGACCTGCCGGGGCGCGGCCTGCGCGCGCAGTTTTCGGACCTCGGGATACAGATGAAGGTCCTGGCCGACAAGGTCGCCGAGCAACAGGCCTACGTGTTGATTTTCGGTCCCCTGAAGAGCGGTAAATCGACGCTGATGAACGCCCTCGCGTCCTCGTACGTGAGCGAGGTGACGAGCCTTCCCGCCTACCCTTGCATGGTCTATGTGAACCATGCGCCGAAGACCACATTCACGGTCACGCGCTACGATGGGCGCACGGAGATGTTCGCGGACGGCGCCGCGTTGCACATGCATGTCAGCCGCGCCCACCGCGAGCTGGCCGAGCGTATCCGCGCCGCAGAGGCCCAGAACGACGCCTTCGATCCGGCCGATCACTTCCCGGAGGCTATTCGGCGCATAGACGTGAAGCTGCCGGCCGGTGAGCTGAACGAGTCGAGCGCTGTGCTGGTAGACACACCGGGTCTCTACAGCCGGATGCGCTTCGGCTACGACTCGATGACCCGTGATTTTCGGAATGTCGCGGCCTGCGCCATCTTTGTCGTCAAGAGTGACAACCTCTTCCTCGAGCAGGTCTTCGAGGAGTTCACGGAACTGCTCGACCTGTTCAACCGCATCTTCCTGGTCGTGAACCTCGATACCGCCAAGCAGGATCTGGACCCCAAGGGTCGCCTGGTTCCGAGTCTCGAGAGCGAGGATCCACTACGGCTGATCGAGGCCTTCGAGAACCTCTCGATGAGCGCGCCCCTCAAGAAGGCACGTGACGAAGGACGCCTGAACATCTATCCGGTCGATCTGCTGCAGTCGGCAAGTGAACGACTGCAGGCCAGCGACGGTGGCGCCACGAACGAAGGGACGCCGGACAGTTTCAGCGAGCCGTCCAGCTTCGACACCTTCCTGACTGATCTCACCGAGTACCTCAATAGCACCGACTACCTGGTCGCCTTCCTGGGAGATAGCTTGCGGCGCGCCTTCTCGCTGCTGGCCGACACAACCGAGGCCTGCACCGACCCGTCCGTGGGACGCCTGCGGGAAGAAGTGCGAAATCTCGAGTCTCGGTACATCGCTGCCAAACGCAAGTCCGATGCGATCGAGCAGCTGAATGGCTACGACTGGACCAAGGCCTTCGCCGAGCTCGAAGAGGGCCTGCGGCGTGAGACTCTCGAGCGCACTCGCGACGTGGCGGTCAAGACCTCCCTCGCGATCGACGGCGCCATCGACAAGTGGTTCCAGGACGACTCCAGCCTGCAGGATCTGATCGACAACGAGCTGGTTCCGCTACTGGGTTGCCACCAGCAGGACATCGCGGCCGCGGTCACCCACGCCCTCGAGGAGAGCGTCCGACGGGGTGACGCGGGGGTCGGGCTGCCACCCCAGATGCGCCCGCTCTTGACCGCCGCCGGAATCGATCTCGGCGCTCTCGGCCGGGCTTGCCTGGCCGCCCTGGATCAGACTGTCATCATCACGCCTGTCGGCTTGCCGCTGACTCCCGAGCCGATGCCGGTGCGCAAGACGATCTGGGACTGGTTCTTCTTCCGTAGTCGCAAGACCATCCGGAGGCGCCTGTTCGGGCCCGACGACAGCCCCTCGGTGCGCATCGCCCCCGAATCGAAGAAGCATCGACTGGGCGAGGTCGGGAAGGAAAGCATCCGGCGCGAGCTCGACAAGTTCAAGGGGCGCTTCTTCCCCAAGACACTCAAGCGGGCCTACACCCAGATGCTCAGCAGCTACGCTGAAACCTCTGTGGAGTCGGTGAACGAGACGCTTGGCCAGGTCACCGACAGGCTTGGCAGCGAGCTCGCGGGTCTCGAGCGGAAACTCGAGAGCAACCGCGCAGCGCTGGACAGCATTACCCAGATCGAGAAGATCGCCGGTGATGTGCGCAAGCGTATGGGCGAGATTGAATCCCGCTACGTCCAGACAGACCCGGACCTGCTACTCCAGCCGGTGGGCGCCAAGGCCCTGCCGTCACGCCCCGCAGCGGGACTGATCGGCGGTGCCGGAGCGGAAGCCGACGAGGCTGCGAAGCTCGAGGACGCTTCCAGCTGAATCAACTCGGAGAGTCGAGACGCGAAACGGGCCCGAGGCGAGTGCTTCGGGCCCGTCTTGCGTCTCGGGAACAGATCAGTTCAGCGCGCGCCGCAGGACCCGGGCCCGATCGCCCCAGGCGGCGAAGACGAGATCGAAGTGGTTGCGCGGGATTCGCCACTCGGATGCATCCGGATCCAGGTCCTCCGGCAGGTTTCGAGCGAACTCCGAGAAGAGCGCCGACAGGAACCCAAAGGCGTGGCGCGGCGTACCGAGTTCGTGCAAGGCTTCCCGTAGCTCGATCCCGTCGAGGTCGTCGCCCAGGAAGACCTCCAGGTCTGGCGTGGTAGCGCCCGCGGCGCGCAGGCGCTGATTGGCGATCTCGTAGAGCTCCTGGCCAGTCCAGCGTAGCTCTTGCACCGTATTCGACTTGTCGAGACGCATGCGCTTGAGCTCCTCCGGCGACGCGCCCATGTACATTCGTGAAAGCTCGACCGGCAGAAAGAGCTTCAGACCAAGACCCGGGTGCTGCAACAGCTTGTGGTCCAGCAGCGATTCGACAAATGCGCGCGTCAGATCCTCCTTGCCGGCGAGGATGACCGACTCATCGACACGGTCTACCAGGACATAGAGCCCCGTATAGCCAAGCCCGTCCAGGGCACTGAGGAAACTCTGCAACAGATCGTAGCGCGTCGCTTCGTTTGCCTCGATCGGCAACACGACCTCCTCGCGTTCGTGCGCGGAGATCATCTGAAGCACCTCGACCAGGGTGGTCGGATCCCGTTGCAGCACGCGTACGCTACGCGCTGCCCGCTGTGTCATGCGGCGCAGGCGCGAGCGCTCGAGCATGGTCCAGATTCCGGTGCCGGCCAGTAGCGCCGCGCCTCCGGCAAACCAGAGCGAGCTCTTTCCATGCTCAAAGGTGGGTCCAATGGCAAGCTCGTTCCAGATCGGGACCAGAGCGACCCCCACTCCGCCGAGTGCCAGGGCGAGGGTCGCGGTCTTGCGCAATGAATGCCGCGAACTTCGGTAACGAAGCCGCGAGCGCAACCCGGTCAGCGCATCGCGCGTGCTACCGAGTTTCGAGTTGTAGTAGGTGGCCGTGAGTAGCAGCAGATCGAGCTTGTGTTTCTTGCTCAGCTTCCTGGGCCGCTTGCGTTGCGCCAGCAATCGATCCACGAGCGTCGTCACCGCCACCGATAGGATGCTGTCCAGATGGTCGGCCAGGCCAAAACGCGATACCAGCTCGGGCGCGCTTTGGTGCGTATCCGCAGCGAGGCCACCGGACTGGCGGAAGCCCTCGAGGAATCCATCGAACTCGGAGTACTCGACCTCCAGCACGCGCGCGGTCGGGTTGTCCTCGTTGTACATCGCGATGCGGCGCTGGATCGAGAGGCGCAGTCCACTCTTCCCGCTACCCTTCTCGCCGAAGATCACGGCCGGACCTGGGATGCCGGGTTGCCCATGCACGCGGTCAAAGCAGGAATGAACAGCCTGCGCGTCGACACGAGCCAGGACCGGGTCCTTGTCCGCGTCTTCGTGAGCAAACGGGTCCTCGGTCAGTCCCCAGTGATTACGCCAAGTTTGTGCGAACATTTGATCCTCGAAACGCCTCCGGCTGGTTGCACGGGAGGCCAGGCGCGCCATGGCCCGTGACTGTGAGCGGTGGCCCCGAGCATCGACTGTGGACCCAGATGGGTCAAGGCTGGGTACGGCTCCGGGGGCAGCTATGAGCGCCGTGAGGCGGCGCCGCATTCCGCCGCCACGGCGGGCACCACACCCTCTAGCAAGTCGAGTAGCCGGGGGGCGATGAGCGTTCCCGCTGCGACGACCTCGTCGTGGTTCAGCATGTGGCCTGAAATGCCGGCCGCATGGTTGGAGATGCAGGAGAGACCCACCACTCGCATTCCTGCCGCATGGGCCGCGACGACCTCGCATACGGTGCTCATTCCAACCGCTTGAACATCGACGCTGGCCAGCATGCGGACCTCGGCTGGCGTCTCGTAGGATGGTCCGGGTAGACCGGCGTAGATGCCTCGCGCAAGTTCGATGCCGCGCTCGTGCGCGACCTGGTCGACGATTTCGCCCAGCCGCTCGTCGTAGGGACACCCACGCCCGGCCTCTGCGGGAGCCAGCGGGGTCTGGCCCTGAAGGTTGATGTGATCGTCGATCCGCATCAGGCCCGGCAGCTGAGCGTCGGGCATCAGCCCCCCGGCCGCATTCGTGACGATGAGAGCTCGGCAACCCAGCTCCCCGTAGGCGCGCACGGCCCGCACGACCTCCTCGACCGTCCAACCCTCATAAAGGTGGACCCGCCCCTGCTGCACGAGGACGCGCGCACCTCCGAAGTCGCCGAGGATCCAACGACCCGCGTGCCCGGGCACCGCGCTCGAGGGCATGGCCCCGACATCTTCGAAGCGCACCACCACGGCGTTTTCGAACTGGTCTGCAAACGCCCCCAGGCCCGATCCCAGGACGAGGGCCAGGTCGAAGTCGACAAGGCCGGCCTGGGCAAGCTCATGCGCCAGCTGTTTCGACGTCGTCTGTTTCTTCATTTGTCCGGTGCCCATCGGTTGCGAGCCCTCGATCCCATCTAGCAATTGAACAGTCAGTCGGTCAAGAATGCGCCTGCGATGGTCGCCGTCATCCAGGACGCGAATGCCCCGCCGATCATCGCCCGCAGTGCAAGCCTCGAAAGGTCGCTCTTGCGCGATGGCGCCAGGGGCGTGATGCCACCGAGCTGAACCCCGATCGCGGCGAAGTTTGCGAACCCGCATAGTGCGTAGACGGCCATCTTTGAGGTTCGCAGGTGTTCGAAGGCTGGCCCCCCCTCCTGAGCCATGAGCTGGCGCAGTTCATCGAACGCGATGAACTCGGTCACGGCGATCTTGGTACCGAGCAAGCGGCCAAAGACCTGGCAGTCAGCCCAACCATCGACGCCGATGAACCAGGCGAATGGCGCGAAGATCCAGCCCGAGATTCGCGCCAGGGTGAGCGGCTGTGACAGGTTGACGAGCTCGCCGCCCGATGCGAGCAGCCAATCGACCAGATGCACCAGCCCGGTGAACGTGATCAGCATCGCGATCACGTTCAGGTAGAGCTTCAGGCCGTCCGAGGTGCCGTTGGCGGCAGCTTCGATCAAGTTGTTGGCCGAACGCTCGATCTTCAGCTTCACACGTCCACCCGTCACCGGTTCGCGCGTCTCGGGCAACATTATCTTGGCGATCAAGAATGCGGCCGGCGCGCTCATCACGGAGGCAGTCAACAGGTGGGGCCCCAGCTCGTCCCCAAGGAAGCCCAGGTAGACGGCCAGCACGGAGCCCGCGATGGTTGCAAACCCACCGGTCATCAGCGCGTTGAGCTCCGAGTCGGTCATCTTGTCGATGTAGGGCCGCACCACCAGTGGCGCCTCGGTATTCCCGACGAAGATGTTGGCAGCCATCGCCATCGATTCCGCGCCGGACACTCCCATCAATGTGCTCATGACCTTCGCCACGCCAAAGATCAGGACCTGCATGATCCCCAGGTGGTAGAGCACGCTCATGAGCGCGGAGAAGAAGAGGATTACCACCAGGCCCGTCCCGGCGAAGGCCAGCACGTAGCCCCATTCTCCCGAAGGATCCGCCAGGCCGCCGAAGACCAGGCGTGCTCCTGGGTCCGCCAGGCTGGCGACCTTTGCAAAGAGCCTGGCCATACCTTCGAAAAAGCGCGTCCCGACCGAAGTGCCCAGCAAGGCTCCAGCCAGGGCGACCTGCAGGGCCAGGCCAAAGATCACCACGCGCCAGGGAAAGCGGCGCCGGTGACTCGAGAGGCACCACGCCAATACACAGAAGAAGACCAGTCCGAGGATCGTGCGCAGAATGATCATCGTCACGCTGGCGAGCGGGTCTCAGAGGATCGGTGCATGGGTAGGGCCACGGGCGAATGGCGCACATGACATGCTGCGGATTCACGCCGCACTCCACCAGCCCAACTTCTGACAGTTACCGATCTTCCCGGCGCGGACCGTCAGCTCCTTCCTGCCAGGGAGGTCAAGCCGTCGCGCGGCCGATAGAACAGATGCCGGGCGCAAGTATCACGCCCGGCATCTCAGACCCATTGCGAAGCGCGGATCTCGCCCCCGCCCACCCCTCTTCGTCGTGGCCACGGCTGCGTTTATCAGGCGCTGCCGTCGGGCGCACCCGCTCTTCGCTCCGGTTCAGTCAGAGACTCTCGTTATCTGGCGCCGGATGCAGCCAGCTCCTTCTTGACGGCCACGCCGCTCTTCTTGCCGTAGGCTTTCTTGCCGTAGGCTTTCTTCTTCGCCTTGGAGGCTCCTTCGACGAGATTCGCCAGCTCTTCGGGAGAGCATTGAGAGTTGGTCGCGAGGACCTGGCGTATCGACTGCGCGTCGTCGAAGCCCAGCTCGACAGCGTATTGCATGTGACGCAACGCCGACTCCTCCTTGCCCATGGCCGAGAGGACCTGGGCCTGATGGAAGGCCGAACGATCCAGCCCATGACCCTGCTCGGCAGCATGTTCGAAGGCGGCCAATGCGTCGTCGAGGCGTCCCAGGCTGAAGAGTTCCCGCCCGAGTGCATGGATTGCCCAACCGCGCTCCTTCGAACTGCGATCGGCGTCCCCCACCATCTTCTTGAGCCTGGGGAGGGCCTCAGCAGCCGAACCGGCCTTCAGCAATTTCTGGAGCTGCTCTCGCTCGGCTCCGCACGCGGCGATGCGCTCCTGGAGCTCAGCGAAACGGGAGTCGGATCGCAGGCTGTCCAGATCGGAGTCCTGCCGGATGGCCTCGTATCCCATGCCCGCATCCCTGGCCTTACCCAGTACCTCGAGGCTGCGCTCGATCTTGCCCATGCGAGCCAGGGCGCAGGCCAGGTTGTAGTTCCCGTTCCCGACCTGATACCCGACCTCGGCCTGCCGCGCGAACGCCCAGGCGGCCTCCTCGAGCTCTCCAGCCTTCATCGCCAGGTGGCCTTGCTTGGACAGGATCCCACCGTCGAAGCTCAAGACCCGGGCCAGCTCACCATGTAGGTTCCGGTACAGGTCGTCATCACGGGTTTCTTGCGCGGCGACGATTCCTGCCTTCAACGCCTTGCCGGCGGCCGCGCGATCGATCAGCTCCTGGAACAGGGCATCTCCGCGGATCCCGTCCAGGTCCGAGTCGATGGCCAGCAGGTCGATATTTGCGAAACCATGACCGACAGCGTGCTCCAGCGCCTTGAGCGCCGTCTCGTATTCACCTGCGAGCGACGACGCACACGCCAGGTTGTACAGCGCCTTCGAAGCGGAATAGCCCGCCTTGAACTGCTGTTCGAATTGCTTCGCTGCCCGCTCGAATTCACCGCGCTTGAGCAGGATATGGCCCATGCATTCGCGCGCTCGACCGTTGTCCGGGTCGATCTCCAGGACTTCGGCGAAGACGGCCGAGGCATGCTCGTGGTTCTCCTTCGCGAAGAGGGCCTCGGCCTTCTTCATCATGTGCGCCACTTCGACGTGGGCCTGGATTGCGGCTGGAGTCGTCGACTTGTAGCCAGCAGCTCGCTTCTTCTTGCCGCCATGGATGCCATCCGTCAGTCCAGGCGAAGCCAGCAAGCTTGCGAGCAGTGCAACGGCGATGGCGCCCTTCGAAACGCCGTGGAATACGCTCTTCTTCATGATCATGTTCAGTCTCCTTTCGAAGTCCTTGAACTCCGAATCGGTCGCACCGAGCCCCTGAGCCGGAATCGGCACGGTTGCGGTTCTTGCCTGCAAGTTGATCAACGCCTCAGCAAAGGCGCGACGATCCACGGGATAGGCCCATACCGCCCAGGCATCGCACGAGAGCTCGGCGAAATGACGGATACGGCCGCGAATCAGCCAGAAGAGGGGGTTCCACCAGAACAGGGCAGAGGCCGGAACGTCCAGCCACGACACCCAGTGGTCACGTCGCGCGAGGTGCGCGAGTTCATGTGCGATGAGAGTCGAGCGCGCAGTCGACGTGTTCGACGAGTCCGAGTTGCTCGGCCACAGGAGCAGCGGGCGCCCCAGGCACCAGATCGAGGGAGAGACGATCCCAGGGAGCAGACGCACTACGGGTGCGCGCAAGCCGAAACGCCTGGCCACCTGTTCGACCTCCAGCTGAAGGGCTGCCGGTGCCTGGGCCGAACTCTGCACGTGCCGCTGGAAGGGAAGCACGCGCACGGCGCTTCTCGAGAGCACGATCAGGGCACCGACCAGCCACGCGACCGGCAGCCAGCTCGCGACGGGCAGGCTGGGCAGCCAGCTTCTGATCGGCATCTCTGGTTTCGGTTTTCCAGATGGATCCACTCGCCCGACAGCGAGCTTGCCGACCGAGTTCGGGTCGGGCAGACCAAGGTCTGGCGCCAGCATGCTGGCCGTATGCGTGACATCGGGCACCCCGGCCGGAACCACCAAGGCCTGGGCCCTCCGGCGCAGCGCATTGCCCGGCGTATCCAGGCCAGGTATGCGCGGCATCATCAGGGCCGCGAGCGACATCATCCACAGGAGATGTGACAGGGCGGGCCGCGTCGACTGAAGTCGGCTGACCGAGGCCGCCACCAGCGCAAAGAGCGCCGCGACCAGTGTGTTGCCCAGAACCCACTCGAACATCACGACTCCTCCTCGTCGAGCTCGCCGAGCAGCTTGCGAAAGCGCTGCAACTCGGCCCGCGAGAACTTCGGCGACTGGACCAGGTTGAGAAGAAGCGGCATGGCCTTTCCGTCACTGATCCGGGATGCCAGGTCGTCCAGGCTGCGCCCGAGAATCTCGTCGCGGGTGTAGACCGGCTGGAAGACGAAGGCGCGGCCACGCTTCTCGCTCTTCACGCAGCCCTTCGCTTCGAGGCGGTTCAGCAGGGTCTGCGCCGTGGTGTAGGCCCAGTCGCGATCGGGTGTCAGCCTCCCCAGGACATCCCGCACGCTCCCTTCGCCGAGCTCCCACAGGGCCTTGAGTACCGAGAGTTCTGTATCCGTGATATTGCGGTGATGCGCAGCCATGGGGCCTCCCTGCCTTTCGGGACTGTCTCCTACAAGCTGTAGTACTACAGATCGTCGGAGATGGCTACAGACTGAAGCAGAAAAACTTGGCGGACCCGGGCTAGTAGCCCCCCAGCTTGCGCCAGCGGTCCGCTTCCAGGGGCTGCTCGAGACGCTCGTGGACCTCCACGAGCGCGGACAGGCACCCGACCAGCTGGTCGTTGTTGGGGGTGCCCTTCACCTGATCGTAGCCCGCGACAAATGCATCGCGTGCCTCCTCGAGGCGCCCCAGCTCCATGAGCGCATGCCCCCAGTCCAGGCGGGTTGCCGCGCGGGCCGGGTGTCCCACGGGGAATGCATCATCCACGAAACGTGACCCGTAGCGGCCATGGGGCTCCGCATCCTCGGCCAGGCCGAGACCCATCAGGCCGCGCGTCATGTTCCCGTGGGCGAGCACACGCAGCATGTCCCCTTCGGGCAAGGCCGAGACGGATGCGTCCACGATGGGCTGCATGTCATCACACACCAGGCCGTATTCTCCCTGATCGAGCCATATCGAGGCGCGCGTCATGCGCAGCTGAAGTGCCCTGGTGGCCATGGGGTCGAGGGAGGTTGCAGCGATCTCGAGCGCCTCGTCCAGGATCGTGAGAGCGCGGTCCAGCGCCCCCATCTGCCGGTGCAAGTAAGCCAGATTGCCCAGGGTCGGAAGCAGGCTCGGGTGACCCTCCGGCAAGATCACACGCTTGATCTCGAGGGCGCGCTCCAGGGGATCGAGTGCATCCCTGAGGCGTCCGATTCCGAGGTATGCACTGCCCAGGTTATTGAGCGCGGCGAGGGTGCGTGGGTGCTGCTCGCCCGCTTCCTGCACCTGTGCATCGACCAGCATCAAGTAGAGCGCAAGGGCCTCCTCGTGCCGCCCCATGTCCTCGAGCACGCCGGCGCGGTTGTTCACGATCATCAGCGTGGTTTCATCACGCTCGCCCTTGTGATCGGTGTACCAGGCTTCGAGGGTCTCGAACATCTCCTCGGCCCGCGCCCCATCGCCCTGCTCCTTGCGCAACGTGGCCAGGCTCGAGAGTGCATGCATCGTGCTCTCATGCTCGGCCCCGAGCAGCTCACGGCGCCCGTTCAGGGTGAGTTCCAGGTACTCCTGCGCCTGATCCAGGGCGCCCGCTTCCATATACATGGATCCGAGCTCCTCGCTCGACAGGAGCGTTTCCAGAGCCCGTTCGCCGAATTCCCCACGCCGAACGTCGAACGCGCGCCGCAACTGCTCCTCGGCCTCGTCGAGGAGTCCCAGCGACCGGTAGGAGCCTCCGATGATGCGACGCAGGGTGGCCTCCACCGCCGGAGAGCGCCCTTCGCCTCCGGCGAGCGATTCGCCAGCCACCGCCAGCAGGCTCTCCAGCAACTCGGTGTCCTTGCCCTGTGCGATGGCCGGGTCGATCCCCAGCAAGATGTGCTCGAGGAATTGCGCAACGGCGGTGAAGCGTTCCAGCTCGATCCTCGTTCGCTCGGCTTCCTGCAGTAGCTGCACCTCCGCATCCTGCGCGCGCCGTGCCTGTGCCAACGCCACCAGAAGGCCCCCGACGAGCGCGATCAGAAGGACGGTAGCGAAGCTGAGAGCGCGCGAATGCTTGCGCGCGAACTTGGAGAAGCGGTAGCGCAGGGTCGGTGGCCCGGCCAGGACCGGCTCACCGGCCAGGTGGCGCTCGACTTCCATCGCCAGCACGGCCACCGAGTCGTAGCGCTGGTCACGATCCTTCTCGAGGCAGCGCAACACGATCCAGTCCAGATCGCCCTGAACCTCCCGCGCGCGGATCACACCGACCAGGCCGGAGGACTTTCCCGCAGTCGCATTCGTGATGCGCGTGCTTGGACGCGGGGGATCGACGGTCCGGATGACGTCCAGCAGGGCCAGAATGCCCGCGTCCGACGCGGTGGTATCTTCGAGCGGTGTCGTGCCACTGAGCAGCTCGTAGAGCAGGACGCCCAGGGAATAGACATCCGCACGCGTGTCAACATCGACCGAATCGCCCAGCTGCTCCGGGCTCATGTACGCCGGAGTACCAAGCACCTGACCGTCGAGGGTCTGAAGGGTATTCGCACCCAGTCCGCTGCCGATGGCCTTGGAGATACCGAAGTCGATGACCTTCGGCATCGGCTTCCCGCCGACGGTCGCGATCAACACATTGGAGGGCTTGATGTCGCGGTGCACGACACCCTTCTGGTGCGCGTGCTGCACAGCCTGGCAGACCTGCAGGAAGAGCTCGAGACGGCCACGAACGCCGAGATTCTGGTCGATGCAGTATTCCGTGATCGGCGGTCCGAGCACCAGATCCATGGCGAACCAGGGCTGGCCCTGATCTGTCTCACCTCCATCGATGACGCGCGCGATGCAGGGATGGTCCATGAGCGCCAAGGCCTGGCGTTCGGCAGCGAAGCGGCGCACTACCTGGTCACCTTCGATCCCCGACTTCAGGACCTTCAGCGCCACTTCACGCTGCACGGGTGAATGCTGCGCGGCTTTCCAGACGCGACCGAAGCCGCCTTCCCCGATCGTCTCGACCAGCGAGAACTGACCGATGCGCTGTCCAGGTTTGCACTGATCATCGACGAACTGCCCGCGCTCGAGCTGGTCGGCATGCAGCCTCGAAGGCAGCTCCGGCACCCAGCTTCCCGATCGAGCCAGGACCTTTTCGGACTCCCGATGGGCGACGAGCAGGGCCGTGATTCGCGCGCCCAACTCCTCATCGCCCTCCGTCGATCGAGCTACGAATGCGATCCGTTCGTCCTGGGGCAACTCCAATGCGTCGAGAAAGATCTCCTTGGCGTCTGCGCGTGAGAATCCCATTGCTCAGTCCTGTCCCATGAGTTCGAACAGGCGAGCCCGTGCAAAGGTCCACTCGCGGTGCACCGTTCGCTCCGAAATCTCCAGCGTGGCCGCAATCTCGGGCACGTCGAGTCCGCCGAAAAAGCGCAGGCGCGTGACCGCCGCGGCACGCTCGTCCTCACCCGTGAGACGCTCCAGGGCATCGTCCAGCGCCAGCAAGCGCTCGGAATCCAGGTCGAGGCCGACCTCTCCATCTCCGAGAGTCACGCGCTGGTGCGCCCCACCGCGCTTGAGACTGAGTACCTTGCGGGCGTGGTCGACCAGAACGCGCCGCATGGCCTCCGCGGCAGCGGAATAGAAATGCTGGCGGTCGCGCCATTGCATCTTTTCCGTTCCGACCAGCCGCATGTAGGCCTCGCTCACAAGCGCGGTGGCTTGCAGCGTGTGCCCCGCACGCTCGCCGACCATGCGTTGCTGCGCGATCGTGTGCAGTTCGGCGTAGACGAGGTCCAGCAGACCCTCGACCGCTCCAGGGCCCGCCTGCAGCAGGCGCGTCAGCTCACTCTTCCTGTCCTCGTGCATGCTGGCTCCGCGAAACCGATCTGGGCGACCCGCCAGGGTCGATGTGCCGCGACCTATTCTAGGCTCGCGGCGCATGTATTCGAAAGGCAGCATGCCTGTTCCTCTTTCAGTGCTCCCGGCGGCCCGGATCAGCGTGCACTCGGCAAGGCAGAGGGAACGGTCGTGGAGTGGCGACCGCCGGCTGAGAGCGAAGGCAACAACTTGGGAACGTCTCGGCGGTACTGGCGATAGTTATCGCCATGCTCGGCCACGAGATCACGCTCTTCGAGATTCACGGCGATCAAGACAAAGCCCGTGCAGAGAAGCGCGAAGACGAGGTGCCCTACCGTCATCGTCGGTGCACACCAGAACGCGATGAAGAAGCTCAGGTAGAGCGGGTGGCGCGTGTACTTGTAGAACGAGCGCACCAGGAAGGGAGAGCCCTTTGCATCTACCCCGCGAAAGTGGCGGATGACCTGCTTCAGCCCGAACAGCTCGAAGTGATCGATCAGGAATGTGGACACGAGCACTCCTGCCCAGCCCAGGCCTGCCAGGGAATACACGACGATGCGTAGGGTCTGGTTCTGGATCTCCCACACGATGGTCGGCATGGCCTCCCAGCGCAGGAACATCGCGATCAGAATGGCACAGGTGACGAGCACGAACGTGCTGCGCTCCATCGCTGGATGGATGATCCGCGTCCAGCGTTTCTTGAACCAACGCCTGGCCATGATCATGTGCTGTACGGCGAAGAGCCCCAGCAGGGAGACGTTTACCGTAAGGGCCTGTGCAAATGTGGCCGGCTCGCGCCCCATCTCATCGAGTGTGGTCGGAACGGCAAAGCCCGCGACGAAGCCGATGCAGTAGAGGAAAGTCAGCAGGAAGATGACGTAGATCAGGCTGCCGTAGAGAAGGATTCCGAGCTTGGAGAGGTTCATGGTTCTGTCCGTTGGAGCATGTACGGGCGCGGCCGGCGACCGCTGACATCCTCCCTGGCGCGAGATCTCCACGAGGACTGCCAGGCAATCCCACAAATCCGCCGCGACCCCCCAAATTCGGCCCCCAGCCACCCCAGAGGGCCCCGTCCTCAGGAATTCGAGTCCCTCGCAGCCGCCAGCCCGAGCATCAGCGGCATGGACGGAACCCCGCTGGGCATGCCGTAACGCCTGCCGGGCAGTCGCTGCATGCCTTCGAAGATCACGCACCCATTTGAGTAGGGGTACTCCACCAGGCGCTCCACTCGCAATCCCGCACGCGCGACCGCGGTCACGATATCTGCAGAGGTGTACTGATAGCTGGTACAGATCTCGGAGTTGGCAAAGTCCACATCGCCAGCGCTGAATCCCGACGGAGCCAGTCCCTCGCCCACGTAGTCCTTCACGCCACTGTCCTCCACGATCGGCTCGGCGATGAAGTAGGGCTCGATCAGGCGCCCGTCCGAGCCATAGCTCCAGACCAGCGGATGGAATTCCATCAAGACCAGGCGCCCACCCGGCACGAGAATGCGCTGGACCCCGCGCGCCCAACGATCCAGATCATCGAGCCACCCGATCGTGCCGTAGCTCGAAAAAGCCAGGTCGAACCTTTCATCGGTCGTCTCGAGCCAGTCGAGCACATCGCTGCGCTCGAATGTCGCAGCGATGCCACTCTCCTTTGAGAGGCCGCGCGCGAAGGCGATGGCCTGATCGGAGATGTCGACGCCGGTGATCTTTGCTCCGGCGCTGGCAAGGCTCAAGCTGTCCTGACCGCAGTTGCACTGCAAGTGCACCACCCGCGCAGCACGTACGTCACCCAGCAGTTCGAGCTCTTCCGGGAAGAGTGTGCTCCCACCGCCAGCCAGGAATCCCGCCTGGTCGAGCTTGTGACTATTGTGTGCCGCAGTAACCGCATTCCAGGAGGCCCGGTTCTGCTGGTGCACGCTGCGCGTCGGGTCGCTGGAGTCTCGATCGGCCATGGTGAATCGATACCGGCCGCGCCCGATCAGTGCAAGCCCGAGGCATCGGCGAACCGCCGTTTGTGTCCCGGCGGGCCGCTACTGGCAATCGTCCAGGAGAACCCGGCTGCCGATGTGAGAGACTCCGTCTCCCAGGACCGTCGTCATGTGGCGCCGATCGGGATGGGTCACCTGGGCCGACCTGGCACCCCGCGGCGGAGCCGAGGTCGGACAGGGTGAGGAGTATGGGCCAGAGATGGGGCTCGGAATCGCGGTCAGAAAGCCCAGGATCCGCCTGGCACCCAGGAAACCCGTGGAAACCCCTGGCTCGAGTCTCCGCGGTGGCGCCGTAGCCCGAATCCCCAGAGTCGGCTAGGCTTGTTTGCTGTCTCAGTTTTTTTTTGGCTTCGCGGAAGGGCGCTTCACATGGGTTGGTGTTTTGATCGGTTGACGCAGGCGAGTTTTGGCCTGATTGCGGCTTCCACGGCGGCGGCCCAATCGCCACTCGACTACAAGCCGACGCTGCCGCCCGTTTCGGCATCGCAGAATTACGCCATCAGCGCGGGCGCACCGTCGCCGGGGCTCACTCTGTTCCAGCCCATGTTCGACGGAACGGCGCGCCTGATCGACAACAACGGGACCGTGGTCAAGTCCTGGCCCGGGATTGTCAACCCGGGACTGATGCTCTACCTGCTTCCGAACGGCAACCTGTTGCAAACAGCCGTTCTCGCTGCGGGGCCCGGCGGGGGAGCCGGCGGGCGCGTCATGGAGGTCGACGAGGACGGGAACACGATCTGGCAGTTCGACTACGCCAGCGCAGACTTCCTGCACCACCACGACGTCGAGCCGCTCCCCAACGGCAACGTGCTGATGATTGCGTGGGAGTTCCTGTCGATCCCCGACGCGGTCGCCGCGGGTCGCGATCCCGCCTTGACGATCGGCATGCGCTTTTCCCCCGACTCGGTAATCGAGATCGAGCCCGACGGTGCGGGTGGCGCGAACATCGTCTGGGAATGGCATGTCATGGATCACGTCATCCAGGACTTCGACATGGGACAGGCCAACTTCGGCGTCGTGGCGGACCATCCGGAGCTCGTCGACCTGAACTTTCCGGCCAACGCCACCGACGATTGGAACCACGTCAACGGGATCGACTACAACGCGAACTTCGACCAGATCGCCATCAGCGCCAATTTCATGAACGAGATCTGGGTCATCGACCACAGCACGACGACGGCGGAGGCCGCGGGCCACACCGGTGGAGATCAGGGCAAGGGTGGCGACCTGCTCTACCGCTGGGGCAACCCCCAGTCCTACGGCGCGGGAACCCCCGCGGACCAGACCCTGTTTCGCCAGCACGACGTGCAGTGGATCGAAGACGGCCGCCCCGGTGCCGGCAACTTCATAATCTTCAACAACGGCGTCGGTCGCCCGGCCGGGAGTTACTCATCGGTCGACGAATGGGTACCGCCGGTGGACGTGATGGGCAGCTACACCCTGACGCCCGGAAGTGCCTACGCTCCCGCATCAGCCCTTTGGAGCTATACGGATCCGGTGCCGACGAACTTCTTCTCGAACATCATCTCGGGCACCGAACGCCTCTCGAACGGCAACACGTTGATCATCAACGGAGTCGCTGGACACATGTTCGAGGTCACGCCCGCGATGCAAGTCGTCTGGCAGTACTTGAATACCTTCTCGGCCCCGCCCTGGATCTTCAAGGCACGCCGCTACGACTACGCCTGCGGGACGGTCACCTATTGCACGGCTGGAGCCAACTCCGCCGGCGCCGGAGCGCTGATCGACTCGACTGGAACTACGAGCCTGGCTGCAAACGACTTCGTGCTCGAGGTAGCCGGCGCGCCCCCGGGTGTATCAGGCCTCTTCTTCTATGGTCAGACTCAGCTCCAGGCGCCCTTCGGTGACGGTTTCCGCTGCGCCGGCGGAATGACCTCGCGCCTCTTCCCGGTCACTTCAGCGGACGGAGCGGGCAACGTTTCCCGTCCACTCGACGTGACTGCTCCGCCGGCAAACGGCGGAAACGGCCTGCTGTCAATTGGTTCGACCAGGAACTTCCAGCTGTGGTACCGCGACCCGATGGGACCTGGCGGAACCGGTTTCAACACGAGCAATGCGCTCGCTGTCACGTTCTGCCCTTGAACGCATCTGTGCGGTCTCGGTATTTCTCGCCTAGCGCGTGTAGCCGCCGCCGGCCTTCGTTGGAGTCGCGGGACCGCCCGCGCGCTTGCATCGAATGACGACCAGCTCGGGTGACGATCCCGTTGCGCCGAGCACCGTGTACTCTCCACAGTAGACAATCGTTTCGGTCCTGAAAACGCGCGTGCGGTCGTCTATCTCGGCGTTGGTGTCCCCACGTAGCAGGGTGCACTCGTCGAGCGTCAAGGCGCCCTGTTCATCGGCGAATGCAGCCGGGACCAGTTCGAGCTCGTAGTACGCGGGCCCGTCCACATCGAGGCGGAGTGACAGTCCGTGGGCGCCCGCTGAGGTGCGCAGCATGCTGCTCGCTTCCAGCTGAATATGCTCGTACCCGATGAGCTGGCGCAGACCCTTGGCGAGGTCCTCTGGTGCCGGAATCGGAGCCGGAGCACTCCTTCCGCGGACGAGGTAGCAGGTGATCTCCAGCTGAGGCGCCGGAACATCGACCCGCTCCAGGTAGCTCAACACGTCCCGGGACACGCCGTCGGGGACGGTGAACACCATGAAGCCCGCGTCCTCGACGAAATCGAATCTCTCCTGGTAGCGTTGCTGGTAGGGAATCATCGCCTGACTCAGGTCGTTCAGGCTGAGGAACTTGGGTCGGTACTGGCGCGTCGTCAGTGCCTCATCGAGCTGCTGGTGACGGTCCGCCTCGGCCTGTTCAAGGGTCCTGCGCTTGGCCTCCTCCACCGCAGCGATGTCATCCAGCTTCTTGAGCAGGGTCAATAAGGTCCGCACCCGTTCAGCCGTATCGTATATGAGGACGGTTTCGTCAAACCGTCGCAGACTCCGCATCGGGCGGTTGCCCAGTTCCGGATCCGACGCCTGGTACTTGGATCCAGCAAGATCACTCGCAAGACGCTGAAGCTCCCCGGAGTCCAGGTGCTCTGGTACGTAGATCTCCATCACGAGATCGGATGCGGGGACCGTTCGCCTTGCGGATGTCTGGGCATCCTGAACCGGCGCTAGAAGGCAGAGCAGGGCGACATGGATGCTGTTCATCGTGAATTCTCCATCAATGGTGTTGCGGGTGGTTCTTCGAGCGAGGTTGCGCCGACGGCGCCCTCGCTCGTGTTCTCGGGGAGCAGGATCAAGCGCACGTTGCCGGAGCGCGTCTCGATCGATCCGTCCCTGTTGATCACTGGATGGATCACGGGCCGGGTCACCGACCGCTCGGGATTCGCCTGGGCGATCTCGACGGACTGCATGGGAGCCGGCGGAAGCTCCGAGGCAGGTTGCCCGACTCGCCAGACGAATAGCGCGCATGCCGCTGCCGCAAAGGGCACGACCCGACGCACGACCCGCCGCCGCAGGGTCACGGGGTCGGGCCCGGACCGCGCAGACCTGAGAGCCGCTGGCGGCGCATCGAGAGAGCTCCAGGCACTGACCATCCAGTCCATGCAGGCGCGGGTCTCTGGATCACCTGCAGCTCGGTGCGCCAGCTCGTCCGGGACCTGGAGCTGTTTCCACGCCGCCCGCAGGGGATCGATCTCGTCGTGGCGACCACTCATGTCGCACCTCCGCCCACGTCCGGGCACAGGCCGGGCACGCGCGCCTTCAGAATCCCCCGCAGCCGACGTCGGGCGAGTGTAAGCAGGGAGCGCACGCTCGAGGCACCGATGCCGAGAGCGACCGCGACGTCCGCCACGCGCTGGCCCTCGAGCTCGGCCAGGACGAAGACCTCGCGCTCCCGGGGCGACAGGCGCGCGAGAGCCGCCTGAAGCGCGGCGCGCACCTCAGCCTGGCAGGCGGCTGCGGCGGGGTCGGGAAGCCGATCCGGAAGGCCTTGTTCGGCAGCCCGGTCCTCGGCCACCGAACGCGCGGCCGTGCGGCGCATTCGGTCCCGACACATGTTGAGTACGACGGTGTTGCGCCAGCTCGAATAGGAGCGCTGGGAGTCCCAGTCATCAAGGTGGTCGTGGAGTCTCAGCATGGCATCCTGGGCCACATCCGCGGCCGCATCGTGATCCGCGAGGAAGCCGAAACAGAGCTTCCACACCGTCCTGTGCTCGTGCTCGAACCAGCGCCCGTGGGCGTCCGGTTCTTGCGCCAGGACGGCGCGGGCCAGGTCTCCCGCATCGGGAATGCTGTCTGTTCCGGTCATCGCGTCTGCCATGGGTACGCTGGGGACGCCCGATGCGCTGAGATCTTTCGGAACTGAATGGGATCGGTGTTGGCGGCGAACTGGGAAGTCGGGTTGCCATCCAGGCTTACAAACAGGCCAGCGACGCCAAGGGCGTCCGATCCAAAGGCAATCTCCCCAAGAGCCAGATCAGCAAGGAGTTAGGGCGGTTTCTGCGAGCCATTCCAACACAGAGTGCGGTCAGTTCGGTCCTGCTCACCTGCAACCGGCGGAAATCCCGTCGGTCCATCTCCTGGTCGAGGGCCGCTCGCCCTCCCAGGAGGCTCTCTCGATGTCTGCGCCCCCGTGCTGCCCCAACCCGAACTGCATTCAACACACCTGGCCCTCCCCTCGTTTCTGGATCCGTCATGGGACCTACCGCCCCAAATGCAGATCCAGGCCCGTCCAGCGGTTCAGATGTCGAGACTGTCTGCGGACCTTTTCGGGCCAGACATTCCGCGCCGACTATGGTGACCACAGACCCGATCGCAACCGGCCGCTCCTGACAGCGATTGCGTCTGGCTTCAGCCTACGTAAGAGCGCCAGGGTCATCGGCCTGTCCCGGCGCTGCGCGGAATTGAAGCTGCGCAAGATCATTCGCCGCCGAGACACGCCTCTGCACCAACGAGGAGCAGGCTAGAGCTGTTCAAGTCGATGAGTCCAATGCGTACGAACGCAAGCAGGGCGCTCGACCCATGCGCTCCCTTCCCTCTTGAACCTCCTCCTCCGCTCTGAACCACCAGCTTCGCGATCCACCTAGGAATGCAATACGGGGCGACGTAAGCTTGCCTCGATGGGCCCCCAGGTCGGAACAGGCACGCAGGCCTTCGAGCTGACGCCTCGGGCGCGCCGTGCAGCCCTCGCGTTGATCGCTATTGCTCTCTTCGCAATTCGCTGGCGCTGGTTCGACGTACCCTTCGAGCGGGATGAAGGCGAGTACGCCTACGGGGGGCAGCTACTGCTGAACGGGATCCCACCCTACGTAGGGATCTACAACATGAAGCTGCCGGGTATCTACGCGATCTACGCGTTGCTGCTCGCGCCCGGGGGATCGGCGCTGCGTGCAGTCCATGCAGGGCTCGCCGTGGCCGACATCGCGAGCGCCCTGGCCCTCTACGTTCTGGCGCGGCGGCTCTTCGACGCGGCGACGGGGCTCGCCTGCGCGGCGGTCCTCGCGGCCCTTTTCCTGATTCCATTTGTCCAGGCGCCGTCTGCAAACGCCGAGCATTTCGTGCTGCCCTTTGCCCTGGCCGGGCTGGCAATTCTCGCTCGAGGTGCCCGCGAGGGAGCCACGCTTTCACGGCGCGAGCTGCTACTTGCGGGATTCCTGTTAGGGCTCGGCGTTCTCGTGAAGCAACACGGAGCGTTTCTTGCGGGCGCCGGTGTACTCGCGGTGCTGATGCGCCGCCAGGGCAAGGGGTCGGTCGGATCCGGTGAACCAGGACCCTGGTACGGCGCGGCGCTCCTCTCGGTGGGCATCCTGTTGCCCTACCTGATCACCCTCGTGCTCTATGCAATCGGCGGTCACCTGGCCGATTTCTGGCACTGGACGGTGAGCTACGCCATGCGCTACACGCAGCAAGCACCTGCGACGAGTGGCATGCCGCGGCTTCCCAAGCGCGCGATCGCCCTATTCGCCGACGCCCCGATCATCATGCCAGCGATGCTCGTGGGTCTGGGGCTGCTCGCGACGAAGGGCAGTCTGCGAGGCCACTGGCGCTTCATCGTGCCCCTGATCCTGGGTTCGGCCGCGGCCATCACTCCGGGTTTCTACTTTCGCCCGCATTACTTCGTGCTGCTACTACCGGCCATCGCCCTGCTCGCGGTCGGTGGATTGCGGGTCCTCGCTGGTCAGCGCCTGCCGGTGTTCATCGGATCGGCCATCGCTCTCGTCGCCAGCGTTCCATTGCTCCACGGCGAGTGGCTCTTCGCCCTCTCCCCCACCGAGGTCAGTCGTCAGCTCTACACGCGCGACCCCTTCGTGGAGTCCCTGGCGGTCGGGGACTATCTCGCACAGCAAGCCCACCCGGATGATCGTTTGCTCGTGCTTGGATCGGAGCCCCAGCTCTACGTCTATTCCGGCCTGCGCGGCGCGACCGGATTCGTCTACGCCTACCCCATGATGGAGCAGCACGAATTCGCCCGTTCGATGCAGGAGAGCCTGATCTCCGAGGCCGAGGCGGTCGAGCCGCGCTGGATGGTCAGGGTGCGCCACCGGAATTCCTGGTTGCGGCGCGCCGAAACCGACCCACTCATCTTCCAGTGGGCCGAATCCATGATCAGTAACTATGAGCTGGTTGCGCGAACGGTCCCGGGCGAGGGCGGGGCGCGGCTTCTGAAAGGAGCCAGGCTCGCCGGCATTTCCAGCCCACCGCCGCCAGGGATGGATATCTACCGTCGACGACCCAGGTGAGCCACCGTTGGGTGGCAGCTCGAAGAGTCGGGTCCGGATCCCTGGACCAGCTCAGACACACGGCCCGCTTCCTAATTAGATAGTCTGTACCCTCACCCCCTCTGCCCGGATGCGGCTATGGGGGTCCGCAAATTGACGACATGAGCAATGAGCAACGTCTGTTCCGGACCGGCCGCTCGCGCTGGCCCCTGCTTATCCCATGCGTCTTCGCGGCAGCGATCCTTCAGGTCACCCTGACTCAGTGCGAAACGGCCGGCGACCGAAAGCCGAACGTCCTGTTCATCTCGATCGATGACCTGCGCCCGGAGCTGGAAAGCTACGGTGTGGAGCGCATGCACACGCCGAATCTGGACTCCTTTGCGTCCAGCGCCCTGCGTTTCACCCGGGCCTATTGCCAGCAGGCACTGTGCAATCCCTCCCGCGCGAGCTATCTGACCGGCGCCCGACCCGAGACGACGAGAATCCAGGGGCAGAAGGAGGTCTTCCGCGACACCCTGCCCGACATCGTCACCCTTCCGCAACACTTCAAGGCCAACGGCTACAAGTCCCTTTCGATGGGCAAGGTCTTCCACGGGAATCGCCTCGATCCGCTCTCCTGGTCAGAAGAGGAGTACCTGCCGGATCGCAAGCTGATCTACGCCCGCGCGGACAATCGGGCGATGAACAAGCCGCGCAAGAAGGCGCGCGCAACCGAATCCGAGGATGTTGCGGACAACGTTTACCGAGACGGGTTGGTGGCCGACCGGGCGATCGAGACCCTCGAGGGGCTGAAGGAGGAGCCGTTCTTTCTGGCCCTGGGGTTCTTCAAGCCGCACCTGCCCTTCGCGGCGCCGAAGCGCTACTGGGACATGTATCCACTCGAATCCGTCGAGCTGCCCGAGGACATGAGTGCCCCGCTCGGCGCTGTCATGTTTGCGCTCCACGATTCACACGAGGTTCGTCAGTTCATGGACGCGCCGGACTCCGGACCATTCTCGGAGGAGTTCATGCTGAGACTGCTGCGGGGATACCTTGCGTGTACGTCCTACGTCGATGCCCAGGTCGGAAGGGTGCTCGATGCCCTGCCCGGGCTTGGATTGAGCGAGAACACGATTGTCGTCGTATTCGGCGACCACGGTTATTACCTCGGAGACCACGGGATGTGGGGCAAGGGCGGTGCGTTCGAGGCCGCGGCGAGAGTCCCATTGATGATCCGGGTTCCGGGGCAGACCCGGGCCGCATCGACGAGTGCGGCGCTGGTGGAGCTTGTCGACCTGTACCCGAGCCTCTGTGAACTCGCCGGTCTGCCGCTTCCGGCCCACCTGGAGGGCCTCAGCATGGTGCCCCTGTTGTCGGAGCCCGGACGGCCGTGGAAGAAGGCGGCCTTCACCCTCCACCCGGCCGGTCCGATCGAAGGCACTTCGATACGTACTGAACGTTGGCGCTTCACGAGATGGAGGACGGTTGGAGCTCGGTCACAGGAATTGTCGCACGAGCTCTACGACCACAGCTCAGACCCGCTCGAGATGGTAAACCTCGCTCCAAGGCCCGAGTACGATCAGCAGGTCGCCGGGCTGAGGGCAATCCTGGATGGCGGCTGGCGAGCCGCGCGACCGTGAGCCCGGCGGGATCGTTCGGCCGGTCAGGGCCATGCTGGCCCTTCAAGGTCGGGTTGGCCAGCGGGTCTTCATGGTCGTAGCCTACGTCTGATCGAGGCCGAGGACGTGGAAGGTCGAGGCGTACGCCACCGCCAGGAGGTAGATTCCGTCCTGGCCGGCTGACCTTCGTCGGAGCCAGGCCCCAATCCCAACCCCAGGACATGACTACTAGCCGACAGTGGTTCGCGATAGCGCTGCTCGCCCAGGTGAGCCTGAGTTGCGCTCCAGCAGACGAAAGTCCGGAGGGAGACCTCCCGATCGCGAAGCCCAACATCCTCCTGGTCGTGCTGGATGACGTTCCGACATTCTTCTACCGGGACTGGGATTCCAAGCATCCCTTCATCGCGGACGGGGTCAATCCAAGCAACAAGTCGGTCGATGGGGCCGGGTCCGATATCTATGTCCAGCATCCCGTGCTGGACAGCTTGATCGCCGATGGGGTGACATTCCTCAATCACTACGCGCAGCCGACGTGCGGTACGGACAGGGCCGCAATGTTCTCCGGTCTCTGGCCTCACCGGAACGGAATTGGCAGCCCGGTGGCCGGGGCGCGCGAATTCAACAACTTCACCCACAACGACACTCGATTCGACACCGCGGTGCCGCTCGCGACAGCAGTCGCAGCCCAGGGCTACGAAACGAGCATCTGCGGAAAATGGCACCTGGCCTCCAGGATGGAAGAGGGCGGGACTGACTGGGCGCACATCCCGACCGAAGGAGGATGGGACTGGTATGCGTCCACCTTCTCCAACTTCACGATCGACAAGAAGCCGCTCGGCGGCCCGCGCACACAGATCTCACCGATCTCGGCCGAGAATGGGTGGATTGATGCGGGCAACGGGCGCTGGAAAAAGACGGACCCGGGCGAGTTTCATTTCGGAAACCTGGCCTTCCTGTTCTTCGACGATGTACCCAATGGTCATCCGGAAAAGAGCCAGGCCAAGGTCGATCAGCCCGGCGAGTGGTATCTGACAAACGACAACACACTGTTCGTCATCCCGGGCGCCGGTGGCCATGTCGAGCGTGCACGGCGGCTGAAGGGCGGCCACTACAACTTCCTCGTCGATCGCAACGGGATCATCGATCAGCACAGGACCCACCACATCGGTGAACTTGGCTCCCTCGCCGCCCAGGTGCCCGGCGCCTTTTCCGGGGATATCGTGTTCGACGACGCACAGGAATTTGTCACCCAGGCGAGCGAGCCGTGGTTCCTTGCGATCACACCGAATTCGCCCCATAGCCCCTACGACTACCCGATGCCGGACTCGAAGGTCGAGACGGCCCTCTATCGCCAGGGTCCGAATACGGAGCCGAATGAGCAATCCGTCTGGACGAATTTCTGCGCGCAGCTCGAGTTCCACGACGCGCGCCTGGGCGAGTTCCTCGACGGGATGGACGCGGACGTCCGCGCGAGGACGGTGATCCTCTGGACCTCTGATAACGGTGCACCGCAACAGGTCATGTGGAAGCTCCGGGACGATCGCTCCCATGGTCTTGGAGATGTCGGAGTGGGCGCCACGCTCAGCGCCTTGATCGACAGCGGCGAAGCCAAGGACAATGTCCCTCGCTTCAAGAACAGCCCCTACGAAGGCGGTAGCCGCGTACCGCTCGTCATCTCCGGACCGGCCGTTTCCGCCGCGATGCGCGGACAGAGGGTCCAGGCCCTCTCCCACACGGTCGACCTCTACGCGACCGTGCTCGCGATTGCGGGAGGCGCAATTCCGGGTATCTCTGGCGTGTCTCAACTGCCGGTACTCGACGGCAGCGTGGAGTCTGTTCGCGATGAAGTCCTCGCCCATTCCTTCCGAATCGAAGGGACCAACGGCGACCACAGGGCGATCACAAGCGGTCCGGACGACGACAATTTCGATGAGCTGGGATACTCACTGGTATTCCCGGATGAAGGTCCGTTGAGCGGCCGCTACAAGTTGGTACGCAAGCTGGTCAGCGCCTCTCCGCTGGAGTTCAGGCACGAGCTCTACCGACTCGAGGACGAAGACGGACAGGCCGTCGATCTCTACGAGCAAACGGACCTGTTCGGGGACGCAACCTACCTATCCATCGAGACTCGAATTCAAGCTCGGCTGCAGGCTCTTCTGGATACTTGAAAGCGGCCGATGAGGCGCCGGCCTGCATACTGATCGCAATCTGAACCATCCCATGACCTCGCGCGCGCACACCCGTCGGGACACTCCACTGGCCATCGAGGCCTCCAGTCAGGTCGACTGCATGGCCCTGATCGGATTGGCCCTGGCCATCCTGTGCGGCTCGGGATGCGCCGGATCCCAGGATGATGAGGGCCCCCACGATCGAATCGTCCTGGTCACCCTGGACACCCTGCGCTACGACGCATTCGCCGGGAACGAACGTGGCCCAGGCTACCTGCCGCAACTGTCCAGCTTCGCCTCGAACGGGCTCGTCTTCGAGCGCCACTACAGCTCGACATCCACGACCCAACCCACCCATGCGTCGCTCTTGACGGGATTGCATCCCTGGCAACACGGCGTGCTGCGAAACGGGATGGTGCTGGCCGACGACCACGCCACCCTCGCTGAAATCCTCTCCGCCGAGGGTTACTGGACCGGCGCGGCGGTCGCCTCCTATCCGATCACCGCGCAATTCGGCTTCGGCCGCGGCTTCGACCAGTTCGATGAAGATCTTGGTAGCACAGAGGTCGCCGCGGCGGGAGGCCATGGTGGCGAGCTCTTTCGCCTCGCCGACAAGGTCACGGGGCGGGCACTCGAGCTGCTCGAAACGGCACCGCAAACCGATCAATTCCTCTGGTTCCACTACTTCGATCCCCATGCACCCTATGGTGACACTGGAACATCCAGGCCCCTCCGGATGGCAGCGCTCAAGACCCGCGCCGAACTGGGTGACGCGCAGAATCCGCTGCCCGTGGAGCGCATGTGGCAACTCTACGGCGAGGACGTCGAGTTCCTGGACAAGCATCTTGGCCAGCTGATCGAGACCCTGCTGGCCGATGAGAGCTTTCGAACCCATGTGATCATCACGGCCGATCACGGCGAGAACCTGGGCGAGGGTGGGAAGGTGGGCCATGGCAATGATGTGTCGGAGGCCGAGGTGCACGTCCCTCTCCTGATTCTGTCGCCGGCCGTTGAGCCCGGTCGGCGCGACGACCCGTGCGGATCGGTGGACCTGTTTGCAACAGTCCTGGCCCTGGCCGGAGTCGAGGCCGGGCCCCAGCGCGGGCGCAGCCTGCTCGACAGACCGAGTGGCGAGGTGCCTGTGCTCGGCATGCGGCGCGCCTACGAGGAACCGGACGAGGCGTCGCCCACGACCGAATGGAGACCGGCCATCGAGGGCCATCGCTTCTACCTGTTTGACGACGACAACATGGTGCGCGGTAACAGCGAGGCCTTGTATGTGGACGGACCGGATCTCGATCTGGAGCGACGCCAGGGCATGATGGACCTGTTCCGATCCTTCGAGCGAGCTCTCGAGGCACTGGATACGGAAGAGGTCCTGGGGCTCGAAGCCCAGCGCGCGCTCGAAGCACTCGGCTACGCCCGCTGAGCGTTCCTAGCCGCGTACACGCCAGACGGTGATGCTTCCGGCTTCCTTGCCCGGCCCGTAGAGGCCCTTCAAGTAGTCGCCTATCGATCCCGCCGCGTGCCGTCTGGACAGGAAGACCGTGTTGACCCCGTACTTGTCGATCGTCGCCTCGATCGGGGAGATTTCCCGGGCCTTGTCGAGCACGAAACGCAGGCTGACCACCGGTCGATCGAGCTGGACCATGTAGTCATGGCCCTTGAGGGTCGCGAGGACGGTGTCGTCCGTGAGCAGGGGTGCCAGGTCGTCTGCAACTTGCGCGAGTTTGGCGTGGGAGGCCTCGATCTCTCGCCATCCTGCTCGAGGTTCGAAGTCGACGCCGATCAGTCCTAGCAACAGGACCGACACGAGCAGCTGCCCGCGCGCGGGACCGAGCCACTTACCAGAGATGTCGCGCAAGAGCTCCGCGCTTCCACAGAGCAGCAGGGCGTAGACTGGAAGCAGGAGCCTTCCATCGAATCCAAAGTAGACGCTGATCACACCGACCGATGCGATGCAGAAGAACTCCGCGGCGCTTCGATAGCGGATCAGCAGGGCCAGCAGGCATGCGAGCAGGGACAGGAATACGCCAGCGTGCACGGGGTCCAGGCTGTAGGTCGGCGGTTGGGTGCCCTGAACCTGGCTCGTCATTCGGCTGCCAATAGCCTCGGCGGTCTGTCGCAACCTGGCGGGAATGCGGTCCAGGACCTGGCCTGTATCGATACGCGGCGACCCGGGGTCACTCGCATCCGTGTGCCACATGGCCGAGGAGTAGCTGTAGAGCGAAAACTGGTCCGCAGGCGGATCCGGGGCGCTCAGCCGGTTGCGTACTGACCCGGGGATCTGGAAGGCGACAGCCACCAGCGAGAACACGAGGACATTCCTCTTGATGAAGCCGATCCAGTCCTGGCCCGGGCCATCGGTCCTGCTGCGGTTCAACAGGCGTGCCAGCACGATCGCCGGCACGAGCAGTACGAGAATCGAGCGCACGTACGCGGAGAGGCCGATCAACGCCCCCAGGCAGACCTCTCGCCGCCACGAGAAGCTGGTCGTCGCCCGGCGCTCGGCCAGAAGGCAGAGCATCAGCAGGGCGAGTCCGGGAACATCCGATAGCACCATGTTGCACAGGCGCTGGTAGCCCGGGTTCAGCCAGAGAACCACGCAGCAGAGCAAGGCGAGGCCGCCGCCGAGGCGTTCGCGCTGATACAGGAAGAGAAGCGCCAGCGCGAGCACGCCGAACAGACTGACGTACAGGTTCAGCACCTGGAAGTCCGTCCCGAATACTGCCAGGACGGGCGCGATCATGGCGGCAAAGCCGGAGGGCCTCAGGGTGAAGGCCTGGCCGAGGTAGCTGCACCCTTCACCCGCCAGCATCGAACGGGCCACGCCGATGTAGATCGACCCATCCCGCTCCGCGTTGTACGCGGGCAACACGGTAGCGCTCAGGCTTGCGAGCGCGGCGACGAGCACGACTGCCGCCGCGATACGCTCGTGCCCTGTCCAGGACTGCCTATCCGGTTGATGGCTCAGCGCCACGGTCGGCCCTCGAAAACGTGAACCAGGCGCACGTTCGGATGGTCCGCCGGCAAATCTCCGTCATGGCCCGCCATCCGGTCAGTCTATCAATGGCCTGGCGTCGTATCACGCGCCTCGCCATGCATCGACCGTGTTCAATTCGTGCGCTCCGCTCTGTTTCGCGTACAGGAAGAGCTGCTGTCGATAGGCACACAGGAAGCGCACCGACGTGAGGAAGACCCCGTGCCCCATCGGGACGTAGTCACCCCAGGGCATCTTTCCCTTGCGTTCGATCAGCTGCGCATCACCGAGGCTGTCCAGCGCCTCGTGCAGGTCCTTTTCCTGACGCTCCATGGCCCCATCGAAATCGTCGAGGGTCATCTCGGCAATCTCCTTCGGGACATCGCCCGCGACACGCCAGTCGTCGGCCAGCATCGCCCGGACCGGAACGATCCCGCACTGCGCAAGATAGCGTAGCAACTCCAGCGTCGATCGCTGTCCGGGCGTCGGACGCCAGTCGACCTGGGCCGGATCGACCTTGGTGCCTAGATGCCTGATGATCCGGATCTCGTAGCTGATCGCGGCCTTCAGTTCTTCACTATTGAGCATGATCGGGATGATACGACATCGCGCGGATGGTGGCACAACGTAAGCATCCTGTGGCGGGTGACGAGAATCGTGCGAGGCCGTATCATCCGTCTGCCATGAAGAAAACACTCCTTTGCGCCATCGCCTGCCTGACGCTCCTGTCGGTCTCCCTGGCTCGCATCCCACGCGGAATCTCCGTCGGCGAGGCCGTTGCTCAGATGAAGGCCTTCGTCGAGAGCGAAGCCGCGGCCGAGCGGTTCTCAGGCACGGTCCTGGTCGCACGTGATGGAGAAGTCCTGTTTCAGGGTGCCTACGGTCTCGCGAGCCGACGTTTCGATGTCGCGAACAACATCGACACAAAGTTCAACCTCGGTTCGATGAACAAGATGTTCACGAGCGTAGCTGTCCTGCAGCTAGTCGAGACGGGTCAGATGAAGTTGCAAGATCCGATCTCCAAGTACCTCGACGAGACCTGGATTCCGGAAGAGCTCGCAAGAAAAATCAGCATCGAGCACTTGCTCACCCACACCTCGGGCCTCGGAAGCTACTTCAACAGGGAGTACATGAAGTCTTCGCGCGCCATGTTCCGCGAGCTCGAGGACTACAAGTCGATCGTGTATCAGGACACGCTGGATTTTGAACCCGGCGCGCGCTGGGGCTACAGCAACACCGGGATGTTTCTACTGGGAGTGATCGTTCAGATGATCGCGGATCAGAATTATTTCGAGTACATCCGCGAGCACATCTACGAGCCGGCCGGCATGGTGAACACGGACTGCTACGACATGGATCGTCCGGTGCCGAACCTCGCCATCGGCTACAGCCAGCACGATGGAGAGTGGGTCAACAACCTTTACCAGCACGTGATCCGCGGCGGCCCGGCCGGCGGAGGCTTCTCGACCGTGCCTGACCTACTGGCCTTCGACACGGCGCTCAGGGGGCTGGTGCTGCTCGATCAGGAGCACACCGAGCTGGTCTGGAGCGCAAAACCCGACATCGGCTCACCAGGCTACGGATACGGATTCTCCCAGGGCGGCACGGGCGCCAATCGCATCGTCGGACACTCCGGAGGGTTCTCGGGCATCAGCTCAAACCTGGACATGTTCATCGACAGCGGCTTTACCACAGCCGTGATGTCGAACATCGACAACGGTGCCATCCCGATCCGGGACAAGCTCCGGGAGTTGCTCCTACGTGTCGAGTGATGTGAACGGAGATTGGTGATCCGGTCACTTCTCGCCGAGTGACTGAGCAAGTGCCCGCGTAATGGGAGTGACGCGGGCCCCAATCGCGCTGGTCCGAAGTCCGGAGCGCGAGCGCTGCCAGGTCAAAGGATCGGGGCCTGGCCCGCCGGATTGGTGATGGGCCCGATACCAAACGGACGTCCCCCCCCGACCGGGTGCAATCCGAAGGCTTCCTCGACCGTCGCCCCGAGGTCGGCGAAGCTGGAGCGGGTGCCGAGGTCCACGCCGCGCTCGAGCCCGGGTCCGTAGGCGATCACGGGTACGTACTCCCGGGTGTGATCCGTGCCCGCTTCATGGGTCGGGTCGTTGCCGTGATCCGCGGTCAAGAGCACCAGGTCGCCCGGGCGCAAGGTGCGGTCAAATTCGATCAGGTCCCGATCGAACTCCTCGAGCGCGCGCCGGTAGCCGATCGGGTCGCGCCGATGCCCGAAGAGCATGTCGAAGTCGACCAGGTTCAGAAAATAGAACCCGTCCTCTCCCTGCTTCGAGGCTTCGATCAACAAGCGCATTCCGTCCCGATTGCCCTCACTGTGTAGAGAATGGGTCACGCCCCGTCCCGCAAAGATATCCTCGATCTTGCCGATCCCCGTCACGGGGATACCCGCAGCCACGAGGCGGTCCAGCACGGTCTCGCGCGGAGGTTCCAGGCTGTAGTCACGACGGTTGTACGTACGCTCGAACCCACCGGGCGAGCCGACGAAGGGTCGCGCGATGACACGCGCCACGCCGTGGGGTCTGACGATCTCGCGCGCCATGCGCGACACCTGGTAAAGTCGCTCGAGCCCGAAGTGCTGCTCGTGGGCTGCGATCTGCAGCACGCTATCCGCGCTCGTGTACACGATGGGCTTGCCGCCCTCCACGTGTTCCGGACCGTGCAGTTCGATCACTTCGGTCCCCGAGGCAGGCCGATTGCAGAGGACGCCCGGCAGTTCGGCGCGTGAGACGAGCTCGTCGATGATCTCGGCCGGAAATCCATCGGGGAATACCGGAAAGGGACTGTCCAGGGGGCAACCCATCATCTCCCAGTGACCCGTCAAGGTGTCCTTGCCCGGTGACTGTTCGGCCATGCGACCGAACCAGCCGGCTGGCGCTGGTTGTGCAGGGATTCCCGATACACCTTCGATGCAGCCCACACCGAGGGCTTCGAGGCGCGGAATGTCGGGCCGCCCGGCCGCCTTCACGATGTGATCCAGCGTGTGGCAACCCGTGTCGCCAAAGGTACCCGCGTCCGGCAAGGCTCCCACGCCGAGCGAGTCGAGGACGAGGACGAATACGCGTGTCATACGGTGTTCACCATCTTCCAGGGTCTCAGCCCCGGCGGTCGCAAATCCGCATGGCTCTCCCGGTGAGAACCGTGAGAGCGGTCATGCACCCTCTCTCTAGCCAAGCGCCTTCTTGATGAGGCCCTCGATCTCGGCCTCCATCTCGTCGACCCACTCCTCGCCAAAATCTCGCTCGAGCAGGTCGCGTTCCGAGAACTCGTAACGACCCGAGCTGGGGTCGAAGTCGAACTGGTAGTCGTGCTCGCTACCGTCGTCCTCCGTCACCATCACGAGAACGATTGAGTTGTCCTGATCGAGTTCGGCTCTGAAGCTTGCCATTGAGTTCCGGGCCGAAGGATTGCGCGGCCAACGCGTCTGGGGATTACCCGCCGGGCGCCAGCTGGGCTGCGCGGGACAGGGGTCATTGTAGCCACCGGTTGCGGACCCCAGCACGCGGCCGGATCAACATTCAATGGGCATGGGGATTCGAAGGACCCACCTCGGTGTGCCGGCCCCGATGTGCAACCGATTGGCGGGCTCGAGCTGGGAGGAGCGAGCGCGCACCTGACCCGCCACGCGCCCCGGGACGGACGGAGAAGCCCCAAGACGTCGCGCCGTGGGTGCCCGGCCGCCATTTCCGTTAGCGACGTAAACTATTGCGAAAACAGGAACTTACGACGCCGAGCCAAAAAGACCAAAGACGCCAGCCAACAAAGTACTACCTGGGTAGTATTACCCGAGTCGTCGAAAGACCCAAGCCGGAAAACCCCCAAGATGACTAGAGCCCACCAACTGGGCGAGCTTCAGCTCGCAATCATGCGCATCCTGTGGTCCGCCGACGAGGCGACCGTCGCCACCGTACACCGCGAGCTGCGCCCGGAACGGGAGCTGGCCCACACGACCGTCGCCACGATGCTCTCCAAGATGGAGAAGAAGGGCGTCGTGGCACATCGCAGCGAGGGCCGCCAGTTCGTCTACCGCGCCACGGTCAGTCAGGCCCAGGTCAATCGCTCCATGGTGTCGGACCTGACGCAACGCCTCTTCGAGGGCAGTCCTGCGGCGCTGGTCAGCCACCTGTTGACGCGCTCGGACATCGATGCGGGTGAGCTGCGCCGCATCCGGGAGATGATCGAAGACAGTGAGAAAGGGCGGGGCAACCGATGACCAGCTCATCTCTTGAAGGCCTGCTGCTCTCCTGGCTCGTGACCTATGCCGTCCACAGCACCCTGCTGCTGGGCGCCGTCTGGTTGCTGTTCACGCGCACTTCTATCGGCTCCCTGCGAGCGCGGGAAGTGGTCTGGAAGACCGCTCTCCTGGGCGGAATCGTGAGCGCGACCCTGCAATCGACTGTAGCGCCAGACCCGATCGGCGGCCGCTGGGTGCTTCCCTCGATGTCGCCGGAGGCCGAACTGGTAGTCGCCACGCCGGTCGAGTCAGCACGCCCGAGCGAGGCACCGCTCGCCACTCACCACACACAACCGTTCACCGAGGTGGACGCGCCGGTTCCGCAATCCTCCTCGGTTTACGACGCTTTTAGCGGGACAAACGGAGCCGGCGCAACCTCTTCAACCTTTACTCACCAGACTTCGGCCTCCGGCCTTGCGAGCTGGGGCCGCTGGAGCCTGATCGCCTGGGCCTTCATCGGGGGCGCCTGCCTGCTGGCGATGGCCATCTCATGGCGGCGCCTCGATCGCTTCCTGGCCGGCAAGCAACGCATCACCGAGGGCCCACTCCCGGGCTTGCTGGCCATGCTGCGCCGTCAGGGCGAAGTCAGCCGGCACGTTCGACTGTACATATGCCCACGCCTTTCGAGTCCACTCGCCATGGGCTCTCTCTTTCCAAGGATCTGCCTGCCCGAACGCATTCACGACCTCCCGCGAGATATGCAGGAATCGATCCTGGCCCACGAGCTGGCCCATGTCGCGCGATTTGATCCCTTCTGGCTGATCGTCGCCCGGGCACTCGAGCTGGTCTTCTTCTTCCAACCGCTGAATCGCGTCGCGCGTCGGAGAATCCAGCAGAGCGCCGAGCTATTGTGCGACGACTGGGCCATCGAGCGCACGGCGCGGCCCATCGTACTGGCGCGCTCCCTGGCCGAGGTCGCCGGCTGGCTCATGGGCGAGCCCTCCAAGCTCGCCTGCGCCATGGTGGCGCAGAATTCTGGACTCGGCGAACGCGTCTCGCGACTCCTCAATGAGCGCGAGAAGGAGTCCAGTTCGGCGTGGTCCCTACCGGCGGCCGGCCTGCTTCTGGGGGCCACGGTCATGCTCGCGCCCGGCTTTGCCGACCAGGGACGATCGATCGAGATCGACGTACTTCCCGTCACGCCTGGCTCCGTTGGCGACCTGCGCACCGTGCCCGTCGACAGCACGAGCCGCGCCGAAGAGGCTCAAATGGGCGCCCAGGATGTCGGCGTCACCCTCATCCAGCTTGGAGCGGAGATCTCCGCTGAACTGGACGACCTGGCGAGCTCGATCGGTGTGCTGCGTGCACGCGGCGAAGCCAGGCAAATTACGGAGTCGCTGGCTGCGCGCATCGATGCGCTCGACCGGCGCTCGCAGGAACTAAGCGATCGCAAGGAACGCATGGAGCACCTCATTGCCCGCTGGCACTCAGCCACGGCGCTCCGTGTACAAGCCGCAGTTGAAACCTCGGAGACCTCACGATGAAAGCTCTACTTTGCACCCTCACCCTGGCGGGCACGATCAGCGCCGTTGCCATGTCCTCGGTCTCGGCCCAGACCGGGGGCGAGCACGCCAACGACCCGATAGCCAGCCCCGAGAAGGAGACCGCGGTGAGCAAGACCCTGGCGCGGGCCAAGGATGCGCTCCGGCGAGCGTTCCTCGAGGCAAGTGACGCTCCGGACACGGATACGCAGGCCGCGCAGCAGTTTGCTCGGGCCCAGGACCAGGCCCTGCGAGATCAGCAGCGCTCCCTGCGGGACGGCGAACGCGCCCATGAAGCCCATGAGCGGGCCATTCAGGCCGAAGAACGCGCGATTCAACAGATGGAAGAGCACGAGCAGCGGAATCTGGAGCGCATACATCGCGACAATCTGCGTGCGGACGAGCAAGCGGAGCGGGAGCTGCTCTCCGAGCAGCGGGCACAGCTCCAGTGGGCCAAGGCGATGCTACGCGATGCCAAAACGCAGGAACGTGCCCACGATCAGCTAGCCGAGGCGATGGTGATCGAGGCCGATGCGCAGGAGCGCAGGGCCAGATCCCGCGAGAGGATCCACGAGCAGCACGAACATGAAGGCAGGCCAGAATCGAGAGAACTCGTCGAACGATTGCGGGAACTCGAGGAAGAGCTGGCGCGCCTCAGTACGGAACTGCAGGGGGAAGAATCGGGCAGCAAGGACTCCCAGCGTCGGCGCAGTTTCACGCGCTCTCCTCGAGCTCTGCGCGAGTTTTTCGAGGTCCGCGAGCCCCGGGCGCCTCGAGCGCCCCGTCAGGCACGCCAGCCCCGGCAACCCCGTGAGCCTCGGCCGCCCCGTGAGGTGCGCGAGCCGCGCGAACCCCGCGAGCCGAGAGCCCCGCGCGTGCTCTGGTTCGACAAGGACTCGGATGACGACTGTCAGGATCAATGCGACGAGGATGACGAGTGTGATGCTCCGCGCTCCGACGGGCCGAATATCTTCCGATTCAAGGCGGGCGGGAACAAGTTCCTGTTCGAGAAGCACGACGATGACGACTCGGACCATCAGGGCTCGGGCGGGGCCATCGTCAATGGTCAGCGCATCATCTGGGCCGACAGCGAGGGCGGCGGATCCTGCAACTACAGCGTGGACGTGGACTCCAACGGAGTGACCGTGTTCCAGGTGAATGGTGATTCCGAACCCCAGGTCATCTACAGGCACCACAGCTCGGGTGGCGACAGTCCAGCCGTGTGGGCCGTCCCGGATGGGGTTCCGATGCCCCACGTATTCCACGTCGAAATGCCGGACATGCCGGACATGGCTGACATCGAGTTTCCCGACTTCGAGATGATGGAATTCGATGTGCCTGAGTTCGAACTGCGCGAGTTTGAATTTCCGGAGATCGAAATGCTCGAACTCGAGGACTACGAGTTTCCCGAGCTCGAGGAGTTCGAGTACGAATTCCCTGGCGTCAAGGTGATCGTCCCGAGCATCGCGCCGACACGGCTCGAGACCACGGTCGAGATCCGGACTGGCGTCCCGGTTGCGCCCAGCGAGTCGGTCGCGGAATTCTTGAGCGCGCCCCTGGCATTCGTCCGGGCGGCCCATTCGGAGCCCGCTCCGGAGCCCAGAACGGCCGTCGTCACCAGCGCCCGCACCGAAGCCGAGCTGCTGGATGAGCTGATCGGCCTGATGCATGGGCTGAAGGACGATATGGGCTCGCTGAAGGCCGACATCCAGGCCCTGCACGCCGAGATCGAATCGACGGATCCGCACTGACCTATCCGGAAAGACCGACGGAGGACTGGGGGTCCTTCGGCATGGGCCCGCTCGTCTCACGACGAGCGGGCCTTCCTTATAGGTTCGGCCTGGCGTCCCGAGCGGACAACCGTGGGTGATCGGGTATAGTCTTCCCCCCCAATTGGCCCGCCAGACCACGATTCAGCCATGCCCACCGCTACCCGGCCCCAACCGACTCTCGAATCCCTCCGCCCCCACTTCCAGCATTGGGAGAAGATCGGCGACATGGTCGATCAGTGCATCGACCTGATGCTCAACCTGCGTCAAAGCGGGCATCCAGGTGGATCGCGCTCCAAGGTACCCATGATGGTCGCCGCCACCCTCGGCGCCGGAATGCGCTGGGACATTCGACACGCCGAGCATCCCTTTGCGGATCGATACATCCTCGTCGCGGGGCACTGCAATCCGGTCGTCTACGCCATGCTCGCGGTCTACAACGAAGCCCTGCGCCTGCGCCATGCCCAGACGGGTGATGCGCGCTACCTTGTGCCGAACGCCGAGCACCGCATGCTGACCTGGGAGGACCTGCTCACCCTGCGCCACGCGGGCGGCCTGCCCGGGCATGCGGAGATGGAGGGCAAGACGCTCTTCTTCAAGTTCAACACCGGACCGTCGGGCCACGGCGCTCCGGCCGCGCTCGGCGCCGCCATGGCCCTGAAGCACGCAAAGACCGGCGCAAAGGTCTTCGCCATGGAAGGTGAAGGCGGGCATTCCGCCGGCGCCCACCACGAAACCAAGAACTCTGCCTACGGCCTGGGCCTGGACAACCTCATCTACCTGATCGATTGGAACGATCACGGCATCGACACCTTCGCCAACTCCGAAGTTGTGCAGGGTACGCCGGCGGAGTGGTTCGAGCCCTACGGCTGGCGCGTGGCCGGTACGGAACAGGGCGCTGACTACGAGTCCCTGGCCAAGGCTCTGTGCGAGATCGTGCATGCAGACGACACCGATGGACGACCGGGCATGGTCTGGTTCAAGTCCCGCAAGGGCCGCGGCTACCACAAGTTCGACGCGCCGTCGCACGGCAAGGCTCACGGGCGCAACTCCGAGCTGTTCTGGGCCTGCCGCAAGGACTACCAGGACAAGTATGGAGTTGCCTTCGAGGGATTCGGTGATGAGACCGACCCGGGTGAGGACGCTTGCCGCACTCAGACGGCCGGTTGGCTGAAGACCGTCTTCGAGGTCATGCAGAACGACCCGGCCCTGGTCGAGTATCTGGCTGACACGCTCGTGGGCCAGGCGGAAGCCCTGCCGGAGGTACCCGCAGACTTCACCCTGGGCGGCGAGACCAACCTCGCGCAGGATCTCAGCTGGCTAGCGGCAGACAATCTGCCCAGCAGCTTGTTCCTCGAGCCGGGCGAAAAGGGAGCCAACAAGGACGGCTTCTCGAAGTTCGGCGCGTGGCTCAACGCACAGGCGCAAGAGCGCATGGGTCGCCCCCTGGTGCTCGCGTGTTCAGCGGACCTGGCGGACTCGACCGCGATCTCCGGCTTCGCCAAGGGCTTCGAGGGCAGCGAGGGCTTTGGCTGGCTCGAGCGCTCCTCGAATCCTGGGGGCGCCTTGATGCCCCAGCAGATCACCGAGTTCACCAACTCGGGCCTGGTGTGCGGTATCGCCAGCGTGAACATGTCCAGGGACCCGGAAAACGAGTTCGTCGGCTACTGGAGCGCCTGCTCGACCTACGGTTCGTTCTCCTACTTGAAGTACGGCCTGATGCGCCTCTTCTCGCAGCTAGCACAGGACTGTGAATTGAAAGTTGGCAAGGTCATCTGGGTGGCCGGCCACTCGGGCCCCGAGACAGCCGAGGACAGCCGCACACACTTCGGCATCTTTGCGCCAGCCGTGACCCAGCTCTTCCCCGAAGGCCAGGTCATCAACCTGTACCCGTGGGAGCACAACGAAGTCGCGCCCTGTCTCGCCGCCGCCCTGGCGACGGACGTGCCGATCATCGCCTTGCACCTGACACGGCCCAATGTGGTCACACCGGATCGCGCCGCACTGGGCATGGCTAGCCACATGGACGCGGCCAGGGGCGCCTACATCCTGCACGACTACGACCCGACGCGCCCCAAAGAAGGCACTGTCATCGTCCAGGGCACGAGCACGACGGACTCGATCGTCGAGCTACTTCCGCGCTTCCTGAACGGCGAGGCGCCCAACGTCAAGCTGGTCGCCGGGATCTCCTACGAGCTCTTCCAGCTCCAATCCAAGGAGTACCGCGACTCCGTGCTGCACAAGATCGACTGGATCGACTCGACGGTGATCACCAACGGCGCGCGCATCGGCATGCACCACTGGATCGGCAGCAAGGTCGCCGAGGACTACGCGATGAGTTCCGACTGGGACAACCGCTGGCGCACCGGCGGTAGCGTCGAGGAGGTCAAGCGTGAAGCGCAGATCGACCCCGAGAGCCTGCTGAAGGGGATCCAGCGCTTCGCGAAGGACCGCACGAAGAGGCTCTCAGGCCTTACCCACCCGTAGCGACCCGGTCGCCCGCTTCCCGTCGATACCACGAACCCGAGGTCGTTCGCCTCGGGACCACGCTGCCTTGAACATCGCACGCATCCGGACAACCCATGCCGACGACACCGACCAGCGTTTCCGCCTATATCGACGCCCTCCCCGATGACCGCAGGGCCGCGCTCAAGAAGATGCGCCAGGTCCTGAAGAAGAACCTGCCGAAGGGCTTCAAGGAGGTCATCAACTACAACATGCCCTCCTTCGTCGTTCCCCATTCGATCTTCCCGGACGGATACCACTGCGACCCGAAGCTGCCCCTGCCATTCCTGGGCTACGCTTCGCAGAAGAACTTTGTCGCGCTCTACCACATGGGCATCTACGCCGACGCCAAGCTCCTCGCCTGGTTCCAGAAAGAATGGCCCAAGCATGTGCCGACCAAGCTGGACATGGGCAAGAGCTGTATCCGATTCAAGAAGATGGACACGATACCCTTCGACCTGATCGGTCAACTCGCCGCAAAGGTGACCGTCGACAGCTGGATGAAGGTGTACAAGAAGAACGTGAGGAACTGACCCCACGCCGCGCGAGCAAGCCCGTGGGTAGGAGCTGCCCATCGGGCCTCCCGAACACTTCAGCCGCCGAGTGTCAGGGGGTGAACGTGACGCTCAGGCCGTCACTCAGGTTGTAACCAGTTCCACCCGGACCCATTCCATCACGGAACCAGAACTGGAATTTCCAGGTGCTTCCCGAGGTGATCATTCCGTTGCCCGCGTTCACCGGAGGCTGGGTGAAATTGAGGGGCCGCGCTGCCGTTCCGCTGCCATCCGCGAAAACGGCCGGATAGATGCGAGTCGTCATCCCGCCCACACAACGCAGACCATCACCGAAAGCCGCCTGAATCTCATTGGGCCCGTAGTAGAACAGTCCGACCTTGTTCGGCGGACAGTCGACGGCCATCAGGGTGAAATCATTCGCGGCCAGGCTTCGTTGGCCGGCCATGGACATGGACGCGCCGGACCCTGTCGAGTGTTCAGAAGGGCTACAGAAAGAGTAAGCGCCCGGTTCGTACGCCGCGTCATAGGCCATCGCGCCCATATCGGTGACAGATCCATCGCCATCTAGCGGGCTCGTCGGATCTCCCGCGTCAATACAGGGTGATCCGGTTCTGAGGCGGAGGTCTCCGAGTGTGTCGCTCCAGAATCCGGGATCTCCGATGACGTTTCCGGTACCCGGCTCGCCCCAGAGAAGCGGCGGGTGCCCCGCATTGTAGTCCACTGCCCCCCACGCCGGCGTGGTACTGCCAAAGTCCTGCCCCCAGACGATCGAGTTGCGCATGGTCAGGCCGAACCCGAGCCCGAAACCACTGACGGCCTGACGAAGGTTCACGAAGGTAGTCTGATCGACGACCACGTCATCCGTGATGAACAACCCTGTGCCATTCGTGTCGCGTATCACGCAGCGCCGCACAGTTCCTCTAAAAATCCAGATCAGCCGGTCATCGGGGTAGTCAGGATCCGGATCGGAATTCGAAATGGTGAAGCCGTCGATGGTCGGGCTCTGGAATTCGTTCTGACCCATCCTCACCAGCGTGTCGCGCAGGTGTGTCTGCAATGGCCCTTGCGCACTTGCCAGCGTGATGTCCTTGAGGATCGTGATCGTGCCTTCCTCGTAGACCCCTGGCCCAACCAGAATCGTGTCGCCAGCGAGCGTTGTCGGTGCATCGACCGCGTCCATGATCGTGACGAACGGGTCGGCCTGTGTGCCTGCCCCGGGTGGGGTCCCGTTCATATCGACATGCCAGGTCGTCTGCCCATTGGCGACCGTACCTAGCAACGTGAGGAGTGCGAGATCAGCTGCGATGCGGCTCAAGCAATTCATTCGGTGCCTCCGTTTGGTTTACCACTCTACTAGATTGACCTGTTCGCGGCCAAGGCTGACCGGTAGGCGGCCAACCTCCTCGCCGCCCCAATTGCAGAAGATCAGGTGGCGCGCCTGATCGCTCGCGCTGAACGCGATCGATCGTCGAGACTCCAGGGGGAGCGCAACCCAGATGGATCCCTGCTCATACATCGGATCGGTCTTGGGGAGTCGAAGCCAGAGCCGCTCGCCTTGCCCGTCGAGCAAGGCGACCAGATCCGATGGGAACTCGCCCGCGCGTGCCTCGACACGCACGTCGCAACGCAGACCCGCCTCGAGCGTCAGGTCTTCCGAGTCTTCGTTGGCGCCCAGCTCGTGCCGCGTCGGCGGTCCCACAATGACGCCAGGCTCAAACACCTCCAGCAAGATCGGCTGCGTGGGGTGTCCCTCCAGCTCGAAGGTTCCATCGGCGTCTGTGCGGACGCCCGGCCCGGGCGCCCACCTTCCGCCATTGACGCCCTTCCAATCGTCCGTGACGAGCAAGACGGCGCGCACACGCACATTCGGTATCGGAACTCCGCTCGCGGTGACAGCCCGCCCGGAGATCCGGCGCGGCAGGGCCGAGTCCGGTACATGCATGGGTATTCCTCGCGACCCGGCACGCACTCCTTCGACACGGGAATGCAGGAGCGTGCGCGGGTCCCATGCGATCAGTCCGTACTCCCTATCGAGCAGTCCCCCGATCCGGAAGCGACCCCCGTCATCCGTGTCGACGATCACGTCGCGCCCCGCGGCAATCGACTCCACACTGAGCTTGCGGCGTCCGGGCCACCCGTCCACGGGCCGCTCGCCGGGCAGCGCCGGCGTCGGATCGCGCAGGGCAACTCTCCAGCCGCTGGCGGGTCTTCCGGTTGCGTCGTAGACACGGCCCTCGATCGCAAGCTCCGGACCGCCCAGAGTCATCTCGAGCTGATGTCGCCGGTCCGCGGTCACATCGAAAGTGCCAGTAAACCTCTCGATCACCGCCGGCTGAAGCCCCTGCTTTACGGCTATCAACGGCATCCATGTTGTCGCAACCTTCTTACCACCCGAGATCAGCCAGAGTTCGTGCTCGAAGTCGAAGCGACCATTGGCGTCAGTCGTCGCCACGCGATCCATGAAATAGATTTCGGCACCAGGCACCGGACCGCCCCCCGGCTGCTGAACAACGCCGTCAAACCGAAAGACCGCCAGCCTGTGGCTCGGTCCGGCGTCGGACCCTCCCTCGGCATCCTCCTCGGCCCCGCCCGGATCGGGGTCGGCGGCTGGCAGGGAACTGGACGCCGGTGTGTCGCCCCCGATGGCCTCCCGTTCGGCCTCTTCGGCCACAGTTTCGCCATGACCGGCAAGGACCAGCCCATTCTCGGCACGCGCCGTGGGACGCGGCAATGCAGCCCCCTCGTGGTTCAGAGAAAGAACAAGCCCGCCTGTCAGCACAGACACGGCCACAATTACCGGTAGCGGGCCGGCGGAGCGGACACGCCTGATCAGGCCACCGGTGTCGCCAGGTCCCGGCGGAACCGGGTCGATTTCGTTGACCGAGAGCGGAAGCAGCAACGCGCACCAGTTCTCGCGCGATCCGAATTCTCCGTCGAGACGCGTCCGCAGGAGCTCGAGGCCACGCCGAATGCGCGACCTGATCGTCTCGAGCGGCGCGTCCTGACGCCTGGCAATTGCCCGCAATTCGAGCCCCTCGTAGTAGCGCAGGTAGATGCTGCTGCGCTGAGGCTCCGGCAGATCGAGAACAGCGGCGGCCACGGCCCGCTGCGACTCGAGCGCCGACTCCACTCGCGCCGGGTCCGTTCCACCGGCCGAGGAGGCCAGGTCGGCGGATCGGGATGAGCGGCGCTCTACCGCTCCCCGGTTCCGCTCGCGGAGACGGCGGGTGGCCACCTTGTTTCGAAGCACGCGCGACATCCAGGCGCGCACACCGTCACGCACCTCAGGAGGATGCTCGAGGGCGCTCGCAAGGGTGTCCTGAACGACGTCTTCGGCCAGGTGCGTATCATCCATCAGGCTCCTCGCCAAGCCTCTCAAGAAGCCTTGATGCGCCTGGAGCGTCTCGATGTCGATGCGTATGGGGGGGTCTACCATGGGCGGTACCAGCCCTATCCACCACCGGCCGCGCCAAACAGGTGACGGAAACCCCAAAAATTCCTGGCGACGGCGCCCGAGTCCGCAGTCCGACCCAGAATACGACCGTTCCGTCAGATATGCGGGTCGTCGCGGAGTGCTCCGGGTCGCTTTCGACACGCGTAGGGTCAGCCTTGCGACATGGCCATCGAAGGATGGGATTCATGGTGCGCGTGGACTCCCAAGAGCACTCGCTCGTCCCGTTGTGTGGTCGCGCCTCCCGTCCCGAGGGGCTCTAGCGCTCCCTATCATCTGGCGAGGGCTTGGATCCGCCAGCAGGCGGCCATTGTGGGCCCGGGTGTCCAACCTCGATCGGGCCTCGGGTGCGACCGAAGTCCGGCTGAGGTACAATGACCGGCCGAGTTGTGCCCAGCCGGTAGCACCTGCAACGGGACCCCCCGAGAGTTCAGATCCGATGAAGACCCTTGTGCCTCCCTCCAATCGTGCCACCGGTCGGCGCGCGGGTCGCGGGCTGATGGCGCCGCTCCTCGTCGTCCTGGTCGCAGGGGTGGGCTTTGGTGTCTGGCGCTACATGAATGCCGGGCGGCCGCCGGTCTTGCCCCAGCAAGACCTGAGCGAGGTCGATCCCGAGGTGGCGACCCTGGTGCGCAAGATGGTAGCTGACCTGGAGGCCGATCCCGCCAACGGGCGCATGCACGGGTCCCTTGGCCTGGCCTACGAGGCGAACACGATGTGGCCCGAAGCGGCGGCAAGTTTCGCCAACGCCGCGGCCCTCGACTCGGGCGAACCGCTCTGGGCTTACCACTGCGCTCGAGCGACGATCAACTCGGGCGATCAGGAGGGCGGCTACGCCATGCTCCTTGAAGCAGAGACCAAGCTACAGAATGTGGCTGGTGCTCAGCTCTACCTCGCCCATCAGCTACTCGAGGCGGGCGAGTTCGATCTGGCCCAGACGGCGTTGAACAACGTGGTCCGTCTGGAGCCGGAGCGTGCGGAGGGCTACGCGGGGCTGGGCGAACTGCTCGTCGAGCGAGAGGACTTCGCGGGAGCGGCACGGGTCCTGCGCCGCGCCCTGGACATCGATCCCAACATCGAAATCGCGCACTACTCTCTCGGGCTCGCCTACCGAGGATTGGGCCAGCTGGAGGACGCCGAGCGGGAACTCGCCCTCGGCCTGGGTGCCAAGCGAAAGGGACTCGCTGACAAGTTCGGTGCCGAGACCCAGGAATACGGGGTCAACTACGTTGGAGTCATCAACAAGTCTTCCGATCTCGTCGAGGCCGGCGCCTTCCAGGCCGCGATCGACCTGCTCGAGCGTCTGCGCAAGACGCGGCCGGACGATTCGAACCTGCTCAACAATCTGGGCATTGCCTATATCAGGACGAAGCGATTCGAACCGGCGCTGAAGCATCTGAAGCATGCACTCGCGCTCGATGACAACTTCTTCGGGACCCACCAGAACCTGAGTGCGTGCTATCAGGACATGGAGGATCTCGAGAAAGCGCTCTTCCACGCCAAACGATCCGTTGAGCTGGGGGGAGATGTGGCCAGCACACACTTTGCAACCCTTCGCATTCTGGCGCGAATGAGCCGATTCGAGGACGCCCTGGTCCATGGGCGGGCAGCCGTGAGGCTGGACCCGACGGACCCCATGAAGCAGGCTGCGCTCGGTGAGTTGTTCGCACAGCTGCGGCGCCCGCGGGATGCGCGCAAGTACTTCGAGGCAGCCCTCGAGCTGACGCCGGGCTTCGTCGCAGTACGGGTAAACCTGCTTCGTATCCTCATCGGGCTCGGCGATCTGGATCAGGCCGAAAAGACGCTTGCCAAGGGTGAGGCCATGGCGCCTGACGACGTCAGCCTGCAGCAGTGCAGGCAGATTCTCATGGGCGCTCGCCAGCGACGTGCATCCGCACGCTCCAAACGATAATGCTAGACCTTCGCCGGTTCGCCAGTTCTCGCTCCCGGGCTCTCCTGGGTTTCACATTGGTCCTGAGCGCCTGTTCGGGCGGAGACCAGGCGCCCGAACAGGCGAGCGACACGATCGTGTGGTTCGAGGAAGTGGCGGCCGAATCGGGCCTGGACTTCGCTCACGTACGCGCGCCCGAGACGCGCTACTGGTTCCCGGAGATCGCGGCAAGCGGCCTGGCGTTCCTGGACTACGACGGCGATGGCGACGCAGACCTGTATTGCATCCAGAGTGGCGATATGGCGGCGGATCCGGCGCAGAACCTGACGAACCGGCTCTTCGAGAACGACGGGCTCGGTAACTTCAGCGACGTGACCGACGCAGCCGGCGTGGGAGACACGGGCTACGGAATGGGCTGCAGTACCGGTGATTTCAATGGTGATGGCCATGTGGACCTGTACATCACCAACGTGGGTGCAAACGTGCTGTACGAGAACAACGGTGACGGAACATTCAGCGATGTGACCGCCGCCGCTGGGGTCGGACACGAGGGCTGGGGCACGAGCTGCGCATTCGTCGACTACGACCGCGACGGGGACCACGATCTGTTCATCACCAACTACATCCGTTGGTCCGTCGAGAACGAGGTGGGCTGCTTCTCGGCCTATGGAGATAGCGACTACTGCCATCCCAACAACTACAACGCCCCTGCAGCCGACGTTCTGTACCGGAATGATGGCGATGGCACCTTTACCGATGTGACCGTCTCCTCCGGCGTCGCAAATGACTTCGGGAACGGACTCGGGGTGACCTGCGGTGACTTCAACCTGGACGGCTACATCGATATCTACGTGGCCAACGACCTGGTGGCGAATCAGCTCTGGATGAACCAGGGCGACGGGACCTTCACCAACCAGGCCCTACTGGCTGGATGTGCAGTCAATCAGCAGGGAGCGGCCGAGGCCGGCATGGGTGTCGCCGCGGTTGACGTGGACCAGGATGGCGACCTGGACCTGTTCATGACGCACCTGCGAGACGAGTCCAATACCCTCTACATCAACAAGAACGGGTTCTTCACCGACCGCACGGCCAGGAGTGGGCTGGGGAGCGCCAGCATCAAGTTCACCGGCTTCGGCATGGGTTTCGCGGACTTCGACAACGACGGAATCCTGGACGTGTATGTCGCCAACGGACGGGTCGGGATTCGCAAGCCGGCCTTCGATGAGGCAGATGGATATGCGGAGCCCAACCAGATCTTCAAGGGGCTCGGCGGTGGCTTCTACGAAGAGACGCTTCCGCACGGCGGAACGGCGGAGCCCCTGATCGAGAACAGCCGCGGGATGGCATTCGCTGATGTCGATGGGGATGGGGACGTCGACGTCGCCCTGAGCGACAACGACTCCGTGGTGCGCCTGCTGCGAAACATCAATGAGAGCGACGCCCACTGGGTCCAGCTTCGGGTGCGTGACGAACACGGATGGGATGCGATTGGAGCCCAGGTACGCCTGATCTGCTCGGGCCAGACCCACTGGCGGACTGTCGAATCCGCCTTCAGCTATTGCTCTGCCAGTGACCCCCTGGTCCACATCGGGCTGGGGGCTGGCGACTCGATTACCGAGGTCGAGGTGATCTGGCCCGATGGCCAGCACGAGACATTTCCTGCTGTCGCCGTGGACGGATCCCACGAGCTGAAGCGCGGCCAGGGAAACTGACCGGCCGGACGGAGCAGGGACCCATCCGGGGCGCTGGCGGCTGCGGAGCTTGCACCGATCCACAGAATCCTCGAACCGGCCCGCCAATGGGAAGGAGGCGGGCCCACCCGGGTGGAAGCAACCTCCTTTGGCGCCGACGAATGCCCCGCATGGAGGTATTTTGCTCTGGTTCGGTACACCCGTTTTTTGCACGCTCGGGCGCCCCCCCAACTGGCTTCGAATCAACATGAAGAACCTACGTGCAACCGGTCTGCTCCTCGGCCTTTCGATCTCGCTGTCCTTCGCCGCCGGGTGCCAGACCTGGCCCGAGGCCCCGGACTACAGTCGCCCGCTGCCGATCAACGCACAGGCGTTGCTGGCCCTGGAACCGGGCGAAAGCCGCCCCGACCTGCGCGCGACATTCCAGGAGCGACGCTCGGTCAAGGAGCCACTGCAGCGCTCCCTCGATTGGACGCGGCGTGATTCGTCGAGGAAGTTCTTCCCGATCGCCGGAATCACCCATGACCGCGCCGTGCGCAGCCTCGAGCGCTTCAAGGAGCTGATCGAGTCGTCCACGTCGCACAGCGAGTTCCAGGCCGCGATCGAGCGCGAATTCGATTTCTACAAGAGTGCCGGCTGGGACGGTGCAGGTGGCGGCGTCCTTTTCACGGGCTACTACACGCCGACACTGGCCGGCAGTCGGGAGCAGACGACAACCTTCCGCTATCCGCTCTATGCACTGCCCGCCGATCTCGTCAAGGGACACGAGGGCGAGATCCTGGGCCAGCAGACGGAGGCCGGCGTGCGGCCCTACCCGACGCGGCGCGCGATCGAAGCTGGCGGCCTGTTGAGGGGCCAGAACCTCGAGCTCGTCTGGCTGAGCGACCCGCTCGACGCATACATCGCCCACGTCAACGGCTCGGCAGTCGTCGAGCTGAGAGATGGATCGGAGTTCCGGCTGGGCTATGCGGGCAAGAATGGACGGCCCTACTCTTCGCTCGGGCAGGCCCTCGTCGCGGACGGTCGTCTGGATGCCGACAAGGTCAGCATGCCCAACCTACGTGACTGGATGGACCGCAATCCGGAGCTTGCCCAGGCCTACCTCGGACGCAATGAGTCCTATGTCTTTTTCACCCCCATCGACGGTGACCCGCGCGGGAGCCTGAATCTCGAAGTCGTCGCCGAGCGCTCACTCGCGACCGACAAGAGTCTCTTCCCACGGGGCGCCTTGGTCTTCGTCGACGCCACCGTGCCTTCGCGCAGCGGCCGTCCTGCGCCCTACCGCAAGCTCATGTTCGATCAGGACACGGGTGGCGCCATCCGCACCGCCGGCCGAGCCGACATCTATCTGGGTGTCGGGGACGATGCCGAGCTGCGCGCTGGCAGCACCCGCTCGGTGGGACAGATGACCTACATGTTCCTGGCCGAGTAGGCGCGCGCCCTCGCGCGAGGAGCAGCGCCATAGCAGCATGACACACATCGTTGCGCTGATCGTGATCGTCGCCGTTTCGGGCTTCATCGTCCGCGCGGGCGGTATGGCGCTTTGCAAGACAGGGCTCTCGAAGGACTCAGCGATGTTCCAGTCGCAATCCGCGTTCATGGGGGTCGGATTCACGACCGCCGAGTCCGAGAGCGTGGTCTCCCATCCTGTTCGCCGCCGGATTATCCGGATCCTGATGCTGCTTGGCTTCGCGGCCATCACATCCACACTCGGCACCCTGGTCTCGACCTTTGCCCGCCCGGCGGCCAGCACCGGCGAGCCGCTCTTCAAGCTCGGCGCACTCGCGCTCGGAATCTTCCTGATCTGGATCGTGCACCGCACCGGCCCGATCGACCGGCTCCTCAACGCGCTCATCACGCACGCGCTGGAACATTCCAGCGACCTGCGAATCGTCGACTACGAGGAGGTCCTGAAGCTCAACAAGGGCTATGCGGTGGCCCAGGTAACGATCGATGACGGCACCTGGCTGGCCGGACGTATCCTGCGCGAGCTGGAGCTGTCCGCGGAAGGCCTTCTGGTCCTCAGCATCTCGCGCGCGAATGGATCGACCGTCGCGACTCCCACGTCGAGTGCCGGTCTGGAGGTCGGCGACCGGATCATGTGCTACGGTCGCACCGATGTACTCTCCAATATCGGCGCGCGACCCGAGGGTGGCCCCGGTGACCGTGCCCACGACCTGGCGGTCCGAAAACAACGCCTGGTACAGGTCGAGGAGCGCGTCGAGGATCGCCTGGAGCACCTCGAGGAGCCGGAGTCCGAGTAGGTCAGCGGCCCTTCAGATAGAGCTTCTCGACGGCGCTGCGCGCCCATTCGGTCTTGCGCAGGAACTTCAGGCTCGAGCTGATGCTCGGATCGTGAGAGAAGCACCGGATCCGGATCCGTGCGCTCAGCTCCGTCCAGCCATGGCGCTCCACCAGCTCTTCCAGAATGGCCTTCAGGGTGATGCCGTGTAGGGGGTTATTCGCCTGTTCCTGACTCATGACTCGATCCTTGGCCAGATCAGCGTGGCCCAGACCCGCGTGGACGAGGGGCCTTCCGCGCGCAAGCCCATCGGCGCGATTGTACCGGCTGCGCCAACCTGCGAGGATCGGTGGGTCGTGGAATCGGCCCGCGGGCCAAGGAGTGCGCCAGATATGTCTGAATACGAAGTCGTCAGTTTCACCGTCGAGCCTGTGGATGGTGACGATCAGGTTGCGATCACCATCAATGCCTCCGACGGCAACAAGTGGGAGTACGGGATCCCCTTCAGCCGCAGCACCGGGCGGTACACCTTCGAGGAGATCGACGTACTGGCCATGGACTTCGGGGACGAGTTTGCCGAGGAGCTTTCCGAAAAGCTCGAAGAGGTGGTCGCCAAGGCCTGCGGCTCGGCCTAGCCCGAACTACTGCGCCTGCTCGGTGATTGCGTCGATGCGACGCTGCCATTCACTGACCAGCTCGGGATCGGTCTCGAGTTCGAGGGCGCGCTGCAAGAGACTCCGTGCGCGCTCGTGGCCGCCGTTCGAGAGGTGCAGGGTCGCCAGGTCCGAGAGTAGTGACTGATCTGTCGGCGCGAGCTCGCTCGCGCGCTCGAATGCGGCAAGCGCCTTGTCCGCGTCACCGCTGAGCCAGGCCGCGTGGGCAAGCTCGCGCTGGATCTCGAGGTCCTGGGGTTCCGCGGCGACAGCCCGCTCGAACCACTGTACGCCCAGCGCCAGGGCGTCGGGCCTGTCCAAGGCGAGCGTCGGGCGCACGGCCAGGCGCGCCGCCTCCCGGACCGAATTCGGGTCACCGACAGGCTGCTGCAGCAGGGTGCGCCACGCGTCGAAGGCGGCCGTATCCATTCCCCTCGCCGTGAGCGCGCGCGCCATGAGCAGCTGAAGATCGGGCCCGTCCTGACCCAGTTCGAAGGCGCGCTGAAGGGCCTCGTATGCATGGACCTGATCGTCCGTTCGCCACAGCCAGTGTGCCAGACTTCCCCACCACTCGCCCTGATCCGGATCGTCCGCCAACGCCGTCCGGATCTCGCTGACGGCATCCTCGTAGTCGCCGAGCTGAGCCCGGGCCTGTGCGGCGATATGAGCCAGACGGGGACCGGTGGCGCCGAGCCGGCGACCATTCCGCACGACCGACAGGGCGCTGCCCGGGTCGCCACTCTGGAGAAACGCCTCGGCCGTCGGACGCGTCAGGCTGGCACGGCCCTGGGCGTCCCCGCGATACAGCCCGTACCAGAGGGCTGCCGCTCGACGATGATGACCCATGTCGCTCGCCATCTGCGCCTGACGCATGGTCTCCGCCCGCACAGGGTCGGTGCTGGCGCAGGCCAGCAGGCCCGTGAGGCTCAGGAGCAGGATCCAGGTGGAAGTGCGGTGCATGGCGCGGCGCTCGGACGACCGGGAGCCGAGCCTCCAAGGGTACCGAAAGAAACCCGCGTTGCCCCCCAGGCGCCGGATGTGGGAGACTCAGCCCCCGCGATCCGGGGCCACCCCCGTCTCGTGCTTTCGACCATGGTCTTGCGTCACGTATTCCTCGATTTCGGAAACACTCTCGTGCGCGAGCAGCCATCGCGCTTCGAGATCTACGCGCAGGCTGCCCGGGATCAAGGTGTCGAGATCGACGAGGACAGCATGCGCGCCCTGATGGTCCAGGCACACGCACAATTGCCAGCCGAGATCGAGGGCGCCTGGCGCTACACCGACCCGTGGTTCCGGGCCTATATCCGCCGCATCTTCGGAGACGAGCTGAAACTCGCTCCGCCGGACTGGGACCTGTTCCAGCAGCGGCTGTTCGCCCGCTTCTCCGACCCCGAGACCTTCCAGCTCTTCCCGGGCGTGAAGGAGCTGGTCGACGCGATGCGGGACAGGGACATCGGCCTGGGCCTGATCTCCAACTGGAGCCCGCGTCTCCCGCGGCTGATCCGTAGCCTCGGGCTAGAGCAGTTGTTCGATCCGGTCCTCTGCTCGGCCATCGAACGTATCGAGAAGCCCTCGCCGGAGATCTTCCACCGGGCTCTGACACGCGCCGGAGTGCCGGCCGAGGCTTGCCTGCACGCGGGCGACCATCCGGACAAGGATTGCCGCGCGGCAGAGGACGTCGGTCTGCGCTCGGTGCTTGTCGATCACGCCGACGAACTCGGATCAGGCCCGAGCCCTCACCATCGAGTGACATCGCTCGAGCAGCTGAAGGACCACCTCCTCGAGCAAGGGACATGAGCGAACTCGACACACTGCAGGCCGAACTGGACGGACTTCGCTCTTCGTTGAAGGAGCTCCACAGGACTCTTGGAGAACATTTCCTGGGCCAGGAGGAGACGACCGAGCTTCTCTTGCTGTCCTTGCTCGCACGCGGTCACGCGCTGCTCGAGGGAGCGCCGGGCCTGGGAAAGACCACGCTGGTGCGCACGCTTTCGGCGCTCCTGAACCTGTCGTTCGCGCGCATCCAGTTCACACCCGACCTGATGCCGGCCGACATTCTTGGTACTCGGGTGCTGCATTTCGACGCCGGTTCGGATCGCCAGTTCACCTTCGAGCCTGGGCCAATCTTCACCCAGATACTGCTGGCCGACGAGATCAACCGCGCCACGCCGCGAGCGCAGTCCGCCATGCTCGAGGCCATGCAGGAGCATCAGGTGACCCTGTTCGGCGAGACGCGCCCTCTGGAAGAGCCATTCATGGTCATCGCGACCCAGAACCCGATCGAGATGGAGGGCACCTATCCCTTGCCGGAAGCACAGCTGGACCGCTTCCTATTCAAGATCGAGCTCTCCATGCCGGACCAGGAGACGCTCGAGAAGATCCTGGCGACGACCACCACGGGTGACAGCAGTGAACTCGAGCCAGCCCTCCACCGGGCCGACGTGCTGCGGCTGCAAGCGCTGCTGCGCGAGATCCCTGCCAGCAGCGATATGGTCGCCCTGGTCGGCCGCTTGATCCTCGCCACCCATCCTGGCAACGCCAAGGCGCCCGACCGTATACGCAGCCTGGTGCGACACGGTGCCAGTCCGCGTGGTGGTCAGGCGCTCTTGCTGGCGTCCAAGGCGCGCGCGTTGCTCCACGGTCGGCTGCACGTCAGTGCCGACGACCTGCGTGCCCTGGCCGCACCCGCTCTGCGCCACCGACTGGTGCTGTCCTACGAGGGCGAGGCCTCGGGCGTACACCCGGATGAGCTTGTGGCCGAGGCCCTCTCCGCGATCGGAATCTGAATCACCTGAGACGACGAAGAAACGCCCGGCGTGGGGTCACGCCGGGCGTTTCTTCGTACGGTTGGGCGAACCCTCCGCGATGCTGCTAGTCCTGGAGCTTGCGACCGAGCTGCTCGAAGTCGCAGGCCTGGATTTCTGATTTCAAGATCTGGCCCATCATCGTGAAGCGTGCGTGCTCCTCGGAGTTCTTCATCTCGAAGCGGGATCCAAGCGGAAGGGCCTTCGGCCGGCGCCGATTCTTCTCCGGGGCCTTTGCGGTAGCCTCCCTGACCATCTCCGAGAGATTCTCGGGCAAGCCAGCGGGCAGGCTTTCACGATGTTCCAGTGCGCGCCGCGCGCGCCGGCACACCTCGAGCGTGCTCGTCAGGTTCGTCTGGATCTTCCGCAGGCGAGTCACATCGGGCTTTGGCCCGGCCAGTGACTTCTTGACCTTTGCGTGGGCCACCTCCAGCACCGCGATCAAGCAATTGAGCTTGCGCATCAGCCGGTCGCGGTATTCCGCCGAATCGAGATTCGACTCCTGGAACGGTTCCTTGGTTTCGTCAGACATGGGTAGCTCGTGGTCTAGCTTGCGGTGGGCATAATCCTGGACACCTCAGACTACCCTTACGTTCGCGAGCGGGTCGGCGCGGCGGGCCGAGAATCGGGGTGGAGCGGGGTGGAAAAGTTTTCCCTGCGGCCCCATGGGCATGCAACGGCGCTTGGTAAGCCGTATCCGGAACTGGCCGTATCCGAGACAGGCTGCGTTCAGAACGCAGACTGAATGGTCTGATACAGCTCGTCCGGGTCGAGCTGGCCCATCACGATCAGCGACCAACCCGCGAGTCTTCCGGTCACCACATTCCACTGGCCAACTTGCATTGACTGGACCGTACCGAGATGACCGCCGTGGCTATTGTCGATATCGGATTCCGGCTTGCGGTGAAGTATGGCCATGCGCGAGACACCGTCCGTGTAGATGCGCCTGAACCAGTTGGCCCCCATCGAGTCAGTCACGACACGTCCGCTTTCAAGCCTGAACCCGGCCGGCAGCATTTCAGGCGTCAGCACCTCGAAACCCACCTGCGCAGCAATGTTTCCATCGATATCGATGGAGCGACCGTCGAAGTTTCCGCGCCTCAAGATGAAGTTGGACAGGTCGGGCGTGAAATCGACCGACTCGAACACCATCTCGCCGAGCAGCACCGCATTGCGGTCGCGGTGTTCCCAACGAAGAACCAGACCACTATCCGGCTCGATCCAAACCCGGAAGTAGGTGCCCAGAGGATTGCTTAGCCGCTCGACACGCAGAAGCAGGCACGGCACGCCGGCCACCGTCTCCGAATCCGACAGGTGGGCTATCGAATAGTTCTGTCGCAGCAGTTGCCGGTCGGTGACCCTGAAGTCCCTGAAGTTGAATGTGAAGGACTGCCGATTGTCATGCAGCATCATGAAGAGATCGGTATCGTCCGGCCCTTCAAGAACCTCCAGCATGTGTATCGCGTAACGGCCATCCCCGTCGCAGCCGATCTCTTCGCGATACTCGAAGGTCTCGTCTCTGCCTTCTTCAACGAAATGCAGCTCGACCCTGCGCTCGCCGCGGAAGCGCGTCTTGGTATGGGACCTCTCCATGCGGCTGAGCAATCCCGGCGAGTCGAGCACCGGCGAATCCGGAGTCACGTCCCCGCTTCCGCCTCCCATCTGGAGACCCTCCACGCCCGGGCCCGGGCCCTCGGGCGCGGGTGACGGGCTACAGCCGACAGCTAGCAGGAGTCCTGCAACAGCCAGGAGCTGGGTGGTGTGATCGAGGCAGGCCAAGACTAATCGACGCTTCCGAGCATCCCTCCAGAAAGACCATCGATCCAGTACCGCGTGGCCGGGTCGAGCGAGGCTTGACGCGGGGACTCCACACGAATGATCTCGAATCGGTATTTGCCTGCAGCGGCATCGCCGCGGGCCAGTTTCTGATCGCTTTCGGGCTCGCTGCCCGGCGCATCCAGTCCGCGGTCGGGACCGACGGCCCAGAGGGCGAGGAGCAGGAGCGAAGCGGATACGAGCGCTGTCATTGGCGACCACAGGACGCGCTCATCACGCTCGCTGGAGGCGCCCGACACGGAGAGCTCGTACTCCTGCTCGACACGCTCGAGCAGTACGCTCGGCGCCTTCGCGCTCATGGCTGCCTCGAGTCGGCGAGCGAGGACCGGCGGCGCCTCGAGACTCGGCAGGGACTCGACGGCCGAGATGGCTCGCTGCTGCCTGTGGCCGGGCTGCAGCGCTGCGACGACGCGCCCCTCGAGGTCCGCGGGCGCCGGCACTCGTACCATCGTCGAGAGCAACCGGACCTGGATCAACAGCCGGCTCCAGTGGCTAGCGCACTGGGGGCAGGCGCGTCCATGCTCGGGAACGCTGGAATCGGCGACGCTGGAGCACCATTGCTCGAGCGACTGACTCGGGTCGATCACTCGCACACGGCCATCCGCGCGCAGATCGAGGTCCACGACTCGTTGGCTCGCTTGCTCTCTGAAGGTACGACAGCTCATCGGATCTGATGGCGGTCGATGACCGGCGATAGTTCACGGTCCAGGGCGGCGTGCGCACGCGACAGACGCGACTTCACGGTGCCCAGGGATATGCACAGGGTCTCGGCAATCTGCTCGTAGGAGAGCGCCTCGGCATAGCGCAGAACGGTAATCCTCTGCATTTTCGGGCTGAGGCGCATGATCGCGTCCTGGATCTCGGTCTCAAGCTCATGGCGAGAGGCCGTTGCCTGGGGCAATTCGGTTCGGTCATCCCGGAAGTCCAGGCGCGAACCATCATCGGAGACGGCGCCTCGGATTGAGTCCAGCGAGGCCAGACCCTTGGAACGACTACGACGCTTGAGGTCGATGCTGGCGTTCACGGCGATGCGATAGACCCAGCTCGAGAACCTGGACTCGAAGCGGAACTCGGCGATCTTGCGGAAGATGATCCCGAAGGTCTCCTGGGAGGAATCCAGGGCGTCGGTCGCATTTCCAGTAATCCGGTAGCTGACGTTGTAGACCCGGTCCTTGTACTGCTCGTAGAGCTCTCTGAACGCCCCCTGAAAACCGATGCCTCGGTTCTTCTGGCACGCGAGCACCAGGTCGCGATCGGGGTCATTCTTGAGCGGCTTCGGCATGGCTGGGCTATTTCAGACGAAACTCGGGCCAGCCCGGTTCCCATCAGTTAAGTATGGGCTGAGCGACGCCTTCTGGGGGGTCCCAAATCAATGCAAACCCGCCCTTGAGCGGGTCTGGGGCCACACAATCGCCTGAGTACGGCGGAATTGGGGATCAGCCGCCGACCAGCGAGATCGGGTCGACCGTGTCAAAGGTCGATCCAGCAGACGAGGCGCAGCCGCCCGAGCAGAACGAGTCCCAACCGTCCTCACAGGCGGCGCTGGTCACCTGGCGGGTCAGGATCGATCCGGAGGAGCCAACGGGCGCCGATTGCTGGACGCAAGCAGCTCCAGCCGTCGAGTCGTCGTCGCCGCTACCACCCGAGGCGGGGATGGGGACGTGGGCGCTGCCGGCATTGACGGGAGCCAGGGAGATGCCGTCATCAAACCAGGCTGATTGGGCGTAGTCGGTGCGGACGAGGGTGGTGTAGCCGTCGATCGTCTGAAGGTCGACAACTGCCGCCGCCTCGAACCGGTTGGCAGCCCCGCGCCGACCGACCGCCCCGTAGAAGGAGGAGTAACCGAATCGGATGAGGGTGCGCGGCGAAATCCGCCGATCGACGATGAATACGCGGCCAGCACCCGAAACGTCCACGGTCCTGATCTCCGAGGTCCGGGAGATATCCGAGTTGCTAAACGCGGCCATACGGCCTTGTACGGCAGCGCCGAACGACATCCGCTTGGTTGAGAAATCACCGTCCGCCGCGTAGACGGCCGCGAAGACGTGATTGAAGCCTCCCCCGCCACGGGCAGATAGGGCCACCGATAGACAGAATTGCTCCGGCGTGTCGACGTTCGATAGCGGATCGCTGTGGCGCGCGAATTCCTCCAGGTCGCTGAATCCATCCCCGTCGGAATCGGCGGCAGTGATCGACGTCCCCAGGACCAGCTCCTGGCGATCGCTCAGGCCGTCGCTGTCCATATCTTGGCTGGCAGAGATCTCAACCGCGGCGAGGGGCTGCACGGGCGCCGCGGATTGTCGGAGGGCAATGCTACCCAGGGCCAGCGGAACACCAAGCACGACTGCGACACGGATGATCCCGGACGACTGTTGCGGTGACGTTCTGTTGATCATGGTCATAGTTCGGTAGTACCGATCCTCTTGACTGTGGAGGAATACGAACTCCGCACATTGCACAGAGTCCGTCGCTGGCCAGGCTGTCTATCAATGTAGGCCGCCCCCCCGCCATTCGTCAAGGCATGCAATTCTGGTACCGGTGAAGGCATTCTCGAGCGCCCGGTGAACCCCCAACAGGGAGCTCTCAGGGTGGGTAGGGGAGTTTTTCGTGGCTCTTCGCGCCTAGGAGTTCCCAATCCTCGATCCCCGGCCTGAATTTGTCGCCCAGAGGCCCGTTGAGCCCGACATCGATCTGGTTAGTATTCGCGGCCGATTCTCGGCGCCCGTAGCTCAGCTGGATAGAGCGTTCGCCTCCGGAGCGAAAGGTCACAGGTTCGAATCCTGTCGGGCGTACCAATTCCTGGCATCAGGGCCAGGGCGAGTAGTCGAATTCGAGCTGACCCGCGTCATCGCCAACGGTTGCCATGACAGTTCCATCGGTCCTGCGCTCGTACAGAACCCATTTCGGAAAGTCGTGCTCAGGGTTCTCGAAGAGTACGTGGTCCGCACTCTGGTCCGCCATTTCGAATTCAGTCCCTGAGCGTCCGCCCGGTTGAGCAATGTAGACGAGCCGGTCACCGCGCTGCTCGATCCGCACGAACTCGAAAGACACCATCCGTCCGTCACTGATGGTGCGACCGACGCCCAGCATTCCGCCTCCAGCGGCCGGAATCCAGGTCTCCTCGACGAATCCGGTGGGGCGCCCCATTCGCCACGTACCGGCCAGCCAGGCCAGTTGTTCGAGGATTGTCGGCTCGGCCGTCGTCGCATCCGCCCCTTGCACGAGGGCAGCCGAGGATGCCGGTTTCGTGGGTTGATCAGTTGCAAACGAGGCGCTCGGCGCCGCGGCGGAACAACCCGCGCACAAGGCTAGAAGGGCGAACTTCAACATGGTCTTGGGTTCCATTGGGTAGCGGGTTTGATCGAACCGAGCGGTGCGAATTGTACGCCCGGTGACTCCTGACGGCAGACGGTCCGCCCAGAGGTCGTACACTGGGTCCATGGACGAGTACCGCTCTCGACCGGGGGATGAGTTCGTCGAGCCGCTCTTCGCGGGCCTCGGCGTATCCGAGGACCAGACTCGCAGCGCTCCACCAGGGCGCCGACGCCTGATCCCCTGGCTGCTAGCCGTGGGCGTCGGGCTGGTTGTGTGGTGGCTGGTCTAGCAGTCGGTTGAAGAGGAGGTTTCCCGACCCAGGACGACCGTCGCGGACGGCGCCCTGGTGCCAGCATCCGGTCCGATTCTCGGTCGCGGAACGGGCATCGGCACCGGTGACATTCACGAATAGTGGCGCTGAGATGCCCGATTTACACCGATAGAGGCTGGTGAGCCCAGAAACGACCTCGGGATCCCCAGCCCGGTCGCCCGCCTCCACGGCGGCCCGTCCATCACCACGACCCAAGCCCCACCCGCACGCCATGCGCTACTCGCACGCCGTTCTCTGCCTCGTCATTCTCGCTGGCTCCGGCATCGCCGCTCCCCAGGGCGTCGGTGCCAGGACGAATGCCATGGGCGGGGCCGAGGTCGCATCCTCCAATTACCGCAACGCAGCCCTCTCCAACCCCGCTCTGCTCGCCCGTCACAAGGCGCGAGATGACTTTGGCGTGGTCCTGCCGGCACTGAGCCTCTTCGCCGCAGACCCGGACGACCTGATCGACTCGGCCGACGCATTCGTCAACGAGTTCAATCGCATCGAGGACATCTTCAATCTGCCCGGGGTTCCTACCCAGGCCGACCTCGACAGCCTGGCCGCCTCACTGCTCGACCTGGATGGGCGCATCCTCAATTTTGAGGCCAACGCCGGATTCACGGTCGCCGTCCCGTCGGAGAGCCTTGGCATAGCAGTGGTCGTCGAGAATCGAATTGGTGGGCGAAGTTTCATGGACGTCGACCCCGCCGACGCGGCCGCGATCAGCGGGGCCCTGGGCGGCGGCGCCCTGCCCACTCTGCTCTCCAATGCCGTCGTCTCGGCGGCGCTCGTCTCAAACTACGGCGTTGCCGTTGCGCGCACTTTCGAGGTCGCTGGAAAGAGTCTCTCGGTCGGCATCACGCCCAAGATCCAGATGATCGAGACCTTCAACTACCGCATCGACGCGAGTGATTTCGACGAGGATAATCAGGAAGATGACTTCACCGATGCCTCCTTCCGCCGCTCCGACTCGAACTTCAACGTGGACGCTGGCCTGCTCCTGGAAGCCACGGATAACGTCGCGGTCGGCCTCTCGCTCCGCAACCTGATCTCGACCGATATCGAGTCGGTCACGACCCTCGGCGAGATGTACACCTACAGCCTCGAGCCGATGGCCACGGTGGGAGCCTCGTGGAAGGCGGGACCGCTGACCCTTGCCGCGGATTACGATCTGACGGAGACGGAGCCCTTCGACTTCGCCCCCGGTTCGCGATTCGTCGGAGTCGGGGCCGAACTGGGGTGGAGATGGGCACAGCTGCGCGCCGGATACCGCATGGACCTCGAGGATGAACAGGAGGACGTGGTCACGGCGGGCCTGGGCTTCTCACCTTGGGGCGTATTCACCATGGACCTCGCCGGAGCCGTCGGAGACGAGACCTACGGCGCCTCGCTCCAGCTCGGTTGGAGCTTCTGAGGCACAAGCAAGCTCGCAGTCTCTCGGCTACTGCAGCCCGCTCTTTCACCGAGCGGGCTGCTGCTCGATTAAGGAAGCCCGTATGCTGCGCCCGTGGGCAATCTCGACTGGACGCTCTTCGGGCTGTACCTGACTGCCATCGCCCTCGTCGGGGCGTGGAACGCCCGCGCTAGCCACTCGACGCGCGCCTTCTTCGTAGCGGATCGCTCGATTCCCTGGTGGGCGGTCGGCCTATCCGTAATGGCGACCCAGGCCAGCGCCATCACCTTCATCGGGACGACCGGAAAGGGCTACGTGGATGGAATGCGGTTCGTCCAGTTCTACCTGGGCCTGCCGCTGGCTCTGGTGATCCTGGCCTTCACCCTCCTGCCGATCTACCACCGAGCAGGCGTGTTCACCGCCTACGAGCTACTTGGCCAGCGCTTCGACTCGAAGACGCGGCTGCTCTCCAGCCTGGTCTTCCTGGTTCAGCGCAGCCTCTCGCTCGGTGTCGTGATCTACGCGCCCTCGATAGTCCTGTCGATGCTCCTGGGCTGGAGCCTGCCCGCAACCGTGGGAGTCATGAGCGCGGTGGCCATCGTCTATACCTCGGTCGGGGGAATCCGAGCTGTGATCTGGACCGACGTTGTCCAGATGGTCTTGATCTTCGCGGGCATGGGCCTGTGCTTCGCGATCATGCTCGAGCGACTTCCGGCAGGCAGTTCTCTCGCTGACGCGCTCGAGCTCGCTCGCCTGACCGGCCGCACGCGCGTGCTCGACTTCTCGTTCGACCCGTCGGACCGCTACACCGTCTGGTCCGGTCTCATCGGTGGCACCCTGCTCTTCCTGTCGTACTTCGGCTGCGACCAGAGCCAGGTGCAGCGATTCCTCGCCGGGCGTTCCCTGCGCGACAACCGGCGCGCCTTGCTCTTCAACGCGATATTCAAGATCCCGGTGCAGCTCTTCGTGCTGCTCCTGGGCGTGCTCTTGTTCGCGGTCTTCCACTTCGAACGTCCCCCGTTGCTATTCGATGCCGGTGTGGTCACACGCCTCGAGGCCAGCGACCAGGCGCCGCGCTACCAGGAGCTGAAAGAAGCCCATGAGGAGGCTCTGGCCCTGCGTCAGGCCCGGGTCGAGACCCTCTGGGCTGGTTCGTCGCCAGAGTCTGAACCCGAATACCTGGCCGCGAACGATGCCCTGAGCGATATTCGCTCAACGGCCCTGTCACTGGCACGCGCGGTCGAACCGGACTACGACGACACGAACTCCATCTTTCCGCACTTCATCATCAACAGCTTGCCCGCCGGGTTGATCGGCCTGCTGCTGGCCGCGATCTTCGCCGCAGCCATGTCGAGCATCGACTCGGAGCTGAATGCACTCTCCACGACGACGGTCGTCGACGTGTACCGCTCCCACGTCCGGCCGGACGCGACGGATCGACACTACCTGCGCGCGGCGCGGCTCTTCACCCTGGTCTGGGGCGCTCTCGCGGCCACCTTCGCCCTGTATGCCGCGCGCCTGGGATCCGTGATCGAGGCGGTGAACATCATCGGTTCCTATTTCTACGGATCCCTCCTGGGCGTCTTCATCCTCGGCTTCGGGACACGCCGCGCGAATGGACACGGAGCCTTCTTCGGATTGCTGGCTGGCATGGGCGCGGTGGCCCTGGCCGACCGCCTGGGCGGCGTCGCATGGCTCTGGCTGAACCCGATCGGGTGTGGCGCAACCCTGATAGCTGGCCTGGTAATCTCGGCCGCGACGAAGCGCCCGCGCGGATCAGTCGGCGGGAAATAGGGATCGATCGAGCTGGGGAAACAGCCTCAGCGCGTTCTTGTAGTAGAGCTTGCGCAGGACCTCGTCGCCCAGGTTCAGTCCATACATCTTCCAGAAGGCGTGACGTCGACGGTAGTAGTCAAAGTACTCGTCGTCGGTCTCGAGCACGCGGAAGTAGACGTGGTATTCCTCGGGCGTCCAGGCGTCTTTTCCGAATAGCACCCGGTCCTGATAGCGCTCCAGCCAGGCGCGCGCAAATCGCGGCTGTCGCCCCAGCTCGGCCAGCACCGCGCCAATCTCCGTGTACACATTCGGGTAGTCCTCCAGCAAACCGCCAAGCCGCTCCAGGTCGTTGCCCATCCATCCCAGGTGGGCATTGATGAAGGTCGTGCCCGGGTGCCGTTCAAAGAGACGCGCCTGTTCCGCGATGACCTCTTCCCACGTGAACTCGTCCGGGTCCTGCTTGCGCCCCGGCTTTTGATAGAGCTCGAACCAGCGCTCATTCTGCCCGTCCCATGGCTGCCAGAACTGCGCCGGATCGCCCGAGTGGATCAGGACCGGCACGCCGAGCTCACCGCACCTGCGCCAGACAGGATCGATGCGCGGGTCATCCACCGGGACACGCCGCCCTGACGCATCCGTCACGGACATGCCAAGGCTCTTGTAGATCTTGAGGCCGGCGGCACCCGCAGCCACGTCATCGACCACCTGGCGCGCCGTCCGAGACCCCCAATTCGGGTCGTCGATGCCATCGAAACTGATATTCGTGAACACCAGAAAGCGCTCGGGGCGAGTCCGCTCGACGTTCGCAAGAGCCCCATTCAGGAAGTCCTGGCTATCGTCCACGCGCCCGCTCAGGTTCACCATGACCGCCATGTTGAGCGCGTCCATGTCCTCCACGAGCAGGTCCAGGTCCTGGGTCGGCATCTGCCACTGATGGCTGTGCACGTCGACGAAGGGGTACTTCGCGCGGGTGACGAGCGTTTGCGGGACGACCAGCGTCGAGGGCGGGTCGTAGTCGATGACGGTCGGAGTCTCGGAGGCCAGCGGCCCCTTCGCGCGGCACGCGATCGAGGCGACCACAAGGCATACGGGTACTGAGGAGTACAGTCGGCAATTCATGCCGTCATCAAGGGCCGTAGCGCCCCTTTCGTCAACACACTTCTGGACTGACTTGCCGAGGCGGCCTCGGTCCCGGACCTCAGTCCATGTGCGCGATCACGCGTTCGTCGCCCATCTGCAACGAGAGCGCCACCTTGCGCGCCACGTTGCCGAAGACGTTCTCGTAGATCCGCAGCGTACCCTTGGTCAGGATGCGGCGCGTGAAATCGACCCAGGCCCAGTAGCGCGGACCCGAGAGTCCCTGCGCCTGGGCATAGAGCTTGGCCTGCTCCGCCACCATGTACTCGCTGAAGAGCATGTACATGATCAGGTAGACCTTGCTCAGGAAGCGACGTTTGATGAGCCAGGGTGTGATCGCCATGAGCGACGGGAAGCGGACCACGATCGGGAAGAGCTTGTGCAGATTCTCGATCTCGCGCTTCTCATCGAACTCGATGCTGGAGGTGCGGTTGAACTTGACCGGGAAGTCGTCGTAGGCGGCCACGGCGTACCCCATCTCCTTGGTCATGTCCTCGATGTCGAACATCGGGTAGGGCTGCATGATCGAGACCAGCGGGTGATCCACCTTGCAGCGGATGTTCAGCCGCACGGTCTCGAACTCGTCCTCCATGCTCGCGCCCGGGCCGCCCAGCATGTTCAGTGAACCGAGACGGATGCCGTGCTTCTTGATCCAGCCGGCCGAATCCTCGAGTTGCTTGAGGGTCGTGTTCTTCTTGAATACCGCGTTGCGGATGTACTCATTGGCGGATTCGAAGGCGACGCGCGCGTAGACGCAGCCGGCCTTCTTGAGCTGCTCGATGTGGCGTTCCTTGGTCATGTTCGCCATCAGGATGACGTCGAACGGAATGCCAATCTCCTTCGGGTACTTTTCGCAGAATTCGTCCAGCCACTTGCCGGATAGATTGAAGATGTCGTCGAGGAAGTGAACGAATTTCAGCGGGTACTTCGAACGCACGTCCTTGATTTCCGCCAGCACGTGATCGACCGAACGCTTGCGCACGTACTTTGCGTTGGTCGTGCTCATGACCTTCTTCTTCAACGCGTGGTGGAAGCAGAAGGAGCAGTTCATCGGGCATCCGCGCTGGGTCACGAAGACCTTGCGGTCGGACTGCGCGTAAACCGAGCCGGCGTCGTAGACGAGCTCACGGTCCGGGAATCCGAGGCTATCCAGGTCCTTGACCGGCGGCCGCTGACCGTTCTTCAGGATCTCGCCCGTCTCCCGATCGCGGAGCCAGAGGTTGTCGATGAAATTGCAATCCTCGCCGGCCTGCGTCTTGTCGAGGAACTCGACGATCGCTTCTTCTCCCTCGCCGCGGCAGATGACGTCGATGTGGTCGTACTTCTCGAGCATCTCCGGGGTGAAGGTCGGATGCGGGCCGCCGAAGATCGAGATCACGCCCGGGAGCTCCTGCTTGACGCGCTTGTTGATGTCCGCGAAGTACAGGTGCATGCCCGTCGTCACCGAGTAGCACACCACATGCGGGTCGATGTCCTTGATCTTCTGAATCCAGTCCTTGTCCGGCAGGAAGAGCGCCTGGGCCTGGTGGCCGGCGTCCTTGATGGCACGCGAGAGCCACATCATGCCGAGCATTTCCTGCGGCAGGTATTCGTTGATGAAGAGGACTCTCATGTCGTACTAGGTGCTGAAATCAAATGGCGGATCGACCCGGGAGGAGCGCATTCCTGCTGGATTGCTCGCCCCAAAGTATATCGGAGTGTATCGGCTCGTGGGGGGGGTCTGGCCTGAAGCCGCCTGGAAGGAACACTTCCTGCTGCGCAGACCCTGGGGGACGCCCTAGCCCGAAATTTCTTCGCACTGGCCAGCGGGGGCCACCGAGCTGGGTTGCCCCGCGACCCTGGCCAGGGCCTGCTCGACCTGGCCAAAGGTGCCCGAGCGGGTGAAGGACGCTGCCCGCTCCAGGCCATCCGCCACGAAGCGCCGGGCGAGCTCTCGGTCCGAGAGGATGCGCTCGATCGCCGCCGCCAGCTCGTCGGGCTGATCCGGGTCGACCAGCAGGCCATTTTGACCGTCCACCACGACCTCCGGGTTGCCACAAACGTTGCTCGCGATCATGGGCGTGCCGAGGCTCTGGACCTCGAGCAGAGTGTGCGAAAGGCCCTCGTACTCCGAATTGAGGACGAAGACATCAGCCGAGCGGATGTAGAGCGGAATGCGCTCGTGGGGCACGTTGCCGAGAAAATGGGCGCGCTCCGTCAGTCCGAGGTCCTGAGCCAGGGCGCGCCATTCTTGTTCCATGTCCCCATCTCCGGCGATCAACAGATGCACGTCCGCCGGAAGCTGGGCCAGGGCGCGCAGGATTCCGTCCACGCGCTTCCAACCCATCAAGCGGCAGATCGTCAACACGTAGCGCGGTCGCACTTCGAGCTCGAGTGCCCGCCGCGCCTCTTCGGGTGTCTCGCGTACGTCCTCGACCCGCGGGCCGTGGTAGGCGTTGAAGATACGCTCGACCTTCTCAGGCGGCACGCCGTGGTGCTGGATCAGCAGATCACGAAGAAAACCCGAACAGGAGATGATGTGGCGACACCATTTCCACCAACGGCGCTGCAGGAAGCGCGTCAAGCGCACCTTGAATCCGTAGTCCTTGGTCTGGAAAGTCACGATGTCGTCGCGACCGCACCAACCTTTGCGATGTGCGATCTCCCAGGAGCCGTCGACCATGATGCGGATCACACATGGGACGCCTCGCAGCTTGGCGGCCAGCACATGAAGCAAGGCCAGGTGCTCGTTGACGTAGACCACGTCTGCCCAGCTGGCCGCACGCCATACGGCCCAGAAGGCCTTCAGGTAGCGCACCGGAAGTGGCCCACGGGGAATCGCGATGACCTCGAACGGGTGCCCCTTGGGTGCTGCCTCGGAACAAAAAGCGACCACCCGCACCTCATGGCCCCGCTCGATCAAGAAACGACCAACGCTGGGCACGTAGACAGCCGGTCCTCCCAGGTCCGGAGGGAAAACGGGCGATGTGATCAGAACGCGCATGGGCTGGGGGCGGGGCGCCAGTCACTCATCGGCCAGCGTGTCCGCAGCATTGCGGAGTTCCCGGGAATGTCCCGGCAGGCCGGGATCAGCCGTGCACCGGTATCCGGTCATCGTTGTTGCTACAACGCTCGTCCTCGAGCTCCTGCAGACATTCCTGAGTGATGTCCTCGGTGGGGTACCTGCCCGTGAAGCAGGCATTGCAGAACTTGCCGATCTCGGGGTTGCCCTCCAGCCCGGCGGTATTCATGGCCTCACGGTCGAGATACATCAGGTGGTCTACCCCGATCCGCGTCGCAATTTCGTCCACCGTCTGCCCGTTCGCGACGAATTCGCGCTTGCTGGCCATGTCGATCCCGTAGGGACAGGTCGCAACCAGGGGCGGGCTCGTCACGCCGAAGAAGACGCGCTTGGCGCCCGCATCGCGCGCCATCTGGACGATGCGCCGAGAGGTGTTGCCTCGCACGATGGAGTCATCCACCAGCAACACGCTCTTGCCGTCGAACTCGATCGGGATCGGGTTGAGCTTGCGCCGGATCGACGTGTTGCGGCTCTGCTGGTTCGGCATGATGAAGGTCCGACCGATATATCGGTTCTTCACGAGCCCTTCGCGGTACGGCACTTCGAGCTCCTGGGCCATGGTCATGGCCGCATCGCGGGACGAATCCGGGATGGGGATGACCACGTCCGGCATGGGTGCGCCGGATGCTCTCCACTGCCGCCCGAGGGCGTGGCCGAAGCGCTGACGGGTCTTGTAGACCGAGACGTCATCCAGGAAGGAGTCGGGTCGCGCAAAGTACACCAGTTCGAAGACACACGGGCGGTGAGGCTTGTCCGCGAGCTTGCGGCGAATCACCTCGCGCGTCTGGGTCACCATCACGGCTTCACCAGGCCCGATATCGATCGTGCGGTCGTAACCATTCGTGCTCAGCACCACGCTCTCCGATGCGCAGGCGTACCACGAGCCCTCCGGGGTCTTCTTCTCACCGAAACAGATCGGCTTGATCCCGTAGGGATCGCGAAAGGCGACCATGCCCATGTCCGCAATGGTGGCCACTACCGAATACGCTCCCTTGACCTCTCGATAGACCCTCTCGACCGCCGCGAATACGTCCTCGACCTCGAGCCGCCCCGTCTCGTTGAGCCGATCCGCCAGGGCTTTCTGGAAGACGTAGAGCAGGACTTCCAGGTCACAGCTCGAATTGAGTCGCGTGCCCGTCTTCGTGAAGTACTTGCGCGTCAACTCCTGGAAATTGGTCACGTTCCCGTTGTGCACCATGGCCACACCTACCGGGAAGGTGTGGTGGAACGGCTGCGCGTCCTCGTCGTGGGATGCGCCGACCGTTGGGTAGCGCACGTGGCCCAATCCGAGGTTGCCGCGCAGGCGCTTCATGTTCTCCTCGTTGAAGACCTCGATCACGAGGCCGTGACCCTTCTTGACGTGAAAGGAATCTGTGAACGTATTGATGCCGGCCGCGTCCTGGCCGCGGTGCTGGACTGCCAGGAGGCCTTCGTAAAGCTCTCCTGCGACGTCAGTCCCCTCGGGACCGTAGATACCAATGAATCCGCACATGTTGGGGGGCTCCAGGCGGCCGCCGGTGGGTCGCGGAAATCGGGCCGCCCGCGCGACGTCCCGTGCTTCCTGCTCCGGTCTCACCACTGGAAGACAGACAGGATAGATCGACTATCGACGGGGGACAACCCGGCAAGGGCGCTGCAAGTCAGGTCCTGGCCGCCAGACCCGCGTGGGACGACGGGGGACCATCAGGCCAGGCCTCCCGCCTGGATTAATCCACCGAATCGACTCCACGACCCCCATGGGTTCGGCGCTCCAGCTGCTCGGAACCGAATCCCCTGGGGGCGTGGATCAGGGCCGTAGCTTGTCGGCAGCCCGTCCGAGCTCCGCATGCCGTCGGGCGGCACCGCGCACCTCGGCCGCCACGGTCTGCAGGCGAGTCTGCAGATCCTGGACCTTCTGATAGTGGTCCTTGACGCTCATATCCGCATGCTGGACCGTCAAACCGCTCGCGGCCGCGACATCGAGAACTCTCAAGGCGCGCGCCTTTTCGAGCTCGACCTGCGCCGAACAGAGCTTGACCCGCTCCTCGGCCAGCCCGCGTGACCGATCCGCGTGGGCGCGCTGGAGCTCGTAGAGTTCGATCTCCTGGTCCACCCGCGCCAGACATGCGCCATCGTAGGCCTGCAGCTTCTGGGCGGCCGCGAGCTCCTGAACCGAGCCCCGCTCCCGCCCTATCTTGGCCTGCAGGGTCGACACCTTGATCTGGGCGCGCACGACTTCGCGCCGCTTTCGGGCGAGCACCAGACGATCCCGGGCCTCCTGCTTGGCAAGGACGGCGGCGGCCAGGGCATCGCTCGCGGAATCCCGATCCACGCGCGCCTGGCGCACTCCCTCCATCTGCTCGTGGGAGAGCTGAACCAGCAGGCCGTCGTCGACACGGATCGGTGAATCCGCCCGGCAGGCACTGGACCAGAGCATCAGCAGAACGACGGTGAGATGCAGGACGGCGATCGAGAATAGACGCATCATCGGCCTGACAGTTCGACGCCCGGCCGCCCCTATCCTGAGCCAATCCCAGAAATCCGCTTTTCAATCCAGGCCTCGATCTCACGCGCCGCACGATCCGCGTCGTCGGTGTCGACGGTCAGCGCGTAGCGCTTGCCACGCTCGCTGTGCCGGTAGAGCGGATCGTAGTAGTGCTCGAGTAGCTGCCGCACGACCTCCGGCTCATCACCGGCGTCGAAGAGCGCCACCAGGGGAACCCTCTTCTCCATGCGCGCCTCGACCGCCGCCAGCTGCTCGCGCAGCTGCGGGCGAGCGTCTGGTTCGGCCAGGTAGTCATCCAGCAGCACCTGTACGCGGCGCTCGACGGACGCGACCAGCTCGATGTTCTCCGCGCCCTGCATCCCTCGCCAGAGGCTCCCGGGGATGGTCACGTCCCCTACACGTCGGCTCTCTCCCTCCAGGACGACGACCTCGGGATAACCGCTGCGTAGCCGCTCGAAGATGCGCGTATCGAAGCTCTTCTGGGTCGCGGGCTCGAGACCCACCATTCCAAGCAAGGAACTGCGGTGGCCGGCGTGTCGCTCCAGGTCCATGACCCAACGGGGCTGACGCCTCTCAAGGGCCCGCAGCACCAGGGTCTTGCCCACGCCGGTCAGCCCACGCAGCACAAAGGCCGGAGGTGCCTCCCATGCGCCGATCTGCGCCAGGCAGTGCTGCCGATACGCCTTGTAGCCGCCTTGCAAGCCGAGCGCGGATTCGAGACCGAGGGCGCGCAGGAACGCGACCACGCTGCGCGACCGCAAGCCGCCTCGCCAGCAATGCAACACGACGGAACCTGCCGGCATGGAAGAGACTCGGTGTCCCTCCAGCTGCTGCTCCAGACGCTGCAATCCGCCGGACGTCGCCTCGAGCACGGCCTGCTCCAGACCGTCGGCGGAGTTCGCCCAGCCGGCGGGTAGGGCCGGCCCGACGATCTGCGCGATACGCTCCACCAGGCCGCGAATGCGTTCGACCGCGAGCACGCGCGCTTCCTGGAAGGCTGCGTCCGGCGAGAGCTGCTTGTAGAACAGGCCGACGATCGCACGCCCCTCGTCGTCGAAGAGCGGCACGTTGTGAGCGCCCGGTACGTGGTCTTCGGCGAACTCGGCCGGGCTGCGCAGGTCGATGACCGTGGGCCCTGACCCACTCTCGGGGAGGGTGGTCGGGGCTACCGGAGGCAAGAGTGCCTCGATCCCGACCATCGGAACGGATGCTGTCCAGGTCTTCACGTGCGGGTCCTCAGCGCACCAAGGTAGCACGCTGGGCCGATTGGCGACGCCGCCTTGACCGAGCCTCGCTACAGTCCCTGCAACAGGTCGCGCGCGTCGCCGTGCTTCGGATTCATCTCGAGCGCCTGTTCCAGGAGCGCCCTGGCCTCCCCGGTCTCTCCCATCCCTTGCAGGGCCTGGGCCAGGCTGACGAGCCCATCGACGCTGTCCATGTATTCCATCATGTTGAATCCCATGACCGCCACCGCGTCCTCGAAGCGCTCCTGGCGCAGCAGGGTATGCCCCACACGGTCGAGTTCATCGAAGCCATAGCGATAACGGATCGTCGGGTGCTCGCGCAGCTGCCCGTACGAATCGATCGCGGCATCGACGCCATCCGCCTCCAGAATTCGGGCAAATGGTAAACCGATGCCCGGCGGCGGCATGTTCACGCTGCGGCCTTCGACGGCGCCCAAGCAGAGTGCTGTCAGTGCGCCGATAGGAGTGGCGTCACAGTTTCCCATCAAGACGATGCCTAGTTTGAGCTCTGGCACCATGTACACATTGGCCGAGAACCCCACATCTCCTCCGCTGTGCTGGATCGTAGTCGGTCCGCCACTGGAATCGACCATCCAGCTCAACCCCGCGCCATCCGCGCTAGAAACCCCAAAGAGCTGGTCGAAGCTTGTTTGGGAGAGTGGGCGCTTCGCCTGGTCTGATCCCCTGTACAGGTTGAACTGAAGCCACCTGCACATGTCCTCGAGGTTCGAATTCAGGGTCGAGCTGGGCGCATGACGGCGATTGTACGGATAGTGCGGCGAGGGGTAGTTGTCGATGCGTGAGCTGTAGTAGTTCGAGTGACCTCGGGTGCGATGCTCTTCCGGGGTCCGTGAGTGGATGAACGACGTCGTCGTCATGCCCAACGGCTTCAGGATGGTCTGCTCCACGTAGTCTTCGAAGCTCTCACCCGAGACCTTGGCGATCAGATCACCCATCACATCGAATGCCATGTTGCTGTAGCGCCCGGAGGTGCCGGGCGCGTACAGAAGCTGCTCGTCCGTCAAGCTACGTACGAAGCGCTCGGCGGCGCCCTCGTCGTGCTGGGGCTTGTCCCACTCGTAGTCGGAGACATCGGGCATCCCCGACCGGTGCTGCAAGACCTGCCGGATGGTGATCTCGCGCGCTCGCTCGTCTGCCAGGCGGAAATAGGGCAGGTGCTTGACGACCGTGTCGTCGAGTTCGAGCTTGCCCGCCTCCACCAGGGTCATGATGGCCGTGGCCACAAAGGGCTTGGAGACCGAGGCCATGTGAAAAATCGACTTCGCTGTAACAGCCCGCTCGGTCCCGCGTTCGGCGGTGCCAAACCCTCGCATGTAGATCGTCTCGCCGCCGCCGACGATGGCGACGGCGAGCCCCGGGAGCTCATGAACGGCGACGGCCTGCTCCAGCTGCGGCGTGAGTCGACGATCCAGCTCGGTCGCCGAGATCTGCTCGTAGGCGTTGCTGGGTACGATCGATGCGCTGGTGAGCAACAGAGTGGTGGCAATCATTCGTCGAGTCTCCAGATCCGGCCAGGTGCGAAGGGCTACGAGCGCCACAAGGTGCCAGATCTACGCAGCCACCTCGGATCATTTCTTGCCCAGGCGGACCGAGCAGCGGCGCCATGGATCAGAGGTCCTCCAGCAGAGTGCCCGCCGCCCAGTCGAAGACGCTGGGAGCGCTACGATTCTGCCCCCCGCTGACCGAGGAGTAGCGGCCGTTGGCGAGGTTGTTGTAGCCACCGGATACCGATGCACAAGTCCTGCTGGCGGTGTTGATTCTTCCACCGCTCACGGATGAATAGCTTGCACTGGCCACGTTGAAAGACCCGCCGCTGATCGATGATTCGAATCCGGTGGCGGTGTTGCCACCCCCACCACTGACGGATGAGTAGGTGCCAATCGCATAGTTCAGCTCCCCGCCACTGACCGCTCCGGCGTAGCCCTTGGCGATGTTGAAGGCCCCTCCACTGATGGACGACATGGGCCCGGCGGCGAAATTCGAAAGCCCGCCGCTGATCGACGATGCGCGTTCGTCCGCGGTGCTCAACGCCCCACCAGTCACCGAGGAACTCCGTCCAAATGCCTTGTTCCCGTAGCCACCGCTGATACTTGAATACCTTCCACTGGCCCAGCCTCTGGTCCCCCCGGATATCGAAGAGAATTCGCCGCTAGCCAAACCCCAGCTTCCGGCACTGATCGACGACCAGTCCCCCGTTATGGAGTTGCGCTCGCCGAGCACCAATCCACCGAAGCGGGTGTAATTGTTCTCTCGGCCGCCGATGATGTTGTGCGATCCGGTCCGCTGGTCGGATCCGTATTCGCGCGCCTCGTTGTATCCCACGATCAGATTCCCCAGGCCGTCGGGTTCCCCGTCGGTGGACCCGCTGCCATTCACGATCTGGACATTGCAGCGTCTGAACTGAACCGTCTTGGTGACTCCGCCCTGTCCATCATCCAGATAGACGATGGACATGTGGCGCAAGACGTCCCTCTCCGCGGCGGACAGGCTGGCGCCCGGATCGGCCCCAGGCGGCCCCGCTTGCCCCGCCGTCGCCAGGAAGAATGGCGGTGCGAGCAGACCGATCGCGATGAAGGACAGATTGGGGCGCGAAAACGAGGCCATATCAGACTCCCAGTCAGTAGGTTGGGTCGCATCGCGAATCTTCGGCCGCGAGTACGACGGTGGAGCCAGGCCAGCCCCCTCTATGCCACGGTCAGTGGCAAGTTACCACCAGATTCGAGTCGTGCTCGACCAGCCGACCTGCGACGTTGGTGGCCACCCCATCCCATGGGCGGAGCCGCTGACGCCACGCCGGCCCCCTTGAGATCCGCCCTCGCTCAGGCGACACTCGCCGTGCCACGGCCCTGCCCCGCTCCCCCACGCTCCAAAGCATGAACTCCCGAGAGGCCGACACCCGCGAGGCGCCGCGCCGCAAGCATGGCCCCCTCGCGGCCCCGCTGCTCTTTCTGGCATTGCTCCTGCCAGCCCTGACGGTCGTGCGCCTGGCGCTGGTCTGGTGGCAACTCGATCGCGTTCAGGAAGTGGAGGGGTTCAGAGCCGTCCTTTCAAACGGGGTTCGGATGGACGTCCTGGTGCTTTGCCACGTGCTCCTGCCGGCGGTACTGCTGACTCTGGTTCTATCCGGAGAAACCGCGATCGGCCGCATCTGGCGTCCCATCCTGCGCGTCTACCTCGTGGCCTGGTTCTGGTTCTTCCTGTTCCTTGAAGCGGCCACACCAGGCTTCATCGGGGAGTACGACTCACGGCCCAACAGGCTGTTCTTCGAGTACTTCGAGCATCCGGACGAGATCTACTCCATGCTCTGGCGGGGCTACAAGCTACAGCTCGTCTTCGTGACCCTCGCCTCCCTGGCAACGCTCTGGGTCGGATGGCGGGCCTTCGGCGCGGCCCTGGGCTCCTATCGCCCCACGGGACCGGGCCGGCGAGTGCTCTTCGGCCTTCTGGCCATTCCCCTGCTGTTTCTCGGCGCTCGCTCCAGCCTGGGGCACCGACCTGCAAACCCCAGCTCGGTCTCGTTCAGCAACGATCACCTGGTCAACGATCTCTGCCTCAGCTCCGGCTATTCGGTGCTCTACGCGCTCTATCGGCTGAAGGATGAGGCGGACGCCGGCGAGGTCTACGGGAAGATGGCCAGCAACGCGGAACTCCTGGCCGAGATCAAGTCCGGAATGCTGACCGTCGAGCCTGGCGCGTTCGTCGATCCCGAGACTCCAACGCTGCACTGGCAGGAGGCGACGCGCCAGCGCGAGCGCCCGCTCAACCTGGTCATCATCCTGGAGGAGAGCCTGGGCGCGCGTTACGTGGGCGCCCTGGGCGGCGAACCGGTCACCTCCTTCATCGATTCATTGCGCGACGAGGGCTGGTGGTTCGAACGGTTGTATGCGACCGGCACGCGCTCCGCTCGGGGACTCGAGGCTGTCGTGAGCGGGTTCTTGCCGACGCCGGCCAGATCGGTGCTGAAGCTCGGCAAGGCACAGCAGGGCTTTTTCACCCTGGCGTCATTCTTGAAGCAGCAGGCCTTCAAGACCCAGTTCATCTACGGCGGGCTGTCGGACTTCGACAACATGCGCAGTTTCTTCAGCGGAAACGGCTTCGACGAGTTCATCGACGAGGCCGACTTCGTCGATCCGATATTCCGCGGCTCGTGGGGAGTCTGCGACGAGGACATCTTCGCAAGGGCCCACGAGACCTTTCTCGAGAATGGTGACGAGCCATTCTTCTCGCTCGTCTTCTCGGTCACCAACCACTCGCCGTTCGAATTCCCTGAGGGCCGCATCGAGCTCTTCGATCAACCCCAGGCGACCGTATCGAATGCCGTCCGATACGCGGACCATGCCCTGCGTGGCTTCTTCGAAAAGGCACGCCAGGCGCCCTACTGGGAACGGACCCTGTTCCTGGTTGTCGCAGACCACGACGCGCGCGTGTTCGGAGCAGAACTGGTTCCGGTCGAGCGATTCCATATCCCTGGGGTGATTCTGGGCCCAGATATCGAAGCACGGGTGGATCCCCGAGTCGTCAGCCACGTGGACCTTGCCCCGACCCTGCTGTCATTGATGGGCGTCTCCGGCGAGCACCCGATGGTGGGATTCGATCTGACGCGCCTTCCAGAGGACTTTCCCGGGCGCGCAATCATGCAATACGGCCAGAACCAGGCCTACATGAAGGGAAGCAACGTGGTGGTGCTACAGCCGCACCTCGAAGCGAGGCAATTCCACTACGTACGCGGTGTATTGAAGCCGGTCGGCACGGACCCCGCGCTTGAGCGGGCTGCTCTCGCGCACGCGCTCCTGCCATCGTGGCTCTACAAGAAACAGCTCTATCGCACGGGCAACACGCGCGCGCATTGAGCGCTGCGCCGGACGGACTGCACGGCCGCTAGGTAGTCAGGACACGGCCAGCGCGCGCACGGCCTGGAGGATCCGCGCCGCACTGATCTCGGTCATGCATGGATGGCCAGGGACGTTGCAGGTGCGCCGGCGACACGGAGAGCATGGAGCGGGCTCGTAGATGACCGACTGGGGCAAGCGGTACGGGCCCGTTCGGCCGGGATCAGCCGCGCCGAACAAGGCCACCAGCGGCGTGCCGAGGGCCACCGCCATGTGCATCGGCCCCGTGTCGCCTCCGATGAAGACCGAACTCGCGGCGATCAAGCCGGCGGACTCCCGTAGCGATAGCTTCCCGACCGTATCGAGCATCCCTACTGGACCAGCTCGCAAGATCGCCTGGGCCAGGTGGCGATCCCCGGGACCACCGCTCAGCGCGATCCGCTCCGGCGCGACCTCCCGAGCCAATCCGTGCGCGAGCTCGCTCCAGCGTTCCACGGGCCACTGGTTGGCAGGTTTGCTGGCCCCGATATTCAAGCAGGCCTGAGGCGGGCTCGCGTCCCAGTCGTCGCGCGGCAGGCGCCATTCCGGCTCTTGTGGCGGCAATCCCAGGTGGTCGGCAAACTCCAGGTATTGTTCGACGGTGACGCCTGGATCCCGCCTGGGCGGAATACGCTCGTTGGTGAAGAGCCAGCTCAGCTCCTTGCACCTTGCGCGGTCGAAGCCGAGGCGGCGGGGGGCGCCCGTGACGCGCGTCAGCAACGCGCTCTTCAAGATGCGCTGGAGATCGATGACCAGGTCGAACTTGCCATTGCGCAGCCGGCGTGCGATGCCCGGCAGGCTCGACTTGCGCTTGACGTCAACGGCAATGAACTCGTCCACGGCATCGTGCCCACGCACCAGCTCGAGTGCCAGCGGGGCGATGAGCCAGGTGATGCGGGCCTCCGGATACGCACTCCGCAGGCGGCAGACGAAGGGCAGGCTGTTGACCACGTCGCCGATCGCGCCGAGCTTGACGATACAGATGGAACGCGGCTCTACGGGCATGGCCGCGGGAGGATAGCAGGTCGGACCCACCCAGGACCGTGCGGGATCGAAACACCAACGCTCGCCAGGTGTTTTTTGGAGTCCCGGTCCGTACCGTGGGATGGGTCTCCGCCGATGAGCCGCCGTCCGGCCGGGATCGGGCGCGACGCCAAGATGAGATACCTGGTCATACAGACACGCGATATCGGCGATGTGATGCTGTCGACAGCCCTGTGCAACTCCCTCAGGGCGAGCCACCCGGACGCGCGCGTCGACATGATGACGATGGATCACAGCCGCGGCGTCGCGGACGGAAATCCGAATATCGACGAGGTGATCGTCCTGGTCAAGGCGCGCCGCAATAGCCTGCGCTACATGTTCAACTTCTTGCGGAAAGTGCGCCGCAAGAAGTACGACGTGATCATTAACGTGCAAGGTCAGCTGATCGGGCTGATGAGCTGCCTGTGCTCGCTCTCTTCGCGCCGCATCGGCATGGACAACTTTCCCTGGAGCCTGTTCCACACCGACAATGTCGTCTTCCGGAGCCAGCCCGAAGCCTCGGGAGAGGGCGACACCATCGACGACCGATTCAATCTGCTCGCGCCCTTGGGGATCGAGATCAAGAGTCGCTCCTATCACCTCTGGTTGGATGATGCCGAGCTCCAGACCGGACGGGATCTTCTGGCAACGGCTGGCGTGGACCTTTCGAGGCCGGTCGTGGCCCTGGGCGTCAATTCGCGCGATGACTACAAGCAATGGCCCCTGGCCCACTTCGCAGAGCTCGCACAGTGGCTCATCGAGGGGTACGGCGCCCAGGTATACGTCTTCTTCGGACCAGGCGAGGAGGATTACACCAAGAGCCTCAGGTCCCTGCTGCCCGACGAGCACCAGCACTCGGTATTCGACGACATTCGTACGCGCAGCATCCGTGAACTCGGGACTGTCTTTTCACACTGCGCCCTGTACCTGGGAAACGACACGGGCCCGCGTCATATTGCCCAGGCCCTGGACCTACCGGCCTTTGCCGTCGTGTCTCCGGTCAGTAGCAAACGCGGCTGGGTGCCGTGGAACAATCCGCGCTTCCGCGCGGTGGATACGGGCGATGCCCTGGGCCTGACGGGCGAGGAATGGGGGCGGATCAGCTACAAGTTAACTCCGGGCGTCGACGACGGCGACTGGTTTGCAAAGCTGAGCCCGGGATTCGTTCAAGCGCGCCTTTCCGAGATGATCGACGAGCTGGGCCTCCTGGTCGCGCAGGGCGTCTGAGCTCACCCGTCAAGGACAGCCACTCAGGTCGTAGCGGTTCAGGCTCTGGTTCTGGACGAGGATCACGCGCACGGCGCCCATGTGCGAGAGCTCGTCCAGCACCTGCGCATCATCCGCCACGTGGTAGATGAACACCGGAACCCTACCCAGGGACGCGCGCGTGCGGCGACCGTAGATGGGATCGCCCACTTCACCGTAGTTCATTCCCATGACCGTGAAGTCGCCGAAGTAGAAGAGCAGCTTGTACAGGTTTATCAGGCCAGGCGTGACGAAGCTGGCGTCTGCAAGGGGGTGCGTGTCCATGATCGTGTTGAATCCGGCATCACGAAAAACAGACAGGTTGAAGGGGTCTTCACCCTCGACGTAGAAGCGCTGCTTGAGCCCATTCTCCGCGGTCAGGGCCTCGAGCTCGGCGAGCGCGGCCGCCAGGCCGGCGTCGTCCAGCAGGCGGAGCTTCTTGAAGTCGAGCCAGAAGTAGCCCCTGTCACCCGTGGCCTCGAGCAAGGCCTCGAGCGTCAGCAGCTCGCCATTCTTCAAGTTGTAGGGCCTGTCGTGGGAGACGATGAAGTGCCCCATCTCGGTGTCGAAGAAGACGTCCACCTCCGTGCCCCTGGCGCCCTCGTCAAAGGCCAGCTGGATGCTCCCGATCGAATTCTGTGTTCCGTCGGCCGTGATGTCCGGCCCCTCGAGTACCAACCCCCGGGCCGCCCAGACCTTGTGGCAATCGTCGACGACACCCTCGAAGCTGCGTGTCTCGAGCTTGTGGTCCACGTACACGACCGCGATCGCGTAGCTGGCCATGGCGATGCTCGTAGCGCTCAGCATCAGGATCGGTACCAGCGACCTGTACGACCAGGGCTTGTCGGAGCTCAGGTAGCGCGCCGCGAGTACGTCGATCCCGATGACCAGGCCCAGGGGCAGGCTGGGAAGGACTCGAACCGCGATCTCATCCGGGTGGAGCCAGAAACTCCATGCCAGGTAGGCCGCAAGAGTTCCCGCGGTCAGGCGCAGAACGGCTGCTGTGGGCTTTCGGAACATACGACTTTGTTGCTGGGGGCATCGAGGCGAGAACGGCTGGTTGTACTTCCGCTACTTGAACCCAAAGAGTGGTCAGAAAGAAATCCCTGTGGGAGAATCGTGGCGAATCACGTGCCCGCGATAAGAAGGACTCACCATGTCGACAGGCCTCATTGCCGGAATCCTGACCCCACTCGTACTGGTTGGCCTACGAGAGTTGACTCCGCCGGCGGCCACCCAGGACGGGGATGAGGCGCCCTACACCGGTGATCGCGACTGGGAGCGACGGGGCCGCAAGCCGGACTGGGGTGAGCACGCCCCCGGCGAACAGGTCGTGCCCCAGAAGAACCTGCCGATCGTCGAGGCGCCTCTCGTGCCGGTCGCCGCCCTGAAGAACCCGGTCGCGGACACCGACCTCGTCATCGGCCTGGCGCGGGACGGCATCGCGCGCGCCTATCCGCTCAAGATACTCGGCGGACCACAGCGCGAGATCATCAATGATCGCCTCGGCAAGGAGCCATTCGCGGTCAACTGGTGACCCGTCACGTTCACCGGCATGGTCTATGCCGGCAAGGTCGAGGGCGATGCAGTTACCCTGGGTGTGTCGGGCCGCCTGCTGGAAGGCAACCTGATCATGTGGGACCGCGAGAGCAACTCCCTCTGGAGCCAGCTCACGGGTGAGGCCCTGCACGGCGATCGAGCCGGCGAGCACCTCGAGCTCGTCCCCAGCGTCTTCGTCGACTTCGGAACCTGGAAAAAGCTCCACCCGCAGACCCACGTGCTCGACCTGCCGCCGATCGAGCGCAGTGCCTGGCACTTCACGACCGACCACATGAAAGCCGGCGCAAACGAGCGTTCCCAACCGCTCGGCATCGGCGCCCGCGCCTGGGGTGACGCCGTCATCGTCTCGATCAAACGACTGCAGCGCGATGGGGTCGTCCAGACCGAGATCGCCGGAACCCCGGTCGCCTTCGTCTGGGCTCCGGCAGCGGCGGCCGCTCTGGTGTACGACCGCCGCCTGGAGGATCGAGTGCTGGACCTCAGCCTGCGCGACGGAATCCTCGTCGCCCAGCAAGGCCAGCGCTTCGACCCCCTTTCCGGCCGCGCCGCCGAGGGCGAAAAGGTCCAGCGCCTGAAGCGCTTCTCCTATCTGCCCTCGGTCATCTCAGCCTGGGAAGAGTTCTTCCCGGGCGGGCGCGTCCTGAAATAGCCAACGAATGCGGGGTTTCTTCGCTCGATCAGGGGGCGAAGGTCACGCAAATGCCCTGGGTCGTGTTGAACCCGGACATACCGGTGGGGTCGCGGAACCAGGCCTGGAAGTAGAACTCGGTGCCGGGAACGATCTGACCCGGGCCGCCGCTGATCGGGGGCTGGGTGAAGTCGAACGGGACGTCGAGCATGCCAGTCGCTCCCGTGTCCGGAATCTTCTTGTAGCGGAAAAGCTGCCCACCGACGCATCGGGTCACATCGCCGAAGGGAATGTTGACCGCCACGCGACCGTAGATCAGGTATGCCGGCTTGTGTAGCGGTAGGCCGGAGAATACGAGCTCGAAGTCATTGTTGACGATCGACGTCGTCCCGGCCCAGTCGATCAACGCCGGCAGGCCGGTCGAGTTGTCCGTGCTATCGCAAAACACGAAGGGCTCGTTGATTTCGAAGTCCACGCCGGCCAGTGCGCCGGAGCCACCGAAGGTCACAAGCATGCGTAGGACGCCGCTCGTCTCACCCGCGTCAACTGATCCAACCCCGTTGTTTCCGACTGCTGCAATCGAGAACTCGCCCAGGGGCTCGTCCTTGACTCCGAAGAGCGCGACGGAGCCCGTACGGCCGAGCTCGACATCGATGTAGTCGACCGAATTGACGGTCACGCTCCCGAGGGCCGAGAAATCGAGCTCCAGAGTGACCCCGGATATGGCCGCGTCATCGGGGTCCGTGACGAAGCCGGTCGGCCCCGTGATCAGGTGCTCATCCACGATCAACACCATTCCCAGTGCCTGGCTGTTCTCGCCGGCCGCGCCGGCAGCGCCACCGCCACCCGTGCCCGGTCCGCCAAAGTCACTGTTGGGAGTTCCGAGGTCGAAGTCACCCCCCGTCGGGTTGGCGGTGTCGAAAACCACCGCCGCGTTGACACTTCCCAGGGTCGGATTGAAACCATTGACGCCGATCGGACCGGCGCCGTCGGCAGAGGTGACGCTACCCAGGATCTGCCCGGCGCCGAGCCCTTCGAAGTCGACCTCGTCGGCCAGGGTGGTGGAGGCGAGCAATACGGTCGCTGCAAGCGACGGCCACAGGAGCTGAGCGTGTGTATGGTCTTTCATGATCTCGGATAAGTTGCTGGCCCAGGCTAGGGCCTGAGACGGTCACGGCTCCGCGCCAATACCGACCGCGTGTGCCGGTATCTCGGTCGCCGCAAGGAAATCTGATTACGCGAATCGGGCGCAGAGTCTACTCCCGCCGGCCAAAAAAGGGGAACTGGACCAGCGGCCGAGACCGGATGGTTACCTAACTCAGGCGGCGAGCGCCATTTGCGCAGCGGGCCGCCAAGCCGGACGGGCACCGAGGCCCCGACACTGGAGGTGGCCTCGACGAGCTGGTCCGAGCTTGCCCGGGTGCGGGATCGGATTCCGCCTGGCCCCGGGGCGGATCGACCCGCGCGGGGTCACTCGGACCTGTTTGCCAGGGCTCGTACCTGGATCAGGAATGCTGCGTCGGAGAGCTTGGAGAGCTCATCGAGCTCGGCGCTCGGGACCAGGGCTTCGTCCCGAAGCACCCGTTCGACCCGTTCACGTCGACGGCGCTGAATCTCTTCACGCCGGTCCGCAGGATCCCAGTGGGAGAGTTCGATGCGGTCCGCGGGCACCGGGCGGCCGGCCCGGATCAGATGGCGCCGCGAGTCGGAGTGTCGCGGCCGGCCCGGTCGATCGCCGCTCCCGCGCTGATCTGGCGACACCTGCGGCATGGCCAGGGTTGGATGTGCCTCGCGCAGTTCCATGATGGCCTCGAAGAACTCGTCACCAGGTAGATCCCAGATAGCGCGCCACTGCTCGGGCGTCACGCCAGGCGGCAGTCCCCGTCGGCCGACTTCCACCGACGCACGCCGCTGGAGGAACTCCAGGAACTTCTTGCCGCGCTGGTCATCGGGCAAGCGGCTGATGCGTTTGATGATCGCAGCATCGATCTGCAATTCCTCGCCAAGGCGCACGAGGGCCTCTCCCATACGTTCGCGCTGGCGAGCTCGGAAGTCGTCCAGACAACGCTCGCGCTCCTCAGGCGCGGCGCCCTCGAGGCGCCGGCGCAGGGGCGGCGGCAGCTTGTCGTGGATACGCCGACCGACGTCGCGCGCCTTGTCGGCCGCCATCTCACGCATGATCTCGCGCCGCTTGGTGGCCGCTAGTCCATCCACACGCTTGCGGTCCCGCTCGGGCAACTCGCGATAGAGGTGCCGTGCGAGCTGGTCGAGACGCTTTCCGCGCTTGGCAAGACGCTTTCGCTCGGAGACCTCGATCTTCTTGTAGTGCTCGAACCGCTCGCGCAGCCGCCCCTGCTCCTGGGGAGTCAGCCGGTTCCAGCGCCGCAGCAAGGCGCTCTCGCCATGTGACCCGAGAGGCGCATCGAATGGCTCGTCGTCAAGCCGCCCCAAGTCACGATCGGCGTCACGACCGGCGCTATCAGCCGGATCCACCGCGGGATCATCCGGCCGCGAACGGAAACCCGCCGCGGGCGGAACGGTCAGCGCGGTGAAGAGCAGTGCCACACCCAGAATACGGAAGATCATCGGCCCGCCTCCTCGTCGGAGCTGTCCGGGTCAGGGCCGTTCAGGTACGGAAAGTCGAGCAGCGCCTCGTCTTCGGATGAGAAGTCCATTCCAGTGGCGAGATCCAGGTCGTCCTCACCGAACAACACTTCCCAGTTCTCGAGTACGGGCAGAGCTGACAGGAATTCGTCGGAGGGAACAGCCATCGCCAGCTTCATTCCGTTGGCCAGCTCATCCGCAGGCCCGATGTCCGTCAGCCTCCAGAGCGCTGCCAGGGAAACGGTTGCCAGCAGGGCCGCGGCCAGGCGGCGTGCACCGAAAAGGCGCCCGGCTGGGATGACCGCACCAGGCTGGCTCTCGGACTCGCGCAATGCCGAGATCACACGTTCGCTCAGACCGACGGGGATCTGCACTTCCCCGGCGGCGTCCAGCCATGCATCGAGGCGCGCCTCGAGCGCCCGGTCGCGCTCAGGGGCCACCCCCTGAAGCACGCGCTCGGCGAGTCCCTTGGGAATGTTCGGCGGTGCCGCCAGCTCGAGAAGCTCCTCGAGCTTGCGTGCCTCACGCAGGCGGTCGACGAGACGCGCCGACATCTCGGGAGACAGCTCCGGCCGCGGCCAGGATGCGAGCAGTATCTCGAGAGCCTCCTCGGTCTGGAGCAGGTCCCTGCAGCCCGAGCAAGCGAACAGGTGTTCGTGGAAGCTGAGGCCAGCCAATCGAGCCGGATCGGGCTTGCCCACGAGGGCTCCCTCGAGCAGCTCACGGAATGTGGAACAGGAATTCATCACACCGGACCCTCCAGCAAGAGGCCCGACAAACGCTGCCGCAGGCTCGCTCGCGCGCGGTGCATGAGTGACTTCACCGCCTTCTCGCTCGAACCGAGCACGTCCGCTATCTCGATGTAAGGCATCTCGTCGTACTTGGCGAGCACGAGTGCCATGCGCTGTGCCTCGGGTAGATCGGCGATCGCATCGCGCACGAGCTGAACCCGGTCAGCACGCTGCATGGCCTCGAGGGGTTGCTCGACGCGCTCGTCCTTGAAATCCGGCTGTGCATCCTCGTCACCGTCCGACCCCATGCGATCTAGCGAGAGGTGCTTTCGTCGGCCCGCGCGCTCGCTCTCGTTGACGCACAGGTTGAAGACGATGCGGTAGAGCCAGGTCGTGAAACGGGCGCGCGGCTCGTAGCGGTTGCGCGATCGCACGACGCGCAGAAAGACCTCCTGCACCATGTCCTCGCGAGCTGGATGGGAGCCGAGGAAGCGCGTGATCAGCGCGAAGACCGATCCGGAGTGGCGCTGCACCAGGCGATCGAAGGCGCCCTCGTCGCCGGCCGCCCAGAGGCCCATGAGTCGCGCACCCTCGTCGGGCGGTCCACCCGCGTCCGATTCGGCACCCTGATTGTTCGGCATATTGCCCATCTTCGCGCCCTGAACAGGTCCGGGGGCCCCAGGTTCCGCTTTTTCTCGCGGCCCGGGACCCCCGTGAGGTCATTCAGGCTGATCGGCTCCTGGGCTACCGCCCGGGGACATGCCCCGGGCCGGCCACCTGTCGATCAGGGAGCCAGCGGCAGATGCAGGCCATTGGAGAGGTTGAATCCGTCCCCTCCGCCTGCGCCATCACGGAACCAATACTGGACGTTCGTCGCCATACTCGCGCCGCCGAGCGCCTCCAGGACCGGCGCGTAGCCCGCCCCCCAGTTCACGAACCGGGTCGCGACACCTGAGACGTTGGACGTCACGACCGGCTGGATGCGAGTCGTCGCACCACCGACACAGCGCGTGCCGTTTCCGAATGGCGCCGCGATCTGGTTCGGGCCGAAGTAGAAGATTCCGAACGACTGGGGGGGAACACCGCTTGCGATGAAGCTCATGTTCTGGTCGGCCACAGACGTGGATCCGGCGAAGCTGATGGTCGACCCGGGGCCGACCGAGTTCGGGCTCAAGTTGCAGTAGTTCGATACAGCGCCAGCCTCGGTGTAGATGTCGGGGCGATAGAACTCCATCGTGCACCGCATGCGACGCGACTGCTCTTCCGTGAAGCGCTCCATGCACAGGTCATCGCTGTAGTTCATGTAGTTGTCATCCGGATCCGTCGAACTGCAAGAGCTCGAGGGGTTGCCGCCGCAGCTGAAGTTGGGACCGGACTCGCGATTCGTGTCGCAGATCAGGTCGCCCGTCGAGTAACACGCTGCAGTGCCACATCCGCCGTCAAACGTGTGGTACAGGCCGAGGTAGTGCCCGACTTCGTGGGTCGTCGTGCGCCCCTTGTTGTAGGGCGGGCCAATCGGAGCATTGAGACCGAAGGAGGACCACAGCACGACCACGCGGTCGTTGTTGGCTCCCGGGTTGCCAGTCTGGGGAATGAAAGGCACGTAGCCGAGGGCGCCGCTGGCCTGGTTGGTGTAGATGTTCAGATAGCGATCCGGATCCCAGTTCAGGCTGTTCCAGTAGCTGCCGCCGTCGTTGTACCAGGTGGTGTTCGCGCTACGGGTGATACCGTTCGTCGGATTGCCATTGGGGTCTTCCGTCGCCAGGTAGAACTCGATGCCTGAGTTGAATCCATTCGCCCCGTTGCTCCCGGCAATAGCCTTGAAGTCCTCGTTCAGGATATCGATCTGCGAAAACACCTTGTTGTCAGTGATGTTGCCTGACCCGCCAGTGCTCGTGATGACGTGCACCACGACCTGGACGCGCCGGACGGAGGTCGCGTCGTAGATGATCGACGGGTTGGTCGAGTTGCCCGAGCAATCCGACGGCGGAGAGATCACGAGCGGGTCGCGCTCGGGCGTGTGGCAACGCAGCCCTTGGGCTCTGAAGGTCGGGGACGAGGTGTACTCGGCCCAGGTCTGGAAGGTCTGGCCGTTTACGGTGATAACGCCCTCTTGGGGCGAATTCGGGGGGACGGCGGCCGACACGGCCGCTCCTCCCAGGAGGGCCAGGGATTGGAAAAGCATGAGAGTGTGCTCCGGTGGGGAGGACGGGGGGGTGAACTGGGGATTGCTTTACGATGTTCCCCGAGGACCGTGGGTTCCGGTTCATGGGGCAATATCGTTGGGCATCCCTATTTTAGGGCGCGTCGCAAAGGTCGGATAGACCGCGGCGGCCAAACCACCCAGCTGGCTCGCCCCCAGAGGCTTTCACGGGGTACTGCCCCCCATTCTCTGCTATCTCTGGAGACGTCCGAGTTGTCGCCGAGCACAAAACTCTCGTCCGGCGCCAGGGCTAGGGGTTTCCCCAGGCCAAAGGCACCGCGCTGGGTGTAGTGCCGGTCACGCCAGACGCGCAGGTCCTTCAAGACCAGGTGGACACCCTCGCCGCCGACGCACACCCGCTCGCCAGTGCTCAGGCCCAGGCCAGCCGTATCCTTGGGATGACGGGTGTTGCGCTCGTAGGGAATACTCCAGACCGTCTCGCCCCCTACCGACAGGTGCATCACATTGTCCACGTTCTCGAATCGGACCCTTGTCCAGCCTTCCAGGTCCAGCTCGAGGTGACGCTCATCCAGCATCTCGCTGTCCGTGCCCGCGCGACGCATGAGAACGACGCGCGCACCGGAATCGTCAAAGTCGAACCAGACCTCGAAAGTGTCCGCCTCTTCCAGAAGGCTGGCGCGCAACCGGCCGGTCTCCGTGACCGATGTCGGATGTGCCAGGTTGCGAAACGAAAACTCGACTGCCACGTCACCGACATGATTGCGGCCGTACTGCCGCATTCCGTCCTGGTCGACGTATCCGTCGCGGACGCGCTGGTGCAAGCGCATGAGCCCGGCCGCCCGGCCGCGCTCGATGTCGCGGGCGTCCAGCTCCCAACCGCCGAGCGCGTCGTTACGAGTCCATGGCTTCAGGCTTTCGGTGCCCATGGAGAAATGCTCCTCGACCCGCTGCACACGGTCATCAAAGAGCAAGACCAGCCCGGCACGCGGGCCCCGTCGCAGCCGTTCACCGTCGATAAACAGATCACCACTTCGGGCCACGAGTACACTCTCACCACCCAGTCCGACCACGCGCTTCACGACCGCCTGGCCGCCGCGCTCATGGACCACGATATCCCCACGCCGCGGCAACGAACGGTCGAAGCGCACGAATACGTACTCGCCACTTCGCAGGGTCGGAAGCATTGAATCCGACGTTATCCGGTAGACGTCACCCAGGAAGGTCCGCAGGGCGAAAACGGCCAACGCGATCAACGCGAATGCCCACAGCAGCCGCGTCAGCCTCTTGACCCGCAACGGACTAGCCTGCGGAACTGGAGAGAAGGGTCCGGGCCACGGCCACGTAGATCGCCGAGCCACTGATGTCGGACAGGCAGATCAGGAAGGGACCCGCCACGATGGCCGGATCGATCCCGAGGCGCCGACAGGCTACCGGTACCACACCGCCGAGCATCGCTGCCCAGGCGACCGCAACCGCAACAGCCGTACCAACAGCACCTCCGAGCGGACCGGTCTCCATCCAGGTTGCGATGAGAGCCGTCACCCCCCCACACAACAGACCGATCAGGACACCAACCTGGATTTCGGCCGCCAGCACCGCGCGCTCTCGTTGCGGTTCGACCTCGCCCGTCGCAAATCCGCGTACGAGAATGGTCGATGACTGGATCCCGACGTTGCCGGCCAGGCCGATAATCAGGGGCAGGTAGCGCAGGATGACGGAACCCGTTCCGCCGCCGGGATCCTGGAACTCTCCCAGAATCCTGGCGCTCACCAGGCCGCCCGCGACGGTCACGCCCATCAGAGGCAGTCGCTGGCGCACGCGCGTCAACACGGGCAGGCGCGTCTGGAGACTGGGCGCCGTTCCGACCAGGCGCATGAAGTCCTCACTGACCTCGCTCTCGAGAATCTCCTGCGCATCATCGACCGAGATCACGCCCTGCATGACGCCGTCGCTGTCGACCACCGCCAGGGTCTGCAGGTTGTACTTGGCGATGAGGTTGGCCGCCTCTTCTTGATCCTCCTGGGCGTCGACGGTGAAGGGGTCGACCATCACCTCGTCCACCGGGGTGTGGATCGAGTGGGTCAGCAGGTCGCGGTCAGAGACGTAGCCGACCGGGCAGCCGCTGGTGTCGATGACGAAGACGCCCATGTCTTCGTCGGCATCCTCACCCTCCTTGCGGATCGCCTTGACCAGGTCACCGACCCGCATCGCGGTCGGGACGGTGACGTATTCGGTCGCCATCACTCCGCCCGCACTCTCGGGCGGATAGGCGCTCAGCTCGCGCAATCCAGTGGCGAGCTCCCTCGGAATGGAGTGCAGAACGTCCTCGGCGATGCGGTCGTCCGCTTCCGCGAGCACATCGACGGCCTCGTCCGACGGCAGCTCCTCGACCAGCTCCTTCAGGTCCAACGACGAAAGGCGCGCGATCAGCACGGAGCGCAGGCCATCGTCCGCGTAACCCAGCACCTCGCCCCTGGCCTCGGTGTCGAGGGCGTGGAACACGCGCCACGCGTCGTCCGCCTCCGTATCCTGCAACCACTCCGCCGCGTCCGCCGGGTGCACGGAGCCCAGCAAGGCAGCCGCCTTTGTCAGCGATTCCTGCAGTGCGGCCTCGAATTCGGGCAGGGACGGTACCTTGTCGCGTTCAGGCATCGTTCCCCTCAGTCGGCAGACCTTGGTTCTCTCGATCTGGTTGCTCCCAGGATGCCGGCGTGCAGCGCACGCGCTGCCGGCTCCAGGTCAGAGCCATGCACGAGGAAACACTGGCTGCGCTCACGATCTCCAAGTGAAGCACCGACAACGTCGATCCCTGCGGCGCGCAGGATCTCGTAGGCCTCGACGCCGACTGCCGTGTCGCTACCCACATCGCTACCGACCACTGCGACGACCGCCAGGTCGTGGGCCAGTGTCACGAGCGGACCCAGTCGATCGAGGGCCCCCGGCATTCCTGGCCCAGGCTCGACGACCGCGCTCAAGCGCAGACCGTCCACGGAAAGCAAGCTGTGGGACAGGCCGAACTCCTCGAGTGTCGAGAACAGCCGGCTCGCAAGCTCTCCACGCTCCTCTGGCGCATCCACCGCCAGGTCGAGGCGCACGACGCCCGCCTTGCTGGCGACTGCGACCGGCCCGCGCTGGTCGACGCGCGCCTCCGTGTCCATGACGAAGACGGTCCCGGGTGCGTCAGGCGTGCGCACGTCGAGTACCCGTACGGCAACTGCAGCGCGCAGTGCGGGCGCGACGCTGGCCGGATGGAGCACGCGTGAACCGTGGAAGGCACATTCGGCTGCTTCCAAGTAGGTCAACCAGGGAATGGGACGCGCGTCGGGTACGAGTTCCGGGTCCGCTGTCAGGATTCCGGGCACTGACTTCCAGAACTGAATCTCGCAGGCACCGAGGGCCTCGGCCAGCACGGACGCCGTCAGATCGGAGCCGTTGCGACCCAGCGTCGTGAGATTGCCGTCCCGGTCCTTGGCCAGGAAACCGGTGACCACCGGGATGCCCTGGACCCGGGCCAGCGCGGCCTTGATCTCGGCACCGATGCCGACCAACGGTCGTGCGTGTCCGTGATTCGAGTCCGTCAAGAAACCCAGGTCGAAGGCGTCGACGGGTGTGGCCGGCAGGCCCTGGGATTCGAGCACGCGCGCGACGATGCGCGAGCTCATGCGCTCTCCGAAGGACAGCACCAGATCGAGGTCTCGCAGGGGCAGCTGGCCCTTGTGGGAAATCTGCTCGAGCAGCTGGTGGAGCTGCCTCAGGTGCCGATCGCACAGCTCGCCGTCCAGTCCCAGCTGGGACAGGATCGAGCGATGGCGAATGCGCAGGTCGTGAAGATCGACCCGACCGGTGGCGGCCGCACGCGCCGCGGTCTCCAGCAGGTCGGTCACGCCCGCATGGGCACTCACGACCAGGACGGGTCGCTGACCACCACGCTGGGCCACGATGCGGCACGCGCTGCTGACGGAATCACCGTCCTTGAGGGCCGCACCCCCGAACTTGAGCACCACCGTCCCGCTCATAGCCAGAGCTTATCGCTCGCCCGGCCCGAAACTAACCCGCGCGCCGGAAGAACTGCCACGAATGGGTCAATCCCCGCTGGGCTTCCAGTCCGACTCGGCCTCGGCGTCCCTCGGCCCGATATGGCCCACGGCGGAAGCCCGCAGGCGGTCTATATCGTGGACCACCCCACCGCGCAGGACGCACCAGACGTTGCGCGTGTCGGTGATCTCGTCGATCGGGTCCCCCGCGACAATCGTGAGGTCGGCGAACTTGCCCACCTCGACGGTCCCGAAGCGGTCGCCGCGCCCAAGCGCCCGGGCAGCATTGATCGTGGCCGCCTTCAGAGCGCTCGCGGCCGGCAGACCAGCGCGTACGAGCGTGTGCAGCTCGCGGTGGATTCCAAAGGGCGCCAGGTACTCGCCCCAGCTCACATGATCCGTCCCGACCGTGATCAGGTGCGCCCCACCGGCGTCGTGAAAGGCCTTCACGAGGGCGTGCTTGACCTCGAATATGCGCTGGAAGCGCTCCATCGACTCCCGCCGCGGGCGCTCCGCGATCACCGATCGCATGTGGGCCGTGAAGTACTTGACCTCATCGTGGAACTTCTCATACACGGCCGATTCTCGACTCCCCACGTAGCCGTAAGCAGACATGGTCGCGTCGAAGTAGACGCCACGCTCGATGAACAAGGCGGCGATCGACCGGAAGGCGTCGCTGTCGGGCTGCGCATCGACGAGCGATGCGTAGGCCGAGCGCACGGGCGGCGTCAGCTCTCCGCCCAGGAAGTGTTCGATCCGGTCAATCCCCATCGCGATGGCATCGGCGGTATTGACCGAGCTGCGGAAACCGGAGTCGAGGTGGCCCGTGACGCCGATTCCATGCCGATGGGCTGTCTCGATCAAGATACGAAGGTGGGCCGGAGTGATGCCCTTGGCCTTGAAGCAGGCGACGCCGCGCTTGGCCCACATGCTGATTTCCGCGACGAGTTCCTCGTCGCTGATCTCGGCGTTCCAGCCGCGGCGCCACGCACCAAAATAGGGGCCCGAGTTCAAGATACGCGGACCGATCAGCTCGCCCGCGTCGATCTTCGAGCGCAGGTCGCGCATCTCCGCCGGATTGACTTCCCCCGCCGTGAAGGTCGTGGTGACTCCGTTCGCCAGGAAGAGCAGTGGCATGGCCTTGCGTTCGTCCACGCGGCCGGCTCCGAATAAATCCACCGCGTAGTGCGCGTGCAGGTCGAAGAGGCCGGGCAGGACCGTGTGGCTCGACGGCACTTCGATGACCGTCACGCCCTCGAGCTGCGCCTCGGAGCGCTCGCCCATGGCGACGATCCTGCCGCCCTCGAACCAGATCCCCGGGTTCGGTCGCACCTGGTCGGAAACGGCATCGAAGAGCTTGCCCCCGCGCACGTATCCAGACTGGGCGGCTGCGGGAATGCTGAGCGGGGCCAGGGCGATCGCCGTGCAAGCGGCCCGTGAAAGGAGGCGAAGATGTCCCATGCCTCCGATTCTACGGTCTGGGCGGCAGGTCGCGCCCTTTGGGTGAGCAAGCTTGGCGGCCCAGGTACCGGATCAGGTTAGGATGCCGAGTCATCCCCCGCCATCCGACCGAGGAGCACCCGAATGACGAGCGACGCCGGCGCCAAGAATCTGATCTACGACTGGAACGATCCCCTGCCGGACAACGTGCGGGTCCAGTTCGACGACGAGACCCTGCGCGACGGTCTACAGAGTCCCTCCGCCAGGGACCCGCAGCTCGACAAGAAGGTGGAGTTGATCCACCTGATGGACAGCCTCGGTATCGATAGTGCCGACATCGGTCTCCCGGGCGCGAGCGACAGGGCGCGCGATACGATCCGCACCCTGGTCAGCGAGATGTCGGACCTGCGAATCTCGCCCAACGTGGCATGCCGCACCCTGAAGAGCGACATCGCGCCCGCCGTCGACATGGCGCAGGAGACCGGCTCCCCGATCGAGATCTGCACTTTCATTGGCTCGAGTCAGATCCGGCAGTACGCGGAGAACTGGGAACTCGAGAAGATGCTCGAGTTGACCCGCGAGGCCGTCTCGTTCGTATCGGACGAGGGCCTGCCCGCCATGTTCGTCACGGAGGACACGACGCGCGCCAAGCCCGAGACGGTCAAGGCTCTCTACACCGCAGCCATCGACGCCGGCGCCCGCCGGGTCTGCATCTGCGACACCTGCGGACATGCCACGCCGGACGGCGCGCGGCGGCTGGTCTCCTTCGTGAAGGAGATCATCGACGATCTGGGCGTCGATGTGGGCATCGATTGGCACGGCCACCGGGACCGCGGCCTGGGTCTGATCAACTCCCTGGCGGCCCTTGAAGCCGGCGCCACGCGCCTCCACGCAACTGCCCTGGGAGTCGGCGAGCGTACGGGCAATACCGAGATGGACCTGCTGCTGGTCAACCTGCGCCTCAACGGAACGATCGATAACGACCTGTCCAGGCTGGGCGAATACGTCGCCCTGGCGAGCCAGGCCATCGGTGTCCCGGTCCCCAAGAACTACCCGGTCTTCGGCAAGGACGCCTTCGAGACCTCGACCGGAGTGCACGCTGCTGCCGTCATCAAGGCCTTCAAGATGGGGGACGTCTGGCTCGCGAACCGGGTCTACTCCGGCGTTCCGGCCGACCTGTTTGGCCTGGAACAGGTCATCGCGGTCGGCCCGATGAGCGGCAAATCGAACGTCACCTACTTCCTCGAGAAGCGAGGCTTCGAAGCCACACCGGACCGCGTCGAGAGTGTCCTCGAGGTCGCCAAGCGCACCCCTCGGCAGCTGACCGAGGACGAGGTGCTGGAGGCGGCCGGAGTCTAATCTCGGCGATCTGATGGCCCCATCCCCGGCCCCGTCGGGTGGATGGGTCGGATCGGAACGGCGCTGGCAACCCCGCCATGGTGGTTTCCAGGCCCACGGACGGCGCTTCGGCCACCGGATCCAGGTCTCGGGCCCAGCCATCCGAGAACCAAATTTCTACCGATTCTGGTAGGGTCGTAGGCCCGTTTGACCGAATTGTCAGTACCCCACCTTTATATTGAAGAGAGTATCCAAAATGAAAAACCGCTGGCTGAGCCGAATCGCTGCAATCGGGGGTGCCCTCTCCCTTGCAGCTGCTCCCTCGATCGCAGAGACCCACATCGTCACCGCATCCGGGTTCGAATTCAGTCCCGACACGATCACGATCACCGAAGGTGACACGATCATGTGGACCGACCTGTCGGGGTTGAGCCACAACGTCGTCTCGACGGACTGCCCCGCGACGGTCGCCTCGGTCGCCAACGGTGACTTCTCATCAGGCATCCCGGGCGCTGTCGACACCTACTCGGTCGTGTTCGGCTCCGCCGGAACGGTCTGCTACGTCTGCGAGCCCCATGGCGCCATCGGGATGTTCGGAACGATCACGGTCGAAGCGGCAACCGCCCCCGTCCCGACCATGGGCGAGTGGGGTCTGATCACGATGTCAGTGCTCCTGCTCGGCTTTGGTGCATTCCAGCTCAAGCGCCGAGGAACTCTCGCCGCGGTGAACAGCTAGAGCCCCGACTCGCCGGGAATTCACGGAAGGCCTCTGGGCCTGACCGCGAATGCCGCCAGCCCTGTGCAGCAATTGCGCAGGGCTGGCGTGCATTTGTCCCGCCCGTCGATCGAACTCGTGGCGCTGGGCAGCCCACGGAATCGGGAGACCCGCCCTCGCTCGGAATGCACGTGCCATGTGGGGCCCCCGCCCGATGGCCCTGATAGGCTGCACCCCATGTCCCGAGCGCTGCTGATATTGCTTGGCCTGCTCCTCGCCAGCGCCTGCGCGGCCCCTTCCGCCAGGCGACCTGCACCGATGACGATTGAAGGAAACAGCTCGATGCACGAAGCCTGCCGCAAGGAAGTCGTGGAGCTCCATGCCTTTTTCGAGGCCTGGTTCCTCGGTGAACTGCCGTCGACAGACGCGACCTTCGAACGGTTCGCTGGCGTGCTCGCGGAGGAATTCGTGCTGGTCTCGCCCGCCGGCGTCGGCCGCTCGCGATCCGAAGTCCTGGACGGGGTCCGAAGCGGGTACGGGTCAGCAGGCGTGGACGACGCACCGGAGATGAAGGTCTTCACCCGAGAGGAACGCGCCCGGACGGTTGGCGACGGCCTCTTCCTGGTCACCTACGAAGAGTGGCAGTCCGAAGACGGCCAGGAACGGGGTCGCGTGAGCTCGGCCCTGCTACGCGCGAAGCCTGGAACGCCCAACGGCGTCGAGTGGATCCACCTGCACGAGACCTGGCTCGAATAGAGCTAGCCGGCCTGGCCGTGGGCTCCGGGGAGCTGCACGATCGGCACCGGCTCCTCGACAACTGGCTCGATCGGTTTGACGGGCACGCGCGGTCCCGCCCCGGGGCTGGCCGGCAACCCATTCAGGCTGACGTAGTCGTTGTTGTACGCACAGGTGAAACACTTGTGGTAGAGGGACCGTTGACGCTTCTGGCAATCCCCTGCTCCCACCAGGTGGGCAAAGAGGGCAGGTGAGTGATCCACGCGTGTCGGACACACCCTACTGGGTACCGGTGTTGCCATTGTCGAGCCTCGCAGAAGGGAACGGATGAAGACCCTTACGCCAAGGGGTCCCTGGGCTGCGGTCGCCATTGTGTACATCTCGTAACCATCTGTCCAAGCTCAACCTAGGAGCATATCGGCCCGTCGATCCGGGCCGCCTCAGCCCTCAGCGAGGCCCTTCGGGGGAGCTCCGAGGCCGGCCAGGGCGGCCCGGATATGACCCATCGCCTCCTCGGCTGCAGCGGCCCCACGGTGGCTGTCACGGCTCAATTCAACGGCACACATTCCGTCGTAACCAACTTTAATCAAAGCGTTTAGGGTCGCAGGCAGGTCCAGCTCGCCGGTTCCGAACATGCGGTGCTCGTGGATGCCGTCGGCAATGTCGTCCAGATGCACATGTACCAGGCGTGGTGCCCACGTCTGGATCACCCCTTCGACCGGTAGATCGCCCGTGACCAGCAGGTGCCCGACGTCCAGGCAGAGGCCGAGCGTGTCACCGGCGGACCCGAGGCGCTCGAGCAGCTCGCCGTAACCTTCGGGGCGCTCGATAAACATGCCCGGCTCCGGCTCGAATGCAATCTGAATCCCGCGCTCGCCTGCGTACTCGAGCACCTGGGTGATCCCGCTGCACAGCCGCTCCCAGCAGGCTGCGCGGGAGGCGCGCCCGGCCTCGGCGCCCGGCCTGTCCCCTGCCTCGTCTGCCAGGCATCCATCGGGCGCGCTGCCACTCCACAGGGATACGACATGGGCATCCAGTGCCACGGCGAGGTCCACCGAACTCTTCAGGAACTCGACCCGCCGCGCTCGCGCGGCCGGGTCATCCTCGAGCAGGGTCGGGTAGTGCTTCCTTCGCGCGTCGAGGACGAAGCGCGCCCCGGTCTCGATCGAAAGAGCCAGTCCAAGGTCGCTCGCCCACGAGCGCGTGTCCGCCACGAGGCCCGGGTCGAGCTGGAGCGGGTCGAGCGCCCCCACGTCGGGGGTGATCGCGACACCCTCGTATCCCAGGTCGGAAAGCAGGCGCAGCCCGTCCAGCAACCGGTGGTGCGCGAGACCGTTGGTGTTGTAGCCGATGGTGAACAAGCCTTGGTTCCGTTACTTGTCAGCGCCGATTTCGTCCGGGTCCACCGGCGGTCCGTCCACCCGCGCCTGCCCCTGGTCCTGGTCCTGGCCTTGAACCGGAACTGGCTTCGGCTGGGGTGCCTTGGGACGGGCGGGTTCGCGCGGGGGCTCGATCTCGATCTCGCGCCGCACACGGCGCAATTCCTCTTCGATGCCCGCTTCACGCCACATCTTGGAGACGGCTCGGCGCATGCGTATCACCTGCGCAGCGGCCTTCATGGCCACGTCCGGCAGGCGGCGGCCAAATACGAGCAGGGCGCCCACCCCGATGACCAGGATCTCAGTGAAGTCGAAGTTTCCGAACAGAGCCAGCACGGACGTATTCTAGCAGACGGCCCCCCTGTGATGGTGCCGCGCATATGGGTGCGTGGGCCGTGCCGAGCATCGGCCGCAGATCAAGGCGCGGCAGGTTCCCGATGGCTGGATGCCGTCTGAAACCTCGGCGCAACGCAGAGATGCGATCGAGGATCGGTGCAGCGCATGGGCGGCTGGGCGCGGAACCTGGTGAAGGACTCGGGCTAGAAGCCGAGGCGTCCGAGTCGGCGGGGGCGCCAGGCCAGCAGGGGTGCCAGGTTGAGGCTGAATGATGTGCCCTCCCCGGCGCGAAAGCTGACGCGGATCTCGAGCAACACATCGTGCGCAAAGCGGCGCAGGCTGAAGTCGTTGTTCAGGCTCCCGTTATCGATAAAGGAGATGGTCTGGCGCGCCTCGACCTCCCACTTGGGCGAGAAGCGGTAGCGAGTAGCGACTGTCGCCGCCTCGTAGAGCTGCTGGCCGCTGCCATCCAGGCCCCGGTCGTGGGAGAGCTCGATGGCAAGATCCTTCCTCGGCTTGGTACCGATCGTGGTGCGGGAGTAGCTCGTCGTGCTCTGTTCCAGGTCGAATCGAAGGTCGTAGAGCAGGACGAAGGGCGTCGACCCGATGTCCGTATGCAGGTCGCCGAGCAGGCCGAGCTGGCGTTGATCCGGGAGGCTGCTGGAACGGTCGTAACGCTGGATGCCAACGAACTCGAGATCGAAGCGCTTGGAGTTGCCGGGCTGCCACCAGCGCGATCGCAGTCCCAGCCGCAATTCCTTGCCGTCGAGTGGGCGCTCCCGATCGCTGAATACGACCGGCTGACCGCCGGATTCTTCGATGGCGATGTCCCCACGGAAACTCGCCGTCGGTGCGAGCACGTGGATAAACCCGTCGTCGCGCAGTTTCCAGAACGACGCGGAGAGCTCCGCACCGCCGAACAGGGCCGCCCGTGTGGGGTGCTCGCTAGCGCTCTCGGAGCGATCCCATCCGGTCAATTCGGCATCGACGAAAGGGGTGGCACGCACACCCGTCTTGCCCAGCTCGAAGGGCATTGCCAGGCGGTGGGTGGTGTCCACCCGGACGACCTCACGCTCGCCGAATCCGTCGCTGAAGATCGAATCGAGCCCGTCGCCGAAGACCTCGGGTACCAGCGCATCCGACTCGCGTCGCCGCAGGTGCTCGACATCGAGCGTGCCGCGCCAGAACAGGGGTGCGCCGGCGATCTCGCCGACCGGGGTCGAGCCGCGGTACACGCCGACCGAGGGCAGCTCCTCGACCTGGGTGCGAAAATCCTCGGAACGCACGCTCGCAGCGGCCTCCAGGTAGGTCGCACCGTTCGCCTTGCGCCAGTGCAGGTAGTTGTCGCGCTCCTCGTAGTCGATGAATTCCTGCTCGTAGAACTCGGCCTGAACGCCGGCGTCACTCTGCTTGGTGAAGGCCAGGTCCAACCATTCGGTCTGGGAGATCGGATAGCGGCCGCGAGCATTGGCCCATTGGCGGAGATCGCTACGGTCGGCCTCATCGATCCGCACGAGCCCCCGGTCGCCGCCACTATCCGGCACGGCCGAGACATACATATCGAGCCAGAATTCCTGATCGCCATCTTCGCGCCGGGTTCGTTCACGGAACTGCAGCCCGACCCGCGCCAGGGGGCCACGTGAGCTCAGCCAGGCGACCTCGTAATGCCACTTACCCTTGACGTTGCTCGAGAATCCAACAGCACTGCTGACAGTCTTGCCTACCTTGCCAATGTCGCGCTGGAAGGCGGTCGCCACGGCCGTGCCAAAACGGGCGGTTCGACCAAATACCAGGCGCTCGAAAGTGATCAGCTCGCCGCTCTCGTTCTCGAAGCCGACGAGGTCACCACCCGGGTCCAGGACGGCGCGCCCGATGGGCGGCAATGGAACCTGGAAGCCGCCCGCAAAGAAGAGCCTGTTCTTGCGCGCGGAAATCCGCCAGCTGCCACCCTCGCGCGGCTCGAGCACCAGGTCACCGGTCTCGATCTGATAGTGGGGCACCTCGTGGTTGCAGGCGGACAGTGACGCGCGTGACGCTCGCAGCGTCCCGTCCGCAGCGGTGTGCAGCTCTTCAGCCCGTGTACGCACCCTCTCCTCACGGGTTCCCAGGGTCAGGTGCGGGACGAGCTCGGCATTCCTCAGCCAGGCCTGGTTCGCGACCGTATCGATGAAGATCGCGTCCGCTCGTGCTTCACGGGCCCCGTTCTCGGTCACCTCGGCTTCGCCTTCGAGATAGAGGGCGTGCATGAATCCTGACAATGCTCCCGAGTGCAGTCGGCGGAAGATGTTGGGAACCAGATCGCGCTCGGGAAGTGGAATCGGCGCGGGACCTTCGGGCATGGAGTCTGGCTCGCCCCAGATGCGCTTGTTGCCCTCGGCGCGCCAGGCCTCGGAGTCGATCCAGAAGACAGCCCAGTCGGCACGTGCGCCCGAATTGCGCGCCGTGTACACGGGCGCAAGCAGGGCTATCATGGTCTCGTCGCCATCCGGAATCGGTCGCACCGATGCGAATTCGATCGACCAATCGCCGCGATCTTGCGAGCTACGCACGATTCCGCGCTCGCTGGTCAGCATGAAGTTGACCAGGTCGAGGTCGATCTGGCGCGACTCGAGGGCCAGCCCGAGCACGTCCACGCGCGCCGGCTCGCCCTCGAGCAACAGGCGCTCGCGACTCGCCAGGCAGTAGTTCCCTTGCACGAGGGCATTGCCCTGGTAGCTGGCCCGGAACCCGCCCCAGGCCTCGAATCGCTCGACCGTGACGCTGGGCGCCTCGCCACTCGGCTGCGCCGATGGCTCCGGGTTGTTGACGAGCAGGCGCAACATGTCCGCATCTACCGTCAACCCCACGTCCTGCTCGTCGGCGCCCTCGAGATGCACGCCACCGGTCAGCAGCAATCCATCCTGATCGGCGACGAGCCAGTCCGCATCCGCGCGCGTGAAACTGTTCTGGGCGACCACCGGCACACCCAAGGGCATGAGCTGGGTGTCGACAAATACGTTGGGCCTGGGAGCGCGCACGCGCTCGGAATTGAACTCGACCCAGTCGGCCGTCAACTCGTAAGGCAGCTCGCTATCCGGAAAACGGCCCCAGGCCGATACGCGCTTACCGTCCTGTGCCTCGATCCGACCCGACCCCTCGGGATCGAGAATGAACCGGTCGCCCGCCGCACCAACCTCGATCCCGCCGAAGTACTCCAGCTCTACGGAGCCTGTTGCGATGACCTCGGCCGGCTCGATCTGACCCGTCGCTCGCCCTTCGCGGTCGACCCATACGCCCCGCAGAAGCAACTCGTCGGTGCTCAACACCACTTCCAGCCCCGGCTCCCGCAACGACGCTCGGCGCACGCCTGTTCCGACCGCGCGGAAGCTCGACCCGGCACGTCGCTCGAGAGCATCCGTCTCGAGCCGCAGCCCACGGCTCTCGAGGCGATAGGTACGCTCGCCGGCCAGAATATTGGCACTCACATCCCCGGTCGCGTCGACGCTGCGCTCGCGCACGACAATGTCACGCGCCTGGAAATCGCCAACGTTCGCCGCTTCGTCAGCCGCCGAGTGGGTCGTGACCGGGGGCGTTATGCGAAATCGCGCTGGGTTCCTGGCGTCGCCGTGTAGATCGAACTCCTTTGGGCCATGAACCACCGCGCGCTGCCCTTCGCCTGTTCCGAGCGGCGAGGAGTAGGTCACGCCGCCCACGGCTAGCAGGCTCTGCCGAGCCATATCGACGTCTCGAACGAGGCCCGCGGTCATGCGCGATGCATCCGCGCCGGAAGTCACCAGCTCGACGTCACGGGCGATGACGACCCGCCAGCTATCGCCCCGACCGGCCAGTTCGAGACCGTCGGTTGCGGTCAGATCGATCGGAAGGCCGCGAGCATCCGATCCGGCGATGCGCGTCAGCCCTGTGGCAGTGGTGCCCGCCCGTCCGTCACCCGTCAGCTCGATCGACAGCTCGTCCGTCTCGACGTTCCAGCTCCCATCGGTCATCGTTACGGATCGGTGCGCGCTGAAGCGACCATTGCCGCTGTCCTCGCTGATGCCGCCGATCATTCCGTCGGCAGCGTTTACCACCAGCTCACGGCTCGGCGCCCTGAGTTCGGAGACGCCCTTCATCTGAAAGCTAGACTCGCCCAGCCAGTCGACAGTGAGCGGTCCAACACCATCGCCCTCGACTTTCAGCGCGATCTGCCGCTCATCGACAATCGTCACACCCCATTCAGGCGAACCCTCCAGCTCGAGCTCGAGCAGCTGGTTGTCCTGACCGAAGCTCATGCGCGCCAGGTCCCCGGCGAAGCGATCCGTGCCACGGGTGGCCTCGACATCACCTGTCACGACGGCGCGCTCGAGCTCGACATTGCCCGCTTCGATGCGTGCGAAGAGATCCGCCTCGCTCGCCGTCACGCGACCGGCGGGTTCTACCTGCAGGCCGATCTCGATACCCTCGGATGCACGCAATGTGAGGTGCGTGTCATCGACCCGGTTGATGTGCAATGGACCGTCTTGCGGGGTCGAGAATCGAATTGGGGTGCCCGTTTCCGACGAGAAGTCCACGCTACCGCCGCGCGTGAGGCTGAAGCTACCCGTCCGGCCATCGAAGACCAGTCCGCGGCCGCGGCCCGAGAGGCCCTCGCCCTCGATCACCACTTCGGTATCGTCCGAAGTCTCGAAGGCCTCCGCGTCGATGCGCCCGATCAGGTGCTCGGCGCGAAAGACCAGCGGGACGAGCGGACCGCCAGTGTGCTGGGTCACGGCCACGTCGGTGAGCTCGACTCGCCCCTCGTCCGCGAGCTGCATCGTGCTGCCACCGCCCTGGTCGATCCGGATGCGTCCGCGCGCGGCCACGACGGTCATCCGAAGCTCGCTCGTAATCGGGTCAAAGGCCTCGATCGTAAGTCCACTAGCATCGTAGACTCCGCTCGAGGCAGGCTCGCGTGGCTGCACATCTTTCGCATCGAACCGGTAGCTGCGCGCGCCTGACGCCCCAAAGGCTGTGAAGCTGAGCGGGCCCTCGAGTCGCATCACGATGCCGCTTTGCGCGCCCCCATCGACGCCCATGTCGGGTCGCTGACGACGGTCGGTGTTTGGTTCCTGGGGCGCTTCCTCGATATTGCCGGGAGCCTGGGCGCCGGCGGGGACCTGCGCGCCCTGAGGTGCCGTCCCGCGCGGGTCGGCGGGCGTTCCATCGGCGGGGTCGCGCGACGGCTTCGACACGGGCTCGACCGAGACCTCCTGTGCTGGATCGACGCTGTCCGCTTCGTCCACGCCACGGGATGCGCGATCGATCAGGAGCAGGGCCACGAGCCCCAACCCGAATACGATCGAGAAGAGCGCGAGCTTCCTCATGAACCAGCGGCGTCAACGATCGCCTGCCACCCGCCCCTGGCACGCAGGATGAGCTCGACGACTTCGCGCACAGCGCCCCTTCCGCCGTGGGCACGGGTCACGAGCTGTGCCCGTTGCCGGACCTCGTCGCGAGCGTTCGCTGGCGCCACGAAGACGGACGCGCGGGCCGCCAGCCCGAGGTCGGGCAGGTCATCCCCCATCGCGATCGTCTGTGCCTCCGGGATCTGGAGACGCTGCTGCACCTCCGCCAGCACCCTGGCCTTGGGACCGACGCCGGCGTGCAGCTCCTCTACCCCGAGCTCCGCGGCCCGACGCGCCGTCGCGTCACACCCGCGGCCAGTGATCCAGGTGACGGTCACACCTGCGCGCTGCAACCAGACCAGGCCCTGTCCATCCTGAACGCAGAAGCTCTGCTGCTCGGTTTCGCCGACGTACTGGACGCGTCCCTCGGTCAGGACGCCGTCCACGTCCAGCGCCAGCAGCCGCGCACCGGCAAGGCACTCGACCACACCCGTGTCGAGGCTATCTAGCAACTCGTCCATACCTCAGATCTGGACGTCCAGCAGGTCCTGGACATCGACCAGCCCAACAGGCTGCCCCTCGGCGTCGATGACCGGCGCCTGGTCCACTCGGTTCTCGCGCAACAGCCGGTAGGCGTCCACCGCGAGCTGATCCCCCGCCAGGGTCTTCGGGTCGCGCCCCATAAACTCGTCGACCGGGTTGTTCAACTTCTCGACGCCCGCGGTCTCGAGCAGGCGTCGCAGGTCGCCGTCGGTGAAGATCCCGGCCAGCTTGCCCTGTGGGTCCACCACCAGCGCGGCCCCAGGGCGCCCGGGAGTCTTCGAGGTGACGATCAAAACCTCACTCACGCTCGTCCCGACCGGGACCAGGGGCAGTTCGTTCCCCTTGCGCATGACCTCGTCCACGAGCAGCAGCTTGCGTCCCAGGCTTCCCGCCGGGTGGTAGCGCGCGTAGTCCTCGCGCTCGAAGCCGCGCTCCGACAGGACGACCATCGCGAGTGCGTCGCCCAGTACGAGCATGGCCGATGTACTGGCCGTCGGCGCGAGCTTCAGTGGACAGGCCTCCTCGACCGGACCGATATCGAGCACGCAGTCAGCCAGCCGGCCGAGCGACGAGTCGGCGCGCCCGGTGAGCGCCACCACGAAGGAACCGGTCTTGCGCACGACCGGCAACAGGCGAGTGATCTCGGCCGTCTCGCCGGAATTGGAGATCGCGAGCAACATGTCCTGGGGACGGATGCGGCCCAGGTCGCCGTGCAAGGCCTCGGCCGGATGCAGGAAAAAGGACGGCGTCCCGGTACTGGCCAGAGTGGCGGAGATCTTCTGCCCCACCAATCCCGCCTTGCCCATGCCGGTCACCACGAGCTGGCCACGACAGGCGAGGATCTGCTCCACGGCGGTGGAAAAGCGCTCGTCGAGGCGCTCCTCCAGCCTGGCGATCGTCTCCGCTTCGATCCGGATCACCTCGACGGCCCCGGACAGGCGCTGCTTCAACGTCTTCGAATCGTGAGACAAGATCCCGTTCTCCCGAGCAGTGCCGTCGTGCATGACGGCGGCCACAGCGGCGGTGGGATTCTAGCGTGGAAGCCAGCGCATTCTCGCCCGGCCCGCAGAAACCAATCGCGAAACCGGTATCTGTGGTGCGAGCCCCGGTTCCATGGGCGACCCGACCCCCCTTGGAGTGCTATAAGATCCCAATGACCGTCCGGGCCCGCCGGCCTTGACGACCCGGCAGCCTGACCAATCCTGTGGATCAACCTGACATCCTTCTAGGCGTCCTCGTGATCGCCTTCGTGGTCCTCTCGCTCGGAATCCACGAGGCGGCCCACGCTTGGATGGCCTACCGCTGCGGAGACTCGACGGCCAAGGATATGGGCCGGATGACACTCAGCCCATTCGCGCATATCGACCTGTTCATGACGGTCCTTTTGCCGCTAGTGCTGTTCTTGTCGAACATGACCGTATTCGGTGGCGCCAAACCGGTGCCGGTCAACCCGCACCGCCTTCGGCACCCGCTGCGTGACATGACCCTCGTCGCCCTGGCCGGACCAGTGAGCAATCTGCTCCTGGCCGTGCTGTTCATGCTGATCTGGAAGGCCCTGGTCTTTGGCCACATCTACGGCCGCGACGACCTCATGTCCCAGGTGATGTACGCCACCGTTCAGATCAACACCGTATTGGCCCTATTCAACATGATCCCCATCCCGCCGCTCGATGGCTCACGGGTCATGGCCTACGTCCTCCCGCCTTCCTTGCGGGAGGGCTACGTGCGCCTGGAACGCTTCGGAATGCTCTTGGTGGTCGGGCTGGTGTTCTTCGTGCCCCAGTCCTTCAACATCTTGACAAGCGCGGTTCGCGCCGTAACGGGATGGATCTACGTGCTGACCGGAGGGGCCTGGTCCGCCATCTAGCGGGTGCGGGGACACAGCAATCATGGTGAGGTCTGAATACACGGTACGACTCCAGGAGGTCTTCAGCGGCCCGATGGACCTGCTCATCCACCTCGTGCGCGAGCAAGAGGTTGAGATTCATGAGGTCGAGATCCACTCGATCATCGAGGGCTACTTCGCCTACCTCCAGAACCTGAAAGACCTCGACATCGAGGTGGCCGGTGAGTTCCTGGTCATGGCTGCGACCTTGATGGCGATCAAGTCGCGCTCCCTGTTGCCGCGCGAAGAGGTCGAGCTGGAAGATGAGCTGGACCCTGAAGACGAGCTCATCCAGCGACTGGTCGAGTACCGACGCTTCAAGGGCGCCGCGGATGATCTCGAATTCCGGGCCCAGGAGCAGGTACAGCGTCGCCCGCGGGGCTACACCCACGAGATCCGCGACAACGAGCCCGATCGGACGCTCGACCTCGGCGAGCTGACGGCCTGGGATCTGCTCGCGACCTTCTCGCGGCTGATGCGTGAGACCCTCGCGAATCGCACGTTGCATGTTCAAGGTGCGCGGCGCCCCCTGCGCTGGTACGTGCGCGAACTCGGGCGGTCCATTCAAGCCCACCGGCGTCAGACCCTGCGTGGGCTGGTAATGGGCCTCGAGGACGTGCCCAGCAAGGACGGCATGATCGGCGCCTTTTGCGCCCTGCTCGAGCTGATCCAGATGGGCCTGGTGAGCGCGGTCCAGGAGTCGCCGGAAGATGAGATCGAGGTCGTCCTGACCGACGACCCGGGTGAGGATCTCGACCGCGTGATCGAGGCCTCCCACCTGATGGATGAAGAGGACCCGGGGCTGCCCGAGGGCCTGGAAGAGGCCACTCCCGACCAGGACGCCCAGGATGAGCCCTCCGAGGCTCAGCAGGGCTGACGAGCCGCGCAATCGGCGTGAGGGCGTCGATAATCTTCGCCGTGCAGGCTGGACCTCTGCAGTCGCGCACCTAATATTCCTTCCCCCCCACGACCCCGGCCATCCGGCGGGCCTACCCACTCCGGTATTAAAGGAAAGCGACCTGAGCATGAGCAACGCATTGGACGTCACGGACAGCACCTGGGATTCAAACGTCCTGCAGAGTGAGACTCCGGTCCTGGTCGACTTCTGGGCACCTTGGTGTGGCCCGTGCCGCGCGATGAGCCCCTACATCGACAAGCTCGCGGACGAGTACGACGGCCGCCTCAAGGTCGTGAAGCTCAACACCCAGGACAACACCGAAGTCTCGGCGCGCTACGGCATCACATCGATCCCGACCTTTCTCGTGATCAAGGCCGGCGAGGTCGCCACCCAGATCGTCGGCGCCCAGAAGTACGACTCCCTCAAGGACGCAGTCGACCCGCACCTCTAGGAGTCGAATCAGCCCGGCATGCGCTTCGTCTTCATGGGCTCTCCGCCTTTTGCGGTGCCGGTCTTCGATCACTTGCTCGCGAGCCGACACGACTGTGTCGCCCTCGTCACGCGCCCGGACCGCCCGCAGGGCCGCGGACGCGCCGTGCAACCTTCACAGCTCGTGGAGCGGGCCCGTGACCAGGGCATCCCGACGCTGCAACCCGAGACAACCGCCAGCGATGAGTTTCTCGAGTCGATCACGGCGTTGGATCCGGATGTCCTGATGGTGGCCAGCTACGGCGAGATCCTGCGCACTCCGATGCTCGAGCTCGCACCGCACGGAGCATTGAACGTACACGCTTCGCTGTTGCCGCGCTGGCGCGGCGCCTCGCCCATTCAACGCGCGATCCTCGCGGGCGATCCGGTAACGGGCGTGTCCGTGCAGCGCATCGTCCTCGCCCTCGACAAGGGCGACGTGTTGCTCGCGCTCGAGACTCCGATCGGTCCCGACGAGACCTCGGGCGACCTGTTCGCGCGCCTGGCCGAGCTCGGTGGCGAAGCGGCGGTGACGGCCCTCGATCGGCTCGAATCCGGTGAGGCGGCCTTCACGCCCCAGGACGAGGCCGGAGTCACCCACGCCAAGAAGCTCAGGAAGGCCGACGGTTGGATCGACTGGTCGAAGCCGGCGGTCGAGCTCGAGCGCCTCGTGCGAGGCATGCACCCCTGGCCCGGAGCACGCACACACCTCCCCGATCAGCGTGAACTGCGAGTGCTGGCCAGCCGGGTCAGTGCCGAATCACCGGGCGCCATTCCGGGCGCGCTACTGGCGGCAGATGGGCGGCTTTGCGTGGCCACGGGCGACGGAGCCCTGGAACTCGTTCAGGTTCAGCCCCAGGGCAAGAAACCCATGGATGCAGCCGCCTTCCAGCGCGGAGCACACCTCCAACCCGGCGACATCTGGGGAGCACCCCATGCCCCGTGAGACCACCTGGCGCATCCTGCGCTCCGGCAGCCCCGCCCCCCTGCGCGTCGTCGACCGATTCGCGGCCCAGGCCAACCTGACCCCCCGGGACCGCGGCCTCGTGCGCCGCATGGTGGGCACCGAGATCCGGCGGCGCGGCACCCTGCGTGCGGTCGTGCGCCATTTCGCGCGCGGCAACCCGAAGGCCGATCTGGTCGCGCACCTGCACGTCGGACTGGTCCAGCTACTCTTTCTCGACGGGGTCCCGCCCCACGCAGCGGTCTCGGAGACCGTGCGCGCCACGACTGACACTCTCGGCCTCTCCAAGGGTCGCTACATGAACGGTGTGCTGCGCACGGTACAGCGCGCCATCCACAACGAATCGACCGGCGATGCGCAGCGGGACATCGTCGGGCGCGGACTCAGCTTCGAGCAGGCCATCTTCAAGGATCCCGAGGTGCACCCCTTGCTGTGGGCGGAGGACGCACTATCGATGCCCGCGAACCTCATGAAGCGCTGGCTCAAGCGCTACGGCCAGGAAGCCGCCTTCGAGCTCGGCCGCGCGGCGATGGGAGAGCCGGACCTCTCCATGCGCGCGATCGGAATCGGACGCGATGAGCTCGAACAGGAGCTCGCCGCCCTCGACGTACCGATACGGTCTGCGGAACATCCCGACGTCCTGCTGGCAGACTCGGGACACGCTGAGCAGCTGCTCGGGAGCGACGCCTTCAAGGCGGGCCGCTTCACGATCCAGGGCGAAACCGCCCTGCGAGCCGCCGAGCTACTGCAGGCCCAGCCCGGAGAACACCTGCTCGAGTTGTGCGCGGCACCCGGAGGCAAGACCATGGTGCTGGCGGGAGCCGGAGCCGATGTCCTGGCCACCGACCGCAGCGCTCAACGCCTGGCGCGCATGGCATCGAACGTGGCGCGCCTCCAGATCCAGGGCAAGGTCCGTTGCGCCGGAATGGACGGCGTCAGCGCCCTCAAGGAAGCCCGGTTCGACGGTGTCCTGGTCGACGTTCCGTGCAGCAACACCGGAGTCCTCGCCGCACGCCCCAACGCCCGCTGGCGCTTTGGCCCACGCTCACAACGTGACCTGAAATCACTGCAAGCACGCCTGCTCGCCGAGGCCGCCACCCGTGTTCGAAGCGGCGGCCGCCTGGTCTACTCGACCTGCAGCCTGGAAGCCGAGGAGAACGGACGCCAGGTACGCGAATTCCTTGACGCCAACCCGACCTGGACGCTCGAAGAGGAACACGCGGGCACGCCCGCCGCGCCTGGCGGATCAGGCCCGATCGACGGCGGCTACGCGGCACGCCTGCGAGCCAACTGAACCCGGTGTCGCCTCGGTCCGTCGGGCGGACTACCATGGGAGCCCATGGACGCCCCGCGACAGCCACGCCAGCAGAAGATCAGTACGGCTCCCCTGTTTACCTTTCTGGGGTTGGTCGCGCTCTTGGGAGTGATCCTTGGGCTCGTCGGGCGGATCAACAAGAAGAAGATCGAGGAGGCCGAGGTCGCGGCCGAGCAACGAGTCATCGAGGAGGAGGAGAAGGCGGCGGTGGATCCTTTCGCGGATCTGCCGCAGGAGGTCGGGCTCGGAGGTGGGGCGCGGGGAAGTCGCTGGGCGACGGCCCTCCCGCGCAATCCCGATCCCACCGGCATCGAGGCAGACGAGATCTGGCAGGCGGCCCTCGACGAGGCCGACGTCGGGTGGGTGTTGTCCGATCGAGTGCGCCGGGCGCTGGCTGACGAGGACGACACGATGCTTCATACCACGGGCCGTGAAGCGCGGCTGGCATTCCAGAAGGCACTGGATGCCACTTCGGATTGGGTGACCCGGATTGCCGGTGAGCACGGAGACCGCGATGAGCAGGTGCGCAAGGTGATCCGGACCCGGGCCACCTGGACCAAGCAGGTGCAGCACCTGCGCTTGACCTTGAAATATTGAGCTCCGCCGCACGACGCGCGCTCGTCACCGGTGCTTCCTCGGGCATCGGCGAGGCCACCGCACGGCTGCTCGCACGGTCCGGCTATCGCGTCGCGTTGCTTGCACGGCGCACTGCCGCGCTCGAGACCATTGGCAGTGAGATCGAGCGTGCCGGCGGGCAGGCGCCTCTGATCCTGACCTGTGACCTGACGGACCACACGCAGGTCGAGTCGTGCATGGCCGAGCTTGCCGAGGAGTTCGGGGGCCTCGACCTGCTCGTCAACAACGCGGGGATCGGGTATCGGGCGCGGGTCGAGGAACTCGAGCAGACGAATCTGCAGCGAGTCTTCGACACCAATGTGCTGGGGCTACTCTGGATGTGTAAGGCCGCCTTGCCACAGCTACGGAAAGGTGTGCGGCCCGTGGTCGTGAACATCGCGTCGGTCGTCGGCCGGCGCGGGATTCCGGGCCAGGCGGCCTATGCGGCCAGCAAGGCGGCGGTCTGTTCAATCGGCGAGGCGCTGCGGCTGGAGTGGGCCCAGGATGGCATCCATGTCTCTACCCTGAACCCGGCCCTGACGGCGACCGGCTTCTTCGAAGCCCAGCACAATCCCGCCGGACTGAGCGACCCGGACACGTCGACAGCCGCTGCCAGCATCGACGTGGCGCAACATGTCTTGCAGCTCGACGACCGGCCGATTCCGGAGCGCTGCCTGCGCTGGAAATGGCGATTGCTGGCGGTCCTGTCCGTCTTGCGACCGCGAATCGCCGATCGGCTACTCGCGCGTCGGCTCGGCGGAGGTTGGTCTCCACCGAAGGTCTGAGGCTGCGATCAGCCGCCGAATTCCGGTGCGGGCGGCAGATCGAGCCCGCCCGCTGCCGGCTTGGACTTGACCGCCTTCTCATCAGCCGACGAATCGCCCGAATCAATCGGGTCGATGAGGGACTCGGCGTCGTCGTCCGGATCGATCGTCGTGAATTCTAGGCTCGAGACCTCCGCGAGCTCCTTCTCGAGATCGTCGTTGAGCGCTTTCTCGAGATCTTCCGTCAGCTCGTCCGCCGGCTCTTCCGCGAGCGCGGGCACTTCGTCGGGGCTTCCCGGCTCCATGTCCATCAGCACGGCGGCATCGGCGTCATCGAAGATGGAGGTCCAGCTGGACTCCTTCTCACTGCGCACGGTCGCGGCGGCTTCCTCGAAGTTGTCCTCGACCCAGCGACGGTTGCCCTCGACCGTGCCCACGACGGGCAGCAGCATCATATCGGTCTCGGCCGCCAGGATTCCCAGAACATCCGCGGGCACCAGCGCCGGCATGCAGATCGTCAAGACCTGGCCGTAGGTCCAGAGCGGGACGAGGGCGAATTCAGCCAGGAAGGCTCGGTTGAGGCCTTCGGAGGCCTCGGGATCAGGCGTGGCCACGTCGATCGGAAGAAAGGGAAGGTTGAAGATCTCGCACACGACGCGCGACAGCTCCCAGTCTCCGACCAGGTTTGCGGTCACGAGCGCCTCCGCGAAGGGAGTTCCGCCGTCACGACTCTGCTCCAGGAGCTCACGAATGGCCTCTAGCTGGGCCATGCCGCGCTCATGGAGGACTTCGGCAAGCCGTCCGTTATCGAGTCGTTGGTTGTGCTTCAAGACTTCCCGGATCTGGGTCGACGCGCCCTCCATTGGGGATGAGGGCTGGAAGGGTACGCACCCTTATCGACCGAAGTGGGGCGCCGCTGGAGCCCGGTGCGGATCCATGGCGCAAATCCAGGCCGCTCCCTGGGGGTCCAGAAGGGTGGATGGGCCCTCCTGGCCATCGAAATGGCCCCTCCGACGTCACTCTGGCGCGGGATGGCGCCCCGGTCTGCTAGATATCCAGGTTGGTGACTTCCAGGGCGTGCTGCTGGATGTAGTCCCGGCGCGCCTCGACCCCATCGCTCATCAGGATCGTGAAGATCTCGTCCGCCGCGATCATGTCGTCCAGCTTGACCCGGTAGAGGGTGCGCTTCTCGGGGTCCATGGTGGACTCCCAGAGCTGGTCGGCGTTCATCTCACCCAGTCCCTTGTAGCGCTGCAGGTCGACCTGGGTCTGGGCGCTCTTCTGAACGATGTTGGCCAGGCCCATGAGTGTCGAGCACTCGATGTCCTCCTTGCCACCGCGCACCACCCAGTCACCGCCGCCCTGGAATACCAGGCCGCGCTGCTCGAGGGACTTGCAGATACGCGTCATCTCTTCGACATGGGTCAGGTGGGAAGAACTCGCGTGTGCTTCGCGGCGAGAGACCGTGCTGTCCGGTCCCTGGTAGACGTGGAAGTCGCCGGTCACGGTCACCTTCTGAAGCTCGATGAAGTTCCCGAGTTCGTCCAGTGAATCGAAGAAGTGCTGCTCCTTGCCGACCATCGCCCATTGCTGGGGCAGGTTCTCACCATTCCAGCGTGCGAGGAAGTCACCTGTGTCCATGCGCGCCCAGATCGGTGCGGCACCGCCGATGAACTCCTTGAGCTTCTCGAGGTCGGCACAGACTGCCTTGAGCTCAGGACCCTCGAAGCTGCGCTTGGCATTGCGATCTTCGATCACCACTGATCCGATGCCACGCTCGATCATGAGTCTGCTCAGAGCGGCTTCATCTGTGATGTAGGTAGACTTCTTGCCGAAGGTCACCTTGTAGAGCGGGGGCTGAGCGATGTAGAGGCGACCTTGTTCGATCAACTCCGGCATCTGACGGAAGAAGAAGGTCAGGAGCAGGGTGCGGATGTGGGAGCCGTCCACATCGGCGTCGGTCATGATGATCGTCTTGCCGTAGCGCAGCTTGTCGATATCAAACTCGGTGCTGATGCCACAGCCGAGGGCCGAGATGATGAGCTGGATCTCGACATGCCCGAGCATCTTGTCGAGACGCGCCTTCTCGACGTTGAGGATCTTTCCCTTGATCGGGAGGATGGCCTGATAGCGACGGTCACGCCCCATTTTCGCGGGGCCACCGGCCGAATCACCCTCGACGATGTACAGCTCGGTCTCGTCCAGATTCGAACTCTGACAGTCTGCGAGCTTGCCGGGTAGGTTTCCGCTGGCGAGCGCGGACTTGCGACGCACCAGGTCCCTGGCCTTGCGGGCGGCATCCCGTGCCTGTTGGGCGCGAATGGCCTTGTTGACGATGGCCTTGGCGGCCTGATTGTGTTCCTCGAGGTAGGTCGCGAACATCTCCCCGACCACGGACTCGACGATGCCCTGTGCCTCGCGGTTTCCAAGCTTGTCCTTGGTCTGCCCCTCGAACTGTGGATCCGGGACCTTGATCGAGAGGACGGCCGTCAGGCCCTCGCGAAAGTCATCTCCCGACGGTGCCTTGTCCGAATCCTTGAGCAGCTTCTCCTGCTTGGCGTAGGTGTTCAGGGTTCGCGTCAACGCTGACTTCAGCCCTGCCAGGTGGGTGCCGCCGCCGTGCGTGTTGATGTTGTTGACGAAGGTGTGGACGGTCTCCTGATATCCATCCGTGTACTGCAGCGCGAGCTCGACCTCGTACTCGGCCTCCGGGTTGTCCGGCGAACTGGCTGCCTTCTGCAGGTGCACGACATCCGCGTGCAGGGCAGTCCGGTTCTTGTTGAGGTTGCTCACGAAGGTCAGGAGTCCTTCGGGGAAACTGTAGGACTCCTTCGCTCCCGTGCGCTCGTCGTGGCACTCCAAGGTGAGCCCGCGGGTGCCCATCAAGTAAGCAGTTTCACGCAGGCGCTTCTGAACGATCTCGAACAGGACCTCGACGGTCGAGAAGATCTCGGCGTCCGGCTTGAAGATGACGGTCGTACCGGTGTGCTCCGTGTCTCCAACGACGCTGAGCTCCTCGTCCCGGCCACCTCGCGCAAAGGACATGCGGTGCAGCTTGCCCTCCTTGTGAACCTCGACTATCAACCACTCCGAGAGCGCGTTCACACAGGAGACACCCACGCCGTGCAGACCACCGGATACCTTGTACGCGTCGTGGTCGAACTTTCCGCCGGCGTGAATCTTGGTCAAAACCACCTCGACCGCCGGAATGCCCTCGGTTGGATGAATCCCTACGGGAATGCCACGCCCGTCGTCCTCGACCCGGATCGAGCCGTCTTCGCGCAGGGTCACACGGCAAAAGGTCGCGTGCCCGGCGAGCGCCTCGTCGACCGAGTTGTCGACAACCTCCCAGATGAGGTGATGGAGCCCGCGCTCATCGGTATCGCCGATGTACATCGCGGGTCGCATGCGGACAGCCTCGAGACCTTCGAGGACCGTGATCGATTCCGCCCCGTATGTGGGGCTCTTTGATTCTTCAACCATCACTAATGCTTCAACTTGAAATCGATGCGTCGGACTCGGCTCGAGCCCAGCTGCCGATTGACGAGGCGTCGTAGCTGCTCGCCCTTGAAATTGGCCAGTTCATGAAAGTGGGCTGCCGACTCGACCTCGACGGTCAGGATGGCCATGTGGAATCGAACAGGCTTGGCACGCGTCGACAGAGCCTTGCCGGCTGAATCTGTCCAGGCTTGAAAGACAGCAAGGTCAGCAGTCTTCCGGTCCAGGCCGCTCACGCGCAAGTAGGTTGACAGGGCCTCCCCCATCGAAGCCACTCCGCCGCGCTTCACATCCCTCAGTGAGTCCACTTTGTCAGACGTTGATCGTGATTGGCATCACGATGTAGATGTAGTTCTCGCCCAGGCAGAATTTCCCGGGGCTGGTCTTCTCGTTGAACTCGAGCCGGAGCACGTCCGTCTCACAGTTCTTCAAACCCTCGATCACATAGTCCGGATTGAAGGCGATTTCGGCTTCTGCGCCGGTGAAATCCACTTCCATGTGGGCTGTGGCCTCACCGCGACCGACGGACTGTCCGAAGAGCTCCAGCTGGTTCTTCTGGAGCTTGATCTTGACCCCACGCGCCTCTTCGCCCGTGACGTTGGCCACGAGCCGCAGCTTCTTCGAAAGCAGGGCACAATCAGCCTCCATGACATTCGTCGCCTCCGCGGGTACGACGGCTGCGTAGCGGGGAAACTCCCCTTCGATCAGTCGCGCAAAGATCTCGGCATGCTCGGTCTTCAGACCGACCTGGTTCTCTCCAAAGCTCAACTTGATCTGCTCCAGGGGATCGGCGATCACCCGACAGAAGAGCTGCATGCCCTTGGTCGGGACGACGATCGGCTCGAGCTTCAGATCGGGAGCATCGACCGGAGTGGTCGAGAGTGCCAGCCGACGCCCGTCCGTCGCCACCAGCTTCAGGACGTCATTCTCGATCTCAGTCAGAACACCGTGCATCGCGAAGCGACCCGGCTCTCGGGCTGCTGCGAACGCTGTCTGGTTGATCAGGCGCGTGAAGGTGCCGCCCTGAAGCGACACGGAACCCTTGGGATCGAAGTGCTCGATAACCGGGAACTCATCTGCGTCGATGGTGACCAGCTCACAGGTGTCAGCACCACTGGTGATCGTGCAGGTCTGCCCGGACGTCTCGAGGGTGACGGTCTCGCCGGACAGGTCACGGACAAAATCCAGGGTGACTCGTGCCGGGATCACGGTGGTACCGGGAACCTCGACCTTGACGTCCGAGATCCTGTAGCGGATCGAGACCTCGAGGTCCGTGCCCAGTAGCTCAAGGCCGTCATCGGTCGCAACGACGCTCACGTTTTCCAGTGCAGGCTTCGCAGCCTTGGAGGGAACGACGTTGTTTGCGATGGCGAGGCCTTCGCGCAATTTGTCTCGGTCGCAGACGACCTTCATCGGCAATGCTCTCGGTGGTTAGCAGGAAGGTAAGAGGTGGAGTGGCCCGGTCCGGCCGCTTCCCCCTCTGAAAGAAGAGAGAAAATTAGCAGTCTTCTTAAGGGCTGCCAAGGAATGTGAACAACGGGCGCGGCGCGTACGTAACAGCCTATCAAAAAGGGCTTTGCGTTGACAGCAGGGCTGTGAGCTAAAGGGCCCAAGCTGTGGAGAACCGGGCGATAACGAGCGCCCTATCCACGCCTGTCCCGGGCTGCCATGAAAGGGCTCTCGAGCGTCCCCGAGCCTCCCTTCTTGTCCACTCCCAGTCCACCGCAGACTCCCGTGGCTATGCCCGCCGGATCCACAGGTTGCCGGGCACGATTCCACAGACTTTTCCACAGGCCGGAGAGGACGTGGACCAGCCCCAGAGCACCGTAGCGTCCGGGCGGATGGCCGGGATTCGCGGTCCAGGCAGGCCGCTCGACCGCGGACGGCCAGTCCGAGCTCCCCCACAGCGCCGAGTCCCCTCTCCACTGGTCTGCTCTAGCCAGCGGGGGTTTCGAGGCTAGCCAGCAGGGTCTGGAGCAACTCCAGCAGCGAGCTGTCCTTGGCGGAGAGCTTCTCGATCTTGTCGATGGCGTACAGGACCGTGGAGTGGTCGCGGCCGCCAAAGTGGCCCCCAATTTCGCCCAGGGAGAGGGTCGTGATGCGCCGTGCGAGATGCATGGCGACCTGCCTCGGGAACACGATGCTGCTCGTGCGGCTCTTGGATTGCAGGTCCACCAGCTTGACCTGGAAGTGGTCGGTGACGACGCGCACGATGTCGTCCATCGTGGGCTTTCCGGAGCGCTGGACGAAGATGTCCCGCAGTGCGACACGCGCCAGGTCGACGGTAATCGGCTGTTTCGTCAGGCTCGCGTACCCGATCAGGCGCGTCACGGCGCCCTCGAGCTCGCGTACATTCGACTGGATACGCTCGGCGATGAGCTTGGCGACATCGTTGGGCACCTCGTGCCCACGGACCAGGCCCTTGCGCATCACGATGGCCATGCGAGTCTCGAAGCAGGGCTTCTCGACCTCGGTCACCATGCCCCACTTGAAGCGGGATACGAGGCGCTCCTGAAGCGTGGGAATCTCGATCGGCGGGCTGTCGGACGACAGGACGATCAGTTTTCCGGCGTTGTAGAGCGTGTTGAACGTATGGAAGAACTCTTCCTGCGTGCGCTCCTTGTTTGCGAGGAGGTGGACATCGTCGACCACGAGCACATCGACGTTGCGGTACTTGTGACGGAAATCCATCAGGTTTCCGTCCTGCAGCGCGTGGATGAAGTGGTTGACGAAGGTCTCGCAGGACAGGTAGAGGATGCGCGAGTCGGGCCAGCCCTCGAGGATCGAGAAGCAGATCGACTGCAGGAGGTGCGTCTTGCCCAGTCCGACCGATCCGTGCAAGAAGAACGGGTTGTAGGTCCCGGGCGACTCGCTCGCACCCATGGCCGCCGCATGCGCAAAACGGTTGCACGGGCCGACCACGAAGTTGTCGAAAGTGTATTGATCGTTGAGGACGAAGTCGGAATCCGCGAGGACGCCGCCGATGCTCGAGCGTTGGATCGCGCCGGGGGTCGCGGCCGCGACCGGGAAGGCGATCTCGGAAGTGGGGGGCCGCTCGTCGGGTGCGGCGGTCGGTACGACCCGATCCGAGGTCTGCGCCTGCGGGGCAGGGGCAACTTCCGATTTCGGGGTCGACGCGCGCGCTGGTCCGTCGACCGGCACGGTCAACTCGGCGTCGACGGTCAGCTCGAGCTGAACCCGGTCGCCGAATAGGACACGGGCGGATTCCTCGAGGATCTCGCGGTAGTGGGTCTCGAGCCACGAGAGTGCGAAGCTGTTTTGAACGGCCAGGACGACGTGGTCGCCGTCGACTCGCTTCAGGGCAGCGCGGCGGAACCAGGTCTCGAATTGTTCGGGCCGGATGCGGGTCAGGACGGCGTCCTGAAAGGCTGCCCAGAGCTGGGCCGGGTCGGCTGATATGTGGGCGGCCTCCGGAGTCTGTTCCGGAGTGGCCTCGGAGCTGGAACCCTCGGCACACGGGCCCGCGGGGGCTAGATCAAGCGGGGCGCCAGTTCCGTTCTGTTTTTCGGCTGCCGGTTCGCTCATCGGCCCGTGTGCATCGATCATCAAGCACCCCTCCTCGCTGTAGAGACAACGCGCGCCCGTCCCGGGGGGAGAACAAGCGCCGGACTCACCGAAACCACCGGGCTATCGGTGGCGCGAAAAAACTCCTGAAAAGGCGCAGTGACCAGGGCTGGCTGCCACAAAAAAAACAGGAGCGGTCGACCCAAAAAACGTCGTGCTCCATGACCGGGCGGCGGCGCTACGCGAGACCTTCGTTCGAGTCATCGATCGTCCTGTGGTCTCGCTCGTCATCGCTCGTCTGTCGGTCGGATTTCCCTGTCGAACTGCGGGCGCATTAGAGCGCACAGTCGAGGATCGTCAACGACAGGTCGTGATCTTCTTCACGCCTTCTCCACGAAGCGACGCGCGGCGCAGACTTAGGCCCGCTCCGAAAAAATTCCCCGCAGAATTTCCACTGCGCGCTCGACGTCGGACGTTTCGGTGGTCCTACCTACGGACAGGCGCAACGCAGAACGCGCGCGCTCGCGCGACATGCCCATCGCGAGCAACACGTGCGACGGTTCGAGCGAACCACTCGCGCATGCCGAGCCGGCGCTGGCCTCGAGTCCCGCCATGTCGAGCCGGGTGATCAGCACGCGACCGTCCACCCCGGGGATGGAGAGTGCGAGCGTGTTGGGAAGTCGTTCCGCAGAATCGATGTCGGGGCCAAGCAAGCAAGCGCCCGGTAACGCGGCATGAAGTTCCTCCCACATGAGTGTTGTCAATGCGCGCGTCCGGATTGCGTACTCCTGTTGCTCCTCCTGAGCACGCTCGATCGCGACCGAGGTCGCGACGATGGCGGGCACATTTTCGGTGCCAGAACGCTGCTCTCCCTCCTGTCCTCCGCCGCGGATCAGGCTCTCCAGGGGGGCTCCAGGGCGCCTCACGAGCACGCCACAGCCCAGGGGTCCGCCGATCTTGTGGGCCGAGAAGGAAGCCAGGTCCACCCCCCATCCGTCGAGGTCGACCGGGATGCGCCCCAGGGCCTGGATGGCATCGCTGTGGAAAACTGGTCGAGAACCGGTGGGTAGTCCGCGGACAAGTGCGCCGATCTCGTGGAGAGGTGACAACATCCCCACTTCGTTGTTCGCGGCCATCACCGAGACCATCGCCGTGGCGCCATCCGCCAGGACCCGTTCGAGCTGCCCGAGGTCGATCGCACCGCGCTCGTCGACCGAGAGGGTGATCACCTGGTGGCCACGCTGAGCCAGCTCGGCCGCTGGCGCCAGGATCGACGAGTGCTCACAGGCGCTGACGATCAGGTCGCCCGCCTGGCCGCCTCCCGCGCGCCGCTCCTGAGCGGCCATACATCCGAAGAGGGCCAGGTTGTTGCTCTCGGTTCCGCCGGACGTGAAGAGCACGCTGTCCTCGGGCACACCCAGTGCCCCGGCCGTGCGCTCGCGCGCGTCGTCGAGCATGGCGCGGGCCACCCGGCCCGACGCATGGGCGCTCGAGGCATTGCCGGCCAGCCGCCCGACTGCATCCTGAAACGTCTCCCAGGCCTCGGGCCGCATGGGGGTCGTGGCATTGTGGTCCAGGTAGACGCTTGGGCGGCGAGTCATGGCAATCCCAGGCTAGCAGGCCGTTGAAGAACAGCGGTTCGCGAAATGCCTGGCATCGGGCCCAGATCAAGGCGCAGCGAGTTCCCAATGGTTGGACATCATTTGGAACCTTGCTGCAACGCTGAGTTGGGTCCGAGGACGGGAATTTCGGGGATCGCTGTTCTTCAACGGTCTGCTAGAGCTCGGTCAGAAGTGACTCGTACAACTCTTCGTAGCGCTGCACGACCCGGCGCCTGTCGAAGCGCTCGATGGCCGACTGACGGCCAGCCAGACCCATCTGGTGCGCTCGCCTGGGGTCGGTCAGGAGGGCGCGCGTGTTGGCGGCGAAGCCCTCCATGTCATCGACCCTCGACAGGAGCCCATCCAGGCCGTGCGTGACCACCTCGGCGACCCCGCCCACCTCCGTCGCGACCACCGGAGTGCCGCACGCCAGGGCTTCGAGGGCCGAGAGTCCGAACGACTCCTCCGAGCTCGTCAGCAGATAGACCGTCGCGGGTACAAGCAGTTGCGGTAGAGCGTCACGCAGACCCAAGAACTGGACACGATCGCAGATGTCCAGCTCGCGCGCGATCTCCTGGCAGCGCCCACGGTCCGGTCCGTCTCCGACGAGGGTCAGGTGAGCATCGGTGCCCCGGGTCGCCATCTCGAAAGCCTGCACCAACCAAGGAGTGCGCTTCACCGGCCTGAAGTTGCTCACGTGCACAGCCGACGGCCGGCCGTCGATCCCGCCTCCAGGTCCCGAGACCTGGGCCGCATCAGGCGAGAAGCGGTCCAGGTCCACGAAGTTCGGGACAACCTGGATGGCACATGGGGTGCTGCCGATGCAGAACTGCTCGCGCGTGCGTTCGGCGAGTGCGGTCGAGACGGCGGTCACCGCGTCGCTGGCGGTCAGGACGTGTTCTGTCAGGGGCGCGTACGAGCGGTCGTTTCCGACCAGGGTGATGTCGGTTCCGTGCAGCGTCACGACCACCCGCGGCGGCACACGCTCCGTGTAGCTCCGGGCAGCTTCGCGGGCGAGGAAGGCGCTGACCGCATGGGGGACGGCGTAGTGGGCGTGCACCACGTCCAGACCGGAATGCCGGTGGACATCCAGGATGCTGGAGGTGATCGCCAGGTCGTGGGGCGTGGCGGCAAAGAGCGGATAGGGAATTCCCTGGGCTACGTGCACCTCGACCGGGCCAGGGGAATGGGCCAGGCGCGGGGGAACGTCGTACGAGAAGAGGTGGAGCTCGTGTCCATTGCTGGCCAGGCTGAGGGCCAGTTCGCTGGCGACCACGCCCGACCCACCGTAGGTCGGGTGACACACGATCCCGATCTTGAGTTTGCGATCCATCGTCTCCCGATCCCTTTCAACCCATCGCGGGCAATCCACAGCGGCGCATTCTTGCGCGATCTGCGCCAGTCCCCGGCTCGCCCGATGCTAAATCAGTCGGACTGCGGGACGTCGCCGCTGGCAGTGGGCTGCGCCTCGGTCTGTGCCACCTCGGCGGGCGCTTCCTCGGAGGACGGCGCCTGCGCTGGTTCGGGCCGCGGAACCTCGACCGTCGCGAGCTCCTCCGCCGGGCCATCCGCAGCTGCCTCATGGGGTTCGCCGGCGATGAGTTCAATCGCCAGGGCCATGTAGTCGTGTGCGCCGTTCGATTCCGGGGCGTACTCGAAGATCGTCTGACCGTAGCTGGGCGACTCGGCCAGCTTCACATTTGTGCGTACCGGCGTGCGGAAGACCTGGCTCCCGAAGTACTTACGGATCTCGCCCAGCACCTCTCGCGCGAGCTTCAGGCGGCCGTCGTAGAGGCAGGGCAGGATGCCCGTGACCGTCAGATCCGGATTCATGCGCGCCTGCAACAGCTTCACGATCTCCATCAGCTTGCTCATCCCCTGCAGGGCGAAGAACTCGGTCTGCAGGGTGATGATGACCTCGTCGGCGGAGGCCAGGGCGTTGATCGACAGGAGTCCGAGGCTGGGAGGGCAGTCGAAGATCAGGTAGTCGGCGGGTGGGCAGCCCTCCGACGCGAGGGTTTCGTTGACCCAGGCCTCGATGGCCTGCTTGAGGATCGTCTCACGGCCCATCGCGCTGACGAGCTCGAGCTCGGCGCCCGACAGGTCGATGTGGCTCGGGATCAGCCGCAGGTTCTCGGTGTTGGTCTCGAGCAGGGTCTCGGCGATCGAGGTGCTGCCCGAGAGGATCGAGTAGGTCGAGGGCTGATCGGCGCTGGGCTCGCGGCCAAGGTAGAGGGTCAGGTTGGCCTGGGGATCGACGTCCACGATCACGACCCTGCGGCCCTGGCGCGCGAGTGCGGCGCCGAGGTTTGCCGTGGTCGTCGTCTTGCCGACGCCGCCCTTCTGGTTGATGATCGCGATTCGACGCATACGGACGGTCCAGTAGGCCCCGGCGAGTGGCGGAGCAGGCGCTCGGGCGGGAGGTCGCCACCTTAACCGGGTGCATTCGCCAACACGCACTCGAATCGCGGCAACCGGCGCCAGGGCGTGAGAATTCGGCCGTGTTGCGCGGACGCACGGACGGTAATCGAGGCGCCCGCCCGCGGGCCGATCTGCCGAGGGACTATCCGGGCAGCAGGGGGTCGGAAAGCGGCATGGGACCTATATGGATCAGGGGTTCGCCGTATGTGGCCCCTATCTTCTCACCAAAGTAACGTGCCTTGGTCTCCATGCGTTGCACGATATCGGCCCCGAAGAGGAAGTGCTCACCGGTATCCTGGTCGTCGGCGGGCGCCAGCTGGGTCCCGTAGCAGCGAACGACCGCCAGCTTCTGCTCCCAGAAATCCCCCACATCGACCACGAAGGTTGGCGCGAAGTCGATGTGGCTCATGAAATGGTAGAGCCGCGGCGGTCGAAAGGCCGGAGGTCCGCCGGCCAGGCTCGCCGCGCGCGTCAGGCCGGCCAGATACCACGCCTGGCGCACGACCTCGCCCGTCGCGCAATGGTCGGGGTGCAGGTCCTCGCTGTGGTGCGTGATGACCACGTCCGGGCGCGTCTCGCGCAGGATGCCAGCGAGGTCTTCACGGAGGGCGACCGTGGCCTGGAGGCGGCTGTCGGGCTGATCCATGTTCCGCCGCAAGGCCAGTCCCATCAGCTCACTGGCCGCCGCCGTCTCACGGTCGCGGTCCTCGATCGTCCCGCGCGAGCCCATCTCGCCGCGCGTCATGTCGACCACGCCGACCTGGCCGCCGGCGCGCGTGGCGCGCAGGATCGTTCCGCCGACGGAGATTTCCGCGTCGTCGGGATGGGCGCCGATGACGAGCAGGTCGAGCTTCATTGGGTCTCCTCGGGCCCCTCTTCCGGAGCGTGCATCTGGATCGCGACGTGTTCACTGGAAAGGGCCGGCCAGTCTTCGTACAGGGCGTCGACCCAGGCCCGCCCGAAGCGCGCGGTGAACTGGAACGGACCCAGTACGCGTTCCTGGGGCAGGCCGCGGGGAACCAGCATGCCCGTGAGTCGGCGTGTGTGCCGCTTGCCCTTGCCCTCTGAATTGGCATACACGCGCTCGGCCTTGGCCGCGATCTTCTCGACCAAGGCCCTGATCTGGTTCGCAGTTCGGCCCAGGTTAGTGCCAAGCCCGTGGTCCAGCTTGGAGAGCTCCTGGCGGTGACTCGCCACGTCGTTCGCGGCCCGCTCGGCACTGGCGCGCAACGCGGCCACGACTTCGGGAGTGCCCTGGGGCGCCTCCTGTTCCCCGTCGAGAATGCTGGCGTCCTGCAGTACCTGGCGTAGCTCCAGGTCGAGGCGCTCCAGTGAGCTGCGGGTGGCCGCGTCGATCAATGTCGCCGAAACCCTGGGAACGAACGGAACGCGCGGTAAATGGCAGGCGTCGCGCAGCGGCCCCAATTGCGCGTGATAGGCCAGCTCGCCGTAGCCACCAATATATGCGCAGGTTGGGAAAACGGCGTCCTGCACCAATGGGCGCAGGAGAGCTCCTGGCGAGTAGCCGTCCGGATCCGCCACGATCTCGGCCGCCAGCTCGGCTGCGGTTCGTGAACCAGGCTCCCCATCGAAGCGGAAACCGTCGCCACCGGCGCGCAGGGCGCGACGTCCGGACTCATCGACCCGATAGACGAGTGCCGCGCCCTCGACGTCGATGCCCGCCTCGAGCCCCGCGTTCTCCAGGTCGCGGGATCCGCGCTCGAGGCTCCTCACCGCTCCGTTCGAAACGATCTGAGCCAGGTGCGAGCCCATGCTCGCGCGGATCCAATCGGGCTCGACCACCACGAGGCCGTGCTCGCCGAGCAGTTCGGTCAGTCCGCGGGTGAATGCGCGCACCAGGGTTTCCCCGTGGCGCGGAAAGAGCAGATCGAGAGCCTCCTCGGTGTACGCGTGCTCCTCGAAGATCTCCGCGAGGGATGTGCGCAGTGCCGGCAGGCGCTGACGCTCGGAGTCCATGACGATGCGTGACACGGGCAGGCGGCCGGACGACAGCCCCGCGATCCCTGTCTTCTGGACATCCAGATTGCGGTTGAGCTGCCAGGCGTGGTGCACCTCGGCGATGTCGTGGTCGTCGCCATGATTCCAGAAGATCGGCACCACCGGTCGGCCCCAGTTCTGGCTGAGCTCGTGCGCCAGCTTCGTGGCCTGCATCGCCTTGTAGAGGGAGTAGAGCGGTCCAGCCAGGAATCCGGGCTGCTGGCCGGTGACCACGCAGCAGACATCCACATCGCCGAGCACCTTGAGCGAGGTGCGCACCCGATCCGGCGGATCCACGGCCTCCAGGCCCTGGCCGATGGCGCGTGCCAGGGCGTCTCGCTCAGCGACGTGGTGCCGATCCGCGGGAGGCGCGAGGTCCGCTAGCCGGCGCACGACCGGGATGGGCCCGAAGGCCATCCCCTGTGCGAGCCCCGCGCGGGCCACCGGTGAGAGCCCGAAGATGTCTGCCGGAAGATGCTCTCGCTCGATCCGCGGGCGCTGAGCCTGCCGGTCATGGCTGCTGGTACGCATGGCCCACTATTAGGCCTCGACGGACCCGATGCGTCCCCAAAAAAAGGCGCGGACGGGCCCGATTCCAGCCCGTCCGCGGTTCGGATCTCAGTCCACGCCCAGGTCCACCAGCAATCCTTCGAGCTCGTCAAACGCGGCTTGCTCGCGCGCATTGAGTCCGATCCCGAGGCGATTCGTACCCTCGAAGGCATCCAGTTGCAGGTCGTAGAACCCATCCGGCTGGCCCGTTATTCGGATCAGCTTGTAGCGCTCGTTGCGCGCGGTTCGGTGGTGCTCCGCATAGGGCGGAGCGCCTCCATTCGGCGAAAACTTCTCGGCGTAGACCAGGTCGCGCACGGACAGGCCCGGGTTCGAGAAGTAGGGCACGAACGACACGGAGTCCTGGGCGACGGTCGGTCCACCGCGGATGTTCACGCCCGCCAGCTCGGCCACCGTGGCGAAGAGGTCCGCCGGACCGACGAGGCCTTGGGTCTCACCGTGCTGGACTCCGGGGCCGCGCACGATCAGCGGGACGTTCACACCGCCCTCGTACACCGAGCCCTTGCTGCGGTTGCTGATGAACGGCGCCTGGGTCGCCTGACCTGCCGTCCCGTTGTCGCCCATGAAGATGACGATCGCGTTCGGATCGACGGCGTCGAGGGTCGTGAGGATGCGGCCGATCTCGTGGTCCATGGCCTCGGTCATGGCCTTGGCCAGGTCGGCGTTGCTCGGATTGGGCCCAAGGTTGCCGCAGTACCTGTCGACGCAGGTCGGAGTCGGGCAGATGTTGCTGGGCGGCTCATGGAACGGCGTGTGGGGTGCGTTGAAAGCCACCCACAGGAACCACGGCGCCTGCAGGTTCTGGATCATGGCGATCGCGTCGTCGGCCGTGTCCGTCGTCGCGTAATTCGACGTCGGGCCCGCATTGCCGTTGATGACCTTTTGCCACGAGTCGTAGTTTCCAACGCCGCCGCCGATCGCCCCCGCGTAGTGGTCGAAGCCGCTGAAGTTCGGGTGGTCGACGTTGTTTCCGCCGAGGTGCCACTTGCCCATGCAGGCGGTCTCGTAGCCGTCCAGCACTTCGGGCAGGGTCGTCTCGGTGAGGTCGAGCGTCCCGCCAGCACCCGGCTGGCCGACGCCGGTCCTGAATCCGTATCGACCGGTCAACAGGGCAGCGCGCGTGGGCGAGCAGACCGGGTTGGCCCAGGCGTTACGGAATAGAAGGCCCTCGGTCGCAAGGCCGTCGATGTTAGGCGTGCAGGGCGGCGAGCTGGCCTCGCCATAGGCGCGCACCATGTTGACACCGAAGTCATCCGCCAGGATGAAAACGATGTTGGGGGCATCATTAACATCAGGCCGGAGGGTCGCGGCCCTGGCGGGGGGGAGTTGCGCAGACTGAAGAGGAAGCGTGAGAGCTAGGATCGAAAGAATCATTGGGGACCTGACGTTATGAGTGAATGGCTAAACCGGCCGGTTGCGGTCAGGTTCTAGAAGAGGGTCAATTCAACGGGCTGAGTTCGGGCGCGTCCCGCCGCTGCCGCGGGATCGAAGATGATCCAGCGCATGGTGGATTGGCTACCGATGAGGACCGGGTCGTCGGGCATGTCGACGTGGTACGTGGCGTAGCCTTCTCCGGGCCCGGAACCTCTCAGGCGCAGCACGCGGCGCGGGGAGATGTCGAAGAGTCCGGCCGCGCCGAGGGTGCGGCCGGGTTGGGTAGGGTCCATGGACCAGCGCAGGTAGGCCATGGCTCCTCCCCGTCCACCGTGGACACCTATCTTGAAGTCCGTGTTGCCGATGTTCGGCGGCACGACCGCGATCGTTTGCGGGATGATGCCGTCCGACCCGGCGACACCAGTTCCGAACGGGAGTGGGTTTGCGATGGGCCGCTCGCTGTTGAGCTGCGGGCGATCGAAGGGGGGCAGCTCGTTCTCGACGCGCGGGTCGGTGAGCGCGGTCAGGAAGGCCGTGATGTTGTTTCTGACCTGGGGCGGGAAGTTGAGGCCGTTGAGTATCGGGTCCTTGTTGTTGTCGAAGGGGCCGCCGCCGCCCTGGTAGACCCCGACGGCATTGTTCAGTGTGTTGTCCGGCGGCGAGCCGTTGTGGAACCAGCGTCCGCGCAGTTCGACGTTGCGCAGACCGGGCACCTTGAACCTTCCCCGATCAGCGGGGTTCCCCGTTATGGCCTGCCGACCATTGTCTTCCACGATGGGCCGCAGGCCGATGTTCCTGAAGCTGCCGTCACTGAATAGCGGACCGCTGTGGCACTGGTTGCAGCGCGCGGGTCCGTTGAAGGCGTTCATGCCCTGGACCTGCTGCGCTGTAAGCGCACCTCCATTTCCCGCCTGAAACAGATCCCAGGGCGTCTGGTCCGGAACCAGAGTGCGTTCATAGGTCGCGATCGCGAACCCGATTCGTTCGGCCGTGATGGCTGAATCGCCAAAGGCATCCTCGAACAGGTCGCCGTAGCTCGGCTCCGGTGCGAGTGCAGCAGCCAGGTCTGCAGGCATATCCCATGCCAGGGCCAGCGGGTCAACCGAGTCGAGCTTGTTGCGCACGTCGTCCCATGTGCGTCCCTCGTGTGCCATTTCGGCCGAGCTCAGAATCGGACCCACTGCCTGGGATTCGAGCGCGCCACCCACCGCGATGCTCGTGGCGCCGGTCTCCGGGTTCACGAACTGGCTGGTTGCGCGCCCATCCCAGAAAAGTGTCGGGAAGTAGGCCGCTCCCAGTGTGGTCGGCGCGCGCCGACCGGTGACCTGGGGTTCGAATCCAAAGATGCTGTCCGGAACAAAGTTGTCTCGCTGATTCGAATGCACCACGCCGGGCGAGGCAATCTTGTCATCACCGTCTCCGAACAGGCCATTCAGACCGGGGTGAACCGAGCCAGGTCCCAGGCGCGGATCGGATCCGCCGGCAGAAGGAATGTGGCAGGTGCCACAGGCCATGGAGTTGTCGCTCGAGAGCTGCTCGTCCCAGAAGAGGGCCTTGCCCAGAATGCGCTTGGCCTCGGTGATCGGGTTCTCGGCCGGCACGGGCGGCGCGCCGAGTTGAGCGAGTACCGGAGTTTGAGAGACTCCGGCGAGGACAAGCAGGCGGAGAGTTAGATCGCGTTTCATGCTCTGTATTTCTTGCTGCGGGCTGGGTGGTGCCTCTGAAGGACGCTGGCTGTGGCCGATGCGTTCCCGTCAGATAAGCGATACATGATGAGAGGAAGATGAGAGCGCTAACTAATGGCCTCACAGGGCCGTGGGAGCTGCTTCTCGGGGCTAAGATCGAGGTATGCGCCTGCTTGTCGTCGAAGATTACCGGCCTCTCCGCACCTCGGTCGCCCAGGCCCTGCGTGAAGAGGGATATTCCGTCGATGAATCAGAACGGGGTGACGACGGCTATGCCCTGGCCCAGGCCAACGACTACGACGTGATCTTGCTGGATCTCATGCTGCCCGGCCTCGGCGGTTTCGAGTTCCTGACACAGCTTCGGGCCGACGGACGACGCTCGCACGTGTTGATCCTCACCGCACGGGACGCCCTGGACGATCGCATCCGAGGCCTGGACCTGGGCGGCGACGACTATCTGGTCAAGCCCTTCGCGATGCAGGAGTTGCTGGCTCGCGTGCGCGCTCTCCTGCGGCGCGAGTACGTGCAAAAGGCGCCCACTCTGGAGGTCGGACACGTGCACATTCACACCGTCTCGCACACGGTCATGGTCGACGGCGACAAGGTGGAGTTCACGGCAAAGGAGTATGCGCTGCTCGAGTACCTGGCGCGTCGCTCGGGTCAGGTCGTGTCGCGGCTCGAGATCTGGGAGCATCTCTACGACGAGAACTCGACCACGATGAGCAACGTGGTCGACGTGTACATCGGGTACCTGCGCAAGAAGATCGAAATCGATGGGCGGCCGAAGCTGCTGGTGACGAGGCGTGGCGAGGGGTACCTCTTCATGGAGCCACCTGCGTGAAGTCCCTGCGCAGTCGCCTGATCGTTTGGCTGATCCTGGGAATCACTCTCTTCCTGGCAACCAGCGGCTTCGCCATCCACGCCATCGTGAGTTCACAGATGCGGAGCGGCTTCGACCGCAGCCTCCTTGCGACAGCGCGCTCCCTCGACCTCATATTGCGGCGCGAGATAGTGCACGCCATCGGGGAGTCTGAAAGCAGCCCCTTTCCCCATCCCGCGCTCGCCCTGACCCGTCCGGATCTGCTGTTCGAGCTGCGCCACCCGGGTGGCGAGCCCCTCGTCAGCGCGGCGGTCTTCGAGGGCGCGGCCTTGCCCGCCCTTGCGCGCGGAGCGCGACCGACCAGCTTCGGGGCGGTCGAGGACCTGCGCTTCGCCGATCTGATCTTGCCTCCGGATGGTCGCACTGGCCGCGCACTGGCATACGTGCTGGGCCCGCCGCCGCGTCCCGATCGACCGGAGCGCGCCGACCGTCCAGGTCGCCCGGGTCCATTCCCGGGGCGTCGCCCGAGCGAGCGTATGCAGCTGCGGGGGGAAGAGCGGGAACGAGAGTTCCGCGACGAGTTCGAGGCCGGTGACGGATCGGAGGGTACGAGGGATCGCGGGCGGCGCGACCGACGCCGAGACGAGCTTGGCGACGAGCGGCCCGGCCGGCCGCGGCCGCCCGGGGGCGGGCCGGGGCGCAGCGAGGCGATCGGTTTCGAGGTCGTTCTGGCTGGCGACACGACCGAGCTTCTCGGGAGCCTGCGCAACCTGCGGCTGCTGCTTCTGCTGGCCTGGTTGTCATGCAGTCTCGGCTGCGCCGGCATCCTCTCGTGGGTTGTGCACCGCAGCCTGCGACCGCTCGGACGATTGTCGCGCCAGATCGAGGGCCTGAGTGGCGATGGCCTCAAAAAGCGTTTCGTGTTGCCGGACGCACCGGCCGAGCTCGAGCCGGTCGTGGCCGAGCTCAACCTGCTGCTGGCCCGCATCCAGGAGGCATTCGATCGCGAGCAGGCGTTCACCGCGGATGCAGCCCACGAATTGCGCACACCCCTGGCCGGCCTCCGTTCGACGATCGAGCTCGCCCTCAACCGCGAACGCTCCTCCGCCGAGTATCGCCAGTCTGCCGAGGCCTCGCTGGCGATCACCGAGGAGATGCAGTCCCTCGTCGGGGATCTCTTGACCCTGTCGCGAATGGCGTCGACCCAGGTCGAGGCGCGCTGCGTGGCCACGCCCCTGGCCGGCGCACTCGCAGTCGCGCGCGAGCGCTTCGAGGAGGAAGCGCGGCGGCGCGGACTGGACAGCTCGGTCGATGTGGACGGGGACCTGGCGCTCTTCACCGATCCAGCCTTGCTCGAGCGCGTGCTGCTGAACCTGGTGGAGAATGCGGTCACCTATGCGGACGAGAACTCGTCGATCGAATTCCGCGCGGCCGAGGAGGGCGACTCGGTGCTCTTGCTGGTCAGCAACCAGATCATGGACGCACCGGACGACCTGGCCGAGAAGGCCTTCCTCGCATTCTGGCGCGCGGATAGCTCGCGCAGCATGCTCGACGATCACGCGGGTCTGGGCCTGTCTCTTTGCCGCCGGATCGTCCAGCAACTGGACGGCCGTATCGACGCCGAATTCGAGGGCGGCCGTTTCACCGTCAGGTTGCTACTGCCCGGTGTTCCTGAACGCGATTGACCGGAGATCAACCCCGAACCACTGGCGCTGGATTCGGGCACTCCGTCGAGCAATACGGTGTCGTCCGACCCTCACCCCTATCCTCTAAATAAGTGCAGCCCCGGCTCTACGAGTTGACGCGTGCTCCTGCTCGAGCCTAAAACGGGTGTCCTGTGATCCTCGTCGCCCTTCTAGTTGCACGCCTCGCGACCACTCCCCAGCTCGCGCAGGTGACTGGAGATCAGCCGGCGATGGAGACGCTGATCCCGCGCGGAGAACTCTTGCTGGCCGAATCCGGCTGCATCGACTGTCACACGGCTCCCGCGCCGGTCGCCGCACGTCTCGAGCCACGCCGCGCGCCGCGGTTGAACGGGCTCGGCGCCCGGGCCAGTGCACGGTGGTTGGAGCAATTCCTGTCCACGCCGGCCCTGCACGGCCCGGCCCCCGACCTGACGTCGTCGCTGGACCCGGCCGAGCGCGAGGCCCTGGTCCAATTTCTGCGCTCCGACAGTGGCGAGCCCACCCTGGCATCGAGTCACACAGCGGCACGCCTCGAGAGCGGCCGGCGGATCTTCCACACGGTCGGATGTGTCGCCTGTCACGAGCCCTTCGAGGAAGCCTGGGAGCGCGACCTACCCTACTGGTTCAGCCCGGAAGAAGACCAGGCGGCGGAGGTCGAGGCGGGGCCGGCGACCGGCAATAAGGTCGCTCGCCATGGTGCGCCGGGCACCTTCGCGCCCGTATCCATCCCATTCATCGAACTCGACCAGCGCCACACCGTCGAATCGCTCACGGCCTACCTGCTCGATCCAGAGGAGGTCGACCCGGACGGCCGCATGCCCGACTTCGATCTCGGCATGGGAGAAGCTCGCGATCTGAGCGTCTACCTCCTGAGAGAACAGGCCACCGGGGGCGAGCGAGTCTTCCAGGGAGTTCCGGGTCTCTCGTTCGAGCGCTTCGACGACGTATCGGGGTCGGAGCTTCCGGACTTCGAACTTCTGGAACCGGCGCAGACGGGCGTGGTCGCCGATCTGCGCGAGCTTCCCGAGCACCCGGACGACCATTTCGCCCTGCGATTCACCGGAGTGATCCTGATTCCAACAAGCGGGGATTGGACCTTCGAGTTGACGTCGGACGACGGGTCTCGACTCGAGATCGACGGTGAACGTGTGATCGACAACGACGGTCTACACGGCCCGACTTCCGTCTCGGGAAGCCAGCCGCTCGCGGCGGGCGCCCATTCGATCCGACTGGAGTTCTGGGAGGAGAGTGGCGGCGAGGTCCTCGAGTTCACATGGGAGGGCCCGGGTACCGAACAGGCGTCGCCGCCCGCGGCGGCCTTCGAGCATGCCGCCCTGGCGTACCGCGGGACCGACAGGGCTGAGATCCGATCCGACCTCGCCGCACGCGGGGCGGCCATCTACGAAAGCCTGGCCTGCGGAGTCTGCCACGAAGACGATCACGGGCGCGCGCCGGGATTGCTGGACCTTCGACTGGGCGGCGCCGGGTGTCTCTCCGAGTCGCCCGCCGCCGGGCTTCCGCGCTACACCCTGTCGGCAGCCGACCGTCGCGACATCGAGGGCGTGATCGCGCGGCCCGAGATGCTGGTCGAACCGCTTGCGAGCGGCGTCCTCATCGAGCGCAGTTTCGCCCGATCCCGCTGCTACGCCTGCCATCGACGGGACGGGCTCGGCGGACCCCACCCCGATCGCTCTGACCACTTTCGACCGAGCGGCGATTTCGACCTGGGCGAGGAGGGGCGCATTCCGCCGCACCTCACCGGAGTCGGCTCGAAGCTGTTTCCCGAGACCATGAACGCCGTATTGCTCGAGGGTGAGCGCGTGCGGCCCTACGTGGCGACTCGCATGCCGCGCTTCGGTGCGGAACGGGTGGCGCAGCTCCCCGCCTTGCTTGCGGAAGTAGACGGGACCATTCCGTGGCAGTCGCCGCCCTCGACCCCCGAGCTGCGACAGGCTGGCAGGCAACTCGTGGGTACCGAGGATGGCCTGGGCTGCATTCAGTGCCACCGCTTCCTGGACGTGCCTTCGCTCGGTATCCAGGCGGTCGACCTGATGCATGTGAAGGGCCGCATTCAACCCGGATGGTTCGCCCAGCTCTTGCTGGACCCGCAGGCCGTTCAGTTGAACTCACGCATGCCTTCGTTCTGGGAGCACGGGCGCAGTCCGGTCGACATCCTGGACCGCGACCCCGCGCTCCAGACGGGAGCGATCCTGGCCTATATCGACCAGGGCACCTCGGCACCGTTGCCGCCCGGACTCGTGACTCCCGATAGCGCCTACGAGCTCGAGACCGACGGGGGAACGCGCACCGTCAGCGTCTTCATGAAAGGCCTGTCGCCACGCACACTACTCGTGGGCTCACCCGAAGGCGTGCACCTGGCCTTCGACATGCAGCACTCACGTCTGGCGCGCATCTGGCGCGGTCGCTTCTTCAATGCCAAGGGCACCTGGGAGGGCCGAGCGGGCGTGCTCGAGATGCCGCCGACCGACGACTTCGTCGAGCTTCCGGCCGGGGCGCCCATCGCGATCTTGGGCGCGTCCGACGACATGTGGCCCGCGGGCGACCCGAAGCGTCTGGGCCAGATCTACGATTCGGAAGCCCGTCCCACCTTTCGCTACCGTGTCGGGTCGGTGATGGTGGCCGAGAGTTCTGCGCCCACGGCCGACGCTACGAGCCTACGCCGCCGCTTCGATCTGCGTGCCAGTGAGGCGGTGCAAGGACTGTACGTGCGCCTGCACGACGACGCAGAACATGCGCAGTACTCGGTCCGGGTCACTGCGATAGAGGACCGGGCCACCGGAGCGGCACCGATCATCGAGCGTGCCTTCGACGGGAAGATCGAGCACCTGGTGGCGCCGCGCTGGCTGCCCACCGACGAGGGCTTCGCCGCGATTCTGGAGCTGGAGTACCGCTGGTGATTCTCCCAAGCGCCTTCCTCATCCTGTCCCTCGGACAGCTAACCGGGCAGACCTACTCCATCGAGACCCTGGAGAGTCCCGACGATGTGGTGCTCGAGGTCAGCGGTCTCGCTCTCCTTCCGGACGGCCGCCCGATCGTGGCCACCCGCCGCGGAGAGCTATGGATCGTCGCCGCTGCCTACGGCGACCAGCCGACGTACACACGATTCGCGGAGGGGCTGCACGAGCCCCTTGGGCTTCTGCCCCACGACGGCTGGATCTACCTCGTCCAGCGCGGCGAGCTTTCGCGGGTGCGCGACATCGACGGGGACGGGCGCATCGACGAGCTCGAGACCGTCTGCGACGACTGGAGCATCTCGGGCAACTACCACGAGTACAACTTCGGCCCCCGGATCGACGACGAAGGCAACTTCTGGATCACCACCAACAAACCCTTCGGCGACGAACCCTTTGGACGAGCCGACTGGCGCGGCTTCGCCCTGCGCATTTCGCCCGAGGGCAAGATGCTGCCCACCAGCGCCGGCCTGCGCTCTCCCGCGGGGATCGAGAAGAGTCCCTGGGGTGCAATGTTCTATACGGACAACCAGGGCGAGTGGTGCGGAGCGAGCAAGCTCGCCTTGCTCGAACCCGGTGACTTTCACGGGCACCCCTGGGGCATCTTCTCCTGCGACCGGCCCGAGTGGACCCATGGCCCGGTCGCGGAACCGCCCGATGGGTTGCCGATGCACGAGGTGGAGTCCGTGCACTCCAGCTTCAAGATGCCTGCGGTCTGGTTTCCCTACGACAAGATGGGCAAGTCCCCCGCCGGTATGGTGTGGGACACGACGGAAGGTGGCTTCGGTCCATTCGCCGGCCAGCTATTCGTTGGCGACCAGCACCACTCCGCCATCTTTCGGGTGTGCCTCGAGCAGGTCGACGGACATTGGCAGGGCGCGTGCATGCCATTCCTGGACGGGTTCCGAAGCGGAGTACTTCGAATGGCCTGGGGTCGGGACGCGGTCCTGTTCGTCGGTTGTACCAATCGCGGCTGGGGATCGCGCGGCAACTCGACCGATGGGCTGCAGCGGGTGACCTGGGACGGGACGACGCCCTTCGCGTTGCACAGCGTTTCGGCCCTACGGGATGGATTCGAGCTGCGATTCACGGAGCCCCTCGACCCGTTGCTGGCCTCGGATCCCGAGAATTACTCGGCCCAGAGCTACACCTACCTGCTGCACGAACCCTACGGCAGTGACGAGGTGCAAGGCGCAGAGCTTTCGGTTCTCGCCGTACACCTCGGTGACGACCAGCGCAGCGTTCGCCTGGAGCTAGAAGGGCTGCGCAGCGGATATGTGCACGAGCTGACCGCCAACGTTGCCTCGCGAACGGGCCAGCGGTTGCAGGATCCCAGGGCCTACTACTCGCTGATCCGACGTCCCGAGTGACGCGGCCGCCCTATTTCGCACGGAAGACACGCAGACTCGACCGGAATAGACGCCGGTCACCGCTCACCGCCAGGGCGCCGCTGGCCTCGGCTTCCTTCGGTTTCAACTCGCCGCGTGAAAGGGCGAGCAGAGTCTCGCCATTCGCCTCGATCACGACATCGGGCTTCCAGCTCTCTTCAGCACTGGTCGCGATCGTGCCGTTCTTGATCCTGGCCTGCACCCGCGTGTCGTCGATGCGGTACTCGATCACCCCGACGACGTCCTTGGCGAGGTCGGATCGGAACGCGTACTTGAGCGCGATCACGTTCCAGCTCGCGCGCCAGAGCTCGCCATCGATCGGCTCGGCGAGTGCGGCGCTGCCCCAGCGTGCCAGGGCCACGACCGATTCCTCGAGCTCGGCGCCGCGCTCCGTCAGCGAGTAACTCGTTCCATCGTGTGCGACGAGCTCGGCACCCTGCAGGTCCCGCAAACGAGCGGCCAGCAGGTTGGTTCCCATGCCAGGCAGGTTCTCGATGAGCTGCTTGTAGCGCTTGGGTCCGGTCAGGAGCTCCCGGACGAGCAGCAGGGTCCAGCGCTCACCCACGAGGTCGAGGGCCTTGGCGAGGGCACAGTGCTGCTGATAGGAGCGTTTGGCCATTCCGGGAGCCTAGCCCAAAATACTTCAAAAAGATATAGCGCTATCAGCTTTAGAAAGATATAGTGCAGAAATGGAAAAGCAATCAAACCAGGCGCTCTTGCGCCGTGCCCTGCTCGGCAACGCCGCCTTCTCGACCCTCTGCGGAGTGACCCTGCTGGTCGCCGCCGGTTCGCTGGCGCCCCTGCTCGGAATCCCGACCCTCGCGCTGCGCATCACGGGCCTCGCCCTGCTGCCCTTTGCATTCGGCCTCTTCCAGAATGCCCGGCGCGAGAAAGTCCAGCGCGGCGAAGCCTGGCTCGCCGTGGTTCTCGACGGTGCCTGGGTACTGGGTAGCGCCGCCCTGGTGCTGGCCGACCTGTGGCCCTTGCAGACTGCGGGAGTCTGGGCCGTCCTGGTCGTTGCCGAGGTCGTGCTGCTCTGCGCGATCCTGCAGGCCGTGGGATTGAAGCGCACAGCGCGGGCGGCGACTGCGAGCCTCTGATAGGCGTCGAACGGTTTGGTATGCTGGCGCCAAGCGTCGGAGTCGCGGGGCCGTTTGTTGCCACCGCCCGATGTCGTCCCTTTCATGGCGGGCCCGCGGGTCCGTTTGCGACATGGCCCACTATCTGGCCCCTGTCGGCGGCACGACTCTGCGCGCGATCTGCGTTGCCGCCTTCTCCCTGTATCTACCGGTCCCGGTCTTCGCCCAGGATCCCGAACCATTCGATGAAGCCGCGGAGCTGGCCTTCGAGAAGCGCATCGAGGAGCGCCTCGAGCTGGAGCCGGTCGTCGTTTCCGTACGTGGCGAAGCGCTCGAGATAGAGCTGGCCTTCCACGGGGACCTGACCTTCGCGGACGGCTCGGTGCTCCCGTGGGACGCCCCGACCCGGCAGCCGTACGTGCGCGCGGCACGCCGCTGGCTCGACGTCCTGCGCGGCGTTCAGGGCCAGAGCGAATTCCGGATCACGCTCCACTTCATCGGCCTGTCCTTCGACTTCGGGAATGGATTCGCGTCGCCGATGTATGAGTCCCTGACGGAGATAGACGGCAACTGGATGCCGGGCGAGGCATTGATCGGGATCAACACGATGCTCTACACGCCCGAGGTCCGTGACCGACCCGACACCCGCAAGGAGCACTACGACAACGCCCTGCACGAGATGGGCCACGCCTTTGGCATCGGTTCCCTCTGGAATCTTGCGCTCTGGGACGACGAGATCGACGGCTTCGCCCCGCAGGACCTGGACGAAGATCCCCCACAGACCATCCTGCGCCAGCTCGTGACCGACTCCGAGGCAAACGGCGGCCTGATCTACCGCGGTCCCGAGGCCGTTCGCGCATTTCAGACTGTCCACGACACCGAGCTCGACTTCGTTCCGATCAGTTCCGACTCGGGCCACCTCTACGCCCACTTCGACGAGGAGCCCGTGCGCCATGCCGCTGACGGCAGCCTCATTCCGGCCACCGATCACGAGCTCATGAGTCATCGCGACATTCTCAGCGCCATCAGCGTTGGGTTCCTCGCCGACATGGGCTGGGAGGTAGACCCGGCGGGCGCCGATCCACTGCCCGGTAGCACACCCGATGGCGGCCTGTCGATCATTGCCCCCGGCGACGACCCGCTCGCGGACCACTTCACCAAACGTGTCGATGTATTCGGCTCCCGCGTGCTGGCGACAGCTCGAACTTCGGACCGCAAGCTTCTGCACGCAGCCAGCATGCTGGCCGAGTATCTCGACAATGACGAGGACGGCGTGCCCGACGATCCCCTCGTGGCCAGAGCTCTTCACTCACAGATGGCCACGCTGGTGATGTTCTGGTCAGAAGAGGAGGCGGAACAGATCTTCAGGAAGATGCCCTGGGATGACCTCGAAGGGCGCGCGCTTCAGGACCTCTACGACGAGGAGACTCACCCGGCGGGCCACCGACAGGGACGTTTCGACGCTGCCTACGAGGAAGTGCTGCACCTCGTCACCCACGCGGGCTACGCGGTGGCCTATCCGGAGACCTTTGGCGAAGAACCCGGAACCGTTCTGGCCGATCTGATGGACGCAGCCCGCGGAGGACGGCATCGGGACATCCCGGATCGATACCCCGAGAGCGCGTGGTACACCTACGACGATGAGACGTGCGAGTACGGGTGTCAGGTCACCGAGTACATCTACTGGGGCCTTACCTCACTCCTCGGCGCCCAAGCATTCGAAAGCCGCCTGCGCGATATCCAGCATGAGTGGCGATTCGACACTCCCGAAAAAGTCGAGGCGGGAGACCCAGGCCTCCACGCCCTGCTGACCGACCCGCGCTGGAACCTGCCTCGCAACCTGCCCGACGGTCAGTACGCCAAGAAGGCCACGGCGCAGTTCTGACGCCTCATTCCTGCCACCGCAATTCCAGTCGCGGTGCTGGTCACCTGACCTCGTACTCCACAAGGACGGCCGCGTGGTCGGACGGAAAGCGCGCCGCGTGGGAGTCGATGACTCGCGCGAGGCGCGGAATCAGTCGCGGACCCTTGTGATAGACGTAGTCGATGCGATGGGTGTATCCAAAGCGCGGCGACCAGGTGACGCCCGGGTGCATCTCCGGATTCGAGTGGACCGTTCGGAATCCATCGATCAGACCGGCGCCGACGCACAGGTCGCTCACGGGCCATCGAACCACGTGTCCGCGGTGAAAAGGCCGACCCGCGGTCTCCATGGTCCAGTCCAGGTGTGACGCTGAGTTGAAGTCGCCGGCCACGAGGAGGGTGCGTCGGTCCGTGTCAGCGAGTTGGGGGCGCAGCTCCTCGAGAATGTCCCGCATCTCGCTGGCCCGGGTCTCCCACTCGGCCGCGATCAATGAGTCCGGCGTACAGGATTCTTGCTCCAGCTGTTCGCGCACGGAAGGTAAGTAGTGGATCCAGAGCGAGAAGACGTTGAGCGCGAGATCGCCTGCGTGGATCTCTGCACCACCGAACCGAAATGGCTGGTACAGATCGATCGTCTCACCGATCGGAAAACGGCTCATGATCGACAGATTGCTGCTGCGCAGGAAGAAATAGAAGCCCAGCGCATCCGCGATCTCCGGACCGCTGCCATACGTCTCCTGCATGCACACGATGTCGGCTTGCGAGTCCCGGATGACGTCGATCACTTGCTGAACACCCAGCCGGTCTCCGTTCTCGCGGCCCCCATGCCAGATGTTCCAGGCCAAGACGCGCAGCACGTTCGGCGTCTCCCCAGTCGGCCCGAAGATCTCCATTCCACTCAAGGGCTCGGTGTCGATCCTCAGACGTCGACCGCGTTCGCCCAGTCCGTCCCCAATCACAAGGCCAGGCTTCGCGCTTACCGACCCACCATCGACGCTGTAGATGGCAACGTTGCTTCCATCGAAGTAGAGCCGTGCCTCCTTGCGCTCGGGATGCAGGCTGAAGCCGAGCCGATGTACAGCGCCGTCGTACAGCGGCTGGCGCCTCGCGGTCGGCGCATAGCTCAGAGTGGCGTCGCCCGAGACCAGCTCCCAACGCCAGGAGCCGGACCTGTCAGCCGAGATCTTCCAGGATCCGGAAACGTCCGAAACCAGCAACCTGGTCTTCTCGCCCGTCGACCCCCCCGTCAACTCGAGTTCAACATAGACATCCTTGTCACGCGGCAGCCGAAAGGCCGCCAGCTCGAGCGCCGCCTCGTCGAGTTGTCCAAGGTCGCAGTCGAGGGACTGACCCGAAGTCCCCAGCCAGAATCCCAGAATCGAAATGATGTGAGCGTGCATACGTGCAAACGGTATCGCACACCCTGTTGTCGTCAATCCACAACAGGGTGTGCGACACCGTACTACGTAACCCGGCTTCGTCAGTTGGCTAGAGACGTGAAACCTGCAGTCGACCCGGGCCGGATTGGTAAGCACTCCCTGCTAGCAGCCTGGTCCCGCCGGTCGTGTGCCTTGATACCTCCGACGCTCGTCCCCGTGGATCTGGAGAATCAGACGAATTCCATGAAGAGCCTATCTCTGCCCGTGGTCGCCACTTGCCTGCTCGTCTCCGTGAGCGTTCCGACCGCTCGAGCACAAGGGGCGCTGGACCCAACCCGTGTTCGTACCCTGACGGCGGAGCAAGCGGAGATTCTGAGTCACCTCAGCATCGTCTACCTGGATGATGGTGTGGGTGGAACGGTCAAGACCATTCGCCTCACAGGAACAAACTGGCAGATAGTCGACGGGTCGGGTTCGACGGACGGGGCCCCGACGGGTGTGGGAAACCTCATCGTTGGCTACAACGAGCTGCGCGGTGCCGATGATGACCGCACCGGATCGCACAACATGGTCGGCGGAAAGGAACACAACTACAGCCGCTTCGGAGGGCTGGTCGTCGGGGGGCACAACACCATCTCTGGAGACTGGTCCACGGTCAGCGGTGGGACCTACAACACGGCCAGCAACCTCCACGCGTCAGTCAGTGGAGGAAGCGCGAACACAGCCTGCGACCGGTATGCATCGGTTAGCGGCGGGCAAGCCAACACGGCCAGGCAAAGGTGGGCTTCGGTCAGCGGCGGTTTCTACAATACGGCCGGCGGTGAACATTCATCGGTCAGCGGTGGGTCTGGCAACCGGGCCAGGGATATTGAATCCTCGGTCAGCGGTGGATCCGGCAACACGGCCGATGGCGTCGGCTCCTCAGTCAGTGGCGGGTTCTACAACATAGCCATTGGCCACACCTCGTCTGTTAGCGGCGGATCTTTCAACACCGCCAGCGGCCTTAGAGCTTCGGTCAGCGGCGGGACGAGGCGTTCGGCATTGAATGGTGGCAACTGGGTAGGCGGGATGTACTACTCGGCCAACTAGTCCAAGCACGGTGTCCCATGACCTTGTTGTCGCGCAAGGGCAACGACACCGTACCGCTACATCCCCAACGCTGACCGGATATCCGTCGTCATGGTCGCGATCGCCTTGCGCGTCGCGTCCTTCCAGTCCGCGGTGTCTTGCTTCTTGTATGCGTAGAGGATGCCGCGGGATGAATTGACCAGACCTGCGCGGCCGCCGGGGAGGAAGCCGGCGCGGATGTCGGCGGCGCTGCCGCCTTGGGCTCCATAGCCGGGGATGAGGAACGGGGCCTGGGGCATGCGCTCGCGCAGGTTGGCGAGTTCTTGCGGGTGGGTGGCGCCGACGACTGCTCCGATGGAGGAGAGGCCGGACTTGCCGATGAGTTCGGAGCCCCAGCGGACGACGGCTTCGGCTACGGATTCGGACAGGGTGTTGCCGTCTTCGCTGGTGCGAGTCTGGAATTCGGCGCTGGAAGGATTGGACGTGCGCACCAGGATGAAGAGGCCGGTGCCCTGGTCGCGGCAGGATTGCAGGAAGGGCTCGATGGAGTCGGTGCCGAGATAGGGGTTGACCGTGATGGCGTCGCAGCAGGAGGGCTCGTCGCTCCAGGGGCGGCCGCCGAAGAAGGCGCGGGCGTAGGCGGCGGCGGTGCTGCCGATGTCGCCGCGCTTGACGTCACCGATCACGAGCATGCCGCGTTCGCGGGCGCTGCGAACGACGCGCTCCCATTGCACGGCTCCGTCGGCGCCGAGTTCTTCGAAGAAGGCGGACTGGGGTTTGACGGCGGGTACGTGGTCGGCGGCGAGGTCGATCACCTGGCACAGGAAGTCTCCGGCCGCGCGTGCCACGTCGGCGCGACTCGCTGCTGGATCGTGGGCCGCCGCGAATTCGGGCGGGAGCTGGTCCAGGTGTGGGTCGAGGCCGACCAGGCAGGGGCTGTTCTTCTTCCGTACCGCCTCGTCGAGCCGGTCGGCGAAGCTCACGCCGCTCGTCCGCGGCCGGGCCGCAGCTCCTCGGAAGTGCTCGTAGGCGCGGGTTGCACGGCCTGGGAATCGGGAATGAGCACCCCGGCGGACACTGTCGCGCGCAGGGCTTCCTCGACGGTCATGTCGAGGGGGATGAGGCGGCTGGATTCGATGTACACGGTGAAACCGGTCATGGGCATCGGCGACGTCGGAATGAAGACCGACACGAGGGCGGCGTCGAGCGCCTCGTTCAGACCGCGCAGGCCCGTTCCGGTTACAAATCCGACGGCCCACACGTCCTTCGAAGGGTAGGGCGCCGCCACGACCGTGTCGAACTCGATCTCGTTGTCCGACATGAAGAAGTCGACCACCTGCTTGCTGTACGGATAGACCGAGCGCACCACAGGAATCGTCGAGAAGGCCCGGTCCACGCCAGCGATCAGGCGCCGCCCCAGGAAGCCGCTGGCCAGGTAGCCCAGGGTCAAGACGACCATGGCCGAGACCAGGACCCCTATTATGGGTGGCACCCGGGCCTGGGTCGCCTCGCGCAGGCGCTCGCTATCGATCAGCAGTGCTCCGTGGTCCCGCAGGAAGGTCACCTGCTCGTCCCGGTAGCTCTGGAGGGCGGCGCCGAACTCCATGCTCGCCATGCCGCCCATGTCGTCGCGGAAATCGATCAGCTCGACCGGCAACAGGCTCTCGTCGATGTACTCCCGGTCGTATGGGTCGATCTCCATCATGGAGAGGAGGTTCCAGCCGATGCCGTTGCCCTCCAGGAAGCCGTAGATGGACCGATTGACCGGCGACGTGAGGTAGGTGCTCGCGAACTGCAGCACGCTGGCGACGATCACGACCGTCATCACGGTCGGGAGCAGGACCGCCATGCCGCGCATGAAGAAGCTCTTCCGCGGCCGGAGCCGGCGTTTTCGTTTCCTCTGAGTCTTGGCGGTCGGCATCGAATCGGGCCCGAAGGGGATCGGGCGGGTCAGGGTCATCTTCGGCCAGCCATACCCGCTCTTCTTTAGGCCTAGAGCGCTCAGTTCCCAGGAACGAGCAATTCCTTGGCGACCCCGTCGGCCAGGGGCAAGCCCCGCTCGGTGAGCCGAAAACGGCCATTCAGCTCCTCGAGCAAGCCCAGCCCCTCCAGTCTCCTGGCCTGACGCACGCAGGGGTCGTCCCCGGCCTCGGGGAACCGGGCCGCAGTCCGGGCCTGGACCGGGTCGACGCCGTCCTTCAGCCGCAGACCGAGCCACCAGGTCTCGGCCAGGCGGGCGGCGGGCTCCAGCATCTCGTCCCAGGCCGCCGGATCCCCACCCCGTTCGACCGCGCGGCGGTAGCTATTCAGCCCGCGAGGATTGCCCGCACGACGCAGGTGAGTGAAGCTGACGGCGCTCGGGCCGACTCCAACGTAGGGACCATTCGCCCAGTAATTGAGGTTGTGGAGGCATTGGCGGCCGTTTGTAGAGTAATTGGACACCTCATAGGCATCCATTCCCCGCTCCTTGGCCGCGCCCCGAACGGTCTCGAAGAGGGCCAATTCCAGATCCTCGGGGGACTTCTTCAGGCGCCCATCTTCCAACCAAGTGGTGAAGCGAGTCCCCTCTTCGTAGGTCAGGTTGTAGGCCGCCAGATGCTCCGGCTCGAGGGCCAGCACCCGCTCGAGGTCGGCCACCCAACCCTCGAGGGTCTGATCCGGCCAGGCGTAGATCAGGTCGATGTTGATCGACCCCAGCCCGGCCTCCCGCGCCGCCTCGAAGGCACGGAACGAATCATCGACCTCGTGCACCCGGCCGAACAGCTCCAGGGCCCCCTGGTCGAGGGCCTGAAAGCCGATCGACAGTCTGTTGACCCCGAGGTCGAGCATGGCCCGGGCCTTGTCCAGATCGAGGCTCTCCGGATTGCACTCGGCCGTGACCTCGACCGCGCTGTCCCGAAAGCCCGTGTGAGCATGCAGCCCGTCCAGGAACTGCCGCAGCTGAGGAATGGAGAGCAGGGAGGGCGTCCCGCCCCCCAGGAATACGGTCCGTGGCCGCAGCGGGGCCCGGCGCCGGATCTCGGTCATCATGGTCGCCAGCATCCCGTCCACGTCCTGGCCCGCATCCGGCACGGAGAAGAAGTCACAGTAGTGACACTTCGCGGCGCAGAAGGGCAGGTGAACGTAGAGCGGCGTGCCGACATCAGGGTCGCGTTCGGCGATCGTGGGCGGCTCGGTGGGATCGGAGCGGGACATGCTGGCCCGACACTGTACCCCTTCGGAGCTGGCTGGGATTCGTGTTGGCCGCCGACCGGCAAGTTGGGTGGCCACCCAGGCTTCCGATCATGCCGGCGCAGTGCAGGGCCTACGATCCCGCAGCAACCTACCCAAGCGTAAATTCGGCAAGGGGTTAGGGCGGTGCATGCGGGCCATTCCAACACCGAATCTAGCCAGTTCAGAAAGAGAGCCGTCCGTTTTCACTTTCCGAGAACCGCGCGCCTCAATGCCGCCGGTAGGTTGCGCGCACCCTCGCGCCGGGTGAGCCCCGAGGCCGCGTCACCGACCCGGACGAGAAATTCATGCACCTGCTTCGGATAGTGCCGGGAGCATTCTCGCAATGTCCAGCCGATAGCCTTGCGGATGAAGAACTCCTCTTCGAAGAGGCGTTCCTCGAATGTCTCGAAGGCACGGTCCAGGGCCAGCTCACTCGCCCTTGCCGGGCGGATGTGCACCAGGATCGATGCACGCCGAGTCCACATGTGACGGTGCCGGGACCAGGTGCAGACCTTGTCGTAGATTGGCTCACCGAGATTCAAGGCGAGCGGGCTCAGGGTGTTGCAAGCCAGATGGTCGAGCAATACCCAGCCATCGCAGTGGGTCGTGAGGCGCTTGATCAACGGAAGGTCACGCGCGCCAAGTTCTGGCGCCGCGCGCGAAAGGAGCTCGAGGGCGCAGAATCGTTCCTCGAACCACTCGAAGGTCCAGAGCTCCGTGACGAGCTCCAGTAGCTCCTTGCGCTCCAGCTTGTCCCGACGTGGGAAGGCTGCGCGTGCCGCCGCGCGCATGGCCGGTGTCTTCAGGCCGTGGAACGAGAGCGATGACTTGTGATAGCCCTTGTGGAAGCGCGCGTGTTCCGCGTTACCGGCCGCGCGCAGGGACCGACGCAGATCGCGAATGCGAGGATCAGAGGAGTTGCTCCGCCGGGTAGGTTGCTTCGCCATGGCGTCCGTACAATGCCGCAATGGGAGCATGGCTCCAACGCCCCATAGTTCTCTTTCCCGTGCTAAGGTCCATCATGATCCAGCGACAGACAAACCGTATGGATCGTGGTTGCCGACCCCTGGGTGGGGTGCTGGCGTCGATCCTGTTGTGCGCGACGATGACGCAGGGGCTTGCCAGGCAACGGGCTGCTGCATCGGGACAGTCGTCCACGGTGGTTCAGCACGTCGCGCCGGACGGTCGGTCGGGCTACGGCTACCGCCGCCCCTCCGCGACGCCCTGTCTGACGACGGCGCAGCGCGCGGAGATCAAGGCCACGATCGCGACGAACAGGCGCCAGTTGCCCGGCCCAGCTACCGGCATCGGGCCCCAGCTGGACCTGCGCTTTCGCTGGCCCCTGAGGGTCGTCGGCGCGGCGGCCGACGAATTCGGGGTGCACGGGATCTCCAACTTCGTGGACCAGGATCCGGCCTTTCCGGACGAGCTGCTGGACTACAACTGCGGCGCTCGCACCTACGACCTCGCCAACGGCTACAACCATCGCGGAATCGACTTCTTCACCTGGCCCCTCGCGTGGACCTGGATGGACCAGAATGCGGTCCAGGTCGTCGCGGCTGCTCCGGGGATCATCGTCGCGCGCTCCGACGGCAACTTCGACGAGAGCTGCGGCTTCGGCGGCACGTGGAATGCCGTTTATGTGGAGCACGCGGATGGAACGGTCGCCTGGTACGGGCACTTGAAGGCGGGCAGTCTCACGTCCAAAACGGTGGGAGAAGGCGTTCAGATTGGAGAATACCTGGGTGTCGTCGGCAGTTCCGGCAGCTCGACCGGGCCGCACCTGCACTTCGAGGTGTACGACGCCCTGAACAATCTTGTCGATCCTTTTGCAGGACCCTGCAACGGGCTTCCGCGCCGCGTGCGCTGGCTTCGCCAGCGGCCGTACTACGACTCCGCCATCAACAAGCTGGTGGTCGGCGTCGCCCCCGTCGAGTTCCCTGCCTGCCCCGGGCGAGCGGTGCTGAACGAGGCGTCCGTCATCCCAACCGGGGCGACCGCCTACTTCACGGTCTTCTATCGCGACCAATTGCTCGGACAGACCGCCCAGTACCGAATCCGAACCCCCTCGGGTTCCGTATTCCGGAGCTGGAACCACTCCAGCCCAGCCGCCCACTACTCGGCATCGTACTGGAACTGGTCCTACTTCATTTCCGCCGGTGTCGAACAGGGGCTCTGGAGTTTCGAGGCCATCTTCGAAGGTCAGAGCTACGTTCAATACTTCACCGTCGGTAGCTAATGCCCGCGGGGCCAGGACGCCGGACCACCGGTCGGTCAGCGGTGTCCGGATAGCTGTTGCAGGTGGAGAAGCCGTTTTCCGCGAAGCTCTCGTCTTGGCAACCCGGGCAGCTCGGGCGCAAGACTGACCAGGCCTCGACGAATGGAACCTCGGTGACTGGCTAGTCGTCGATGAAGGAGAGCCAGCCCGTGGCGTCGCCGGGTGAGAGGCCGACGTGGTTATCGGCGGCCCCAATGTTGCGGGCCAGGGTTCGCAGGCCGGCGAAACCCAGGAAGCGACTCGGTGAAGCTGTCGCAGGCAGTGCGAAGTTGCCGGCGAGAGGGGCCACAGACCCGCGATCACCAAAGGCACCGGCGGGGCTCACGCTGATGCCCTCGCCCCGGACCGTGCCCGCGCCCGAGAGGAAGCCCGTCAGCATGACCACGTCTGCTGCACCGTTCTCATCGCCGCTCGCGAAGGTGCTGGCTCCGAAGGTTGGATCAGGCCCCAGCAGGAAGGCCGAGTCCAGGTTGGTCGCATCGGTTTCGATCAAGATGCGATCCGGAGTGCCGATGAATGCGGGAGCCCTCGAAGACCCGTCGGGCAGCTCGGTCGTACCCAGGACATTCTGAGCGATGCTGACGATGGCGGTCGAGCGCACACCCGAGTTGTCGCGATGCAGGTAGACGTTCTCCGCCGGCAACGGGTCGCCAAGTGTGTCCGTGTCCAGATCGTTGAGCGACGCGAAGGCCACCAGGATCTCGCCGCCGGACGTTCGGATGACGTCGGGTTGACGGCTGGCTCCGGTGGTGTCGCTTCCCCCGGCCGGGTTGGGCTGGCTCGCGCGGCGCTGGAAGAAGACGCCCGCCGTGATCGGGTCGCGCAGCTCGGCGTAGTAGACGTCGTCGGCCCCCGTGGGAGAACCGCCATCGAAGTCGTGCCGGCTCACGAAGGCAACGACCGTTCCGCTGGAGTCGATCGCAGGCGATGACGAATCCTGGGCGCCACCCTGGCTCACGCGCTCGATCGTGTCCGCGGCCAGGTCGCGCACATAGACGTGCTGGGTCGGAGGGCCCACCAGGTCGATGTCCGTCGCGCGTGAAGAGAAGGCGATGCGGTCGCCCATGGCGCTGATGGATGGTGAGTCGGAATCCTGATTGCCACCGGCCGCTCCCGCATTCGACACCAGCTCGGTCGCCCCATGGACGAGATCGAGCGTTCCGTTTGCTCGGACCCTCACGTCGAAACTCGCGCGATAGATCTGGGTGAACGAGCCCACGACTCCCGCGACGAGGTCGTTGGCATCCGAAGTGAAGGCAACGTACAGCATGCCTGCCGACCCGACGCTCCCGGGCACATAGGCATCATCGGGAACGTAGGTCAGGTCCGGATCCGTCGACGTTCCGCTGCCCGACTGCGCGATATCCGAGCGACGGCTGACGAGGGCCACGTCTGCGATCGCGCCGCGCGTGTCGGTCGGGCCACCACAGCGGAAGGCCTCCACTTCAGTCAGAAAGTCCGTCCTGCCGCCCGGAACCGTCCGGCGACGGCCATCGTTGTCGAAAGCCTCGATCACGTTGTCCCAGTCGTCGTCTGCGCCGCCGGTCACGAAGCCGGTTGCGTTGGGGGCAAAGCGGTCGTCATTGAAGGCGGGCGATATCTGGGTGAACACACCCGACGTCAGGGCCCAGGTGACGCGGCGGTCGCGCTCGAAGTGCGAGTCGGTGGCCGCGGTCGCGCGCTCGGCCAGTTCAGCGGTCGAGAGCTTGCGGAAGTCGGCGTTGAACGATACGGGTGGGTTTCGCCACGCGAAGTTAAGCGGCGACCCTTGGTCGTCAAGGGCGTCGAGCGCGAAGCGGTGACACCCCATACACAGGTTGGTGGGGCTCTCCTCCACGTTCTGCAATCCGGGGTGGCCGGCGGGTAGGCCGGGGTGGTCACCATTCACGGGAAACACGGTCGTGTCCGGCTCGGCCAGGCTGTGGCAAGCAGTACAGCGCGGGTGGCGGAACTTTCCTGCAAGGGAGTAGCTGAAGGCCTGCGTGTTGATTCCCTCGGCCACCACGGCCGCCACGAATACGTCGGACAACCCGTTGGGATCCGCGAGCCCGTCCCGATCGAGATGGGCGCCCGCACCGGGCGCGCCGGCGTCATCCGCGGCAGAGGCACTCTCGAACGCATAGAAGATGACATTCCGGTCTCGAAGGCGCGTCAACCCCGGCACCAGGCCGCCGGCTGCAGCGTGATCCGTGATCGGTTCTCGCAACGTGAAACCGAAGAACAGCCCGGTCGTGAGGTTGCCACTTCGAGCGCCGACCGTTGACGGCGAGCAGTCGATATTGTTGCCGAGTCCGCTGCTGCAACCGACGATTGGAACCGCGAGCGCGAGAGCGAGGACCGTCAGGAGATTGTGTTGGCGCATGGCGGATGCGGGCAAGTGGCGGCGAGGCGAGAACGCTGGGTGCCCGAATCTAACACACTCCCGTGTTGTGCCGGCGGTCCCGGGCGCGGTCTCCCCGGCTGTTCCGGGATCCTGGCCGGGTCATACGCTATCCTCGTGGGATGAGACACCTCAGGAGCGCATGCCTGCTCGGCGCGTCGCTGGCATCCTGCGCCGTCGTGACCGCTGTCACCGGGCAGCTGCAGGCCGTCGCCCGATGGGCCGAGGGTTTCACAACCGGAAGCGGGCCAGTGGTCAGTGGCCTGCAGCAGGGCGAGTGGACCTTCTACGGCGAGACGGGTCAGAAGCGCGCCTTCGGAAGTTACAAGGACGATGCCCAGGATGGTCCCTGGGTCTACCTCCACCCGAATGGGAACAAGGAGTACGAAGGCACCTTCTCGCACAAGCGGCGCGTCGGACTCTGGCGCTACTGGCACTCGAATGGCTCACCCAAGGCCCAGGGCTATTTCCACGAAGGGCGCGAGTTCGGGCAATGGCTCTTCTGGGACAAGGCCGGGCAACGCACGCAGCGCGGCTACTTCAAGGATGGGCTGCAGTCTCAGCGCTGGACCTACTGGCACCCGGATGGCGGCAAGCAGGCCGAAGGCTGGTTTCTCGAGGGTCAGAAGGTCGGGTTGTGGAAGTTCTGGGATGAGGCGGGGACGACCGCCGAAAAGGACTTCGGCCTCGAGGATGGTCTGCAGGTCGTCTCGGAAGCATGGCCCGACGGTACGCTGCGTCGTTCCGGGTTGCTGCAGGGCGGCGCAATGCAGGGATACTGGCTGGTGCAACACCGCAACGGGCAGGCGCGCGTCCAGGGAGCCTTCGAGAACGGCGTGATCGCCGGGACCTGGATCATGTTCGATGCCAAGGGAGATCGGCTGGCCCTCGGTGAGGTTGCCGGCGGTCGCCCGACCGGAGACTGGTCCGTATGGAGTGCGACCGGCGAGGGGATCTGGAGTGCCTCCGGTGAGAGCCCCACGGTCCCGGTCTTTGGAGAGTGGTCGGACGCGAGCTTGGCAAACCCGGCCGAGCTTGGACCCGTGCTCGGTCGTTGGTTGGCGGAAGCATCCTCCGAGCTGGAGCCCGGCTCCGTGCTCGAGGCGCCGGCCGAGGTCCTGGAGCACGCCACAGAGGAGCAGATTGCCGAAGTTGTGGACGAGCCCGGGGTGCCCGTGAACGCCCAGCCCTGGACGACACTCGAGCGATCCGAGATCGACCAGTTTCTGAAGGCCTTCACGGATGGAGTAGCGGCGCGGACTGAACTCTTCTCGCGCTACATAAAGAGCTCCCCGCGCGGCACGGAGGACGGGTCCGATGGCCCTGCTGGCGGCGATCCCGGGCGCGCCGGCGAGTTCATCGGCAAGCGACTGCCCCTCACGAAGTACATCGACCAGTACGGCGGAGGCGTGGACGTGGACAGCCTGCGCGGTCGGCGCGTCGTGCTCGTTGTCCTCAAGGGTTTCCAGGGCGGCGTCTGTGTCTACTGCGCGGAACAAACCACCGCCCTGTGCGATGCCGGAGCCTTCGAGCGCTTCGAGGAACTGGGTGCACGCCTCCTTGTGCTCTATCCGGGTACGAGGGAAGCCCTGGGCGCATTCCAGCGCAGCTGCGAGAGCCTTGGAGCGGATGGAATCCCGCCCTACGGGCTGCTCTATCAGCACGATGTGATCGTTGGCCGGAGGATGGGCCTGGAGGGCGACAAGGTGATCCCGTCGACCTTCATTCTCGACGAGCAGGGCATCGTGCGCTTCGCGTACATCGGCGAGCATGAGGCAGACCGGCCGCCAGTCGAGTTGCTCTTCGAGAAGCTCGAAGAACTTGGGCGGACGCCCTGATGCAACCGAATGATCGAGATGAGCCGGATGCCGGGTCGGACGGTCCGGACGCGGCAGACGGATCCGAGGCGGAGCGCACCGAGATCAGCAAGGGCTTCACATCCTTTGGCGAGCGTTTTGACGAGGACTATTCGGGCGCGCCAGATATTGATCGCACCCTGCCCAAACTCGACCCGGCCGAAGAGGTTGGGCCCGGCGAGGCAGGGATGCTGGAGATGCCGCCGGTCCCGAAGGCTGGCAAGCTGCCCGAAATCCCTGGCGTGACCCTCGGAGCGATCCTCGGAGTGGGCGGGCAGGGAACCGTCTACCGGGGCCGGCAGACTTTTGTGGATCGGGAGGTGGCCGTGAAGGTCCTGGTAGCCGGCGCCAGGGCCAGCTTCATCAATCGGTTCAAGCGTGAAGCCAAGCTACTCGCGGGCATGCAGCATCCGTCCGTGGTGGCCTGCTACGACGCGGGCATCAGCCCCGGTGGGCGTTGCTACATCACGATGGAGTTCATCGATGGTCCGGACCTGGCGGCCTGGATTCAATCATCGGGAGCGTTAGGCACGCGCGAGGCGCTCGAGCTGGTGCGCGACGTGGCCCGGGCCCTCGAATACGCGCACGCAATGGAAGTGATTCACCGCGACGTGAAGCCCGAGAACGTGTTGCTGCAAGAGCGGGAACCTGGCGACGGGGACAAGCAGGGATTCCGAGCGAAGCTGGCCGACCTGGGGTTGGCGCGCGTGACCGGCGACGAGGAAGGCCAGACAACGCTGACCGTGCAGGGGTCCGTCATGGGCACCCCAGCCACCATGGCCCTGGAGCAGATCGACGATCCGGACTCGGTGGATCACCGCGCGGACATCTACGGCCTGGGATGCGTCTTGTATCACGCGCTGGCCGGCAAGTCGGCCTACCACGGATTGCGGCCCTCGCAGGTGTTCAAGAAGAAGGCCCAGGAGCCGGCACCCGACATCCGCGTCGTCGTACCCGACGTGCCGCCCGAAGTCGCGAAGCTCGTGCGTTGCATGATGGAGGGTGATCGCGAGCTGCGACCCCAGACCTACCCGGAGCTGGTCACGAGAATCGAGAGCGTACTCAATGGCCTCGAGCCCGGGTCAGGTCCCGGGGGCGTGGCGCGGAGCCGAAGTGTGTGGTCACTGGTCGCCGCGCTACTGGTAACGCTCGCATCCGTGTTCGTCATCTGGTCAACGTCCTCCGGGGACGATCCGGTAGATCACGAGCTGGCGACCCGGACGATCCCGGATCCAATCACTCGAGAGCCGGTGGGCCCCGTGGAAGCGGAGGTCGCGGTCCCCCTGGAACAAGAGGCCGGCGGTTCCTCGGACGCGGTGCTCGAGAACTCCCCGGAAGAGGAGACCGGGGACCCCGCTGCGGAGATCGACACCCAGGAGGGTGAGGTCGAACCTCTCGAAGAGCCCGCCGTTGCCAGCCTCGATCCGCCCTTGCAGCCGGGCACCAAGATTGTGCTGTTCGAGGAGTGGAGCGATCTGGACGGACTGCTCGGTGACTGGGAAAAGGACCCGCCCGGAATCTGGAGCACCCGTGACGAACTCGATCGACCCCAGGCCCGTAGCTCGTCGGGGGTTGCAACGGCGACACGCCCCTTGCCCGAGGGGCCGTGGAGATTGACCGGAGAGGTCCTGGTACAGCCCGTCTTCAGGACGCCGGCAGCAACCCAAGGCGACTCGAGCTCGCAGTCTCCGGATGTGCGCAAGGGACATTCGGACGTGCGTGGACGGCCTTCCGACTCGGCCTTCTGGGGCGGCTTCCGAATCGGATTCGGAGCAGATCGAGGCCTTGAGCTGGTGGCTGAGCTTTCGGGCGAAGCCACGAGTGCAGTCTGGGCTCGCGCCGAACGCAACGGCCAAGATTGGGAGCTGGACGAGCCATTCGGCGCAATTGTCCCGACCCTGGAGCGCCGCGAGTGGGTTCCATTCCGAATCGACTTCACGGGGCGCGGCATGCGCCTGTGGATTGGTTCGGACCTGGAGCGTCCCCAGATTCTCGAGCTGGAGGGCTATGGATTGTCTGGCCCCGCGACGACTCTCACCCTGACCGCAGCGGGCACGGTCGTCTGGCGAAACTTCGTTCTCGCCGGGGTGTGAGCCTGGCTCAGTACGACCAACGCACGCCCAGGCCGACCCAGATCTGCGAGGGATCGACGTCGAGCAGTTCGAACCACTCTCTGAATTCGCTGTCGATCACCTCGGACAGCCCCAGCTCGAGCTCCGCCGACGTGTGCTGATCGATCGCATAGGTGAGTTTAGCCGTCGCTCGCAGGTCGGCCACTCCGCTGGTGGCGGGCACCTGCGCGTATTGCCAGAAGGCTTGCTCGTCGTCCATCCAGGCCAGGCCCAGGTCGAGTCCGAGATTCCAATCGTCACCGAATTCCAGTCTCTTGGACACGGCGAACTGCAGGTAGAGCCCCTCGACCTCGTCCACGTCGTAGTTGAATCGGATCGCGGGCTGAACACCCCAGGCGTGCGTGCTGGCTTCGAACAGAAGCTCGGTGGTAGAGCCCCGTTCGCCGAAGGGGAACTCGAGTCCGTTGGGCAGGTTGTAGTTGATGAGTCCGAAAGTGAGCAGCAGGTTCTCGAGGGATTGCTTGTAGAGCACGCTCCAGTCGAAACGGCCGAAACGTCCGGAGTGACCATCCGGTCGCCATGCATCACCCGTGTTGTCCGACAGTTCCAGGCTGCCCTGGGTCATGACGATAATCGTGCCGTCTTCCTTGGCGGGAAGGCTGACTACCGTGCCAGGTATGAGCACTCCACGTTCGGTCTGGACCATTCCGCGGATGACCTCCGAGCTGGCGGTCTGTAGATCCAGGTCCACATGGGGCTGCGCACCGTCGTCGATCACACACGAGCTGGCGATCGGAAGCGCGGCCAGGAACAGAGAGTGCTTGAGCATGGCGCTCACTATAGCGAGCAGGGCCTCGCTCCGCCGCGCTGCCCCGGACGGGTCCAGAATTCGCACCAGCTATTCCTTCGGCTCGCTAGAATGGACCTGGTCAGCACGATTCTTTTCCTGGAGGAGAATGATGAGACGCACCAAGGGGCTCGGTCCGGAATCTTTTCTTGCCCCGTCCGCACCGACTCCGAATTGCCTGCCAGCATTTGCCTGCTTCCCCATACTCGCAGTCGCGCTACAGAATCCGTTCACCGAAGAGGCCGTCGTGCGCGGCGTTGATTACGGCGTGGTAGCCAGCGGTACCGTCGGCCAGGGCGTGGCCCTCTGCGACCTCGATCGGGATCGAGACCTCGACCTGGTCGTGCTGGGGCGCGCGGATGGCATGATCGGTGTCTACGAGAACGACGGCAACGGCGTGTTCACCGACCGCACAGCGACCAGCGGCCTGGCGCCGATCTCCTTCAATTCGGCTTCCGGCGTGGTTGCCGCAGACTACGACGACGACGGCCTCGTGGATCTGTACTTCTCGAACGCCAACACCCCCAATCGGCTTGTCCGCAACCTGGGCGGATTTGTTTTCGCCGATGTCACTCTGCTGGCCGTGCTGGGCGACTTTGGATTCGGGGCCGGCTGCGCCTGGGCTGATTATGATGGCGACGGGGACCTCGACCTGTACCTGGCCAACAATACGAGCCTCAGCAGCCCGTCTCCCGACAAGCTCTATCGGAACAACAGTGACGGCACATTCACGTTGATGACTGGTCTCGGAATCGACAACCAGGATCTCGAGGCGTGGCAAGCAGTCTGGGTCGACTACGACCTCGACGGAGATCCGGATCTGTACGTGTCGAACGACAAGGGCCAGGTCGGAACGCGGCACCACAACTACCTCTGGAAGAACATCGGCGGTTCATTCGTCGACGTGACCGACGAATCACAGACGGAGGCCTACGCTGACTCGATGGGGGTCGCCGTCGGGGACTTTGATCGCAACGGCTATCCGGACCTGTATTGCTCGAACATCGGCGCCAACCCGTTGTTCATGAATCTCGACGGAACCATGTTCCGGGACTCGGCAACCGAAGCGCGCGTAACCTCGGATTCGACCGGTTGGGGCACCGTCTTCTTCGACTTCGACAACGACACCACGCTGGATCTGTACGTGTGCAATTTCGCCGACACGGACCGCCTGTACACCTCAGCGAACGGCTGGCCGTGCAATGATCTGGCGGTCGGCCTCGGTCTGGGCGGTACGAACCTCTCCTATTGCGTCGCGACGGGAGACATCGACGACGATGGTGATCTGGATATCGTCCACTCGACCATGACGGATCGGATCCGGATCTTTGTCAATCAGACCGACAATTCGAACAGGTGGGTCAAGGTCCTTCTGAGCCAGCGCGGGCCCAATACCAAGGCCGTCGGTGCCCGCGTGGTGGTCACAACCGACACGGCCCGCCAGGGCCAGGAGGTCATGGCTGGTGTGGGTTACAAGTCATCGTCGCCGTTCACGCTGCACTTCGGCCTCGGGAGCAGCAGCACGATCGAGCGGCTCGTCGTGATCTGGCCCGGTGGCAAGAGAACCGTCTACGAGGATCTCGATGTCAATCGAACCATCCTGATTGGCCGGGGACGCGGAATCCTTCCGGACACATACCAGTAGGCGTCCCGTCCGGGCTCACCCAGGGCGAGCAATGCGGTCGTCCCAATGTCGGGATTCGGCCAATCCTCGGCGGTTCCAGGGAGTTTACCTAAGTATTCGCCCGCTGCTCAATCGATGACGTCGGTAGGCCTCAAGCACTGGGTTTGCTTGGGGGCCTCACGAGGCGGCACCGAACTCCGAGCCAATGACGACTGCCCAACCCTGCACTGAATCCGAGACCGCGTTGATCAAGAGTGTCCTCGATCAGCTGGGAGAGGACCTTTCCGCATTGGTTGGCCATGGGGTCACGTTTGCGTCGGTCGAAGGAGTGCGCCAGAGCGAGCGGCCAGCCGGGACAGGGTCGATTCACATCTCGTTCAGGCTGGCCTTCGATGGTGACGCCGGCACCCAGTACGGATTCCTGCTGATCCCCCTGGCCGACGCCATCAGCCTGGCGGGTTTCATGCTCGAGATCCCCGAGGCCGAGATCCTCTCGATGCGGAGTCTCACCACGCTCAAGAACGGTCTGAAGGACGCCATCGTCGAGATCGGCAAGATGATCGGCGACAGTGCATCGAATGCGCTGCAAACGCTCGAGGTCGAAGGCGTGAAGGTGCGTTTCACCGGTTGCCAGGGCGTACGCGATGGGATTCGTCCGGCTCTGATCTACACGGAAGAGACGCCCCTGATCGTTGGTTCAGCAACGGCCAGCTTGCAGCCATTCCCGGACTTCAAGACAACCCTCGTCCTGCCGGACGTGGAATTCCGCTCGCCCGAGCTCGAAGACTAGCCCGAATCCTGGGTAGGCCCAATCGGTCTTTCCAGTTCCACCACTTCGTCAACTCCGGGTCGGGCTGGGGAGTGCGCGCCTGGTAGGTGACGCAGCCAAAGACGCAGAGAACGCAACCTTCCCGATGGCGTTCACCCCTTGCGCATCGGAACGAACCGGATACCCGCTTCGTCCTGTTCCGGGCCGGCCACCTCGAATCCTCGTTTCGAATAGAATCCCACTGCGTTGACCGAAGCGCAAACCGTCATGGGCAAGGCGGATCGGGCAGCAAGCGAATCGACCAGGAGAGATCCGGTCCCCTGCCCACAGCTACCTGGCTGAACGAAGAGCATCGCCAGGTGAATTCCATCGCGCACCTCGGCCATCGCCAGGGCTACGCCGTCCGGTGACTCCACCAACCAGAAGTCGTGGCCCTTTGCCATGCGTTCTTCGATCGCCTCGGCCGAACTGAACTGGCGATACTCTGATACGCCCTCATCCGAGTAGTGCGGGGCCACTTCGGCCTCGAAGGACGCCCAGGCCAGCGCGTGTAATTCGGGCACGTCGTGCACCCCAGCCCGGCGGATTCCCAGGGGCCGCGGGGCCTCCGATCCGTCCGCGGGCAGCGCCGGGCTCATTCGCCTTCCTGCATCTCCGCCTGAGCTCGGCGTTCCATCTCGTCGGGCTCGACGTCTTCGACATGGGTCGCCATGTACCAGCGATTGCCACAGGCATCCAACACGGCCGCCGTTCGATCTCCATAGAACTTGTCCTGGAGCTCTTCGAGTACCGTGCCGCCCGCCTTCACCGCACGCTCGAACCAGCTATCGACATCGTCGACATAGAGATACAGCGTGCAGGGTATTGGGCCGAGCTCCTTCATGGTCTCACCGATCATCACCGGCGAGTCTCCGATCAAGACCTCCGCATGCTGCACACGGCCGTCCGGCGACCGGACGCACTCGGTCTCCGTTGCCTGAAAGGCGTCCTTGACGAACTGCAGCAGCTCGGTCGCGCCGGTTGTCGCAAGATACGGGGTGACGGTGTGGTAACGACTCGGGATCGGGTTCACGGACATCGAGGTCACCTCGTGGTCAGGTCAGCTATTCTTCAAGTAGTCGAGGCTGCTTGGCAAGAGGCCGATACCGTCTTCGCCAAGCCGGTGCTCGAAGAGCAGTTTGAGGTCGCGTAGAGGACGCTCGTCCCCATGGAGCGTGTAATTGCGCTCGTCCGGGTTGGAGCCGATTGCGATCATCAGCTCCAGGATCGAGCCCGCATTGCACCGTTGCCCGGCGATCTCGAACTCCACCGGCGTGCCATGGTGGTTGACGATGGCCATGATCAAGGAGGCGGGACGCGCGTGAACCGTGACGCCCTCCTCGAGCTCGATCTCGAGTGTCTGGACGTTGGTATAGCTCGGAAGCAGATCCCGCGCGAGCTCACTTCCCATGCGCAGGATCGTGTCGGCCCAGACGAGCATCTTGTTCAGGGTGATCTCGCGTACCTTGGCCGGGTCGACGATCGTCGCCAGGCTCTTTTCGGCGGCATCCGTCCGCGCACCGCTCTCGTGGCGCTCGACGAAGTGTGTCAGCTGCGTCACGACTTCGAGCATGTGCAGGCAACAGGAGATGTGTCCCCTCAGGCGCGGCAGCCGCTGGTCACGGCCCTCGAGGACCGTGTTCTTGATATAGGTGTCGTAGGCTGACTGAAGGTTGTGGACCGTGGCCTCGTAGACGCGTGCATGCTCCTCGAGGCAGTGGCTGCGCAGGAAGTTCTCACGCTCCGTGGCCGAGTCGATCGGACGCACGTTTGCTTCCTCGAACATCTTGCAGGCCTGCAAGTACTTCGTGCAGACCTCCGCGATCCTCTGTTCCTCGTCCTGGAGCTCTTCTTGATCCAGGTTGCGAGGGAGCCGGTAGCGCTGGCCGCGCTTGGCGAAGGTGGCGCGTGCCGCGACATCCGAGGGAACGTTCAGGCCGAGATTGGCCGCCTCACCAGTGAGCGCCTGAAAAAGGGTGCGCAAGGTCCCCTGGATAAAGCTGCGAGCCGACTCGATCGCTGCGGTGGCCTCGCTGCGCACGTCGGGAGCCAGATCGACCAGCACGCCATAGTCGTCCAGGCGGCCCGTCAGATGGGCCACGCTCAGGCCGCCGATGGCGAAGCCACGGATCGAGGCCACGAGCTCGGTGAACAGGTGGTAGGTCCGGTTGTAGCGCGCACCGTAGTCGTCGAGGAAGACCTCGAGCTCATCGGCCTCGGTGTGGGCCTGGAAAAAATGGCGCTTTCTCCAGACGTCGTCACCAGAGGCCATCAGGCCGTTGGCAAGGCGAAAAAATTCCTGTGCATGGTCACCCAGGAGGCCGACGTACTCCTGCTCAGGGACAAGTTCTTCCAGGTGGCTTTCGGTCATGGCGAAGGATCGGTGCTGCGGGCGCGAGGGCCGGCCCCACAACCTACCAGAGATGGGCTCCAAGACCGCCGATCGACTCAAGAACGACGCCGTGCAAGGTCGATTGGGGTGTTTCCTCCGCGACTGTTAGCGGCCCTCCGCCGCACAGCCCCACACACCTGGAGTTGCAGCTATTTCTGCCGAGCGCTGTCTAGAGACCTACCTGCACGAGATCAACGAAGTTCCGTTGCTCGTCGCCGAAGAAGAGCGCGAGCTTGGGCGGCGGATCCGTGAGGGTGACCGTGAGGCTCGTGAGCACCTCATTCGTGCCAACCTGCGGCTCGTCGTGTCGATCGCCAAGATCTACGCCGAGCGCGGGCTGTCGCTACAGGACCTGATCGCCGAGGGAAACATCGGCTTGATGAAGGCCGCCGAGAAATTCGATCCCGAGGCGGGCTGCCGCTTCTCGACCTACGGCACCTGGTGGATCAAGCAGTCCATCCGGCGCGCCCTCACCAACACGGTCAAGTCCGTGCGCGTGCCTGGCTACATGTCAGAGCTGATGTCGAAGTGGCGTAACGTGAGCCAGGAGCTGGCGTACATCCTTGGCCGCTTGCCAACCGTCGAAGAAGTTGCCCTGGAGCTCGGGATTCCCGAGGAGAGCTGGCCCCTGCTCAAGCGCACGATCGAGTCCAACAGTGGCGGCGGGCAGGTGTCGCTCGACATCCTCTCTGCGACCCAGGACACGGTCGAGGACGAACGGGCCGTCAGTCCGGATGACCACATGGTCCACACCGACCTGCTCTCGAAGCTCGACGAGCTGCTCGATGTGATCGACGAGCGCGAGGCCACCATCCTACGCCTGCGCTACGGACTCGGAGAGAACGGTGAGTCCGGACCGATGACCCTCAAGGCCATCGGCAAGATCGTGGGCCTGACCCGCGAACGGGTACGTCAGATCGAGCAAGAGGCGCTGCGCAAGCTGTACGGCGTCATGGACTCGAACTAGACCGCCCCTGAAGGGGTGCCAGTGGCAAGCGATCGCCCCCGAAAGAAAAAGATCGCCGATTCATGGCAGCCCGTGCGACCGATCTGCGCCAGGCCTGGCATGAAGCACATGAGCTCCGAACCGCCCGCCTTCGTCGGCTCCGTTCCGAAGGACTACGACGCCTACCTGGGCCCCTTCCTGTTCGACTTCTACGCCGCTGACCTGGCCGCGCGCATGGGCGTCGATCCCGGGTCCCGCATACTCGAGACCGCCTGCGGAACCGGCATCGCCACCGAAGTCCTGCGAAACGTCCTGCCCAGCGGCTGCGAGATCGTGGCCACCGACCTGAGCGAGGCCATGCTCGACCATGCCCGCTCGACGCGCGGCCACCTGGAGGGCGTGCGGTTCGACACAGCAGACGCCGCAGACCTGCCCTTTGGCGACGGCTTCTTCGACGCCGTCTGCTCACAGTTCGGCCTGATGTTCATCCCGGACAAGCTCCAGGCGATGCGAGAGGTCCACCGCGTCCTGCGCCCAGGTGGCCAGTTCACATTCAACGTCTGGGGCGATCTCGCCTCGAACCCGTACGTCCAGGTGGCGCAGTCCGTGATCGAATCCTTCTTCGAATCGGATCCGCCGACATTCCTCTACCTTCCGTGGAGCTACTCGGACCCGAAACAGATCGACGCGCTGCTGACCGACGCTGGCTTCTCCGAAGTGAATCTCAGGCTCGTGCCGCACATCTGGAGAGGTTCAACGAGCGAGGGCATTGCCAGAGGCCTCGTCTGCGGCAACCCGACCATTGCCCACGTGCTCGAACGTGCGACGGCCTCCGTCGACGAAGTGGTGAGCGCCGTGGCAAACGCGCTCGATGAGGCCTTCGGCGGCTCCAACCTGCGGGTGCCCATGCAGGCCGTCGTGGTGACCGCGCGAACCTAGAACAGATCGACCCACCCGTGGCGGCGGCGCGCTTTCAGACGCCCCCACGCTACACAGGGCCAGTAGAGCCCCGCGACGACCAGCACCCACCCGATCAGTCCGGGCGCGAGGCTCGGCTCGTAGCCCGCGAACGGTCCGCTCGACGCGATCCACCACCACCCGAGCGGGCGCCCTGCCTGAAGGGCCATCGCCGACGCGCCAGCGTTGATGACCAGGACGTGCAGCAGGTAGAAGAACATCGGAACCCGGCCGAAGACAACCAGGATTCGCAGCGCGCGCTCGGGGAGCCGTTCGAAGAGCGAGAGCACGACCAGCGCGGGCCCGAGCGTCATCAACAGGAAACTCAGAGACGGCGGATACTTCTCGCAGTCCATGAAGGACATGAGCGTATGGAGCGCGCTGCGATCCGAAGCATGCCAGGGATCCGGGTCACCGTAGACGTTCAGTCCCCGTATCAGGACGAACGCAGCAATAAGGCCCAGGCCGAGCAAAAGCGAAGCTCGCGCCCGTCGCGCTCGCCCCTCGAACCAGCCTCCCCAGACCCACCCCGCCGCGAGCACCCCGATCCATGGCACCACGGGATAGTGGATGAGCACAACGGCCCGCCCGGCCACCGGAACGAGCGTGTTCACATGGACCAGCGCCCAGAGGATGTCGCGCATACCCTGGGACCCGAACGGCGCGACCTCCACCCCGTCCAGCAGGTTGTGCCCCAGGATCATCGCCACCGCGACGATCCCGGCCCAGATCGGCCGCAACCGGCAAAGCCCGCCCAGGCAGATCATCGAGACCCCGATGGCCCACAGAACCTGAAGCGAGAAGAACCACCCGATGGTGCCCCACGCATTCCCGAACCAGATCGGGTTGTTCAGCAGGACCTCGGCCAGGATCAACCAGAACCCGCGCAACACGAGCCAGCGCGAAAGCGCGACCCGCCCCACCTTGCGCCCCTTGTACCAGGCCGCCGTACCAGCCAGGAACACGAACACCGGCGCGCAGAAGTTCGTGATCCAGCGCGCCAGATACCAGGTCGGCGTCGTCTCACTCCCATCTAGTGGATCGAATGCCGTCGGACTGAAGAAATCGCGTGAGTGGTCCAGGGCCATGAGCACCATGACCAACCCACGCAACGCATCGATCGAAGGCTTACGCTTCGTTGTCACGCCAGCAGCCTAACACGGCAGGATCACGCTACCCACGGACCGGCTATTCCGGATCGCCGGTGAGCACCCACCCAGCCCAATGAGCGGGCGGATGGCCCTCGTCGCGCAGCGCCTGCTTGGCCTGCCACAGGGCCTCGGCCTTGGGCAGGTTCTCGATCCAGAGGTTGGTGTAGAAGACTTCCATCAAACGCCGTGTTGCGGCGTCGTCGACTTTCCAGAGAGACGTGATCGAGGTGCGGGCGCCGGCGGCGTAGAGAGCGGATTGGAGAGACTGGATGCCTTGACCGGCACGACGGATACCGACGTTGGTTTCACAGGCGGAAAGAACGGCGAGCTCGCATTGAGAGAGGTCGAGGGAGCAGAGTTCTTCGGCGGTGAGGATGCCGGGTACGCGGCCTAGTGAGTCTCTACCTCTATTTGCGCCAGCGAGTGCCAAACCGCACAGGGTCATCGGCGCCAGGCCGGAAACTCGTTCCTCGATCCCCATGCGACCGGCGCCCGTGCCTGTGGGCTGCGCGTCCTCGGTAGAGCGAACGCTCTCCGGTGCGAACCAACCGTGGGTTGCGAGGTGCAGGTAGCGTTTCCCCGCCGCGGAGTCGAAGAGCGCGGCCTTCGTCGTCTTCTTCCTCGTGAGCAACGTTGGCTCGATCTCGAACGCCTCCTCGAACAGATCCGCTGTCGCTTCGGCCTCGTAGCGCGCTTGCAGAAGTTTCTGGAAGCGCTCGGGCATTCCGCTTCGGGATGCGGACCCGCCCCCTGGATCGTCGTCCTCCGAAGCGTCAGTCCCTGGCTCCACGCCGTCCACGCTCATCGTCGCTTCGATGGGAGCCGACATTGCTGCGAGCCCCTCGGGAACCGCTCCTTCCGCGTCGTAGTCGACTCCTCCGAACGCGAGCAGCGAGGGCGCGGCCTCGGCCGGGGGTGCAGGCGCCAGGAGTCGCGCGAAGGAGACCTCATTCACGATGCGGAGCCGGTCGCCGATGCGTTCCGAGCCGGGGTCGTCGGCGCTCGCTCCATCCGCTTCGACCCCATCGAGCGGCAGCGCATCAAGCGGCACGAGGAACAGCAGGTCATCCGCGCACACGAACAGGCGAGAGGCGTCTTCGCCCGCCAGCGCCAGGACAGGGTCCAGGATCCTCGCTCGAAGTTCTCGACCCGCGCCGAGCTCAGGATCGTCCTCACGCTCCTCCAGACCGATGCCACGCAAGAGCGGAGCCCCGAGTGCACCGCGCCAGACCGCGACGAGTTCCTCCAGCTCCGAAGCCGGTCCCAGATCGATGCAGTTCAGTTTTCCCTCGGAGTCCAGTACATGGGCCAGCAGGTGGTCCGCAGCCGACCGTATATCGCCACTCGAGGGGTCCGCGTGCCAGTGCGTGACGCGACGGTAGCCGATGGCCACATCGCCGGAGCCGAGTGCCGCCATCAACGCCCCGGCGCCGACGGGCTCCGTAACGACTCCGCGTTCTGCGAGCCGGCGACTCGCTTCACGCTCCAGCGCATCTCGCCGTAGCGACAGTCGCGTCAGATCCGCTGGCAGCCCTTCGGACCCAGCTTCATCGCGCGCGGCACCGGCGATCAGGTCGTTGAGCGCGCGCCGGACTTCCCCGGCCTCTTGCAGAATAGGAGCCAGCTCCGGATCGGTTTCGAAGCGTACAAGCGATCGCGCCGCTTCTGCAGCGACGAGGCGCATGGTCTCGGTCAGCTCGAAGGCGCGAGCCTCGAGGTCGGACCCCGCCGACGCGCTCAAGAAAAGCACCTCGGAGTGCCGCTGACTTTCGCTTGCGACGGTCTGCCGCGCCTGGCGCGGGGCGAGGGCGAGTGAGGCGAGGATGCGTGTCCGCATTCCGGCGAGCTGAGCGGGGAGCAGGGCGCGCGCCCCGGCCAGATCGCCCATCTGCGACAACGAGCCGGCCAGGTTCGCTCGGGCACGCAAGAGATCGGGGTGATCCTCGGCCAGGGTGCGCTCGTAGCCCGCGAGGACCGATTCCAAGAGCGCGCGCGCCCCGGCCAGGTCGCCCATCTCGAACATCGAGACGGCCAGGTTTCTCCGGGCGATCAAGAGATCGGGGTGATCCTCGGGCAGACTGCGCTCGCAGGCCGCGAGGACCGATTCACGCAGGGCGCGTGCCCCGGCCAGATCACCTATCGCCTCCATCGAGACGGCCAGGTTCCCCCGGGCGCGCAAGAGATCGGGGTGATCCTTGGGCAGAATGCGCTCGCGAGCTGCGAGGACCGACTCACGCAAGGCGCGCGCCCCGGCCAGATCGCCCATACCCTCAATCGAGTTGGCCAGGCTCCCTCGGGCGCGCAAGAGATCAGGGTGATCCTCGGGCAGGCTGCGCTCGCAGGCCGCGAGGACCGACTCACGCAGGGCGCGCGCCCCGGTCAGATCGCCCATCTGCGATATTGAGACGGCCAGGTTCGCCCGGGCGAGCAAGAGATCGCGGTGATCCTCGGGCAGAATGCGCTCGGAGCCCGCGAGGACCGATTCACGCAGGGCGCGCGCCCCGGCCAGATCGCCCATCGCCTCCATGGAGACGGCCAGGTTCCCCCGGGCAATCAAGAGATCGGGGTGATCCTCCGGCAGGCTGCGCTCGCAGGCGGCGAGGACAGATTCCTCGAGCGCGCGTGCCCCGGCCAGATCACCCATCTGCGACATGGAGATGGCCAGGTTCCCTCGTGCGCGTAAGAACACGGGGTGATCCTCGGGCAAGGTGCGCCCGCGGTGCCTTGCTGCCCACTCCCACGCCGCGCGACTTACCCGAACACTCCCAATCTCGTTGTGGGCGAGAAGACCGATGTCGAAGATCACGCCGTGAATCGCTTCGCTGCTTGTCGCCTCGGCTGTGCCAACGATCTCTTCCAGGACGCCTTCCACGAGATCGCGAGCCGAGGCTTGATCTCTCTCGCGAATCAGGCGTCTCGCTTCTCGCAAGGCATCCCGGCCCGCTGTCGCCGCCGCGCGCGTCGCCTCGGTCTCGGGGGCCGCGATCAGGTGCAGAGACAGGGAACCGGTGGATCCGGGGTCTCCGGCGACGAGGACAACCAGCCAGTCTCCCCGCTCGACGTCGAGCGACACGTAGGGCGTGGTGCCACCGCCCGCATTGTCGTTCGAGGCCAGCGGGCGGGCCTCGTTCGCATCGTCAATGCGCAGGAAGAGATCGAGTTCGGATGTAGCCCAGGCGTGGAGCGTGCCGTCGAACTCGATCTCGTACTCGGCGACGACCGTACCGCCATGGCCCTCGATCGCGGGTTCGTGATACTCAGTGATCTCGAACTCGATCACGCGGTCAAATGGCGTCGGAGGGTAGGGCGCCAAGACCTGTGCGAGCAGGAGCGGCACGGTCGTGAGCAGGGTGAGCATCACTCAAACATCTTAGCCTGGCTCACTCCGGATCGCCGGTGAGCACCCAACCAGCCCAGTGAGCGGGGGGGTGGCCTTCGTCGCGGAGGGCTTGCTTGGCCTGCCACAGGGCCTCGGCCTTGGGCAGGTTCTCGATCCAGAGGTTCGTGTAGAAGACCTTCATCAGGCGTCGTGTCGCGGCGTCGTCGACCTTCCACAGGGACGTGATCGAGGTGCGCGCACCGGCGGCGTAGAGGGCCGATTGCAGGGACTGGATACCTTGACCCGCGCGGCGGATACCGACGTTCGTTTCACAGGCGGAGAGCACGGCGAGTTCGCATTGGGAGAGGTCGAGGGAGCAGAGTTCTTCGGCGGTCAGGATCCCGGGGACGCGGCCGAGGGAGTCCCTACCTTTATTAGCGCCAGCGAGCGCCAAACCACACAACGTCATCGGGGCCAGGCCGGAGACGCGCTCCTCTACTCCCATGCGCGCAAAGCCGTCACCCTCCGGGTGCGCGTCTTCGGTCGAGCGCACGCATTCGGGTGCGAACCAACCGTGGGTTGCGATATGCACGTAGCGTTTGCCGGCTGCTGACTCAAAAAGCGCGGCCTTGGTCGTCTTCGTCTTTGTGAGCAGGGCGGGCTCGATCTCGAAGGCCTCCTCGAATAGATTCGCGGTCGCCTCGGCCTCGTAGCGGGCCTGCAGTAGACTCTGAAAACGGCCGGGCAGCGCACTTCGAGATTCGGGCCTACCATCTGGACTACCCGTCTCTTGGTCATCCGCCCCTGGCTCAACGTCGTCCACGCTCTCGGTCGCTTCGATGGGAGCCGACGACGCCACGAGCCCCTCGGGAACAGCTCCTTGCGCGTCGTAGTCGACGCCACCGAATGCGAGCAGCGAGGGTGCGGCCTGCGAAGGACGCGCACGCGCCAGTAGTCGCGCGAATGAGACACCGTTCACGATCTGGTATCGATCGCCGACCCGGGCCGAGCTCCCATCTCCGGGAAGCGCGTCAAGGGGTAGCAGGAATAACAGATCGTCCGCGCAGACGAATAGCCGCTCTGCATCATCGCCCACCAGCGCCAATATCGGATCCAGGATCCGAGCCCGCAGCATGCCACCCACGGCGGATTCGCCATGCTTATCCGCGGTCAAGCCGACGCCCGCCAGGGTTGATATTCCCCGGGAGTCGACTGGCACGCTGGCGAGCTGGTCGAGATCAGGCGCCAATCTGGCACGGAGGAATGGTGCCCGGCGCAAGATCGGAGCTCCGAGTGCTGCACGCCAATCCGTCGCAAGTTGCTCCAACTCCGAAGCCGGCCCCAGATCGATGCGGCTGAGCTTTCCATCGGAATCCAGGACGTGCGCCAGCACGTGGCTCGCGGCGGGCTGGATCTCGCCGCTCGAGGGATCCAAATGCTTGATGGCAATTCGCCGGTAGCCGATCGTGACGTCGCCGGGGGCGAGTGCAGCGGCCAATGCGCTCACGCTGACGGGCTTTGTCACGACTCCGCGTTCAGCCAGCCGACGACTCGCCTCGCGCTCGAGTGCATCACGCTTCAGCGAAAGCCTCGTCAACTCAGCAGATAGTTCCTCGGATCCGGTTTCATCACGCGTGGCCCCGGCGACCAGATCGTTGAGCGCACGACGGATCTTCCCAGCCTCTTGCAGAATCGGAGCCAGTTCCGGATCGGTCTCGAAGCGTGCGAGTGAACGCGCCGCTTCTGCAGCAACGAGGCGCAGGGTCTCGGTCAGCTCGAATGCGATTCGCTCAAGGTCGGACCGCGCCGACTCGCTCAAGAAGAGCACCTCGGCATGCCGATAACTTTCGCTTGCGACAGTCTGCCGTGCCTGGCGCGGGGCGAGGGCGAGTGACCCGAGGATACGCATCCGCATGCCACTGACCTGAGCGAGGAGCAGCGCTCGGGCCCCGGCCAGATCGCCCATCACGTGCATCGAGCTGGCCAGGTTCGCTCGTGCGAGCAAGAGATTGGGGTGATCGGCGGGCAGGCAGCGCTCGTAGCCTGCGAGGACGGATTCATGTAGGGCGCGGGCCTCGGCCAGATCGCCCATCGCCCCCATTGAGCTGGCCAGGTTTGCTCGGGCACTCAAGAGATCGGGGTGATCGGCGGGCAGGCTGCGCTCGCGAGCCGCGAGGACGGATTCACGTAAGGCGCGCCCCGCGGCCAGATCGCCCAGCTCGTACATCGAGCTGGCCAGGTTCGCTCGGGCACTCAAGAGATCGGGGTGATCGGAGGGCAGGCGGCGTTCGAGAGCTGTGAGGGCCGATTCACGTAGGGCGCGGGCCTCGGCCAGATCGCCCATCGCCGCCATTGAGCTGGCGAGGTTCGCTTGGGCACGCAAGAGATCGGGGTGATCGGCGGGCAGGCTGCGCTCATAGGCCGCGAAGACTGATTCACACAGCGCGCGAACCCCGGCCAGATCGCCCATCTCGTGCATCGAGACTGCCAGGTTCCCTCGGGCGAGCAAGAGATTTGGGTGATCGGCGGGCAGGCTGCGCTCGTAGCCTGCCAGGACGGATTCACGTAGGGCGCGCCCCGCGGCCAGATCGCCCATCGCCGCGATTGAGCTGGCCAGGTGCGCTCGGGCACGCAAGAGATCGCGGTGATCGGCGGGCAGGCTGCGCTCGTAGGCCACGAGGACCGATTCACGCAGCGCGCGCGCCCCAGCCAGATCGCCCATCTCAAACATCGAGACTGCCAGGTTTCCTCGGGCCTGCAAGATATCGGGGTGATCGGCGGGCAGGCGGCGCTCGAAAGCGGCGAGGACCGATTCCCCGAGCGCGCGAGCCCCGGCCAGATCGCCCGTCGCGCGCATCGCGCCGGCCAGGCTCAATCGGGCGTCCAAGAGTTCGGGGTGATCCACGGGAAGAGTGCGCTCGCGGTGCCTCGCAGCCGGCTCGAACACTTCCCGGCTTTCTCGAAGACTTCTCATCTCGTTGAACCCGAAAACACCGATATCGAAGAGCGCGTCATGAATCTCTTCGCTCGTCCCGGCCTCGGCGGAGTCTTCGATGTCTGCCAGGACACCTTCCACAAGATCGCGAGCGGACGCTCGATCTCCTTCGCGTAGCAGGCGTCTCGCTTCTCGCACGGCACCCCGGGCCGCGGCCGCCGCCGCGCGCGTGGCCTCGGTCTCGGGGGCCGCAACCAGATGCAGGGACATGGGGCCAGTGGATCCGGGGGCTCCGGCAACGAGAATCGCCAGCCAGGCCCCTGGTTCCACGTCGAGCGACACGTAGGGCGTCGTGCCGCCTCCCGAGTTGTCATCCGATGCGAGAGGCCGGGCCTCGGCGGCATCGTCGACCTGGAGGAAGAGATCGAGCTCGGATCTTGTCCAGATGTGCAGCGTGCCATCGAACTCGACTTGGTACTCGGCGAAGACCGTAGGGCCGCGGCCCTCGATCGCGGGCTCGTCGTCCGCGGTGATCTCAAGCTCGATTACGCGGTCGTAGGGCGTCGGGGGGATGGATTCTGACTCCTGGGCGAGCAGCAGGGGGATGGCGGCGAGCAGGGCGCGAAGCATGGCGACCCTATCCTAGTTCGGATCGCCGGTGAGTACCCAACCAGCCCAGTGAACGGGGGGATGACCCTCGTCCCGCAGTGCCTGCTTGGCCTGCCAGAGGGCGTCGGCCTTGCCCATCTTCTCGATCCAGAGGTTGGTGTAGAAGACTTCCATCAAACGCCGTGTTGCGGCGTCGTCGACTTTCCAGAGAGACGTGATCGAGGTGCGGGCGCCGGCGGCGTAGAGAGCGGATTGGAGAGACTGGATGCCTTGACCGGCACGACGGATACCGACGTTGGTTTCACACGCGGAAAGGACGGCGAGTTCGCACTGGGAGAGATCGAGTGAGCAGAGCTCTTCGGCAGTGAGAATGCCGGGTACGCGTCCGAGGGAGTCTCTTCCGTTGTTAGCGCCCGCGAGAGCCAAACCGCAGAGAGTCATCGGGGCCAGGCCGGAAATGCGCTCTTCGATGCCCATGCGCGCGAAGCCCATGCCTTCCGGTCGCGCGTCCTCGGTCGAGCGTACACTCTCTGGCGCAAACCAACCGTGGGTGGCGAGGTGCAAGAAGCGTCTGCCGGCAGCGGACTCGAAGAGCGCGGCCTTGGTTGTCTTCTGGCGAGTCAGCAGCGCGGGCGCCTTCTTGAACACTTTCTCGAAGAGCATCGCTATGCCCTCGGCCTCGTGGCGGGCCTGCACCAGGTTCTGGAATCCTCTCCCGGCCGCGCTACGTGTCGCTGGGTCTCCGCTCTCCGAGATCACATCCGATTCGATCGGCACGGAGGCCGCCGCGAGGCCCTCGGGCACCGCGCCGGACGCGTCGTAGTCGACACCGCCCATTGAGAGCAGGGAGGGTTCGCCATCATTCGGGGGCAATGGCGCCAGCAGCCGCGCAAAGGAAACACCGCTCACGACCTGGAACCGATCGCCAACACGGCTCGGATCCTCGTCCTCAGCGTCGAACGGAAGGGCATCGAGGGGCACGAGGAATAGAAGGTCGTCGGCGCAGACGAAGAGGCGCTTTACATCCGTCTTCACCATGGCCAGGACGGGATCCAGGACGCGATCCCTCAGGATACGACCCGCGTCCAGTTCTGCGCTTTCCGCCACACTCGTGTCGATATCAGCCTCGACCGCAACCCCGCGAGACGCGTCCGCGACCGGCGTTCCCGTCTCGGAGGGCGGGTCGGCAGCAGCGCGCGCGCCATGACCCGTTATCGGTGCTCCCAGCGCCGCCCGCCACGCACCGGCCAGCTCCTCGAGCTTCGATGCCGGGCCCAGATCTATTCGATCCAGCGTGCCGTCCGCGCCCAGGACATGGGCCATCAGATGATCCCCACCGACCTCAGTCCTGCCGCTTTCGTCGCTCACGAACCAGTGAGCGACGCGCCGATAGCCGATAGCCACGTCACCGGATCCCAGTGCCTCGCTCAACCGACGCGCCTCCACCGGCCGCGTGACCACACCGCGCTGGGCGAGTCGCCGGCTGGCAGCACGCTCCAGTCGATCACGTCGTAGCGACAGCTTGGTCAGCTTCGCCGCAAGTCCCTCCGCTCCCGCCGCTTCACGTGCAGCTCCGGCGACGAGGTCGTTGAGTGCGCGGCGGACTTCGGCCGCTTCTTCCAGGAGCGGGCGGAGCTCTGGGTCCGACTCGAAACGTGCAAGCGAGCGCGCCGCTTCGGCAGCGACGAGTCGCATCGTCTCCGTCAATTGGAAGACACGACCCTCGATCTCGGCTCCCGCCAATTCGCTCAAGAAAAGCACCTGGGAATGCCGGTATCCTTCGCTTGCGACGGTCTGCCGCGCCTGACGCGGGGCGAGGGAGAGAGAGGCGAGGATGCGTCGCAGCATGCCGGCGACGAGCTTGGGGAGAAGCGAGCGGGCCCCGGCGAGATCGCCCATCTCAAACATCGAGTTGACCAGGTTTCCTCGGATACTGAGCAGGTCGGGGTGGTCCTCGGGCAGGATGCGCTCGCGAGCCGCGAGGACGGATTCAAAGAGGGCACGAGCCCCGGCGAGATCGCCCATGCGCGACATCGAGTTGGCCAGGTTTCCTCGGGTACTGAGCAGGTCGGGGTGGTCCTCGGGCAGGATGCGCTCGCGAGCCGCGAGGACGGATTCAAAGAGGGCGCGGGCCCCGGCGAAATCGCTCATGCGCGACATCGTGACGGCCAGGTTCATTCGGGCAGCAAGCAGGTGGGGGTGGTCCTCGGGCAGGATGCGCTCGTAGGCCGCGACGACGGACTCCTCGAGGGCGCGGGCCCCGGCGAGATCGCCCATCTGGTGCATCGAGACGGCCAGGTTTACTCGGGCGCGAAGCAGGTCGCGGTGATCCTCGGGCAGGCTGCGCTCGCGTGCCGCGAGGACGGACTCCTCGAGGGCGCGCGCCCCGGCGAGATCGCCCATCAGGTGCATCGAGTTGGCCAGGTTCACCCGGGCCGAAAGCAGATTGGGGTGGTCCTCGGGCAGGATGCGCTCGTAGCCCGCGAGGACGGATTCACGCAGGGCGCGGGCCCCGGCGAGATCGCCCATCGCTTGCATCGAGACGGACAGGTTCACTCGGGCACGAAGCAACTGGGGGTGGTCCTCGGGCAGGCTGCGATCGCGAGCCGCGACGACGGATTCTTCGAGGGCGCGGGCCCCGGCGAGATCGCCCATGCGCGACATCGAGATGGCCAGGTCCAGTCGGGCACGAAGCACGTCGGGGTGATCCTCGGGCAGAATGCGCTCGCGAGCCGCGAGGATGGACTCCTCGAGGGCGCGCGCCCCGGCTAGATCGCCCATCGCTTGCATCGAGTTGGCCAGGTTCACTCGGGCATCAAGCAGGTGGGGGTGGTCCTCGGGCAGGCTGCGCTCGCGAGCCGCAAGGACGGATTCATCGAGGGCGCGGGCTCCGGCCAGATCGCCCATCTGCGACATCGAGTTGGCCAGGTCCGCTCGGGCAGTAAGCAGGTCGGGGTGGTCCTCGGGCAGGATGCGCTCGTAGCCCGCGAGGATGGATTCGCGCAGGGCGCGGGCCTCGGCGACATCGCCCATCTCGTGCATCGAGGCGGCCAGGTATCCTCGGGCAGCAAGCAGGTCGGGGTGGTCGTGACCGACGGTGTCCATGACTTTCGTCAAGGCCTTCGCCATCGCCTCCCGAGCATCGGCCCGCCGCCCTTCGCTCACGAGCCGCGTAGACTCTCGCAGAGCATCCAGTGCAGCTGTTTCGGCCAGGCGTCCAGCCTCCGTTTCGGGCGTGGCGACCAGGTGCAAGGCAAGAGGGCCTGTGGCTCCGGGTTCACCCGCGACCAGGACCACTAGCCAGTCTCCCCGTTCGACGTCGAGCGACACAAAGGGCGTCGTGCCGCCACCAGAGTTGCCATCCGACGCCAGCGGGCGCGCTTCGCTCGCATCGTCGACGCGCAGGAAGAGGTCGAGTTCAGAGGTGGTCCAGATGTGGAGTATGCCCTCGAACTCGACTTCATACTCGGCAAAGACCGTCGGTCCGTGGCCCTCGATCGCGGGCTCGTCGTGCTCGGTGATCTCGAGCTCGATGACGCGGTCGTAAGGCGTCGGAGGTACGGGCTCGGACTCCTGGGCGAGCAGTGAAGGAGTGAGGGCGAGCAGGGCGACAAGCATGGCGAACCTATCTTAGTTCGGATCGCCGGTGAGCACCCAGCCGGCCCAGTGAGCGGGAGGGTGGCCTTCGTCACGCAGAGCCTGCTTGGCTTGCCAGAGGGCCTCGGCCTTGGGCAGGTTTTCGATCCAGAGGTTCGTGTAAAAGACTTCCATCAAGCGTCGCGTCGCGGCGTCATCAACCTTCCACAGGGACGTTATCGAGGTGCGTGCACCGGCGGCGTAGAGGGCGGACTGCAGGGATTGGATGCCTTGACCCGCGCGGCGGATACCGACGTTGGTTTCACAGGCGGAGAGGACGGCGAGTTCGCACTGGGATAAATCCAGAGAGCAAAGTTCTTCGGCGGTGAGGATCCCGGGGACGCGGCCGAGGGAGTCTCTACCTCTGTTAGCGCCGGCGAGGGCCAAACCGCACAGGGTCATCGGTGCGAGCCCCGAGACACGCTCCTCGATACCCATACGGGTGAAGCCCCTGCCTGCGGGCTGCGCGTCCTCGGTCGAGCGCACGCTCTCGGGTGCGAACCAGCCGTGGGTCGCGAGATGCACATAGCGCTTCCCGGGCGCGGACTCGAAGAGCGCGGCCTTGGTCGTCTGCTTGCGCGTCAGAAGGGCGGGCGCGGTCTCAAACGCTTCCTTGAAGAGCGCCGCAATGACCTCGGCCTCGTGGCGGGCCTGGGCGAGGGTCTGGAAGCCTGCTCCGATCGCGCTGCGGGTCGCCGGGTCCCCGCTATCCGAGATCCCATCCGGTTCGACCGGCGCCGAGGCCGCAGAGAGGCGCTCGGGCCCGGTTCCGATTGCATCGTAGTCGACTCCCCCCAGCGAGAGCAGCGAGGGTTCGACGTCATTCGGGGGCAGGGGCGCAAGCAATCGCGCGAAGGAGACACCGCTCACCACCCGGAGCCGATCGCCGACACGCGTCGATCCCTCGGGCTCGAACGGGAGGGCATCGAGGGGCAGGAGGAACAGGAAGTCGTCGGCGCAGACGAAGAGGCGTTCCACATCCGTATTCAACGCGGCCAGGACTGGATCCAGGATGCGACTCCTGAGGACCCGACCCGCGTCCAGTTCCGAGGCTGCTGTCAGCGGTCCGCCGACATCAGCCTCGACCGCGATTCCGCGAGATGCGTCCGCGACGAGCGTTTCCGGCTCGGGGGGCGGTTCGACACCATCGAGCACGCCAGCGCCCCTGATCGGTGCTCCCATTGCCGCGCGCCATGCACTGGCCAGCTCCTCGAGCTCCGATGCAGGTCCCAGGTCGATACGAGCCAGTGCACCGTCCGCACCCAGGACATGGGCCATCAGATGCTCCGCACTCCTCATGCCCCGGCCGCCCCGTTCGTTCATGTCGATATGGGTGACGCGCCGATAGCCGACCGCCGCATCTCCGGATCCCAGGGCCTCGCTCAACCGGTCCGCCTCGACCGCCTGGGTGACCACACCGCGTTTCGCAAGTCGCCGGTTGGCATCACGCTCCAGTCGATCCCGTCGCAAGGAAAGTCTGGTCAACTCGGTCGAGAGCCCCTTCGCCCCCAGCGCTTCACCTGCCCCCCCCGCGACGAGGTCGTTGAGCGCGCGACGGACTTCGGCCACTTCTTCCAGGATCGGACGCAACTCCGGATCTGTCTCGAAACGTGCCAGCGAGCGCGCCGCTTCGGCGGCGACGAGCCGCATTGTTTCTGTCAACTGAAAGACGCGACCCTCGAGCTCGGGACCCGCCGATTCGCTGAAGAAAAGAACCAGGGAATGACGATGACTCTCGCTTGCGACGGTCTGCAGCGCCTGACGCGGGGCGAGGGCGAGAGAGCCGAGAATGCGATCCAGCATGCCGACAAGCAGCTCGGGGACGAGAGCGCGGGCCCCGTCAAGGTCGCCCATCGCCTCCGTTGAGACGGCCAGGTTGGCTCGGGCAAGAAGCAGGTCGGGATGATCCTCGGGCAGAATGCGCTCGTAGGCCGCGAGGACGGATTCATCGAGGGCGCGGACCCTGGCGAGATCGCTCTCCTCGCGCATCGAGCGGGCCAGATTCGCTCGCGCAGCAATCAGGTATGGGTGATCCTCGGGCAGATTACGCTCGAGAGCCGCGAGGACAGATTCGTAGAGGGCGCGGGCCCCGGCCAGATCGCCCATCAGATACATCGCGGCGGCCAGGTGGTCTCGGGCAAGAAGCAGGTCGGGATGATCCTCTGGCAGAGTACGCTCGCGAGCCGCGAGGACGGATTCACGCAGGGCGCGGGCACCGGCCAGATCGCCCATCTTGTGCATCGAGTTGGCCAGGTTCGCTTGGGCAAGAAGCAGGTCGGGGTGATCCTCGGGCAAGACGAGCTCGAGCGCCGCAACGACGGATTCACGCATGGCGCGGGCCCCGGCCAGATCGCCCATCGCGTCCATAGAGGCGGCCAGGTCCGATCGGGCGAGGAGCAGGTCGGGGTGATCCTCGGGTAAGACGCGCTCGTAGCCCGCGAGGACGGATTCATAGAGGGCACGGGCCCCAGCCAGATCGCCCGTCACGTACATCGAGCTGGCCAGGTTCCGTCGGGCACTGAGTAGGCCGGGGTGATCCTCGGGGAGAATGCGCTCGCAGGACGCGGCGACGGATTCATAGAGGGCGCGGGCCCCGGCCAGATCGCCCATCTTCCCCATCGAAGCAGCCAGGTTTCCTCTGGCAGAAAGCAGGTCCGGGTGGTCCTCGGGCAAGATGCGCTCGAAGCCCGCGAGGACGGATTCATCGAGGGCGCGGGCCCCGGCCAGATCGCCCATCGCGTCCAACGAGACGGCCAGGTTCCCTCGGGCAGCAAGCAAGTGAGAGTGGTCCTCGGGCAGAATGCGCTCGAAGCCCGCGACGACGGATTCATAGAGGGCGCGGGCCCCGGCCAGATCGCCCAGCTCGTACATCGAGAGGCCCAGTGCCCATCGGGCAAAAAGCAAGTCGGGGTGGTCTGAGCCGGCGGTGTCCATGACCCCCGGCAAGGCCTGGGCCATCACCTCCCGAGCTTCGTCCCGCCGCCCTTCGCTCACGAGGCGCGCTGACTCTTCCTGCGCGATCTTGGCAGCCGTCTCGGCTGAGGCCCCAGCTTCCGAATCGGGAGTGGCGATCAGATGTAGGGTCAGGGGGCCCGTATCGTCCGGGGCACCGGCAACCAGGACGACCAGCCAGTCTCCCGGTTCGACGTCGAGTGCGATGTAGGGAGTGGTCCCTCCACCCGAGTCGTCGTCCGACACGAGCGGGCGTGCTTCGATCCCATCATCGATGCGCAGGAAGAGGTCGAGCTCGGAGGTAGCCCAGACGTGCAGCGTGCCCTCGAACTGGACTTCGTATTCAGCGAAGGCCGTCGGGCCGTGGCCGTCGATCGCGGGCTCGTCGTGCTCGGTGATCTCGAGCTCCACGACACGATCGAAGGGCGTGGGAGGAATGGGCTGAGCCTCTTGCGCACAGACGAGCGCCAGCCAGGCGAGCGATGCGGGAAGCATGATGACTATCCTAGTCCACCGAGCGCGGGCATTGGGGGACAACGTCGAGGCTCAGTCCGGATCGCCCGTGAGTACCCAACCGGCCCAGTGCGCGGGTGGGTGGTCTTCATCGCGCAATGCCTGCTTGGCCTGCCAGAGGGCGTCGGCCTTGGGCATCTTTTCGATCCAGAGGTTCGTGTAGAAGACCTCCATCAAGCGACGCGTCGCGGCGTCGTCGACCTTCCACAGGGATGTGATCGAGGTGCGGGCACCGGCTGCGTAGAGAGCGGACTGCAGGGACTGGATGCCTTGACCGGCGCGACGGATACCGACATTGGTTTCACAGGCGGAGAGGACGGCGAGTTCGCATTGGGAGAGATCGAGGGAGCAGAGTTCCTCGGCGGTCAGGATTCCGGGAACGCGGCCCAGGGAGTCTCTTCCTTTGTTAGCGCCAGCGAGGGCCAAACCGCACAGGGTCATCGGGGCCAGGCCGGAGACGCGATCCTGGATGCCCATGCGTGCGAAGCCCTGCCCCTCCGGCTGCGCATCCTCGGTAGAGCGCACGCTCTCGGGCGCAAACCAACCGTGAGTCGCCAGGTGCAGATAGCGCTTCCCTGGCGCGGACTCGAAGAGCGTGGCCTTGGTCGTTTTCTTGCGGGTCAGCAAGCTCGGCTCGACCTCGAAGGCCTCCTCGAACAGATCTGCCGTCGCCTCGGCCTCGTAGCGCGCCTGCAGCAGCTTCTGAAAACGCTCTGGCCTGGCGCTACGGGATGTCGTTTCACTTGTCGAGTCGACTTCACCTGACTCGCCACCCATCCGGTTCGCGCCGGTTTCGCTCACGCTCGATGAGGCGTCGCGGGCCTCAATGGGCGCGGAGGAGCCAGAGAGCCCTTCGGGGACGGCGCCTTCCGCGTCGTAGTCCACGCCGCCGAATGCCAGGAGCGACGGAGCGCCCTTCACCGGGCCAGCGGGAGCCAGGAGGCGCGCGAACGAGACCTCATTCACGATTCGCAGCCGGTCACCGATGCGAGAGGTGTCGTCGAGTTCTGCCCCCGCGTCTCTCTCACCATCCGGCAAGGCGTCGAACGGCACGAGGAACAGCAGATCGTCCGCGCAGACGAAGAGCCGTTTCACATCCTCTCCCGCGGCAGCCAGCACGGGATCTAGGATGCGTGCGCGCAGCCGGTTCCCCGCTGTCTCTTCCGCGTTCTCCTTACTCGCGTCCATCGCGAGGCCGCGTAACAACGGAGCTCCCAACTCCACGCGCCAGGCACCCGCCAGTTCCTCGAGCTCCGAGGCTGGGCCCAGGTCAACACGCTTCAGCGTGCCTTCAGCGTCCAGGACATGGGCTATCAGGTGGTCCGCACGTGCCTCCATCTTGCCGGTCGCGCTACCCACCTCCCAATGAGCGACGCGCCGATAGCCAATCGCCACATCGCCCGGTTCCAGGCCCTCGCTCAAGCGGCCGGCCTCAATCGGTTGTGTCACGACCCCTCGCTGGGCAAGTCGCCGGCTGGCATCACGTTCCAGTCGATCACGTCGCAGCGATAGCTCTGTCAACTCGGCCGCAATCGCCTCGGCGCTCGCACCATCATGCGCAGCTCCGGCAACGAGGTCGTTGAGCGCGCGGCGAACTTCGGCGGCCTCTTCCAGGATCGGAGCCAGCTCCGAATCCGTCTCGAACTGCGCCAGCGAACGCGCTGCTTCGCTGGCAACGAGACGCATGGTCTCCGTCAAATTGAAGACGCTACTCTCGACCTCGACGCCCGCGGGCTTGCTCAAGAAAAGCACCTCAGAATGTCGACGCCGTTCGCTTGCGACGGTCTGCCGCGCCTGACGCGGGGCGAGAGCTAGGGAGCTCAAGATGCGCTGTAGCATGCCAGCCACGAGTTTGGGGAGCAGGGCGTAGGCCCCGGCGAGATCGCCCATCTCGCGCTTCGAGCTGGCCAGGTTCAACCGGGAAGTAAGCAGGTCGGGGTGGTGTGCGGGCAGGATGCGCTCGTAAGCTGCGAGGACCAATTCAAAGAGGGCGCGGGCCCCGGCGAGATCGCCCATCGCTTGCATCGAGACGGCCAGGTTCAATCGGGCACCAAGCAGGTGGGGGTGGTCCGCGGGCAGAATGCGCTCGCGAGCCGCGAGGACCGATTCATAGAGGGCGCGGGCCCCGGCAGAATCGCCCATCTGCCGCATCGAGACGGCCAGGTTCAATCGGGTAGCAAGCAGGTCGGGGTGATCCGCGGGCAGGATGCGCTCGCGGGCTGCGAGGACCGATTCCTCGAGGGCGCGGGCCCCGGCGAGATCGCCCATATCGTGCATCGAGATGGCCAGGTTCAATCGGTTAAGAAGCAGGTCGGGGTGGTCCTCGGGCAGGATGCGCTCACGGGCTGCGAGGACCGATTCATAGAGGGCGCGGGCACCGGCGAGATCGCCCATCTCGTGCATCGAGACGGCCAGGTTCTCTCGGGCAGTAAGCAGGTCGGGGTGGTCTGCGGGCAGGATGCGCTCATAGGCTGCGAGGACCGATTCACGCAGGGCGCGGGCACCGGCGAGATCGCCCATCGCCTCCACCGAGACGGCCAGGTTGTTCCGGGCAGCAAGCAGGTCGGGGTGGTCCGCGGGCAGAATGCGCTCGCGAGCCGCGAGGACCGATTCATCGAGGGCGCGGGCCCCGGCGAGATCGCCCATCTCGTGCATCGAGGCGGCCAGGTTCAATCGGGCAGCAAGCAGGTCGGGGTGGTCTGCGGGCAGGATGCGCTCGCGAGCCGCGAGGACCGATTCCTCGAGGGCGCGGGCCCCGGCGAGATCGCCCATCGCGTGCATCGAGTTGGCCAGGTTCGCTCGGGCACTAAGCAGGTCGGGGTGGTCCGCGGGCAGGATGCGCTCGCGGGCTCCGAGGACCGATTCACAGAGGGCGCGGGCCCCGGCGAGATCGCCCATCTTCCGCATCGAGACGGCCAGGTTCAATCGGGCAGCAAGCAGGTCGAGGTGGTCTGCGGGCAGGATGCGCTCATAGGCTGCGAGGACCGATTCACGCAGGGTGCGGGCCCCGGTGAGATCGCCCATCTCGTACATTGAAGTGGCCAGGTTGAATCGGGCAGCAAGCAGGTCCGGGTGGTCTGGACCGGTGTTGTCTGTCACTTCTGCCAGGACCGTTGCCATCACATCCCGAGCATCGGCCTGCCGCCCTTCAGCCACCAGGCGCGCCGACTCTCGCAGAGCGTTCTGCGCCGCCGCTTCGGCCCGGCGTCCAGCCTCCGATTCGGGCGTGGCGATCAGGTGAAGACCCAGAGCGCCTGTGGCACCGGGGTCACCCGCAACCAGGACCACCAGCCAGTCTCCCCTCTCGACCTCGAGCTGTAGGTATGGCGTCGTGCCTCCACCCGAATCGCCGTCCGACGCGAGGGGCCGGGCTTCGGCTGCGTCGTCGACCTGCAAGAAGAGATCGAGTTCGGAGGTGGTCCAGATGTGGAGCAAGCCTTCGAATTCCACTTCGTACTCGGCGATCGCCGTGGGGCCGTGGCCCTCGATGGCAACTTCATCGTCCGCGCGGATCACGAGCTCCAGCACGCGATCGAAGGGCGTCGGAGGTACGGGCTCGTACTCCTGGGCGAGCAGTGAAGCAGTGAGGGCGAGCAGGGCGGCAAGCATGGCGGATCTATCTTAGTTCGGATCGCCCGTGAGTACCCAACCAGCCCAGTGAGCGGGCGGGTGGCCTTCGTCGCGGAGGGCCTGCTTGGCCTGCCAGAGGGCCTCGGCCTTGGGCATCTTTTCGATCCAGAGGTTTGTGTAGAAGACCTCCATCAAGCGACGCGTCGCGGCGTCGTCGACCTTCCACAGGGACGTGATCGAGGTGCGGGCACCGGCGGCATAGAGCGCGGACTGCAGGGACTGAATGCCTTGACCGGCGCGACGGATACCGACATTGGTTTCACAGGCGGAGAGGACGGCGAGTTCGCATTGGGAGAGGTCGAGGGAGCAGAGTTCTTCGGCGGTCAGGATCCCCGGTACGCGGCCGAGGGAGTCTCTACCTCTATTAGCGCCGGCGAGCGCCAAACCGCACAGGGTCATTGGGGCCAGGCCAGAGACGCGCTCCTCGATACCCATCCGAGCGGCGCCCGTACCTGTGGGCTGCGCGTCCTCGGTAGAGCGCACACTCTCCGGTGCGAACCAACCGTGAGTCGCCAGGTGAAGATAGCGTTTCCCTGGCGCGGACTCGAACAGCGCGGCCTTGGTCGTCTTCTTCTTCGTGAGCAACGTGGGCTCGATCTCGAAGGCCTCCTCAAAGAGGTCCGCCGTCGCTTCGGCCTCGTAGCGCGCCTGCAGCAGCTTCTGGAAGCGATCGGGCATCGCGCTACGGGATACGGAACCACCGTCTGGATCGTCGGATTCCGATTTGTCAGTCCCTGGCTCCACGGCGTCGACGCTCTCGGTCGTATCAATGGGAGCCGACGATGCGACAAGCCCCTCGGGTACCGCGCCTTCCGCGTCGTAGTCCACACCGCCGAATGCCAGGAGCGACGGGGTGCCCTGTACCGGGCCTGCGGGAGCCAGGAGACGGGCGAAGGAGACCTCGTTCACGATGCGCAGGCGGTCACCGATGCGAGCGGCGTCGCCCGTATCCGCGCCCGTGTCTCCCCCACCATCCGGCAACGCATCGAGCGGCACGAGGAACAACAGATCGTCCGCGCACACGAAGAGCCGTTTCACATCCTCTCCCGCGGCAGCGAGGACGGGATCCAGGATCCGAGCACGTAGACGTTCCCCCGCTGTCTCCTCGCTCGTGTCCATCGAGAGGCCGCGCAACAGCGGAGCTCCCAGCTCGGCGCGCCAGGCACCCACTAGCTCCTCAAGCTCCGCGGCAGGGCCCAGGTCGATGCGAGCCAGCGCGGCGTCGGCATCCAGGACATGGGCCATCAGGTGGTCCGCACCGATTTCGACAATGCCGCTCTCTTCGTTCACGCCCCAATGTGCGACGCGCCGATAGCCAATCGCCACGTCACCGGATTCCAACGCCTCGCTCAACCGGTCCGCCTCGACCGGCTGGGTCACCACACCCCGCTGTGCAAGTCGCCGGCTGGCATCACGCTCCAGTCGATCACGTCGAAGCGAGAGCTTCGTCAACTCGGCCGCAATCTCCTCGGCGTCCGCTGCTTCACGTGCAGCTCCCGCGACGAGGTCATTGAGTGCGCGACGGACCTCCGCTGCTTCTTTCAGGATCGGAGCCAGCTCGGAATCGTTCTCGAATCGCGCGAGCGAGCGCGCTGCTTCCGCAGCAACGAGACGCATGGTTTCCGTCAACTCGAAGACGCGAGCCTCGAGCTCCGCCCCGGCCGATTCGCTGAGGAAGAGCACCTTGTTATGCCGATAACTTTCGCTTGCGACGGCCCCCCGCGCTTGACGCGGGGCGAGGGCGAGGGAAGCCAGAATGCGCATGCGCATACCGGCGACGAGCTTGGGGAGCAGGGCGCGGAATCCGGACAGATCGCCCATGGCCTCCATCGAGACGGCCAGGTTTCCTCGGGCACGAAGCAGGTCGGGGTGGTCCGTGGGCAGGAGGCGCTCGTAAGCTGCAACGACTGATTCACGCAGGGCGTGGGCCCCGGCCAGATCGCCCATCGCCTGCATCGAGATGGCCAGGTTCCCTCGGGCACGAAGCAGGTCGGGGTGGTCCGTGGGCAGGAGGCGCTCGTAAGCTGCAACGACCGATTCCCGCAGGGTGCGGCCCCGGGCGAGATCGCCGATCTCGTCCATCGAGATGGCCAGGTTCGCTCGGGCAGTAAGCAGGTCGGGGTGGTCCTCGGGCAGGATGCGCTCGTAAGCTGCGAGGACCGATTCACGCAGGGCGCGGGCCCCGGCCAGATCGCCCATCTCGTCCATCGAGACGGCCAGGTTCGCTCGGGCAGCAAACAGGTCGGGGTGGTCCTCGGGCAGGATGCGCTCACGAGCTGCGAGGACCGATTCACGCAGGGCGCGCGCCCCGGCGAGATCGCCCATCGCCTTCATCGAGACGGCCAGGTTCGCTCGGGCAGTAAGCAGGTCGGGATGGTCCTCGGGCAGGATGCGCTCGTAAGCTGCGAGGACCGATTCACGCAGGGCGCGGGCCCCGGCCAGATCGCCCATCTCGTCCATCGAGACGGCCAGGTTCGCCCGGGTACGAAGCAGGTCGGGGTGATCCGCGGGCAGAAGGCGCTCGCGGGCTACCAGGACCGACTCCTCGAGGGCGCGGGCCCCGGCGAGATCGCCCATCTCTTCCATCGAGACAGCCTGGTTCGCTCTGGCAGAAAGCAGGTCGGGGTGGTCCTCGGGCAGGCTGCGCTCGCGAGCCGCAAGGACCGATTCACGCAGGGCGCGGGCCTCGGCGATATCGCCCATCGCCCTCATCGAGATGGCCAGGTTCGCTCGAGCAGTAATCAGGTCGGGGTGATCCGCGGGCAGGATGCGCTCGAAGCCGGCGAGGACCGATTCACGCAGGGATCGGGCCTCGGCGAGATCGCCCATCTCGTCCATCGAGGTGGCCAGGTTCGCCCGGGCAGTAAGCAGGTCGGGGTGGTCCTCGGGCAGGATGCGCTCACGAGCTGCGAGGAGCGATTCAAAGAGGGCGCGGGCTCCGGCGAGATCGCCCATCGTCAGCATCGAGGCGGCCAGGTTCGCTCGGGCAGTAAGCAGGTCGGGGTGGTCCTCGGGCAGGCTGCGCTCGCAGCCGGCGAGGACCGATTCACGCAGGGCGCGGGCCCCGGCGAGATCGCCCATGTCAGACATCGAGATGGCCAGGTTCGCACGGGCAGCAAGCAGGGCGGGGTGATCCGCGGGCAGAATGCGCTCGCGAGCAGCGAGGACCGATTCAAAGAGGGCGTGGGCCCCGGCGAGATCGCCCACCCGGTACATCGAGATGCCCAGGTCGCCTCGGGCATCAAGCAGGTCCGGATGGCCCGGACCTGGAGTGCCCATCACTTCGGCCAGGGACCTTGCCATCACCTCGCTGGCCTGGGCCTGCAACCCTTGGCGCACCAGGCGGGCTGACTCACGCAGGGCCTGCTGCGCAGCCGCTTCGGCAACGCGCCCAGCCTCTGTCTCGGGCGAGGCAATCAGGTGCAGAGCAAGAAGGCCTGTGGCGCTAGGATCTCCGGCGACGAAGACCACCAGCCAGTCTCCCCGTTCGACATCGAGCGACACGTAGGGCGTGGTACCGCCACCAGAGTTGTCATCCGAGGCGAGCGTGCGCGCTTCGGCGGCGTCGTCAATCTGCAGAAAGAGATCGAGCTCGGAGGTGGCCCAGATGTGAAGCGTGCCGTCGAACTGGACCTCGTACTCGGCGAAGCCTGTCGGACCGTGCCCCTCGATCGCGGGTTCGTCGGCCGCGGTGATCTCGAGCTCGATGACGCGATCGAAGGGCGTCGGAGGTATCGGCTCGGAGTCCTGGGCGAGCAGGAAAGGCAGGGACGCGAGCAGGGTGAGTATCACTCGAATATCTTAGCCTGGACTATTCAGGATCGCCGGTGAGGACCCAACCGGCCCAGTGAGCGGGCGGATGACCCTCGTCGCGGAGTGCCTGCTTGGCCTGCCACAGGGCCTCGGCCTTGGGCATCTTCTCGATCCAGAGGTTGGTGTAGAAGACCTCCATCAAGCGTCGCGTCGCGGCGTCATCGACCTTCCACAGGGACGTGATAGATGTGCGCGCCCCGGCGGCGTAGAGAGCGGATTGCAGGGACTGGATCCCCTGACCCGCGCGACGGATGCCGACGTTCGTTTCACAGGCGGAGAGGACGGCGAGCTCGCATCGGGAGAGATCGAGAGAGCAGAGTTCTTCCGCGGTGAGAATTCCGGGGACGCGGCCGAGGGAATCCCTCCCCCTATTAGCGCCGGCGAGAGCCAGACCGCACAGTGTCATCGGGGCGAGGCCTGAGACCCGGTCCTCGATGCCCATGCGCGCGACGCCCTTTCCCGCCTGGCGCGCGTCCTCGGTCGAGCGCACGCTCTCCGGTGCGAACCAACCGTGGGTCGCGAGATGCAGATAGCGCTTCCCTGGGGCGGACTCGAAAAGCGCTGCCTTGGTCGTATTCTTTCGCGTCAGGAGCGCGGGCGCGCTCTCGAATGCTTCTTCAAAAAGCGTCGCAATGCCCTCGGCCTCGTGGCGCGCCTGCACCAGATTCCGAAAGCCACCGTCGATCGCGCCGCGGGTGGCGGGACCGTTCCTCTCGGAGGTGTCATCCGATTCGGTCGGCGGGGACACTGACGAGCGGCCAGCAGGCACCGCCCCGGATGCATCGTAGTCCACTCCGCCCATCGAGAGCAGCGAGGCCTCGCCAGGATCCGGGAGTACCGGCGACAACAATCGGGCGAAAGACACGCCATTCACTACCTGCAACCGATCGCCAACACGGACCGGCTCCTCGCCCTCCGTGTCGAACGGAAGCGCATCGAGGGGAAGGAGGAACAGCAGGTCGTCGGCGCAGATGAACAGGCGCTTCACATCCACCTTCACCGCGGCCAGTATCGGGTCCAGGATGCGAATTCTCAGAGAACGACCCGCGGCGAGCTCTGCGACCTCGGTGACACTCCCGCCATTGCCCGTGCTGAATACGATTCCGCGTGACGCGTCTGCGACGAAGGTCCCCGTTTCGGACAATGGGCTGGCAACATCGAGCGCGCCGCGAGTCCGGATCGGTGCTCCCAGGGCGGTGCGCCACGCACCCACGGACTCCTCGAGCGCCGAAGCGTGACCCAGATCGACGCGAGTCAGCGTGCCGTCCGGGGCCAGAACATGGGCAATCATGTGATCCGCGCCGACCATGAGCCCATCGGACTTCTCACTTACCTCCCAATCAGCGACGCGCCGATAACCAATCGCCAGGTCACCTGGTCGCAGTGCTTCACGCAACCGATCCGCATCAACCGGCCGCGTCACCACACCCCGCTTTGCAAGTCGCCCGCACGCTTCTCGCTCCAGGGCATCTCGCTCGAAAGAGAGGCGCGTCAACTCGGTCGACAGATCCGCCGAAGAAGCGCCCTCGCGCGCGGCACCTGCGACCAGGTCCGCGAGCTCGCCTCGGACCACGGCCGCCCTGGCCAGTATCGGAGCCAGCTCGGGATCCTCCGTGACCTGAACTAGCGAACGCGCTGACTCGGCGGCCACGAGGCGCAAGGTCTCGGTCAACTCGAAAGCACTTCGCTCGAGATCAGGGCCCGCTGTCTTGCTCAGGGAGAGAATGTCGGAATGGCGACCGGCCTCGTCTGCCACGATCTGCCTTACTTGACGTGGGGCCAACGCGAGCCCAGCCATGATCCGTACGGTAATGCCCTCCACCTGAGCGGCGAGCAAGGCATGCGCCTCGGCCAGGTCGTCCATGTTGGACATGCAATGGGCCAGATTCCCCCGAGCGCGCAGAAGGTCGGGGTGGCCCTTTGACAACGTACGTTCACGTATTCGGAAGACCTGTTCGCAGATTGCACGCGCCTCGACGGATTCCCCCATCGCGGTCAGGATGCTTGCCAGAGTTTCTCGCGCCCACAGGAAGTCCGGGTGCTCCTCGGGAAGCATCCGTTTGTAGCCGGCAACAACGGGTTCCAATAGCGAACGAGCTCCCGCCGGGTCGCCCATACTCTCCATGGAGGAGGCCAGGTTTGCCTCAGCCTTTAGAAGGTCCGGATGACCTTCAGGTAGGAATCTTCTCCGATCAGCCAAGGCTGCTTCATAGAGCGCATGTGCACCGTCGAAATCGCCCATGCTCGACAATGAAACGGCGAGATTGCCTCGGATAGCGATCAAGTCCGGGTGGCCTTCCGGCAAGCTCCGCTCGAAACCCAACAGGACAGATTCCTTGAGAGCACGAGCCCCCATCTGATCGCCCATCAAAGCCATCGAGCTTGCGACCTGCCCGCGAACGCGCAAGAGATCGGGATGATCCTCCGGCATCGCCCGCTCGTAGCCCGCGAGGACTGATTCGTATAGTGCACGTGCGCCAGCCACATCGCCCTTACCTTCCAAAGACCCGGCCAGATGCGCCCGAGCCATGAGAAGATCCGGGTGATCTACCGGCAGGATGCGCTCATAGCCCGAAAGGACCGACTCGCGCAGTGCATGGGCCTCGGCCAGAGCACCCATATTCTCCATCGAAGAGGCCACCGCGCCACGCGCAAACAGGACGTCGGGGTGATCCTCAGGCAGCGTACGCTCGTAGCCCGCGAGGACAGACTCACGGAGCGCCCTGGCCAGAGCCAGATCGCCCATCGCTTCGATCGGATTGGCGAGGTTTGCCTGGGCCGAGAGGAGATGGCGGTGATCCGCTGGAAGGGTACGCTCAAAGCCAGCGACGACCGATTCGAGCAGCAATCGGGCCTCGGCCAGCTCCCCCAGCTCGTACAGCACGACGCCCAGAGTCGCACGGGCCCCCAGGAGGTGAGCGTGGTCTTCAGGCACGTTACGTTCGTAGCCAGCGACCGCCGTTTCGAGAAGCTCCCTACCCGCCGTCAGCTCTCCCATCTCGTACATCAAGGTGGCCAGGTTTCGCTGCGCGAGAAGAAGGTCCGGATGGTCTTCCGGCAGGCTGTATTCGTAGGCAGCAATCAGGGCGTCGAAGATTGAGCGCGACCGGGACAGATCGCCCAGGCCATACATGCTGGCGCCCAGATCATCCAGCGCATCCAGAAGATCAGGGAACGCGTCACTCACCGACTCGATCTCCGCCAACGCGCCAGCGAGAGTCTCTCTCGCTGCATGATGCTCGCCATGTTCCACAAGACGCGCTGCAGCCGCGATGGCCCTCCGTCCCGCCCTCTCGGCCGCGCGCCCAGCTTCACTCTCCGGGGTGGCGACCAGGTGCAGGGTCAACGCACCGACTTCTCCGGGCCCCCCTGCAACGAAAATGACCAACCAGTCTCCCCTCTGGGCTTCGTACGCGATGTACGGCGTGGTGCCTCCACCCGAGTTGTCATCCGAGGCCAGGATGCGCGCCTCCGCCGCGTCGTCGACCTGCAGGAAGAGATCGAGTTCGGACGCGGTCCAGATGTGGAGCGTGCCGTCGAACTCCACCTCGTACTCGGCGAAGGCAGTCGGGCCATGACCCTCGATCGCAGGTTCATCCGAGGCGGTGATCTCCAGCTCGATGACACGATCGAAGGGCGTCCCAGGAACGGGCGCGGCCTCTTGGGCGAAGGCGAGGACCACGCAAGCGAGCGATGCGGCAAGCATGGGAACTATCCTAGTCCACCGAGTGTGAACGTTGGGAGGTCGACCCCGAGGCTTACTCGGGATCGCCCGTGAGAACCCAACCGGCCCAGTGCGCGGGAGGATGACCTTCGTCGCGGAGAGCCTGCTTGGCCTGCCAGAGGGCCTCGGCCTTGGGCAGGTTCTCGATCCAGAGGTTGGTGTAGAAGACCTCCATCAAGCGACGTGTCGCGGCGTCGTCGACATTCCACAATGACGTTATCGATGTCCGGGCGCCGGCAGCGTATAGGGCGGATTGCAGGGATTGGATGCCTTGGCCCGCGCGACGGATACCGACGTTGGTTTCACAGGCGGAGAGCACGGCGAGTTCGCACCGGGAGAGATCGAGGGAGCAGAGTTCCTCGGCGGTCAGGATTCCGGGAACGCGGCCGAGGGAATCTCTACCTCTATTAGCGCCGGCGAGCGCCAGACCGCACAGGGTCATCGGCGCCAGGCCGGAAACCCGGTCCTCGATCCCCATGCGCGCGAACCCCTCCCCGGCCGGGCGCGCGTCTTCGGTCGAGCGCACACTCTCCGGTGCGAACCATCCGTGTGTCGCGAGGTGCAGGTAGCGTTTCCCCGCCGCGGACTCGAAGAGCGCGGCCTTCGTTGTCTTCTTCTTCGTGAGCAACGTGGGCTCGGTCTCGAAGGCCTCCTCGAAGAGGTCTGCTGTCGCCTCGGCTTCGTAGCGCGCCTGTAGTAGCTTCTGGAAGCGATCGGGCATGGCGCTACGGGACACGGGCCCACTGCCCGGATCGACGGAATCCAATTCGTCAGTCCCGGTTTCCACGCCGTCCACGCTCATCGTCGCTTCGATGGGAGCCGACGTCGCTGCGAGCCCCTCGGGAACCGCTCCTTCCGCGTCGTAGTCCACGCCCCCGAAGGCGAGCAGCGAGGGGGCAGCCTCGGCCTCAGTCGGAGGCGCGGGGGCTAGTAGTCGTGCGAAGGAGACCTCGTTCACGATGCAGAGCCGGTCGCCGATGCGCTCCGGGCTCGTGTCATCGAGGTCCGCCTCGTCCACGTCGCCCTCATCAAAAGGCAACGCATCCAGCGGCAAGAGGAATAGCAGGTCATCCGCACACACGAACAGGCGCGAGGCGTCCTTGCCCGCCAGCGCCAGGACAGGATCCAGGATGCGGGCTCTTAGCTCGCGACCCGCGCCCAGCTCGGGATCGTCTTCACTCTCGTCCATTCCGAGCCCACGTAAGAGCGGTGCTCCGAGCGCGGCGCGCCAGACCATCGCAACTTCCTCCAGCTCGGAAGCCGGCCCCAGGTCGATGCGGTTCAGCATTCCCTCGGAGTCCAGGACATGGGCCAGCAGGTGGTCCGCAGCGGCCTCGATCTCGCCACTCAAGGGATCCACGTGATTGAGTGTGATGCGCCGGTAGCCAATGGCCACGTCGCCCCGGTCGAGTACCGCCGTCAATGCACTGGCCCCGACGGGCTCCGTCACGACTCCGCGCTCGGCGAGCCGGCGACTCGCTTCTCGCTCCAGAGCATCGCGCCTCAGCGATAGATTCGTCAGCTCCGCAGGCAGATTCTCGGATTCAGTCTCGTCACGCGCAGCCCCGGCGACCAGATCGTTGAGCGCGCGGCGGATCTCGGAAGCTTCATTGAAAATGGGAGCCAGCTCCGGGTCCGCCTCAAACCGTGCGAGCGAACGCGCGGCTTCCGCGGCGACCAGGCGCATTGTCTCGGTCAGTTCGAAGGCGCCTCGCTCGTGCTCGGGTCCCGCCGATTCGCTCAAGAAAAGGATCTCGGAATGTCGATGACTTTCGCTTGCGACGGTCTGCCGCGCCTGACGCGGGGCGAGAGCGAGTGAGCCCAGGATGCGTGTCCGCATGCCGCCGAGCTGAGCGGGCAGCAGGGCGCGCGCCCCGGCAAGGTCGCCCATCTCGTGCATCGAGGCGGCCAGGTTCCCTCGGGCGCGCAAGAGACTGGGGTGATCCGCGGGCAGGCTGCGCTCGTAGGCCGCGAGGACCGATTCATCGAGCGCGCGCGCCCCGGCCAGGTCGCCCATCTTGGACATCGAGATGGCCAGGTTCCCTCGGGCGGCCAAGAGACTGGGGTGATCCGCGGGCAGGCTGCGCTCGCGGGCCGCGAGGACCGATTCACGCAGCGCGCGCGCCCCGGCCAGATCGCCCATCTTGGACATCGAGATGGCCAGGTTCCCTCGGGCGGCCAAGAGACTGGGGTGATCCGCGGGCAGGCTGCGCTCGTAGGCCGCGAGGACCGATTCGTAGAGCGCGCGCGCCCCGGCCAGGTCGCCCATCTTGGACATCGAGCTGGCCAGGTTCCCTCGGGCGGCCAAGAGACTGGGGTGATCCGCGGGCAGGCTGCGCTCGTAGGCCGCGAGGACCGATTCACGCAGCGCGCGCGCCCCGGCCAGGTCGCCCATCTGCGACATCGAGGCGGCCAGGTTCCCTCGGGCGCGCAAGAGATCGGGGTGATCCGCGGGCAGGGTGCGCTCGTAGGCCGCGAGGACCGATTCACGCAGCGCGCGCGCCCCGGCCAGATCGCCCATCTCGT